>Ga0157363_1000002_pt1 | contig 499391 bp, 413 predicted proteins | sample AttsexASBM1_FD_111477 | JGI IMG/M metagenome (GOLD analysis project Ga0157363, IMG submission 111477) | Fungus gardens microbial communities from leaf cutter ant in Ribeirão Preto, State of São Paulo, Brazil - Atta sexdens ASBM1 | ecosystem: Host-associated > Fungi > Mycelium > Unclassified ...
CGCCAGGTCCCCTGATCCACCCCACAAAAACACCCCACCCTCGCGGGGTGGAGCAGCCCGGTAGCTCGTCAGGCTCATAACCTGAAGGCCGCAGGTTCAAATCCTGCCCCCGCAACCAAAATATTTATACAAATTCCTACGCAACGCCTCAGCGTCACAGCCTGAGGCGTTTTTGGCGTTCCTGGCTTCACAAACTCAGCCTACGTTTGACAGCGCAATCAACCTGCACCCCATCGTGATCTGGTGATCTGGTGATCTGGTGATCTGGTGATCTGGTGATCTGGTGCATCACGCACAACACACTTTGCAGTCTCTCCAAAGATACATCTACGCCTGCATCACCCGGCACCCGGCACCCGGCACCCGCCACCCGCAGGGCCAGTCATGGGGCAGACTGGTCTTTTAGGTCGACAGGGCCGGGATGATGGCTCCGTTAGGTGGGGGGAGAGCAAAGAGGCAGATTCAGACGAGAGAGATGATTCAAGTGCTCATACGCTCTTGTGATCGTCTTACTCATCAGCCCGTCGTTTGGGCGATCCAAAATCATTCTGATAAGCGCGGTGACCATGCGTCAGTCACCAGCGTCTGGTTGGCCTCGTCGGCAGACATGATGGTCCCGGACAAACCTATGTCCGCTTATAGGCCGTCATATCAAACGCTACCTGATTTCGTGCGGGCTTCAGTCTGGCCGCAGCACAGATCGGAGAGAAAGCCTGAGCCTAGACGCGCAATATTTTCCTCCAGCCGTCCTGATCAGATGCACATCTCCTCACGCAATGCCTCGCACGAACTTACGCCCATCAGCGACATGTCAGTGTGCACTTCACGCTGCAAAAGACCGATCGCATGACGGATCGACGCCTCGCCGCCCAGGCAGGCAGCATAGAGGAAGGGGCGGCCTACAAGCACCGCCGAAGCGCCACGCATCAGGGCCTTGATCACATCCGTGCCACGTCGAAAACCACTATCAACCAGCACGGTCATATCTGCGCTTTCAGCCTTCACCGCGCTGAGCACATCAATCGGGGAGACCGCACAGTCGAGCTGTCGCCCCCCATGATTGGACACGACAATACCATCGGCGCCGAGTTCCCTGGCTAGTCGGGCATCGTGGGGGGAGAGAATACCCTTTATGATGAGTGCTCCTTTCCAGTGACGTCTCAGCATCTCGACATGCTTCCAGCTGAAGCTCGGATAACCCGTTACAGCATTGATCTCGCGTGAAAAAATAGATGGTCTGGCAACCGGATCGATATTGCTGATTGCGGGAATCCCGCGTTGTTGCAACGTGCGCCATCCCGTTTTGTAGAGCCAGGAAGGATGACCGATCATATCCGCTACAAGGCGTGCGGTCGGTCTGAAGGGCATTGTATAGCCGTTGCGCTTGTTATTCTCCCGGTTCGACCCGACAGCGACATCGGCCGTAAGCATGTACGCGGAAAAACCTGCATCGGCGACACGAGCGGCCATACGCCTAATGTTGTCTTCGTCGGGTTTTTGATACCCGGCAAACCAGCATCCCGGATAGGACTGTCCGATTTCTTCCATGGGCGTGATGGCGTTTGCGCTCAGAACGTAGGGTATGCGTGCCGCCCTGGCCGCGCGGGCCATGGCATTATCCGCATCATAGCCAACGACGGCTGAGGCGCCCATCGGTGCGATCATGAACGGGCTGGCGTACTCCTGACCGAACAGCGTGATTTTCTGACTACACGAGGACACGTCGCGCAGGACACGCGGGATTGTCCTGATCCGAGCCAGCGCCGCGAGGTTATGCCGGACCGTAGCGCCGTCATCAGCTCCGCCAGCGACATAGCCGAAAATCGCGCGTGGTAGATGCCGTTTTGCAAGATGCTCGAAATCGTTGAGGTTCAGGATAGACGAGGCAGATTTCAGCATGGCTCATGTCTCACGTTTATAGGCTTTTGCGCTTTTGCGTCCTCGAATCTTTTGTCCAGCGGGAGAGGGGCAATGGGGCCGACAATGAAAAGATAGGACAGGGCCCCGAGCAGGCCGAAGAACCCTGTCGCGCAAAGCGGGACGAGGAATGAACCGTGGGTCAGACTGACCATTAGCCCCGTGAAGCTCGCAATCACGATACCGGCGATATTGGCCGCGCTGTTCTGCATCCCACCAAGTGTCGCAACAAGGTCCGGGCTGGGGGCGAGGTCGGCCGGCAGCGACCAGATATTCGCACCAGTGAAGGCAATGCCCCCAAATGAAAGTGAGAGGAGCGTGATGCAAAGCCATGTCTCGGTCACGAAGGCAGTCAGGGCAATGACCGACGAGAGAAGCAATCCACCAACGAGGCAGGTTTTGCGTGCGGCAGTAAGGCTCCATCCATGATGGTGGAGTCGATCGGATGACCATCCCCCGAGCCAGGCAGCCGGAATGGCGATGACACCCGGGATCATGCCGATCAGCCCGAGATCCTTGAGCGAAAACCCGTGGGCTGAAACAAGGTAGCTCGGAAACCAGGTGGCGAAGAAATAGAATACGAAATTGGCGCAGAAGAAGCCCAGCATCATACCCCAGACGGAGCGGTGTTTCAGCAGGGCTTTCCAGCTACCGGGAGGGGCTTTCAGGGCTGGTGGCTGGGCGGCTTTCAGGCGCGCAAGCTCGTCTGTGCTGACCCTCGGATGGGCATCCGGGTCATGATAGAGCCCAAACCATACTGCGACCCAGACAAGCCCAAGTGCTCCTGCCGCCACAAAGGCGAGACGCCATCCCAGCCATGCGATGAGCAGCGCCACGACAGGCATCGAGAGAGCCGCGCCGGCGCGGGAGCCGCTATCGAATATGCCGGCTGCAAGACCTCGTTCCGCCTTGGGGAACCAGAGCGATGCGACCTTGGCATTGGAGGGATAGCTGCCGGCCTCGCCGACGCCAAGCGCCAGTCTGAGCCCCAATATGCTCAAGGGGCCGCGAACAAGCGCTGTCAGAGCCGTGCAGACGGACCACCAGATTACGGCAAAAGCATAGGCAGAGCGCACACCCACCCGATCCACGATCATGCCGAATGGCAATTGCATGAATGCGTAGGTCCAGAAGAATCCACCCAGAATAACGCCAAGGACAGCCGGATCGATATGAAGTTCGCGGGCCATGAACGGGGCGGCAATCGCGATTGTCGCCCTGTCGATATAATTGATGGTGGTGGCTGCGAAGCAGAGGATGATCATTAGCCATCGAAGTCGGGGCATGATCTCTCTCCGATCATGATCGAGGGAAGGAGTGTCGGTGTGGCAGACAGGCTGGGCCGGCTGACCGCCCAGTTCTCTGCAGGCCCCAAACGGTGGGGCCCGCAGAGAAGGAGAGGGTTCAGGCCTTGCGGGGTAGAACCCGACGCAGATACTCGCGATTGGTGGCGCTGACGCTCAGGCCGTCACCGCCGTAGTGCTCGACCAGAAAGGCGCTTTTGAAACCATGAGCGAGAGCCATCTTGATGGCCGCGCGGTAACTGATCACGCCGAATTCGAGCGGCGCCGGGGCCGTGACGACCATGCCGGTGGTCGCGTCTTCCGTGCGGTAGTAATTCTTGACGTGCCAGTAGCGGGCAAACGGTGCGACTTTCTGCATCATCGAGGCCCAGTGCTCGACAGGGCGATGCAGTCGGACCAGATTGCCCAGATCGGCATTGATGCCCACTGAAGGATGATCGACATCCTGTACGAAGCGTACCGCGCTGTCTGCCGTGCCCAGATAGGTATCCTCATACATCTCCAGCGACAGACCGACCCCGACTTCCTGCGCATGACGTGCAAGTTCGCGGATGCGATCGACCGCTTTCTTCCATACGGATGGGTCATCGGGATTGACGCTGCCCTGCGCGGTCCAGAACCAGAGCGCCGCCTTTTGCGGGGGCGTGAGGGGGTAAAAGAGGCCGAAAGAGACTTCAGCGATGCCAAGTCTGGCCGCTGTGTCGATCACCCTGTGGCTATAGGCCAGATTCTCGTCGCCAGCCTCGGGATCGATGACCGAGCGCCGTGCGGTGGAAAGGCCCGGCATGGTCAGGCCCGCTTCCCGAACGAGATCGGCGAAGATTTTCAGGCGGGCTTCCGGCAGGTCAGCGAGGCGTATCCAGGAGTCCGTGGGGTCGATTTCCGTAAACCCTGCATCGGTCACTTCAGACAGCGTGGCGGCCCATTGCTCCGGCGTCTGGTCCTGCACGCTCGATCCGTCTGGCAGGATATTGGCATACTGGATCATGGCGGCAGCGATGGGCCAGTTGGTGCGATCATAGGTGGTCGACATGGTCGGTTCCTTCATGATGAGGGAGGGAGAGAGGCCCTGACATCGGGCAAGGCGCGCGCGAGGGCGCTTAGTGCACGGGGCGATGCCGGGGGTGATGAGGTGGCGAATGCTCGGCGTTGTTGGTGCGCGGCAGAAATGCTGCGATGACAAGGCCGACCACGCCGGACAGGGCGACGGCGTAAAGTCCGGCCATGGGGGTGTGCCAGAACCCTGTGGCAAAGCTACGGATGTTTGGGGCGGCGAACCCGCCGAGATTACCCAGCGCATTGATGAGCGCGATCGCGCCGGCGGCCTGAACCCCGGTGAAATGGGCAAGCGGGAAATTCCAGAACACGGCCTGCACCGTGACAACGCCCGCTGCGGCAATGCACAGACCGATCAGAGCGACAGGTCCGTAGCCGGAGCCTGATATTACGAGCCCGATTGCCGCCGCCGCGAGACAGCCCAACAGCCCGAAGCGTGGGGCATCGTGCTTCTGGACAAGTTTCGTGACGACATAGGTGGAGAGAATGGCGCAGGCCCAGGGAATGGCGCTGACCAGCCCGACACGCAGGCCGATTTTCTCATGCAGGATGGTCGAGACCTGCTCGGGCAGGTAGAAAACCACGCCATAGCTGGCGATCTGCATCACCATATAAAGCGCCAGAAACTGAAGCAGCTTGGTGGAATGAAGCAGGGCACCCAGTCTGACACTGTGGCCCGTCGCCCCGGCCTTGCTGGCGGCCTCGCGCTCGAGGACGGTTGAGAGCGTGGCTTTCTCTTCCGTCGTCAGCCATTTGACGTCCTGCGGCCTGTCGGGCAGTACGAAATAGGTGGCGATCCCCATGGCTACGGCCAGTCCGCCCTCGAGCAGGAACATCCACTGCCATCCGGCAAGACCGAAGGCGCCATCAAGACCGAACAGCGCACCCGAGAGCGGATTGCCGAAGGTCATCGCGAGCGGATAGCCGAAATAGAACACGCCCAGGACGCGGGTGCGCTCTTTTTCGGGAAACCAGAATGTCAGATAGAGCATGATGCCGGGAAAGAAGCCGGCCTCTGTCACGCCCAGCAGCGTACGCAGCAGCACAAAGGACAGATTGCCCTGGGTGAACATCATGGCGCCCGAGACAAGCCCCCATGTCACCATGATGCGGGCCATCCAGCGTCTGGCCCCGACGCGATAGAGAATGAGATTGCTCGGGATTTCGAACAGGGCATAACCGACGAAGAAGATACCTGCACCGAAGGCAAACATGGCATCCGAAACGCCGACATCGGTTTGCAGCGCCTGCTTGGCCGATGAGATATTCGACCGGTCAAGAAAGGCCACGATATACATGAGGATGAGGAAGGGCAGCAGCTTGGCAAAGGCCTTGCCGGTTGCTCGGGCGCGCGGGGTGTCTTGCGAAGGCGCTTCGGCGCGCGGACTTGTTTTCTGATCGGGGCTCATGGTGCATGTGCTCCTCGCTCGCGCCGGTCCTGTGAGACTGGCGCGATGCTGGTCAGGCGGAAGAGAGGGTCAGGCGATCCGCCCTGCGAGTTCGTCCTCGATGTGAGCCCGGATGATCTCATCGAAGCTCTGCTCGGTCGTGAAGCCCAGCGAAAGGGCCCGGCTCGGGTCAAAGCCTCTGGCCCATCCGGCCACGATGCGGGCTATGGCCTCGTCGGGCTCCCGGCGGATGAGTGCGACCGCTTTTTCTCCGGCAACGCGGCGCAGGGCTGCAATCTGTTCTCCCACCGTGATCGACAGGGCGGGCAGGGAGAGATTGGGTCGCTCGCCCAGACGGTTCAGATCGAGCACTGCGGCATGACGCAGGAATTGCACAGCCGAACGAGGGCTCGTCATCCAGTGGCGTGTGGTGTCAGGCACGGGCAGAGTCGCCTCAAGCCCGACCAGCGGCTCGCGTATGATGCCGGAGAAGAACCCGGAGGCCGCGCGGTTGGGTTTGCCGGGGCGGACGCAGATGGTCGGCAGACGCAGGCCGATACCGTCGAAAATGCCTCGGCGGCGGTAATCGGCCAGCAGCAATTCGCCCATGGCCTTCTGCGTGCCGTAGCTGGTTTGCGGTGTCAGGATATAATCATCGGGAATGACATCGGGAAAGTCACCGCCGAACACGGCGTTGGATGAGGCAAAGACAACGCGGGGTTTCCAGCCCTCACGCGCGCCATGATGGTGAATGGCCTCAAATAGCGCTCGTGTCCCATCGAGATTGACGCTGTAGCCCTTTTCGAAATCGGCCTCGGCCTCGCCAGACACAATGGCAGCGAGATGGAAGATGATGTCGGGGCGGCCGCTCAATAGGCGGTCGGCGGCGCCTGGCTGGGTGAGGTCGCATGTCATGGTTTCGCATCGTCCCGAGAACCCGGCTGGCGCTAAAGGTGCGACCACATCCGCGAGCGTCAGGATTTCGGGGCCGTCCGTGCCGGGGAGGGGATTTGCGACCAGGCTTTCAGTGAATTTGCGCCCGATCATGCCTGCTGCGCCAATGACGAGGATATGCATCTGTGTCACCTTTTCGTTCGGACTGGGCCGAATGGAGATGAACGAAACCTATCCGAAAGTTAATGGCGCGCTAGAAGCAAGATTGAACCGACCGATCAGGAATTCTGATCGACTCCTGTTCTATGGCGCTGAAAACCAGCTGTGCTGCGGGAGAGAGCGGTCGTCCCGGCTGGCTGATGAGCGAGAAGGGTCCGAGGAAATCGGGCATGGCAACTGAAAGACGGCGTATGAGGCCGGCTTTTTCGTAATGTTGGCTCACGCTGCAGGGAATGACCGCCAGCAGGCAGGAATGAAGCAACAGGTCGATGGTCGCGAACATCGAAGACGCTTCGATGGGATGGGCGGGCAAGGGCAAGAGTGCCGTGGTGAACGCGGCTTCTATCGCCCGTCTCATGGGGCTTGGCGCCGTCTGGAGAATCCATTTCTCGTTCGCTACGTCCTGTAGTCTCAGGGTGCCGGGGTCGGGCATCGGGTTATGGATGCTGGTCACGACGCAAAGCGGCTCCTGGGCGAGCTCACGGCAATCAAGTGCCATTGGGCCGTGCAAGCCGAGTGCGCGCCCGATGACAAAATCGAGGCGACCCGTTTCCATGCCCAGCAAGAGCGCATCGCTTGTGTCGATGGTCAGTGAGAGACTGATGCCGGGCTGCGTATGGGCGATGCGGGCAAAGACGGGCGAAATGATATCGGGCAGGGCAGCCACAATCGAGCCCACGCGCACCGTGCCATAGGTCCCTTCCTGCATCGCGTTCATATCAAGCTGGAGCCTGTCGATATCATTGAGCATCAGGCGGGCATGACGCGCGGCCAGAACGCCGCTTGGGGTGGGAAATACGCCCTGTGACGAGCGCTCGAAAAGGCGTGTGTTCAGGGCGTGTTCGACTTCCTGCAGCAGCTTGGACACCGAAGGCTGGGAGAGATTCATCCGCTCGGCAGCGCGGTGCAGGTTATTGGTCGCTTCAAGTTCCAGAATGAGCCGGAGATGACGCAGCTTGAGACGGTTGATGAGAGAATGGGCGGTCATGAGATGGATATCCGCGTCACATAACGAGTGGACAGCCGCTAAGGCTCAGGGGCGCGCAAGGGGTTTCAGATGCACTCTCGCACCATGACAATTGCTGAATCATATGCGGTATCGCAGGCTCCGCCGAAACGTGACCAGTGAAGTTATGATACGGCCGCACCTAGGCCTGCGGGCTCAGCGATATCTGCGGGATGCACCGGCGCAGGAGTGTCATGACAGTAAGCGCTGCCGGAGTTGGCGCGCGTTCACGCACGGTCATGATCCCCCACGGGGCGACATTGAAGGAAAAATCGATCGGCAGAATTGCGATCTGACCGAAATCCGATTGCAGGGCGGCGGCCGGGGCCGAAAGCAGGGTGAGCGCCTGGCTGCGCGTGATGTAGGCGAGTGTCATCATCCAGGAATCCGATGAGACGATGCGGGTTGGCAGGGGCAGTTCGCGCTCGAGAAAGAGTTCCTCGAGGCGCTGGCGCGACCGGCTGCCGCGACGCTGGAGAATCCAGGGAAATTCAGACAGGCTTTCGAGCGTGTGCGGCCCTGAAGCTGCGAGCGGATGGTCTGGAGCTGCTGCCACAACGAGTTGCTCTGACGCAATCTCCTCGTAGCTCACAGGATGAGCCGACGGAATGACGGGGCGACGGCCCAGCATGATGTCGATCTGTCCATCAATGAGCATCTGGAAAAGACTATCGCTTGGGCCACTGCGTATCTCGAGCTCGATTTCAGGATAATCATCCTGTGCAATGCGCAACATGTCGGCGAGCGACTGCACCACCGGGCCATCGATGGCGCCAATCGAGACATGGCCAATCCTGCCATCGACAAGGGCGTTCAGTTCAACGCGGGTACGCTCGAGTTCATCGAGCATGACAAGCGCGTGGCGGGTCAGAACCTCGCCTGCAAAGGTGGGGATCATCCTTCGCCCCTCCAGCCGGAACAGCCGGATTTTCATCAACTCCTCGAGATCGCCGATGAGTTTGGAGGCGGCAGGCTGGGCCATGCCAAGGCTCTCGGCCGCGGCCAGCAGGGTCGAGTGGCGCGAAAAAGCCGCGAGAAGTTGCAGATGCCGAAGCTTGAGGCGCGACGCGATGAACCAGAACGGGCCAAGATGGGAATGTGACATGGCAAGTTTCATATTAAAATAGGTATGGATCGTATCGATACGAATATTGGACGCTCCCCGTTCCGGGTGAATATTTCTACGTCCACGACATCGCTGGAACATCCCGTTTCCAGCGTCCATCAAAATGATCGTGAGGAAATATCATGGCCGTTCAGACAATCAGAAGCGCTGCTGTCATCGGTGCGGGCTATATGGGCGGCGGTATCGCGCAAAGCATGGCGGCGGCCGGTATGCGTGTCACGCTGGCCGATATTTCACCCGAGGCCACGCAGCGTGCGCATGAACGCCTGCTGGGTGAGGCGCGCGCCTTTGAGGATCAGGGGCTCATCCTGCCGGGCAGCTATGATCGTATCATGACCAATCTCACCACAGCTGCCTCGATCGAGGATGCCGTGCGCGACGTCGATTTCGTCGAAGAGGCTGTTTTCGAGCGTGAAGACGTCAAGAAAGAGGTCCTGGGGCGTATCAGCGCGGCGGCGCGGCCCGATGCCATTATCGGGACCAACACCTCCACCATTCCTGTGCACGTGCTCGCCCCGTTTGTGACCGGGCAGGCCCGTTTTCTCACCGTACATTTCAGCAATCCGGCCCCGTTCATTCCGGGTGTCGAGCTTGTATCGGGTGTGGAGACGACAAAGGAGGTCGTGGCAACGGTCAAGGAGATGCTGGGCCGCGTGAATCGCCAGTCGGCCGAGGTGGCAGATCGCCCGACCTTCGTGCTGAACCGCCTGCAATATGTGCTGTTCAAGGAAGCGAACACCATCGTGGAAGAGGGGATCGCCACGCCGCAGGATGTGGACACGATCGTGCGCTCCACCTTCGGCTTCCGTCTGCCTTTCTTCGGGCCGTTTGCCATCGCCGACATGGCGGGTCTGGAAGTGTATGTGAACGGTTTCGTGACGGCCGAGAATGCTTTTGGCGAGCGTCTTTCATGCCCGGACACGGTGAAGAAGCTCGTTGCGGAGGGCAAGTACGGGGTCAAGAACGGCGCGGGATATTACGGGCAATATACGCCGGAGGAGGCGGCAGCGCTCGTGGCCTACCGGAACAAGGCCTATGCCAAGATGGCAGAACTGCTGCGTGAGCTCGGCCCGTCGCCTCTCGAAAAGAAATGATCCTCAAAGCCCGAGCCTTTTCACAGCTCTTACGGGACACCGTAAGAGCTGTTTGCTGGAAGGCTCTCAAAGAGCAGAGGCACCGTAACGTGGTGTCCGGAACATAAGGAGCACATATTGCAAAGTAGAGCGTATCGCAAAAACCTCTCCGATACGGTGTCAGGACCTCCCCGTGGAACGCGATTTGTCACATGGGCACCGAGCCAAACTACATCTCGGCCTTAGTCCCCATCAGGTCGAATAGGACGATGCCCGGCACAGGGCTGCGGTTTATTGTGTGCGACGATTTATTTACGGACTTCGTTTCTCGTTAACTTTATACTTGAAAATATTACCTAAAAACGATTTCATGGTCGGGGTGGGAAAACTTCGAGTTTACATTGCGCTACAGAGTGATTTAAATGGAAAGTCATTCACGTTGGCGGAACGGAACTTCGAGGTCATGTCTGATAGGGTGAGTTTCCCGGGATTGTCGTGCTGAGGGCCGAAAGCTCCCGTCGTGCTGCGTTGCGCGCGCATGTGCATGAGGCGCACGAGCAGCTCGATCACCTTATCGGAGATCTCGCGTCAGTGGGGGACTATCGGCGCTATGTTGCCGGTATTGCCGGTTTCCGCCTCGCTGCCGAAAATGCCCTTCTTGGGCAAATCTACCCCACATGGTTTGAGGGCTGGCGACCTGTCAGTATGCAACGCAGTCTGAATGAAGACCTGCAGTCTCTTGAGATCGTTCCGCCCGAGATCAAGGCGATTGCCGCGCCTGCAACAGATTCAGAACTTCTGGGTATTCTTTATACGCTCGAGGGATCGGCGCTGGGCGGGCGAGTAATTGCGCGGCGCGCTGCGGCCCTTGGCTTCGATGCGACCTATGGAGCCAGTCATCTGGTCGAACAGACGGCGACGCCAGATAACTGGCGCAGCTTCCTGGTCCTTCTGGAAAATGCTCCCGAATTTGATGCGGATGAAGCAGGGCGGGCTGCTGCCACCCTGTTCCGTCATGCGCGTGATGCTGTGAAGATGGTCGATCGCGCCGAGGAAAAAGTCGATGGCTGAGTTTGGTCAGGTCGATCTGACGAGTTGTGATCGCGAGCCGATCCACATTCCAGGGAGCATCCAGCCTCATGGCTGTCTGATCACCTGCACGATCAACGATTTTGTTGTTCTGCGGCACTCGGCCAATGCACCGGCAATGCTGCATCATGAGGGGCTGGGGATCGGGTCTGACCTGATCGCGCTTTTTGGTGCGGACGTCATTCATGACATCCGTAATGGCCTGACCCTGAGCGTAACGCAGCGTCGCCCGGTTTTCCTGCTCAATCAGGCGCTGGGACCGGATCTGTTTTTCGATCTGGCGGTGCATATCGTCAACGGTGAGGTGGTGCTCGAATGTGAGCCCGCCGCGCCGACGCACCGTGCCACCAAATTTCTCACCCAGCTTCACGGCATGATGGACCGTGTACGCAAGACGACTGATATCACGCGCCTTTTCGATGTCGTGACCATGCTCATGCGCGGCCTGCTCGAATATGACCGTGTGATGGTCTATCGCTTTGCCGATGACTGGTCTGGCAAGGTCGTCTCGGAAGCGCGGGCGCTTTCGCTGGAAAGCTTTCTGGGGCAGCATTTTCCGAGCGCCGATATCCCCGCCCAGGCGCGCGAACTCTATCGCCGTTCGCCCATTCGCATGATCGGGGATGTAAAGTTTGTCCCGGTGCCGTTGGTCGAGGGAGAGGGGCTCTCGCCGCTCGATATGTCCCTGGGGCAGCTTCGCAGCGTTTCACCGATCCACTGCGAATATCTGACCAATATGGGGGTTCGCGCCTCCATGTCGATCTCGATTGTCATCGATGGCGCCCTGTGGGGCATGATTGCGTGTCACCATTACGCGCCCCGCGTGCTCCCGATTGCCGAGCGCGCCGTCGTGCAGATGTTTGCGGAGTTCTTTGCGCTTCAGGTTATCGTCATCCTCAAGACCACGCGCCTTCAGGTTGCGGAGCGAACGCACGGGCTGATCGAGAGCGTCCTGCGCAATGCCGCCTCCGTGTCCGATATGCCCGCCTATCTGCGCGGGCAGATCAGTCGTCTGGCACCGCTCATACAGTCCGATGGTATTGCCATCTGGATCGATAATGAATGGACGGGACACGGGATTGCAGCGCCTCGGGAGGTGCAGGATCGCTTCGTGGAGCTGGCCCGCACGAAGGCTGGAACACAGATCTGGCAGTCGGATCATCTGGTCAAGGATCACCCCTGGATCGCAGCGCATACAGCGCATGTTGCCGGTGTGTTGATCATTCCGATCTCGCCCCAGCCGGAAAACTACGTTTTCCTGTTTCGCCGTGAAATCGTGCAGACCATCAACTGGGGCGGGGATCCGCAGAAGACTTATCAGCACGGGCCACACGGCCCGCGCCTGACGCCGCGCCAGAGCTTCGCGATCTGGAAAGAGCAGGTGCATGAGCGCTGCCTTCCCTGGTCCAGCTTCGACATTGAGGCCGCGGCACAGCTACGCTCGGCCCTGATCGAGGTGATGGGCGTCTATCATCAGCAGCAGCTTTCCGAGCGGGCTGACGCCGATTTGCGCCAGCGCATGCTCAATGAGGAACTCAACCACCGGGTGAAAAATATTCTGGCGGTTGTGCAGTCTCTCATCGGTCGCCCTGTGGCCAAAGAGCGCACCATTGAGGAATATGTCGAGATTCTGCGTGGGCGTATCAAGGCACTTGCGAGTGCGCATGATCAGGTTGCGCGCACCGATGGCGGTGGGTTGCTGCGCACCCTGCTGGAGGCCGAACTCGAACCCTACCGGCATCAGCCCACCGCCGTCATTCTTGATGGCCCCAATCTGTGGCTTTCCGGGCCTGCCCTGTCGGTTGCCGCCTTGACGTTGCACGAACTGGCAACCAACGCCGCGAAATATGGCGCACTGTCGGTGCCGAGCGGCAACCTGCATATCCGCTGGTTCATTGACGAGGCTGAAGGCTGCTGGGTGCTCGAATGGACCGAGACAGGCGGCCCCCACGTCAATCCGCCCAAAGGCAACGGGTTTGGCTCCATTTTGCTCGAGCGTGCCATTCCGCATGAACTGGGCGGAACGGCGAAGCGGGAGTTCAGGCCGGAAGGCCTCTTCATCCGCCTGACTTTCCCGGCCCGTCATGCTGTTCTGGTGGCCGAGACAGCCACCGTGCCCGAAGCCGAAGGGCCGATTGTGGCCGATACTGCCCAGACGGAGCGTCTGCACGCGGCCAATGTGCTTCTGGTCGAGGACCAGCTTTTGATTGCAATGGAAACGGAGCAGGCTCTCAGCACCTATGGAGTGCGTCATATCCGTACGGTCTCGTCGGTCTATGAGGCATTGCAGGCCATCAAGGACCGCTGCCCGGATATTGCGCTGCTCGATTTCAACCTGGGCAAGGAAAACTCTCACGAGGTGGCAACGCTTCTTCGCAAGAAGAATGTGCCGTTCATCTTCGCAACGGGTTATGCCGACCGGACAATGATTCCGGCTGAATTCAGGGATGTTCCCGTTCTGCGCAAGCCCTACTCAATCAAGAACGCCGTTCAGGAATTGCTCCGTGTTTTCCCTGAGGGAGGGGACGCCTGAGGCTAGGGACTGCGGCCTTTTCTGAACAAAATTAACGGCGTTTACCGCACTCTGACGTTCTTGACTTGTTCCTGCACGATACCCATTTCGGGTGTATGAAAAAGACCCTCGCCGCACGTCTGGAAATCCTCTCCGATGCCGCCAAATACGATGCGTCCTGCGCATCGAGCGGCGCGCGTTCGAAGAAGAAACCGGGCGAGGAAGGGCTGGGCTCCAAGGCGCCAAACGGGATCTGTCATGCTTACACGCCCGATGGGCGCTGTATCTCGCTGCTCAAGATCCTGATGACCAATTTCTGCATCTATGACTGCGCTTACTGCATCAATCGCTCATCGTCGAAAATCGAGCGCACGCGGTTTACAGTCGAGGAAATTATCTGGATTACGCTTGAGTTCTACAGGCGTAACTATATTGAGGGTCTGTTCCTCTCTTCGGGCGTCATCCGTTCCTCCGACTATACGATGGAGGAAATGGTACGTGTGGCGCGCGAACTGCGTCTCGTCCACCATTTCCACGGCTATATTCACCTCAAGACAATCCCCGATGCGGCACCGCACCTCATTGAGGAGGCCGGTCTCTATGCAGATCGCCTTTCCATCAACGTGGAAATGCCGACCGATGCCGGATTGGCGGCTTATGCGCCTGAGAAGGATGCGGGCCATATCCGGCAGAGCATGGGCGCGCTGCGCCTGCGTATTCAGGAGTCAGGCGACAAGACGCTGAGTGGCCGTAAGCCAAGACGCTTTGCGCCGGGTGGCCAGAGCACACAGATGATCATCGGAGCCGATAAATCGACCGATCGCGATATCCTGCGCAGCAGTGCCTCGCTCTATTCCGGTTATGCGCTGCGTCGCGTCTATTATTCGGCTTTCAGCCCCATCCCCGATGCCTCGCTGGCCTTGCCTGCCCAGTCTCCCCCGCTCCTGCGGGAGCATCGCCTGTATCAGGCGGACTGGATGGTTCGGTTCTATGGGTTCTCCTTCGAGGAGATCGTTGCTGAACGGCAGGATGGCATGCTCGATCTGGAGCTTGATCCAAAGCTTGCCTGGGCTCTGCAAAACCGCGCCCAGTTTCCGCTCGATCTGAACCGAGCCAGCCGTGAAATGTTGTTGCGTGTGCCGGGCCTTGGTCCGCGAAGTGTCGGTGCCCTGCTTTCGGCGCGCCGTCATCGGATCATCAGGCTGGAAGATGTGGAGCGTCTGAACGTGTCCCTGCGCAAGATCAAACCCTTTGTGGTGACAGCGGACTGGTCGCCCGGCCGTCTGATTGACAAAGAGAATCTCGCCGCATTGTTCCGCCCGCAACCGCAGCAACTGAGCTTGCTGTGAAGTCGATTTCTCTCCCGGCAGATGCCGGGTTTGAACAGTGGCGTGGCACGGCGAGGGCTGCGCTATTACAGGGGTTGAAGCCAGACGATATCGAATGGGTCACCCCTGACGCAGACCAGCCGGAGCTGTTTGGAGCTGCTGAGCCGGTTGCTGCTTTTGAGCCGACCGCTGACAGCCCGTCCCTTTCTGGCGCGCATGTCAGCAAGGCGGGGCTTGCCATGCTTCGTTCGATCCTGCGGTACCGCGACCCGAAGCGTTTCGCTCTTGCCTATCGCCTGCTTTGGCGGCTCCAGACAGAGCCCGCGCTTCCCGCAATTGCCACAGATCCGGATGTGCGTGAGGCCGCGCGTATGGACCATCAGATCCGTCGCGACGCGCACAAGATGAAGGCATTCCTGCGGTTTCGGGAGGATAACGCAGAAGAGAGCGCGCGGAGGCGTTTTATCGCCTGGTTCGAGCCTGAGCACTATATTCTTGAGACGGTGGTCCCGTTCTTTGCCGAACGCTTTTCAGACATGGACTGGCTCATTCTGACGCCAATCGGGTCGATCCTGTTCGAGAACGGCAAGGCAGCCATTGAAAGAACGCCGTGCGAGCCGCCGGACCTGAAAGATGATGTCGAGACATTGTGGCATCGCTATTATCAGTCGATCTTCAACCCTGCGCGCATCAAGACAAAGGCGATGCGTTCGGAAATGCCGACCAAATACTGGAAGAACCTTCCTGAGACGCGGCTGATTCCATCAATGCTTGCCAATGCCGAAAACCGTGTGGCAGCCATGGTTGCCTTGCAGAATGATGGAACAGCCCCCGGCTTTCATGAGCGCCATCAGGCGGAATGGCAGCGCAAGGCGGAGGAGGTCAGGGCAGCAGAGGCTGGCCTGACGGGACTGCCGGCGCTGGCGACGGCTCTGGAGCGCTGCCAACGCTGCTCATTGTGCCGCCATGCGACACAGGTGGTGCCCGGTATCGGGCCCGAGAACGCATCCCTCATGATGATCGGTGAACAGCCGGGCGATCAGGAGGATTTGCAGGGCAAGCCCTTCGTCGGCCCGGCCGGACAGGTTCTTGACCGTGTTCTTGCAACTGTTGGTATCGAGCGTGAGAATGTCTGGATGACCAATGCGGTCAAGCACTTCAAATTTGTCTCGAAAGGCCGCCGGCGAATTCACCAGACCCCGGACAGAACCGAAATCGTCGCCTGTTCGGACTGGCTCCGTCAGGAGATTGCCCTGGTCCAGCCAAAGCTCATCGTCACGCTGGGCGCGACCGCCCTGCAGTCGCTTGAGGGGAAGAGTGCGAGGCTGGGTGCAAGCCGGGGGCATGTGCGTAGCGCCAATGGCCTACGCCCCCCGAGCCTCGCAACCATCCACCCGTCCTATCTGCTTCGCCTCCCGGACCCGCAGCGTGCGCTGGAGGAGGAAGCCCGGTTCGAGCAGGAACTCGGCATCGCACGCGACTGGCTCCGTGCGCAGCAGGCAGCCACGTAGCCAGCGCATTGCAGCAGGCTCCTGTCGAAACTCGAGGAGCGCGAAGGCTGTTGTCGCGCTCCTTATTCTCTCCCGCATGTTGACGCCGCGACCGCAACGCCCCGGTACGCTTCAGCTTCCCTGTGTCTCGCGCATCCAGACTGCCGCATTACCCGGCAGGAAGCCCGGCTTGTCGATAGGGTGGCTGGCCAGAATGATGTCGCCTTTTGGGAGGGAGACAGGGTCGCTGCCACAGTTTAGGACGACGCGGATCGGGCCATTCGTGAACTCGACCACGTTACGGCGTTCCTCTGCCCAACTGAGCGCACCATGACCGAGCCCGGCGGCCTTGCGTTCGGCAAGCAGTGCGCGATAGAGCGCGAGTGTTGAGTCAGGGTCCTTTTCCTCTACCGAGACCGCGTAGTTCTTGTAGTGTTCGGGCTGGGGCAGCCAGAGTTTGCCTGTCTCATTGAAGCCAAGCGATGGCCCCTTGTCGCTCCACGGCAGGGGGATACGGCAGCCATCGCGACCGATCTCCTTGCCTTCGGTGCGGAAAAAGGCGGGATCCTGCCGGTACTTCCGGTCCAGCGTGGTGTGATCCGGCAGGCCAAGCTCTTCTCCCTGATACAACGTGGCTGAACCAGGCAGGGCAAGCGTCATGAAGATCACGGCCCGTGCCCTGCGCAGGCCCAGCGCCTCGTCAGGTTGCTCGTGTGCCGCGTCGATTCCCTGCGGGCGTGCGCCGGCGTCCTTCAGTCCCAGCCGCGAGGCATGGCGTACGGTGTCATGATTGGACATGACCCATGCTGTTATCGCGCCAACCTTGTGCATGGCCTCGAGGGAGTCGGTGATGATTTCCCGATACTTGGCGGCGTTCCAGCGACAGAGGAGATAGTCGAAGTTGAACGTCTGCTGCATCTCGTCGGGCCGGACGTAGCGCGCAAGGCGTGAGAGCGGCTTGACCCAGGCCTCGGCAACCAGCATCCGGTCACCGGGGTAACTGGTCAGAAGCTTGTGCCAGCTGCGATAGATTTCATGCACGCCGTCGCGGTCCCACATGGGGGCGTTGCTCGGGGTCTTGTCGTCATCCTCGCCCACCATCGTGGCGCGCTCGGTATAGGGCGGAAGGCCTTTTTCCTTGATCAGACCGTGAGCCACGTCGATGCGGAAGCCGTCGACACCACGATCCAGCCAGAAGCGCAGCACGGACTCGAATTCTGTCCGGACCTCGGGATTGTCCCAGTTCAGGTCGGGCTGACAGCTATCGAACAGATGCAGATACCATTGACGGGGCTTGCCATCCTTGCGTTCAGGTTCACGTGTCCAGGCTATCCCGCCAAAGACGCTCTGCCAATTATTGGGTGGCTCATCGCCATTCTCTCCCTTGCCGTCGCGAAACAGATAACGCGCACGGGCGACACTACCGGGTTCGGAAGCCATGGCTTCCTTGAACCAGACATGCTGATCGGAGGTATGGTTGGGCACCATGTCGGCAATGACGCGCAGACCATGATCATGCGCCTGCTTGATCAGCGCTTCGTAGTCATCGACCGTGCCGAAAATCGGGTCGATCTTTCGATAATCGGAAATGTCGTAACCCGCATCCCCCTGCGGGGACTGGAAGCAGGGCGAGATCCACAAGGCATCAATCCCGAGGTGCTCGAGATAGGGCATATGGCTGATGATGCCCGGTAGATCGCCAATGCCATCACCATTGGAGTCTGCAAACGAGCGTGGATAGACCTGGTAGATGACCGCGTCTTTCCACCAGACAGGATTCGAACCGTTCTGAGACATCGCATTGTTTTCCATGAGATTAGTCTCAGGAAACATCTGGCTGGCAGCCGGGTTGGCTTAGTCACACTAAATTGCACCGATCCACCCACCCCGCGGGATGGATGGATCGCAGATTCCGGATCAATTGCCGCCAGACAAAAGGCGAGAACGACTTACTTCTGATATCCCGCCTGACGGATGACGCGATTGGTGGCGGCATTGGCGGCTGAGAGGCCAGCGTCAACGGTGGTTGAGCCAGCAAGAACAGAGGCGATTGTCTGGCCAACCTGCGTGCCGATGCCCTGGAACGGGGTGATATCGACAAACTGAGCTCCGACATAAGGGCGCGGCTGCGCCGTCTGGCCTGAGGGGTTCGAGCTTTCGATGGCCTTCAGCACGAAAGACGAGAACGGTGCGACCTTCTGGTATTCAGCAGACTGATAGGACGAGCTGCGCGTGCCGGGGGGAATATTCACCCACCCATCCGTCTTGGCCACAAGCTGGATATATTCCTTGGAGGTCGCCCACTGGATGAACGTGCTGGCGGCCTCGGCGTGAGTGGACGATGCCGGAATGGCAAGGTTCCACGACCAGAGCCAGGTCGGGCCACCCTTGAAGCTGCCGGTGGGCAGGGAGGCAAAACCGACCTTGTCAGCCACAGAGCTCTGCTTGGGGTCGAATACCGTGCCCGCTGCACTGGTCGCATCGACCCAGATGGCGCAATGCCCGGTGGCGAAGAGGGACAGGTTCTCATTGAACCCGTTTGCACTGACACCCGGCGGGCCGAACTGCTTGAGAATGGAGCTGTAATAGGTGATGGCGTTATGCCAGGCCGGGGTATTGAGCGTCGGCTTCCAGCTCATATCGAACCACTGGCCGCCAAAGCTCGTGACCATGGTGGTGACCACCGTCATGTTTTCGCCCCAGCCCGGTTTGCCGCGCAGGCAGATGCCATAGGTATCGGTCGATTTGTCGGTCGTCTTGGCCGCGAAGTCGCGGATCTGGTCCCAGCTTGGCGTTTCGGGCATCGTGATCCCGGCCTTGGCGAAGAGATCCTTGCGATAAAGCGTCATGACGCTCTCGGCATAGAAGGGCAGGGCATAGACCTTGCCCTCGTAGCTCACGCTCTCACGCACAGGCGCGATGATGTCCGGCAAGTCATAGGCAGCAGACAGATTATCGAATTTGTAAAGCCAGCCCTGCTTCGCCCAGAGCGGAACCTCGTAATTGCCGATGGTGAGGATATCGAACTGACCGGCATGGGTTGCAATATCGGTCGTCACGCGCTGGCGCAGCACGTTTTCCTCAAGCGTGACCCAGTTGAGATGGATATCTGGATGCGCTTTCTCGAACACGCTCGACAGCTTGCGCATCTCGATCATCTGCACATTGTTGACAGTCGCAATCGTTAGGGTCGTATCGGCCTTGGCCTGGGCGCCAAGTCCCAGCCCGAGGGCGGCGCTGGCCAGAAGCAGGGATTTCTTCATGTGGGCTGTCCTTGGAAAAACTCTGGTGAGGTAAGGCGCTAGGGTAGAGTTTGGCTGGCAGCAAAGATGTCTGCCATGTGGGACGGGCGGAACCATGTTCCGCGAGGGAGCGGCTTAAATGTAACAGCCATTCCCTGTCGCCAGGCGCTCAGGGCACGGCGAACAGGGCAGGGTGATATCAGGGCCGTTGGCAGCGGGGTCGGTATGATGCCTGAGCATGGATCACGTAACTCTTGGCGTTCGGGTTCCTGCGTCCCATTCCTTGAGGAAACGCGTCGGCACACGCTGTCACCCTTTCGGTAAATTAACAAGAAGATGACAAGCCTGTAACATGAATGTGTTATGCGTGTCCGTGCCTCGTGGGGTGGGCAGGCATTGGCAGGTCGTGCCTTGCGGTGCGGGCGGTAGAGGTTCTGTAACAATTCATACAATCTGTAGTGCTTTCGCCCTAGTTCTCCGCATTCTTCTTGCTAATACGGAGGTCAAGGACATCGTTCTTGGTGTCTTCACAAATATAGGAAGATGACGAGCATGATCTCGAAGAAAACTTTCTGCATGTTGGCGCTTGCTGCCGCGCCTTCTCTTGCGGCTCTTGCCTATGCACATCCTCCGGTTCCCGGTCCTGTCGGTCCCGTTCCCCCGCCGCCGGGCCATATGGGCATGATGATGCCCCCGCCGCTGATGGGCATGTTGCGCGGTGTGGATCTGACGAAGGAGCAGCGCGACAAGATCCATGCTCTCATGCATGCCCATCGTCAGGATCGTCGCGAGGCGATGCACCAGCGTCGTGATCTGGACACCCAGATTGGCGCCCTGCTTCTTGCCAAGGGGCCTGTCGACAAGGCGAAACTCGATGGGCTGATCAAGCAGAAGGAGGCCCTGAACGCCAAGGATGAGGAGGCGATGGCCGCCGATGCCGTTGCCATCCACGATGTTCTGACGCCCGAGCAGCTCGACAAGGCCCGCGTGACGCAGGACAAGCTCGACGCGCTTGAAGGCCAGATCCGTGATCTGCTGCGTCCTCCCCATGTAAAGGGCGCCGCCGACAAGGATGACGACGACGCACCCTGATCCCGCAACGCCGCGAGGTGCTGCCGAGGGGGCGGGTAGCCGCCCCTGAAGGTCGGGTCCATGACGATCAGTGCTGCTCACCCTGTGTTGGTCGGTCGGCCTGATTGATGTGTGATCGGGAAGAAGAGGGGCAGGTGGGGCGGATCGCTGTCCTGCCTGCCCCTTTTTCTGTCATCATGATGCTGAAGCGGGGGTAGGCGGGCGCAGGGCAGGTTTTGCCTTGACTTTGCCGCCCCACCGCTTTAGCTCCCTGTCCAGATTTGAAACGCCACCCCGCGAAGACTCGCGCAGTGGCGTCTTTCTGTTGCTTATAAGGGTTCAACGTGTTCGACACGCTTTCTGGCAAGCTTTCCGGTGTATTTGAGGGTCTGTCCAAGCGCGGCAGGCTGTCCGAGGCGGATGTTGCCGAAGCGATGCGTGAAGTGCGTCTGGCTATGCTGGATGCCGACGTGGCGCTCCCCGTCGTGCGTGACTTCGTTAACAAGGTGAAGGAAAAGGCCGTCGGGACGGAGGTGCTGGAAAGCATTTCTCCCGGTCAGGCCGTTGCCAAGATCGTCAATGATGCCCTGATCGAGGCGCTTGGCGGTGCGGGTAATGTGCCGCTGAACCTTGCTGCTGCGGCGCCGGTGCCCGTCCTGATGGTCGGTCTTCAGGGCTCGGGCAAGACCACGACATCGGGTAAGATTGCCCTGCGTCTTCTGACCCGTGAGCGCAAGCGCGTCCTGCTGGCCTCGCTCGACGTGCAGCGTCCTGCCGCGCAGCTTCAGCTTCAGCAGCTGGCCGAGCGCGTCGGCGTGGGCTCGCTTCCCATCATCGCTGGCCAGCAGCCTGTCGAGATTGCGAAGCGCGCTCTCGAGACGGGTCGCCGCGAAGGCTATGACGTCGTCATTCTCGATACGGCGGGTCGTCTGTCGATCGACGAAGCCCTGATGCAGGAAGTGCGCGACGTACGCGACGCGACCAGCCCGGTCGAGACACTGCTCGTGGTCGATGCCATGACGGGTCAGGACGCGGTGAACACCGCGCAGCGCTTCAACGAGGCGGTCGGCATCACCGGTGTCGTCATGACCCGTATGGATGGCGATGCGCGCGGTGGTGCGGCGCTGTCGATGCGTGCCATCACCGGCGCGCCCATCAAGCTGGTGGGTCTGGGCGAAAAGCTCGAGGCGCTGGACGATTTCTATCCCGAGCGTGTGGCTGGTCGTATTCTCGGCCTTGGCGATATCGCCGGGCTGGTCGAGAAAGCCAGCGAGACGCTCGACCATGAAGAGAGCGAACGCGTCGCCAAGAAGATGATGGCGGGCAAGTTCGACCTCGACGATTATGCCTCGCAGCTGCGTCAGATCGGCAAGATGGGCTCCATCTCCGGTATCATCGGCATGCTGCCCGGCATGGGCAAGCTGAAGGACAAGCTTGGCGATCAGGATCTCGATACCTCGATCTTCCGGCGCCATCAGGCCATTATTTCCTCGATGACCAAGGACGAGCGCAAGACGCCCTCGATCATCAAGGCCTCCCGCAAGAAGCGTATTGCTGCCGGTTCCGGCACGACGGTTCAGGAGGTCAACAAGTTGCTCAAGCAGTTTGACGACATGTCCACCATCATGAAGCGCATCAGCAAGATGGGCCTCGGTGGCATGAAGCAGATGCTTTCCGGTCTCATGTCGGGCGGTGCTCCCGGCGGGCGGCCCGGCGGTGGCTTTGGCGGCCCGCGTCGCTAACCCCAACCGGCATGATTTTCACATAGTTTTCGATACCCTGGAGTAAAAATATGAGCGTTAAGATCCGCCTTTCGCGCGCTGGTGCCAAGAAGCGTCCGTACTACCACATCGTGATTGCTGACAGCCGTAGCCCCCGCGATGGCCGCTTCATCGAGAAGGTTGGCGCCTACAACCCGATGCTGCCTTCCGACCATGCTGACCGCATCCGTCTGAACGACGAGCGCATCAAGCACTGGCTGTCGAACGGCGCACAGGCGACCGATCGCGTTGCCCGCTTCCTTGGCAATGCCGGCCTGATCGAGAAGCCCGTTTACAACGAGCAGCCCAAGCAGTCCGCGCCGAAGAAGCGCGCCCAGGAGCGTGCAGCCGCCAAGGCCGCAGCCTGAGCCATAGACCAGGGATAGGCTTCAGTAATTCATGACGACCGTCAGCGCCCCTTCGGATGTATCGAAAGATATTCTGGTCGCGACCGTGGGCAGGCCCCATGGCGTGAAGGGGCTCGTGCATCTTTTCGCGGCAACCGATGACCCGGCTTCGGTCGAGGATATCGGGGCATTGCATGACGAGAAGGGGCGCGTATGGCGGGCGGAATGGCAGGGTCATGGCATCGCGCGTCTGTTCGACGCGTCGGGTCGCCCCGTTACTGACCGCGATGAAGCGTCGCGTCTCGTGAACCTCAAGCTCTATGTCGGCCGGGACTGCCTGCCCGATACGGATGAGGACGAGTTCTATCATGCCGATCTGATCGGGCTGCGTGCCGAAACCCGCGAGGGTACGGTGCTGGGCACGGTTGCGGTCATTCATGATTACGGCGCGGGTGTCAGCCTCGAAATCACGGCCGCAGGGCAGGATGGCAAGGGTCAGGACCTGATCGTGCCTTTCACCCATGCCTGTGTGCCCGAAATCCTGTTCGATCAGGGCCGGATCATTGTCGAGCCGCCGCATGAGGTGGAAGTCGAGGGTGATCTGTCGGGCAAGGCCGATGTGTCGGTGCGTTCATGACCTGGCGCGCTGACATTCTCACCCTTTTCCCGGACATGTTTCCGGGGCCGCTGGGGTTCTCCCTGGCGGGGCGGGCGCTTGAGGAAGGCGTCTGGTCTCTGGGTGTGCATGATCTGCGTGACTTCGGGCGTGGGCGTCATCGCGCCGTGGATGACACGCCCTTCGGCGGTGGTGCGGGCATGGTGCTTCGGGCCGATGTGGTTGCCGAAGCGCTGGACTCGATCGAGGCCGATGGCCGACCGGTCATCTACCCGACGCCGCGTGGCGCACGCCTGACACAGGCGCAGTCGCGCGAGTTCGCGTCGGGTGACGGGGTTGTGGTGCTGTGCGGGCGCTTCGAGGGCGTTGACGAGCGTGTTCTGGAGCGACGCAATGTCGTGCAGATTTCGCTTGGCGATTTCGTGCTGTCGGGCGGGGAAATCCCTGCCTATGCACTGCTCGATTCCTGCGTGCGCCTTCTGCCCGGTGTGATGGGGTCCGAGCTGAGCGATGCCGAAGAAAGCTTCGGTGACGGTCTGCTTGAATACCCGCATTACACCAAGCCAGCCTCATGGGATGGCATGGATGTGCCGGACATCCTGCTTTCAGGACATCATGCTGCGATTGCGGCCTGGCGTCACGAGCAGGCCTGCCTTGCGACACAGGCCAGACGCCCCGACCTCTGGGCGGCCTATGCTGAAGCCAAGACCAACAGATAAATTTTCGTTTTCTCGGAGAAGTACCATGAACATTGTCCAGCAGTATGAGGCGCGCGAAATCGAGCGTCTGACCGCCGCCCGTCCGGTTCCCGAATTCCAGGCCGGTGACACCGTGCGCGTTGGCGTGCGCGTTGTTGAAGGCACGCGTGAGCGCGTACAGGCCTATGAAGGCGTTGTGATTGCCCGTTCCAACAAGGGCCTGAACAGCAACTTCACGGTTCGCAAGATTTCGAACGGTGAAGGCGTTGAGCGTATCTTCCCGCTCTACTCCCCCTCCATCGCCGAGATCGCTGTTGTCCGTCGCGGCAAGGTGCGTCGTGCAAAGCTGTATTATCTGCGTGAGCGTAGCGGCAAGTCGGCTCGTATTGCCGAGCGTCCCCGTGACGTTGCCAAGACGGCTTCCTAAATCAGGATAGTCGAAACCGGTTCATGACAAAGGAGAGTACGGTGGCGCGAACATTGTTCGATAAAATCTGGGATGACCATGTGGTCGAACGCCTCCCGGACGGCACCTGCATCCTATACATAGACCGGCACCTTCTCCATGAGGTGACAAGCCCGCAGGCCTTTGAAGGCTTGCGGATGTCCGGGCGACGCCTGCGTCGTCCGGATGCGACGGTGGCCGTGGTCGATCACAATGTGCCGACCTCTGACCGCTCGCTGCCGATCGAGGAGCCGGAATCCCGGCTCCAGATCGAAACGCTCGAAAAGAACGTTGCCGAATTTGGCGTTCCCTATTTCAAGCTGCGCTCGAAAGACCAGGGGATCGTGCATGTGGTGGGGCCCGAACAGGGCATCTCCCTGCCTGGCATGACCATCGTCTGCGGTGACAGCCATACCTCGACCCATGGTGCGATGGGGGCTCTGGCCTTCGGTATCGGCACTTCCGAGGTCGAGCATGTCATGGCCACGCAGACCCTGCTGCAGAAGCCGGCCAAGAACATGCGTATCACGGTGGCAGGCCAGGTTGGCCCCGGCGTGACGGCCAAGGACATCATGCTGGCGATCATCGGCAAGATCGGGACCGCTGGCGGGACCGGTCATGTGATGGAGTTCGCAGGCGACGCCATCCGTGCGCTCGACATGGCCGGGCGCATGACGCTGTGCAACATGTCGATCGAAGCAGGTGCCCGCGCCGGGTTGATTGCGCCGGACGAGACGACCTTTGCCTATGTTGAGGGCCGCCGCTTTGCCCCCAAGGGCGAGGATTTCGAGAAGGCCTGCGCCTATTGGCGTACGCTGGCCACCGATGAGGGCGCCGTGTTCGACACTGAGGTGACGCTCGATGCCGCCTCCATCCAGCCCAATCTGACCTGGGGCACCAGCCCTGAGGACGTGATTGCCATTGATGGTGTCGTGCCCGATCCGGCAAGCTGCAACGATCCGGCCCGTGCGCGTCAGGTACAGCGTATGCTCGATTATATGGGTCTCGAAGCCGGTCAGAAGATCGCCGGGACCAAGATCGACGTAGCGTTTATCGGCTCCTGCACTAATAGCCGCATCGAGGATCTGCGCTCAGCAGCCGCCATTGCCAAAGGCCGCCATGTGGCACCGGGCGTGCGCGCCATGGTCGTGCCGGGTTCGGGCCATGTGAAGGCCGCTGCCGAGGCCGAGGGGCTGGACCGGATCTTTCTCGACGCCGGATTTGAATGGCGCGAGGCAGGGTGCTCGATGTGTCTGGGCATGAACCCGGACAAGCTGACATCTGGCCAGCGTTGTGCCTCGACCTCGAACCGTAATTTCGAAGGGCGTCAGGGGCCGGGTGGCCGGACGCATCTCTGCTCGCCTGCGATGGCGGCGGCTGCGGCGGTCACAGGCTGCTTTGTCGATGTGCGGGAGATGGCATGATGGACAAGTTCACCACACTCACCGCCATTGCGGCTCCGATGCCGGTCGAGAACATCGACACGGACCAGATTATCCCGGCACGCTTTCTGAAGACCATCCAGCGCAGCGGCCTTGGCAAGAACGCCTTTGCCGCGCAGCGCTATAACGAGGATGGATCGGAAAAGCCGGAATTCGTGCTGAATCGTGAGCCTTACCGCCAGGCCGAGATTCTGGTCACGCTGGACAATTTCGGCTGCGGGTCCTCGCGTGAACACGCGCCCTGGGCGCTGCTGGATTTCGGTATCCGCTGCGTGATCGCGCCGAGCTTTGCCGATATCTTCTTCAATAACTGCTTCAAGAACGGCATCCTGCCGATCCGCCTGCCGCGTGAAATCTGTGAAAGCCTCATGGAAGATGCGCAGATGGGGGCCAATGCCCGCATCACTGTCGATCTGGAGAAGCAGGTCGTACAGCGCCCCGATGGCAGCACCATTGCGTTTGAGGTTGATGCGTTTCGCAAGCACATGCTGATCGAGGGGCTCGATGATATCGGGCAGACCCTGCAGCATGACAGCGCCATCGCGTCCTTCGAGCAAAAGCGCCAGAGAGACGAATCCTGGCGCCCCACCATTGTGATGGAGACGGTTTCGTGAGCCAGGCCCATAAGCTACTCGTTCTTCCCGGTGACGGGATTGGCCCCGAGGTCATGCGCGAAGTCGTCAAGATTGCGCGCTGGCTGGACGAGGCCAAGGGCCTCAAGCTGGAGCTGACGGAAGAGCTCGTCGGGGGGGCTTCGCTGGCTGTTCACGGCGTGCCATTGCGCCCTGAAGTTGTGGCGCTGGCCAAGGAAGCCGACGCCGTGCTGTTCGGCTCGGTAGGCGATCCGAAATGGAGTGAGGTCTCGTTCGACAAGCGTCCCGAGGCAGCTATTCTGGGCCTGCGTCAGGAACTCGAGCTTTTCGCCAATCTGCGCCCGGCGCAGGTCTTTCCGCCTCTGGTCAATGCTTCCTCGCTGAAGCCGGAGCTCGTGGCCGGTCTCGACATCATGATCGTGCGCGAGACGGTGGGTGGCATCTATTTTGGCGAACCACGTGGCATTGAAACGCTGGCCGATGGCTCACAGCGTGGAATCAATACCGAGGTCTATACGACCTCGGAAATCGAGCGCGTGGCCCGTGTTGCGTTCGAACTGGCCCGTCTGCGCGATAATCGCGTCTGCTCGGTCGAGAAGTGCAACGTGATGGAAAGCGGCCTGCTGTGGAAGCAGGTTGTGACCGCGCTGCACGCGCGTGAGTACAGCGATGTCACGCTCAGCCATATGCTGGCCGATAACTGCGCCATGCAGCTGGTCCGCAACCCGAAGCAGTTCGACGTGATCGTGACCGGCAATCTGTTTGGTGACCTTCTGTCCGATTTGGCCTCCATGCTGACCGGCTCGCTGGGCATGCTGCCCTCGGCCACGCTGGGCCCGGTGCAGGAGAGCGGCAAGCGCCATGCGCTGTACGAGCCCATTCATGGTTCGGCACCGGATATTGCAGGGCAGGGTATTGCAAATCCGCTGGCGCAGATCCTCTCCTTCGCCATGCTGCTGCGTTATTCGCTTCAGCGTGAAGATGAGGCCTGCCTGATCGAGAAGGCGGTATCAAATGTGCTCGCCAGTGGCTTGCGCACGGCCGATATCATGTCCGATGGTATGAACCGCGTCGGCACCGAGGAAATGGGCGCCGCTGTTCTTCAGGAAATGCAGAAGCTGGCCTGAGAGCCAGCCGGAGGAAGATATGTCCCTGATCGCTGCCCGGCTCAACCGGATCTCCCCAAGCCAGACGATCGCCATCACGCAGAAAGCGCGGGCCCTGAAAGAAGCAGGGCGGGACATTATCAGCCTCTCTGCCGGTGAGCCGGATTTCGACACGCCGCAAAACGTCAAGCAGGCCGCCTGCGACGCCATCGCCCGTGGCGAGACGCGTTACACGGACGTCGCCGGTACGGCCCCGCTGCGCAAGGCGGTTGCCGCCTGGCTGAACCGTGATTTCGGCCTTGATTACAAGGCCGAGGAGATTGTCGTCTCCACGGGCGGCAAGCAGGTCATCTATGACGTGTTCACGGCTACGCTCGATGCCGGGGACGAGGTGATCATCCCGGCACCGGCCTGGGTCTCCTATCCCGATATCGTGGCGCTGGCCGATGGCACGCCTGTCATTGTGCAGACGAAGTCTGAGAACGGCTTCCGGCTCGACGCCGAAGCTCTTCGTGCAGCGATCACGCCCAGGACCAAGTGGCTGGTGCTCAACTCGCCCTGCAACCCGACCGGCGCGGTTTACTCTGAAGCCGATCTGCGTGCGCTGTGCGACGTGCTGCTCGATCACCCGCGCATCTGGGTGCTGACCGACGATATTTATGCCAAGCTGGTCTATGACGGCCACGTGAGCAAGACACTGGTGCAGGTCGAGCCGAAGCTGCGCGAGCGCGTGGTGACCATGAATGGTGTGTCCAAGGCCTATGCCATGACGGGCTGGCGCATCGGTTTCTCGGCTGCACCCGTCGAACTCACCAAGGCGCTCATCAAGCTTCAGGGACAGAGCACGAGCAATCCTTGCTCTATCGCTCAGGCCGCAGCGCTTGAGGCCGTGACAGGGCCGCAGGATTTCATTGGTGAGATGGTATCTGTCTATCAAGGCCGACGTGATCTGGTTCTGTCCATGCTGGCTCAGGCACCGGGTCTGACCTGCACAAGACCAGAGGGCGCATTCTATGTGTTCCCCTCCATCGCGGGGCTGATCGGCAAGAAGACAACGTCCGGCAAGGTCATTGAGAATGACGAGGTCTTTGTCACTGAACTGCTAGAGGAGACGGGTGTCGCCGCTGTTCATGGCAGTGCCTTCCTGACGCCTGGATATTTCCGTATCTCTTATGCGACCGATACCGAGAGTCTGCGCGAGGCTTGCACCCGTATCCAGCGCTTCTGCGCCTCTCTGAGCTGAAGCAGTGAGTTTTCGTCTTGCGCAGCGCCTGCACGGCCTGCCGCAGCCTGCCACCATAGCCATGTCCGCCAAGGCGCGCGCCCTGCGTGCGGCGGGTGTGGATGTGATTTCTCTCGCATTGGGCGAGCCCGATTTCCCTTCACCGCCCGAGGCGGTGGAGGCGGCCTATCAGGCGGGGCTGCGCGGTGATACGAAATATCCGCCCGTTGGCGGGCAGCCCGCGCTCAAGGCAGCCGTCGCGAAGAAATTCCTCGACGAGAACGGGCTGAGCTACGCGCCGGAAGAAATCCTGATCGGCAATGGCGGCAAGCAACTCATCTATAATGCGTTTGCCGCAACCATCGACCCGGGCGACGAGGTGATTGTTCCCGTGCCCTATTGGGTAAGTTATCCGATCATCGCACAGATGATGGGTGGCGTTGCGGTGCCGGTACCCTGCCTCGAAAGCGATCGGTTTCGACTGCGTGCCGAAGCTTTGCGCACTGCGATCACATCGCGCACACGCTGGCTTGTTCTCAATTTCCCGAACAATCCCAGCGGGGCCATTCTCGAACGCGATGATCTGGAGGCGATCGCCGCCGTGCTGCGTGACGCACCGCATGTTCTGGTCATGGCCGATGAGATTTATGAGCATCTGACTTTCGACGGACGCCGTCATGTGTCACTCGCTTCTGTCGCGCCGGATCTGAAAGACCGCATCCTGACGATCAATGGCATGGCCAAGGCCTATGCCATGACCGGATGGCGCGTCGGTTTTGGTGGTGGGCCTCAGCCCTTGATCAAGGCCATGACGAGCATCCAGAGCAACGCGACGTCAGGCATCTGCACGCTGGCGCAGGCGGGGGCAGTGGCCGCACTGTCCACACCGGCAGCGCGACGCGATGCCATGCGCTATGTGTATCAGCAGCGGCGCGACATTGTTGTCACTGCCCTGCGCACCATGAAGCATGTCTCCTGCGCTATGCCGGAGGGCGCTTTCTATGCGTTTCCGGGTATTGGTGCGGCGCTGGGCAAGACCACAGCCAAGGGACGCGTTCTGACCGATGATGTCGCGTTTGCCGAGGCGCTCCTGGAAGAGGCGCATGTGAGTGTGGTGCCGGGCAGTGCCTTCGGTCAGCCCGGTCACATCCGTCTCTCCGTCGCCGCCTCAGATGATATGCTGCGCGAAGCCTGTCTGCGCCTTTCGCATTTTCTAGATACGCTGGGCTGACCATCTTTATAGGGGCAGTATCGCCGTAGGGGCTGTCAAACCGGGGGCGGATCAAACCTGCTCTGGCCAAAGGGGCACCGTCTGGACGTGCGCTCCGGGGGATGCGACCATGAGGCATGATCACACCCTTTCCAGAATTCAATACGCTTGATTTTCCCACCCCGAGCCGTGAGAGCCTCGATCAGGCTTACGCGGTTATTGGCGAGTCACTCGAGTCTGGCGATATCGCTTCGGCCATCGCCCTGTTCGATACGCAGCGCCGCGCCTATGAGTCCTGGTCCGCGCTGGTTGAACTGCGGTTCGCTCAGGATACGCGCAACGCCGACTATGTGGCAGCACGCGACTATGCCGATACGCTGACGCCCTATGCGACCGGGCTTGAGACCGATATCAAGAAACGCCTTCTCGCGACACGAGAAGAGACTGCGAAGCACCTCTCCGCCCATGTGCTTTCCTTGTGGGAGGCCGATATCACCACCTTCGATGAGCGTATCGAGAGTATGCTGGCGGAAGAGGCCCGCCTTTGTGCAGAATACACGGCGCTCCTTGCGGCGGCCGAGATTCCGTTTCGTGGCGAGACGCACAACCTCTCCGGCATCGAGCCATTCCAGCAGGAGTCGGATCGGGCCACGCGTCATGAGGCTGAAGAGGCGCGCTGGGGCTTTTACGAAGCAAATGGCGAGACGCTGGACCGGATCTTTGACGATCTGGTGCGCGTGCGTGTCGCGATGGCCCAGACGCTCGGCTTCAACTCCTATGTTGAGCTTGGTTACCGCCGCATGCGGCGTACGGATTATACAGCGGCAGATGTGGCCCGTTTCCGCGAGCGTATTGCCACCCATGTAACGCCGCTGGTTCAGGCTTTGCTGCAGCGTCGTCAGCTTGAAATGGGGTGGGACAGTCTGAAGGCCTGGGATGAGGCTCTTGTTGATCCAAGGGGAAATCCGGCCCCGGCCGGCGATTATGATCTGATGATCACCCGTGCCCTCGAGATGTTTTCACGCCTCGATGAGAGCGGTGAAATGGCCGCCTTCTTCGCTGAAATGGTCGAGCGCAATTATGTCGATCTCAAAAACCGTGGCGGGAAGGCCGGGGGTGGCTTCTGTACGTCGTTTTCCACGCAAGGTACGCCATTCATCTTTGCCAATTTCAACGGAACACATGGCGATATCGGCGTCTTTACCCATGAGATGGGTCATGCCTATCAGAACTGGAAAAGTCGCTCACAACCCGTGATCGACATGCTCTGGCCCACCATGGAGGCAGCCGAGATCCATTCGATGGGGCTGGAGTTCCTGACCTGGCCAGAAATCGACTTGTTGGTGGAAGATGGGGCAGGCGAGCGTTATCGCCGGCTGCACCTGATCGAGAGCCTGTGCTTCCTGCCCTATGGCGCCTGTGTCGATCATTTCCAGCACGAGATTTACGCCCACCCGGATATGACGCCGCAGGAACGCCACGCAACATGGCGGCGTCTGGAACAGCAATACATGCCCTGGCGCGACTGGGGCGATCTGGCCTATCCGGCCAAGGGTGGCCGGTGGCAGGCCCAGCGCCACATCTATAATTCGCCGTTCTATTATATCGATTATACGCTCGCGCTGTGCGTGGCATTGCAGATCTGGCTGATTGCCCAGGTCGATGCACCACGCGCGCTCGATCTGTATCGCGGCCTCTGCGAGGTCGGCGGAAGCGAGGCTTTCTGCACCATCGTGCGTCAGGCCGGGCTGACTGTGCCGTTCGAGGACGATGCTCTGGCCGAGATTGTGCATGAGGCCGAGCAGATGCTCATGATGTGACCTCGGCGCGCTGATCCGGCTCGGCCGGATCAGGCATCGCGCCGATTTTGCCCTTCAGCGCCAGTGGTTGGGGGCAGGTCGGTGCGATCAGGCGCGTCAGCCGCGGCGATTCCATTTGTCCAACAGGTCAAGTACGGCCTGTGTGGACATGGCACGGGCATTGCCCAGTGTGTTCGCCCCATCGGCATTGAGCAGCGTGCGCCCCGGTGTGACGATCAGCACTGTGGGCACTTCGTGGATGGTCACACCGTATTGCTTGGCGATATCGAGATTCTTGTCGATGCGACCGACATTGACCGGCACAACAACGAATTGCGATTCGAGCCACTGTGCCACTTCGGGCTGCTCGAATATGCCTGCAAGCATGCGGCAGTCAGGGCACCAGTTGCCGCCAAAATCGATCAGTACCTTGCGTTTGGTGCGGGCCGCGGTGGCAAAGGCTTCCTCAACCTGTGTCTTGGCCAGTGCGATATCGGGATAGACGTCCTTCGCCGGGGTGATCTGCACATCCTTGTCCAATACCGGCGGCGCGGGTGGCCCGTCTTCTGCATAAGCCACGTTGCTGGTGAGGGAAGGGGTCGCCACAGAGAGCGTCGAGAGGCCGAGGGCAAGGGACGTCAAAACACCGAATTTGCGATGGAACACGAGGCGGGCCTTTCGGATGGCAGGGGCATTCGGGCAGGGCAGCTGGACCAAAGGTCCGGAGATAAAAGCGCCTGTCCTATGGCGGGGGGTTGAAAGTCTGACAGAGTATGAAATGTTCCCTGTCCCGTGGGAATACAAGAGAGCGAGGAACGCATCATGAAACAGCGTCAGCCAGTGGGCGACCCGGTCACAGAGGTCTCGATCACCACAACCCTGCTCCGTACCATCGGGCTTGTCGGTCTGACGCTCGTCCTTGCCTGTCTGATTCGTTTCGTGCCCTTTCTCTCTCACGGCGTTCAGTTCGTTGCAGGAACGCAAATCTGGCAGAAGTTCTATGCATTGCTTGGCATCGATACGAGCCTCGGGCGTGAACAGCTCATATTGATCGGGATCATGATGGCCTGCTTCATCGTGGCTCTCGCGGTGCAGACCGGTCTGGTCTACGCGTGGTCGCGGTTCCGGCGCTGAGAGAGCCAAGCCAGCACGGCAAGCAGCAGCCAGGACAGCATCGTGAGCGTGCCGCCCCAGGGTGCAATGAAACGGAGGGCTGGGCCGTCAAGGGCCAGCATCACCACTGGGGCAACAAACAGGACCATGCCAAGCGCCATGAGGTAGGCCGCCCAGCGCAGATCGTTCCAGCCGCTCAAGGCAATACCCATGAGCGCGATGGCATGCCACATGAGCATCTCGACGCCTCGTGCCAGCATGGCCCTGCCGCCGGTAATGAAATGCGTATCCGGCAGATGGGCATCGAGCGCAGCCAGCATGACGCCCGCAAAGCCGGACAGCCCCGCAAGGGTAAGGATCAAACGTTGCCATCTCATCATGGGAAGCACACTCTTCATAGCTGCGCGGTTCAATCTACAAAACAAACCCTTATCACGCGCGTTGCACCGCCGGGATAACGAGAGAGAAGGAATACTCATGAAATTCGGATTGAGACCTGAGCTGCGTATTGGTCTTGCGCTTCTGCCGCTTTGTGCCTGCACGCCCGCCTATCCGAAACTGCCTCCTCTCCCTGACAAGGCTCCCCCCTTCACGACGGCCGATGCCGCTTTTCTGCAGCAGGCGAATGAACACGACCTGACACAGATCGCGCTGGCGAAGCTGACAGTCGACCATGCCCGGTCGAGTGATGTGAAGGCGCTAGGTCAGGACGCGCTCAAGGATTACGAGGCGCATCGCAAGACTCTCTCGACGCTGGCTGGCAAGCATGATCTCGCCCTTACGACTACCGTGCTGGCGACTGATCAGGAGAAGACAGACCGGCTGTCGAAGCTCCACGGCCCTGCCTTCGATAGAGCCTATATGAAGGCGATACGTGACGATGCCCAGGCCAACCAGGCCTCCATTGGCACGGTGTTTACCACCACCAAGGACAGCGATGTGAAAGCTGCAGCGACCGATCTGCAGAAGCTCGATCAGCGCTATATTTCTTCGGCCTTCAGCTGGTTGCCGCAACTCGCAACGCGCAAGCACCGGTCTGGTGCCCATCGATGAGCGTACGCCTCGATCGGATCGTCACGCGCGGCGGTGATAGCGGGATGACCTCGCTCGGCGACGGTGAGCGGGTACGCAAGGACGATCCGTTGATCGAGGCGATGGGCGCTTTGGATGAACTCAACGCGGTCATAGGTCTCGTGCGCTTGTCCGGGGGTTATGGGACAGAACTCGCACGCATTCAGAACATTCTGTTCGATATCGGGGCTATATTGTGCATACCCGAACGCAACATTCACGCCGACGCTATTGAAGAAGATCTTCTGTGGCTTGAGGATCAGATTGAGCAACTGCGCGACCGTCAGGAGCCGTTGAAGAGTTTCGTCCTGCCCGGAGGATGTCCAGAGGCAAGCTGGGCTCATATGGCGCGTACAACCGCGCGTCGGGTGGAACGCAGGCTCGTTATGCTGGACCAGCCACGGCTTACAGGCGGCATGGCCTTTCTGAACAGGCTTTCGGACTATTTCTTCGTGCTGGCTCGACACTTCAACGGGGATGGCAAGGATGACATTCTCTGGCGGCCACGCGGCGCATAACAGAGAGATATCCTTCCTATCTCCCCAGTTCCTACGCTGGGGGAAAGAGGCACAGATGCCTATCTTCCCTGCAAGCGCAGAAGGCGCTGTCGTTATAAGCGGCGCACGCGAACGACGATAAGATTGTGATATGATAGGACAAATGTCTGTGATATACGTTACTATATTCCTATAGCGGTCTGAAACCTGCGCCCGAAGCGCGGCACGTGTACGGTTCGCGTTACTGGAGTAATTCCGGGTGGCAATAATATATCCATATGATGGGATATAGTAAGAAAAGATTTTCCCAAAAATAACGGATGGTATTTGTTGCTTCAGCGATTGTTACGAGGTCATGGATAATAGTTTGATTTCAAATTCATAAAGGTGACATGCCAAAATTAATCGTTTAGAAACATATGCAAATCAATGTGCCTGACATATCTGTGCAAGATCAATTGTGTCTTGCATACATACTGTAGATTTATGGTAGTTGCTTAGTTAATATTTTTGTACCGGATAAAATAAAGTGGACATGAGCCCGGATTTGCCAAGTAAAGATGAACGTTCGGAGAGCGAGATCAGCGAGGATTCCCTGCGTCTCGCGCTGGAGCGTCTGGGGGCCAATAACAGGAAGCGCCCGAATCACACTATGCATCCGAAACCTTCCAGCGAGCCACGCCGCCGTCGCTTCGTTCAGGAAGGGCAGGTCGTTGTTGAACATCATCAGGGCTCGCGCGCGACGCAACGTGTATCCGCTGCCCCAGGCGATGACCACGCTGAAGAAATGAACCGTTTGCGCAACCTCCTCAGACTGGAGCAGAGGCGCGCTGAAGATGCCCAGCGTGAACTTGGCGACGCTCAGGTCCAGCTTCGGACACTCGAGACGCATCTTGTCCATGAAAAGCTGCATGTGAAGGAACTCAAGTCACGTTGCGCCGACGTTGAGCAAGCGCTTCTCGACTCACAAGTCATCGTGGAACGCCTGCGTGAGCAGGTTGCAGTGCCTAAAGCAGCTGCGGAGCGCGTTGCCGCTTCCGGAGAGATCGTTGTCAAAAAGACCCGCGGGCCGGGACGCCCTCCAAAAGTCAGGCCGCCAGTCGATCCCGCTGGTGAACCCGAGCCCGTTCAATGGTGGAAAGATTGAGCCGGTACGCTTTCGATACGATGTGATGGTGATCGCGTGATGCAGGCCGGGCGAAAAGCCCGGCCGATCTATATGGCCGGAGAGGATCCCCTAAGTTTTGGTTCGACGGGGTCACAGGCTCCGGAACAAGCTGCCGAGGTCCTCTCACCCCGCCTGGCTTAGGGCGCAGCTTGTCGCATGCGCTGCTTTCACCCGGGCTTGCGGGACTGCGCCAGCTGACGCGCAAACCAGACCAGGCTTGCCGCAAATACGACAAGGCCGATGATCTGTGCTGTCCCTACGCCAACCGGCAAGGCAAGGAGATCACCGTGGCCGCTCATACCGCTCAGAACGGCAACCACGACACCAATCAGACTCTCACCAACGATGAAGCCGGAGGCAATCATCGTGCCGGCACTGTCATCGTCATGCGCGTCCCTGTGACGGGCCTTGTCGAATAGCCGACCGATAACGGCGCCGATGGCTATGGTGACCGATACATCGGCTGGAAGGTAGATGCCCATGCCGACAGCCAGTGGCGGCAGGGCAAGGTCGCGCAGCCTGAACAGGCGGTCGATCACGATCAGGGCGCCACCAATCGCAGCGCCAACCAGGATCATGGTCCAGTCGAGATTATGCAGCAGAATTCCGCGTGCCAGATCGACCATAAGGGCCGGCTGTGGCGCGGCAAGGGCACGTGTGGGATCCATGTCCGCACGGGGCAGGGTGCCGACAAAACCATAGGCCTGATACAGCACGTTCAATACGGGCGGGATGATCAGGGCGCCCACCACGCAGCCAACCAGCAGCACGACCTCCTGCTTCCAGGGGGAGGCCCCGACAAGCTGGCCGGTTTTCAAATCCTGCAGATTGTCGTTCGAGATCGCGGCCGAGCCTGTGAGCGCCGTGAGTACGAACAGGATATAGGCAATGGCGATGTGCTGGTCATGGGCCGAGAGTGCGTCTGGCACCAGATGAAGGGCCTCGAGCCCCATCAGAGCCATGCAGAGCGCCACGACACTGATGATCGAGATGCCGGAGATGGGAGATGAGGAAGACCCGATAATCCCGGCCATGTAGCCGCAGGCGCTGGCTACAAGAAAACCGATGAACAGACAGGCGGCGAGGCCCAGAGCCAGCATGACGACCAGCAGGAAATCATGCGGTGTGACGGGCCACAGGAAGAGCGTGAACAGAGCGCCCAATCCGAGAACGAGCGCTGCGAGCAGGATGTTCATGATGGCGGGGGGCAGGTCGCGGTCCGTCTCGTCCAGCGTCTGGCGATGCGTGCCCGAAAAGGCCTCCCTCAGGCCACGCATGACCGGACCAAGCAGGGAACCAACGGTCCAGAGTGCAGCGACGGCGATTGTGCCGGCGCCCATGAACCGCACCTTATGCACCCATATCCCTGTCGCGAAGTCGGTAGCCGAAACGCCAGCCGGGTGGGGCAGAATGGCCGTGAGCCAGGGCACGGCAATGCCCCAGCCCAGAACAACGCCGCCTAGCATGGCGAGCCCTCCTGTCAGCCCGACCAGATAGCCCGTACCAATCAGCGCAAAGGAGTACGCCCCCTGCAGGCGGAAGATGGACTGACCGAGACTGAGCGTCAGGCTCCAGCCATCCTGCATCACGCGCAAGCCGGTGCTCATGAATGTCACAACGGCAGCAAGCACGCTGCCGCGAATCAGGGATCTGAGCGCCTGCTGGTTCCCTTCCGGAGACGCGACGCGCAGGATCTCGGCGCAGGCAACCCCCTCGGGGTAGGGCAGGGCGCTATGGGTAACCAGTGCGCGGCGCAGCGGGATTGTGAACAGGACGCCCGTCGCGCCACCGAGCAGGGTAATGAAGAAGCTCTGCCAGAACGGAAAACCGCCCCAGAATCCGATCATGACCAGACCGGGGATGGTGGCAAACACGCAGCTCAGCGTTCCCGCGGCCGAAGCCTGTGTCTGGACCAGATTGTTTTCCAGAATCGTGCTGCCGCCCAAGGCCCGCAGGACGGCCATGGATATGACGGTCGCAGGAATGGACGAGGCAAAGGTCAGGCCGATCTTGAGGCCAAGATAGACATTGGACGCGGTGAAGATGACCGTAATCAGGGCGCCGAGAATGAGTCCTCTTATGGTTAATTCCCGCGTCGCCTTGCTCATGCTGTCTCTCTGTGTCGATGTCGTAAGGAGCTGGTCCTACGACGAAGCGATCAGAAACGAAAGACGAAGTTGGACTGGTAGTAACTTCCGCTCTTGCCACCAGCCGCGCGCAACCCGTCCGAGCCGATGAAGCGCGCGCCATATTGGGTCCATGTGAGGTGGCGATTGAGCTGTAGCGTCAGTGAGGCTTGCGGCACGATACCGATAAACCCGCCATGCAGGTTATTGAACGTGTAAGCGCCCGAAGGACCGTAGACAGCATCATCCGTTGATTCACGCCAGAAGAAAGGGCTCTTGAACTGAAGGCTGAGCCAGTTGCGTGGCGTGATGCGCAGCACCGGCGACAGGCTCACAAGATTGCTTGGCGCGATATAGGTCGTGGTATCGAGATAGTTTGTCTGCGGGTTGAACGGGGCGATGTAGGTGCCAACCGTACCGTTATTACTCTTTGAGGAGCCACCGGAATATAAATCGGCCTGCACACCGATGAAGGGATGCAGCGGCGAGGGTGTATGGCGGTAGCCAGCAATGGCGTTGAAGGCGTAAGCCGAGACGGCGCGGTTCTGTCCGGTACGGTTCAGCTCGAAACTGCCCCCCTGATAGAGCCCACCCACCGAGAATTCGAAGGATGGCGCGCCGCCATACCAGCGAAATCCGTAATCCTGACGCGCCGTCGTTCCGTTGAGCGTCGATCGGTTATAGGCCAGAGCCGCCGAACTGCCGCCCAGGCGAAAGGCAATCAGGAACAGGTCGAGAAAGGATGATACGCGCTCTGCCCCAAGAGAGAAGGAGGGTGGCGCCCAGGTTACGTCGATACCATGCAGACGCGTGCTCCAGTCGACGCGGTCATGGAACATCTTGTTGAACGTCACATTTGTGCCGACGAAATCGTAAACATCCGCGCGCAGGCGCGGCCAGATGGCATAGCCGCGCACACCGTTCCAGGAGAGGGGAACATTGGGTGTCTCACGGTTATAGAGAATATAGGACGGTGCATCGAGAAACTGCTGGCGCCCCACAATCACCCCGGCCTTTGCGCCAGCAAGCCTGGAGCGCAGTTCCACAAACCCCTGTTGCAGGTCGAGGCGCTTGCGATAGGTGGTGTTGTAGCCAAACCCGCCCCAGCCAGCCGCATCGCCATTCACGAGTTGGCCGAAGAAGCGCACATGATCGCCCAGGTGCAGATCGGCACCGTAGAGGTTGCGCACGGCAAATCGCCCCGAGCCTGCCGGGCCACGTGTCCCGAGAAACGGTGTCTCCTCCGACCAGTTGCGCAGGCGGGTTTCGCCGGAAAAGCTGAGCCACCAACGGCCACTGGCATTGAGCGGGATATATTTGATGGCATCGAACAGGTCATCATGGCGCTTCCTATCGCGCAGGAAAGACCAGTCTTCCGCCCAGGGGGCGACACCGTAGCGGCCTATCGGGCCGAACCCGGCAGATTCACCGTTTCCTCGCGTGAAAACACCCCAGTCGCCCTGCGTCCCGTGCGGGGGGCGGTTTTGAAGCGGGGTCACGCGTCGCGGCTGGCCCACCGGCCCGGCATGGGGAAAGTTCTGGATTTCGGGTCGGCTGGTGCCGCTTACCGTCACCTGTTCCTCGGCCGCCGTCGGATCAACCCGCGGTTTCTCGCGTGAAACCGATAGGGCGGTCGTCGCCGTGCGGCCTATATTGACCTGATTGATGGTTTCGCCATGCGCGGCGCAGGGAAGCGAGCCTGCAAGCAGGAGCAAGGCAGGCAGGGCAGGATATGGGCGCATGACGAAACGTTCCGGAGAAAGATGGTTCCCCAGCGTATCAGCATAAAACGAAAATACAAAGTGTTTCTATAAAAACACTAAGAATTTATGTGGTTTAGTTCGTGTGGGCAGTAAATTTTGCCGGGCGCAGATGGGTCTGGTTGTAGTCGAGCTGCTCGCGGCTGAGCTGGAAACCGATCTTCAGGGAGTAGTTGGTCAGCTGCAGATCGGGCGACGCAGGCACATCGATGATGCGTACCGGCGTACGCAGCGAAACGGTGGACTGGTTGCCGGCAAACGAGACGGGAACCTCGAATTCCTTCTTGTCGATGATCTTGCCGTCGCGCATCACGGCCACGAAATAGGGCAGGACGATATCCTTGCCATCAGAGGCTGGGCCGCGCTCGACCGTAATGCCCAGGCTGAGGCGTGAGCGAACGGTTTTCTTGGGCGCACCTTCACAATTGCCGGTCAGAGCGCTCATGGCCGCATGGGTCACGAGGCTGCCTGCGTCCAGTCCGTGGCCGTCATACTGATAATAATCGGCTGCCGAACTCAGGATTTCGACAGGAGGGCAGACCGGGGCGAAGGCGCTCTGATCATCCTGATCGCACGCTGTGAGGGCTGTGCCCGTGCCGAGTATGGCGAGAAGAGGAAGGAACTGGCGGGCATATCTGGTCATGAACAAGGCTCTCGTCTATTCACCGGTGCGGAAACCGAGCCCGGTATGGTATGGTGGCGACACAACGCCAAATGATCATGCAATAACGGCCTCACATCAATCATGGGCTTGCATACTGGCAACGGGTTGCGTAGCTCCCATATGCGAGCCCATATCGCGAAGCGTTGCATCATCTGACATGCGTGCTGCCATGGGGCTTGTTCGCATATACCGCCTGCCGTGAGATTGGGGAACACCATGCCCGACACCTTGACCACTTCACGCCCGCAAGAGACCTCGGAGCAGGCGTCCGGGGCACAAACGCTTCGCGTTCTTCTGGCCGGGCCGCGTGGCTTCTGTGCTGGCGTGGACCGGGCCATCCGCGTGGTGGAAGAAGCCATCCGCCGTTATGGCGCCCCTGTCTATGTCCGTCACGAGATCGTGCATAACCGCACTGTCGTCGAGAATCTCGAGGAGCAGGGAGCGATCTTCGTCGAGGAGCTCGACGAGGTCCCTGCGGATGGCCATGTCGTGTTTTCGGCGCATGGCGTGCCGAAATCGGTGCCGGCCGAGGCACAGCGTCGCAACCTGCTCTATCTGGATGCGACCTGCCCGCTGGTATCGAAAGTGCATCGTGAAGCCGAACGCCATTTTGCCGGTGGTGGTCCTGACGCCCGTCATATCCTTATGATCGGCCATGCAGGCCATCCTGAAGTGGTCGGCACGATGGGCCAGCTGCCCAACGGTGCAGTGACGCTCATCAACGATGCGGAAGAAGCCCGTACCGTCCAGCCCGCTGACCCGACGCGTCTTGCCTTCATCACCCAGACGACGCTTTCGGTGGATGATACATCAGAGATCGTCGCGATCCTGCGTGAGCGTTTCCCGCTCATCGAAGGGCCGAAGAAGGAAGATATCTGCTACGCCACCACCAATCGTCAGGAAGCCGTGAAGGCTATTGCGCCGGAGAGTGACCTGGTGATCGTGATTGGTTCGCCTAACTCGTCGAATTCGCAGCGCCTGCGTGAAGTGGCCGAGCGCTCGGGCGCCAAGCGTGCGCTTCTGGTTCCCAAGCTGGCGGCGCTTGACTGGAGCGTGCTCGAAGGTGTTTCCACGGTCGGGATCACGGCAGGGGCCTCGGCACCTGAATCGCTGGTTCAGGAAATGGTCGATGCCCTCTCCACGCGCTACAAGCTCGATATCGAGGAGCGTATCGTGAAGAAGGAAAACGTGGCGTTCCGTCTGCCCAGCCCGCTCGGCGAACCCGTCTGATATCTGGCGGAACGCGCATGAACGCTTTTCTGTCCGCCTGAATCGATGGCGGTCTATACAACCATCCCGCCGGAGACGCTTGAGGCGTTTCTGGCGGAATACGATCTCGGTCCGCTCAAGAGCGTGGACGGAATCGCCGAGGGTGTCGAGAACACCAATTATCTGATCGAGACCGAAGCCGGGCGCGCGATCCTCACCCTGTATGAAAAGCGGGTGAATGAGGCCGAACTGCCCTGGTTTCTTGGCCTGATGCAGCATCTTGCCCGTCGTGGCCTCAAATGCCCGACCCCGGTGATTGCGCGTGACGGCGTTGCCCTGCGGCGCCTCATGGATCGTCCGGCAGCCATCACGACCTTTCTTACTGGCCGACCGATCGCCACGATCACGGCGGGGGCGTGCTTCTCACTGGGTCAGGCGCTGGCGCGGTTGCATCTGCTGGGGGACGGCTTTCGGGCGCGTCGTGAAAACAGTCTTGGCCCGCAGGCCTGGCAGCCATTGCTCGATTCCTGCCACGGCGCAGGTGACAGCCTGTATCCGGGCCTGACTGAAGAGCTTCAGCTGGCCAGTGCCGATGTGCTGAAAGCTTGGCCGCAGGAAGGGACCCTGCCGCAGGGGCAGATCCATGCGGATCTCTTCCCGGACAACGTGTTTTTTGAGGGCGGGAACGTCTCCGGACTGATCGATTTCTATTTCGCCTGCACCGATCTTTATGCCTATGATCTGGCGATCTGTCTCAATGCCTGGTGCTTTCCTGACGAGCAGACGGCCTCGCCTGCGCTCATTGCCGGGATGATGGGGGGCTATCAATCCGTGCGGCCGCTCGCGGCTGAGGAAAAGGCGGCTATGCCAGCGCTCGTTCAGGGGGCTGCCATCCGTTTCCTGCTGACCCGGCTCTTTGACTGGATCAACACGCCAGCGGATGCAATCGTCACACGCAAGGACCCGCTGGCCTATCATCACAGGCTTCGAGCCTGGCGCGAGAATGCGAAGGGGTTGCTCCATGTCTGAGGCAGCCAAGCCACCGCTCCCCGAGGGCGCGCCGCACGTCGAAATCTGGACCGATGGGGGCTGCCGCCCCAATCCGGGACCGGGAGGCTGGGGCGCATTGCTCTGTGCCAATGGGCATGAGCGTGAGCTTTCGGGTGGTGAACCCGAGACCACCAATAATCGCATGGAACTCACGGCAGCGGCCGAGGCGCTTGAGGCGCTCAACCGCCCCTGTCATGTGACGCTCCATACCGACAGCGAGTATCTGCGTAATGGCATCACGCGCTGGCATACCGGCTGGGTAAGGCGCAACTGGCGCAACGCGGCAGGTGATCCGGTCAAGAACATGGATCTGTGGCAGCGTATCCTGGAAGCGGAAAAGCGCCACCATGTGAAGTGGCTCTGGGTGCGCGGTCATAGCGGCAACGTCAATAACGAACGCGTGGACCAGCTTGCCACTGCGGGGCGCGAGGCTATCGAGCGGGGCTGATTGCCCCGGCCATCGCTGGCCGACACATATCTCTTTCTTGCCCCTCTGAGTTGAGCACCCGCCCAGTATCTTGAGGTGCCGGCACGTGACAGCGTTGTCGGGCATAGCGGGGCGTTACCCCGCGCATCCAAGCCTTGCGAAAACCCCGCATCAGACGGGCAGGCAGATACGATGGGCAATGTCGGTCGCGTTATCGGCGTCCTGCATCAGGCCGAGCAGCTTGAGTTCGTCCACATATTGCTCGACCTGCACACGAAGCGGATGCCCTGTAACCGGATGGCTGGTGATTTCACGATCCAGCATGCCCTTCGCATCGTCCGGTGCGTCCTTGTCCTTGTCCCACAGCAACGCCAGTTCGTCGCGATGCGCGGGGAACTCGTGCTGGGCATCGCTGAGCGCAGCGGTGAGGGCAGCAGCGAGGCCGGGGTCCTGAGCCAGAGCTTTGGTTGCGATACCGAGTGTGAGGTCGATTCTTTCGCGTTCAGCCCCCGTCATGCTGTCGAGCATGTTCCAGCTGACACCCTGGGTCTGTTGAAGGATTCGCCATCCCATCGGGTCATGCACGGCGACGGCATCCAGCTCCCCTGCGCGCAGGGCATCGGCCATATCGTCTGCAGGAATCGCGACCCAATGTACCGAATCGGTTGGATGCAGCCCACGTCGACGGAGCTGGATGCTGACGAATCGGCGGTCTGCGCCCTCAAGGCTCATGACACCAATCTTCTTTCCAGCGAGGTCAGCCACCTTGTGCAGCTTCAGGTCGCGCCGCACCAGAAGCCGGTAGCTGCCGCCCCTGACGCCGCAGGCCAGTTTCGCCGGCAGATCTTCGGCGTCATCCTGATAGAGCGCAGGCAGCCAGTCGAGCAGGGGGCTCAGCGCGGCATCGGCGCGACCGTTCTGCACGGCATCGATCGCACTGTTTCCGCCGCCAACCTCGACGATATCGACCTGCAGATTGTAGCGACCGAAAAGCCCCTGCTGGCACAGCCAGAGCAGGGGATCATAATCGGATTCGGGCCAGGCGAGGCGTACGCGCCTCGGTTTTCCGTCTGTCGCGATCTGTGTGCGATGATGGAAAACATGCCGTGATTGCAGGACTGTAGCGAGAATGATGCCGCCTGCACCCATGAGAACAAGTCGGCGGGAGGGCGCTGCCATCAGAAGAAAAACTCCATATGCAAAAAAAATGACAAAGGGGGGTTTACCCCATGAAAAGCTTTCGCTAGATAGTGCCTCGCCGGTCCCGAATAGCTCAGTTGGTAGAGCAAGCGACTGTTAATCGCTGGGTCGTAGGTTCGAGTCCTACTTCGGGAGCCAGGCATTTTTCCTTCAGAATTCATGTTTCATCTGGTGTGATCGTATCAAGGCGATCCAGCGCCCACAGGCGCGGGAACATTTTGATCCAGAGCCCCGCGACGACAAGCGTGCCAATGCCGCCTGCCACAACTGCGGCTTCAGTGCCGATGGCTGTCGCCAGCATACCGCTCTCGAATTCACCCAGCTGATTGCTCGAGCCGATAAACAGCATGTTTACGGCAGAAACACGGCCCCGCATGCCATCGGGCGTGGCAAGCTGCGTCAGGGCACCACGCACCACCACACTCACCACGTCGGCAGCGCCCAGCACGGCCAGGGAGAGGACAGAGAGGGTGAGGGAATGCGAGACGCCGAACACAATCGTGGCGATCCCAAAAATACCGACAGCGGCAAACATGATGGGGCCCGCATGGGATCTGAGCGGGTAGCGGGCGAGCACCAGCGAGCCCATGAGCGCCCCCACCGCCGGTGAGGCCCGGAGTATGCCCAGCCCTATGGGGCCAAGATGCAGAATATCATCGGCATAGACAGGCAACATGGCTGTTGCCCCACCTAGCAGCACCGCGAACAGATCGAGCGAGATTGCCCCCAGCAGGTCGCGGCGACGCTTGAGGAAGGCAATACCGCCAAACAGCGATTCAAGGCTCATGGGCGAACGATTGCCCACATAGGGTTTCAGCCTGAGCAACGAGGTCGAAACCAGCGCGATGGCAAAACCACAAGCGCAGGTCAGGTAACAGAAATCCGCGCCCATGCCGTACAGCAAGCCACCCAGAGACGGGCCAATGATCGAGGCTGTCTGGAACAGGGAGGATGACAGCGCCGCCGCCCGAGGGAACTGTGCTGGGGTGGCGATTGAGGGCAGAAAGGTCTGCTGGCAGGGCCCCTCGAAGGACCGAAGCGCTCCGAAACACGCGACGAGCGCATAGAGCGCCCAAGGCGCCAGGTGGCCCGTCATGGTGGCGAAGGCCATGAGAAGTGCACCGCACACCTCGATCGCCTGACAGATCTGCACGATACGCTTGCGGTTGTAGCGGTCAGCCACATGGCCCGAGATGAATACCAGTGCGAGCATGGGCAGGAACTGGGCGAGGCCGATAAGGCCTAGCGCCGTAACGCTATGGGTCAGGGCATAGGTTTGCCAGGCGACCGCCACGGCAAGCACCTGTGCAGACAGGGCAGAGAGCGTGCGACCGGCGAGAAAGGGCCTGAGCCCGATGATATCGCGCAGCGCGTCGGAGGGAGGAGGGGGCGAAGCGTCGGGAGAAAGGGGCTCTGGCATGGCGCAATCACTATAGACAGCGCCCGCAATCCAGCAATGTTGTGTATGAAAATCGGCAGCACGCCCTCGCGCAGGTTTTTGCCCCATAGCAAGCGTCAGAATGCCCGCGCAGCATGGTGATTGCGCGATTGCATTTCACGGGTTGCGCAGGCAGGTTCCGCCGCATGACTTCAGACAGCGACATTGCCCCCGAATCGTCTCCGGCCCCGGTGCAGGCTGGGGCCGTTCAGCCCGATATACGTGTCGGGACCATCGCCTCGGCGCAGGAAGAGGGGGGCAAGACGCTGCTCTGGATCGATTTCGGCGCCCATCTGGGTGTCCGTCGTGCCACAATGACCCTGGCAAGAAACTACAAGGCACCGCAGCTGGTTGGCAGGCAGGTTTGTGCTGTGGTTAACCCGCAACTGCAAAACACCACCGTCAATCAAGTGCTGGCGCTCGGCATGCCTGATCGCTCCGGCGACATGGTGCTGATCTGCCCGGACCACCGGGTGCCAGATGGAGGAAAACTGTTCTGATGGCTACCAACTACGCAACCGTCACCTGGGACCAGCTGCACCGCGATGCCCGCACCCTCGCTTCGGCCCTGATGGCGCGCGGCGAATTCAAGGGCATCGTGGCCGTCACAAGGGGCGGGCTCATTCCGGCGGCTATTATCGCGCGTGAGCTCGATTGCCGTCTCGTCGAATCCATCTCGGTCATCAGCTATTCGGGCGAAAGCGCGCAGGACCAGAAGGAACCCCGCGTGGTGAAAGCCCCGATTGCCGCCGGTGACGGTGAGGGCTTTCTGGTAATCGATGATCTGGTCGATTCCGGTGAGACGGCCAAGGTCGTGCGTGATGTGCTCCCCAAGGCGCATTTTGCCTGCCTTTACGCCAAGCCCAACGGCAAGCCCCATACCGATCAGTATGTGATGGAAGTGGCACAGGATACCTGGGTGCTCTTCCCGTGGGATACGGCGCCGCTCTTCGTACCGCCGCTGGCCCGCAACCTGGGCGCCTGAACTGGGCACCTAACCTGGGCGCGCCACTTCTGGGCGTAACCTCGGATAATTCTTCAGTTTTTTCGAGAGTGCATCTTTCACCCTGCCGCGAGTTGCGGTAGGGTCCGCGCGTTCGGGGCGTGGCGCAGCCTGGTAGCGCGCTTGTTTTGGGTACAAGAGGCCCCCGGTTCGAGTCCGGGCGCCCCGACCACCACCACCAAGGGTATGGCGATACGCGCCCTTAGCTCAGTTGGATAGAGCAACAGCCTTCTAAGCTGTGGGTCGCTGGTTCGAATCCAGCAGGGCGCGCCATTTTTCAAGGGTTTGAGCGCTCTGGTTTGCAAAGTTTGCAGATGGTTTGCCCGTACGATGGGCAGCTTGCCAAAACGTTCACATCAGCCGCCCACGCAAAGCCGCGATCGAGACGATTTTCGTCGTTTCACGGATCTGATGCTTTTCCCATAGGTCCATTCATCCGACCGCCAACGATTCGCGCCCTGTGACGGGTAAAACGTCTCTGCACTATCACCGGGCGCGCACTTGGCGGGCGGACCTGGCAGGATCACTCCTCGGCAAAGAAATCCTCATCCACGCGCTTGAACGCAATCTGTCGGTTGATGCGCACGCCCACGCCATATTCGATCATCAGATCGGTCAGCCTGTCGCCATCGATCAGAATGACGCGCTGATTCAGATGTCTGACATAGTCTCTCGCCTGAGCGCTGAAACTCGATGTCGTGACAAACACGCCCTTGGTCGCCCCATGCCCGACCAGACTGCCCACAAAGGCCTGCACATCGGGTCGGCCAATTGTCGTATCGGCATAGCGTTTGGCCTGAACATACACCCGGTCCAGGCCCAGCTTGTCTTCGTTGATGACACCATCCACCCCGCCATCGCCCGAACGTCCAAGATTTGTGGCAGCGCTTCTCTGCGAGCCGCCATAGCCCATGGCAATCAGCAGATCGACAATGAGGTGCTCGAAAAACGCCGGCGTGTTCTGGACGATGCGTTCCAGCAGTTCCGCCCGCAGGGCTGACTGCATGGCTTGGTATGCGGCCTCTATCTGCTCTTCCGGTGTGGCGGTTTCGATTGAGGGCGGCGCGGCGTCTGCGGGGGCGGGGATGCTGGTTTCACCCTCCACCGGCTTTGGCTTGTCGTAGAAATCATTGAAGCTCTGATAGGCTTTCAACTCCTGAACACCAAGCTGCGCGGGATTGGTGTTCAGCAGGGCTTTTCCGGCCTCGGTGGTGACAAACCGCCCGCGTTTGGGCGAGGCGATCAGCCCCGCCTTGCCCATATAGAATTTTGCCCAGTGGATGCGGTTATGGAGCACGCGCTGATTGCCGCTCGGGAGCAGTTCTTCACGTTCTTCCGTGCTCAGGCCGAGTTGGTCGGCAATATGCTCCGCGGCGTTGGCCACACGCTGTTCGCCTGTGGCGGCGAGACGCAGCACGGGAAGCATCAGCTCCTGATAGGTCGGAATGGTCATAGGCTCAGGCCGTCTTCTTTCGTCCGCGCCTAGCTTTCGGCGCGGCTTCGCGCTCCGCCCGTATGCGGTCGAGCAGCACGCTGGCGGGCTCGTCATTCGGGTCCTGCGGCACCAACTCGCCCCGGAAGGCTTTGGCCAATACGGCTTGATCCAGATGGTCGATCAGCTTGCGGGCACTCGTCGCATCGGCGGCAAGACGGTCGATCCATGCGAAGGCCTTTTCAATACGATTAGCAATCTCAGTTTGCTCATCACGTGATGGCAGGTTGATACTTATACGTTTGATTATACTTAGATTGAGATTAGGTTGAACTCCACCAGCTGCCTGTTCTCTCAAAGTAAAGTACTGGCTCCGCAGATGCCACAATATAAATCTTTTTTCCGCAGGCCCGTCTCGATAAACTAAAATAGCAGCTAAGGCTTGATTGGTAGCAGATGCAATCGCAAGTTCAGCTACTTTTCCTCTCGTTTTACCTTCACCGTACATCGCAATTAGTAAGGTTCCGGCAGGATATACTCTACAATTTGTATCGTGCAAGGCTTCAGTTGTAATATATTCGTCGGCACTTGAGATAATTTCGCTATTGACAGCACCACTTGTTATCCAAGGAGTGGTTCCACCGTCATAGTAGATAGCTTGTCCCCGCTTTGGAGTTGCTCCAGTCCCAATATCAGCGATTTGTCCCAGATTATAAGTGTTCCATGCCTCTTCGCACTCTCTATTACTACTCCGCCATTCCCGCGTCAGGTCGCCACGGAAGGCGGCGGCGAGGACGGCTTGTTTGTATTTCTCGACGAGGCGGGGGATGTGGTCGAGATGGTCGCGGGCGCGTCTGGATTTGCCGGTAAGGCTGTCGATCTTCGCCACGATCCGCCGTTGTTCGGGGAGGGGGGGGAGTGGAAACGCGAAGTTACTGATTTCGTTCCAACTGACACGCGGTCTATCCCCTTTGTCGAGCATGGCCGTGAAAGCAAGGAACTCTTCCGTCATAATCCGGCGACGTATAAATTCTGGCTCAGTTGCCTTGCTAATAATTAGCGCGAGAATTTCAGCAGAAGCTACGCCGGAGAAAGTTGGGCAGGTTACTTTATTGAGATAAGGTCTAAGTCGACTATAAAGCACGTCACCTGTCTCGAAGCAGGCAACAGAGCTTTTTACTTCCCAGGCTTTGCCAATACGCAAAATGGCGGATGTATGCGGCTCAATATCCTCAAGGCCTATGAACGGCTTTTGTGGAGCACTATTGGGTTGGATCTTATCCCCTCGTAGCGTTGCGACAGTATCTAGCTTTGTTGTCGCCCATCCTCGCGGTAACTCACTCATTCCGCAGCCTCCACAACCGAAACCGCCTCATCCACACTATCCGGCTCCAGCTCATCAGACAGCGTTTCGATCTCTTCCAGCGCAGCCTTGAGATGCCCGATGATGGCGGCGGCGATGTCTTCGGGTTCGGTCAGGGATTCTTCTGCTTCGGTCTCGGTGTCACGCAGCCAGCTTATATCAAGATTGTCATTGCGTTCCGTGATGGCGGCGCGGGTGAATTTGCGCCAGCGGCTGTCTTCGCCCTGATCCTGCCTCAGGGCCTTGCCGTAGGGGTCATCGCCATAAGCCGCCTCGAAATCGGCAAAATCCGCTACGGTCAGGGGGCGTGTCTTGCCGAAGGCGGGCATATTGGCACGCATGTCATACACCCACACGGCCTTTGTGTTGCCCTTGTCACTTTTGCCACGGGTGAAGAACAGCACATTGGTCTTGACGCCCTGCGCGTAGAAAATGCCTGTTGGTAGGCGCAGGATGGTGTGCAGATCGCAAAGCTCCATCACCCAGCTGCGCAGGCGACGGCCGGTATTGTCCTCAAACAGCACGTTATCGGGAACGACCACGGCGGCGCGGCCACCGGGTTTCAGGGCCCGGACGATATGTTCCACAAAGGCAAGCTGCTTGTTGGACGTATCGGCCGTGATGGAGAAGTCAGAGCGCGTCGGGCGTCCACCGCCCTTCTTGGTGCCAAAGGGCGGGTTGGAAAGGATGAGGTCGGCTTTTGGCAGGGCCTCGCCATCGGGTGAGAGCGTGTCGATATTGACCATGCCGCCCTCAATGCCGTGCAACAGCAGATTCATCAGGCTCAGGCGGTGGGTATCGGGCACCAGCTCCGCCCCTGTATAGGCGTTGTGACGCTGGAAATGGGCTTCCTTCTCGTCGAGGGCGTAAATCCCCCCCTTATGCTCCTTGATGTAGTGATCAGCGGCGACAAGAAACCCTGCCGTTCCACCGGCCGGGTCCTGAATGATTTCGCCGGGATGGGGCTGCATCAGGCGCACGATGCAATCGATCAGCGGGCGTGGGGTGAAATACTGCCCGGCGCCGGATTTCTTGTCGGCGGCGTTCTTTTCCAGCAGGCCCTCATAGAGCGTGCCCAACCCTTCTTCACGGGCGGAGAACCAGTCGAGCTGATCGAGAGAAGTGGTCAGGGCCTTGAGGTTGGTTGGCTTGCGCAGGCGCGTCTGCGCATCAATGAAAATGGCACTGACCAGTGAGTCCTGCGCCTTGCCGAGTGCGAGCAGCATGGCCTTGTAATAGTCGAGCTGCTCCAGGCCCTCACGTTTGGCGAGCAGGCTCCAGCGCCAGCCTTCCGGCAGGCGTTCTTCATGGCCGGTTTCTTCCAGCATCTTGAGAAAGAGCAGATAGGTCAGCTCCGTCACATATTCATTATAGGTGACGCCATCATCACGCAGGACGTTGCACAGGCTCCAGAGCTTGGCGACGATATCGGTGGTGGTGCTCATTTATGCAGTCTTCTTCCACAATTCTTCATTGATCTTGCCCAAGAGGTTTTCCAGCTCCCCCTCAAAGACCTTGTTGAGGCGCTTGAAGCCGCCATCAGAACGGAACGGCTCCCTGTCGATGGCGGCACGATCTACCACGATTTCCCGCAGGATCTGATCACCGATGCGCCTGAGCCACAGTTTTTGCGGGTCGCTCCATGTGCGGCTGGCCAGGATCGTGCGCATGGCGTCATGCACACGGGTTTCATAGGGGACGAGCGCATCCCCAAGGGCCGCCTGGCGAATAAAGCCAATGATGGAGGCGGCGATTTCCTCATTGCGTGCGTCGGACCAGGCACGACGCAAATTCGCGTCGGAAAATCCCCTGGCGTCCAGCGCGAGGCGTAGCGCCTTGAGGTCGGCGCGCGTCAGGTCGCGCGGGCGCTGCACGACCAGTTTCAGCGCAGAGAGGGTGTTGAGGTTGTCGCGCACGAACGTGGCAAAACTTTCGAGGAAATCCTCGGGCTTTGCGGCGTCGCCATAGCCGCGCGATACATCGACAATGTGATCGGCATGATGCGAGACGGGAAGAAAATTCTGGCGATTGCCATCGGCCTGCCAGTCGAGAACGGGGCCAATGGCAGCGCGGTCTTGCAGCCAGCCGGCAAATGTCGGGGCATTGTCATCCATCAGGCGTTGCAACGTGGCTTCTGGCGTTTCGCCTGCTACGGCCTCGAATTTCTGCCGTGCCTCTTCGGTCAGTTTCTTGAGCCTGCGGCGTAGTTTGACGGCAAGCTGATCGCGTATGGCGTCGCGCTGGGTGTTATTCTGGACCGTCGTCATTTCCTGCACGAGCTGCGTGAAGCTGATGGACGGATTGACCACGACAGGTTTCATGTCGGTCATGTTCTGGAGGTGGGGATACAGATCAACGGCGTCGAAGATACGGAAGACGTCCTTGCCGATCTCGGGGCACTGGCGCGTGGCCCGACCAATCATCTGCTCATAGAGAATACGGCTGTTCACCCGGCGCAGAAAGACGAGGTTGGTGATCTTGGGCACGTCGATGCCGGTGGTCAGCAGGTCGACCGTCACGACAATCCTGGGATCGGCATCATTGCGGAAGGAGCGTATCAGGGTGCCGACCTTGTCCACGCTGCCCGTCAGTTTCCTGACCGCGCCATCATCGATCTCACCATAATGATCGGCAAAGGCTTTCTTGATGGCGCTGACGACCATATCCGCGTGAGCGTCTGTCGCGGCAAAGATCAGCGTCTTGCCGGGAAGGGCGGGGTCGATATGACGCGCCAGTTCTTCTGCAATGACCCGGTTAAATTCCGGTGTGATGACCTGACGGTTGAAAGCCTCGACCTCGAAGTTGAGTTCATCTGGCGCATGCGCCAGATCGATTTCGCCTGTCTTGGTGTTGAGCAGTTCGAGCGCCTCGTCTTTTGCGAACGTAATGCCTGACTGCGCGAGGGCCGTTTCGATGCGTATTGGCGGCTCATGGTCGATCAGAAACCCGTCAACCACCGCCTCACGGTAGGAATAGGTAAAGACCGGCGCGCCGAAAATATCGGTGGTATGAAGGGCGGGCGTGGCCGTGAGGCCGATCTTGACCGCGTCGAAATAGTCCAGCACGCGGCGATATTTGGAAATATAGTCATCCTGCCCGCGAAAGCTCAGCTCAGCATCGGACATCTCCCGGTCGAGCAGATAGCCGCGATGGCATTCGTCGATCACCATCAGATCATATTGGTCAATCGGAGGGATGGGAGATCCATCGGCGGAAAACAGAACGCGTTTGACCAATCCCTGAATGGTGCAGATATGAACCTTGGTTTCCGTATCGGGCGTGACATCCTTCAGGCCTTTGAGGCCGAAAATTTCGGCAAATGTCTTGCCGGATACGACTTTCGTGGTCGAGAACTCCCCTGCCGTTTGATCTCCGAGCGCGCTGCGATCGACCACAAAGCAGATGCGCTGGAAGCGTTTGGCGGATAGCAGGCGGTAAAGCATGGCTATGGCAAGCTTGGTCTTACCCGTGCCGGTTGCCATAGCCACGAGAATCGACCGTTGTTCGGCAGTTAGCGCGGCCTCGACAGCGCGTATGGCGCTTTCCTGATAATGTCGCAGGGGAAAGCCGAATATGAAAGGCTGTGCCTCAAGGGTGGCGTTTGCCGCGTCCTTATCCACTTCAAGCAAGCCCATGAGCCCTTGCGGTGTCGGCCAGTCGACCAGCGCGCGTCGATGATTTGCCGAGCGACGGACATCGCGAAACCAGGTGCCGCTCTCTGTCTCGAGCTGTTTGAGGTAGGAGCGCCCATTGGCGGCAAAGACATAAGGGACCTTGTATGCGCCCCAGGGGCCGCCAGCATAGGTGAAGTCGATACTGTCCTGCACGTCGACCGCGTAGCGTTCGGCCTGGTCAATTGCCGCCGAGACGTTCTTGCGTTTGCGTTTTGCCTCCACCATGCCAATCAGTGTGGTGCCTGCAAAAAGGGCATAGTCGGCGCGGCCCTTCGTGACCGGCCACTCGGCAATGGCGAGATTGCGCCCTTTGGCAGGCCGGGTACCGTTGCTGTAGCGCAGATCGACTGTGTTGGCATCCCAACCCCGATCACGCAATTGCTGGTCTATGAGCGCACGTGTTTCGGCTTCATCGAGGTCGATCTTGGCGGCAGCTTTTTCACCCTTCTCGACGAGATGTGCGACCTCAGCACGGGGCGCAGCCGCAGCTTCGGCCTGAAGCGCGACGAGCTTGCTCTCGATCTGGGCCCTTTCTGTATCGAGGTCCTGGGCAATGCGTTCCCATGCGATACGATCTTCTGCCTCGCGTTGATAGCGTATCTCGAGGGCTTCGCGCGCCTGTGCGTGCGCCTCGGCGTCCAGACGGGCACGGGTCGCATTGTCTTCGGTGTCGACGACAAGGCGTTTCAGCCGCTCGATTTCCTCCCGCAGAGCCGTTGTCGCATCGGCAGGCTGGCGCGGCGGTATGAAAGGGCCGGCTCTGAAATTCTCGGCGCGGCCATAGGTTTCATGAAACCAGATGCCAAGCGACCGAGCGAATTTGAGTGTCGTGAGAGCGGTAGCGTGATCTCCTGTCGCCTCATGAACGGCGCTGTTACCCGCCTTGCGCAAGGCATGAAAGATATCGGCAATTTCTCTGGGTATCAGTCGATCATAGGAGAGGCGTCGCAGGGTCTCCTCGAAGGTTTCCCTCGCATCGCGATAGGTCGCATGGTGGGCGGCGATGAGTTTCGCCATAAGTTCCGCAAATTGCCGGAGCTTGACGATAGTGGTCGAGGGATCGCTGGGGAAGTAACGTTCAGCCAGCCCGCCGAGAATCGTCAGCTGTTGGTCATGCGAAGCCAGAAAACCGAAATTCAACGAGTCCACTGCTTCCCCCAAACCGCTATCTTTCTCTGCCGTAAGCGCCGTCGGCCCCCGGGGCGATTCCTGAAATTCCGTCAATTGCATACGGACACAGACAGACGCCACGTGACCTTGATTCACTCATCTTACTCGAATGAGCATGACCCAATTCATCAGATGTAACAATCTTGCCGATCGAGAGGATTATTCAAGGCTGTGATGATCATCATGATCTGGCTCTAAACACTCACTCTTCCAGAGGGAAAAGATGGACCGACATCTCGTGATGTTAGGTCCAGGCTGACAGCCGCGTTTAACGAACGGCCGTGTACTCTTTTGCGGCAGCATCCCGCCCGGCGTTGCGAAAAGGCCACGTCGGGTCAAAGGATGGCGGCGCTGCTTTTCCCCAGGCAGGGGCAAGGCTATAAGAATCGTACTCTGCCCGCATGATGAACGTGACAGATGACGAAGCCCGAAGACCAGACAGACAGAATGACCCGATGTAAGGAATTGCTCTCATGGCCCGGTCCATGCGGGTGTTCATGTCTTGCCTGAGGTCCCGTACAAACCAGACTCTCCAGCACGCAGGTGCGATCGAGTTTCCCGGGTGAGCGAGATTCGGGCCGGGTTGTGCAGTCTGGCAATGCTCGCCTTGCCTGCCTTTTCGGCTCATGCGGCATCGATTGATGATGTCTCATCACTCGGCAATTACGCCATCAAGCATTGGACCACGCAGGACGGACTGCCGCAGAATTCCATACGCGACATCGTTCAGACACCTGATGGCCGCATGTGGTTTGCGACATGGGAGGGTCTCGTCTCCTATGATGGGCTGGACTTTCACGTGCAGAACCGCGGCAGTGATCCGGCCCTGCCCGATAACGGGATCGGCGCTCTCGCGCTCGATGCCGCAGGCGATATGTGGTTCAGCGATTCACGCGGTGATGTCGGTCGTCATGACAGTGATGGCAGCTGGCATTTCTGGCCGCATGAGGCCAGTGCGCCCTCGACAATCGTCCAGTCGATGAAAGTGGACAGGCACGACGATGTCTGGATGCTTTATGAAAATCATGGTCTGGGCACCATGTCCCATTCCGGCAGGTTTCATTATCTGACGCCGGGGCATAACGAGCCGCTCTCGAGCATCTATCGCAACATGGCGTTTGATGCCTCGGATTCGCTGTGGCTCGGCACCTATAGCGGTATCATCATACGCGACAAGGAAGGCCATGTGCGCCAGCCTCCGGCGTCATGGGATCTGCCGCATGGGCTGTCATGGCCCTATCACGCGCCGGACGGCACGTTCTGGATTGTCTCGGACAGCCGCATATTTTCCATTGCCGACAACAAGCCCCGTCTGGCCTACGATCTGAGGGATAAGGGACGGGTTACCGCATTGCTTCAGGACCGGCATGGCTCGCTATGGGTTGGCACCGAGGATCACGGGTTGCTGCGGCTCAGCGGGGACAGGGTTGAGGTCATGCCCGACACGCTCGACCCAACGGGCGGGCGTATCCTGTCTCTGGCCGAGGATACAGAGGGGTCGATCTGGGTTGGCACCAACGCCGGACTGTTCCGGCTGCAGGAAACCCCTTTCAGCAGTCTGCGCCGTCATAACGGGTTGTCGGGTGATTTTGTTCGCACCGTCATGGAGGATCATACCGGGGGGTTATGGATCGGTACGGATGGCGGTGTCTCGCGCCTTATCCATAATGATTCACCCGAGACCATGTATCTCCCGACGCGCTCGGGGCATCAGCCGGAAGTCCTGTCGAGCGCCGAGAATAACGATGGCACGGTCTGGCTTGGTACCTATGCAGATGGCCTGTTTGCCATAGCGCCTGATGGGACCATACGCCATCTTGACACGCAGAACGGTCTTCCCGCGGGCAATGTGCGCGCTTTGGCATTCGACCGTGATCATAATCTGATCATCGGGACGCAGCGTGGATTGTTCAGGCTGGCTGCGGATGACAGAGTCGAGCGGTACGGGGCGTCAAAGGCACCCAGTGGTCTCATCACTTCCATAAAGGTTCAGGACGACACGCTTTGGGTGGGCACGCTGGATGGTGTGCGTGTGATACGCGACGGCAAGACCAGAACCATACGCTTCAGCGGGGTTGATGGGGCCCATACGATCTTCGGCTTTGCATCCATTGGCAATGATCTCTGGCTGACTACCGATCGCGGGCTCTACCGCTATCGGCAGGGGAAGCTGACCCATATCGGGCGTGATGCCGGGCTGCCGGTAGACTCGGTGTTTACCTTGATCAGGGATAACAGGGGCTATCTCTGGATCACCAGTAATCGCGGCCTTTTTCGTATCGCGCTGGCTGATCTTGAGGCCGTAGCCGATGGCGGGCGCAAGACCCTGAGCTATATCCAGCTTGATGAGACCAATGGGCTCAGCAGCAGTCAGGCCAGCGGAAGCGCACAACCAGGCGCAGCGCTTACGCATGACGGCACGCTCTGGATCGCAACCGCCATTGGTCTTGCCCGAACCGATACGAACAGTTTCGACAAGTTTCTGGTCAAGCCACCGCCGCCCCCTGTCGCACTTGATGGCGTGGCTCTGGATGGGCGCGATATTCATAATCTGCGCAAGGGTGACGTGCTGCATGTGCCCTCAAGGCACAATCTGACCATACGCTATACAGCGCCAAGTTATATTGCGCCTGACGAGATCCTGTTCCGTACCACGATCACCGGCGCAGGGAGCGCCTGGACGACAACAGGACGTTCGCGCACACTCGAACTGACATCGCTTCCCCCCGGCAGCTATACGCTTACAACGTCGGCCGCGCATCCAGGGCAGGTCTGGCCTCGTGCCGTCACGCTGGTCCGGTTTGTGATCGACCCGAAATGGTGGCAGCGGCGCCAGTTCTGGGTTCTCTGTGCTGTTGTGCTCTGCATTGTCATCGCGTTTTCGTACTGGGGGATTGTCTGGAGTTACCGGGCGGAGGCAAACCGTCTGTCGCGCATCATCCGGTCTCGCACCAAGGATCTTGAGGCGCAGACGCGGGAAAAAGATGCCCTGCTGGCGCGTCTGGAAATCCAGATCGACCTGACTGCCCGTCAGGCGCGTGAGGATGCCCTGACCGGAGTTTACAACCGTCGCGCCTTCGACGAGGCGGTCGAGAAAATGCTGACAGGGGCCAATGCCGATGGCCCTGATTTCTGTCTGGCGATTGTCGATATCGATCATTTCAAGGCGATCAATGACACCTATTCCCATCAGACGGGGGATCAGGTTCTGCGTCAGGTCGCCCACGTGCTCGAGACCCATACGCATCCGGCTGACATGGTGGCCCGTATCGGTGGGGAGGAGTTCGGCATTCTTCTGCCTGCCCAGACATTGGATACGGCCATAGCTCGTCTTGACAGTGTGCGTGAGGCTTTTCATGAAAAGACCGATTGGGAAATCTCACGGTCTACCGGGTTGGTCACCTTCAGCGCAGGGCTGACCCGCTTTGAGGCTGGTGATACCATCAAGACGCTTATGAAACGTGCTGATCTGCTGCTCTATGAAGCCAAGAACGCGGGGCGCGATCGCATCCACAATGGCTGATCGCGGGTGGGAGGCAAGCGAGGCCAAAACGTAAACAAACAATGGTTGTCCATCGGGCATGTAACACCGTATGGTCGAATCTATCCGCTGAGTTGAGTTGTCGCACAAGCTTGAGGCCGTAAGCCGGACTGATCCTGCGGGCATTCCGGACCTGAGGTGCATGGAACCCGGTATGGTTGATAAGATGGCGACACCACATGGGCTGCGTGCCTATGACATTCTCGATACGCCACCTGAGCGTGGCTATGATGATCTGGTCGCGCTCGCCAGCCAGATCTGCGAAACCCGCTCCGGCGTCGTGAGTCTGATCGACAGGGATCGCCAGTGGTTCAAGGCCCGTCAGGGCATCGGCCTCTGCCAGACTGATCTTGACCATGCCATTTGCGGCATGGTGGTCGCCACGGACTCAATCATTGAGATCGAGGATCTCCAGCTTGATCCCCGCACTGATCGCAACCCGCTCGTGGTCGAGGCGCCCCATCTCCGGTTTTACGCGGGCGTACCTCTGCGGACCCCGTTTGGCACAATCGGAGCGCTGGCGGTGTTCGATCCGGCGCCGAAGCCAGGGGGGCTGTCCGATGTGCAGCGCGCGGCGCTCGAAAAGCTGGCGCGTCTGGTGGTCGACCTGCTGGAACTGCGTCGTCAGAGCCTGGCCCATGATCGGGCACAGATGCATTGGCGCAGCCTCATCCAGACCATGAACGAGGGCTATATTCTCGCCCAACTCATGCGTGATGAGGCAGGGCAGGTGTTTGACTGGCGATATCAGGAGGTCAACCCGGCCTGGGAGCGCCATCTCGGCATTGCGGCAGCCGATGCCATCAACAGGACATGTCGCGATATCTTCCCGGGGGTCGAGCCGCGCTGGATTTCCCTTGCGGCGCAGGCCGTCGATGAAAACCGTCCCGTGTCTTTCGTGCAGGAAGTGCGCCTGTTGCGTCGCTGGTTCGAGGGCACGTTCTACCCGGTGGGGCAGGACTTCTTTTCGCTCACCTTTCGTGAAATTACCGCTCAGGTCGCGGCTGACAAGCGTCAGACCGGCCTCATTGCGCTCGGGGACGTGTTACGGGACGAACGTGACGTCGACGTCATGATATGCCGGGCCATGGCGGTTATCGGTGAGGCTCTCGATGCCGACCGTGCCACCTATGGCGAACTCGATCACGACATCGAAACCCTGACTGTCAGTGAGGGATGGGCGGTAGAGGGGATGCCCTCTATCAAGGGGCGTTATCGCTTCGATGATTACGGTAGACTGCGCGAGACGCTTCTCGCCGGCGAAGCGCTCGTGATCAACGATATCCTGACCGATCCGCGTACAGCTGACGAGAGTGCTGGCTGGCTGGCCCTTCATGCGCGCGGCGTGATCAATATTCCGGTGCGCGAGGATGGTCGTAACGTAGCGCTCATGCTGGTGCATTTCTCTCACCCGCATGAGTGGGGTGCGGATGAGATTCACTGGCTGCATAACGCGGCAGACCGTCTGGAGGTGGCCATAGCGCGGCGTCGTGCTGACGAGATGCAGGCAGTGGTCAATGGCGAGATTGCCCATCGTCTGCGCAATACGCTGGCAATGGTACAGGCGGTTGCCCGAATGACACTGCGTGATGCGCTCTCAAAAGAGGATGCCACGCGCTTCTATGAACGGCTGCAGTCATTGGGGCGCGCTCATGACCTGCTGCATGGTGATGACCAGCGCGCCGCCCATCTGGGCGATCTGATCGCCAATATCCTGCGCGATGCCAGTATGGATGAGCGATGCCGCCTGTCGGGGCCTGTCATACGCCTGGGCTCGCGTGCCGCGATGTCCACGGCGCTTCTGATCCACGAAATGACGACCAATGCCTGCAAGCACGGGGCGCTTTCGGTGCCTGAGGGCGAGATCGAGATCGATTGGGAGATCGACTGCCAGACCGGGGGTGGCGAGCTCGTATTGAACTGGCGAGAGCGCCACGGTCCACCTGCTGCCAAGCCCGTGCGTGGCGGATTTGGCTCACGCCTTATTTCCTTTGGTCTGATTGGAACGGGTGGCGTTGCGCTGCGCTATGAGCCTGAAGGTCTGTCGGCCAGCTTCAGGGCCGATGCAGAAAAGATCATGAGGACATGATGGCGCACGCGATATCGGGCAAAACGTCAGGTTTCCCTACCGTACTGGTTGTGGAGGACGAGCCGCTGCAGCGCATGTGTCTGATGGATATGGTCGAGGAAGCCGGTTACGCAGTGGCGGAGGCCTCGGATGCCGATCAGGCCCTGATCGTTCTGGAAACCAGACCTGACATCCGTATCGTTCTGGCCGATGTGGACATGCCTGGCAGCATGGACGGATTATGTCTGGCGGCCCTCGTGCGTGATCGCTGGTCGCCCATCGAGATTATCGTGACGAGCGGTCGCGGCGTGCCCCAGCTCGCGACCTTCCCGGCACGGGCCAGATTTCTGCCCAAACCGCTGAACGAGCAGCGCGTAAAGGAAGCCCTGACTCTCTTCGCCTGAGCGTACACCATAATTTTCCTGACGGGTCAGCCGGACAGGCCTTATATCGCCTGTTCGGTTACGGCCTCCGGGGCGGGGCGACGATGCGCCGCGACACATGACAAGACGCTGGCGATGATAAACAGGAAGGAGCCGATCTCCAGCGGACGTGGCAAGCGCTGCTCCCACGCAAACCCGTAGATCAGTGCAAAAAGCGTTTCGAACAGGATCATTTGCCCGGTGAGGGTAAGCGGTAGCAACCGGCTCATGCGGTTCCACAAGGCATTGCCACAGACCGAAGCGACAAAGGCCACTCCCGCCGAAACCGCCCAGAACATAAGCCAGTCATGATGGCTATGCCGCGCTGTGTCGCTCAGGATAGCGGCAGGAAAGAGCACAAGAGCCTGGGCGCCGGTCATGATCCCCGTAAGAAGGTTCCAGTCATGCGCTGAGACATGATCGAGGCGCGCGAGAGCGCGACTGTTTCCGACAGCAAAGCCGGTCCAGGAGGCCAGTGCAGCGCAGGCACATGCAAGGCCGAGAACAGGGTCGTGCCCCGCAATTTCCGGTGACAGATCGACCTGAAACAGCGCCTGCCAGCCGATGCAGAAAGCCCCGATCATGCAGAAGAACAGCGATGGCGCGAGTTTCAGCAGCGGTGGGGCATCGCGGTCGCGACTACCGATAATCGTTACGGCCACAGGCATGAACCCTATGACAAGGGAAGTCAGGGCAATTCCACCCTTCTGCACGGCCATGGATAGCATGACATAGTAGAAACTGTTTCCCAGAAACGAGAGACGAAACAATGTGCTCCAGTCACGAGCCGCGAGAACCCGGCACAGCGCGGGCAATCGCGCGCCAATCAGGAGCAGCGCAATAAGGCCGTAGGCGAGGTAGCGCCCGGCGGCGAGATAAAGCGGCGAGAAATGACGCACCAGTTCAGGAGCAAGGAAAACCAGTCCCCACAGGGCCCCTGCGCCTGCGCCACATAAAATGCCCAGGGGATAAGCTTGTCGGTCAGGCTGTGTGGCAGAAGGGGGTGTCATCCTGGCTCTCTTGCATCACGATCTTGCATGGCGGCGTGGTTTTCTTCCTGATCTGTTACGTGTTGCATGGTCAAGCCTCGCCGGGCTGCGGCGTCGATGCCGGCAGCGCTTCACGCCGATCCACAGGCCAGACAGGCATATCAGGCTGACACCACCAAGCAGGGGCAGAATGATCCAAAGCCGTGCGTCTGGCTGACGGAGCCAAGAAAAGAAATCGAGATCATGGGGACCATAGATGACCCAGCGTGAGCCCTTTTCTGATGTGTCGATACGTAGCAGCGCCTCGCCGGTACGAGCATCGAGATAGAGTCTTGCCCTGTCTTGTCCGATGAGACGAAAAACCGGGAAGATGCGGCGTTTGTGACGCGTCGAGAAATAATAGGCGTCATCGTTCTGCAAGAGCGTTACCTCAGCCCTTGTGCCCGTCTGGGCCATTGTATCAACCAGTTCCTGCACGGTCAGGGGTGAGGGCGCGAATGTCAAATCCAGCCGCTGCGGGGTACCCTTTGCGTCTGTCACCGCAAGTCTCGTTCCATGCGCACCGGGCAGGACAACAATGTCGCGAAACGGCCGGTCGGGTGCGCGGGCAAGCGCTGCAACTGTCTCCGTTAGTGCCGAGGCGGGCAGCGTGCCGCGCCATTGGGACATCCAGAGGGGGGAGGGCTTGTGAGCCATCAGCCCCGCCGGGTTCATGGTGAGGAACCCGGTCAGGATCCATGACAGGAGGAAGAGCCCGAAGACCGACCCGGCAGCATGATGAATGAGATGCGCGCCGCGATAGGGTGAAAGTCGACGCCCGACCCGGAAGCGGCGCAGACCGATCCAGAGTCCAAGCGTGGTCAGGGTGACGCCAAGGCCTGACAGGATAATGAGCGTGTCAGACCAGATGACGGGGTAACGGCGTAGTTGTGAAAAATACAGCCAGTGGGGGATAGCGCCAAGCCATGACCAGAACCGTGTCTTGCGGGTGGTGGCCTGCACGACATCGCCCGTCAGCGGAGAGAGATAGAGGATCGTGTGGCGCGGGCTGTCGAAATCGAAGCGATAGAACCCTGCATCATGGCCCTTGGTATTCAGGATCCATTGATCCACGCGGCGCAGCCCCCTGAAAACGGGTGGGGCGATTTCGCCCTCCAGCGCAGCATAGCGGCCAGCTACCTCCGCCAGAGCGGCAGGGTCGGGATAAATATCCTCACGGCCCAGAATCTGGCCTGTGCGCAGGTCGAAATTCCGGCTTTCTGCCTTGTCGCCCATGACCTGCAAAACCGGGACAGATCCGGCCATAACGAGCCGGAACTGCCGATAGGAACCATGCAGATCCGGAAGCACAGGAGGGCGATCGAACCGCAGAGGCTCATGTGCCAGTCTGGCAAGCGGCTCGTCTGGCTGGGGCCAGGGTTTCCAGAGCATGACCATCCCGGACAGGCACCAGAGAAGCATCAGCGCGCCAAGGCCAATACCCAGCCAGCGATGAACCAGAAACGCCGCTCGAACGGCTTTTTTGCGCCACGGCTTCGCGCGATCAGTCATGATGAAGGAGGCGCGGGCGCATGGTTGATCCGGATAAAAGCAGAGGGAGGCGACTTTTACCTGCCGCCTCGTGATCGCCCTGACAAGACGCCTGTGTCGTGCGGCGCTGCATCAATGCCGCCTGCTCAGGCCTCGATGAGGTTCACGCCAAGCATGCGCAGTTTCGTCAGGCAGGCGGCAGGGTCAGGGGCAATGCCGCGACAGGCAGGGAGCGCGATATCAGTTGCGAGGCCAAGCCGCCGCGCATCCCGGGCCGTAGCGGCAACACAGTAATCGAGCGCTAGGCCGCAAAGCGTGACATGCCCGATATCGAGCCCGCGCAGGAGGCCTTCAAGCCCGGTGGCGTGAACCTGATCGTTATCGAAAAAGGCCGAGTAGGAATCACAGGCAATATCCAGCCCCTTATGGACGATATGGCTGAGTCGGCTCTGGTTCAGGCGGGGAGAAAAATCGGCCCCTCTCGTGCCTGCTACGCAGTGAACGGGCCAGGGACCGCCATAGGGCGTGAAAGAGCAGTGTTCAGGCGGGTGCCAGTCACGGCTGGCGATAACGGCTGCAAAATCAAGAGACAGTAGTGTGTCGATTGCCGGGAAAATCGCATCGCCATTGGGCACGCCGAGTGCGCCGCCGGGTAGAAAATCGTTCTGTACGTCAATCAGGAGGAGGGCTTTTCGCATGGTCATTCCGGTGGCTCCCTGTTTCTCCAGAAGGCTAGGCGCCTGCGTGCCATCGCATCATTCCGCTTTCCTAATGGCCGATAACATGACGCATGTCGTCTCCGAAATGATGAAGCGCGTCCTTTGTGGACATGTGCCGCCTGTGGCCGTTTTCGGAGACAATCGTGACGGTGGCCGTCATGCCCGCTGCCAGATGCAGGTCAGGCGGGAGTTTGTCGATATGGATACGCACCGGAATACGCTGTGCGAGCCTTACCCATGTATAGACCGGGTCCACCGACGGCAGGCCCTGGGTTGCAGTCGAGGCATTCATGCTTGAAATGCCGCGGGTAATGCTCTCGACATGGCCGAAAACAGGATGATGGCCGCCCATAAGATCCATCCGGACAGGGTCGCCAATCTCGATATTATGGACCTTGGTCTCCTCGAAATAGCCGTCAACCCAATAGGAGGCGGAATCGATGATCTGAATATTCACATGGCCGGCTGTGGCAAAATCGCCGGGCCGCATGAGCAGGTTTGTCACGTAGCCATCGATCGAACTGTGCACGATCGTCCGCTCCAGATCGATGCGGGCCTGTCTGAGGGCTGCCTGAGCGGCATCATACTGGGCACGGGCTTGAGCGGCGGCGGCGGCATATTGCTGTTTTTCCTCGCCCGATACAGCAACCCCCGGGATGATCCGACGCCGCTGGAACTGCGAATTCCTGAAATCGAGATCGGCCTTGCGCTCGGCCAGATTGGCTTCGGCCGAGGCGACACGCACCTTGAAGTCGAAAGGATCGATGACATAGAGCACGTCGCCCCGATGCACGAATTCGTTGTCCTGCACCCGAACTTCGATAATTTCGCCTGAAACACGCGGCGCCATGTTCACGACCTGCGCGCGGACCTGTCCGTTACGGGTCCAGGGGGCTGCGGTATAGTAATCCCACAGGATCACGATAACGATCCCGGCGACCACAAGGATCGACAGGGTGATGAACCACCGGATCAGGCGGGAGGCACGAGCGAGCACGAGCGGATTACCTTCACAAAAGCCAGGTATAAAGGCCAAGCAGACAGACAAGCAGGCCGAATTGCGCGAGTGGCGGATTCCAGAAAAAACGCCACAGATTGAGACGGCCGAAGCACCAGCGCACAATGGCCAGCGTCAGAAGGGCGAGAAACAGATTGGCGACAAAGGCCGAGACGAGAACGCCTTCGAGGTCGATGACTTCACTCATACCCATCACCCGTGTTGCGTGTGGAAATCCCGCCTACCATCGCCGACGCCCCAGGCCGAAATGGCGCAAGGTCGAGCGATTATCCTCAAGTGTGGACCGCACAGCCTCAAGACTGCCCGCGCAGAGCACGGCCAGATTGCGCTCATGGTCGCGCGCCGTGCGTGCGATATCGAGAAAGCGGTTGCTGATTTGTGGCAGGGCATGATCAAGGGTGGGAAACGAAGCGGTGTTGATCAGCCCATGTGCTTCAGTGGCGAGAAGGCGCAGACACGGCGAGGCCGCAGCCTCATCCAGATAGTGACGCACCCGCGCCAGCGTGGTGGCGAGGTCCTCCAGCATGACAAGGCGATTGAAGACATGGCGGTTGACGCGGCGATGCGCGTCCATGCGTTTTGTCCAGGTCAGCAATTGCGCGAGCCTGTCATATTTGAGGCTGAGCAAACGCGCCCCGGCTGGTTTCCCGTTTCCATGCAGCTGGGCCTCGAGATCCTGACCGATTGAGGCAGCAATACGAAAACGCCGGCTTTTGGGCGTGGGAGGGAACAGCAGGACCAGAATGACGAAGGCAACGACACCCGAGATCAGATAGAAAATATTGCGCGAGATGAAGGCAAGCGGGTCGTAATCCTGATGATTGCTGAGACCGAGAATGATGGGGAAAAACGCCCCGTAATTGAACCCGATGGCGCTGGTACGGGCGTTCATCAGCATGACGCAGGCAAAGATCGTGTGGGGCAGAAAGACCAGGGCCAGCGCACCGAAAGCAGCGATATGCGGAAGCACGAAATAATTCATGACGATGGCCACAGCCACGGCCAATGAGAGGCCGAGTATTGCACCCATGCCGAATTGGGAGGTGTCGAGCGCGGTGGACGCCAGCGTCAAGATCAGCGCGGCCTGTGACAGAGCCGCCATGGAGGCAGGCTGATCGCTGGCGATGCAAAGCCCGGCGGTGATCGAGAACCCCAGCAGGACCCGTAGCGCGTTGATAAACGCGGCGACATGATCGGCATGCTGGCCGAGCTGTGCCAGTTTGAGGGCGTTTCCTGCCGGGGTAGCGTGCTGCAGCGTATCGATGCCCGTTGCGATATGAAGCCGGTTGCTCAGCATGACGGCGCTGCGCTCCAGAAAATGCGCATCATGGGCGTCGGGGTGATAATCCGGTGCTTCGGCCTGCATGGCGTCCATCAGGGAGCCAACCGTCTCGTAACGGTCGCTATTGTCCTCACGTAACTCGTGCCATGCCAGCACGTGACGATGCGCGAGAGCCGAGACACTCTTGTGACGCAGGATATGGGCGATGGCGCGTCCCGACCCAAGGACGGTGAGCATGCCGATAATCGCGAGACGCGCCCCGGCGCTACGCCGTGTTGAGCGGTCGATCTCGGTACGGGCATAGGTAATCTGGGCCGAGAGCGAAAGAATCTCGCCTGCGATGGCGGTGGTCTCCATCGCATCAGGTACGGAATCGCCCCGCATGGCATCGCGTCCGAAAGCCCGGATCTGACCCGCCTTGGCCTCAAGACTATCCGCCAGTTTCTGCCACGCCTTTGGCGATCCGGTGAGCATGTTGATGAAGGCCACAGAGGCGATGCCGATTGCGACACAGCTTGCGCGGGAAAGGGCGACGTCAAACACATTCTGCGGTGTGTCGATTACGTTGATGGCGACCAGAGCGATCGTGTAACCGGCGAGCAGCGCGCCATAGGAACGGAAATGGCGTTCAAGCGACCCGATATAGGTGCAGCCTGCCAGCCACAGCGCGCATCCACCCAGCATCATGCCGCGATCCTGGCTGAAACAGGCGATGAGCAGGATTGAAGCCCCCACACCAAGGGCCGTGCCAACCAGCCGGTAGAGCGCCTTGGAGAGGGCCTGTCCGCGCAGGGGCTGGGTAATGATCATGACGGTGACGGCGGCGCCAGCGGGGGAGTCGAGCTGCGCCCAGAAGGCGGTGGCAAGGGCGAGGCAGACCGCCGCCCAGCTGCGTAGGGAAAAACCGATCCAGCCGGGCGGGAAGGGTGGGTTGGGCAGATCGGCGGGGACGGGCCACCAGCGTATGCGTGTTTCCACCCCCTCTGACATGTGCCTCCAACCCGAAATCTGACGCGCGCAACAGGAACGCCCCGTAGGCTCAGAAGGTCAAGCACGCAGGGGCCTGATGCAGACCGGGAAATCCTTTGTCAGATACGGGTCTGTAATGGTGCCCCCGTTGCGGGTGGCCGTTTGTGCTTTTGGAAAGATATCGACTGGCTGTCCTGTGATCGAAAGCCGCCATGACGTCAGGCGATGTCAGGATAGACGCCGTGACGCGGACAAGCAGGCGACCATCTGAGGGGATCACCCGGAGGCGGGTCTCCGGAAACGCTCCAGCTTTCTCGAAGCGTCAGGAGGCATTCGATTGCCGCCGTTTCGGATTGTCTCCTAATATCACGAGTACCCCCGACACCCGGTGTGGCTATCCGTAAAAAGGGTGCTTACGCGTCACCTTGTGCCATACGGGAAACGAGAAGCTGGTTGATGCGGAAACCATCCACATCGACCACCTCGAAGCGGTATCCCGCAGCCTCAACCCGGTCGGCCTTGCGCGCCATGCGGCGCAGGCGATGCATGACGAAACCACCGATTGTGTGAAATAGATCGCGTTCGGCGTCGAGGTTGATATCGAGCTCACGGAACACGTCTCCAATGGGAGCCGCGCCGTCGATGAGCCACGAATTTGCGTCGCGTCGTACAATGGCCTGTTCCTCGAACGGGCTTGCCAGTCCATCCATGAGCGCGCCCATGATGTCCTTGAAGGTGATAAGACCGACTACCAGACCGTATTCATTCACGATCAGCGCAAAACCTGCACCATGCGAGTCGAACTGCGCCAGTGTGTCCCACAAATTCAGCGTGTCCGGCAGCGAAAGCGTGTCACGACGCATCCGGAAAATCTGGTTGGTAATGGGCTGGCTCGGATCGATGTAGGCCGGCACCTCATCCACGACCGCCACCAGAACGTCCTCGGCGCGGATCGAGCCAATCACGTGATCGAGCCCGCCATCGCAAAGCGGATAGCGCGAATAGGGTCGGATACGCACCTTGTCGCGCTGGGATTCAAGGCTCTCCTGCACGTCGAGAAAAACGATCTCGTCTCGCGGGGTCATGGCCGAGGTGACAGAGCGATCCTGCAGCGCCAGAACGTTCTGGATCAGCTGATGCTCTTTCTCCTGCAATACGCCGGATGCCGTGCCTGCCGCCAGCATGGCGTTCAGATCTTCAGGCGTGACGGGCTCAACGGCAGAGGCTGCCGGGATGCGCAACAGAGTGAGCAGCCAGTCTGAAATCACCGAGAAAATCCAGACGGCGGGGTAGAGCACTCTCAGCGCGCCGGTGAGGAACCAGCCGACACGCAGCGCCACACGGTCCGGATTGTTCAGGGCGATACGTTTTGGCAGCAGATCGGCAAACAGGACAAACAGGCCCGTCACGATCACAAAGGCCAGCGTCGCAGCCGTCTTGGTGGCGACACCTGGCGTCAGCCCGGCCTCAATCAGGGCCGTGCTGAAGGCCGGTGTGAGAAGCTCACTGGATATGACACCGCCAAGAACGCCCACGGCATTGAGGCAGATTTGCAGGACCGTGATGACCTGCCCGCTATTACGCCGCAGCTTGAGGAAAGCCGCCGCACGGGCGTCACCCTGATCGGCCAGCGCACGCAGGCGAATGTCACGCGCTGCGGCAAAGGAGATCTCGGAGAGTGATATCAGGATCGAGACGGCAATCGCTGCCACCATGGCCGCGAGGCCCAGAAGCAGCAGCATCATGTGCCTGACTCCTCATTCTGAATGGGCTGGAAAAAAAAGAGCCTGCTTTGATGTTTTTCTTGGCCCATGGCGCAGTATCCGCCCTTAACCGGCTGGCGGCAACCCGGCGATTGCGCGCCAGCCTGCCTCGTCGCAGGTCTCAAGCCCAAGCTCGGCAGCTTTCTTTGCCTTCGATCCGGCTTTTTCACCCAGCACCACCAATCCGGTTTTTTTCGACACGGAATCGCTCACCTGCGCGCCTAGGCGCTCGGCAATGGCCTTCGCTTCAGGGCGGGTCATGGTGTGCAGAGTGCCGGTAAACACGATGGTCTTGCCCGAAAGCGGGCCTTCCTCGGGGCGGGATTCCGGCTCGATTGTGAGTTGCGCCCGCAGATCAGCCAGCGCCTCCACATTATGCGGCTCGGCGAAAAAAGCGAGGAGATCGGCCACGATGCTCTGGCCGATACCCATGATACTGCCCAGGGCAAGGCGGTCGTCAGAACCGATCATGGCGGCGGCGCGCATGGCGTCGAACCAGGCTTCATAGGTCTGGTAATGGCGCGCCAGAAGCTGGGCATTGCGCTCGCCGATACGCCGTATGCCAAGCCCGAAGAGAAACCGGCTGAAGGCGATGGTACGGCGCTGCTCGATGGCATTGAGCAGATTGCGCGTCGATACCTCGCCCCAGCCTTCACGGTCACGGATGATGTCGGCCTTGTCGCGCAGGCGGAAGATATCGCCGGGCCGGTCGATCAGGCCAATCTCGTGGAACTCGCGTATGGAGCGCTCACCCAGCCCGTCGATATCGAATGCCGGTCGGGAGACGAAATGAATCAGGCGCTCGACAACCTGCGCCTCGCAGGTCAGGCCGCCCGTGCAGCGTCGTACAGCCTCACCTTCGGGGCGCTCTGTCAGGGCGCCACAGACGGGACAATGCGTCGGGAAGATGAAAGCCGGGCCACGCGGCTTGTCCTCGGGGACAGGGCCGAGAATTTGCGGAATGACATCGCCTGCGCGCTGCACACGTACCAGATCGCCGGGACGGACATCCTTGCGCGCAATTTCGTCTTCGTTATGCAGCGTTGCGCGTGACACGATGACACCACCGACATTGACCGGCTCCAGATGGGCCGTCGGGGTGAGCGCGCCTGTACGCCCAACCTGTATCTCGATTTTTTCCAGTCGCGTGATGGCCTGCTCGGAGGGGAATTTCCATGCAATGGCCCAGCGCGGCGCACGGCCTGCAAAGCCAAGACGGGTCTGGAGGTCGATATCATCCAGCTTGAAGACGACACCATCGATGTCATAGGGCAGGGAGGAGCGTTCGCGGGCAAGATTGGCGATATAACCGGCGATCTCGCTGGCATGGCCGATGCGTGTTGAAAGCGGATTGACCGGGAAGCCCCAACGTTTCAGCTGCTCCAGCCAGTCCCAGTGTGTTGCGGCACAGCGTTGGCTCGAAAAGCCCTGCGCATAGGCAAAAAGCGACAGAGGGCGTCTGGCAGTCACGTTGGGGTCAAGCTGGCGCAGTGACCCTGCGGCAGCGTTGCGCGGGTTCGCGAAAACCTTCTGTCCCTGTGCCTGCATTGTCTCGTTGAGCGACAGGAAATCGGCCTTTGCCATGAAGATCTCGCCGCGTATCTCGATCTCTTGCGGAAATTCTCCTTCGAGCCTTTGCGGAATGTCAGCAATGGTTTTCAGATTGGCGGTGACGTCCTCACCCACCAGCCCGTCTCCGCGTGTCGTCCCGCGCAGTAATTCGCCGTTTACATAGGTGAGGTTGATCGACAGGCCATCGATCTTGGGCTCGGCAACGAAAGAACGCTGATCGGCCGCCCTGGAATCCAGCCCGAGGAAGCGGGCGGCTTTCGCTACGAAAGCCTCGAATTCCTCGGTATTGAAGACGTTGTCGAGCGACAGCATGGGCACGCGATGGGGCTGCTTGCCAAAGGCGTTGTCCGGCGCTGCACCAATGCGCTCCGAGATGCCGCCCTCAATCCTGAGGTCAGGGTGAGCTTCTTCGAGGGCAAGGAGCGCCCTTCTGGTCTCGTCATATTCCGCGTCTGACACTTCAGGGGCGTCGTCGCGGTAATAGGCGTCGTTCCAGCGCGCAATCAGCGCCGCTAATCTGGCGTGCTCACGGGCGGGGGTATCAGTCATCACTCTTGTTCCAGCAGGCTGTCAGCGGCCGTACGCGCGGCATCCGTTATGGTCTCGCCAGCCAGCATACGCGCGATCTCCTCACGGCGTTCCTCGGCGGAGAGTTTTTCGGCAAGGGTTTCCGTCCTGTCCTTTCGGATACGCTTGCTGATGCGCAGATGCTGGTCGCCGCGCGCCGCAACCTGCGGGCTGTGGGTGACGACAAGGACCTGTACATCCTGCGCCACACGATGCAGGCGGTCACCGATGGACGAGGCCGTAGCCCCGCCAACGCCGGAATCTACCTCGTCGAAAACCAGCGTGGGTATGGCCGAGCGTTCGGCAAGCACGACCTTCAGAGCCAGCATGAGGCGCGATAATTCGCCGCCCGAGGCTACCTTGGCCAGTGGGCCAGGCGGTTGGCCCGGGTTCGCGGCGATCAGGAAGGACGCCTGCTCCTTGCCACGCAGGTTCCAGGCCTCCGGTGCAAGTGGCGTGAGCGAAACAATGAATTTGGCGCGCTCGAGCCTGACCGGTTTGAGTTCGGCCATGACAGCGGTCTCAAGCCGACGCGCAGCGCGCTCGCGTATCTGGCTGAGTTTCTCTGCTTCTGCGGCAAACACCTCGCGCGCGGCCTGCGTTTCCGCCATCAGCTGATCGATGCGGGCATTGCCTGAATCCAGCGCCTCAAGGCGGGCCTGAAGGCTCGCCAGCAAACCAGCCAGTTCATTGACTGCCACGCCATGCTTGCGACCCGCTGCGCGCAGGGCAAAGAGACGTTCTTCGGTTTCCTCAAGCAGGCGGGGGTCGGTGTCTGCATCAGCGGCGAGACGGGAGAGGAGTGTTTCAGCTTCGGCAAGCGCCTCTTCGGCTTTCTCCAGAGCCTCGAGTGCCTCCTGCGCCTGGGCCTGCTGCACGGAATGGGCGACGGGGTCGTCGCCGGGGGAGGGAAGCAGGCGGGCCAGTGTGCGGCTGGCATTGCGCAGGGCTGCGGCGGGGGTGGCGGAGCGACGGTCACGCGGTGTCAGCTCGGACAGGGCCGCTGCAATGGCCTCGCCACGTCGTTCGTTTTGCTGCAGGCCGATACGCAGCGCAGCCAGTTGCTCTTCCTCATCTTCCTGCGGGGCAAGAACGCTGAGATCGTCAACTGCCTGTCTCAGCCAGTCCTCCTCACGCCGCGTTGCTTCCATTTCGGACTGCGCTGCGGCGAGTGTTGCGGTGAGTTCGATCCAGCGACGATAGGCGCGAGCCACGGCCTCGCGAGCACTGCGATCCACGCCAAAAGCGTCGAGCAGATCGAGATGGGTCGCCTGATCCGCCAGACCCATCTGGTCGTGCTGGCCCTGGATTTCGACCAGAAGAGCCGCGATGCGACGCAACAGCCCAACGCCAATGGGCTGATCGTTCACATAGGCCCGCGACCGCGCATCGGCAGTGACCGTGCGCCGGAGCACGAGCGGCTCATGCGGGTCATCGAGGGCAATACCCTGTTCGGCAAGAAGCTGATGGACAGGGTGACCATCGGGAATATCGAAACAGGCGGAAACGCCAGCCTGATCTGCCCCGGCACGGACCAGCCCGCCGCTGGCGCGGTCGCCAAGAGCCAGTCCAAGTGAGTCGAGGAGGATGGACTTGCCCGCTCCGGTTTCCCCCGTAAGGACCGTCAGTCCCGGATGAAAGGGCAGATCGAGCCTCTCGATCAGAACGACATCGCGTATCGAGAGGTGAGTCAGCATGCAAGACGGTCCTGATGTGTCAGTCTGAAAACATCGCTGGCGGCGGTAGCGTGCGCCAGCGTCTTTGTCTCGTCCGGATCAGAAAACCGAGTGCCACATGCGGCCGAACAGGCCGCGCTGCTTGCCACCCGGTGCGACGCTGTGATCGGGCAGGAGGTTGCGGTTGCGCAGCAGATTGTAGCTGTAACGATACCATTGGCTGTCGGGATAGTTGTAGCCAAGAACCGAGGCCGATTTGCGTGCCTCGTCGACCAGACCCAGTTCAAGGCTGACCTCGACAATGCGTTCGAGCGCTTCAGCGACATGATTGGTCGTCTGGAAGTCGTTCACGACACGCTGGTAGCGGCCAAGAGCCGCTTCATAGTTGTGCTGCTGCTGGTAGTAGCGGCCGACAAGCATTTCCTTGCCGGCAAGATGGTCACGGCAAAGGTCGATCTTCAGCTGGGCGTCGCGGGCATAGGCTGTCTGCGGGAAGCGTGTCACGACTTCCTCAAGCGCGTTGAGAGCCTCGAGCGTCCCCTGCTGGTCACGCTGCACCTCGGCAATCTGCTCGTAATAGCAAAGCGCACGCAGATAATAGGCATAGGCCGCGTCAGGGCTGGTAGGATGCAGAAGCAGATAGCGTTCGAGCTGCTGGACCGAGAGGGCATACTCGCCCTGCAGGTAATAGGCATAGCCCTCCATCAGCTCGGCATTACCGACATAGCCTGAGTAGGGGTAATTCTGCTGCAGCAGTTCGAATTCGCCGCTGGCCAGCGTATAGCGCTTCGAGTGAAGGGCATCGATACCGTAATTATACAGCGTCTCGGCACTGGCGACTTTTGGCGCCTTGACCTCTTCCTTGTTTGAAAAGAGCGAGCATCCGCTCAGGAGCAGAAAGCTGCCAGCCATCATGACGCTGACAAAGCGCTGGCGCTTCATGGCAGGAGGTACGTGACGTTCTGTATTCTGGTGCATGCCGACTCTTCCACTGACGAACGGTCTTATATCACGCCTGACCATTCGCGGAAGTCCTGGGCGCACGAGATCGTTTCTCTTACGCTGCTGCGTGTATTTCACTTCTGTTACGAGCCGTCTGGCCAGCCAGGCGCCAGTTTTCACCGGAGGAAAAAAGGGATCGCAGGAGGCGGTTGTTCAATCCATGGCCCGATTTATGGCCCATGAAGCCTGCCTTGAGCGTATGGCCGGCAAGATACAGATCGCCCACAGCGTCCATGAGCTTGTGGCGCACAAACTCCTTGGGATGACGCAGGCCACAGGGGTTGAGCACTGTGTCGCCTTCGACAACAATGGCATTATGCAACGAACCGCCGCGCGCCAGCCCCATTTTCTGTAACGTTTCGATTTCCTTGCGCTCCACGAAAGTGCGGCAAAAGCCGACTTCCTGACGAAAGCGATCGAGGGTGAACGGCATGGCATGGCGTTGGTGGCCAATAGCACCGGCTGCAAAATCGATCGACATGGCGAGGGCGAAGCCAGAGCGCGCAGGGCGTAGTTCCGCGAAGGCGCCGTTGTCATCCTCGACGCGGACAGGACGCAGCACTTCGATCACGACGCGCGCACAATCCTGTTCGATTTTGCCAGCGCACTGAATAAGAAAATCGAACTCAGCAGCAGAGCCATCGAGGACGGGTGTTTCGGGGCCGTCGATATCAATCAGTACATTGTCGATGCCATTGGCATGAAGAGCAGCGATCAGATGCTCGATTGTCGCGACATGTATGTCCGACGCCTCTGCATTTGCGATTACGGTGCTAAGGCGCGTGCAGACAACATTGTCATATCGCGCAGCGATCGGGCGGGCCTCAGGCAGATCGGTACGACGGAAAACGATACCATGATTGGTGGCTGCGGGATGGAGGACCATCCGAACCTGTTGCCCGCTATGAAGCCCAATTCCTGTGCAGCTGATGGGCTGTCGGAGTGTGCATTGCTGCGCCGCGAGCATGGTGCCACCGAAAGGCGACAGAAAATCCGGCGAACTCTTGAACACGGAGGGCGGCACAATCGATGCTTTGTACGGTGTCTCGGCCGTGATCTGCATGATTGAATGCTCTCCTGAATTACCGGAACGTTATGTTCGCGGCTTCATGAAAGCTCTAGCCGGTATCGGGGGGTGCAGACCAGTCAATGTTTATTGCCAAACATTACGGCATAACATCCTGAAACTGAACGTAAATTTCAGTTTCAGGATAGGGCTGTGTATCGAAACTCAGCGACCCTGATCGCGACGCAGGAAGGCGGGGATATCCAGGCCATTCTCTTCGCCGGTATCATGGCTGGAGGCAGGACGTGCTGGCTCCGCGCGTTCCACTACGGTGGGTTCGTTCCGGGGAGCCTCGTCATGCTGCGTGTAGTTCGACGGTGCCGGGCGACCACGCAGGGCGCCGGTCACGATACCAAACAGGCTGCGTGACTGGGGTTCCGGCGCAGGGCGCTGGCCCTGTTCCGAAAACAGGCCCGAGCGTGGCGAAGCCGCTGGCGCTGGGGTTACCTTTGCCGCCTGGGGAGGGACCGAGTGAGGGGAGGGAGCTGCACTTGCAGGACCTTGCGCATCCAGCCCGTAATGGGGCTGCTGCCTCGGGACTGAAGCATAGGTTGATGCTGGCTGGAACGGCTGCTGTCCGGAATTCTGGGCGAGTTCTGCACCATCGCTGACAATCGGGGCTTCCGGCGAGGGCTCGGCAGGCGCGTGTACTTCCTCTGGCTCTGGCTCACGGCTTCCGTCGATGCCGGTTGCAACGACAGAAACCCGAATGCGACCATTAAGCGAGGAGTCGATAGCCGAACCCCAGATGATCGTGGCGTCATCGGCCACTTCCTGACGGATGCGTTCGGCGGCCTGGTCAACTTCATAAAGGGTAAGATCGTCGCCACCAGTGATATTGATCAGCAGGCCGCGTGCGCCAGACATCGACGAATCATCAAGAAGCGGGTTCGAAATGGCGCGGTTGGCGGCTTCAAGCGCGCGATCCTCGCCCTCGGCCTCACCTGTGCCCATCATGGCCTTGCCCATTTCGGCCATGACGGTGCGGATATCGGCGAAGTCGAGATTGATCAGCCCGGGTGCCAGCATGAGATCGGTCACGCCGCGCACACCCATATAGAGTACCTCGTCAGCCATCTTGAAGGCTTCGCGCAGGGTGGTGTGCATGGTCGCCATGCGGAACAGGTTCTGGTTCGGTATGACAATCAGCGTATCGACATATTGCTGCAGTTCGGCAATGCCAGCTTCGGCCACCTTTTTGCGTCGTGCGCCCTCAAAGCCAAAAGGTGTGCTGACTACGCCAACTGTAAGGATCTTGCGGTCACGGGCCATTTTGGCAATGACGGGTGCTGCGCCTGTGCCGGTGCCGCCACCCATGCCAGCGGTTACAAAAACCATGTGTGCGCCATCGATATGGCGGCTGATTTCCTCAGCAGCTTCTTCGGCAGCAGCCTTGCCGATTTCAGGTTTCGCACCTGCACCGAGGCCCTGGGTAAGGTGAGGGCCAAGCTGCACCCTGCGTTCGGCGCGTGAACCCGCAAGGGCCTGCGCATCCGTATTGGCCACAACGAATTCGACGCCCTGCAACTGCATCTCGATCATGTTGTTCACGGCGTTCATGCCACCGCCACCAACGCCGATAACGGTAATGCGCGGAGAAAAATCCGAGTAATTATAATGCGGTGCAGTCAGATTGAGCGTCATGGTGTAATCCGGATAGGGCGATTGACAGGCCCGAATTCAGGGCGAATGACTAAGAAGCATAACCTTAATAGGTTAGTTTTTGGTCATGTGCGACTCCTAATGAAATGCACCATGCGCTTTAGTAAACCCCCTGGCCGGGGTTCCGGGGTGTCTGCATCGTGAAAGCTTCTGTCGGCTCCCGCAACCCATGCCAAAAGCCCCGAGGCCGTTGAGAATCCGGCAGAATTTGCGCCTATTTCCGGCAATCCGACGATTCCCAGAGGTCGGCCCAGACGCACGGGTCGGTCGAGGATACGCGCTGCCATTGGCCCGACGCCATCAAGCAGGGAGGCGCCACCTGTCAATACGACACGTTCACGCCCGGTCCGGCTGAACCCGGCATCGTCGAGGCGATCACGCACGAGTTCGAGTGTCTCTTCAATGCGTGGTCTGATAGCTGAAACAAGTCTCGCCCGCGAAACCGTTGTGAGTGTGCCGGGGGCCTCACCTATCTTCTGAAGCGTTATGAGCTCACTGCTATCTTCAGCTGAGAGCTCGGCAGCACCGTATTTTGTCTTGAGTCGTTCGGCTTCGTCCAGCGACGTGGAGAGCATGCCGGCCAGGTCACGTGTGACGTGTAGTCCCCCAACTGGCAGGAAAGCTGTATGGCGCAGCATCCCGTCGCCAAAGACTGCAATCGAGGTCGTGCCGCCGCCCATATCCACGACCGTTGCCCCCAGTTCGCGCTCATCGGCATCAAGAACGGAAAGGCCGGAGGCGAGTGATGCTGAGACGAGACCCGTCATCTTGAGTTCAGAGCGCATCAGCACGGAGTCCAGCGTGCGAACAGCAGTCGTTGCCGCATCGACGACGTGAAGACGTGCAGTGAGCTGCTCACAGACCTGGCCCCGTGGATCGACAATGCCGTAGGTGTCATCCACCGCATAGCCGATGGGCAGGGTGTGGATGACGGTCCGGCCCTCGGTGAACGCACGAGCCTGACCCTCTGCCACAACGCGGGCCATGTCGCCCTCGCTGACCCCATGGCCGCCGATGGGCATACGCGCGTTGAACAGGCGGCTCTCCGGATGTCCGCAGGAGAGATTGACCGCAATATTGTCAAGGCGACGATCGGCAGCATCTTCGGCCTGACCGACAGTGGCGCGAATGGCCTGCTCGGCTTCCTTCAGATCAACAATATTGCCATTGCGTATTCCGCGCGACCGACGCCAGCCATAGCCAAGCACACGCAGCGTGCCATCGGCTTCACCACGCCCGATAAGGCAGGTCATCTTGGTCGAGCCGATATCGAGAACTCCGAAAACGCCTACACGCCAGTGTCTGGGTATGGACGGTTCATCGGCCGGGGGCAGAGCGAGGATATGATCCTCGGAGCGTTCATGATGTCTTTGCCCCGTGCTGACGGGCAGAAGCGCGCGGCTGCGCACTGCTCGGCGGCGCCTCTTTCGGGGGGAGTCCGGATCTGTGGCCACGAGGTCATTCATTCTTCTGGCGAGGCTCCGTCTGCGGGGGTGGAGGAACGATTCTCGTTGTCATGTGAGGCGGAAACATGTCCGAGCCTGTGTGAGGATTGAGGCGGTTTTCCGGCGGTGGGTGCAGGTCCGCTTTGCCCGTCATCCTGATGGCCTGCCTGCATCTGCCGCTCTGCACCGGTTGAAGGGCCCGGCCTCATGCGCGTTCCGGCAGGGCCACCCTCGGGGTCTTTCGTACCATCCGACCCGTTCGGGTCTTGTGAAGCGGCCGGCTCAGTGGCCGGGGATTGATGAATGACCATACGATCCGGCAGGCGCATATCGATCGAAACGACCGGACGCTCCAGCAGGCGAAACTGACCCTGATATTGCGCAAGTCGCGCAAGCGCCGCCTGCTCCTGCCCCTCTGGCAGCAGGATCGTTGCGCCATCACGCAGGGTCAGGTTCCACCGACGCTGCCCGACGCGCACGGCCGCGACAACGAACTCCTTGACCGAGGGATTGGCTGTCAGTGCATCTACCAGCGTCCAGGCCGCAAGGTTCGCGCCCTCGCCAACGACAAGCGGCAGCTTGACGAAGGCCTGGCCGTTTTTGCCCTCCAACCCCTGGTCCGGCACGCGCTCGCCAGCGCGGTTGATCAGAATGAACTGTCCATGGTCCTGCCAGACGGCCACCGGGCTGCGTTCAGTAATCTTGATAACGATGGTGTCCGGCATATGCCGTTCGACCGTCGCGTGATCTATAAAGGGCAGGGTATCAATGCGGTCACGCGCAGCCGACACCGAAAACCCGAAGATCGGCTTGCCGACCGAGGTGCCAAGAGCACGCATCAGGTCACTCTCTGGCGTAAGGTTGCGCCCTTCCACCTGGATCGTCTTGATCTGGAACGGCAGATATTGAACAAGCTTCGCCCGGTAAGGCGCGAAACGCACTTCGGAAGCTGAAAGGCGTAGAAAAGACGCGGCAACCCCCGCCACGACCAGCAGAAACAGAAAAGCCAGAAGCACGCGCAGGCCCCGCTTGTGGCGGCGCATGAACAGCGCAAGACGCGCGGGCCTGTCCTGCTGCACGGGCCCGCGATACGGGGCTTCCGGCCGTCGATTTCTCATCTGGCCTGTTTGCCCCGCGTGGCGAGAGCATCACGCACGATCCAGTCGCAGAGTTCCGGGTAGGAAATGCCACAATAGGCGGCCTGTTCCGGCAGGAGAGAGGTCGCGGTCATGCCGGGTTGCGTATTGACTTCCAGCAGGATCAGACGGGATGTTTCCTCGTCATAACGGAAATCGGCACGCGAGGCACCCGAGCAGCCCAGCGCACGATGGGCGTTCTCGGCCACGCGCAAGGCCTGGGTGAAAATGGCCTCGGGCACTTGCGCTGGCACGTGATGCACCGAACCACCGGGTGCGTATTTCGCGTCGAAATCGTAGAAATCGCCTGTGGGAGACGCCGCCACGATATCAGTCACGGTCAGCGCCCGGTCACCCAGCACGGCAACGGTGAGTTCGCGACCCGGAATATATTCCTCAACGAGCGCCTCGCGGCCAAAGGCCCAGTTCGAGGCAATGGTCTGACGGCGGTTGCTGCCCGTCCGGACAATCTCGACCCCGAATGATGACCCTTCGGCGATGGGCTTGACCACATAGGGCGTAGGCAGAGGATCGGCCGCCGCGAGTTCCTCCATCGTCACGACGCGCCCTTCGGCCACGGGCAGACCGGCCGCAGCAAACACGCGGCGTGAGGCTTCCTTGTCCATGGCGAGCGAGGACGCCCGAATGGAAGAATGGGTGTAGGTCAGGCCCAGCCACTCCAGAACGCCCTGAATGGCACCATCTTCACCCAGCGGGCCATGCAGCGCATTGAACACGACATCCGGTGCTGCAGCGCGCAGGGCGCGGATCGTTTCGGCCAGATCGGGGCCGGCATCGACACTGACAACATCATGACCGGCTTCAACGAGAGCCTGTGCAACGCCAGCGCCACTACGCAGACTGACGGGCCGTTCGCTCGAAATGCCTCCCTGAAGGACGGCAATCTTCAGACTCATGGCTGTTCTCCCGATGACGGTTTTCCAAGGCGTTTGATTTCCCAATGCAGGGCGATGCCGCTTTGGGCAAGGACGCGCGCACGGACTTCGTCACCCAGATCTTCCAGATCGCGGCTTGTGGCAGTGCCGAGATTGAGCAGGAAATTACAGTGCTTCTCGCTCACCTGAGCACCACCCCGGATGAGGCCACGGCATCCGGCGTCGTCAATCAGCTGCCAGGCCTTGTGGCCGTCAGGATTGCGGAAGGTTGAGCCGCCCGTGCGGGCCTTGACGGGTTGCGAGGCCTCGCGGGCGGCCTTGATGCCCGCGATATGGGTGCGGATCTGTTCGCGATCGCCCGGCTGGGCTCGTAGCCGCGCCCTCAGCACGATGGCCCCATCAGGCAGGTTGGCATGACGATAGCTGAAGGCCAGTGCGGCATTGCCGAGACGCGTGATTGTCCCGTCGGCCAGGAGGATTTCAGCCCAGTCGAGCACTGCATTGATGTCAGAGCCATAAGCGCCGGCATTCATGACCACCGCCCCACCAATGGAGCCGGGAATTCCAGCCAGAAATTCCAGCCCGGTCAGACCCGCTGCGGCAGCCTGCTCGGCCACGATCATGTCGAGCGCAGCAGCACCGGCCACGAGACCATCGGGCTCGATGACAATATCGGCGAAACCACCCGCCATGCGCACCACAAGTCCCTCGATCCCACCATCGCGGATGATGACATTCGAACAGGCGCCAAGCACCGTGACCGAAACCCCTTTTGGGAGGGCCGCCAGGGTGTCGGCAAGGTCCTGCACATCCTTGGGCACAAAAAGGGCTTCCGCATTACCGCCCGTGCGAAACCAGGCACGTGGGCCAAGCGGGGCGTCGAAACTCAACCGGCCACGCGGCGAGAGCTGATGCAGCTTCGTGCTCATGATGCCTTGCCATTAAGCGCGGCAAGCTGACCGGGCAGCGCATGGGCCCAGTTGGTGATGGTGCCTGCGCCGAGGCACACAACGAAGTCACCCGGCTTGGCGATGGCATTGATCATCTCGGCCAGATGCTCGGGGCCGGGCAACGGCACCACGGAGCGATGGCCGCTGGCGCGCAGTCCCTCGATCAGTGTGTCGCGGCTGAAGCCCTCAATCGGCGCTTCACCGGCAGCATAGACATCGGTCACGATCACGGTTCCAGCGTCGTTCATGCATGTGCAGAAATCGCTGAACAGGGCTTGAAGGCGCGAGTAGCGATGCGGCTGCACTACGGCAATCACGTCGCGTGCGCCAGCCTGACGGGCGGCGCGCAGCACGGCAGCAATCTCGACCGGATGATGACCGTAATCATCAATGACCGTGATACCATTGAAATCACCGCAACGCGTGAAACGACGCTTGACACCGCGGAACCCGGCGAGCGCAAGGCGAATGGTTTCGTCACTGATATCCATCTCGCTGGCCACCGCGATGGCAGCGAGTGCGTTGAGCACGTTGTGCTGGCCCAGCATGGGCAGGCGGAACGGCCCGGCGCGACGCGTGGTCTTTCGCGTGCGGTTGGTGATCACCACCTCGAATGTGGCGCCCAGACGGTCGGTAATCAGCTTGTCAGCGCGGATATCGGCCTGCGGGCTGAAGCCATAGGTCACGATACGATGGTCCGACAGGCGCGGGATCATCTGCTGTACGGCAGGATGATCGATGCACAGCACGGCAAAGCCGTAGAACGGAATGTTGGACACGAACTGGTCATAGGCCGCCTGCATGGCTTCTGCCGTGCCCCAATGGTCCAGATGTTCGGGGTCCATATTGGTGACCACGGCAATGACCGCAGGCAGACGCAGGAAGGAGCCGTCGCTCTCATCGGCCTCGACCACCATCCAGTCGCCCGAACCCATGCGGGTGTTGGTGCCGTAGGCCTCGATAATGCCGCCATTGATCACGGTGGGGTCGAGTTTGGCCTGTTCGAGCACGCAGGCCACGAGGCTTGTGGTGGTTGTCTTGCCATGGGTGCCGCCAATCGCCACCGCCCAGCGCAGGCGCATGAGCTCGGCCAGCATCTCGGCACGACGCACGACGGGGATCAGCCTTGCGCGCGCCGCCAGAACTTCGGGATTATCCTTCTTCACGGCCGTTGAGGTGACCACAACCTGAGCCGCTCCCAGATTGCCCTCGTCATGGCCGATCGCGACGACAATACCGAGCTTGCGCAGGCGCAGCACATTGGCGTTTTCGCTGATATCCGACCCCTGAACCTTGTAGCCGAGCATATGCAGCACCTCGGCAATTCCTGACATGCCAATCCCGCCAATACCGACGAAATGGATGGTTCCGATGGAAAGGGGGAGTGCGCGCATGAACCAGGCTTTCAGAGTAACTGCGAAAAAACAGGAAGATCGGGGTAAGGACAGAAGGAGGGCGTCAGGTCAGCGATGAATGGGAGCGAAGCGGCTGCCCATTATGAAACAGGGGAGCGGTAGTCCGAAATGCGGGCTTCGACAAGGTCGGCCAGCAATCTGGCGCTGTGCGGATGGGCAAAACCGCGTGCGGCCTTCGCCGCACTCGTCAGACGTTCGGAGTCATTCAACAAGGTGCCAAGAAAGGCCGATATCGCCTCGGGGGTGAAGTCCTTTTGGCGAAACATCCAGGCACCCCCAGCATCGACGAGCTGTGTGGCATTGGCGCCCTGTTCGTCTGACGCAGCAATGGGCAGGGGGACGAGAATGGACGGACGACCCGCAATGGTAAGCTCTGCCACAGAGGAGCCTCCGGCACGCCCGATCACCAGATGCGCCTGCCGCAGTAATGTAGCGACATCACTGAAAAACGGCGCCAGTGTGCATTCTATTCCTGCGGCCTCGTAGGCGGCGCGTGTTTCGGCAATGTCCTTATCATGCACCTGCTGCGTCACGCGCAGCCGGGCGCGGAACCCTGCGGGCAACTGGGCCAGAGCAGCGGGCATGGTGGTCGAGAACACCCTGGCGCCCAGGGACCCACCCCAGATCAGGAGATTGATCGCTTCTTCGGGCGGGGTATAGGGCTCATCGAGCAGCGCCTCGATGGCGGGCCGCACCGGCATGCCGGTCAGAGCCGTGCGCAGCCCAAGCGGCAGACGGGCGACGGTGGGGAAAGATGTCGCGATGGCGCTGGCGAAGCGGGCCAGCAGGGCATTGGCCTGCCCGAGCACGGCATTGCCTTCATGAAGGATCACGATCGGCTTGCGTCCACCGGTCAGAAGACGACTGCCCAGAATGGGGGGCACCGACGGATAGCCGCCAAAGCCGATCACGGCGACGGGCGCGATCTGTTTATGCAGGCTGCGGGCCTCCCAGGCACCGCGCAGAAGCGAAGTCACACCGCGGAATTTGGCAGCGATACCCTTGCCAGCCACACCTGTGCCATCAAGCACATATTGCGGCTTGTCCTGAAAAATGCCGCTCGTTCTCTTACCGGCTCGCTTGTCGGTCATCAGGACCAGATCATGCCCTCGTGCCGCAAGTTCGGTCGCGAGCGCCTCAGCGGGCAAGAAATGGCCGCCTGTGCCACCGGCAGCAATCACGATGGGGCTTTTCACGAATTGGATCCTTCACGAAGCGACGTCCAGTGCCCCTGACCGGCATAGTGCGAGCTGATGGGGCTGGCCGAAACCTGATGGCGTGTCAGGGCCAGCACCATGCCAAGGGTGAGGGCGATGGAGATGGCCGAGGAGCCACCATAGGAAATGAGGGGCAGCGTCATGCCCTTGGTGGGGATCAGATGCAAGGTCGAGCCCATATTGATGAAGGCCTGAAGTCCGAACCCGGCAACCAGCCCCGACGCGGCCGTGATCACGAACGGGTCGCTCTCGCGCATGAGCTTGAGCAGCGTGCGCACCACGATGATCGTGAAGATCAGGATGATGAACAGGCAGATGAACAGCCCGTATTCCTCACCAGCCACAGCAAAGACGAAATCTGCATGGGCGTCTGGCAGCAGATCCTTCACCCGGCCTTCACCGGGCCCACGTCCCATCATGCCGCCATTGCCGAAGGCACGCAGCGCGGTGTCGATCTGGTAATGGTCGCCCACATTGGGGTGCAGGAAGCGCTCCACGCGCGAGCGCACGTGCGGAAACGCGACATAGGCGCCCGCAAACGCCGCGATCATGGCTCCCACGCCAGCGCCAACAAAAATGATGGGCAGGCCATTCACGAAAAGCTGGATGAAAAAGACCATTGTGATGACCGACAACATGCCGATATCAGGCTGTGACTTGAGCAGCAGCAGGATCAGCCCGAAACAACCGAAGGCGATGAGCATGCCGGGGAAACGGACCGAGCCGAAAATGACCCGCCGCCTCTGCTCGGCAAGCAACCATCCGGTCACCACTGCAAAGAACGGCTTGAGGAATTCGGAGGGCTGGACCGACATCATGGGCAGCGCAATCCAGCGCCGTGCGCCCTTGATCTCGACGCCATGAACGAGCGTCATGAAGGTAGCCGCCAAGGCAATGACACCGCCGATGAGCGCAAGGCGTTTGACCGCTTCACGCGACAGGCCGGAGACAAGCAGCACGACCCCACCCGCCAGAAGCAGGAAGATCACCTGTTTGAGGATGAACATCTCGCGTGAGGCGCCAATGCGCACGGCGACGGCGGGGCTGGCGGCCAGCATCAGGACATAGCCAAAAGCTATCAGCACCCCGACACAGCACAAGGTGACGCGATCCACATTGCGCCACCAGCGCCCTATACGGGACGTATCGACACGTGAAAGCCCTGCCATGTTTCCCTAACCCCTCGGCCCTTCGGATCAGAGCGTTTCTGAATCGCTGAGGCGAGTCAGGATATCGATAAAAGACGCGCCGCGCGCTTCAAAACTCGCAAACTGGTCAAAGCTTGCACATGCAGGCGACAGCAGAACAACCGGCACATCGAGCGCGCGGGCCGCGTCCAGCGCCGCCGACGTCGCAACATCGAGCGTCTGGCTGATTTCAGTGGCGACTCCGTGGGCCAGCAGAGTGGCCTGCAGGATGGGCGCGTCGCGACCGATCAGAAAAGCCTTGGCAATCCGATCGAATAATGGTGCCAGTGCCTCGATCCCGCCGGATTTGGCTGTACCCCCCGCAATCCAGATGACCTTGTCATAGCAGAGCAGCGCTTTTTCGGCGGCTTCGGCGTTGGTCGCCTTGCTGTCATTGATGAAACGAATACCATCAATGACGCCCGCCAGTGCCTGACGATGCGGCAGGCCCGGATAGGTTGTCAGGCCGGTTTCGATGGCGCGGTCGTCCAGCCCCAGATGCTTTGCCATCGCCTCTGCCACGAGAGCATTTTGCAGATTATGGGCGCCGGGCAGGGTGGGCGCTACTTCAAGGACTTTCGCCACCGGCGCGACAAGCGTCTCATCGTGAACCGAGATCGTGACGACGTTCAGGCCTTCGGCAATCAGCGTTGATGCCTCGGCGCGGGTGTAGGCGTCATCGACGCCGACCACAGCGAGATCATCCGGGGTCATGTTATCGAAAACGTGGCGTTTGGCAGCGGCATAGCCCGCCATATCCCCGTGACGGTCCAGATGATCCGGCGTCAGATTGAGCAGGCAGGCTGTCGCGGCATGATACTGGTTCAGACGCTCCAGCATATAGGACGACATCTCGATGGCATATACGCCGTCATCCGGCAGGAGCGGCAGGGCAAGCGATGCCGTACCGAGATTGCCCCCGGCCAGAACGGGCACTCCGGCCTCATCAAGCATATGGGCGAGCAGGGCGGTCGTCGTGGACTTGCCGTTCGTCCCGGTGATCGAGGCAAAACGGGCCTTTGAGCCTGCCTTGCGCACCGCACGATAGAGCATCTCGGCATCTGACAGAATGGGGATGCCAGCGTCACGCGCCTTGACGGCGACGGGGTGAGGGTTCGGAAGCCTGTGAGGGATGCCCGGTGAGAGGATCAGCGCCTCGAACCCGGTCAGGTCGTCCAGAGGGGCCGCGGTAAAGCGGCTATCTTCGCCTTGCACCCCATAAGCATCAGGGGCCGGGGGTGATTTGTCATCCCAGGCCTGGACCTCTGCCCCCATGCCAAGCAGGGCCTTGACGACAGCGTGGCCATTGCGGCCAAGGCCGACCACAGCAAAGCGCGACCCGGCAAACAGGTCGGAGGGGAAGGGGCGACCGGTCATCTCAGCGCAGCTTCAGCGTGGCAAGGCCAGCCAGGCCAAGCAGGATCGATACGATCCAGAACCGGATGACGATCTTGGGCTCCTGCCACCCCTTCTTTTCGAAGTGATGATGCAGCGGGGCCATCAGGAAGACGCGCTTTTTTGTGCGCTTGTACCAGAACACCTGAATGACAACCGAGAGCGTCTCGACCACGAAAAGCCCGCCCACGATGCAAAGCACCAGCTCATGCTTGACCGCCACCGCGACAGCGCCCAGAGCGCCACCCAGTGAGAGCGAGCCCGTATCGCCCATGAACACATCGGCCGGGGTTGCATTGAACCAGAGAAAGCCGAGCCCTGCGCCGATAAGCGCCGCGCAGAAAACTGCAAGCTCGCCGGTGCCGGGGACAAGGTGAAGCTGCAGATAATCGGCGAAAACACGATTGCCCACCAGATAGGCGATCAGCGCGAACACCAGCGAAGCGATCACGACAGGCACGATGGCGAGCCCGTCGAGGCCGTCGGTAAAGTTCACCGCATTGCCGAACCCGGTCATGGTGAGCATGGCAAAAAGCGGAAAGGCAAAGCCGAGCGGCAGCAGGAAGTCTTTCACGAACGGAAAGGCCACCATATTGCGCAGTTCGGGCGGCATCAGGCTTTCCATCCAGTAGCCGGCAATCAGCGAGGCGGCGAATTCGCTTCCCAATCGGGCCCGCTTGGATACGCCTGCCGTGTTGCGACGCGAGAGCTTGAGATAGTCATCCGCAAACCCTACCGCGCCGAAAGCGGCTGTCACGAACATGACGGCCCAGACGAAGCCGTTCGTAAGATCCGCCCAGAGCAGGGTGGAGGCGAAAAGCGCGATCAGGATGAGCATGCCGCCCATTGTGGGGGTGCCGGCTTTTTCGAGGATATGGCGTTCCGGGCCGAGCGTGCGAATGGGCTGCCCTTCGCGCTGGATACGCTTGAGCTGCGCAATGAAGGGACGCCCGAAAACCAGCGAAATAACGAAAGCCGTGAGGCATGCGCCGCCTGAGCGGAATGTCAGGTAATGGAACAGATTGAAGAAGCCGCCATGGGTCGTGTCGTGGATGGCGATAAGATTATACAGCATCAGGCCTGCACGCCCCCTGCAAGAAGAGGGGTGACAATGTCGCGCATGCGACTGCCAAGACTGCCTTTTACGAGAACCACGTCACCGGCTTTCAGATTGGATTGGACGAAGGGGGCGAGAGATGCCGCGTCTGATTGCCAGACGCCACGCTTTTCTTCGGGAAGAGCGTCAAAAACATGGCGCATGTGCGGGCAGCAGCAAAAAACCAGATCGGCGTTCGCTGTGACATCCGGCACGAGTGAGAGATGCTCTGACTCGGCAAAGTCACCGAGTTCGCGGATGTCACCCAGAACGGCGATTTTTCGCTTGCCCGGTACGAGAGAGAGCGTCTCCAGCGCTGCACGGATGGAGAGAACCGAGGCGTTGTAGCTCTCATCCAGCAGGGCAGCCTGCCCGGCCATGATGGGTTGGATCTGGCCACGCCCCGCGCCGGGGCGCCACGCAGCCAGAGCCGCTATGGGGTGGGCAAGAGGCAGGCCGAGCGCCTGAAGGGTCGCAAGGGCCATGCCTGCGTTGCGCACGAGATGGGCTCCCGGTGCAGCAAGCGTCACGACATGGTTTGTCCCGTCGCGACAACCGAGCGTGAATTGTGAGCCTTCTGGCGCGGTATGCACCCCGTTCAGACGATAATCGGCGTTCTCGCCCAGACCGACACGGGCCAGGAGGCACCCGGCCTGTGCGGCAGCGTCCTCGAAAACGGCGTCCAGCCCTGTATCGTCTGGGACCAGCGCCACGCCTGCGTCACTCAGGGCGCGGATCAGGTCGGATTTTTCTTCGGCAATGGCCTCGACACTCCCCATATAGCCCAGATGCGAGCTGCCTATGGTGGTGATGACGGCTGCATCGGGGCGCACCATACCGGCCAGCGGAGCGATCTCGCCACGATGGTTCATGCCGATTTCTGCCACACAGAATGCAGCGTCGCGCGGCATGCGGGCGAGCGTCAGGGGGACACCCCAGTGATTATTGTAGGAGGCGACTGCCGCATGGGTCGGCCCGAGCGCCGAAAGGGCGCAATGCAGCATGTTCTTGGTCGTGGTCTTGCCGACTGATCCCGTTACACCGATCATCACACCGGTGAAACGCGCCCGTGCGGCCTGTGCCAGGGCGCGTAGCCCCTGCATGGTGTCCTGCACATGCAGCAACCGCGGGTCGTCGCTGCCTGATGCACTGTGAACCATGACGCAGGCCGCGCCTCTCTCCAGTGCCGTCGCGATATGGGCATGGCCGTCGCTGGTATCGCCCACGAGGGCGATGAACAGGTCTCCCGGTTCCAGCGTGCGGGTATCAATGGAGATACCGGTCACGGCGACATCGGCAATGAGCTGGCCTGATGTGGCCTCACGAAGCTCGGTGCTGGTCCAGATCGGTGTCATGCCGGCACCCCGGCCAGTTCGCGGATCACCGCACGGTCGTCAAACGGGGTCGTGACACCAGCCACGGTCTGTCCACTTTCATGGCCCTTGCCCGCCACGACCACCACATCACCCGGTCTGGCTTCGGACAGCGCAGCGGCAATGGCCGCGCGTCTGTCGCCGATTTCCAGAGCATCTGGGCAGGCGGCACGGATGGCAGCGCGGATTGAGGCGGGATCCTCGCTGCGCGGGTTATCATCCGTCACGATCGCCATATCGGCCAGTTTCGCAGCGATGCCACCCATGAGCGGGCGCTTGCCCCGGTCACGGTCGCCCCCGGCACCGAACACGACAATCAGGCGGTTCTGCGCATGAGGGCGCAGGCTGTGCAGCAGATGATCCAGCGCATCGGGGGTGTGGGCGTAATCGACATAGACACCGGCGCCATTATCCAGCGTCACGGCCAGTTCGGCGCGACCGCGTACGCCTTGCAGACGGGGGATGAGGTCGAGAATACCCCGCGCCTGATCGTCCTGCGCCCAGATCATCGACGCCGCCAGAAGCACGTTATCGACCTGAAAGCGGCCCGTCAGCCCGATAGTGAGGTCGGGCAGTTTCTCACCGAACAGGGCGAGGGAGACAATCTGACCATGCGGCAATGGGGTGGCATTCAGCAGACGGATCGTCTCACCCTGTTCGCCCACGCTGCGCGGCTTGAGGCGTCGTGCCTGCGCCAGATCGCGCAGGGCGGTGACAGTTTGCGCATCCATGTCCGCGTTGAAGGCGGCAATGGCCCCCTCGGGCAACAGGTCGGCAAAAAGGCGCAGCTTGGCGGCGCGATAGGCGTCCATCGTCCCGTGATAATCGAGATGGTCGCGCGTCAGATTGCAGAATCCGCCTGCGCCGAGACGCACGCCATCCAGACGATGCTGGTCGAGACCGTGAGACGAGGCCTCCAGCGCGACATGGTCGATCCCTGCGGTTTTGAGTTGCGCCAGTGTCTGGGCCATCGAGACGGCGTCGGGCGTTGTCAGCGGCGGTGGGGCCTCGACCGGGATGTCGCTGATCAGCCCCAGCGTGCCGATACTGGCAGCCGGTTTGCCGTTCATGGACCAGAGCTGGCGCAGGAAATCTGCCGTGCTGCTCTTGCCGTTTGTTCCCGTCACTGCAGCAATATGGGCTGGCTGGGGCCCGGCAAGGACGGCTGCCATGAGCGCCAGCGCATGGCGAGGCGAGGGCGATGAGACGCAGGGTACGGAAAAAGCGGGGGTAACCGCGTCGGAGGCCAGCAGGGCGGAGGCACCTTGTGCGAGAGCCCGCGGAATGAATGTCGCGCCATCGACAGCAACGCCGGGCAGGGCGGCGAAGATCATTCCGGGCTGCACCGCACGACTATCTGCCGTGATGCCATGAATTTCAGGGTCAACGACGAGGGGCGGGACCGTTAATCCGGCCCGCTTCAGGATCTCGGAAAGACGCATGGGCTCAGCCTCGTTCGGGAGTGTGGTGCGCGGCGCGATCGGCGGCTTTGGCAGCGAGCTTCGCGGCTTTCTCGGCAGCCTTGGCAGCTTTCTTCTCGGCTTCTTCCTTCTGCGCGGCAATACGCGGGTCGCCGGGATCATTACCCGGCCCGAGAGCGCGACGCCCGGCGGGAATGCCGGGTTCAAGCGGTATGGCCATCTCGGCGTCGATACGGGCAGCGTTCTTGGTGTCCGGAAACAGGCCGAGCATCGGGCCGATACGGGCGATCAGCTTGCCGGTCGTTGGCGCCGCATTCCAGCCGGAGGTTACAAAGCCATGTGTCTTGGGCGTAGGATGCGGAGAGTCGAGCATGACATACACGGCATAACGCGGCGCATTCATCGGAAAAATGGAGGTGAAAGCCGAGATATTGACGTGCTTGAGGTAACGGCCATTGGGGCCGACCTTTTCCGCCGTACCGGTCTTGCCGCCCACAAAGTAGCCCGGCACCTCGGCACTGCGTGCCGTACCTTGTGTCACGTCAAGGCGCAGCATCTTGCGGATGAGCCTTGAATTTTCCTCTGACACGACGCGCTCACCCTGAGGGATGGGCGGCGGTGCAGGGGCATCGCTGCTGGCGTCAGCATCCGGCTTGAAGGCTGCCGGAACGACAGGCGCGTGAGAGGGTGACGTGGTGGCAGGGGCCGTGTTCAGCGCGCCATCCTGCGATCCGGCGTTTCCTGTAGGCGGAGGTGAAGCATTCCCCGGTGCCTGGTCCGTCGCGGCATTGGTGCTATCATCCTGCTCACGGGCAAGGAGGGTCGGCTTGATCAGGATGCCGCCATTCACTGTCGCCGCCGTGCCGCGCACGATCGAGAGCGGTGGCTCTGCAACGCCATGCCCGAACCCGACCGTCATGACGGTCGATATGCCCCAGTTCTTCGAGGATGGCACGATCGGACGCCCGGCCTCGGGCAGCTCGATAGGCACGCGGTTGAAGAACCCCATCGTGCGCAGCCAGTCCTGCTGCCTTTTTGCGCCCACATCGAGCGCAATATGCGCAGCCGCCGGGTTTGAGGATTTTGCCAGAACGTCGGGCAATGCCAGCCAGGGGGCGAAATGATCGGTCTTGATGTCAGAGATGGTGAACCGGCCGATATGGATGGGAATGGTCGAGAAACGGTCCCAGATATGGGCAACGCCGTATTCGATGGCCATGGCCGCTGTCTGCAGCTTGAAGGTCGAACCAGGCTCATACATGCCCGTGACAGCGCGGTTGAAACGGGCATCGGCAGGCGCGTGGCCGAATTCATTGGCATCATAGTCAGGCAGGCTGACCATGGAGATGATCTCGCCTGTGTTTACATCCATGACAATGGCAGCCGCACCGATGGCCTGAAACTCGTCCATAGCCGCCTGGGTCACTTCGCGTGCAACGGCCTGGATACGCACATCAAGCGACAGGCGCAGCGGGGTGCGATCCTTGTTCAGCCGCTCGTTGAAGTAGCGTTCGACGCCGGCCACGCCATGATCGTCAATGTCCACGCCACCCAGAATCTGTGCAGCGGTGCGCCCCAGCGGATAATGACGCCGCTCGCTGGCCTCGAAATAGATGCCGGGAATACCAAGATTGTTGATCGCGATTTCCTGCACCGGCGAGATGTCACGCGCGATGTAGACGAACTGCTTTTTAAGCGAGAGGCGACGTGTGGTTTCGGCTTCATCCAGCTGCGGAAGCACGCTTTTGAGCTTTTTTGCCGCATCGGCCGCGTCGATCAGCTCCATGGGGTTCGCATAGACCTGCGCCACAGGCAGCGACAGGGCAAGTGTCTGACCGTTGCGGTCGACAATGCTGGCGCGGTGCACGTCGGGAAGCGAGAAATCACCGGCAACCTGACCCTTGGGGTCGCTTTTGGGGATTTCCGGAACCTGGGAGGCAATCTGGCGCTTCTCGGGCGCCATGGGCATAAACACGGTGGCAAGGCTGAGTTTGGCCGCGACAAGGCTGAAAAGCAGCATGAAGCCGAGCCCCACGCTAATCAGTCGCGTATGCATCTGGTCGAGCGAGGCCCGAACCCTCTTTGTGGTCTTTCCCTCGGCGCGAGACGATGCGCCGCTGCTATGGCCCGACCTGTTAGAGGGTGGGGGTGTCCTGCCAGCCATGCTCAGCCGCTTTCATATCCGCTCAGTTGGCGAGTGGGGTCGGGGGCGGCAAGGCATCACCATAGCCCGCCAGCGCCGATGAAGACCCGGAATCGCTTTGCACATGATGCGGCTTCGGAGACTGCATGGCAATGTCATGACTGGTGCGCGCGCTGTGAGAGGCAGCCTCGCGCGCACTGTGCCATGACGTCGCCGGGGTCGCCTGCGGGCGATTGCCACGAAAGCTCGCCAGACGCACGGCGAGGTCGGACTGGCCGCCGGACTGGGCTGCACTGTCACGCGTGCCGGCATCGCGTGGTGAGGCATGAACCACAGCGCCGTAGCGGGATTTGTGATGGCTTGTCTGCCCGAGTTCGTCAGACACGACATGGGTACGCTGGGTTTCCTGCGCGAGTTCGATGGTCGGGTGCGACGAGGCATTCTGGACATGGGCGGAAGAAGGCGCAGGACGCACAGTCGCGGGCACCCGTGGTGTCACCGATGCGACCATGACGCGGGGTGCCACCACCGGGGAGGCGACAGGGGGTGTTACGAGCGGCGCGTGGTGATGAGCAGGCTCGGCACTCGCTATGAGAGCCGCAGTGTCGCGTGGGGCCGGTGCCTTCGGGCTGCCGACCTTGGGTGCCGACGCTGCGGGGGCAGGGGCGGGATCGGAGACACGAGCGACAGGCACCGCCGGCGCCTGCGAGACCGCAATGCTCAGGCTCTCGCGCGGATCATGAAAGGCCGGACGTGTAGAAGGCGCAGGCAGCGTTTCGATCATGCTGGCAAGCCGCACATATTGCGTGGGTGCCATCGGATGAAGCTGTCCGAGAAAGCGCGATGACAAGGCGCTGAGGCGATCCGGCTGGTTCAGCAGGGCCCACTGTGTGCGCAGCATGGCGGTTTGCTGCCTGACACGCTCGGTCTTTTGCACGACCGAAGTGATGTTCTGGTCCAGGACCGTTGTTTCGTGCTTCTTCGTGTAAAGAAACATCCCCGAACCACCAGCGAGAAGCGCGCAAAGAATCGTAAACGGCCGGATCATGAAGAAGACCCCCTAACAGAGGCTGATGGTGCGGTACGGAGAAGGCTGCGCAGCTTGGCACTGCGCGAGCGGGGGTTGCGCCCGATCTCCTCGTCAGAGGCGAGAACGGGGCGGGTATGGGGCAGAACATAGTCGGGCGTGACGAAACGCTCGGCCATGGGTTCGTGGCGGGACGGGCGGCTTACCCGTCCGGCAGCCTGGGCGAAGGCGCGCTTGACGAGACGATCCTCGAGGGAGTGGAAAGTCACCACAACCAGTTTTCCGCCTTCGTCCAGAAGGGCAGGGGCTTCGTCCAGCGCACGCTGCAACTCACCAAGCTCGTCATTGACGGCAATACGCAGCGCCTGGAAGCTGCGCGTGGCAGGATGGATGCCAGATTTATCAGGGCGTACGACGCTACGCACGATATCCGCGAGGCGGGCCGTTGTGCGGATCGGCTCTTCCTGACGTGCACGCACGATGGCCGAGGCGATACGGCGGGACATGCGGTCTTCGCCATAGTGATAAATGATATCAGCCAGCTCGGCCTCATCCGCTTTGTTGACCAGATCCGCAGCTGAGCGACCGGCACGGGACATGCGCATGTCAAGCGGACCGTCATGACGGAAAGAGAAGCCACGCTCCGCTTCGTCAAGCTGATACGACGAAACGCCAATATCGAGCACGATGCCATCGAACGGCGCATCATCCGTCAGGAGTTCAGCCATGGCGCCGAATGTGCCCTCGACAGGCACAAGTGCTCGGCCCGGCGCATGAGCGTCCAGTTCTGCGGCGAGGTCGGCGGCACGGGCAATAGCTGTCGGGTCGCGATCAATTCCCCATACGGTACAGGCCGCACGAGCGAGGACGCCGCGCGTATAACCGCCACCGCCAAATGTGCCATCGACATAACGCCCGCCATCACGTGGCGCGAGCGCATCGAGCACCTCTGGCAGCATCACGGGCACATGACCGGGGTCGTGGCGGGTCAGCATGGCGAGCGGTGCAAGGGCGTTCATGACGCCACCTCGCCCTGCGTGGCGGGGCGGCTGGTCATGCGCCGTGCGCGCGCTCGCGCCTCTTCACGGCGCCTGGCGCCAGCTTCGGGCTCCCAGATCTGGAACACGCGCCCCAGACCCATGAACGAAATCTCATCGACGAGATTGGCGTGACGCTTGAGAACGTCTGGCAGGATAATGCGCCCTTCCTTGTCGGCGTCGATCGGGTAGGCGTCCGCGTAGAGACTGGCGGCCAGATCATCATGATCGTCAGAGAAGATATCGAGCGATTCCACCGGACCTGCCAGCGTGGCGAAGGCAGCGCTGGGCCAAGCCTCGATGCAGGGGTGAAGATGGGATGGGCGGAGAATCACAAGGCTCTCATCGGGTTTGGCCTGGGCCCTGAGGGCCGCGCGAAAGGAAGCCGGAATGGACACGCGGCCCTTGGCGTCGAAGCGGTTCTGATGCGTGCCGAGAAACACACTCACGCCGTTCGATGCCTCCCCTTCGTCCTGGAGTGATTGCCGCAGATGTTTCGGACCCGACACGGGACAGGACTTTGCGCGTCATGTCGAGAAAACCGCATGGGATAATTTTGGGATATCATGGGATTTCATGGGACGTCAAACAATTCGCAACAAAAAATGGCAGAATTTCGCAGAATTTCCGCAGAATAACGGTTTATTAGTTCTTGTTTTGTTCTGAATGGAATTCTGGCCGCCTTCAGCAGCTCGCCAGTACCGAAGTTTTTGTTATGTTCTTGTGTGAAGTGTGCCGGATCTGATTGTGGCGTGAGTGAGGCGAAAGGAGAAAATAATGGGGTATTTGCGATCGATGCGTTTATTGCTTGTCGATATTTTGTCTTTACCGTGCGGCAAAGTATTCATCGCGTAATAAGCTGTCGGAAGAGTGTCAGACGGTCTGTAAGCCGGGTTCTGTCCGCTGAAAGCGGGGCGATCATTCCTCTGGGACCGGTCTTGCAACCGGCCTCACGCAACCAACCCGAATGACAAGGCGGGAGAGCCTCTGATCCCATCCCGGGGGACGGATCCGCCATTCCTATTCGGTCTTGCTCCCGATGGGGTTTGCCCTGCCTCCCGCGTTACCGAAGGAGCGGTGCGCTCTTACCGCACCGTTTCACCCTTGCCTGCAGCCCAAGGGCCGGGCAGGCGGTTTGTTTTCTGTGGCACTTTCCCTAGGGTCACCCCCGCCGGCCGTTAGCCGGCATCGTTCTCCCGTGGAGCCCGGACTTTCCTCCATCACGACGGTTCTCACCGGCGCAGCAGCGATCGCCCGACCGTCTGACGGGCGCAACCTGACCCAACAGGGCGAGTGGGTCAAGCGCAAGGCTGCGCTTTTCGATCAGTAACGGCTTCCATCACTGACCTCCGATGCCTGAAACCGAGGCAGTGTCTGGCGCGTGCGTCATCCCGTGCGAAGCGGGGGAATACAGCGTCATGGCGCTGCAAGGGGGAGTCGGCTCGTTCGTGGTTATCAATATGAACGTCTATTGCAATAGGGCGAGGCCCTTCGGGCCAGGGACGGATGATTGGGGTCCGGTCAAGTGCGGACGTCCTGTGCTAGGGTCCGTGCATGACTGATTTTCCCGTTGCTCGTCCCGGATTGCCTTACAGGGTATTCCTCTCGTGGCTGAAGCGCGCCGCAAAAGGCCGTGATGGTCTGCCCATGCCGGACTACCTGACCCCGGAATCGCTCGCTGCCTTGCGCCGCATGACGGGCATGCCGAGTTTTCCGCAGGTTCTCTCTGCCCTGCAGATAAAGGCGTGGCGGACTCTCGATATCCCGTGCGGCGATCATGCGCGTCCGGCGAGGTTGTATCGCCCAAGGGGCGAGGTGACGGGCGTCATCCTGTTTCTGCATGGTGGCGGGTTTGTCCATTGCGATCTGGTGTCGCATCACGGCATGTGCTGCCGTCTCGCGCGCCATACAGGCGCGATGGTGTTGTCGCTGGATTACCGGCTGGCCCCGGAACATCCCTATCCGGCGGCCGTCGAGGACGGATGGGCGGCCCTGAAATGGCTCGATCAACAGGCCGGGATGCGTGATCTGCCCATCGCTGTCTGTGGCGACAGCGCGGGCGGAAATCTGGCAGCTGTGCTCGCTCGCCGTGCTGGAGTGGAGGGCATGCGGCGCGTGGTCGCCCAGCTTCTTTACTACCCCACGGTCTCGGGCCTCTGGTCACCCTCAAGCCGCGCTGTCTACGCGGAAGGGTTTATGCTCACGGCGCGTCTGCTCGACTGGTATGGTCGACAGTATATCCGGCGCGACCGAGACATGCTCGACCCGGATTTTGCGCCAGTTTTCGCAGATGATCTGTCAGCGGCGCCCCCCGCCATGATCGTGACGGCCGGGTTCGATCCGCTGAGAGGTGAGGGTGAACTGTATGCGACCTTGCTGCGTGAGGCGGGAGTAAGAGTGCGCCTTGTCTGCTGTGCAAAAGCCATTCACGGCTTTCTCAATTTCTATGCTGTCGTGGTCGAAGGGCGGCGCGCCTTACGGCTAGGGGGCGCGTATCTGCGGGCACAATTCGCGCGGTACAGAAAGGCGCAATAAAAAACCGGGCTCAGGGCCCGGTTTTTTATTGTTGCGACATGGCGTGGAACCGGCCGGGTGTACCCTGATCGGTTGCCAGCATGCGATCGGCACGGTTGACCTTGATGGTGAACAGGCGGTCAAAAGTACCCGGCTTGCCGGGGCAGCCATCATTGCTGCGCTGCATGAAATCGATGCGTGTTGCATCTGGCGGATCATTGCCATTGAGAATGGGCACGAGGCATTTGGCAGGCACGTCGGTCATACCGTTATGCGTGACCATGACGCGCAGATGCTCGACCAGCTTTGTGTTGTCGAACCAGGCCAGACGGTCGAACTGGATCTTGTCCGCCGCCTGATCCAGCCACCCCATTTTCATGACGAGAATGGCCAGAAGCGAGGCGGGCACCAGCACGATCAGGCGGCGCAGCAGATGCTGCTTGAGCGTGCGGGGCTTGCGGCGGCCCGAACCAAGTCTGGGCGCGCCGGGCTGCGAGGGTGTTTTGGGTTCAGAGGCCAAGGGGATGCCTTATTCCATGTCTTCGTGCCAGATCTGCCCGTCACGGGCGAGCATCTGACGCGCTTCTTCGGGGCCCCAGCTGCCTGCCGCATAATGCGCCATTGGCACTTCGTTCTTGGCCCAGGCATCCATGACAGGCGCGACCCACTTCCATGCGGCCTCGACCTCGTCACGACGGATGAAGAGCACTGGATAGCCACGCACGGCATCGAGCAGCAGGCGCTCATAGGCATCGGGGTAACGAACCGAGAATTCGCGCTCGAAATGCACGTCCATGTTCGTTTCCCACAGGCCGAAATCATCATCGAGCGGGTTCTTGACGTTGAACTGCCACGACACGCCTTCATCCGGCTGGATGCGGATCACCAGCACGTTCTTCTCCGGCTGGGAGGGGAACAGCTTGGTGGCGGACGGCTTGAACGTCACCACGATCTCGCTGACCTTGGCCTTCAGGCGCTTGGCCGAGCGGATATAGAACGGCACGTTCTTCCAGCGCGGGCTGTCGATTTCAGCGCGCAGGGCGACATAGGTTTCGGTGTTGCTGTCATGGCCGAGCTCGTCGAGATAGCCATCGACCGTCGCGCCCTTGCTGTGACCCTTCGTATACTGGGCACGCACCGTGCTGGTGGGCAGCGTGCTGGCATCGAGCGGTACGAGCGACTTCAGGACGGCCACCTTGGCGTCACGCACGTCATCGGCCTGTAGGGAGTCCGGCTTTTCCATGGCGACCAGGCAAAGCACCTGCAGCAGATGGTTCTGCACCATGTCGCGCAGGGCGCCGGAATTGTCGTAATAGGCGGCGCGGCCTTCAACGCCAACGAGCTCACCTGCCGTGATCTGCACGGACTCGATATGCTCACCCGACCAGACCGCCTCGAAAAGCGGGTTGGCAAAGCGCAGGGCGATCACGTTCTGGACCGTTTCCTTGCCCAGATAATGATCGATGCGGAAAACATAGCTTTCCCTGAAATATTGACCAACGCCTTCATTGATCTCTTCGGCAGTCTTGAGGTCAATGCCGATCGGCTTTTCCAGCACAACGCGGCTGTCATCGGTGATCAGCCCTTCGTGGTGAAGGTTCTTCGAGATTGCGCCATAGAGGTCAGGAGCCGTGGCGTAATAGAATACGCGCACATGCTCTTCTGCCTTGTGGCTGAGCACCTCACGCAGACCTGCCCAGTTGCTGTCGGGCTTGGAGCCGTCGAGGCTGACGTAGTGGATCATGTCCAGGAAGCGATCGACCGTGTCTTCGTCGAAATCATCGGTCTTGACGAAGCGCTTGAGCGCATCGCGCGCACGCGTCTGATACTCGCTGCGCTTGAGCGGGGAGCGTGCCGTGCCGATGATGCGGGCCGTATTCGGCACCTGTCCCATGGTCAGACGGTAATAGAGGGCGGGCAGCAATTTGCGCATGGTCAAATCGCCGGTGGCGCCGAAAATGACATAGTCGAATGGGGCGACCTGGTGGCAGTTGGTCATCTTCCTGGCTCTCCGGTTCTGGGTGGGGCAGTGCGGTCTTATGACATGCGTGCCCGGACGGGGTAAAGGTAGCAAAGCAAAGCCGCCAGATGGCCGGTCGTTCCCTCGCAATATGCGTTGACCCGGCCTATACCGGCGCGATAAGCCGCCGTTCTTCGCAAATGCCTGCAAAATCCTGCTGCGTGCATCTGTGGCTGTTCTGGCCCGACCGGGCCGTGTGCAACCCCTGTTTTCGAGGTCACCATGTCTGACATGCCTTTTGATATTGACGAAGCCGCCGCCAGCCGTGCGCGTCAGGCTGCCGATCCTGACTCGAATGTAGGTGGCATTGCCGTTGACCGCCTGCGTAGCGTTATCGAGCGCGTCGAGCGTCTGGAAGAAGAGCGCAAGGCGCTGGCAGGCGATATCAAGGATATCTTCAGCGAAGCCAAGTCAGCCGGGTTCGATGTTGCAACCATCAAGAACATCATCAAGCTGCGCAAGAAAGAGCCCAATGAGATTGAAGAGCAGGAGACGCTGCTCGATATCTATCGTCGTGCGCTTGGAATGTAAGGCTTCTGACTAACACGAACCAAGCATGTTTTTTTGATGCCCGTTTCCGGAGCCCCCGGTTTCACGAGGCCGGTTTCGCAGGCGCGCGGCCCGGCAGGGCGTCAGCGCCCTGCTGTTGGGCCGCACTGTGATCCTGCTGAGTGCAGCAAGGGCCTGTGCCGGGTTTCATGAAGATTTAGAGACACGATCTATCTCTCCCTGACTTTGGCAACGGCCATTGATATGAAACGCCCCGTTCCGGTTGTTTCATTACGGTCAGGATGGCGATGTCAGCGGCAGAATGGTGCCTCAGACAGTCCGTTTGGACGTCTTTGCACGAGCGTATCCGGCGTCAGAACCGGCGCAACGATACAGATGATCTGCTTCAGACCGCGCTCATGCACCTGTTCGAGCGCGGGCTGGACGGCATCGAACATCCTGAAGCCTATGTTCTGCGCGCGGCACGCAATCTCGCCATCGACCGCACACGGCGCGAGGCACGGCTGCGTGTGGCATCGCTTGACGATGATACCAGCGCAGAGCCCGTCTGTGCTGCGCCGGGGCCGGAACGCATCGTTTTGGGTCGCGAGCAACTGAGGCGCGTGCGCACGGCATTCAATGCGCTCGATCCCCGCACGGCGCGTATCTTCCTGATGCATCGCCTAGATGACCTGACCTACAGCCAGATTGCCGCGGCCCTCTCGCTGAGTGTCAGCACGATCGAAAAATCCATGGCGCGAGCCCTTGCCCATCTGGCGATGGCGCTCCTGACCGATACAGCGGTGGACGCGTGACGCCCGCAGAAATCGAACAGGCGGCAAACTGGCAGGCGCGGCTTATGTCCGACCGGTGTTCCGACCTTGACCGCAGACGTTTCGACGCGTGGCTTGAGGAAAAAGAGGCGCATCATCAGGCCTATAACCTCGTCTCACAGATCTGGCAGGGCGGGCAGTTTGCACGGTCGCGTCAGGGAAGCGTCTCCCTGCCGCTGTCGCGTCGTGACGTCGTGGCCGGTATCGTCGGGCTTGGGGCAAGTCTCGGTGCCGCGGCAAACGTGGCAGATGCGAGGACGATCTGGACGGGCCGCGGCGAGCATCGGCGCGTCATGGCATCCGGGCTGCGCGTCGAGATGGATGCGTGCAGCTCTCTTGTTCTCGCGCCTCGCACCGGTCGCATGGTTTTTGAGGCGGGGCGCTATGAGGTGATGGCCGCGCCATTCGGGCAGCAGGCGCAATTCGGCTGTTGCTCGTGGGCCGTGTCGGGGCGTGGTGGACGTTATGCGCTGGATGTGACGAACGCTGCCATGACGCTTGCGGTGCTTGAGGGGAGCGCAAGGCTTGAGAAACCCGGCGCGTCGCATGTTGTGCAGGCAGGGCAGGTCTTTGCATATGACAGGCAGACCGATCTGGTGACCCAGCGGCCCGGGAGGCTGGACGATCTGCTGGCATGGCGTGAGGGGCGCGCCGTGTTTCATGGCACGCCGCTTGCGCAGGCTTTGAACGAGATGGCCCGTTACAGCGATCGTCCTGTCAGGCTTGTTTCGCCCTCGCTTGCCCCTCTGCGCATCAGCGGTGTCTTTCACACCCATGACGCGGCCCGTTTTTTCCGGGCGCTGGCGCATCTTCTGCCTTTGCGGGTGGTTTTTGCCCCCGATCTGATCTCGATCGTGCAGCTCTGATTGTTAAGCTTTGATGAAACGACACCGAAACAGATGAGGGCCTGATCGTGCCTGTCGTCTCGCCAGGGAGAGACCAATCCGGTCGTACCCTGACGGAAGCCCGCTTCGATGATTCCCGCCTTGTATGCCTCTGATCGCCCTGCCTCATGCCCTGTTCCTGCCATGCAGCCGCGCACACGTCGCCAACGTTTGGCGATGGTGCTGCTGTCGCTAGGTGCCTGGCCACTCCCTGGCCTGGCTCAAACCCCTGGCTCACGGCACGCAGGGGCAGTGGATGCGGCCTCCGGGGAAGGGCGTGTGGTCACAGGGTTCAGTCAGCCTGCGGGACCACTCGAAGACTCCCTGACCGCCCTCGCGAGGCAGTCCGGGCGCGACATCCTGTTCTCGAGCGATCAGGTACGCGGCCGGCATGCTCCGGCGCTGAAGGGGCGCTTGACGCTCGACAAGGCACTGGAGCGTCTGCTGGGCGGGTCCGGGCTGAGTGCGCATATCCAGCCCGATGGCACTGTTGTGATTGCCAATGCCGCCCGTGGCAGCAATTTCGCGCATGACAAACACGACGACAAAACCGGGCAGGAGCATATCACGGTCATCGGGCGGGCCGAGCGCCTTGCGCCCTCCACCGTACCTCTGACCATTACCGAACCAACCTCCGTCATCCAGAAGCGCTTCATCACCAATAATATCGTGCCTCTGGCAAGCGTGGATGACATTATCAAGTTCCAGCCGAGCATCTGGACACAGAACCCCAACGGCCCCGGCATGGGCAAGGCCGAGACCATGAGCCTGCGCGGCTTTCAGGATGGTCAGTACAACATGCTGTTCGATGGTATCCCGTTCGGAAATGCCAGCGATCTGCACCACACCACCTCGTCGCTTTTCATTTCGCATTTTCTGGGCGAGGTGCAGGTCAATCGTGGGCCGGGTACCGCCTCGACTATCGGTAATGCGACCTTTGGCGGGACGATCGGGTTTCAATCCCGCACCCCTGCACAGCATTTCGGGGTCACACCCTATGGCACCTATGGCAGCTTCAACACTCGTGCCGGGGGTGTGGAGGTCGATTCAGGCAAGACCCGTTTTGGTTCGATGGTGCTCGATCTGCAGCATGAGGAGACGGATGGATATCTGACCGGCTCGGGAGAGCGGCGCAATAACCTGCTGTTCAAGGATGTCGCGCGGCTGGGGGAAAACACGACCCTGACCTTGCTGACCACCTATAACTGGGAGAACCAGAACACCACGCAGGGGGCTACGCTGGCCCAGTACCGTAAATACGGCAAGGATTACGGTCTCTGCTTCAATCCTGCGCTGCAATGCTATGCCGGGTATCAGCCGAGCACCTATACGTCGGATTTCGATTACATCGATATCAAGAGCAAGGTGCTGCCCTGGCTGACAATCGAGAACCGTCTTTATACGAACGGTTTTGAACACGATTACACCGAGTCCACCGATGCCAGTTCGGATGACCCAAGCGCCAATGGCGTGACCTTCTATTCAACTGCAGGCAAGAAACTAGCCACCTACAAGAATGACGTGCCCGGCAAATATGCCGATGCGAAATTCCGCGACTATGGCGACACACTGACCTTCAAGGCCCATACGTCGCAGGGTGATGTGCTGGTTGGTGCCTGGGCCGATCTGCAGGACGATCGGCGCTATACCTATGCCCTCGACCTGACAAAGGGCGGCATCATGGTGCCCGGCAAGAATGGCTCGGCCTATAGCTATGACATTTCGGATTTCAACACGACCGTTCAGCCCTATCTGGAATTCGACTGGAAGCCGTTCCGCAACACCATCATCAAGCCGGGCATCAAATACTCCTATTTCCGTCGTGATTATGATGCGGCGGTCAACAAATCGACGAAGGTACCCCTGAACGCGACGCAGCAATTCACCTCATGGCAGCCCTCGATCTCGGCAAACCAGATCATCCTGCCGGGCTGGAGTGCCTACGCGCAGATTGCCCGTGGCTTTCTCGCCCCGCCCATGAGCGTGTTCCAGACCCAGAATGTAGGCAATGTCAGCCCTGAAACCACGCTGAACTATCAGATCGGCACAGTGGTGCAGCAGAAGCGCTGGACGGTCTCGTTCGACGCCTATTACATCAATTTCTCGAACTTCATTGCCTCGGCGCAGATCAAGGTGCCCGGCTTTGGCACGCAGAGCACTTCGGTCAATAGTGGTGGTGCCATCTACAAGGGGCTGGAGGTTGAGGGGCAATATGCCATCGGTCATGGCGTGTCGCTTTATGGCAATTACAGCGTGAATGACGCGCAGTACAAGCACAGCTCGGTGCGCGTGGCGGCTACCCCCAATGTGCTCGCCTCCTTTGGTGTGCTCTATGACGACAATAAGGGCCCTTATGCCTCGCTTATCGGCAAATTCGTGGGCAATCATTATGGGCTCGACAGCACCACCGATAGCGCTGGCAATACAGTCTTTGCCAATCAGTATCGTATTGGCAGCACCACCACGGCCGATCTTGCCCTGGGGTGGCATTTCAAGAAGCTGGGCGGTTTCATGCGCGATGTGACGCCCAGCCTCAAGATATCCAACCTCTTCAATAACCGTGCCATCAGCGATTTTGCCGGTAACCAGTCTGCCGCCAGTGCGGGCTATCCCGATGGCGCACCGCTTTACTGGCGTCTGGCGGGGCGCTCTGTGTTCTTCAACCTGACGGTCACCCTGCCATGAACCGCGCGCTCATTCTTTCTCTTGCGCTGGCGCTGGGTGGTGCGGGTACCGCACGAGCTGCCTCATCTCCTGTTTTCTCTGCGGTCGAGCCTGAGGCGCCAGCAAGACTGGAGCGCGTCGTGCTGATTGCCCGTCATGGGATACGCAGCCCGACGCATGATGCCCGTAGCCTCGAACAGGAAACCGGTGTTGTCTGGCCCACCTGGCCGGTAGCCCCCGGCGAACTGACCGATCATGGCCGCACCACGCTTGACGCCATGATGCAGGGCATTGCTCGCTATTATGATCTCGCCTGCACACACGACGCGTCTTCCTGTCTCGGGGCGACTCCTCCCGTAATATGGGCAGATTCTGCCGATAACCGCACCCGTGAAAGCGGGCAGATCATGGCGCGTGCCCTTTCGCCGGAGCATGAAATCACGGCTCGCTCACTTGCCGCAGGGCAGCATGATCCGGTGTTTGACGCTGCGACGGCTGAATTCGTGAAACAGCAACATGATCAGATGGCGGCGGACGCGACGCAGCTGGCCCGGAATGACAAACAAGCGCGTCCTGACAGCGTGAATGCCGGACTGGCGGCGTTGCAGCGGCTTTTTGCGCCGCAAGCCTGTGAGACGGGGCAGGGGCCCTGTTTCAAGACCGGCCTCGTGCTCAGTGAGAAAAAGGGGCGACCTTCGCTGAGCGGAGGAATGACGCTGGCAGCAACGCTCGCGGAAAACCTGCTTCTGATCCATGCGCAAAGCCTCGACCGGGCAGGAGATGAGTCCGCCCGTGAGGCGTGGGTGGGGAAAATCAACCCGGCTCTGCTGACAACCGTACTCCCGGTGCATGACTATCTGTCCAGGCTCGTCCGCCGTCAGGGTGTGGCTGTAGGCGCACGCAGCGCGGTCATGGCGGATATCATCGCGCACTTCATGGCGGGCGAGACGATCAGGCTGGGGGATGGTTCGATCGTCTTACCCGCGACACGGCTTCTCGCCTTCGCGGGTCATGACACGACGCTCGATGCGTTGGCGGCCCGATATGGTCTGGACTGGCATTTCAGTGATCAGCCGGACAGCACGGCCCCGGACACGACACTGGCTTTCGAGCAGTGGCGCGATGGAAAAGGACGGATCGTCTATCGCGCCCGGATATTCCATCAATCCCTGCAAGCCCTGAGGGACGGGAAAAGCGGCGCCGCTCAACCTCTTGCTGTAACTCTGACCCGGGCGGATTTGCGCTAGAAATTATGCGGCCGCAGAGGGCATCTGCTTCGCGGCTGCAGAGTGGGAATGCACCGTTAAGAGCAACGGGAGTCGGCCCAGGCGCCAATCGTGGTAAGGCAGAAGGACCAGCTGCAAAGATCGCGCTTGGCGGTGTCGGTAAAATTGGCATAGATCGCTGATTATGACGACCGCACTCCTTTCTCTTCCTCTGTGGATGCAGTTTCTTGCAGGGTTCATCCTGCTTGGGCTGGGGCTTATGTTCATCCTCATGCCGTTTTCCATCTTCGGGGTGAAACCGCGGTTGGAAGAGGTGGAGCTACAACTCAACGAGGTGCGGGCTGAACTGCGCATCATCGCCATGAGGCTGGCTCAGGGCGCTGGCGAAACTGGTCCCTCGGGTGAGCCGATCTATGCGCCGCCCCGACGCGTAACGTCGTCTGGCGGGCAGGCCGAGCCGCCCCTTCGTCCAACCGAAACCATGCGCGCCCCCGACCCCATGCCGTGGTCAGCGCAGGCCGGTCGGCAGGCAGCCCAGCGTCTCCCGGTTGAGCGTCCCTCGGTTGAGCGCCCGCCTGCCGAACGCCCTCTGGCCGAGCGTCCCCCGGTTGAGCGGACTTCGGGTGAGCGCCTTACGCCAGATCATGCCCCGGCTGAACGTATCCAGCCGGACAGGATGCAGTACGAGCGCTCAGGCCAGGATGAGGCATTGCGGCCCATGCCTGCTGCCGAGGAGGTTTCACTGCGCGAGGCCTTCCAGCCACGCCACCCGTCGACCGACGAGCGTCGTGACCGCCAGAGCCCGCCCAGCGTGCGGGATGATTACAGCTATGCAGAGTCCGGCGCGCAGGAAAATCTGGAGCGCATTCTGCGTCCTACGCATTTTGACCCACCACCACCGCGAGAGGCGCCGCGTCCGCCAGGTGCCACTTATGACACGCGAGCGTCCGCCGCTCCATACGCCGGGGCAGGCGGTACCGCCGCATCGATATCCAGCTATCAGGGCAAGGGTCAAAATGAGGCGACGAGCCGCAACGATGATGCGTGGCGCCTGAAGGCGCAGCGTCAGGAAATGGCACCGCGCGGCGCCGGGGCGGAAGCCGAGAAACTCCGTCAGGCGGAAGAGGCCGGCGCGCGCCGCGTTCGTTCCGAGCCGACCCTGCGCTGGCCGCCGCGCCCCTGATCAATGTCAAATTTGAGCGGTCCTACGCACAATTTTTGAAACGATGAAGCACAGGGTAAGTAACCTTGCCTGAAGCCAATGCAGGTATGCTGCTCCACCCTGTGTGATAGATAGAAAATATAATTTAGTTACGATAATAAATCTATTTATATGGTTATCCACCAAGGCTTTGTCAGTGATTCTTGCGACTGTTACTGACAAGGCTCGCGTTCAGGGCAAATAGACACAATGATGTGTACCTATTTGTGTCTTATTGTGTCGTAGTATGTCCAGACCGAACACGTCGGTCAGACAAGGGAATACGACCATGCCACACTCGCAGACAAGCAAGACACTCATAAGCGATGAGGCCCAATCGTCACCGGTTCACGCACGGCGAGCCTTGCTTGTGGCCGGACTGGCCGGAGGGGCAGCATTTCTCTCCTCGGCAAATGGTTCTAAGGCCGCAGCGGTCAATGACGACGGGCCTGGAACGGCGCCAAGAGCTTCTGATGCGTTCAGTGCGGGGGCGATCCGGGCGGGGAGAGGCTCGCAGTTGCAGGGACGCGTGGCTGTCGTCACGGGGGCGGCCCGGGGCATCGGTCGTGCCATTGCGGTCGAGTATGCCGCAAACGGGGCCGATGTGGTGGCGCTGGATATCGCCGGCCCGATAAGCCATGTGGCCGATGCGGTCCCTGCCAGCCATGAGGAGCTGGATGAGACTGTGCGGCAAATCCAGTCATTCGGTCGCCGGGCAATGGCGATCAGGGCTGATATCCGTCAGATTGCACAACTGCGAGCCGCAGCGGATGAGGTGGTCAGGGCCTTTGGTCATATCGATATCCTGGTAGCCAATGCCGCGATACAAGGCTGGAAGTCGCTGCTCGATATGGATGATGATGACTGGGACGACCAGATTGAGAACAACCTCAATGGCACCGCCCGAACCCTGCGGGCTTTTGTACCGCACATGATCACGCGCCAGGGCGGTCGTGTGCTGATCGTCTCGTCCATGCAGGGGCGACACGGCACGAAGGGGGGCGCGAGCTATTCCGCGTCAAAATGGGGTCTGATTGGCCTGATGAAATCCGCAGCGATGGAATTCGCGCCCTATGGCATGACGGTCAATGCCATCATACCGGGGCTTGTGGGTACCGCACTCACGCTGAATCAGCAGCGCCTCGCGGCCCTTGAGCAGCAGGTGCATCACACAGTACATGGCGAGATCTCACCCGCTCAGGCATGGAAGGATCGTGCCCGAACCGAGGTTCAGCCAGTCGGATGGCTACAGCCTGAGGATATCTCGCCTATTGCCGTATTTCTGGCTTCCGACGCATCTGCCCTCACGACAGGCGCCGAATTCGAGGTCAATGGCGGTGACAGTGCTCTGATGACCTGAGCCGATAGGCACAGGAGCATCAAGGGGATTGAAGACCACTCCGGGTGCCGGTAACAGGCACCCGAACTCATCCGGCTGGGGCAGGGGCTGTATCTGACGTCTTGGCTTGCCTTAGACGGTACAGCAGCTTTGCCCGTTACGGCCTGACCGGCTGAGTGGGTTTTTCAAAGACCCGACCCGGTTACCGCGCCGGACCGCAGAGGATCAGGCCGGTTCGCGGGGTTGGCGGATCAGAACCAGATCATCGCGATGAATCAGTTCGTCCCGCCCTGAATGACCGAGGCACGTGACGATATCCTCAGAGCGATGGCCGGCAATCAGGCGGGACTCGTCGGCATCATAGGCGGTCAGGCCGCGGCCGATTTCCTGTCCGGTCTCATCGCAGATAACGACGAGATCGCCCTGGCTGAAACGGCCCTCGACCTGTTTCACACCCGCAGGCAGGAGAGAACCACCATGATCGAGGGCACGTACCGCGCCCTGATCGATCATGACGCGACCTCTGGTTTCGAGCGCACTGGCTAGCCAGCGCTTGCGGGCCGAGCCTGCATCTTCCGCTGCCAGAAACCAGGTGCAGCGCCCGGTATCGAGCAACTGGCTGATCGGGTGAGGGGAGAGGCCAGAGGCAATGGCCATGCGGGCACCCGCACGCGTGGCAATCTGGGCCGCCAGCAATTTGGTGTGCATACCGCCTGACGAATAACCGGGCGGGGGCGCTCCACCCATGGCCATGACCGACTCAGTCAGGGCAGCGACCTCAGGCAGATGTTCCGCCTTGGGGTCGAGGCGGGGGTCAGCGGTGTACAAGCCATCGATGTCCGAAAGCAGGATCAGCGTGTCAGCGCCGATCATCTGGGCGACACGGGCTGCCAGACGGTCATTATCGCCAAAGCGGATTTCAGTCGTGGCAATCGCGTCATTTTCATTGATGACAGGTACGCAGCCCAGGCCCAGGAGGGTACGTAACGTTGCTCTGGCGTTGAGGTGACGCTCGCGGTCTTCTGTGTCACCAGGGGTCAGCAGCAACTGACCTGCCGTGAGGTCCTGAAGGCCCAGAGCGGCGCTCCAGGCCTGCGCAAGCTGGATCTGCCCGACACTGGCAGCGGCCTGTTTCTCCTCAAGGCGGAGTTTGCGCCCCACCATGCCCATGCGCACACGCGCAAGCGCGATGGCACCCGAGGAGACAACCACGACATCGGTGCCCTGACGGCGTAGCCGGGCGATATCCTCGCAGACAGTGTTCAGCCAGTGATGGCGTAGCGCGGCGTTCTTGGCATCGACCAGCAGGGCCGAACCAATCTTGATGACAACACAGCGCGCTTCGGCCAGTTGGTTGGTCACTGATGGGTCTCGCGTTCTTCCAGACGGTAATGGGTGACGCGATCCTGCACGATACGCAGCAGCTCGGCCAGCCCTTCATGGGTTGCTGCCGACAAGGTGAACACCTCGGCACCGGAAGCCTTGGCAAGGGCCTTCGTCTTGGCGGTGATCTGGGTTTTGGTCAGGGCATCGCATTTGTTCAGCACGATGATTTCCGGCTTTTCAGCAAGGGTCTCATCGTAGGCAGCGAGCTCGCCGCGGATCATGCGATAATTCTTGACCAGCTGGCTCTCTGTTCCGTCGAGCAGATGGATGAGCATGGCGCAACGCTCGACATGGCCGAGAAAACGATCGCCAAGACCAGCGCCTTCACTGGCACCTTCGATCAGGCCCGGAATATCGGCGATAACAAACTCTTCCGTGGCCGAGAGGCGCACAACGCCAAGCTGCGGGTGGAGCGTGGTGAAAGGGTAGTCGGCAATCTTGGGCTTGGCCCTCGAGCAGACGGAGAGCAGGGTAGATTTGCCAGCATTGGGCAGCCCCACAAGACCGACATCGGCAATCAGCTTGAGGCGCAGCCAGACCCAGCGTTCCTCGCCCGGCCAGCCCTTGTCAGCACGACGCGGCGCACGGTTGGTGCTCGTCTTGTAATTGGCATTGCCGAATCCGCCATCGCCGCCCTTGCAAAGCAGCACTTCCTTGCCGTCCTCATCGAGGTCGGCCAGCATGGTCTCACGATCATCGTCAAAAATCTGCGTGCCGATCGGCACATTGATGATGACCGTCTCGGCCTTGGCGCCGGTACGGTCCGAGCCCGCGCCATTGCCGCCCTTGCGAGCACGGAAATGCTGGGTGTAGCGAAAATCGATGAGGGTGTTCAGGTTCGGCACGGCGCGGAAAATGATGTCGCCACCGCGGCCACCATTGCCGCCATCAGGACCGCCGAATTCGACGTATTTTTCACGACGGAACGCGACAACACCATCCCCGCCATCGCCGGAGCGCACATAGATCTTGGCCTGGTCGAGGAATTTCATGGTCTGTCTCGTCTTCGTCCAACAATATCGTTCAAAACAAGAAAGGCCGGCCCAAGCGGACCGGCCTCTCCCGTCAACTGGTATTGGCCAGTCTTTTATTCTGCGGCTTCTGCCAGCGTCACGGAAACGTGGACGCGGCCTTCAGCGCGGCGCGTGAACTTCACGGCGCCATCGGCGAGGGCGAACAGGGTGTGGTCACGACCAACGCCAACGTTCGGGCCAGCCATCATCTTCGTGCCGCGCTGGCGGACGATGATGTTGCCTGCGAGAACGGCTTCACCGCCGAACTTCTTGACGCCGAGACGGCGGCCTGCACTGTCGCGTCCGTTACGGCTCGAACCGCCTGCCTTTTTTTGTGCCATGGAGGTCTCTCCTTCTCTCTAGCGTCAGTTACGCTGCGTTGATCGCGTCGATGCGCAGGACGGTCACGTGCTGACGATGACCATTCTTGCGGCGGCTGTTCTGCCGGCGGCGCTTCTTGAAGATGATGACCGTGTCCAGACGGTCCTGGGCGATGACGGTTGCCGTGACGGTGGCGCCAGCGACCAGCGGAGCGCCGATCTTGATGCCTGCGTCGGAACCAACGGCCAGAACGTCGGAGAAGGTGATGGTCGTGCCGGCTTCGGCTTCGAGCTTCTCAACCTTCAACGTTGCCTGCGGGGCCACGCGATACTGCTTTCCGCCGGTGCGGATGACTGCGAACATGTCTTAAACTCTCTATCAGTCCGATCTCTTGGCAATTTTGCCAGGGTTTTCCCCGGTCGGCATTGCCCAGTCGCTTTTTATTATTGGCCGAACCACGCACCACAAGACGCATGCTCCCGCGAGGGGGGCTCACTACAGGAGGCAAGCCGCGTCCGTCAATCATTATCGCGTGGGAAACAGGGTGAAATGACAGCAACATGAAAAGAATCGTATTTCCCCCTCTTGCAAGCCACCGGATCTGCCCCTTATAAGCCGCCCACGACCAGGTTATCCTGCTACGGAGAGGTGCCAGAGTGGTCGATTGGGACGGTCTCGAAAACCGTTGTGCCTTCACGGGCACCGTGGGTTCGAATCCCACCCTCTCCGCCAGACCCCATTTGAGGGTTCCCAAAAATTATCTGTTCCGGGAATAGGGCAGCCAAGGCTCCGTTCAGATTGGCGATCCGTGTTCGGGCTTAGCCAGATCTGATCATAGGAAAGGCTGCGGCGTTCTGACTGTAGTGACGTTTTCGGATCAGCGGAAATGCGCCGGAGACAAGTAAACCTGCATGTAACTCTGGCAAATACTGCCGGGATCGATGTACACGCTTCCGTATCAGGTGAAACAGAAGCGACCCATCCATGCGGCGGTCGTAAGGTGCCCGAAGGAACAGGACGACAAGATCGTGAAAAGCGATATCTGCCCGCAATGTGGCTGTGAACATATCTATCAGGATGGCGGACTCTGGGTTTGCCCCGAATGCGCGCTGGAATGGAGCGTGGCGGGTGGCGCAACCGCTGAGGCGGTATCTGAATCCGATGACCTTGCGATACGTGATGCCAATGGCAATGTGCTGGCCGATGGCGATACCGTAACCATCATCAAGGATTTGAAGGTCAAGGGCTCATCGTCCGTTATCAAGGGCGGCACCAAGATCAAGGGCATCCGTCTTGTCGATGCGAGCGATGGTCACAATCTGTCTTGCAAGATCCCCGGTATCGGCGGGATGAACCTCAAATCGGAATTCGTCCGAAAGGCCTGAACGCCGTTCGCGACAAGCAGGAAGGAAGCCGCATGTCGTGTAAAGCGCCCCGAACTTTCAGACCCGCTCTCGCAATGGCGGGGCAGAACCAGGGGCATGACCCGTTCTGCGCGAACGGGCCCCGGGGCGAGAGTGGGCTCCACCGTCGCAGCTTACTGACATCCTGCCTTGCGCTTTCCGCGGCGGCTCTGGCGGGTTGCCACGGTCCTTCCCGATCGCGCTCGCCGGAGCAGATCGCGCTCTGGCCCGAGACACCACCCGGCGGTGGTGGTCCGAGCGGGCCGGAACAGGCAACGGCCAAAGGTGCTCTTTACAACATCACCGAACCGCGCCTTGAAATCTTCCGCCCGGCGAACCCCAACGGCAGCGCAGTTCTTATTGCGGCAGGGGGTGGGTATCAACGCATCGGCATGAAGCGTGAGGCCTATCCCGCCGCGCGCTGGCTCGCGGCCCGCGGCGTGACCGCTTACGTGCTGGTCTATCGTCTGCCGGGTGAAGGGTGGGCAGAGGGTCCGCTTGCTCCCTTGCAGGATGCCCGTCGTGCGCTTGCCCTTATCGGGCGTCATGCGCGTCGAGACGGTATCGACAAGGAGCGTATCAGTCTGCTTGGCTTCTCGGCTGGCGGGCATCTCATGGGAATGACAGCCTCGCAGTGGCATGGCGAGGGTCCGTTTGCGCCTCTCCTCGAGAAAATGTCTGTGCCGAAACCGGCTGGTGCTGCTCTGATCTATCCCGTGATCACACTTGAGAAGCCTTATGACCACACTGCGACCCGTCGTGATCTTGTGGGGGTAAATGCCGCCCCCGATCTGGCGCGTCTGTGGTCAGTACAGAGTCATGTCAGGCCAGGATATCCGCCGGTGTTTCTGACACAGGCCGATAATGATCATATTGCCAACCCCTATAACGCCGCGTTGATGGCCCAGACCTGCGAGGCAATAGGAACGGCTGTCGATTATCGTCGCCTGCCCACTGGCGGGCATGGCTTCGGTATGGGCGAGCCTGATCAGGTCACCGCAAACTGGCCAGGCTGGTATGAATCCTGGCTTGTCCAGCATGGCCTGATCGACGCCAGCTAAGCCCTGCCAGTGCCTGACGCGCCTTTACTGCCTCAGGGTGTAAAGCGCCGATGCAGCCGCCCCATGACATAGGTGGCGCTGACGGCCCTGTCGTCACCCAGCATTGAGAGGGCAAAGAGCAGGTCCGAAATCGTCTCGGCACGTTTCGTACGTTGCGCCATAAGGGGCGTTGCACAGGGGTCAAGCACGCAGAGGTCCGCCTCGAGCCCTGGCTCCACCTGGCCGATCCGGTCTTGCAGCCCGAGCGCTTGCGCTGCTCCGGCGGTCGCCAGCCAATAGGCCTGCACCGGATGCAGACTCGTGCCATGCGACTGTGCCGCGCAATAGGCATCGTTCATCACACGTAGCATGGAAAGGCTGTTACCGCCGCCAATATCGGTCCCCAGTCCAACATGTACACGCCGATCGGGACGCATGGCGTCGAACAGGCGAAACGCACCACTGCCCAGAAACGCGTTTGAGGTCGGACAATGCGCCAGCGTGCAGCCAGCATGGGCGCAACGTGTCAGATCCTGCTCACTCACATGGACGGCATGGCCGAAAATGCTGCGTGGTCGAACAAGCCCTGCCTTGTCATAGACATCCAGATAGCCTGTACGATGAGGGAAGAGGGACCGGACCCATTCTTCCTCTTGCACTGTTTCCAGAAGATGCGTCTGCATGAACAGATCGGGCGCGGTATCGAGAAGGGTTCCGGCCAGTTTAAGCTGGGCCTCGGTGCTGGTCGGGGCAAAGCGTGGCGTCACGGCATAGAGCTGACGGCCACGACCGTGCCATTTGTCGATCAGGCGACGGGACTCGTCATAACCGCTCTGGGCAGTATCGCGCAGGTAATCCGGCGCATTGCGATCCATGAGAACTTTCCCGGCGATCATACGCGTGTTGCGTCGGGTCGACTCATCGAAGAAAGCCTCGACCGATTCAGGATGAACCGTGCAGTAGACCGCAGCCGTTGTCGTGCCCTGGTCCAACAGGGCGTCCAGAAAGTCCGAGGCAATGCGTCGGGCATAGGCCTGCTCGGCAAAGCGGCGTTCCTCGGGAAAGACATAGCGCTCGAGCCAGGTGAGCAACTGCTCACCATAAGACGCAATGACCCCGAGCTGGGGATAATGAACATGCGTGTCGATGAAGCCCGGCCCGATCAGGCTGCCGCGATGGTCGACAAGCGCGATGCTGTCTCCGAGCCTGTGTGCCATCTGATCATACGACCCAACAGCGCTGATGCGTCCCTTTTCGATGACGACAACACCATCCGTATCAGCGCTCAATGCTTCCTCTGGAGGCATGTCGAACGGATTTCCTGCAAAGCGCAGGATAGTGCCGCGCAGGGCGATGCGATGAGGCTGCCGAGCGCTATCGTTGTCGGTATCGTCGCGAGAATGGCTGGTGGGGTTCATCTGGTTTCTTCAAGCAATACATGACTGGTGAAGGCGTGCGTCTCGTCGAGAAAGGCTGCGTTCGCCGCGAGTTCATCGCGGATCACCACCAGATAGGAAATGCCCCGGATCAACTCGAGTCTCGTAACAAGGTCTTTTTCGGTGCGGTCGAGTGAGCGTAGCCGTCGCACGGCCGCTGCCGCTACACGCGCCGGACGGTCATGACGGTCACGCGTATATTCCATACGATCAAGCAGCAGCTCTATCGGGCGTCTGGCCGTAACCGGCAGATGCTCGCGATCCAGCAATGTACGCAGTCGGATGGCGTTCAGACCGATGGTCATGACCGCCAGTGTCCCCTGCAGATAACTCTCAACGATAGGAAGAGGGGAGGGTCCTGCATGACGGATAAGACGGGCAAAGCGATCGATATTCCGTCCGATCCATTGTCGCGTCTCCGGTGCTTTGCTCAGGTGACAGAGCGTGCGTAGCTCACCCAACATTTGTCGGCGCAGACGCAGGCGCTCGGCCTGAGGGCTGAAGGGCAGGAAAGTGTGGAACACCAGAACGGCGGCGCAGGCGGCCATAACGGTCCCCATCGCGCCGTTATAGAACGCGATCTCATCAAGGCGATGGTGGTTTTGCACGTTGACCATGCTCGGCATGAGCAGACCGTATGCGGCGGCAGCACCAGCTGTGGCCGCATTGGCACGTGCCAGACCGCCGATGAACATTGCAGGCCCGAAAGCCATGATAAACATCTCGTAGGTGTCGAATTTCGGCACGAAGATGAATGTCAGTATACCACCGGCAACGACCGACCAGATCGTCCCCTTGAGGAAGGCTGTGGTTCCGAGAACAGGATTCTCCTGAGTGGCAAACAGTCCGCAGATGAGGGACGTCATCGAGATAAAGCCAGTGCCGTTTGGCCAGGCCGTTACCTCCCAGACCAGCGCCGTGAAGAGGATAGCCGCCATGACGCGCAAGCCATTATTGATGGCGTTGCGTGGATCGTGGTGAGGCTGAAGCCGGAAATGAAAACGATCCCTGGGGATCAGATGCGTGCTTGCGTCATATTCGATTATGGCAATCTCGAGATCGTTCAGCAGTTCACCCAGTGCAACATGCAGCACGCGCTCATCGACAGGACCCAGATCGGGGGCGTCATCATGATCGGGCCTGATGAAAGGTGCAGCATGGATGCGGCACTCCTCTATCAGCAGATGCAGATCGGCCAGAATACTCTGAACAGGCTCAGCACTCCGTAGTCTTTCTTCCAGTCCGCGCAGGAATATCTGCGCATGACGCGAGGTTTCGTGAAAGCTGCCATGACTATGGGCAAGGGCGGCCAGACGGGCAGCCATGCCGAAGCCTCGCGACAGGAGAATGGACACAGCAGCGAGGGCCGCACGCGCGTGGTCGCCCTCGTGCCCGTGCGGGCCCATTTCTATCTCGGCAAATTCTATTTCACTGTTCAGGCGCAGGATTGTCGCGAAAAGCTCGCGTGCCTTACGCTGCGTCGTTGCTGCGTCAGAGAGAATATCGGCAATTGAAAGGGAGACGAGAGAAAGGGCGGTCTGTAGCTTCGTCCGCACCGTCTGCCGGGCCTGACGTTCCTGACTGGTTGCGAAGATCAGCCCCATCCCGGCCTCACAGATCACGCCGAGCGCGATATATGTGGAGCGTGAGACCGCGATCATGAAAACGTTTTCCGGGTCGTAGACGGCCCCCATCGCAATGATCGCACAGGTATAGCCGGACAGGACGAGGGCATACGCTCGAAAATTACTGACGAAAGTCGCCAGCCCTGCACAAAGCCCCATCCAGAGTGCCAAGGTGAGAAAGAAAAGCAGGGGTTGCTGTGGAAATACGGTGAACAGCCCGATAGCGGCGATAGCGCCGATGACTGTCCCCACGATACGCCACCGTGCTTTGGAAAGACTTTCCCCGCGCGTGCCCTGTGCGACGGCCCATACAGTCATGGTTGCCCAGATCGGACTGTCCAGCTCCATCCACATGGCGATGCCGAGCGCCAGCAGTGCCGCAATCGTATTGCGTAAGGCGAATTCCACGGATTGGGCAGAGGGAGCGAACAGCCAGCCCCAGCGATTTCGGCCATGCGTATCACGCATCGTCGGAACAAAAGCTCCAGCCAGAGAAAATCGTTTGCCTGAACGACTGACAAAGGAGGGGCGGAAAGGGAAAAGGCGCAAAGGAAAGACCGCGTTCTGTACGACTGATTGGGGCGCAGGACGACATTGCCTGGCTGGCAGCACTGTCATGATGGCAGGGCACCAAGTGGAAAGAAAGCGCAGTCGGTCAGCGGGTGTCTAAAGATTCAGTAATGCTCTCACGTGGCCGAGAGGCAGCCATCAGGCTGGCTCAAGCCGCCTGCGCAGGGCTTCAGTGACGACGACTCCATCGGATCGTCAGGAATTACTGCATAGTTGACTGTCGTTATTCCCCGTTAAGATTTTCTCCCGCCGGCAAGCGGGGCAGGCGTTGCACGAGCAGGCCGGTCGGAGACTTGAGCATAGAGACAGGATTTTCCAGTTTAGCGTGATCCTCACATGAGGCGGGGGAGTAACCAAATGTAAACTGCAAGAATCGTTCATAGTGTCTCAGCGTCATAGATAGGACGATGCGAAATCGTACGCTGATTGGCATCTCTGAGCACAAACAAAAATTTTTTATCGGAGGCGCCGATGACATGATCGTTTTGCCTTCTGGCGCGTTGGGATGCGGCTATCCCTAGTAAGCAGATGAAGAAGAATAAACGTTAATTATACAACAATTAGGGGAAAACTCAGGACCAAGATGCGGCATGTCATGTTTTTTGAGTTTCTTCGCGGAACTTATCAAAAAATTTACAGATATATACTAGTGATCGTTGACGTATATTGACGTCGCGTGAAAAAGTGCTTCGCAAAAAAGATTTCCTGTTAGAATTTTTTCTTGCGACGGGTGGAAAAAAACTGTGAGATCGTGATGATTTTAACGAGCGGTGATCGGAAGTATAAAAAAGAAAAGATAAATCGTTAAACCTATTTACCTCGAAAAACTCATGCTATAAAAGAACCTGTTAAAAGAGTTAAACTTCAACAAAGAGAAAATAAATGTCAGAGTCAGAAACCAACGTCGCCTTGCTTGAGTTGACTGCCCAGATTGTGTCCTCTCACGTTGCCAACAATTCGATGGCTGGTGACGACCTGCCAGGCATGATCAAGCAAGTATACAACGCCCTGCAGGGTGCAGGTCAGGCTGATCCGGAGCCGGAACGTCCGCAGCCTGCCGTACCGATCAAGCGCTCGGTTTTCCCCGATTACATCGTCTGCCTTGAGGACGGTAAGAAGCTGAAGATGCTCAAGCGTCACCTGCAGAGTGCTTATGGCATGACGCCGGAACAGTATCGTGAACGCTGGGGCCTCCCGAGCGACTACCCGCTCGTAGCACCCAACTATGCAGAGCGTCGCTCGCATCTCGCTCGTGAAATTGGCCTTGGTCGCAAGATCAACGCCGGAGCAGATGCTTCTTCGCGGGTGGTTGCTGAAGAAGGAAACGATGGCGAAGAGCGCACAGTGCGCCGCGGTCGTGCAAAAAAGGCCTGATACCGGGATTTACCCAGTAGACGCGCCATTAAAGGCAACCCATCCTGCGATGGGTTGCCTTTTTTATTTGCGTGATGGGAAACAGGACTGATGACGGCGCTTAACCGCACGGATGATGATACCCCAGCCGTACTACTTCGCCAGCGGAGACGCCTGCTGTTCTGGCGCGGTATCGCTGTGGCGGCTCTGGTTGCAACGATACTGGTGCTTTTTGTGCCGGGCAGGCCTCATGGGCCACATGATGCGATTGCTCGTCTCGAGATCACAGGTGTTATAGGCAACAGGGTCAGGCCTACCGTGGAGGCTATCGAGCGTGCTGGTCGCGACCCGCATATCAAGGGGATGCTACTTATTATCGACAGCCCGGGAGGCGGTGTGACCGGCGGTGAGGCGCTCCATGATGCTATCGCCGGGTTTGCCAGTCGCAAGCCGGTCGCTGTTTCGATGCAGGGTCTTGCGGCCTCGGCGGGCTACATGATCGCCGTTCCGGCACAGCGGCTCTTTGCCTATCCCTCTTCCATCACTGGATCGATTGGCGTCATCATGATGCGCCCAGATGCGTCGGCGCTGCTCGACCGTATTGGCGTCAAGGCCGAGACGATTACTTCCGGCCCCATGAAGGATCAGTCGCAGCCTTTCACCGCGCTCAAACCCGAGGGACGGCAAATGCTGCAGGGGATCGTGGATGATCTGTTTGATCAGTTCGTCCTCATGGTTGCCAAGGGGCGTCACCGGCCTGTTGAGGAAATACGTCAGCTTGCTGACGGGCGTCCCTATACCGGGCGTCAGGCGGTTGCACTGCACCTGATCGACCAGATCGGAGATGAGGATCAGGCGGCGGCGTGGCTGCACAGCCAGATCAAGGACGGCAAGGATCTGCCGGTCAGGAAGCTCGCCATCAAGAAACCGGATCGTACGATGTGGGAGCGTTTTTACCATCGCTTTGGCGGCTCGTGGTTTGCCTGGCCCGAGGCCATAGACAAGGTCATGGCCTATCAGAGTCTTGACGGTGCAGTCTCGATTTTGCCACGGTGATATTTGCGTGTTGTCGGGCGGATCAGGCGATCCGTCCTCCTGTTACCGAGAGTTTGCAGAGCCCCTGATGACAAAATCCGAACTCATCGCCGAACTCTCAGCGGCGCATCCTCATCTTAATGCCCGCCATATCGAGATGATTGTCCAGACCATTCTCTCCGAGATTTCCGGCGCGCTCGCGCGGGGGGATCGGGTCGAGATACGCGGCTTTGGCGCTTTTGTTGTCAAAAAGCGCGATGCCCGTCAGGGGCGTAATCCGCGCACGGGATCTGCTGTCTCTGTCGAGGAAAAGACGATCCCGTTCTTCAAGGCTGGCAAGGAGCTGCGCGAACGCGTTAACGCCCATGCAAGCAAGCGGAGCTGAACCCGCAGGTCAGGTATAATAGGTGGGTACTCTACCGGAGGAAGGCGAAGTCCCGAAGGGTTGCCTGAAGATTCTGAAAGGCCTGACGCAAGGTGCCAGATCATGACGATGGAGACGACCCGAGTGGTCATCTCCCGCCGTGACAGACTATTACGTCACAACGAGCGCGGACAGGATATCTGACCGCTCTCAGTGCTTGCCAGCCTGGATCTCGCTCAGCAGGAAGTCACGGAGTACCGTGATCCGCTTCGACATCTTCAGCTCCTCCGGGTAAACGAAGAAGGCCTCGACGGTCGGTATCGGTTCATGGTCGAGAATACGGATCAGTTCAGGATGCGCCTGAGCCAGATAGGTAGGGACCGATCCGATCCCAGCACCTTTTGCGATGGCTGTGGCGATGGCCGGGAAGCTGTTGATTTCCAGCTTGTTGCGAACTGACCCATGACACTGCCGGCGAACCAGTTCGAGCAGCCAGAAGGCATCGGGGAGGGGAGGTGACATACCAGCGAACCCGACCAGATGATGCTGGCCGAGCTCTGCAATACTGTTCGGGACACCGTGCTGGTCCAGATAGGCCTGACTGGAATAGATAGGCATCGCGAAATTGGCCAGATGACGCTGGATCAGATCGGCCTGCCTGGGGGGATGCATACGTATGGCGACGTCAGCCTCACGCATCCCGAGGTCGAGATCCGTATCCTCCATGATCAGGCTCACCTCGATATCGGGGTGGAGCGCCAGAAAACGTTGGAGTTTGGGGGCCAGCCAGCCGAGGCCAAACCCCGACGTTGTGGTGATCTTGAGCTCGCCCTTGGCCTTTACCTTGCTCTCGCTCAGATAGGCCTGCGTCAGGGAGAGTTTCGAAAACACTTCCCGGACGGTGTGATTGAGTGTCTCGCCCTGTTCGGTCAGGATCAGGCCACGGGCATGGCGGTGGAAAAGCGGGACGTTCAGCGTCTCTTCAAGAGCAGAGATCTGACGCGATACCGCGGACTGGCTCAGATTGAGCCGGTCACCGGCATGGGTAAACGAACCCGCCTCTGCAACCGCATGGAATATTCGCAATTTGTCCCAGTCCATGCGGCTTTCCTAGAGCTCGTCCCCGACCACGTCAGAAAAAGAGCGCGAGCGGGCAGATTTCCCGGTCGCGTGCCTGGCGGTCATCAAATGTTGATCACTATGACTTGGCAGCATTCTACGGCCCTGCCAAGTCATTTTATGCAGCAACTCTTACGGAAGAATAACGATCGAAATGTCAGGATAGTCCAGCCAGAAGATGCTCGGCCTCAAGGGCTGCCATACACCCGGTACCAGCAGCCGTAATCGCCTGCCTGAATTTTTTGTCCTGCACATCGCCAGCGGCAAATACGCCTTCGACTGAAGTTTTTGTGCTGCCAGGCACCGTGACGATGTAACCTTCTGAGTCGCATTCAAGCGTTTCGCGGAACGGGCCGGTATTGGGGCTGTGGCCGATCGCCACGAACACGCCATCGACGTCCAGGGTCTGCTCGCTACCGTCCTGCGTGTTGCGCAGGCGCACGCCGCATACCGTCTCCGGCTTGCCGGCACCCAGAATTTCCTCGACCGCGTTGTTCCAGAGCACCGTGATCTTGGGATTGGCAAAAAGACGGTCCTGAAGGATGCGTTCTGCGCGCAAACTGTCGCGTCGATGAACCAGCGTCACATGGTCGGCGTGATGCGTAAGGTAGAGCGCTTCTTCGACTGCCGTGTTTCCGCCACCGATCACGGCCACTTTCTTGCCGCGATAGAAGAACCCGTCGCAGGTGGCGCAAGCCGAGACGCCGCCGCTCTGCAGTCTGGCTTCGGAGGGCAGGCCAAGCCATTTTGCCTGGGCCCCGGTGGCAATGACAACAGTGCGGGCCAGATAGTCCGCGCCGGAATCCGCCTTCAGACGAAAATAGCCGTCGTCGGTTTTCTCGTTGAAGGCACATTCCGTGATCAGGTCGTAATGCATTTCGGTGCCGACATGCTCGGCCTGCAGGCGCATCTGCTCCACCAGCCAGGGGCCCTGAACGGGTTCGGCGAAACCGGGGTAGTTTTCAACATCGGTGGTGATGGTCAACTGGCCGCCCGGCTGTAGCCCGGCCACAAGAATCGGTTTGAGATTGGCACGCGCTGCGTAAATCGCTGCGGTATAGCCTGCCGGGCCTGCGCCAATAACAAGCAGATCAGTCCTGAAACTCTGGCTCACTGGGAATGTCCTTGAACTGGTGTTCGTTTAACTATCGGTCATTGACCTCGGTTAGGGTGTTGATGCCCATGCCGAAGTGACAAGACAATTGCGAAGAGACATGGCTCTTGGGTCAGGATGCAGATATAGGTGATGATGCGCGCCTGCCAACCGACTAGTTTTGCCCGACCCTCACGGTGACGATGACTGACAACGATCCTGACGACCACTTCCCCCACAACGCTGCTCCTCACGACGCCGCGGCGCGAGTCGAGTCACTGTCGGCAGGTCTCTCCCCGGGATCGTCCAGCGCGACGATCGTCGATCTGGATTCGATCGACCGTCAGATCGTGGCCGAGTTGCAGCGCGACGGCCGTATGACCAATGTCGAGCTGGCGCGACGCACGGGCATCTCGGCGCCACCCTGCCTGCGACGTGTTCGACGCCTCGAGGAAATCGGGGTTATCGAGGGCTATCATGCAGATGTGGATGCCTCCCGGCTTGGCTGGTCGCTGACATTTTTCGCGCTGATCGGGCTGGAAAGCCAGAAGGGCAGTGTGCTGGAAGCCTTCGAGCGCGAAGTCGCCGGTTGGGCCGAAGTGCGTGAATGTCACATGATCAGGGGGGGCGGCGATTTCCTTGTGCGCCTCGTGGCCCGTGATGCCGCGCATCAGAACTACCTGACGAAACGCCTGACGGATCTGGATCACGTGGTGCGCGTGCAAACGTTGCAAACCATACGCACCAGTCTGAACAGGGCCGGCGTTCCGGTATGATGTCCCCGCTTCCGGCGGATCTGACCCTCGTCATTCCCTGTTATAACGAAGTCGCCAATGTGGCCCCCCTGATCGAGGGGGTGCGCCGTGCGCTTGAAGGCATGCGCTGGGAAATTGTCTTCGTTGACGATGACTCGCCTGATGGGACGTCGAAAGCGGTCGAGAAAGCCGCTCAGGAAGATCCCCGTATCCGCCTGATCCGCCGTGTCGGGCGCAGGGGGCTCTCCTCTGCGGTGATCGAGGGCGCGTTGTCGTCCACATCACCTGTTATTGCCGTGATGGATGGTGACCTGCAGCATGATGAAGCCATTCTGCGTGATCTGGTGACACCGTTGCTTGAGAACGATGCTGATATCGCTGTTGCGAGCCGTCATGTAGAGGGCGGTGACAGCAGCGGGTTGGCCAATCGGTGGCGGCACATGTTGTCGCAGGCTGGTATAAGACTGTCGCAATCGCTCCTGCCTATGCCGCTTTCCGATCCGATGAGCGGTTTCTTCGCGGTCAGACGGCCGACGTTCGAACAGGCTGTTCCTAAACTTACCGGGACGGGCTTCAAGATCCTGCTCGAAATTGTGCTGTCCGTACCTCGTGAGGCACGGCTGATCGAGGTGCCCTTCGTATTTCGTCCGCGCGTATCGGGTGAGAGCAAACTCAGTCCGCTTGTGATGGTGCAGTTTCTGGGCATGCTGATCGAGCGTGCCTTCGGTGGTTGGCTGCCAACACGCTTCATTATTTTCGCGGCTGTTGGGCTGATCGGGATTGCCGTCAATCTGTTTGTGTCAGAGCTCGCGCGTTTCTCAGGCGCTGATTTTCAGGTCAGTCAGGTGCTCGGCACGGCCTGCGCCATTCTCGCCAACTTCCAGCTCAATAACCGTATCACTTATCTTGATCGTCCACTGCGCGGGCGGCGCTGGCTGCCAGGGCTGTGTATCTTCGTCATTGGCGCCACAATCGGGGCTTTCGGTAATATCGGCGTTGCCCAGTTGATTTATGACACGCATGGGCACTGGAGTCGTGCCAGTGCGGCTGGTGCTGTGATTGGTGTGGTCTGGAATTATGCGATTGCTTCTACCCTCGTCTGGCGCTGAGCCGGCATCGCCCGCCAACGGGGAAACAAGGCGGCTTGTTGTCCTGTTCTGGGGTGTCCTGCTTGTCCTGACCCTCGTGCGCATCTGTCTGGCTGCCACATTGGGGATCTCACCGGACGAGGCTTATTACTGGACGTGGTCGCGCCATCTTCAGGCGGGTTACCTCGATCATCCACCCATGATCGCCCTATGGATCAGACTTGGCACAGCCTTGTTCGGAGATAGTGCTTTCGGGATCAGGGTGCTCGGCCCCATCTCGGCGCTGCTTGGTTCAATCGTGCTGGTCCGCGCCGGACGCGACCTTCTCGGAAGTGTTCAGGCTGGGTACCGCGCTTCTTTGCTGCTCAACGCGACACTCATGCTTGGCCTCGGGGCCGCCACGGCTACGCCGGATACACCGCTGGTGTTCTTCCTGACACTCACCTTGTGGGCTTTGGGACGCCTGATCGTAACGGGTCAGCCGCGCTGGTGGCTGGCGACAGGACTGTTTTTCGGCCTGGCCTTCGATAGCAAATACACGGCGGTATTACCTGCATTCGCCTGCGGGCTCTGGGTGCTGGCAACGCCAGCACAACGCCGTCACTGGCTCTGGCTTGCTGGGGGAGCAGTCATCGGGCTGGTCGCGATCCTCCCCGTATTGGCGTGGAATGCAGCGCATCACTGGGCGAGCTTTCTGAAGCAGGGCGGCCGGGCCAGCGACTGGCATCCACTCAAGGCGGTCAACTTTCTTGCGGAACTGGCGGGCGGTCAGATCGGTCTGGCCACGCCGCTGGTTTTCCTGCTTTTTTGCATCGGGATTATCTGGTGCCTCAAACGCGCAGGGCGCGAACCAGTGGCGCGCCTTCTGGCCTGTCTGTGCATCGTGCCGGTTGCCGTTTTCGTTCAGCATGCTTTCGGGGGGCGGGTGCAGGCCAACTGGCCGGTGGTGATCTATCCTGCAGCGGCCCTTGCGGCAGCTGCAACGCATAGGCGCGTCGGTTATGCCTGCGCTCTTGGTCTTGCGATCACCGCGCTTATCAGCCTTCAGGGTATGGTCGCGCCGCTCCATCTCTCGGCCCATCACGATGTCATCGCCCGCCAGACTGCGGATTGGTCCGGACTGGCACATAGAGTGCAGGAAGAGGTTTCACCGGGGCATAGCCTCGTCGTAGGCGATTATGCTCTCGCATCCATCATGCGCTACGAGACGCCCGATCAGCCGATATACAGCTATGACAGCCGTTGGGGTTTTCTTGGCGGGCATGACATGCACGAGCGCGCCTATCCGGGGCCCAAAGCGCAATTGCTGCTTCGCGAGAGCGAAAAGCCGGATCTTCCCGCGGCATGGCTCGGCGCGGCTGAAACGGGCCGCTTCTGTCGCCTGCTGCGCGGCCAGCCGATCATCTGCTACCGTCTGATCAATCTGAACCTGCCCGCCGGGACAGCGATGCACCAGCTACCCTGAGAATTTACCCATCGGAATGTTGTTTCGGACTGGCTCCGTCAGGCTGGAATGTCGGGGTCTTTCGACCAAATTATCACATGTCGGGGGCAAAAATGGCGGCCCCGACATTCGCAGTACTGAAGCTGTGTCAGGTCCTTTCCATCATGTAACGGTATGCTTTAGGCTGCCCGTGATTTGCATGAAGGAAATGGCTCATGAAGCGCATCTTGATGGCGATGACCTCGCTCGTCTGCACGACCCTCCTGCCTCCTGCGGTCGGTCAGGCCCTCGCCCAGGCGGGAACAACGACCGAGCCCTCAGATAAGGACGTGCCGTCCCGCGCTGTACTGGAGCAGGTTCAGGGGCAGCAGGCGCTCGATTGGGTCAAGGCCCAGAACAACCGTAGCGCAGGGCTCCTGCAGTCCGATAAGCGCTATCAGAAATTCTACGATGATGTGCTTGCGGTCGAGCAGGCGCCGGGGCGTTTGACCTTGCCCGAGCAATCGGGAGGCAAGCTGTGGAATTACTGGCAGGATGCCAACCACCCAAAGGGAATCTGGCGGGTGACCTCGCCAGCCTCTTTCGCCACGGCGGAGCCTGACTGGACGACGATGCTCGATATCGACGCTCTGTCACGTGATGAAAAGCACGACTGGGTGTTCCAGGGCGCGGATTGCCTGGAGCCCGATGCAACGCGCTGCCTCATCACGTTGTCGCTCTCGGGTGAGGATGCTGCCTCTTACCGCGAGTTCGACACACAGACGCGTCGTTTCGTGCCCGATGGCTTCGATCTTCCCCACTCCAAGCAGCGCGTGGCGTGGCTCGACCGCGACACGCTTCTGGTATCGCGTGACTGGGGGGCGGGCTCCATGACACGCTCTGGCTATCCGTTTAGCGTGCGTCTCGTGAAAAGGGGTGAGCCTCTCTCGGCAGCGCGGGAAATCTATCGCGGGCAGGAAGGTGATATGGTTGTCGAGCCCCAGGTGCTGCATGACGAGACAGGCAAGCGTATTGCCGTCATTCAGCGCAATCTTGACTTCTTCCGTAGCGAATATCGTGTTTATGACCCTGCCACCGGGACGCTGCGACAGATCGCCCTGCCTGAGAAGATCGGTTATCTCGGCTTCTATGCCGGCAAGCTGATCATACGCCTTGATCAGGACTGGAATGTTGGCGGGCACTTCTCTCGTGGCAGCATTGTTGCTGTCGACCCTGCAGCATCCGGTAAAGCGCCAGCCCTGGTTTTCAAGCCCGAGGCCAGCGAAACGACAACCGATATCGGCGTCACGTCCAAAGGGATTATCGCGGTGGTTTATCGCGATGTGCATCCTTCCGTGCGACTCTATACGCCATCCACAAAAGATAGCGGCTGGAAGGAGAAGTACTACGTCCTGCCACGCATGAGCTCAGCGACCCTGCAATCATCGTCTGCTTCTGTCAGCTACGCGTACCTCAAGGTTGAGGGCTATATCATCCCGCCTGAGCTCTGGAGTTTCGATACCGACACGGGCAAGTCCCAGAAGGTCAAGACAACCCCGGCACTGTTCGATGCCAAGGGGTTGAGAACCGAGCAGTTCTGGGCAAAATCGAGTGATGGTGTCGATATCCCCTATTTCGTGACCCACCGCCGGGACTGGAAGCTGGACAGTCATAACCCCGTGCTGTTTACGGCCTATGGTGGGTTCGATCTCTCCTACCTGCCGACCTATTATGCCGATATCGGCAAGACCTGGCTGGAGCGCGGCGGCGTCTATGTGGTCGGCAATATTCGTGGCGGCGGTGAGTTCGGGCCAGCGTGGCACGAGGCGGGGATGAAATCGGGCCGTCAGCATGCCTATGATGATTTCGCGGCCATCGGGCGCGATCTGGCCAAACGCGAGATTGCTGATCGCGAGCACCTCGCCATACGGGGGCGCTCAAATGGTGGCCTGTTGATGGGGGTGGAATTCACCCAGCATCCGGAACTGTGGAAAGCCGTCATCATCGGTGTGCCGCTGCTGGATATGGAGAATTTTGAGACGATGGCGGCGGGCGCGTCCTGGGCTGCGGAGTACGGCCATATGAGCGTGCCGCAGGAACGTAAATTCCTCGAGGGGATATCGCCGTTGCAGCATCTCAAGAAAGACGTGTCCTACCCGGTACCGTTCATCTTCACTTCCACCAAGGATGATCGCGTGGGTCCTGTTCACGCACGTCTCTTCGCTGCCCGTTTGCAGGAGCTGGGCAAACCGTTCTTCTATTATGAAGACACGGAAGGCGGTCATGCCGGAACAGTCAACGCCCGGGAAATTGCCCATGAACGGGCATTGGAGGCCGTCTACCTGTCAAAGAGCCTCATGGACCAGGACCCCGCCTTCAAACACTGAGAGCCTGATGCCTGCCCAGCGCCCGAGCCTGCGGCAGGTATGATCCATGGATGGCAGGCGAGGGAAGCTCTCCCTCGCCAAGGGTCTCTTATGGTGACGCAGGCCAGTGCCAGACTGGATCGGGAAACGACCCGGCGACAAACGATGCAGGGCAATAACTGCCCCCGGGAAGCAGGCACAAAAAAACCGCCGTGAAAACGGCGGTTGTTCTGTTTGCCGGTTCGGCAGGCTGATCAGAAGCCTTCACGCTCCAGGCGCTTGCGCTCCATCTTGCGGGCACGACGAACCGCTTCGGCCGCTTCACGAGCGCGACGCTCGGAGGGCTTTTCGAAGTGGCGACGCAGCTTCATCTCGCGGAAAACGCCTTCGCGCTGCATCTTTTTCTTGAGCGCCTTGAGCGCCTGATCAACATTGTTGTCACGAACCAGAACCTGCACGGGTCTGCCATCTCCTGTCCGACCATGAAGATCATGGTCTGTTTGTAAATGCGATGCCAGGAACGCGATACCGATGGCAGAGCGTTCCAGAGAGGCCAGCGCCTTAGCACAGGTTTTGAAGGGGACACAAACGGTTTGAGCAGTATCGCCCGAAAATTATTCATGTCACCATGCGACAGGATGCGGGAACTATTCCCGCGAATAGAAGGCTGTGTGCAGAAATGGCGTTGCTGAAAATTGCGCGTATGGGGCATCCGGTATTGCTTCAGCGAGCGCAACCGGTTGAAGACGTTCATTCTTTATCGGTCAGGCAACTGGTTTCAGACATGATCGAAACGATGCTTGATTCACGTGGCGCCGGGCTTGCTGCGCCGCAGGTTCACAAATCATTGCGCTTGTTCGTTTATCATGTGCCTGAGGGGCGATGCGGCCCCAATGAAGCGCCGATTCCACCGCGCGTGCTGATCAATCCCGAACTAATGCCTCTGGGCGAGGAGATGATGCAGTGCACGGAAGGGTGTCTTTCGCTCCCGCTATTACGGGGTGTCGTGCCACGCCACGCTGCCGTCGCCTATCGTGGTCTGGATCTCGATGGCTCGGTGATTCAGGGAGAAGCGCGTGGGTTCCACGCCAACGTCCTGCAGCACGAATATGATCACCTTGATGGTATCCTCTACACCATGCGCATGACTGATTTCGCGAGCTTCGGCTATGCTGAGGAATTCGCCATACCTCGTGACAGTGAGGGCTAGTTGATGTCCGGCCTGCGTATGCAGCGAGATGCTCCTGGCCAAGCGCATCTCTATCTCCGTGAAGAGCAGATCCGGCTCACCTACGAGGCCATGCTTCTGGCCTGGCGCGAACTGAGCGCAACCTGTGAACCGCTCCAGCGTGACAACCAGCTGGGCTCGGCCCACCATCGGGTGATGTTTCTGGTTTCGACCCATCATGGCCTGACAATGAGCGATCTGCTCAGGCGCCTCAACATCACAAAGCAAAGCCTCAACCGCGTCCTGCAGGAACTTATGGCCCGCGGTCTCATCGAGCAACGTGCGAATGACCGCGACAAAAGGCTTAAACATCTGCACCTGACCCCGCAGGGTGCGGCCATCGAGGAGGAAATCTTCGTGGCCCTGCGTGACCGCATGACGCTGGCCTATCGTGCTGCCGGAGGGCAGGCTGTCGAGGGGTTCAGGCGCGTGCTGGCCACCCTTCAAGGCGAAGGCGGTGCACCATGACCGGAATGCCGGCTATGAGGGCGGGAAAGGCACCAGACGCGATGCCGGGCAAGACGAGTGACACGACGATATCCGGGGGTGGTATGGGCGAGACCAGATCAGCGGAGGGCAAATTGCAGGGGAGTGTCGGCCATGGTGCCCATATCCTTGTGGTGGATGATGATGCGCGCCTCCTTCGCCTGTTGCAGCGCTTTCTGACCGAGGCCGGGTTTCGTATCACCACGGCGGTTGATGCCAAGGCGGCGCGCAAGATCCTGGCTGTCACCCAGCCCGATGCGATGGTGGCGGATATCAACATGCCCGGGGAAGATGGCCTGAGCCTGACCCGCTGGCTGCGCGAAAACGGCCAGGTCTGGCCCATCATTCTTCTGACTGCCCGTGGCGAGCCTGCTGACCGTATTATCGGTCTCGAATCCGGCGCAGATGATTATCTGGGCAAGCCTTTCGAGCCGCGTGAGTTGCTGCTCAGGTTGCAGGCGCATCTGCGCCGCCATGTTCCTCGCCCAACGGGCACGCCCCGTCTGCTAAGACTCGGGCGGCTCGAATTCGATACAGGTCGCGGGCTCCTTACCGGGCCAGAGGGTATCGTACACCTTACAAGCGGCGAGGCAGCGCTGCTGGGTGTGCTCACCCGCGTACCGGGAGAAATCCTGTCACGCGAGGCCATTGCAGAGGCACTGGGCATGGATGAGATTGGCGAACGTGCCGTCGATGTGCAGGTTACGCGCCTGCGCCGCCGGATTGAGCCGGACCAGAAGGAGCCGCGCTTTCTCCAGACAGTCAGAGGCAAGGGTTACGTGCTGAAGCCGGGAAGCTGAGGTTGGCATGAAAGCCGCCCGAATGCTTGAGCGCGTGGTTCGCCGGCTTTTGCCGCGCTCTTTTCAGGGCCGGTCACTCCTGATCGTGCTCATGCCGCTACTGATCACCCAGATCGTGGCCTTGCAGCTCTTTTACGGCAACTATCTGAACGTCGTGTCGCGCCGTCTGGCCGACAGCGTAGTGTCGGATCTGGCCTATATAAGGGACTCGGTCGAGCATATGCCGGGGCAGCAGGACTGGATCCTGAATCAGGCCCGCTGGCGCACGCAGCTTGTCATTGCCTTTCATCCCGGTGCACGGCTTACCAATGCGCCCGCGCCTTTCGTACTGGGCCCGATGGATGAGGATCTGACGAATGCCGTGCGCCGGGTATTCGATGCCCCGTGTTACATCGACTGGAACGCCACGAGACAGAGTGTGCGGCTCGATATCCCTCTGCATGACGGCGTGCTTGAGGTGATTGTGCCGCGAAAGCGGCTGGATGTCGGGCCCATATGGCTGTTCGTAGCATGGGAGGTTGGGAGCGCCATCCTGCTGTTCATGGTCGCTGGTCTCTTTATCGGTCGGCAGGTTCGTGCCGTCAGGCGGCTGGCAAAGGCCGCAGAGAATTTCGGCCTGGGGCGCGATGACGGACCGATTCACCCGCAGGGCGCGCTGGAGATACGCAAGGCCGCGCTTGCCTTCAATCGCATGCAGGCGCGGGTCAACCGCTTTGTGACGCATCGGACCGCGGTTCTCGCTGGCGTTTCACACGACCTGCGCACCCCTCTGACGCGGCTGCGCCTGACACTGGCCATGATGCCCGTCGAGGGCTCGGTCGAGGCGCAGGAACTGCGCCCCGATATCGAGGATATGGTTGCCGATATTGCCGAAATGGAACGCCTGATCGGCAGTTACCTCTCCTTTGCACGGGGGGAGGGCGAGGAAGACCCGGTTCCAACCGACCTTCTGGCCCTGCTGCGCGATGTCGCGGCCGCAACGACGCGCGCTGGCGGTGATGTGCTTGCCATTCATGCCGAGCAGGGTCTCACGGTGCCGGTGCGCCCCGATGCGATGCGTCGAGTGCTGATCAATCTGGCTGAGAACGCGCGCCGTCATGGTGGACGCATGATGTTCTCGCTGCGCCAGACCGGGCGCATGGTTGAAATCACCATCGATGATGACGGGCCGGGCATTGCCCAGTCACGACGCAAGGATGTGTTCCGGGCCTTCAGCAGTACGGCGGGCCCGGAGGGTGGAAGCGGGCTCGGTCTGACGATTGCCCGTGACATCATGGCGGCGCATGGGGGGAGCGTGGTGTTACGGAACAGTCCGCTCGGTGGCTTGAGGGTCATGCTCAAACTGCCGCAATAGAGGTGTCCATCCAGGTACGGTCTGTCCGGTTGCGGCCCAGTGCCGAGGGGAACGGGCCGTTAATGGGGCTCGGGCTTTTCCGGGCAGCTTCCTCGCATTTTGTACGAAGAGCTGGACTGCGACGCAGCGAGCCGACCCGTTACGACAGGATTGTGAACATGAAAAAACCGGCGCCGCAGCAAGGCGGGGCCGGCTTGTTAAGCAGAAATGCTGCTTTGGGGATCCTGAAGGGGGAGATCAGGCGACTGTTGGACGATCAGGGAAGCGAGTTGCCCGTACCGCCATGACCTGTGCCGACACCGGCACCCAGCGGGCCCTGTGTTCCGCCGAATGTGCTGCCCATGTTGCTCATGGGGTTGTAGCGGCCGACATTACCCAGCAGCTGCTGCAGCACGTTGACCTTGGTGCCCGGCGTCGGGGTCGTTTCACCGACCATGCCGACATTGTAGCCGCTCTTGCGATGCAGCATGTCCATGCGACGCAGAACGCCCGTGGTGTCGAAGGCTAGAACCAGCACATTCTGCTTGGTTACGCGGGGAAAGCCCAGAGGCTGGGGCACGGTCACCATCGAAACGTAGAGCCAGGTGTTATCGTCAAAGGTCGCATGGGCTGTCGGTGAGCCAAGGATATCGGTCACGTCGTTGCGCGTGCTGGTGCCCGGCACGAGCTGGGAGTAATCGTCCTTTTCAATCAGCGAACCACGATTCTGGGGAATCGGACTGAACACCGAGCAGCCCGCCAGGGCGAGGGGGGCGATGCAGAGCAGGGCGCGCGCGAGGCCCGCATGCGATTTCTGCCGCTGGGAGGTCTTCTGGGAGGCGCTCGTCATGGCGGGTTATGTCGTCCTGCAGTGATCGTGAAATAATCCGGGCGATCTTCTCTGATTGGTGGGAACATCGTTTCACCAACGTCGATAGGACCATCAGGCTCTTCTATATTGCGGAGAGCGACGTTAAGGCAATTCGGAAAAGGAAGCCCGCTCCCGGGTTTTTGCCAGCACCACGTCAGGAAGGCCGCATGACAGACAGCAACGACCCGAAATTCTCCCGTGCTGAATCCGCGGCGGCGGTTACGGCACCTCCGGAGTTCTCCCGTCGCCTCGTGATCAACCGCATCGGTCATGACGGCATGGCAGAGACGATCAAGGCAAATGAAGCCGAGTGCCGCAAACTGGCCAGAAGGCTCGGCATTCCGGCTGTCCATGCCCTGGATTGCCGGTTTCGCATCAATCCGGAACCGGGCGATCATTTCGTGCTGGAAGGGGTGCTGACTGCCCATGTGGCGCTCGAATGTGTCATCACGGGCGAAACCTTCGAGGATGCCCTGAACGAATCCTTCGCCGTGCGTATGGTCCCGGCGCGACGCTTTTCTGAGGATAGCGCCTCCGATCTCGAGGCGATTGACGAGATTCCGTATGAGGGCAACGCGCTTGACCTAGGGGAGGTCGCCTCGGAGCAACTGGCCCTGATGTTGCCGTCCTATCCGCGTAAGCCCGGTGCCGCGCTCGAAAATGCGGTTGACGAAGCCCCACGGGAGACGGCAGAGGAAGCAGCTGAAGAGGAAGGCGGCCGACCCAACCCGTTCGGTGCCCTCGCTGGACTGTCTTTGAGCAAAAAAAAGACAGATCTGAGCTAGAATTGAACAGGATGCTTGCGACCCGGCCTAGGGTCTGCTAGAGCCGCCCGCCTGATCATAGTGAACAGCATCGTTATCTGCTGAGGCCGAATGGCGGCCGAAAGCAGGGACGATCTAAGAAGAAAGAGGCTCCCGCCATGGCCGTCCCCAAAAGAAAGACCACGCCGTCCCGCATGGGCATGCGTCGCAGCCATCACGCCCTGACCGTTCAGGCTCACGCCGAGTGCAGCAATTGTGGCGAACTGAAGCGCCCGCATCACGTGTGCGCCCATTGCGGTCATTATGACGGTCGTGAAGTCGTGGCTTCCGGCAAGACGCTGAAGACGACCGTTCGCGTTTGAGGCTCGATCGGGTCGACCCCCTCCGGGTCGGCTCGTCTTGTTCAAAATAAGACGCGGGGCGGAGCATGACTGACCTAGATGCGCCGGCCAGCCAGGCTGCGCCTTATAGTTTGGCCATTGATGCGATGGGTGGGGATCATGCCCCCGAAATCGTTCTGGCTGGTTTGGATCGCGCTGCCGATCGACATCCCACAGCAAAAATCCTGCTTGTTGGTGACGAGGCTATTCTACGCCCTCAGCTGGCGCGCTACGCCAAGGCGCAGCGTATCTGTGAGATCCGCCACGCGCCTTCTTCCATCTCGATGGAAATGAAGCCCACCGCGGCTCTGCGCCTGCGTGACTCGTCGTTGCGTATGGCGATCGACGCCGTGGCATCGGGCGAGGCAGGTGGCGTTGTGTCGGCTGGTAATAGCGGCGCCATGCTGGCTCTTGCCAAGATCGTTCTCAAAACCCTCCCCGGTATCACGCGGCCTGCCATGGCAGCGGTCAACCCGTCTGCCCGCGGCGACGTGGTGATGCTGGACCTTGGCGCCAATATTGCCTGCGATACGCGCAATCTGGTCGAGTTTGCCGTGATGGGCGAGGCCTTCGCCAAGGCTGTTCTGGGGCTGCCCGCGCCGAGTATCGGCCTGCTGAATGTGGGTGCCGAAGAGCTCAAGGGTGACGAGCGTCTGCGTGCTGCTGCCGATATTCTGCGCGACTCGCCGCTTGCTGCCCAGTTTCACGGGTTTGTCGAGGGGCACGACATCACCGCGGGGACGACCGATGTGGTCGTAACCGACGGGTTCTCTGGCAACATTGCACTCAAGACAGGTGAGGGCGCGCTCAAGCTCGTTTCCATGCTGCTCCAGCGCGTTTTCAAAACCAGCCTGCTGACCCGTATCGGTTACCTTCTCGTGCGTCCCGGGCTAGAGCGCATGAAGGAATGGATCGATCCGCGACGGTACAACGGTGCGGTATTTGTCGGCCTCAATGGTATCGTCGTGAAGTCGCATGGCGGCGCCGATGCCGAAGGATTCGCGGCAGCCATTGATGTTGCGATGGATGCTGTAACCCACTCCATCAACGAGAAGATCCGCGAGCGTCTGCGCCAGGTCGAAGCCCTTATGGCGGCGAATGTCGAGACCGAACTCGCCACCTCTCCCAGCGCTGCCTGACAGGCGTGCTGAGGAAGCCGCCGGTGCTGGCCTGAGTGCCTGACCGGTATCATTCAAGAGGAAGACACATGTCCCTGCGCGCGCGACTGACCGGATTTGGCAGCTATCTGCCGAAGCAGGTTGTCACCAATGCCGATCTCGCCGAGCGTATCGAGACTTCTGACGAATGGATCCGCACGCGCACCGGTATCGCCCAGCGCCATATCGCCAGCGGGGATGAAAATGCCGTCAGCATGGCTGTGGCAGCAGCACGGGCCGCCATCGATTATGCTGGGGGTGATTCGACCGATATCGGCGCGGTGATCGTAGCCACAGCGACGCCGGATCAGACCTTTCCCGCGACAGCAGTGCGTGTGCAGGCCGAATTGGGGCTGAGTAGCGGTTTTGCATTCGATCTGACGGCTGCCTGCTCAGGTTTTGTCTATGCGCTGGCGACGGCAGAGGCGTTTATTCGCAGCGGTCAAATCCGCAAGGCGCTTGTCATTGGTTCGGAAGTCTATTCGCGGATTCTCGATTGGGAAGACCGCACGACCTGTGTGCTGTTTGGTGATGGTGCAGGCGCCGTCCTTCTGGAAGCGACCGAAGAAGACGGCGTTGGTATCCTCTCGACCCATCTGCACAGTGATGGCGCCCATGGCGATATTCTTTTTGTCGATGGTCCCTCCACACCGTCGCCTGTTCTGCATATGCAGGGCCGTGAAGTTTTCCGTCACGCTGTGGCCAAGCTCTCTTCGGTGGTGGATGAGGCCCTGGCCGTTCATGGGCTGAGCGGGCAGGATATTGCGTGGCTGGTGCCTCATCAGGCCAATTTGCGCATCATCGAAGGCATGGCCAAAAAGCTCGCCCTGCCGCTTGATCGTGTGGTCGTGACGGTTGACCGCCATGCCAACACGTCAGCGGCTTCCATCCCGCTGGCGCTGGATGAGGCCGTGCGCGACGGACGTATCTGCAAGGGCGATCTCGTGCTTCTTGAGGCGCTTGGTGGCGGTTTGACCTGGGGATCAGCACTTCTGCGCATGTAGAGCGCAATGCGCGCGCTCACACTTCACTGATTTGATTGACCTTCATTACTGTCATGATACGGTGGCGTCATGACAACGGTGACACGCGCGCAAATCGCAGAGCATATCTACAGTGAGGTTGGACTGTCCCGGCACGAGTCCGCCGATCTGCTCGAGAGCGTTCTCGAACTGATCGCTGCGCGCCTCGAAAGGGGGGAGACGGTCAAGCTGAGTGGATTCGGAACTTTCTCCGTCCGCCAAAAGGGCCGGCGTGTCGGCCGTAATCCCAAGACCGGCATCGAAGTGCCTATTCTGCCGCGCTCGGTGCTGGTGTTTCGACCCAGCCAGATCCTGCGTGCCGTCGTGAATGGCGAATCGACCGAGGGGCTGGTTAGCGAAAGCGATGATTCATGACGACGAGTTTTCCTGTGGCGTCTCTAAAGGGCAGTCCGGAGGAGCGGACAGATTTTGACCGTCTTGTAAAAGGGCCGAATGCCTATCGCACAATCAGCGAAGTGGCAGATGAACTGCATGTGCCCCAGCATGTGCTGCGTTTTTGGGAGACGCGCTTTCCCGAGGTCAAGCCGCTCAAGCGTGGCGGTGGGCGCCGCTATTATAGCCCGGCTGATATCGAGATCCTGCGCCATATCACTGATCTGCTCTATGTTCAGGGCTATACGATCAAGGGCGTGCAGCGTGTGCTCAAGGAGCAGCTTGCAGATGCCGATTTTGTCGCGGCGCCCCCAGTGATACCTGAGCCTGCGGCACCCTCCGGTGCCCCTGATGAGGGAGGGCGTAGTTCGTTCGAGATACCCGTGTTTCAGTCTTCAGAGCCGAACCGGGATCACGTTGCCCAGCCCACCGGGAGCGATGCCGAAGAGGATACGAGGCTCGTGTCGCGCGATGAGGCGGGCGGGCTCGAAGAGCCCGAAACTGACACGACTCGCCTTTCTGCGAACGTCAATCATGAGATATCCAGTGAGGATGCCGAGGCCGGCGCTGATATGCAGGCAGCCGGTCCCGACAGCGAAGTCTGCGTTGGAAGCACTCATGAGCGTGATTTCGACCCTGTTGCGAACGATGAGCCGACGATCCTCGACCCAGGAGAGGAAACCAGTGGCCTCCCCGTGGTGATGACACCGGAGGACGCGGCTGGTGCGCAGGCTTCTGTGTCAACGCAGCCTTCCGGATCGTCAGAAACAGATAGCGCGCTCGTTGCGATCCTCCAGGATGAACTCGCGGGCCTGCGTATTGAGCGGGGTCGCTGGAAGCAGGAGCGACGGGCCCTGCGTCTGGCGCTGGAAGACGTGCTTGGCGAGCTCGACAACCTGCGCGAGATGCTGCCCAGCACATGAAAAACCGTTTCCCTGCAAAAACCTGCATTCAGGTGCTTGCAGGGGAAGTCCTCCGCTGCTAAACGGCCTTTACCGCAGGACTGACGGGCAGTAGCGCAGCCTGGTAGCGCATCAGTCTGGGGGACTGGGGGTCGTGGGTTCGAATCCCGCCTGCCCGATATCGTCCTGTCCTGCGGTACTTTCCCATAAAATATTCTGTTGCATTCAGCCTTTGAGCTTCTCACGCATTCGAGATGCCGGTCTGAACATGTCGAGTTATGTGGCCGTAATCGAGCTGGATCGCTCCGCCTCCCCGGGTTCTTTGATAGTCCTGTGTCTCAGGGTGCTGCCATATGAGGCCCGGTTTCAGGTCAGTCCGGCGTGGCCCGAAGCAGACTCTGGACAATTGATGCCTGATCAGGGTCCGGCTCTGTGCCGCCTCATCGGCAGCACAGCAGATCGATAGAAAGGCTTCAGTAAGCCTCATCCTTCAGGACAATTTCCGAATCAGAACTCCAAATTCGCCAGAGCAGGTGAACGGCTGCCATAATGGCCGGTCCGAGGAACAGGCCCAGCAGGCCCCAGGTTTCCACACCGCCAAGAATGCCCAGAAGTACCCAGAGGAATGGCATTTGCGTGCTGCCGCCAATCAGGGCAGGGCGGATGAAGTGGTCGGCGACAAAGATAACAATGGCGCCCAGCGCGACGATCACGATCCCCGCGATCATCTTGCCCTGAACGATGACCAGGAGTGCTGCCAGCACGACTGTAGGCAGGCCGAGAAACGGGATCATGGCGGCAACCCCGGTCAGCAGTGCGAAAAGCAGCGGTTGCGGCGTATCGGTCAACACATAGGCCACGCCCATCACCAGCCCCTCACCAAGGCCAACCAGAACCAGCCCTGCCACTGTACCATGCACAGACGAGATCATCTGACGGGCGAGCTTCTCGCCGCGTTGGCCAAACGTGCGGTTGGAAACCACAAGAACGCGATGGATGATATCTGCGCCATCACGGAGCAGGAAGAACAGGGTCAGGATGGAGAAAAGGAACAGCGTGGCCCTTTTGGCTACTTGTGTCGTGACCTGACGGGTCACGGCCATGCCGTGATTGGCATCGACCGAATGGAACAATCTGTTCAGATGCTCGGGGTTGACCAGATTGTTCTGCCACCATCGCGCGACCTGAGCCCGCTCGAAGGGCAGATCGTTCAGCCATTCCGGCATGGGTATGCCTGTGTGACGGACCTCATCGATCCAGTGGAGGGCACTCTGCGCTTCCTCGGCCGCCTTGTATCCGACCAGACTGAGCGGGATCAGGAAGATGAGTGCAATTGCCGCTGTGAAAAGCATAGGGAGCCACTCGGTGCGGCCAAACCGTGCCTCTGTTCGCTTGTAGAGCGGCCAGGACGCAATGGCGAAAACACATCCCCAGAGCAGCGCCGGCAGAAAATTCTTGAGCGTGAAGAGTGCGAGCGCAATGAAGAAAAACCCGAGGAGGCCGCGTGAGCGTCTTTGTCCCCGGCCGACCGGTGATCCTGTCACAGTCTCTTCCGGAAGATCGTCCTCTGCCGCACAGTCCTGACCCTTGTTGCTGGCTCGGGTCGGACTGTTTGGTGGCATGGCGTTCTGGTCGGTCATCATTGTCCTCAACCTCGGCGTACCGCCTCGGATTTAATATTTGGGCATGACAGCACGGCGTGATGCCTCGCGAGGGGTCATTCCGCGCCGTGGTCCTGCGAGTCATTACCGGCAAGTCCTGCCTGCGCGTCAATAACGCAGTTTGGACGCGGGTGTTCTAGGGTTCGGGTGAGCCTTCAGAAAGAGGCGCAGCCCGAGTGGATGAACGCGCCGACCGATTGCTGGTTGAAACGTTTCCTGTAGGAGGCACGAATAGCGGCGAGAGCAGGGGCAAGCGTCGCTGTTTTCGGTGTAAGGATCCATACCAGCCGGGCTGGCTCATGTGTTACAGGGCCGCCGGGCTCGTCTTGCCACTGCCCTTGTGCCTCGACAACGGAGAGCCCCGCAGGAAAACGGGGCGTGACTTCCCGCGCCAGGAAATCGGACCATTCAGATGGCGTAATGGCCCGACCGCCTGGTTCGGTGAGGCCGAAAGCCAGGGTTATGGAGAGCATCTCGCGGCTGTTGGTCAGAATGTTCTGGGCCATGCAGGCAGAGATCGGCAGGACTGGCCTGTCGGGTGAGGGCGAACTACATCCGGCTAGCCCTGTCAGGATACCCAGCAGCGCCAAATGACTGCGAGGAGCAGCCCGTCTAAGCGCGGGCGAACCGTGACCCAACCCGTTTCTCAGAGGCGACAGTCCGAGATGTCGGAGCATGGAAGCGGGGCGCATCGCTTTCGACGTCAGCGCTGATCGAGGGCGCGACGCAAAAAAGCGCTGTCAGCCTCGGAAAACAGGCCGCGACGGATAAACAGGTCGATCAACACCAGATTGACGTTGAACTTGATGTCGTTGGTGTCGCGCACCAGACGAAACACGGTGTCTATGGGCATGAGTTCGAAAAAGGCGACTTCGCCATCGACGGGCTGCGGAATGAAATCCTCAGGCAGGGTGAGGTCATAGCAGAAGAGCGTATCCTGACGCAGTCCTTCCGGGCGTGCCATGGCGTAGCGCAGTGTCGCTACCGGATGCGCCCTGGAAGCCAGTTCAGGTGGAATAGCGGCTTCCTCCCCCGCTTCCTTGATGAGCGCCTCAAGCGGGGTTAGGCCAGTGCAGATGCCGCCCGCAGCAAGGTGATCAAGCTTGCCGGGGTCGAGGCGCTTGTTCTGCGCTCTATGGCCCATCCAGAGATAAAGACCGTCTGCTTTCTCGACCAGACCGTTCAGATGCACGCCAGCCGCCGTGCAGCCGAGGAGGGGCAGGGCCCCGCGATCGATCTGGCCAATGACCTCGCCGCCCTCGTCGAACACGTCAAAGAGCTCGTGATGAGGTCTGTAAAGCCCCCTATCAGCCAATTCGCCCCCCAGAGGCTGGAGGGCGTCGCCATCGGGCACACGAAAGATCTCATGCCCCCTATCTTCGGAGGCATAGCCGAGGGCGGTTAGAGCCTCGAAAACCTTCGGATCGGCAAGGCCGAAGCGCCTGTCTCCAGCCAGTACGGGCCGCCGCCCGCCGGGCAGAATGGCGGTCTGGCAGCTTTTGATGTGGTCGAGAAACGGGGCGAGGCTGTCTGAAGTCATGAAAGGCGCAACTCTCTTGTCTGAAAGACAACGATATCGCGTATCACCGTCTGATTGCAAAACGCCGGGCGCATGCTCAGGTTGGGCGCATGAACCTTCCTCCTTCCCGTCCTGTGGCCCGCCCTTTCGCCCTGCCTCTGGCCTTGTCGAGCCTTTTGAGTGCCTGGCGTCTCGTTCTGTCACATGACATACGATTCTTCCGTATCGGGATGGGGCTCACTCTGGCGCTGCTGGTTGCCGAGCGTCTTTGTATTCTGGGCACGCCCTACATGTTCAGTCGTCTTGTCGCGCATTATGCGACGGCGGATCTACGCGTGGTCGTGCCGGCCGGGCTCATACTGGGCTATGGCGGGCTGATTTTCTTCCGCAGTGTGTTTTCTGCCCTGCAGGAGCTTGTGTATCAGCCCGTTGGGCAGCGTTTGCAGGCGCTGACCGCGCAGGCGGCGTTTCGTCACCTGCTGGACCTGCCATATCGCTTCCATCGTGACCGTCAGACCGGTGCCCTGACGCGCGCGATCGAGCGGGGATCGGAGGCAGCCGATACGCTTTTGCGGCTTGCGCTGTTCAACATCCTGCCGGCCATTCTCGACACCGGGCTGACAGTGGCGGTTGTCTTTCATTTTCTTGGCGGGCGCTATGCCTGCGTCATTCTTGTCGCGTTGCTCAGCTATATCATTCTGGCCCAATGGTTCGTTCGCCAGCGGGTCCGTGCCCGGCGTCAGCGTAACGAGGCCAATGGCAAAGCCCAGCATTTCCTTCTCGATTCCCTGCTGAATTTCGAGGCTGTGCGTCATTTCGCCAATGAGCCGCATGAATATGCCCGGTATGAGCAGGCACGGCGTGAGCAGGAGAAGGCAAGCCTGCGCATGACATTTGTTGCAGGCTTATCCTCCGTCAGTCAGAACGCCATGATCGCCTTGGCCACATTGGCGATCTTTTTCATGGCCGGGCGGGATCTGGCGACGGGCAGGCTCGATGTGGCGGCGTTCGTGCTGATCGGCACCTATCTGCGCACCCTCTATCAGGCCATCATCTCGCTCAATCTCGTTTATGCGGGCTGGCGCAATGCCTGTGTTGATCTGGAGCATCTGACCGATCTCATGGACGAAGCCCCACGTCCTGCACTGCCTGTGCCGGAACGCGAAGGTGAAGCGACGATGGAACCTGCCTCACTCGTGTTCCAGAATGTCAGTTTCGACTATGACGGACGCGAGATCCTGCATGCCCTGTCGTTCCGGGCAGGGCCGGGGGAGACCATTGCCCTGGTCGGTCCGACCGGGGCCGGGAAATCGACAATTGCGCGCCTCATTCTTGGTGCCTATGCGCCAGCCAGCGGTCAGATCCTGCTCGATGGCCGGGATCTTGCCTCCATACCGCCAGTCGCCCTGCACAGGATGATCGGTGTGGTGCCCCAGGACACGCAACTCTTCAACGATACGATCGGCTACAATATCGCTTATGGCCAGCTCGATGCCACGCAGGCGGAAATCGAGGAGGCGGCACGTCTGGCCCAGATCCATGATTTCATCGAAGGGCTTGAGAACGGATACGAGACGCTTGTCGGTGAGCGCGGGCTGAAACTCTCGGGGGGCGAGCGACAGCGCATTGCTCTGGCACGTATCATCCTGCGCAAGCCCAGACTTCTGTTGCTGGACGAGGCAACGAGTGCACTGGATACGGGCACCGAACTGCGGCTTATGGACGCCCTGCGCCGCGTGACGTCGCGCCAGACGACCATTGCCATCGCCCATCGTCTCTCCACCATACGCCACGCGACGCGCATACTGGTTATCGAGGCAGGCAGGATCGTCGAGGAAGGCACACACGAGAGCTTGATGGCCCTTCAGGGGGCCTATTTCGGCATGGTGTCCAACCAATCCGGGCCAGAGGCCTAGTTTTCCCGGGCGGCCTTCCCTACGTGAGGGGCACGGATACGAAGCAACCACAAGGAGAACGCCCATGACCAAGCCGGCTGATGACCTCGCCCAGGATTTCCACCCCGATCAGGCCGTGGAAGAGGATATTCGCGAGCAGGCGGCTCATGAAGTGTCGGGTGACCCGGAAGGCGTGGAGATTCCTGAGGAGCTTCGTCAGTGCGGCGTCGTGATCGACAAGGCGATCGGCTATCTGGTCGAGCAGAACCTGCCGACCGAACTCATCGCGTCGGCGCTGCTCGGCGGATCGATGGGCGTGCTGGCGCGGACAACCGATGCCGAAACGATGGTTCGCATGCTTCAGACGGCCATAGACAGCGTCCGATCGGGCGAACTGCTCTGTGCGGACGCCTTTTCCGACGGCGAATGACCGGTTTGGGTCGCTTTCGGCTTGACGGGAGCGGGGGGCTCCGTCATAAGCCGCGCCTTAACGCATCGTCGTATGCCGGGAGTGGTCTCGGCGATCATATTACTACCGAGGATCAAGTCCATGTCACGCCGCTGCCAAATCACGGGCAAGGGTGTGCTGACGGGCAACAACGTCAGCCACGCCAACAACAAGACCCGTCGCCGTTTCCTGCCCAACCTGCAGGAAATTACCCTTCTGTCCGACATTCTGGGCACGGGCGTTCGTCTGCGTCTCTCCACGCAGGGCATCCGTACGGTTGAGCATAATGGCGGTCTGGACTCGTTCCTGATCAGCACGCCGAACCGCAAGCTCCCGGTCGAGGCTCAGGTCATCAAGCGCCGCATCCTGCGCGCTCAGGAAAGCAAGGCCGCTCAGACCGCCTGAGTCTGACGGCGCCAGCCTGACGCTTCGGCGGAAAAGGCTGGCTGCAACAAAATTGGCCTTGAAAACGTGGTCGGGTTGTTTCATTCAGCCTCTCGATCACAAGGCCCACTTGGTCGGTCCGGCTTCGACGTATTTCTTACCGGGTTTCTTCGGAAAAAGCGTCGATCTGTGACGGCCACGGCAAAGGTGTTTCGGGGCGGCCTGAAGCACCTTTCATCGCATTCTGGAGGTATCCCGTGTCCGAAAGCAGCGTCGCAGAAGCCAAATCGGCTCTCTCGAAGATCCGCAATATCGGTATCACCGCGCATATTGATGCCGGCAAGACCACGACGACCGAGCGTATTCTGTACTACACCGGCGTGTCGCATCGCATTGGTGAAGTGCATGACGGCAACACGACCACCGACTACATGGCGCAGGAACGTGAGCGTGGCATCACGATCACCTCGGCAGCCGTGACCTGCGAGTGGGAAAACCACCGCATCAACATCATCGACACCCCGGGCCACATCGACTTCAACATCGAAGTGAACCGCTCGCTGCGCGTGCTCGACGGCGCCATCTTCATCATCGAAGGCGTTGCCGGTGTTCAGCCGCAGTCGGAAACCAACTGGCGTCTGGCTGACCGCTATAACGTTCCGCGTGTCATCTTCATCAACAAGCTCGATCGTACCGGCGCCGATTTCTATCGCGCATTCGACACGCTGAAGGAAAAGCTCGACATCGTCGCTATTCCGCTTCAGCTGCCGATCGGCATTGAAGAAAATTTCGTTGGCGTGGTCGACCTGGTCGAAATGCGCGCCATCATCTGGGAAGGCGGCGAGCTGGGCGCGAAGTTCCACTATGCCGAGATCCCCGATGACCTGAAGGAGAAGGCAGCTGAAGCCCGCCAGAACCTTCTGGACACCGCGCTGAGCGTTGATGAAGCCGCTATCGAAGAATACTTCGAGAAGGGCGATGTCGATGTCGCAACGCTGAAGAAGTGCATCAAGAAGGGCGCCATCTCCGGCGTGTTCCGTCCCGTCCTGTGCGGCACGGCCTTCAAGAACAAGGGCGTCCAGCCGCTCCTCGATGCCGTTATCGATTACCTGCCGGCTCCTGACGAAGTCGAAGGCATCCGTATCGCGCCGCCGGAAGGCGAAGAGGTTGACGAGAACTTCCTGCCGATCGTGCCGGTCGACCCCGATGGCAAGTTCGCTGGTCTCGCGTTCAAGATCATCTCGGACAAGTACGGCACCCTGACCTTCGTGCGCGTCTATCGCGGCGTCCTGAAGTCGGGCGATACCGTGCTGAACACGACCAAGGGCCACAAGGAACGCGTGGGCCGCATGTTCCAGATGCACGCTGACAAGCGTGAGGAAGTCAAGCAGGTCGGCGCTGGTGATATTGCTGCTTTCGTGGGTCTGAAGGACACCCAGACGGGTGACACCCTGGCCGACGCTGCCGATCCGGTTGTTCTGGAGCGCATGCAGTTCCCGGTTCCGGTGATCGACATCTCGGTCGAGCCGAAGACCAAGGACGGCGTTGAGAAGATGACGCTGGCCCTGCAGAAGCTGGCCGCTGAAGATCCCTCGCTGCAGCTCAAGACCGATCAGGAAACGGGTCAGACCATCCTGTCCGGCATGGGCGAGCTGCATCTGGACATCATCGTGGACCGTCTGCGTCGTGAATACGGCGTTGAAGCCAATGTCGGTGCGCCTCAGGTGGCCTATCGTGAGACGATCTCGCGTGCCCACACCGAGACCTACACCCACAAGAAGCAGTCCGGTGGTTCGGGTCAGTACGCTGAAGTCAAGATCGAGTTCGTGCCTGTCGAGCGTAACGAAGGCATCAGCTTCGAGAACAAGGTCGTTGGCGGTACGGTTCCGAAGGAATACATCCCGGCTGTCGAAAAGGGCATCCGCATGCAGTCCTCGACGGGCGTGCTGGCTGGCTTCCCGACGGTGGACTTCAAGTTCACGCTGCTTGACGGCAAGTACCATGACGTCGACTCGTCGGCTCTCGCCTTCGAAATCGCCGCCAAGGCCTGCTTCCGTGAAGGCATGAAGAATGCCGGCCCCGTGATCCTTGAGCCGATCATGGACGTCGAAATCACGACCCCGAACGATCACGTCGGTGACGTGGTGGGTGACCTTAACCGTCGTCGTGGCATCATCCAGAGCCAGGAGACGGCCGGTTCGACCGTCATGATCCGCGCTCAGGTGCCGCTGAAGGAAATGTTCGGCTACATCTCGCATCTGCGTTCGGCCACCAAGGGCCGCGCGTCGTTCACGATGCAGTTCCATCACTATGATCCGGTGCCGCGTAACGTGGCCGACGAGATCATGGCGAAGAGCGCCTGATCCCTCGGGTTCAGTCTCGGAACACGGAAAAGCCGCCCTTCGGGGCGGCTTTTTTCGTTTTGGGCAATTGTGCGCAAGGGGGGCGTATCTGGGATGGTGATGGTGCAGGAGGTGCGAAACCCCTGCAAGGCCGTGCGTGAGGAGGGGCGCTTCTACCCGCGGCCGGTGCTCACGAGCACCGGCGATGTATCCGGCCTCAATCCAATCAGAGGGCAGGGTGGGCACGCTGGTAGAGGCGATAAAGTGCCGGACCACGAAAGCTGAGCAGGATCATGATGAGCAGGCTGAGTTTCAGCCCGATCTGCTCTGCAAGCATGTCCTGAGGCTGCAAGGACATCAGAAGCAGTGTCAGGGCACGCAGGCTGAAATACCCAGCCCAGATGAGGGTGTAGAGACGGAAGAACCGCAGAAGAGTGGGATTGCCACGATCGAGCATCTGGCCCGTGCGCTGCTCTGCCAGCAGCTGGATCATGGGCACACGCCAGGAACTCCCCAACAAGAAGAGGGCTGCGAGCAGTGTGGCGCAGAGGGCCGCGAAGATATCCGGGGAAAGCTGCGCACGCAGCGTCATATCCATGATGCCGAATCCCAGAGCCGTACCATTCAAGGCCAGCCACAGACGATCGAATGGAACAGAAGCGCGCCAACGGCGAAAGGCGCTCGCGCCAATCACAGTACAACAGGCGGGAAAGGCGTATGCTTCAACATGAAACCATTCGCCACCCCAGATCAGGGCGAGGGCACCCAATTCGGCGAGGAGCGCTCGGAGGGGTAAACGATGCGCATCTCTCAGATAAGCCATTAATCTGTTTCCCTTGTAATCTTTTCCATAAAAAGATTGCATTTATATGAGACGTAATGTCAAACTTTTCCTTGTAAAGATGTGACAGGGGGGGGATCTCATGACCCAATATGTGGAGAATTATCATCACGGCGATCTTGCCAGGGCGCTGATACGGGCGGCGCGGGTCGTTATCCAGCGCGATGGTATTGAGGCCCTGACCCTGCGCGCCGTCACGCGGGAGGTTGGCGTCTCCGCCACCGCTGCCGTGCCACATTTCGGAAACCTGACCGGATTGCGCTCAGCCCTTGCGGCCGAAGGGTATGAGGCTCTTGCCCATGCCCTGACTCAGGCCATGTCGGGATCGCCCCGGGTGAACGCTCATGCTGTCGGTATGGCCTATATCGGTTTTGCCCTGGAAAATCCGGACCTGTTTCGGTTGATGTTTCGCCGTGCCTTGCTTGATTACACGCTACCAAATCTTGCACAGGCGTCATCGCGCGCTTTTGCCACTCTGCGTGGATTCGCAGGCAGGGAAGAATCTCACCCGGATTCGACAGATGCCATGCCCCGCATGGCGGGGCTATGGGGGCGCGTTCACGGCCTCTCGCTCCTGGCGATAGACGGGATGTTCGACCCGCTCCTCCATGGTGCTGACCCCGGAGTGCTTTCTCACTTTTTGAGCAAGGCGCTCGGTGAGGGTCAGCCTGATTCGTGAGATTCCGTGATCGGATGCCGTCGTTTCATGATGCAGAAAGGCCGGCCATGGCACAGCCCATATTGTGATTTATAACATGGACAGGATTTAACCATCACATATCCGTTATAAAACCAAAGATTGCAAAAACATTATATAAATTTAACAAAATATCTGCTTCTCTCTCGTCAGGCAGAGGGACGCGCAAGGACCCGTCCGGCTGCCAGCGTTTAATCCGGGAGACTGGTCCCATGACACTGGCCCAACACATTTCGTGTGACACGCATGGCGGTGCGCCGCTTCTGCAGGTCAAGGGTATTTCCAAAACATTCTCGGGAGTGAAAGTTCTCAAGGATGTTTCGCTGGTCGCTTATGGCGGCGAGATTCTGGCGCTCATGGGAGAGAACGGGGCCGGTAAATCGACCCTGATGAAAATCCTTTCCGGTGCCTATACGGCAGACCCGGGCGGCGAGATCCGCATTGCAGGCGAGACAGCCAGAATTACGAATCCAGGCTCGGCGCGGGCACTCGGAATTGGCATCATCTATCAGGAACTGGCGCTCGCGCCGAATCTGACCGTTGCCGAGAACATCCATCTGGGTTCTGAACTGCGCAAGAACGGCATGATCGACCGAGCCGCCATGAACGAGGCCTGTCGGGGTCTGCTCAAGGAGCTTGGGGCGCCTTTTGGGCCGGAAGACAGGTTGTCGACAATGTCGGTGGCCGAGCAGCAGCTTGTCGAGATCGCCCGCGCGCTGCATCGCGATGCCCGTATTCTTGTGTTGGACGAGCCCACCACGGCACTTTCGGCCCGCGAGACGGATCGTCTGTTTGCGCTCATTCGTCAGCTTCGGGCGAAGGGGCTGGCGCTGATCTATATCAGCCACCGCATGGACGAGATTGACGAGCTGGCAGATCGGGTTTCGGTGCTCCGCGATGGTGCCCATGTTGGCACGCTCGAAAAGCACGAGCTCTCTTCCGGCCGCATCGTCAGCCTGATGGTCGGGCGTGATCTGTCGAGCTTTTACGAAAAAGACGGCAATCACATTCGACACGATGCTGCACCCATTCTGAAGGTCGAGGGGCTGACGGATGGCAAGCGCGTGCAGCCGACCAGTTTCGATCTGCGGCCCGGTGAAGTACTCGGCATCGCCGGACTCGTCGGGGCAGGGCGTACCGAACTTGCACGCCTGATTTTCGGTGCGGATCAGAAAACCGGCGGCACAGTATGGCTCGACTCCCGCAAGATCGACATCCGCTCGCCGCGCGACGCGCTGGCGGCGGGCATTGCGTATCTCACGGAAGATCGCAAGGCGCTCGGGCTTTTTCTGGATATGTCGTGCAGCGGCAACATCAATCTTGGCGTGGTCGAGCGTGACTCCCGCATGGGCGTGCTCGATCAGGGCAAGGGCCGCACACGCGCAACCGGGTCGTTCTCTGCCCTGCGGATCAAGGCGCAGAACATGCTCACAAATGTAGGGGGGCTGTCGGGTGGCAACCAGCAGAAGGTCCTGCTTGGCCGCCTGCTCGAAACCGGCCCCAAGGTTCTGATTCTCGACGAGCCAACACGCGGCGTCGATATCGGGGCCAAGACTGAAATATACCGCATCATCAACGATCTGGCTGCCCAGGGTCTCGGGATCATCGTCATCTCCAGTGAGATGGCCGAGATTATCGGTGTCAGTGATCGGGTTCTTGTCATGCGCGAGGGTCACATGACCGGTGAGCTTGAAGGCAAGGCCATCACGCAGGAGGCCATCATGTCTCTCGCTGTCGGGCTCGTCTCCCCCTCGCCAATCGCCGCCTAGGATATCATCTCCATGAGCAACACTCTCAACCCGGCGGTGGCGGCCTCACCAGCTGCCCAGCTGAACGCACGCGCCACCACGCGCAGCATCCTTCAGGCAGCGGGCATGCTGCCTGTGCTGATCCTTCTCGCGCTGGGCTTCCATTTCCTGGGTGGTCATCGCTTCCTGTCCGGCCAGAACCTTTCCATCATTGCCCAGCAGGCCTCAATCAACACCGTGCTGGCCTCAGGCATGACCTTTGTCATCCTGACAGGTGGTATCGATCTGTCTGTCGGGTCGATCCTCGCCTTCGCCGCCATGTGCGGACTGATTGTCTCGCTCATGCCGCATCTGGCCTGGCTTGCCGTGCCCGCCTGCCTTGGTGCCGGGCTTCTGATCGGCGTGTTCAACGGTGCGCTGATTGCAGGTGTGAAGATACCGCCTTTCATCGTCACCCTTGGTACGCTGACCGCCGTGCGCGGCCTTGCCCGCCTGATGGGCAATGACCGCACGATCTTCAACCCCGATCTTTCCTTTGCGTGGATCGGTAATGACGGCATCGCCATTACCTCGACCTTCACCATTCCCTGGCTGGCAGTGATTGCCTTTGCCGTCGTGGTGGCAAGCTGGTTCATCCTGCGTCGCACGGTGCTGGGTGTGCATATCTACGCAATTGGCGGCAATCCGTCCGCTGCGCGTCTGGCCGGTATTCGTGTCGGTCTGGTTCTCATGTTCGTCTATGCGGCTTCGGGCCTTCTGGCCGGGCTGGGTGCAGTCATGTCGTCGGCGCGTCTCTACGCAGCGAACGGCCTGCAACTCGGTCAATCCTATGAGCTCGACGCAATTGCCGCAGTCATTCTGGGTGGAACCTCTTTCGTGGGCGGTATCGGTTCGATCTGGGGCACGCTTGTCGGTGCTCTCCTGATTGCCGTGCTCACCAACGGGCTCATCCTGATTGGCGTCTCCGATATCTGGCAGTTCATCGTCAAGGGTCTGGTCATCATTGTGGCCGTGGCACTCGACAGGTTCCGTGCACCGACAGCCCGCACCTGAGCCGCCATTTATTCCACCGGTTCCAGAGTTTGTTTCTCTTCCGTTTCGGATTTTTCAAGATGATCACTCGTACGAAGTTCTTCCTCGGTGCTCTCGCTCTCTCCACCGTTCTGGCGGCGCCCGCGGCACGGGCCGATGGCATCAGCAATGTCGGTGTCTCTGTCGGCTCGCTCGGCAATCCCTACTTCGTGGCGCTGGTAAAGGGCGCCACCACACAGCTCAAAAGCATCGCCCCGAGCGCCAGCATCAATGCGTTGTCGGCTGATTACGATCTCAACAAGCAGTTTTCGCAGATGGACAGTTTCGTCACCTCGGGCGTCAATCTGATTCTGCTCAATGGTGTGGATCCGCAGGCCGTCATGCCCGCCGTCAAACGTGTGCAGAAGGCCGGTGCGACCGTCATTGCGGTTGACGTGGCCTCGGCGGGTGTCGATGGCACGGTTCAGACAGATAACGTTGCCGCTGGGCGCATCTCCTGCGAGTATCTGGCCAAGAAAATCGACGGCAAAGGCGAGGTCGCTATTGAAAACGGCCCTCAGGTTTCGTCGATTATTGATCGTGTGAAGGGGTGCAAGGAGGTTCTCGCGAAGTACCCTGATATCAAGATCGTCAGCGACGACCAGAATGGTGGTGCCGAGCGCGATCTCGGATTCAAGGTGATGCAGGGCTTCCTGGTGCGCTTCCCGAACCTGAAGGGTGTGTTCGCCATCAATGACCCCGAGGCAATCGGTGGCGATCTGGCCATTCGCCAGGCCCATCGTCAGGGTATTGTCGTCACCTCTGTCGACGGTGCGCCCGATATCGTTTCGTCGCTCAAGGACCCGCGCTCGTCGGTGGTGGCCTCGGCCAGCCAGGACCCTTACCAGATGGGCAAGGACGGCGTGGCGATGGGGCAGGCCATCAAGGATGGCAAGGTTGCCAAGGGTACGGTGCGCCTGATGCCGCCAACCCTGATCACGCGTGACAATGTTGGCAGCTACAAGGGCTGGACTGGCGAGTAAATCGCCTTGCAGCTATCCCCCCGGTGCTGAGGCATCGGGGGGATTTTTTCAGTTCTGCTGGTTGTTGGCCACGAACAGGCGATAGATCAGCAGAAGGATCATGGCGCCGAATACGGACGCAACAAAACCGGCAGGCTGACCGGGATGATAGAAATGCAGCTTCTGGCCGATCCAGCTCGCCAGTAGCGCACCGGCCACACCAAGAAAGATCGTGATGATAAAACCACCCGGATCACGGCCGGGCATCAGGAATTTCGCGATCAGTCCCACAAAGAAACCGACAATCAGTGTCCAGATCAGATGCATGTCATCTCCTTGATTGGATAGGATAATCTATCACGTTGCCGTGATTATCACGAAGCGTTCGTCATGACACGTGCCACTTGCGTCGCAAGGATGACAGGTCAATGTGCTGCGTTGAGCGCCCAGCAGCGCGATGTCGGAATATTCTGGTCATTGCGCAGGTCCGGGGGTGTGAGCGCACATAACACCACGTGGCCACGCTGGCTCAGCGTCAGGACGAGTTCCGGCCCGGTTTGTGTCGTTGTGGTGATAGCATACCCTTGGTCGAGCAGGGAGGCGAGAGAGGCGGCGAGCGGCTTCATCGTTGTCGGCACGGCAGGGGCGGAATAGGGTGATTTCACCCCGGACTCAGGAAGAACGCCTGTTGTCTCTGCGGCCTGTGCGATGCCGGGTGCGGCAAGTGCTAGAATCAGAGCAGTGTATCGTATCATGATCTGTCCTTTCCAAGATGCGGGCCGAGTGGGCGCCGCTTCAGACAAGGGGCGCAAGTTGCGCCGCACAGGTCATGAACGATGTCAGGACGGGTTTTGTTCAGCCATCGCGCCTGACTATGCAGTCCAGCCCCCTACAGGAGCGGGATGGACTGCATGGGGAGACCGACTTAGCCGAATGACCCATTGGCATGCATGACCGCCACGCTGATTTCACGCAGCAGGGCAAACAGGCGTGCCATCGGGGCAAAGATTTCCTCATGCTCGCGCGTGAAGCCGTGATCGTCACGCGGGCCGCTTGGTTCGTGGAAGTCCAGATCGGTCACGATACCCGCAGATTGCGGGAAGATCTCCGAAAGACGCTTGAGTACGGCAGGAATTTCGAGCTGAAGCACGAGGCGCAGCAGGGTCTCACGATTGATATCGTTGCGCGGGCTGAAATACGGGATGCGTGTAGCCAGCAGCCAGATCTGCCCGATCACGGCATGGCGAATGGCGTGCAGCGTGCGCTCCTGTGCGCTCATCTTGAGCGTGTGGCTCCAGACGGATTCGAGCGCGATATGGTCAGCCTGGATGCGGCGGAACATGGCGGGCAGGCTGCGCCAGAATTCGAGTCCCTCCAGACCATCGGCGAGAACGAGGTGCTGGCTTCGCTGTTCCTCATTGCGTGCCGAGGCCGCCCGATCGAGCCAGGTGCCGGGGTCAAGCAGGCGCACGATGCCACGCAGGGCACCAATATCCGAATGAGCGGCGGCCTGGCGGGCAAAGTCGAGCGCAAGGCCGAAGCGACGGCTGCTGCGGGCCAGCTTCTCGAATGTTTCCGGGTGGCGTGATGCAGCCGTACCGAAGCCCTGCAGCACATTGGTCCACCAGCCGAGCTGCTCGAGAATGGCGTTGTTCGGGATGGCGCGAAGCTGGCTGGGATGGGTGATGCGCGTGACACTGATGCCATCGCCCTGACGGGCCGAGGGGCGTGATCCTGATTTGTCGATCAGTGCCGGACCGAATGCGCCGAGAAGCCCCGCATAACCCGGATCTTCCACAAGGCTGCTCATGTCGAGCGCGATGGTCGAGAAGAAGTCGGCGGAGAAATCGGGCTCGTCATAAATCGGATCGCGCGACGTGGAGAGCGGGCGCACAAGATGTTCTGCAAGCGTGGCGATCGTCGAGGCTGCCAGCGGGGCCGTGCCGAACAGGGTATAGCCATCGCCCCCCTGAAAAGCGGCTTCCTCGCGCAGACGGATACCGGCTTTCGCGAACAGGCCGCGTGTATGATCGGGCGAGAAATAGCTGAGGCGGTCTGACAGGCTGAAGGGATGTGCCCCGCGGCCGATGCTCTCGCCATGCGTGTCGAACAGGACGAGCTCGATATCCTGCATACCGTGCTTTTGCATGAGCGACAGGGTGCGCAGGCGAAGGCGCTCGACGAGGTTCGTCGCGGCAAGCTGGCCGATATAGCGGCCCGAATCCGAATAGCCGAATTGCAGGCAGAGACGACCGTTATTACGGATATACTGGCGCCAGTGCGGTGAGCGGAAAGCCTCTTCCAGAATAATCTCACCATGTTCGAGGGCGCTTTGCGTCTCGAAAAGGGGTGAGATCTGGATCTGCTCGTCGCGAATACCCAGCAGACGGGCCAGCCAGAGGGTGGCGAGAAGCGTGTAGCCGCTTTCTGTTTCGGCAATCAGGAAGCGTATGGGTGTGGCGCTGTCGATGTGTTTGAGGATCTGCGCCATCGTCATCATGAGACGGCCAGCAGAGGATTGCTCCATCATTACCGCGCCGAAATCGACCGGAATCGGCTCCTTGAGCCCTTCCAGCGCCTCGTTGATCTGTGACAGCACCAGACGGCGGCGTGAGGGGATGGTCGGGTCGTCCTCGATGCCGAGGCGATGGCGCACGACGTTGTAGATCTGCGTTGCATTCAGACGCGTGTGGATATGCGCAGCACCAAGGCCATGCGCCATGAAGCCCGAACGTGCGGTCAGCAGGGCACTGCGCTTTTCCCCATCGATAAGCGCCAGAGCCTCATCGAAAAGGGGGCGAAGCGTTTCAGCGGAAATCAGGGCAGATTCGCGTCGGCTTACCAGCGCCTGCGCAAAGGCGGCGATAGCATTGGCGTCGTGATGCTGCTGGTCAGGGCAGGCAGCCTCCTGCTCCTTGACGGCGCCAAGGGCGACGTCGATGCGGGCGACCAGTTGCGAGCACTGCGGCAGGAGGGATTCGAGCTGTGTGCGCAGGCGTTCCAGCTGCGTGCGCTTGAGCGCCAGCCGGATACGCAGCGTGTCCCACCAATGGATATCGCTGCGGCCATCTGTATCGAACCCGACCCAGGTCGCCAGTATCAGGGTGCGTATATCGAGCGTGCCGAGCGTGTCGCCCTGATCCGGCCAACGCTTGCTGGCATGATCGAGAATGGCAGCGTTGAAGATGTCGAGGGCATCGCGGCCGCGCAATATGGCTGTCAGCGCCAGATTCTGCTCGTGCGCGAGGGTCGGGGCCCCTTCGCGCCGATGGGATTTCAGTTCCGGCAGGCGATGGCTCGGCTCGGTCGCCATTTCGACAATGTGACGATAGACATTATCGGCCAGTGCGAAGGTGGGATGAGCGGTGAAAACAGCGGCAAAACCGGGACGCGACAGACGCGCAACCAGCGTCTCGACGCTGTCGCAGCTTTCCACGGTCAGGCGCGCAGCCTCGGCAAGGCGTGCTGCCGGTGTGGTCTCGTCCTTGAGCCCGACATAGCTACGCAGACGAGCCGCACGCTGCTTCAGATTCGCATCACGCAGGACGCGCACCGCATTTTCAAGCGTGGGGACCGACAGGGCGCCGTCGATCAGTTCATCACCGATCTGGCTCGACAGGGTCTCGATCGGGTCGGGCGCGTGACGCTCATGGGCGGCACGGTCCTGAAGCGCCTGCATCTCGCCGGTGAGACGTTCGGCAAAAGCCGCGCCATCTCGCAGGTCCGGCACGGTTTTCGGATCGGCCTTGCTCTCGGGTTTCGGGGCAGGCGTTCCGGAAGAGGCGTGATGCGGCGCGGTATTGGACAAGGCACTCTCGCTTATGTTCAGTTCACGGACTGCGCCCGGTTTTCCATGCCCCAAGAGTGATGGCAATGGTGGATTGCGGGAGGCGCAGGACTTTTTATCCCGCCGGTGGTAATCGATCCATCATGCAACAAGCGTTTTCCGAGAATCCGCCGCCAACGCAACGACCTGCCGAACCCGCGACGACCGAGGCCGAGGCGCTCGCAGCACTCAGGGCGTCCCGCCGTCTGGCGGGCGGGCTGCTGGTCGGAATGGGCGGGCTCATGGTCATATCGGCCGGGCTGCCGGCCATGGGTCTTGTGAAGGACGGCCTTGTTCTGGAAGTGCTGCGTTCCGGGGCGCGGGCCGGGGTGGTGGGCGGCATTGCCGACTGGTTTGCGGTCACGGCACTGTTTCGCCATCCGTTGGGGCTACCCATTCCGCATACGGCTGTTCTGCCACGTCAGCAGCCCCGTCTGGCACGGGCTCTGGGCCGCTTCGTCTCAACGCAGTTCTTCACTGAGGAGGATGCCGGGCGGGCGCTGGCCTCGGCAGATGTCGCCCGTATTCTGGCCAATCTGTTGCGGCAGCCGCGCACAGCCAATGCCACGGCCTCCGCCCTCCGTCGTAGCGTGCCGGACATGCTGGACCGTCTGGAGGACGGGCGGGCTAGTGCTGCCATTGCCAAAGCACTGCCGGTGCTGGCGCGTGGTGAGGCCTCCATCAACGTCATCACCCGTGCGCTGCGCGCATTGGTTGAGGATGAGCTGCATCAGGAAGTGCTCTCGGCGCTGCTGGAGCGTTTCAAGATTGCCGTGCAGAAACGCGAGACAACATTGCGCAGCTTCATTGAGGAGCGTGTGCGTGAGCAGGGCGGTCGTATGATTGGCTGGGCCATTGGCCCCTCTGTCGCCAATCGTGTGATCACGGCCCTCTATCTGGAACTCGAGCGGATCGACCCTCAGGACTCCGAGCTGCGCGAGGGTTTCACCAGCTGGATACGTGCCGAGATCGACCGGCTGGAACAGGACCCCGAGCGGCGGGCGCGTTTTGGCGATGCCGTAAGCGGTTATCTTGGGCATGACAGCCTTAAGCTGTGGTGGTCCGAGATATGGCAGCGCTTTCGGACCCTAGCTGAAGATGATCTGGCCTGTGAAAATGGCTGGAGCCGTAGCGTGATTGAAACAGCGCTACAGAGTCTGGCCGACCAGCTTGACCACGACCCCACCATGCGCGCGCGCCTCGAGCAGACGCTGCGGACGACACTTGTGCGTGTCCTGCCATCGCTTCGTGACAAGCTGGCATCCTATATCGCCTCCGTCATGGAGCGGTGGGACCCGGCGGAACTGTCGGCGCGGCTGGAGCAGCGTGTAGGGCGTGATCTGCAGTATATCCGTATCAACGGGACCCTGGTTGGTTTCGTGGTGGGCGCCCTGCTGGATATGCTCATGCGGCTCTGTTTCGGCCATCTGGGCTGACCCATCGTCCTGCGGTGCGAGGCCTGTGCGGTCACATGTCGTGCGCAGGATGCACAACCACCTGTTTTATCCTCATGACAAGAGGTGAAAAGGGTTGACGCGGGAGCCTCGGACGCGCATCTGCTAGAAAAATAGCACCATTTAGGTCTTTAATTTCTGTTCATGCGGAACTGATCGAGGGAGCAGAATGCTCAGGTTATCGAAACTCGCTGATTACGCTACGGTTCTGCTCGTGCAGCTTGGCCAACAGGACACGCTCATGACAGCTACTGCGCTCGCGGGTGCGACCGGTGTGCCCGAGCCGACGGTTGCCAAGCTCCTCAAGGGATTGGCAGCAGACGGGCTTGTGGCCTCGCATCGCGGGGCACGCGGCGGCTATCGTCTCGCCCGTTCGCTCTCCGATATCTCGATCGCTGCCGTCATTACGTCGGTCGATGGTCCGATTGCACTCACGGCCTGTGTTGAGGGGCGTGTGTGCGAGGCCAAGTCGCTCTGCTCTCTCTCCTCGGGGCAGTGGGACATGGTGAACACGGCCATTCGCTCGACCCTTGAAGCCATCAATCTGGCGGATATGAGCCGCGCCCATCTCTCGGGGGGCTTCATGCCGGCGTCACGCTGCGTGACGCATGATCACGCCGAAAATCACGACCAGCATCCTGCCAGGGAGGGATGACATGCCAGCCGTAACCGAAACACGCGAAGCCGTCGAAACCCTTGGCCAGTCGACCTATAAATGGGGTTTCGAAACCGAGATCGAGATGGAGTTCGCGCCCAAGGGCTTGAGCGAGGACACGATCCGGTTCATTTCCGCGCGCAAGCAGGAACCCGAATGGATGCTCGAATGGCGCCTTCAGGCTTTTCGCGCCTGGAAGTCCATGGAAGAGCCGAGCTGGCAGAAGCCCCATTATCCTGCCATCGACTATCAGGATGCTTTCTACTTCGCCGAGCCGAAAACGAAACCCGGCCCGAAATCGCTGGAAGAAGTCGATCCCGAGCTGCTGCGGACCTATGAAAAGCTGGGTATCCCGCTACATGAGCAGGCCATTCTGGCCGGGGTCGAGGGTGCGGGCGAGCCTGAGGCACGCCTGCCGGTGGCCGTCGATGCCGTGTTTGACTCCGTTTCAGTGGTGACGACATTCCGCAAGACCCTCGAAGAGGCTGGCGTGATTTTCTGCCCGATATCGGACGCCATTCGCGAGCATCCCGAGCTGGTGAAGCGCTATCTCGGCTCGGTTGTGCCGGTCAGTGATAACTTTTTCGCTGCGCTCAACTCCGCCGTGTTTACCGATGGCTCGTTTGTCTATGTGCCGGAGGGTGTGCGTTGCCCGATGGAGCTGTCGACCTATTTCCGCATCAATGCCCGCAATACCGGGCAGTTCGAGCGCACGCTGATCATCTGTGAGGACCGGGCGACTGTCTCGTACCTTGAGGGCTGCACCGCGCCGATGCGCGACGAGAACCAGCTTCATGCGGCCGTGGTCGAACTGGTGGCCATGAACGATGCCACCATCAAGTATTCGACGGTGCAGAACTGGTATCCAGGCGACGAAAATGGCAAGGGCGGCATCTATAATTTCGTGACCAAACGCGGCGCCTGCCGCGGTCGCAATGCCAAGATTTCCTGGACACAGGTTGAGACCGGCTCCGCCATTACATGGAAATACCCTTCCTGTATTCTGGCGGGTGAGGGCTCAGTTGGCGAGTTCTACTCCGTGGCCGTGACCAATAACCGCCAGCAGGCTGACACGGGCACGAAGATGATCCATCTGGCGCCAAACACGCGCTCGACCATCATCGCCAAGACCATTTCGGCCGGACATTCGGACAGCACGTATCGTGGATTGGTGCGCATGATGCCCAAGGCACGCGGTGCCCGTAATTTCACGCAGTGCGACAGCCTGCTGATCGGTGATCAGTGTGGCGCGCATACCGTGCCCTATATCGAGAACCGCAACATGACGGCCCGTGTCGAGCATGAGGCGACCACCTCGAAAATTTCCGAGGACCAGCTGTTCTATTGCCGGTCCCGTGGCCTGTCGGAAGAAGATGCGGTGGGTCTGATCGTCAACGGGTTCTGCAAGGATGTCCTGAAGGAACTCCCCATGGAGTTTGCAGTGGAAGCACAGAAGCTCCTGCAACTCAGTCTTGAAGGTAGCGTCGGGTAAAGAGCCGCAACATGAATGATTTTCTGAAAATTTCCGGTCTCTGTGCGCAGATCGACGACAACGGAACCCCCAAGGAGATTCTGCGCGGTCTGGATCTCGAAGTACCCAAGGGCGAGATTCACGCCATCATGGGGCCCAACGGGTCGGGCAAGTCGACCCTGTCCTATGTGCTGGCCGGGCGTGACGATTATGAAGTCACGGGTGGCAGCGCCTCCTTCCAGGGCGAGGATCTGCTGGCCCTCGAGCCGGAAGAGCGTGCAGCACTCGGTCTGTTCCTTGCCTTCCAGGCTCCGGTGGAGCTGCCGGGCGTCAATAACGCAAACTTCCTTCGCACGGCCGTCAATGCTGTTCGTCGCGCCCGCAAGGAAGACGAGCTGGACGCTGTGGGATTCCTGAAGGCGGTTCGCGCAGAAACCAAGCACCTGCACATGTCGGACGACATGCTCAAGCGTAACGTGAATGTCGGCTTCTCGGGCGGCGAGAAGAAGCGCAACGAAGTGCTTCAGATGCGTATGCTGCGCCCGAAATTCGCGATCCTCGACGAAACCGATAGTGGCCTTGATATCGATGCCCTGCGTATCGTGGCAGAGGGCGTCAACAGCCTGCGCGGGCCTGATTTCTCGGCGCTGATCATCACCCATCATCAGCGTTTGCTGGATTATATCCAGCCGGACCGTGTGCATGTCATGGCCAAGGGACGCATCATCCATAGTGGTGGCGCAGAAGTGGCGCTCGCACTGGAAGCCCAGGGTTATCAGCAATATCTCGAGGCGGTGGCATGAGCGACGTCGCAGCCTTGTCGCCTGCGGTCGGGTCGTTTTTGACACGTGCCCATGAGGGTGAAGCCCGCGCGCTGCTGGCGCAGCAGGGCCTGCCCCAGCGTCGTGCAGAAGCATGGCGCTATACGCCGCTTCGCGAGATCGAGAAAACGAGCTTTGACGCGCCAGAGCCCGTGTCGCTTGGTGATGCGGAGGCGCTCCTTGCCCGTCTGGCACCTGAAGCGCGCACCGGGAATCGCGTTGTCTTCATCAACGGGTCGCTGGTTTCCGAGCTGACACGCCTGCCTGAGGGTGTTGTCATCACAAGCGACGTGGCATCGCTGGTGGCCGATCGGCCTTTGAGCGTGCTCAACAACGCCCTGTGTCAGCCGGGTCTGTCTCTGGTTGTGCCGGAAAACGTTGAGGCCGGTCAGGTCTGCCTCGTCTCGCTGGTGACGACCGATACGCCGGTCTCGACCCATCTTGCGCATCAGGTCACGCTTGAGGCCGGGGCTTCGCTGACCCTGCTCGATATCCAGTCGGGCGAGGGGGGCTATCTTGCCAATCCGAGCCTTACGGTGTCGGTCGCGGAAAAAGCGCATCTGACCCATCTGCGTGTCCAGCAGGATAGCCTTGAGGCCACCAACCTGGCCTTCGTCAATGCCTGCGTGGCTGAGCATGGAACGTATGACAGCTTCACCCTGACGCTGGGGGCCAGGCTCTCGCGTCATGAGGTGCTGGCGCATCTGGCTGGGAAACATGCGATGGTGCATGTGAATGCGGCCCAGCTTCTGGCTGGCGCGCAGCATGCCGATCTTACATCGGTCATCACCCATGCCGCACCCGACTGCAATTCGCGCCAGACCGTCAAGAACGTACTTATGGATGCGGCTCATGGCGTGTTCCAGGGCAAGATCCACGTTCATCGCGTTGCTCAGAAAACCGATGGCTATCAGATGAACCAGGCGCTTATACTTTCGGAGAAGGCCCAGATTGACAGCAAGCCCGAGCTGGAAATCTATGCGGATGACGTGAAGTGCAGCCATGGCGCGACCGTTGGTGCGCTTGATGACGAGCAGCTTTTCTATCTGCGCGCGCGCGGCATCCCCTATGCGGAAGCAAGGGCCATTCTCGTGCGCGCCTTCCTGTTGGATGCGCTGTCTCTCGTGACTGACGAGGCGGCTCATGCCCTGCTCGACCAGCGCGTGGATGCCTGGTGGCAAAAAAGAGAGGGATGATGTCCTCAATCGACATGCTCGACCGTTTTTCTGCTCTGCGCAGCCGGTTTCCGATCCTGTCCGAGACGGTTTATGGCCGCCCGCTGGTCTTTCTGGACAGCGCGGCGTCGTCGCAGAAACCGGATTGCGTGATCGAGGCCATGATGCACGCGATGCAGCACCAATACGCGAATATTCATCGCGGGCTGCACTGGATGAGCGAGCGTACGACCGAAGCCTATGAATCGGTGCGTACGCAGGTCGCGCGTTTTCTGAACGCCCCCGACCGTCATGAGGTGATCTTTACGCGCAACAGCACCGAGGCCATCAATCTCGTTGCTCATTCCTATGGCGCCTTGCTCAAGCCGGGTCAGGCGGTGCTGATTTCGGAACTTGAGCATCACTCCAATCTCGTGCCGTGGCAGATGCTGCGTGACCGCGCCGGGATCGAATTGCGCGTCGCTCCCATTACCGAGACAGGCGATCTCGATCTCGAGGCCTATGAATCCCTGCTGGCCGATGGCCGCGTCGGGCTTGTGGCCATCACGCATATGTCCAACGTTCTGGGCACGCTGACACCCGCAAAGACACTTGCGCGTCTGGCCCATCAATACGGAGCAAAAATCCTGCTCGACGGGTCACAATCGGCCGTGCATCGCGCGATCGACGTGCAGGATCTGGACGCTGACTTCTTCGTTTGCACAGGGCACAAGCTCTACGGCCCGACCGGGATTGGTGTGCTCTGGGCACGCAGCGAATTGCTCAATGCCATGCCTCCATTCCTTGGTGGCGGCGAAATGATCGAGACGGTGAGTTTCGCGAAATCGAGCTGGGCCGCTATTCCGCACAAGTTCGAGGCGGGAACGCCCCCTATCATCGAGGTGATCGGACTTGGCGCTGCGCTCTCCTTTATGGAAGAGCTGGGCGCTGCATCCATTGCCGCCCATGAAAACGCGCTCGTGGCCTACACGCGTGACGTGCTGGGTGGCAGCGAAGGCGTGAGGCTGATCGGTTCTCCGGCAGAACAGGGCGGTGTGGTCTCTTTCATTGTCGAGGGCGCGCACCCACATGATCTGGCGGTGCTGCTGGATCGGCAGGGTATTGCGATACGTGCTGGCCAGCATTGTGCCGAGCCACTGATCAGACGCCTTGGCCTGACCGCTACGGCCAGAGCCAGCTTCGGCGTTTACACCACACGAGATGATATCGACGCATTGGTGAAGGGCGTAGCACGCGCCCGTCAGATGCTGGTCTGACCAAGGGAGGTCGTTCATGTCTGAAGAAGGTCACATCCTGACCAGACCGCTTGGCGCTCCGGCGGAAACGCCAACGCCGGAAGCTCACGCCGGTGTTCCGGACGAGGATAGCGTCATATCGGCTATCGCGACCGTTTATGACCCGGAAATACCGGTCAATATCTACGAGCTGGGGCTGATCTACGCGATCGACCTGCATGATGATGGTCGCGTGGATATTGAAATGACGCTGACTGCCCCGAATTGCCCGAGCGCACAGGAATTGCCCGAGCAGGTGCGCGAGGCTGTGGCGGCGCTTCCCGGTGTCAGCAATGCCAGCGTCTCGATTGTCTGGGATCCGCCCTGGGATATGAGCCGCATGAGCGACGATGCCCGCCTTGCGCTGAACATGTTCTGAACCGGGAGAGAACCATGAGCGATACGACAACCGCCCCGGCACCGGTGAAGCGCGCCCTGCCGCCCCTAATGCAGATGACGGAGCGCGCTGCCACACGGCTGAAAAAGCTCTATGAGGGCGCAAACAAGGGCCAGCTTTTGCGTATTGGCGTGAACACGCGTGGCTGCTCGGGCATGTCCTATGACATGAGCTTTGTGGAGAGCGTGTCACCCGGTGATGAGCGCGTTACCGATCACGGGGTGGATGTGCTGATCGATCGCAAGGCGACACTGTTTCTGATTGGTACGGTGATGGATTACGAGGTCAAGGATCTCGAATCCGGCTTCACCTTTACCAATCCGAATGAGAAGGGCCGTTGCGGCTGTGGCGAGAGCTTTCACGTCTGACGACGTGAAAGCCGCTTCTTGCTTCTGGTAAAGGCGACAACGGCTTCAACCTCGGTCGACCAGAGGAACTGGTCGATAACCGCGATCGACAGCACCTCGTAACCCGCCTTTTTCAGGAGCGCCGAATCTTTGCTCAGCGCCTGCGGGTTGCAGCTGACATAGATGATGTCCTCGACCTTGGACCGTGCAATATGATCCATCTGGATCAGCGCACCTGCGTGAGGCGGATCCAGAACGACGACTCGCGCCTTTTCGAATTCTTTTGCGATAAGCGGCTGACGCGTCAGATCGCGATGCGTTGTCTCGATACGCTGGCCAATCGCGCCCGATTTTAACGCAGCAATAGCCTCGAAGTGGCCCTCATAGGCGAGGACGCGGCCCTTTTGCGCGAGTGGCACGGTTAATGTGCCGAAACCAGCAAACAACTCGACGATAGGATCGCGGCGGTTCAGCGCAGGCAGAGCGGCGAGTACGGCCTCGGCAATGGCGGTCTCGCTCTGGGCGCTAGCCTGCAGAAAGCCGCCCGGTGGCGGTGTAAGCTTTACGCTGCCAAAGGCGTGAAAAACCGGGCCCTGCTGAGCGACGATTTCATAGCCGTCATTCGGGCGGCGTTTCGAGCGCCATGAGATACGCGGGATCTTGTGTGTCTTGCCGAAATTGGCGAGCTTTACCCGATCCGTCGGCACAAGAGCCGCGTCCGTCGAAAGCAGAATATCCGGGCCGGAGCTGTAAAGATTGATCTGCAGATCACCCCCGCCTGTGACGGCGCCGAGCGAGCCAAGAACTTCGCGCAGGGGAGCGAGCAGCGCAAAAAGGGCAGGATCGATGACATGACACTCGGTCATATCCACGACATCGCCATGGCGGCGATGCAGCCCAAGGATAATCCGACCGGGCAGGCGCTGGAACGCCAGATCGATGCGGCGACGGCTTTCAACCGGCACCTGCATGGCCTCGATACGGGGCAGATTGTCGAAGCCCGCACGCTGAAGCGCATGCGCAACGAGACCTGTCTTCCATTCAAGAAGCGCTGGCAGGGCGGTTGTCTGCATGGAGCAGCCGCCGCAACTGTCAAACAGCGCGCAGACAGGGGCAACGCGATTGGCGGAAGCACTCTCGATATCGAGCACCTCGATATGCCGATCGCTGCCAACACGCAACTTCAGGCGGTCTCCGGGGACGGCTTGCGGAATATAGGCGGGCTTGTCGTCGATAAGGACAAGCCCGTCGCCGTTCGCTCCGTAGGAGAGAACGGTTGTATCAATCAGGGACGCCATGATCGCTCAGACAGTACCGCGATGCTGGATCGGGCCGACCTGATCTTCACTCTCGACCCGGCGGTTGCGACGGGGGAGGAGCATGAAGGCCGGGGTCTCATGGCCGAAGCCGGTGCGCGGTGCGTCGTGATCGAAGGCGTTCGTCGGCGCAACCGAACCACGGTCGGCGCTCGCATGCTCACCAGAGTGACGCTCGATCGTCGCATCCTGCTTCGGGCGCGATGCTTGACGCGCCGGTTCGGACGCAGCAGCCCGGTCACGGTCACGGTCACGGTCACGGTCACGGTCACGGTCACGGTCACGGTTTTCGCCGTGGCGGTTCTGGCGACCGCCGCGATCCTTCCCGCGCCGCTCGCGTCGTTCATGCTGTCCGCCTTCCTGCTCCGGATCGGCCCAGGGGAGGGTTTCAATACCCTCGATTTCGACCATCGGAATCGGCGCGTGCTTCAGCTTCTCGATACCCTCAGCCAGAAGCTTCTGGCGAGGTGAGGCTAGACTGAAGGCATGACCTGTCTTGCCCGCACGTCCTGTGCGGCCAATGCGGTGGATATAGTCCTCGGCATTGAAGGGCAGGTCGAAATTGAAGACATGCGACAATCCGCCGATATCGATGCCGCGAGCCGCGACGTCGGAACAGACGAGAATCTGCAATTCGCCAGCCTTGAAGCGTTCCAGCGTCTTGAAGCGCAGCGACTGCGCCAGATCGCCATGCAGGTGCCCAACCGCGAAGCCATGCTTGTGCAGCGATTTGTAAAGCACATCCACATCGCGCTTGCGGTTGCAGAACACGATGGCGTTTTGCACGTTTTCGCGACGCAGCAGCTTGCGCAGGAGGCGACGCTTGTCGTGTTCATCAACGACGAGCAGCGCTTCCTCAATGGTCGTGGCAACCGATGAGGGACGGGAAACCGTGATTTCCTCAGGCAGATGCAGGAACTGATCGGCCAGGGTGCGGATCTCCGGGGCCATCGTCGCCGAGAACAGCAGGGTCTGGCGGCGCACGGGCAGCATGGAGACAATGCGCGTGATATCGGGAATGAACCCCATATCCAGCATACGATCCGCCTCGTCGATGACGAGGATACCGGTCTGGGTCAGAAGCAACCCGCCACGATCAAAAAGATCCATCAGGCGACCCGGCGTGGCGATCAGGATATCGACACCCTGATTAAGTACCGCACGCTGGTCAGCCATGCTCTCGCCACCAATCAGCAGGGCATGGTTGAGCCGCAGATGCTTGCCATAGAGGGTGAGGTTTTCGGCAACCTGCAGTGCAAGCTCGCGCGTCGGTTCCAGAATGAGAGAACGTGGCATGCGGGCGCGGGCGCGCGAGCCTGCGAGCTTCTCCAGCATGGGCAGTGTGAAGGACGCTGTCTTGCCTGTGCCTGTCTGGGCGACACCCAACACATCCTGTCCGCTCAAAACGACCGGAATGGCGCGTGCCTGAATCGGGGTTGGGTGCTCGTACCCCATTTCCTCGATGGCACGCATGATCGGTGCAGAAAGGCCAAGCTCGGAAAAAAGTGGCTTGGGCGCATCGATGATGGCTTGCAGCGCCGGGTCGGCCTTGGCTGCTTCGGTTGTGCTTGCGGGCGGGGTGTCTTGCGTTTCCGTCGCGGCATCGGCGGGCGATGCGTCAGCTGATGCCGTACGGGCTGAGTTCCTGCCACCGCGTCGACGACGCGAGCGCGTCGCACGGCTGTCGATTTGTACTTCAGGCTCAGAAACCGCGGGGGTAGGGGCCTCGGGTTCAGCAACTATGGTGCTGCTCACGACTGGGGCGTTATCCTGCGCAGCAACCTTTTCGGCGGCTTTCTTCACAGCGCGGCTGCGTGTTTCCGCCGGGGTCGTGCTGGGGGCGCTGTTGCGACGCGAAGGGCGGCCGGCGCGAGACTTGGGCTCGTCCGTGTCAGATGTTGCGGACTCTGCGACCGCTTCTTCCTGCTTGGATGCAGCGGACTTTCTGCCGCGGCGTGGCTTTTCGGCTGGCGGTGCCGTGTTGTCGCTTTTGACTTCGCCTTCTGAAATTTCTGCAGCGACAGCTGTCTTGCGCGGGCGGCCCGGCTTGCGCTTGGCGGGCTGCTGGGGCGAGACGGGCACTTCTGGGCTCGCATCGGCCGGAGCGGTCACGACGGCCTCGATCTCGGTTGCGCTGGTGCTCTTGCCACGTGAAGAACGACGGCCAGCTGATTTCGGCTCGTCTGCCTTGCTACCCGTCGTAGCGGGCTTGGTCGCCTTGCGCGTGGTGGATTTTGCTTTGGCCGGGGTCTTGGCGCTGGCAGAGTCTGCCGCGTTGATCTCGGGCTCGGGAGCGGTTTTCGCTGTAGCCGCCTTCGTGGCGCGTGCCTTGGTCGGGCGCGCTGCCGTAGTCTTTGTCTTGCGTGCAGCCTTCGCGACGGGCGACGCAATCGAGGCCTCGGGTTCGCTGTTGCGCGGCTGTGTGTCAGCCACGGCCTCCATCACGGATTGTTCCGTCTTTGAGGTGGAACGTTTCTTGCGTGTGGTGGAGGTCTTTGCAGAACCTGCGGTCGATTTTGCGGTCAAACTGCTCTCTGATAACTTTGGAGGTCCAGAAATGATGCGGTGCCGTAGCGCTGCATATTCTCAAACAGGTCAGCCCGTAATGCTGGCCAATTGCCTGTGCGTTATCGCGAAATCAGGCAAAAGGCAAGATTTTACGGGGTATTTTGCGTGTCTCTCATTCCGCCTTCCGCGGCCAGCCCGTAGCGGCAGGGGCGCGGCTGGGTCGGTCCCTGTTTACATGTTTCCGCCCATGGCCGCGCAAAGCACGGTCAGGACACCAACACCGACCATGATGATCACGCGCTGCCGGACCTTGTTGAACAGGGCAGGCTGCGGGCGGATGGCGCGGCGGAGGCTCTGGAACGGGCCGAGATAGGCGCTCACGAAAATCAGCGCCATGACAAGCGCGAGACCCTGCATGAGGTTGATCGGCAGGCTCATATTCGCAAAGCCGCCCGTATGAATGACGAGCAGCCATCCCGTCACCAGCGCGGTAGGGATGATGTGCAGCAGGGTACGAAAATAGCGCGCGATGAGTTGCATCTGGACGTTCTGGCGCTGTGCGGGCTCCAAAAGGGCCACGGTGCTGCGGCTCACAATGGCTGCATAGAGACCGCCGCCAATCCAGTACGCCATGCATAACAGATGGATGGCGAGAACGAGGCTCCAGAGAAACGGGTTCGACATGGGGGCTCCATAACGGGTCGGTTCGCGCATGAATCAGCCCTCAAAAGGGCGGCATCATGAATACACGGGGTTGCTGCGACGTTCCCTAGCAGTATGCGCGAAATCATCAACAGTGGAGTGAATTCATGACAGCCTTGCCGCTACGTTTCTGCCTGCCGGACCCTGCCCAGTGTGCCGCAATGGATGAAATGGCGAGCCATAGTATCGGCATCGAGGCGTTAATGGAGCGCGCTGGATGGGCAGTAGCGCAGGCCGTCAAAACGCGGTTCGCCCCGTGCCGTGTGCTGGTCCTGTGTGGGCCGGGCAATAATGGAGGCGACGGCTATGTGGCGGCGCGCTATCTCGAACGCGCCGGGTGGCCGGTTCAGGTGGCGGCGCTGGCCGCACCTCGGGCAGGCACCGTAGCTGCTAAGGCAGCGGCGCGCTTTCATGGCAGGCATGTCGTTTTTGATCAGGAAAGCGCGGCACGTGCCGATCTGGTGATCGATGCCGTTTTTGGGGCCGGGCTCGATCGGGCGCCATCGGACGAGGTGATGACCGTGCTGGCCAGCGCAAAAAAGCGGGTGGCGATCGATCTGCCAAGCTTTGTGAACGGTCGCACTGGCGCGTTGCTGGCGAGTGATAGTGCCTCCCGAGAGGTGCCTGATTACCTCATGAGTGTCACGTTCGTGCGGCCCAAACCAGGACACGTGCTCTATCCTGCGCGATCAATCTGCGGGGAGGTGATCTGTGCGGATATCGGCATGCCGGAAGATTGCGTGGCGCACGCTGCACCAGACATGTGGCTCAACCATCCCGCGCTCTGGGCCATTCCGGCCATGTCGCCAGATGATCACAAATATAGTCGCGGCGTGGTGAGTCTTTGTGGTGGGGCGGTCATGCCCGGCGCCACACGTCTGGCGGCAGCGGGCGCGAGGGCCAGCGGGGCTGGGCTCGTGCGAATCAGTGCTGGCAAAGCCGCGCAGGCTTATCGTCTGGGTGCGCCCGGACTGGTGATCGACGATGCGCCGCTACCGGCGTTGCTTGAGGATGAACGGCGCAAGGTGTGGCTCTGCGGACCGGGGCTGACGCCTGAGGAAGTGGAAGCGGCATTGCCGAGCCTGCTCCGCGCGGGTCGTATCGTTCTTGCGGATGCCGGAGCACTTGGTTGGGCCGATGGCGTTCCGGACAAGCTGCGCGGCGTGTCGGTCATCACACCCCATATCGGAGAATTTACCAAATTATTCGGTGCCCCTGGCAAGGATCTGGTCCAGGCCGCGCGTGCTGCGGCGGAAAAGCTTGATTGCGTGGTGCTTCTCAAAGGGGCTGTGAGCATTATCGCGGCGCCGGATGGGCGAGTGATGCTCAACGACCACGCGAGTCCTGCACTGGCCACGGCAGGCTCCGGAGACACGCTGGCCAGTGTGATTGCCACGATGCTGGCGGCAGGCATGCCAGCCTGGGAAGCCAGCTGTGCCGGGGCCTGGCTGCATGGCGAAGCAGGGATGAAGGCTGGCAACTGGCCTGTTGTCGAGGCGCTGGATACTCATCTTGGTGATGCGCGGGCATTGGCAATCGCCCTTCATGCTGCCGCGCACGAGCAGGTGTGAAAGCTTATGGGCATGTCGTGGAGCGCCCCGTCTTGTGAAAAGATTGATCTTGCTGTAAAGCGGCGCGCTTGACGGCTCAGTTTACTCTGATCCGAGTGTGCGGGCGTGGTGGAATTGGCAGACACGCCAGATTTAGGTTCTGGTGGCGCAAGTCGTGGGGGTTCAAGTCCCTCCGCCCGTACCAAAAAATTTTCTCCTTAGTCGGGGCTTCCTGCCTTGCCTGTGCTGCGATGAAGCCGGGCGCGGGGCCCCGATGGCAACCCGGTCAATAGAGGATCGCCTGACAGATGCAGGTTACCCAAACGCAATCCGAAGGTCTGAAGCGCGGCTTTACCGTCACTGTGCCGGCTGGCGATCTGGAGGCGCGACGTGCCGCTCGTCTCGCCGAGCTCGGCCGCACGATCAATCTGCCTGGCTTCCGCCCCGGCAAGGTGCCCGCATCGCTCGTCAAGCAGCGCTATGGCGCCGCCCTGAACGGCGAGATCATGGAGCAGGCTGTCAACGACTCCACCAACAAGGTTCTGGAAGACAACAAGCTGCGCCCTGCCGTGCAGCCCAAGGTCGAACTTGTTTCCGGTGGTGAAGGCGAAGGCGATCTCGTTTTCAAGATCGAGCTGGAAGTCCTGCCCGAAATCGCCGTGCCGGATCTGTCGGGTCTCGAACTGACCCGTCTGACGGCCAAGCCGAGCGACGAGACCATCGACAAGGCTCTGGCCGAGCTGGCAAAGCGTCAGCGCAGCTTCGAGACGATCGAGGAAGATCGCGCCGCCCGCACCGGTGACGTTGTGAACTGCGATTTCGTGGGCAAGCTCGATGGCACGCCCTTCGATGGTGGCACGGCACAGGACGTCAATGTCGAGATCGGTGGCGACGGCTTCATCCCTGGCTTTGCCGAGCAGCTCGAAGGCATGAAGGCTGGCGAAGAGAAGGTGATCACGGTCACGTTCCCCGCCGAGTATCAGGCCAAGGAACTGGCTGGCAAGGAAGCAACCTTCGACATCAAGGCGAATGCGCTCAAGACTCCGGTTGATCCGGCGCTTGATGACGAGCTGGCCAAGAAGATCGGATTCGAGAACATCGCCCAGGTGCGTGACATCATCGTCAAGCAGGCTGAGGGCGAATACGGCCAGCTGTCGCGTCTGCGCATCAAGCGCGAGCTGCTGGATGCCCTGTCGGGCAAGACCGATTTCGAAGCGCCCGAGAGCATGGTCGAGAGCGAGTTCGGCCAGATCTGGCAGCGCGTCGAGCAGGATCGCGCTTCGGGTGAGATGGATGAGGAAGACGCGGGCAAGGACGAAGAGACCCTGCGCGCCGATTACCGCAAGATTGCCGAGCGTCGCGTAAAGCTGGGTCTGCTGCTGGCAGAAATCGGCCGCACCAAGGAAATCACGGTAACCCGTGAAGAGCTGATGCAGGCTGTTCGTCAGGAAGCCATGCGCTACCCCGGTCAGGAACAGGCCGTTTTCGAGTTCTTCAGCAAGAACCCGCAGGCAGCTGATGGTCTCCGTGGCCCGATTCTCGAGAACAAGGTCGTCGATTATCTGATCGAGCTGGCCAAGGTCACCGAGAAGGAAGTCACGCCGGAAGAGCTGGCAGAAATCCCGCCTGCCGATCTCTGATCGTCTGATTCGCGCCGAAATGTCTGGAGTCCGTTCGTTTTTTGACGGACGGGCTCTAGGCGTTCATGGTGGCCATACCAAGATGAGAGAAGTCACACACCGGCCCTGATGGGGCCGGTGCCAGTTAGGAACGGAAATGGCCATGAGGGATCGCGATCCTGTCGAGATCTTCAACAACGCGCTCGTACCGATGGTCGTCGAGCAGACGTCACGCGGCGAACGCGCTTTCGATATCTATTCCCGCCTGCTTCAGGAGCGGATCATTTTCCTGACAGGCCCGGTTTACGACCAGGTGGCCGCTGTCATCTCGGCTCAGCTTCTCTATCTGGAGAGCGTCAATCCGAGCAAGGAAATCTCGTTCTACATCAACAGCCCCGGTGGTGTGGTTTCAGCCGGCCTCGCGATGTACGACACGATGCAGTACATCCGCTGCCCCGTAAGCACGGTGTGCATCGGTCAGGCGGCATCGATGGGTTCGCTGCTGCTTGCTGCCGGTGAGAAGGGACGTCGGTTCTGCCTCCCCAATGCCCGCGTCATGGTGCATCAGCCTTCAGGCGGCGCTCAGGGCCAGGCATCGGATATCGAGATCCAGGCCCGCGAGATTCTCGAAATCCGCAAGCGCCTCAACGAGATCTACCGTCATCACACCGGGCGTACGCTTGAGGAAATCGAGCAGAAGCTTGAGCGTGATTCCTACCTCTCCGCAGATGAAGCGAAGGCTTTCGGTCTGGTCGATGAGGTTGTTCAGGCACGCCCCAAGAGTGTTGCCGAGCCGGGCTAAAGCCCTTGTGTTCTCCGGTTGCGAGGTCCGGCCCTCCTACCGGGCCCTACGCGGCGAACGGGCAATCCTGTCCTGTGATTGCCTTCAGGTATCCAATTATTGCCTCTTGCCGGAGGGGCTTGCCGGGCTTCTGTCGCCTGGCCTAAGTTTGAAGTTCCCCCTGTCGGGGCGTCATCACTGATGCGCCGGATCGGGGAGGAGGAGCAGCGATGAATAACAAGACCGGCGATTCGAAAAACACCCTGTATTGCTCGTTCTGCGGCAAATCGCAGCACGAGGTGCGCAAGCTGATTGCCGGTCCAACCGTTTTCATCTGTGATGAATGCGTTGAGCTGTGCATGGATATCATCCGTGAAGAGCACAAGACGCATCTCGTGAAGTCACGTGACGGGGTGCCAACCCCGAAAGAGATCTGCAAGGTTCTCGATGATTACGTGATCGGTCAGTTCATTGCCAAGCGTGCGCTGTCTGTGGCTGTGCACAACCATTACAAGCGTCTGGCTCATGCCCAGAAAAGTAATGATATCGAGATTGCAAAGTCCAATATCATGCTTATCGGCCCGACCGGTTCGGGCAAGACGCTTCTGGCCCAGACGCTTGCACGTATTCTCGATGTGCCGTTCACCATGGCCGATGCCACAACCCTGACTGAAGCCGGTTATGTGGGCGAGGATGTCGAGAACATCATCCTCAAGCTTCTGCAGGCCGCCGATTACAATGTCGAGCGGGCCCAGCGTGGCATCGTCTATATCGATGAGATCGACAAGATCTCCCGTAAGTCGGACAATCCTTCAATCACCCGCGATGTGAGCGGTGAGGGTGTGCAGCAGGCGCTGCTGAAGCTGATGGAAGGGACCGTGGCTTCTGTTCCCCCGCAGGGTGGACGCAAGCATCCGCAGCAGGAGTTCCTGCAGGTGGATACCACGAACATGCTCTTCATCTGCGGTGGCGCATTCGCGGGGCTGGACAAGATCATTTCTGCTCGTGGCAAGGGTTCGGGCATCGGCTTCGGGGCTGATGTGCAGAATCCCGATGATCGTCGTCTGGGCGCCGTGCTTCATGACGTCGAGCCTGAGGACCTGCTGAAATTCGGTCTGATCCCGGAATTCATTGGTCGTCTGCCTGTTGTCGCGACGCTGGAGGATCTCGACGAGGAGACGCTGGTCGCCATTCTCTCGAAGCCCAAGAATGCGCTGGTCAAGCAGTATCAGCGTCTGTTCCAGATGGAAGGCGTGGCACTGACCTTCACCGATGATGCCCTTGTGCAGATCGCCCAGCGCGCCATTGCCCGCAAAACCGGTGCGCGTGGATTGCGTTCGATCATGGAAGCCATCCTGCTGGGCACCATGTTCGATCTTCCGGGCCTTGATGGCGTGGAAGAGGTCGTCATCAACAAGGATGTCGCTGAAAATCGCGCTGCGCCCGTGTATGTCTATGGCAAGGGCAAGGCCGCAGAACCCACTGAACAATCTGCCTGAGTCAATCAGGTAAAAACTCCTGGGCTGGCTTGCCGCACCAGCCCTTCATCCTCACATAAAGGGGATACTGCCTTTTCAGGCAGCAAAGATGCGATGCCGGCCACGCCAGACTTACGGGTGGCCGCATTGAGATCGTCCTCAAGGAGATCAGGATTTCATGACTGAAAAAAAGAGGAAAACTGCGGTGAGCAAGCTGAACACCGCAGCAAAGGCAGAAGAAGCCAAAGCCAAGACAAAGCCGGTCGAGACGATCGCTGTCCTGCCTCTGCGCGATATCGTTGTTTTCCCCCACATGATCGTGCCGCTTTTCGTCGGGCGCGAGAAATCCGTCCGTGCGCTTGAGGCTGTCACGCGTGACAGCAAGCAGATACTGCTTGTTGCCCAGAAGAACGCCTCCCAGGATGATCCGCCAGCCGAGGATATCTATCGTTTCGGCACCGTTTCCACGATCCTGCAACTGCTGAAACTGCCCGACGGCACCGTCAAAGTCCTTGTCGAGGGCATTCGCCGTGCGCGCATCAAGGAATTTCATGATGTCGACGGCCATTTCGAGGCCGAGATCGAGGACGTACAGGACGAGGTTGAGACGGGCAGCGAGGCTGAGGCGCTCGGACGCACCGCGATCTCGCAATTCGAGCAGTATATCAAGCTCAACAAGAAGATCGCGCCTGAAGTCATGGTGTCGCTCAACCAGATCGAGGATCTCTCGAAGCTGGCCGATACGATTGCGAGCCATCTGAACCTGAAAATCGCCGAGAAGCAGGAAATCCTGCAGGGCAGTTCGGTCAGCAAGCGGCTGGAGCAGGTTTTCGCTCATATGGAGCAGGAAATCGGCGTCCTGCAGGTCGAAAAGAAAATCCGTAACCGCGTCAAGCGGCAGATGGAGAAGACCCAGCGTGAGTATTATCTGAACGAACAGCTCAAGGCGATTCAGAAGGAACTGGGTGAGGGTGAAGACGGCCGTGATGAAACGGCTGAAATCGAAGAGCGTATCGCCAAGACCCGCCTGAGCAAGGAAGCCCGCGAGAGGGCCATTGGCGAGCTGCGCAAGCTGCGCGGCATGAGCCCGATGTCGGCTGAATCCACAGTGGTGCGCAATTACCTCGACTGGATCCTGTCCATCCCCTGGAAGAAGCGCTCGAAGGTCTCACGGGACTTCGCCGCGGCAGAGGAAGTGCTCGAATCCGAGCATTATGGTCTTGAGAAGGTCAAGGAGCGCATCCTTGAATATCTTGCGGTCCAGACGCGCTCACAGAAGCTCAAGGGGCCGATCCTGTGCCTCGTAGGGCCGCCGGGTGTGGGCAAGACCTCGCTGGCGCGGTCAATTGCGAAAGCAACGGGCCGTCAGTATGTGCGCATGTCGCTGGGTGGCGTGCACGACGAGTCCGAAATTCGCGGTCATCGTCGTACCTATATCGGCTCGATGCCGGGCAAGATCGTCCAAGGCATGAAGAAAGCCAAGACGTCGAACCCGCTATTCCTGCTGGACGAGATCGACAAGATGGGCTCCGACTGGCGCGGCGACCCGTCTTCCGCGCTTCTCGAGGTGCTGGACCCGGAGCAGAACAGCACGTTCAACGATCATTATCTCGAGGTCGATTACGATCTGTCGGACGTGATGTTCGTGACGACGGCCAACAGCCTCAACATGCCCCAGCCTTTGCTGGACCGCATGGAGATCATTCAACTGTCGGGATACACCGAAGATGAAAAGGTCGAGATCGCGCGTCGTCATCTGGTGGGCAAGCAGGCTGAAGCGCATAATCTGAAGCCGCATGAGTGGTCGATCAGCGATGACGCCCTGCGCAGCCTGATCCAGCATTACACGCGTGAAGCCGGCGTACGTAATCTGGAGCGCGAAATCGCGAAGATTGCGCGTCGTGTGGTCAAGCGCCTCGTGACGAGTTCGGTCGAGACCATTGCGGTCACGGCGGAAAATCTCGGCGAGTTCTCCGGCATCCGTCGTTTCAAGCATGGTGAGACCGAGAACGAGGATCTGGTCGGCATGGTGTCCGGCCTTGCCTGGACTGAAGTCGGTGGCGAGATCCTGACGATCGAGAGCGTGATGCTGCCCGGCAAGGGACATGTAAAGGCGACGGGCAAGCTGGGAGAGGTGATGCAGGAAAGTGTTTCTGCAGCCGTTTCCTATGTGCGCTCACGAGCCCAGTCCTTTGGCATCAAGCCGACGATCTTCGAGAAGCGTGACATCCATGTGCATGTTCCGGAAGGGGCAACGCCCAAGGATGGTCCGTCTGCCGGTGTCGCCATGGCAACGTCGATTGTCAGCGTCATGACGGGTATTCCGATCCGCCGCGATGTGGCGATGACAGGGGAAATCACCCTGCGTGGACGCGTGCTCGAGATTGGTGGTCTGAAGGAAAAGCTGCTCGCGGCGACACGCGCCGGCATCACGACGGTATTTATCCCCAAGGATAATGAAAAGGATCTCGCCGAGATCCCGGCCAATGTGAAGGACGCGCTCAAGATCATTCCGGTATCGCATGTCGATCAGGTTCTGGCTTCCGCACTGGTGCGGCCGCCCGAGGCAATCGAGTGGGATGAAGAGGATGATGTGCCGGCCGCACTGGGGAAGGACAATCTCTCCAGCCAGCTACCACACTGAGGATAGGGGAAGCGTGATCTTCCCCATTTCATCAGATTGACCGGACTAACGCGGTGGCCGCCCTTAAGGGGCGGCCATTGTCGTATTCATGGCAGGAAAGTCGCAGCGCGGGCCAAAGCGTGAAACCGCCCGGCTTGCGGGCCTCAGCGCTGTTGACGTTAGGGAAAACGCCTTCATAGTGCCTTGCTTGTAGCACCGCCTGTGGGCGGATGATCGGTTATTCAGGAACTCTGCGAGGAAACGAGATGGAAAAGCCGCTGAACAAGCAGGAGCTCATTGCTGCGGTTGCAGAAAAGACCGATCTGCCCAAGGCGAAGGCCGGGGATGTCGTCGAGGCGCTGTTCGCGAGCATCGAGGAGGCGCTCGCACGCAAGCAGGAAGTGCGTCTGGTCGGATTTGGTTCGTTTGCAACGGCAACACGCAAGGCTGCCAAAGGGCGCAACCCGCGCACTGGCGAAGAAATCGACATTCCCGCGTCGGTTTCTGTACGTTTCCGTCCCGGCAAGGGCTTGAAGGATGCCGTAAGTTAACGTATCCCCTCTCCCACGGCAGGCGGCGATTCGACCGTCTGCCCTGAGGGCGATTAGCTCAGCGGTAGAGCGTCTCGTTTACACCGAGAGGGTCGGCGGTTCAATCCCGTCATCGCCCACCATTCCTCAGCTTTTGGAAGATCGATGAGCTTCCAGTCAGGCTTCAGCTGGACCCTTGAGTGCCATGAGACACTCGGTTCCACCTCCGATTTCTGCAAAAACGAAGCAGAAAATGGTGCTGCCCATGGCAGAGCCGTCCTTGCCTACCGTCAGACGGCCGGTCGCGGGACGCGCGGGCGTCAATGGGACGCCCCCAGCGGAAACCTATCTTTCTCCTTCATATGTCGTGATGCTCGGGTAAACGACCTCGTGCAGGCCATGCCGTTCATGGTTGCCGTGGCGCTTCATGACGCTCTCTCTGCCTGCGCGCCGTCCGCGGCACTGCGGATCAAATGGCCCAACGATATTCTGAGCGATGGCGCCAAGCTGGCTGGCGTGCTGATTGAGCGCGGCGGTGCGACTGGTTCCGAATGGATTGTCATCGGCATTGGTGCCAACCTGAAGACCGCGCCGGTTATTGCAGGGCGCCAGACGGTCGCACTCTCAGCGCTGGGAGGGCAGGTTGGCCCCGCCGATCTAGCCCGCCAGATACTGACGCGTTTCTCATTCTGGTTCGATCTCTGGCAGCGTCGGGGCTTTGCGCCCATTCGGCAGGCATGGCTTGATCGGGCGCATGAGCCGGGTTCGCGGCTTGCGGTCCAGAGGGGTGGAGACTATATAGAGGGTTTCTTCGCGGGTCTCGATGAGTGCGGTCGGCTGGTCTTGCAGACCGACCAGAACGAGGTTCAGACAGTCGCGGCGGGGGATATTCTACTGCTTGGGTGAAGGACGGTCTGTGCTCCTCGTTGTCGACGCTGGTAACACGAACATTGTTTTTGCTGTCCATGACGGCAAGGAGTGGCGTGGTACCTGGCGCATATCGACGAACGACCAGCGGACCTCTGATGAATACGCCGTCTGGCTTCTCGGCCTGATCGAATTATCCAACCTCAATCACCGTGCGATATCACGTGCGATTATCGGTACCGTCGTGCCAGCTGCGCTTTACCATTTGCGCCGTCTGTGCCGGGAATGGCTCGATATCGAGCCTCTGATCGCCAATAATGCGCTCGACTGGGGATGTCCCGTCAAGGTTGATACCCCGGCCGAGGTGGGCGTGGACAGGCGGCTCAACGGGCTGGCCGCACAGCATTTCTTCGGCGGTCCGCTGGTGGTGGTCGATTTCGGTACAGCGACGACTTTCGATGTGGTGGATAGCGAGGGCGCCTTTTGTGGGGGTGCGATTGCACCCGGTGTCAATCTCTCGCTCGAGGCCCTGCATCAGGCAGCAGCGCGTCTGCCCCGTATCAGTGTCGGGCGTCCATCTTCTGCCATTGGGCGCAGCACGACGGTTGCCATGCGCTCGGGTCTTTTCTGGGGTTATGTCGGTCTGGTGGAAGGGATCGTCTCGCGCATCGCGCTTGAGATGGCCTCACCGATCAAGGTGATCGCGACAGGGGGACTGGCCCCGCTTTTTTCCGAGGGAACAGATCTGTTCCAGCATGTGGCTCCAACTCTCACGCTGGATGGCCTGCGCTTGCTCGCTGCGCGCAACGCCACTGGCGAATTTATTCCGGCACCAGGATGAAGGTGTATTTTTTTGTCTCTATCTAGGATTAATTTATGAGCATTACTGAAAAAGGTCTGGCCTTCCTGCCATTGGGCGGGACGGGCGAGATCGGGATGAACTTCAATCTCTATTGCCTCGACGGTAAGTGGCTCGCCATTGACTGCGGTATCGGTTTTTCGGGCAACGATACGCCTGAGGCTGAAATTCTCATGCCTGACCCGCTCTTCATCGCCGAGCGGCACAAGAGCCTGTGCGGCCTAGTGATCACTCATGCGCATGAAGACCATCTGGGTGCCGTCGCGCATCTCTGGCCGCAATTGCGCTGCCCGATCTATGCCACGCCTTTTGCGAGCGCTGTGCTTCGACGCAAGCTGGGAGAAGCGCATCTGCTGTCGCAGGTGACGATCCATACCATCCCGATGGGTGGGCATTTCGCAGTCGGGCCGTTCGATCTGCAATTCATCAATGTCACCCATTCGGTGCCCGAGGCGCAGTCGCTCGTTCTACGCACGCCTTACGGCACGATCGTACACACAGGCGACCTCAAGCTCGATCGCGAGCCTGTGGTGGGCCCCCTGACGGATCTCGACGCCTTTAGGGCCGTGGGTGACGAGGGCGTTCTGGCCATGGTGTGCGACAGTACCAACGTCTTCCGTGACGGGATTTCTGGTACGGAAGGCCAAGTGCGTGATTCCATGGCCGATCTGATCAAGACGCTGCATGGCCGCGTCGCGATCACCTGTTTTGCCAGTAACGTCGCGCGTGTCGAGAGCATCGCACGTGCAGCCAAGGCGGCCGGACGTCAGGTGATGGTGGTCGGGCGTTCTTTGCGCAATCTTGAGGTTGCGGCCCGCGAATGCGGCTATCTGCAGGATATCCCGCCCTTCCTCGACGAGCGCGAGGCGAATTCGGTGCCGGATAACCGCCTGCTGATGATCATCACAGGCAGCCAAGGCGAACCCCGCTCGGCGCTGTCGCGCATTGCCTCGGATGTTCACCCGAACATTTCGCTGGGTGAGGGGGATACGGTTATCTATTCCTCACGCATGATCCCCGGCAACGAGCAGGCCGTCATGGCGGTGCAGGACAACCTGACCCGTCGCGGCGCCACTGTGCTGACCGACAAGGACCATCTGGTCCATGTGTCGGGCCATGCCACAGCGGACGATCTGCGTCATCTCTACAGCCTTGTGCGCCCCAAGCTGAGCGTTCCGACGCACGGTGAGTGGCGTCATCTGACCGCTCACGCAGCACTCGCTCGCGAGACCGGCGCCGAGGCGATCCTGCTTGAGGATGGTGACCTGCTGCGTCTCGGCCCGGATCACGCCGAGGTGGTGGATACCGCCCCCACGGGTCGTCTGGCGCTCGATGGCGGGCGTCTGCTGCCCATGACCGGCGGCGTGCTGGCAGCGCGTCGCAAGATGCTGTTCAACGGCATGGTCATTGCGAGCTTTGCGGTTGATGACGAGGGCTATGTGATTGGCATGCCCAAGATCAGCGCGCCCGGCCTGCTGGAATCGGAAGATCCCGAGAGCACGCGCATCTCGGAAGAGTTCGCCGATGCCATCGATGAGATCCCTGATGATCTACGTCAGGATGACGATGCCTTCCGCGATGCGGCCAAGACGGCGCTGCGCCGCGCGCTGGGACGCAAGTTGCAGAAGCGTCCTCTGGTCGATGTCCATCTGCTGCGGGTCTGATCCCGCAGCGTCTGCCACGAACGCGCCATAACAGGCGCGCCATTTTTCTTTTCTAGAACGGTCACACACGATGCGTCTGTCCCGCGGTTTCCTGCCCACCCTCAAAGAAGTCCCTGCCGAGGCCCAGATTGCCTCGCATCGACTGATGCTGCGCGCTGGTCTTGTGCGTCAGACTTCGGCGGGTATCTATGCCTGGCTTCCGGCTGGTCTGCGCGTGCTGCGCAATATCGAGCAGATCGTGCGGGAAGAGCAGAATGCCATCGGCGCGCAGGAATTGCTGATGCCGACCGTCCAGTCTTCCGAGCTGTGGAAGCGCTCTGGCCGTTATGACGCTTATGGCCCCGAAATGCTGCGCATCCGCGACCGTCAGGACCGCGAGTTGCTCTACGGACCGACCAATGAGGAAATGATCACCGATCTTTTCGGTCAGGTCATCAAATCCTATCGTGAGCTGCCGCAAGCGCTGTATCATGTGCAATGGAAGTTCCGTGATGAGCTGCGTCCGCGCTTTGGCGTGATGCGCGGTCGCGAGTTCTTCATGAAGGACGCCTATTCCTTCGATGCGTCTTATGAGGACGCTGTTGCTGCCTATCGTCGCATGATGCTGGCCTATCTGCGCACCTTCCAGCGTCTGGGTGTGCGGGCTGTCCCCATGAAGGCCGATACCGGGCCAATCGGCGGCGATCTGAGCCATGAATTTCTTGTGCTGGCGCCGACAGGTGAGAGCGGCGTGTTCTTCGACGCAGCGCTGGAGGAACAGGACTGGCTGCATGAGGCCGTCGATATTGCCGACCATGCCAGCCTTGAGTCGTTTTTCAGCGGCGTTACGAAGTTCTATGCCGCGACTGACGAGATGCATGACGAAAAGGCGTGGGAAGACGTTCCTGCCGATCGTCGCCGTGAAGGGCGTGGTATCGAAGTCGGGCATATCTTCTATTTCGGCACCAAATATACCGAGTCCATGGGGATCTCGGTCAGCGGTGCTGATGGCAACCAGTTTTTCCCGGAAATGGGGTCGTACGGCATCGGTGTATCGCGCCTTGTCGGTGCCATTATCGAGGCCAGCCATGACGAGGCCGGGATCATCTGGCCGGACTCGGTCGCGCCTTATCGCGCTGCCATTCTGAGCCTGAAGCCCGGCGATGAAGCCGTGGATGCACTGTGCGAACAGCTCTATGCCGCAGCGCCTGACGCATTTCTCTATGACGATCGCGGCGAGCGTGCAGGCGTGAAGTTCAACGATGCGGACCTGATGGGTCATCCCTGGCAGATGATCGTCGGCCCGCGCGGTGCGAAGGAAGGCAAGGTCGAACTCAAGCGCCGTGCGACCGGCGAACGCTTTGAGCTGACAGTGGAAGAAGCACTTGCGAAGGTGCTGGGTACTGATTCAGCAGGCAAGGACGCCGCCTGATCATGTTCAACCGCTTCGAGCGCGTGGTGGCGGGGCGCTATCTGCGCGCCCGTCGCGGAGAACGCTTCGTTTCCATCATCGCGATTTTCTCGCTCATCGGCATTGCGCTGGGCGTCGCCACCCTCATCATCGTCATGGCGGTCATGAACGGGTTTCGCGCCGATCTGATGGGCCGCGTGCTCGGACTGAATGGCGATCTGAACATCTTCAGCGCAGGGCACAGCATCACCAATTATCAGGATGATGTGGTAGCCATACGCGAGGTCAAAAACGTCATCCGTGTTACGCCAATGGCGGAAGGGACGGTGCTGATCGATGCCGGGAATTATTCCACGGGTGGCGTCGTGCGTGGCATCATCCCCTCTGACCTGCGCGATCTCCATGCCCTGAGCGATAATATCACCGATGGCAAACTTGCTGATTTCCAGGGCGATGATGCGATTGCCGTTGGCACGACGCTCGCGGCCCGGGCCGGCCTGACGGTTGGCAGCAAGGTAACGCTGCTCTCGCCAAATGGCCGCGCTACGCCTTTCGGGACTATGCCGCGTATAAGGGCCTATCATGTGGCCATGGTGTTCGATGCTGGGGTGAATGATTACGACACCAGTGTCATCCTGATGCCATTAGATTCTGCCCAGCGCTTTCTGATGATGCCCGATGCGGTATCGCTCATTCAGGTGGCGACGCGTGACCCGCTTGAGGTGATGCCTGTCACCCGCGCCATCGCCCAGCGCCTGGATGACCCAAGGCTGCGCGTGATGGACTGGACCCAGAGCAATAACGCGTTTCTGGGTGCGCTGACCGTGCAGCAGAACGTGATGTTCCTTATTCTCACCCTGATCATCCTGGTGGCGGCGTTCAACGTGATCTCTTCCATGATCATGATGGTCAAGGACAAGACGCGCGATATCGCAGTGCTGCGCACATTGGGCGCCAGCCGGGGGGCTGTCATGCGCATCTTCCTGATGTGCGGCGCCTCGGTCGGTGTGTCCGGCACACTGATCGGTTTCGGGATCGGGGTCGTATTCTGCCTGAACATCGAGCGCATCCAGCATGGTGTGGAGCATCTGACCCATACCAGCCTGTTCAACCCGGAATTCTATTATCTCGAACACCTGCCAGCCAAGCTGATCTGGTCGCAGGTCATCGAGGTTATGGTCATGGCGCTTGCCCTGTCTTTTGTCGCAACGCTTTACCCGTCCTGGCGCGCGGCCAAGACCGATCCGATCGAGGCACTGCGCCATGAGTGAGACCAACCTCGCAACTGCCCCGGTTCTTTCTTTGAAGGACGTCACGCGTCGTTTTCGCTCCGGCGAAGAGACGCTCGAAATCCTGAACGGCGCGTCTTTCGATCTGTTCCCCGGAGAGATCGTGGCTCTTGTCGCGCCCAGCGGTACGGGCAAATCGACACTGCTTCATATCGCCGGTCTGCTGGAAGCCCCGCAGGAGGGCAGTGTGCGCATTGCCGGGCACGACACGGCCTCCCTGTCAGACACGGCACGCACGCAGATACGACGCGACGAGGTGGGTTTCGTCTATCAGTTTCATCACCTTCTCGCCGAGTTCACGGCACTGGAGAACGTGGTGCTCCCCCAGCATATTGCGAGCGTTTCCCCTCGCGATGCGACATCACGCGCGACCGATCTTCTGACGCGTTTCGGGCTCGCGCATCGGCTGCACAATCTGCCGGGCAAGCTTTCGGGTGGAGAGAAGCAGCGTGTGGCTATTGCCCGCGCTCTGGCCAACCGACCGAAGCTTCTTCTGGCTGACGAGCCGACCGGCAATCTGGATGTGCATACTTCCGATGCCGTGTTTGACGAGTTGCTGCATGCGGTTCGTAGCGAGAATGTGGGCGCGTTGATCGCGACTCATAACGAGGAGCTGGCGTCGCGTATGGATCGTGTCGTGACCCTGCGTGATGGGCGGATCGTCTCGCGATAAAGAAAGAGATGAAGGGGGCGTTCGGGTCTGATAGACCATGACCCATGTCCCATGCCCCCTTCGTTCATCTTCGTAATCACTCCGCCTATTCGCTGAGCCAGGGGGCGATACGCATACCCGATCTGGTGGCTCTGGCCGCTGAATCCGCCATGCCTGCCGTGGCGTTGACCGATACAGGCAATCTTTTCGGGGCGCTTGAATTCTCGCAGTACTGCACGGGCAAGGGTGTGCAGCCCATCATCGGCTGTCAGCTCGCATTGCCATCGCGCAGCGACAAGCCCGGTGCCCCGTCAGAGCCCATGGTGGCGCTGGCCCGTAATGAGGCGGGGCTTGCCAATCTGCAGTTCCTCTCTTCCGAGGGATTCCTCAAGGGCGATCCTTCCGACCCGGCCATTCTGCTCGAGACTCTCTGCGCTCATGCGGACGGGCTCTTTCTGCTGACTGGCGGGACGCGTGGGCCATTGTTCCGCCTGCTGGCCGAGGGGCAGGAAGATCAGGCCATGACGCTGCTGCGCCGTTTGCAGGAGAGCTTTGGCGCCCATATGGCTGTCGAGCTGCATCGCCATGGTCTGCCTGAAGAGAAAGCCGTCGAGCCCGGCATGATCGCCGCTGCTGACCGCCTTGGCTTGCCTTTGGTCGCCACCAACGAGTGCTTCTTCTCCAAACCGGCCATGCATGAAGCCCATGATGCGTTGCTCTGCATTGCGCAGGGACGCACCATGGCGGAGCAGGAGCGCTGGCGGGTCACGCCGGAGCACTGGTTCAAATCTCCCGATGCCATGCGTGCGCTTTTTGCCGATCTGCCGGAGGCCTGTGACAACACGCTCATGATCGCGCAGCGCTGCGCGGTGAAGGTCTCGACCCGTCCGCCGCTCCTGCCTGTCTGTCCCAAGGTGAATGAGGGCGCGACCGAGGAAGAGACATTGCGGGCCATGTCGGAAGAGGGGCTACGCCAGCGCCTGTCCCGTATGGAGGCCGATGACGACACACGCAGACGCTATGAGGAGCGTCTGGAAATGGAGCTCGGCATCATCGGGCGTATGGGCTTTCCCGGTTACTTCCTGATTGTGGCCGACTTCATCCAATGGGCGAAGGAACACGATATCCCGGTAGGGCCGGGTCGTGGGTCGGGGGCAGGCTCTCTCGTGGCCTGGGCGCTGACTATCACCGATATCGATCCGCTGCCGTTCAACCTTCTGTTCGAACGATTCCTGAATCCCGAACGCGTCTCGATGCCTGACTTCGATATCGATTTCTGTCAGGACCGGCGCGATGAGGTGATCCGCTACGTGCGCACCGAATATGGTGGCGAGCGCGTGGCGCAGATCATCACCTTTGGTAAGCTTCAGGCGCGCGCCGCCGTGCGCGATGTCGGGCGCGTACTCGGCCTGCCTTTTGGCATGGTCAACCGCGTGGCGGAGCTGATCCCGAACAACCCGGCCAAGCCTGTCACGCTTAAACAGGCCATCGATGGCGAGCCGCGCCTGCAGGAAATGCGCGAGAACGACGAGGCGCTGCGCCGCCTGATGGAAATCGCGTTGCAGCTCGAAGGGCTCTATCGCCACGCGTCAACTCACGCGGCGGGTGTAGTGATCGGCGATCGGGAACTGGTCGAGCTTGTGCCGCTCTATCGCGATCCCAAGAGCGATATGCTGGTTACGCAGTATAACATGAAATTCGTGGAGCAGGCCGGGCTGGTGAAGTTCGACTTCCTCGGGCTGACCACGCTCACCATTCTCAAGCGTGGGATCAATTTCATCGCGCAACAAGGCATCGAGGTCGATCTGGCCACACTGCCTCTGGACGACGCGCCTACCTATGACATGCTGGCCCGTGGCGATGCGGGCGGCGTGTTCCAGTTCGAAGGCGCGGGCATGCGCGACGTGCTCAAGCAGATGCGCCCGACAAGGCTTGAGGACCTGATTGCGGCTGTGGCGCTCTACCGTCCGGGGCCGATGGCGAATATCCCAGATTACTGCGCGCGCAAACACGGTGCCTCATGGGAGCCGCCCCATGAGGAAATTCGCGATATCCTGTCCGAGACCTATGGCATCATGGTCTATCAGGAACAGGTCATGCAGATCGCGCAGAAAATGGCCGGGTACAGCCTTGGCGGCGCCGATCTGCTGCGTCGTGCCATGGGCAAGAAGATCCGCGCCGAGATGGACACGCAGCGCGAGATCTTCGTCAAAGGTGCCACCGGACGCGGGATCACCCCTGAAAAGGCTGCCGAGGTGTTCGACCTCATGGCGCGTTTTGCCGATTACGGGTTCAACAAATCTCACGCTGCCGCCTATGCGCTCGTCTCGTATCAGACGGCTTGGATGAAAGCGAACCATCCGGTGGCGTTTCTTGCCGGATGCATGTCGCTCGCCCGCGAAAAGACGGACAAGCTGGCCTCGCTCTGTCAGGAAGCGCGTCGGATGAAAATCAAGGTGCTTCCCGTCGACATCAATCGCTCGAAGGCTGATTTCTCGCTCGAAAAGCAGGAGGACGGAAGCTGGGCCATTCGCTACGCTCTGGCTGCGGTTAAACGTGTCGGGTTTTCGGCCATGCAGGCCATTGTGGAGGCACGTGGCGACAAGCCCTTTGCCAGTCTTGCCGATCTGGCTGCACGTTGTGATGCCAAGCAGCTCAACAAGATCCAGATTGAAAATCTGGCCAAGGCGGGAGCTTTCGACTCCCTCGACAAGCCGCGTCATATCGTCTTTGCCAGCTCGGAAATCATCATGCGCCGTGCGCAATCCGATGCGCAGGAGGCGGCTTCGGGTCAGATTGGGCTGTTCGGTGCCTCGGCCGAGCCCGAGGAACTGCGCCTGGCCGAAGCCCCATACTGGCCCGAATTCGAACGTCTGGCGGCCGAGGCCGAGGCGATCGGATTCCACATGTCCGCGCACCCGCTGGATGCCTATCGCTCGGTCCTGAAGCGGGCCAATGTGCTGACATCGCAGAATCTCATGACCGCCGCTGAAAACGGGTCTTATCGCGTGCGTATTGCGGGCTGCGTGGTCGACAAGAAGGAGCGCCCTACCAAGAGCGGTAGCAAGATGGCGTGGGTACGCCTGTCCGATGCGACGGGTGGTTGCGAAGTGACCCTGTTCTCGGAAGTGCTGTCGCGTTGCCGCGACCTGCTGGTGGCTGGTCAGGCGGTGATGGTCACGGCCGATCTCAAGCTCGAGGGCGACGCCCTGCGTATCACCGCCAATGACGTGACCGATCTGGAGAAGGCTGCGGCACAGGAAAGCTCGGAGATGCGCGTATGGATCAGCGAGGCGTCAGCGGTGACGAAGGTGCGCGATCTTCTCAGCAGCCAGGGCAGGGGGCGCGGCAAGATCGTGCTGGTGCCAGCCGTGGACGAGACCAAGGCTGTGGAGGTGACCCTGACCGGACACTTCCCGGTCACGCCACGATTGGGCGAACAATTGCGCACCATTCATGGGGTATCGCGCATTGATCATCTTTGAGCGGGTGAGGTGTCCAAGGCGCGACACGATGGGACGACAGCGATCCAGATCATCGCAATCCGCAATAGCTAACCTGCATCGGATCCCGTGTTGTAGCGCAGCTGCACATGGAGCGATGTTTACGGGGGAGCTGTGTTCAACGGTGGGTTTCAAGAGGCGGAGAAATTATGCCTGTGAGCAACCGTACCTCTTCAACCTTGCGCGCGCGATCGCAAGCTGCTGTTCGGTGAAAAGTGTTGACCACGGTGATTGCAGGACAAGGTACTCGACGCTTTTCGTAAGGCCCTCCGTCTGTCCGTGAAGATAGAGCTGGGTAAATCCCTCTGACGGATTGGGTGTGGCCAGCAATCTGTCAGCAGCTTTCTTACCGCCCAACTCCCTGACAAGCTGCAAATATCTGGTTGCTCTGTAAGGTTTCGGAAGCTTGAGCCCCTCGTGATAGATGTTTTCCATTGCCGCGTGAAATTTCTTTTCGAGCATAATCATATTCCCTTCGTGATTAGCTTGGTTCGGCATATCCCCGGGTCGAACAATGTCGTCAGATCCTGACCGTTTGCCTCCGGACGCCAAAGAGCGTCTTGCAATCATCACTCACCTGAGCAGGCGGTGTCCTATAGGGCCCGCCTAAGTTCGCCTGATTTGCGCCGGGGATCAAATTTCCACGCCCTCGCGAGCCCCTCTGATTTTTGCCCGAGCGGCATCACGCGATGGAAGAGAGTTGCGCCTGTCGCTTATGCGTGTGCTGAGGATCGACGGCAATCCCTGCTCTTCTTCCTTGCCTTTTCGAACGAAAAAGGCGATACCGCGCCCGTCTGGCTTTTCTGACGGCGTTGTCAGCAGGGGAGTGAGGCAATTCGCACGTATGACGACAGACTCTCTGGTGCCCGTGAAAACGCGCAATGTCATACGGAGGCACAACCAGAAGAACAGGAATTTGCATCATGGCGATGCCTGAATTCACCATGCGTCAGCTGCTCGAAGCCGGCGTTCACTTTGGTCACCACACACGTCGCTGGAACCCGGCGATGGCACCGTATCTGTTCGGTGTCCGCAACCAGGTTCACATCATCGACCTGCAGCAGACCGTTCCGATGCTCGATCGCGCCCTGCAGGCCGTTCGCAACACGGTGGCCGGTGGCGGTCGCGTGCTGTTCGTCGGCACCAAGCGCGCTGCTGCCGAGCATGTGGCTGAGGCTGCAACCCGCTGCGGCCAGTACTACGTCAACCATCGCTGGCTCGGCGGCATGCTGACCAACTGGAAGACCATCACGGGTTCGATCAAGCGCCTGCGCCAGATCGACGAGATGCTCTCCGGCGACACGCATGGTCTGACGAAGAAGGAAATCCTCGACATCACCCGTGACCGCGAGAAGCTTGAGCGTTCGCTCGGCGGCATCAAGGAAATGGGCGGCCTGCCGGACATCCTGTTCGTGATCGACACGAACAAGGAGAAGCTGGCGGTTGAGGAAGCCAACAAGCTTGGCATTCCGGTTGTTGCCGTTCTCGACAGCAACTCCAACCCGGCTGGCGTGACCTACCCGATTCCGGGCAATGACGACGCCATCCGCGCCATCACCACCTATTGCGACCTCGTGTCGCAGGCCGTGCTCGATGGTATCTCGGCTGAAATGGCTGCTTCGGGTGCCGATTTCGGCGCGTCTGAAGAACTGCCGGTCGAGACGGTTGTTGAAGAGACCACGGCAGAAGCTCCGGCTGAAGCCTGAGATGCGTGCGGGAGATCGTGAGGTCTCCCCAGGCATTCGGAATTTCTGGCGTGCCCGGCTGAAAAGCTGCGGCGCGCCGTTTCGTTCCTAGAGCCTGCCCCGCGCTTTCGGGATGCGGGAAGGGGCTCAGGTTCTTTATTGTGGCGAGCATTGTCATCCGGTCAGCCGATCGGGTCTGACGGGACATTGCTCAAGAGGAGTTTTGAACATGGCGGAAATCACTGCTGCCCTCGTTCGTGACCTGCGCGAGAAGACTGGCGCCGGCATGATGGACTGCAAGAAGGCTCTTACGGAAGCTGCTGGCGACATGGATGCCGCCATCGACTGGCTGCGCGCCAAGGGTCTGTCGCAGGCTGCCAAGAAGTCGGGCCGCACCACGGCTGAAGGCCTCGTGGCCGTCGCTTCGGGCAAGAACAAGGCCGCCATGGTCGAAGTCAATGCCGAGACCGATTTCGTGGGCCGTAACGAAGCCTTCCAAGCATTCGTCGAGTCCGTGGCTCATGCTGCGCTCGATGCCGGTGACGACCTCGACACCCTGTCGCAGGCCAAGCTGCCCACGGGCCGCACGGTTGCCGAAGAACTGACCCACCTGATCGCCACGATCGGCGAGAACATGTCGCTGCGTCGCGCCAAGGTTCTGACCGTTCCTTCGGGCATCGTTGCTTCCTACGTGCACGGCGCGCTGCGTCCGGGCGTTGGCAAGATCGGCGTTCTCGCTGCTGTCGAAGCCCCGTCGGAATCCGAAGCCCTGCTGACACTGGGTCGCCAGATCGGCATGCATGTTGCCGCAACGCGTCCGGCTGCTCTGGAAGTTGCCAGCGTCGATCCGGAAGCTCTGGAGCGTGAGCGCCAGGTTCTGATCGAGCAGGCCCGTGAGTCCGGCAAGCCGGAAGCCATCATCGAGAAGATGATCGAAGGCCGTATCCGCAAGTTCTACGAAGAAGTCGTTCTTCTGGAGCAGGTCTGGGTGCATGATGGCGAGACCCGCGTGTCCAAGGTTGTCGAGAAGGCCGGCGCCAAGCTGATCGCTTTCGAGCGCTTCCAGCTCGGCGAAGGCATCGAGAAGGAAACCAGCGACTTTGCTGCCGAAGTGGCCGCTGCCGCTGGCGCCTGATCGGTCCTATGATCACGGGATTGGTTGCAGCACATGAATTTCGAATGTGCTGCAATCGTCCTCTCCGCCCGGCGCTACGGCGAGGGCGGGGCTGTGGTCCATCTCTTCACGGAAGAATATGGACGCATTGCCGGTCTGGTGCGTGGCGGCTCGTCACGACGTCAGGCCGCGCTCTGGCAGCCGGGTAATCTGATTCTTGCCCGTTATGCCTCCCGCCTGTCCGATCAGCTCGGGCATCTGAGCGGTGAAATGGTTCAGGAAACAGCCGTCAGGCTACTGGACCGCCCTCTGCAACTCGCTCTGGTTCAGTCAGCCGCCGAACTGGCCGATGCTGCCTTGCCGGACCGCGAGCCTCATCCCGATTTCTTTCTCCAGACCGTGCGCGATCTCGCGGCGTTCTGTGTGCTGTCCGATCCCGCTCCGGTGGTGGATTATGTGCGCTGGGAAACCGCGTTGCTGGCGACGCTGGGTTACGGGCTGACGCTCGATTGCTGTGCCATTTCAGGCGCGACGACTGATCTCGCCTTTGTCTCACCGCGAACGGGACGCGCTGTAAGCCGCGATGCCGCCGGGGAATGGGTCGATCGTCTCCTGCCACTGCCTCATTATCTGACCTCGCAAGGGGGTGAGGATGACGGCGATGATCCCGCCCTCTGGGCTGAGGGACTGGCGCTGACGGGGCATTTCCTCTCACGCCATCTTTTCGGCTCCCAGCACAAACCAGTCCCCGGTGCGCGTGAGCGTCTGGAGATGCGTGTCAGGGCGCTGGCGGATGCGCGTGAGGCGGCGCAGGAAAATCCCCCGGCATAGGTGTTCGTGCCCCGCGAAGCGCCGGGGCCCTGTCGATCAGATAATCGAATATCATGTGGGGCAGGGTCAGAGCCGCCAGAAGCTGAAACGTGATAGCGATCATTCGCGGTGCCGACGGTCCTGCGTAGAACGGCACCATGATGGCCCCGATGCCTAGCGAGGCAAATGTGAGCGGCAGGCTGCGATAGAATGCGTGACCCGGTGAGCCGAGACGGCTCCAGCGAGAGTCAGCGACGAGTGATGCGATATGCGCCGGTGCGTGCTGGAACACGAAATAGATCATGAACGCTTGCAGCGGCGGCAACAACGCGAACGGGACAATCAGCCCGAACAGCGACCATAAGCGCCTCATACGCGTCGCGGGAGGACTGACGCCTAGCCACGCGCTGGCGCAGAGGGCCCAGACGGGAAACAGAACGGTCAGCCATGATGGCGGTGAGGCAAGATGAGTAGGCGGCGCCATGGCACTCAGCAGCGCCGCCGTGGCTTCTGGCTGGAATACGCAGGGGAGGATCAATGGCGCCCCCCCAAGGACAAACCCGGCAAACATTGAAGAACCGTTGTCGCGCATCTCACCGCCAAAATGCCAGACGGACAGAGCCAGAAACAGATTGAGCGTGACCAACGGCTCGATATGCCAGGCGATGAGCACGAGCCCGACAAGCGCGAGATAAGGCATCGAGAAAACAGGAAACCAGAGATACCCGAGACGGGGCCGCAGCGCTTGTCGTGCCATCTCTCCATCAAGCGCGCCATGTGGCAGACCGAAAATGATGATGGTGGCGAGACTGATCAGCACATTATTGGTGAGGATCGCGGCAGCGGCGCAAATTCCCGCACAGCCCCAATAGAGCGGGGCGAAGAAATTGCGTGGCCCGGTCAATGTCATGAATGTCATGCCGGGCCAGACATCATCAGACCGTGTCCAGTTTACGGTCATCGGACAGGCTGAGGAAGCCAAACCCGACCTTCGCCAGAACATCCGTGATGGCGATAATGAGCACGCTTGCCGAGTCCGGAACGATGCCAAGGCCGTCAGGCGAGAGAGCGAGAATGATCGGATACACCATCCAGAGCACCGAAAGGATGGTGGCGCTGCGGATATAGGCCGTCTGCACTTCAGGCCGCTCGAGGCGGTTGGCCTGAAGCTGCGAGACCCAGATGACATAATACACACCCAGAAACGCCACACAGGAAAGCACGAACCAGATCCAGCGGCTGACCACATTCTCCGAAGCACTGAAGGCGAAGGCGGTGATGATCATGATCACATCCGCAGCGACTGCGCCGAGCAGCAGATCGGCACGCTTGCGGCCGCGGAACATCCCAAGAAACCCGAGACCGACAAGCAGAAGCGGGGTTGTAAACACCCAGTCGATATAGCGGCCGAACCAGAAGATGCGGGTCGTGCTGGCGGCGCCTGCGAGTGTGGCGTCCGTCGGCAGGAGCACTGCGCCCTGGCCTGTCGCCATGGCGACATACAAACAGCCCGCAATGATGGGGACGATACCGTGAGCAAGGCTCATAACCCCTTCGGTTTCGTTACGACGTTTGCCAAGCAGCAGCAGCGCCGTCCCACCGGCAAACATGATCAGGGCCGTCAGCCAGAGAACTGTCAGGGTCATTATCGCTGTCTTTCACGAGATGAGGAGAGCGATGAACGGTGCCTGACACATAAAGTTGTAATTCGTCTGCCTTGACAGCCATATTTATCGGACCTGATCGCGCTCAGGCCTTTCTCTGGGCAGATGACGCAGAGGCGGCCATTCGCCGAAGCGTGCCACACAGGACCGGGAACAAAAACGGGGTATTTGCACTGGACAGTCCGAGCCGCGCCGCCTTATCTGCCCTGAAACGAAAGGGCGTCGCATGAGTCAGGATCTGGCAGGACATATCGAGGATACCAAACTCGCAGACGCGCTGAGCGAGCGCTATATTGCCTATGCCATGTCGACAATCATGGCGCGTTCGTTGCCCGATGTGCGCGATGGCATGAAGCCTGTGCATCGGCGCATCCTTTACGCCATGCAGCAGCTCAAGCTGGACCCGACGGCGGGTTTCAAGAAATGCGCCCGCGTCGTGGGTGACGTGATCGGTAAGTTCCATCCCCATGGCGACGCCGCCGTGTACGAGGCTCTGGTCCGCCTCGCCCAGGACTTCGCGGTGCGTTATCCGCTTGTCGAAGGCCAGGGCAATTTCGGTTCGATCGACGGCGATAACGCGGCCGCCATGCGTTACACAGAGTCCCGACTGACCGCTGTGGCCAAGGCCCTGCTGGAAGGCATCGAGGATGATGCGGTCGATTTCCGTCCGACCTATGACAATGAAGATGCCGAGCCCGTGGTCCTGCCCGGCGCTTTTCCGAACCTGCTGGCCAATGGCGCGGCCGGGATTGCGGTTGGCATGGCCACCAGTATTCCCCCGCATAACGCCGCCGAGATCTGTCGCGCTGCACGTCATCTGATCGAGAACCCGCAGGCGCCTGTCGAGGCGCTGATGCAGTTCATGCCGGGACCTGACTTCCCCACAGGTGGCGTGCTGATTGAAGACCCGGCCAGCATGGTCACGGCTTACGAGACCGGACGCGGCAGTTTTCGTACCCGCGCACGATGGGAGGTCGAACAGGGACGTTTTGGTACCTGGACCGTGATCGTGACCGAGATTCCCTATCAGGTGCAGAAATCGCGCCTGATCGAGCAGATCGCGGAGTTGATGGAGCAGAAGAAGCTGCCGCTCCTTGCCGATATACGCGACGAAAGTACGACAGATATCCGCCTGATCCTCGAACCCAAGACCAAGGGGATCGAGCCGGAAGTGCTGATGGAAACCCTCTTCCGGGTCACCCCGCTGGAGAGTCGTTTCAGCCTGAACATGAACGTGCTGGACGCCAATCGCGTGCCGCGGGTGATGGGGCTGCGTGAGGTCATCCAGTCATGGCTGGACCATCGCGAGATCGTTCTCGTTCGCCGTTCGCAGCATCGTCTGAACGCGGTTGAGCGCCGTCTGGAAATCCTTGAAGGGTTTCTGGCCGTTTATCTCAATCTCGATGAAGTTATCCGCATCATTCGCGAAAGCGACGAGCCCAAGCCCGAATTGATGCGTGTGTTCAGCCTGACGGATCTGCAGGCCGAATATGTGCTGAATATGCGCCTGCGCTCACTGCGTCGTCTTGAGGAGATCGAGATACGCAAGGAGCGCGATGCGCTTCTCAAGGAGAAATCCGGCCTCGAAGGATTGCTGGGTAGTGAGCGCAAACGCTGGACCCGTATCGGCAAGGAACTTGACGCGACAGCCGCCAGCTTTGGCGAGGGCGCTCTTGGCACCCGACGCACCCTGATTGCGGCACCGCCCGCACCGATCGATTTGAGTGCCGCCATACAGGTCGATCGTGAGCCCCTGACCGTGCTCCTCTCACGTGAAGGCTGGGTGAGGGCCGTGAAGGGGCATGGGATCGACCCCGAGAGCCACAAGTTCAAGGAAGGTGACGCGTTCGGGCTGGCGCTTGAGTGTCAGAGCACCGATCGTCTCTGCATTCTGGTGAGTGGCGGTCGGGCCTTTACGCTCAAGGCGGCTGATCTGCCGCGTGGGCGTGGCTTTGGGCAGCCCATTCGCGTTCTGGTCGATCTGCCTCAGGATGAGGATATCGTCTCTTTCTTCGTGATCGATGAGTCCGGACGTCACGTTCTGGCCAGCGAAAGCGGACGCGGCATGATTGTGCGTGACGCCGATATGGCCGCTGAAAAACGGACGGGCAAACAGGTCCTGACGCTCCGTGACGGTGACCGCGCCGGGTTCTGCGTGGCCGTTACAGGTGATCAGATCATCACCATGGGCAGCAACCGCAAGGCGCTGTCCTTTGCCCTTGATGCCTTGCCCGAAATGACAAAGGGCATGGGTGTCACGATCCAGAAGCTCCCGCCGGGTCAGCGCATCGTCGATCTGCGGGTCTTTGCCTCGGAAACAGGTCTGGTCTGGCATGAGGGGCAAAAGCCACGCAGTGACGCCGATCTCGCGTCGATTGTCGGCAAACGAGCGGATCAGGGCAAGGCTGCCCCGCAATGGATGACTCGAAAGCCTACGAACCGGGGCTGAACTCCTGGGGAGCGCCGGCGGGAGGGTTGTCGGCTTTCGGGCTCGATATCGCGACTGCCGGTGTCGAGGGCCCTGCAGAGGGCGCGCCTGCCAGTCGGTGCCAGTGCCCGTTGCGAAGAATTTCCGCCGGATTGAAGCGTGATTTATAGCCCATCTTCGTGCTGCCCGGCACCCAGTAGCCGAGATAGAGATAAGGCTTGTTGCGTCGGGCCGTCTCGGCAATCAGCCATAGAATGGATGCCGTGCCGTAGGAGCGATGGGTGTCTGCCGGGTCATAGAATGTATAGACTGCCGAGAGACCGTCAGAGAGCATATCGACAAGAGACACGCAGACCAGACGACCATCGCGTGAGCGGAACTCGAACAGGCTGGTTTCGACCGGGCTGGTCTCGACCATCGACTGATAATCATCGAGCCCCATGAGGGCCATATCACCATCGCCATGACGATGCGCCTGATAGGCCCGGAACAGGGCATATTGTTCCTCGGTTGCGACGATGGGGCGCTCAGTCACAACAAGATCGGCGTGGTCCCGGCGCACCCGGCGCATGGTGCGATCCGGCACGAATTCCGCGACAGGAAGCCGGATCGGGATACAGGACTGGCAACCATGGCAGACAGGGGCATAGACGATGCCGTGGCTGCGCCTGAAACCGGCATGGGACAGGCGATCATGAAGCTGGTCGACATCACTGCCGGTCAGCTCGGTCATGACCTTGCGCTCCGTCCTGCCGGGGAGATACGGGCAGGGCGACGGCTCTGTCGTGTAGAAGAGCTGGGGACGATGAGCTGACATAACCATCCTTTCTCTCCTCTGCCTGAAAACGCTTGATAGTGACGCCCCCCGCACGGGAGGGCCATCGATTGCGTAAGCCTGACTGTCCTGACCGTCGGTCGCTGCCTGCGGACCTCGCATTCCGGTCCGGTGCGACAGGGCGTTTCCGTCCTATCCGGACAGGCCAGCACCGGCCTTGCTTCAGACCCTTGTCCAACCGGTATCCTGACCCGGCAGGACAGACGCGCCGTGAAAACGCTGCGCACGCTTTACTGAGCGGCTCAGCAACATTCCTTGTGGCTAACCCAAAGCCTTGCACACCGAGTCCGGACGGATCTGGTCCATGATCACCCTCTCATATTTTACGATGATTTTTCCGGTTGCAAGATGTCTCTCTTTGAATTCCGGACGAATACGCTAACGTTATGAGAAATGAGCTGGCCTATTACCCTTCTTGACGCCTTCCTGATCCTGCTTCGGCTCGGTCTTGCTGTTGCAGTCACTTTGCATGTTCTGCGGACGAAACAGAACACGGCGGCCTGTGCAGGCTGGATCGGTGTGAGCTGGCTCATGCCGATTTTCGGCGCGTTGCTCTATCTGATGTTCGGTATCAATCGTGTCAGGCGTCTGGCGCGACGTCTGGTGAGTGACCATCACTGGCGGGGGCGGGGCCCGGCCTTTCATACGCGCCAGCGTATGGAGGGGGATTTCGCCCCCTTGGCGCGGATGATCGGCAAGCTGACCGAGCGGCCCCTGCTGGGCGGCAATTCCGTCGATTGCCTTCATGATGGCGACAACATCTATCCGCGCATGCTGCAGGACATTGCCTCGGCACAAGTCTCGATTCTGCTGTGTTCCTATATTTTCAGGGCAGATAGAATCGGGGAGCAGTTTGTGGATGCCCTGGTGGCAGCGCAGGCGCGGGGTGTCGCGGTGCGTGTGCTGGTTGACGGTATCGGGGGCGGGTATTCCCGCAGTGGCATTCACAAGGCCTTGCGCGTGCGTGGAGTCCCTTGTGAGCGGTTCATGCACTCGCTTCTTCCGTGGAAAATGCCATTCATCAATCTGCGCAATCACCGCAAAATTCTGGTTATCGATGGGCGTACCGGGTTTATGGGCGGCCTGAATATCGGTGAGGAGAACCTGCGGCGCCTGCGAATCAAGCATCCGGTGGCGGATACGCATTTCCGGCTTAAAGGGCCGATTGTTCATCAACTAACCGAAGCCTTTGCGCGTGACTGGTCTTTTACCTGCGGTGAAGAGCTTGACGGTAAGATCTGGTTTCCCGAGCTTGACCGGGCCGGTGATATCCCGATGCGTATCGTGACATCCGGGCCGGATAACGATCTTGAGAAGATCGAATTCTCCATGCTGCAGGCGATTGCCCTGTCACGCCGCGCGGTTCGCCTGATGACGCCGTATTTCCTGCCCAATGAGCGTTTGGTATCGGAGCTTTGCCTTGCAGCCCTGCGTGGTGTGCAGATCGATATCATCTTGCCACGTCGCAGCAATCACAGGCTGATCGATTATGCCCGCGATGCCAGTCTTGCACCGTTCCTGAAGGCAGGGTGCCATGTCTGGATGAACAGGCCACCCTTCAATCACGCCAAGCTGCTTGTCGTTGATGAAGAATGGTCCTTTGTCGGTAGCAGCAATATCGATGCGCGCAGCCTGCGTCTGAATTTCGAGATCAATCTCGAAATCTACAGTGCGTCGGTGGCGCAGTCTCTCAATAGTTTCATGGAACGGCATAAGGCGGGACGGCTCACGCATCACGCGCTCGACAGCCTCAGCGCCTGGCGCAAGACGCGTAATGCTGCCGTCAGATTGTTCATGCCCTATCTGTGAGCGCCTTGACCTGCCGGCGATCTGCCAGTCGCTGAAAGAAGGCGCGGTGCCTGTCGGGCGCATCGAGCCGTAGTGTTACCGTAATAGGGTGATGGTCCGAACTGCGATTGGGCAGAACACCGGCATTGAGGGGTGTCATGCCACGCACCAGACAGCGGTCGATCCGTATCGGCAGCATGTCGGCCATGCGATGCGTGGGGGCTCTTGGGCCAACATCGCGAAAACCGGGGAGCAAGGTCGGCCCGACAAGATTGAAGTCGCCCATGACGAGCGCATGATGGCGCAGGATCGGCGCGATACGGCGAAGCTGACGGCGATTCAGGATCTGCCCGTGAGACAGGTGCACGTTTGCGATCGAGAATGACCCGAAATCGATGAGCTGTGCCGTGCGCTTGACCATCAACCCCGATGGCAGGGCGCAGGAGACCGGCGGTCGTGCGAAGGGAAAGCGGCTCCAGCACGCAGTGCCGTGGATGCGGTCTGGCAGAGGAATTCGCGCGTAATGTCCGCCCAGTATGGTGGGCAGCCTGTCGAAACTGCTCACGGCCTCCTGCATCAGAAAGATATCGGGCTGGAAGGTGCGTGCCAGTTCGACGACCTCATCGAGCGGGGCCCCCACGGCGCGAAGCAGATTCCAGCTCAGGATGGTAAAATTCTGGCCAATACCGGGGACAGTGCGATCAGCTAAATGGGCAGGCGGGGCGTCGTGGGTCAAAGACGGATTCATTGAAGCATTTTCTTTTCTGTCTGATAGGCGCCACGCGCGAATTCAGTTGTCAGAGTATAGCCGACGCCCAGCAGGACCGGACCCAGAAAAATACCCAGTCCGCCCAATGTGACCACGCCGCCCAGCACACCGAGTACGGTCAGAAGATAGGGAAGCTGCGCCCCTCTGGCGATGAAAGCGGGCCGGATGATGTGATCGGCCCCTGAGATGAACACGATGCCATAACCCGCGAGAAACAGGCCCCAGCCGAGATGATGATGAAGGGCCAGCCAGATGGCGGCAGGTGCCCATACCAGCGGGGCACCGACCGGAAAAACCGCCACAAAGGCCGCGACACCGCCGAGCAGCACCGGGGCAGGTACGCCCGAGATGAACAGGCCAATGGAGGTGAGCACGCCCTGAACGATGGCGGTACCGAGAATGCCGTAGACCGTGCCCCGTATGACGCTGCCGATGATGGTGATCAGACGATCGGCATAGGTGCCGGTGATGCGGGTCAGGACAGCCGTGATGACACGCCCCAGCGAATCACCACTGATCCAGAAAAACAGGGCGATAAAGAGCGCCATGACCAGTTCGGCCAGGCCGCTCGCCATCTGCATCAGGGCCTTGAGGGTATAACGGGCGATCTGCCCGGCATAGGGATGAAGGGCCTCGCCCACGCCGCGGACGTCATGGCTCCAGTGTTGGTAGGCATTGGTCAGCTGTGGGCCGATGCCGGGAATCGTGGCCAGCCAGTCCGGCGCCGGATGGGTACGCCCAAGGGCTTCGATTTCAGTGTTGATGCCGCCGATGATCAGCGGGAGATCCGCAATGCCGGTCGAGGTAAGGAGCGCGAGCGGCATGACAATGGCAATGGCGCTACCGACCATCATGACCACAGCGGCCAGAGGCGGGCGCATGTGGCGGCGCAGGCGCTTGAACAGGGGCCATGTCGTGAAAGTGAGAATCGCGCCCCACAGGATGGCGGAAAGGAAGGGCCACAGCACCACGCCGCAACCATAAGCGACCCCCAGAAGGAGCATTCCCAGCATGATGCGTTCGGTTGTCACCTAATCTCCCCCGGCTGTGGCCGTCGCCGGTTGACCACGAGGTCATTCCGGCTGCTATCGTGCGGTTCCTGATCCGTTTTTGCGATCCCCGTCAGGCCGGGACATGCCTGATCCATCATGTGCAGGAGCGTGCCATCCATGACGATACCCCCCCTGATCAATGCACAGGCCCTGATGTCGCTTCCTCCCGGCCGGTATCGCTATCTCGATGCCTCGGCTCTCCTTCCCGGGCAGGACGGTGACCCGGAAGCAGACTTCCATAAACTAGCGCTTCCCGGGGCAAATCGTTTCCGTATCAACGACATATGTGATCGCTCGGACCCGCTCCCCCATACCGTACCCGGTGCGGCCACATTTGCGCAGGCCATGATGGCACTGGGCATAGGCTCCGATACGGGACTGGTTTTCTATGACCGCAAAGGAAGTATCGGCGCCTGTCGGGCTCACTGGATGGCCTCACTGTTCGGGCACGAGTCTGTGCATGTTCTTGACGGTGGCTTGGCAGCGCTCGAGGCTCTTGGTCTTGCGCCCGACGCTGCGCCGGCTCCGGCGGCACCCTGCGAGCAGCCTTATCGACCGCGCACCCGCTATGCGCTCCTTGCAGGCAAGGGCGATGTGCTCGACGCGCTCGATGACCCTGACCGCGTAATCCTCGATGCACGCAGTGCAGCGCGTTTCCATGCCCGAACAGCCGAGCCACGGCCCAACATGCGCGGTGGGCATATGAGGGGCGCGGTGAACCTGCCCTTTACCGAGGTGCTGGACCCCCACGGCTGCTTTCTGCAGCCTGAGGCGCTGGTTGAGCGTTTCGCGGGCTGTGCCATAGGCTCGCGTCGGGTCATCACCAGTTGCGGGTCGGGTCTGACCGCCGCAACGCTGACCATGGCCTTGCGTGTGGCCGGGCTGGCGCCAGGGCAGCTTTATGATGGGTCATGGGCCGAGTGGGGAAGCGATCCTGCCACCCCCATTGAGACCTGACAGGAGAAACGAGAGAGTGGAAAACACTGCCAAGCAGGTCACTTCCGGCTGGAAGCGCCTGTCCTCACTGCTGGTACAGGGAGGGCGACCTGAGCCCACCCCGCCCGAGGGGGCCTATGTCAATGCGCCGGTGACGAGGGGCTCGACCGTCCTTTTTCCCTCATTGGACGCGATGCGGGAACAGGGGCTGCGCAGCCATGAGCATGAACTGATCTATGGAGCGATGGGCTCGCCCGTTCAGCATGAGCTTGAAAAGCTTCTCGCGCTGATTGAAGGCGGGACCCATACGCAGGTCGTCTCCTCGGGGCTGGCGGCCTGCACCCTGCCTCTGCTCGCCTTCCTGAGTTCTGGTGATCACCTGCTTCTGCCCGACTCGGTCTATGGGCCCACACGCCGTTTTGCCGGCACCATGCTGGCGCGTATGGGGATCGAGACCACCTATTATGCGCCTCTTGCGGATGAAGAGACCCTGATCGGGCTGATGCGAGAGAACACGCGGGTTGTGTTTGCCGAGAGCCCGGGCAGCCACACATTCGAGGTGCAGGACGTTCCCATGCTGGCACGTGTGGCCCATGAGCATGGTGCGCTGCTTATGCTCGACAATACCTGGGGGATTGGCATTTTCCAGCCTTTCCGCCACGGGGTGGACGTCTCCATCCAGGCGCTGACGAAATATCCCGCCGGACATTCCGATGTGATTGCCGGCGCGATCACAGTGGCAGATGGCGCACTCTGGAAGACACTGCGCGATTCCGCCATTCAGATTGGCCAGCTGGCCGGACCGGATGAATGTTGGCTAACCCTTCGCGGGCTCCGCACGATGGCGGTGCGGCTTGAGCGTCAATCAGCTTCGGCTTTGCTGGTGGCGCAATGGCTGCGTGGCCGACCGGAAGTGGCGCGTGTGCTGCATCCGGCGTTCGAGGAATGTCCCGGCCATGAATTCTGGCGACGCGATTTTGAGGGGGCAAGTTCGCTTTTCGGTGTGGAGTTGCGCGCCGATCTGTCTGTCGCGGCCATGCGGGACATGATTGATGCGCTGGCCCTGTTCGGCATCGGCGCGTCCTGGGGCGGATATGAAAGCCTCGTTTTGCCAACGACGGGGGGCGTGCGCCGTTCGCTGCCCAACGCCATGCCTGAGGGGCCAAGCTTCAGACTGCATATCGGGCTCGAAGACCCCAACGACCTCATTGCAGATCTTGAAGGGGGACTCGAAGTGCTCCGCGCTTCACTGGCGGGGTAAGGCGCGGCTCTAGCGCATCCTGAAACCGAGCGCCTCGCGCAGATGCGGGGCGCCGACATCTGTTGCGTGGTCGAGATCGGCAATGCTGCGTGCTACGCGCAGCAGGCGTGTAAGCCCGCGGGCTGAAAGGCGCAGCCTGGTACCCGCCTCACTGACAAGATGGCGGGCCTCCGGCGTCAGAACGATATCCTGAGCTGCCACCTGCGCGTTGGGGACTCCCTGACGCGCAATCTGAAATCGTCTTGCTTTCACGACGCGGGCGCGCACGGTGGCACTATTCTCGCCTGTCGGTGCGGTAATCATGTCGAGGGGCGAGACGGGGGTAACGAACAAGGAAAGATCGATCCGGTCGAGCATGGGGCCGGAGAGGCGGGAGAGATACTCCTCGCCGCATTGAGGAGCCTTTCGGCAGGCGCGCTCAGCATCGCCCAGATAGCCGCACCGACAGGGATTCATGGCCGCGATGAACTGAAAACGCGAGGGATAAAGCACCGTCTGTCTGGCCCGTGCCACCGTGATCGCGCCCGTCTCCAGTGGTTGGCGCAGGGATTCGAGGCAGCTTCGCGAAAACTCCGGCAGTTCGTCTAGAAAGAGAACGCCATTATGGGCAAGGCTGACTTCGCCCGGGCGGGATCGTGAGCCCCCGCCGACAAGGGCGGGCAGGGTGGTCGAATGATGCGGCGCCCTGAAAGGCGGTTGGGTGATCAGGGTAGTCCCGCTGGCCTGACCGCCCAGACTGTGAATCCGGCTGCACTCAAGTATCTGTTCATGCGTCAGATCGGGAAGGATAGAGGGTAGGCACTGCGCAAGCATGGATTTACCAGCACCCGGAGGCCCTGACATCAGCAGGGAATGCGCCCCGCAAGCCGCGATCTCAAGGGCGCGTCGCCCCATATCCATGCCCTTGACCAAAGCAAGATCGTTCAGCGGCGCTGAGCGCGCCACAGGTTCGAGTTCGGGGGAGGGCAATACATACTCGCCGTTGAAATGCGACAGGAGGGCGCGCAACGTATCGGGGGCAAGGATATCGAGCGTGTCGCTCGCCCATCGTGCCTCCTGTGCCTGGGGGCGGGGGCAGATCAGGCCAAGCTGATGCCGTACTGTCTCGAGTGCGGCAGAAAGCACGCCACCCGTCGCCTGCAGGCGTCCGTCAAGCGAGAGTTCGCCAATGGCGCTGTAAGCCGCCACGGCCTCATGCGACAGGATACCCATAGCCGTCATGATGGCCAGAGCAATCGGCAGGTCGAAATGCGAGCCTTCCTTGGGCAGATCGGCCGGGACCAGATTGATCAGGATACGCTTGGGGGGCAGGGCGAGTCCGAGTGCTGCCAGGGCAGCGCGGACGCGCTCGCGTGATTCACCAACTGTCTTGTCGGGCAGGCCAACGATGATGAAGGCGGGCAGGCCAGAGGCGATCTGGATTTCGACCGTGACCGGGATGGCATCGATGCCCGCAAAGGCAAAACTCTGGATACGGGCAATGGAAGAGGATGAAGCGGTCACCGGCACCAACGAATGATCAGGAACAGGTGAATCTGTTCCTGATCATTATTAGTGCAGTGTTAATAATTCATCAAATTACTTCAGCGCTGATAGATCAGGCGTGCGCGCATCGTACCCTTGAGTTCGCGAAGGCTGTTGAGCAGGCGGTTATCGAGTTCCGAGTCGGGGCTCGCATCGGTCTCGACCACAACATACCCGACCTCGCCATCGGTCTGCAGGTATTGTGCAACGATGTTGCAGTCTTCGCTGGAGAAGATCTCGTTGATCTGACGCATGATGCCGGGGCGGTTTTCATGCACATGCATGAAGCGCGTGCCACGCGGACGTTCGGGCAGTTGCACGGGCGGAAAATTGACAGCGCCCAGCGTGGAGCCGACATCGGAATATTCCACAAAGCGCTTGGCGACTTCCACGCCGATACGCTCCTGCGCTTCCATGGTCGAGCCACCGATATGCGGTGTGAGAATGACGTTGGGTAGTCCCTGGAGGGGGGAGACAAAGCTCTCGCCTGCGCCTTTCGGCTCCTTGGGGAATACGTCCACACCGGCACCCATGAGGTGCCCGTCACGCAGGGCAGCAGCGAGGGCATCGATATCGACCACAGTGCCACGTGCATTGTTGAGCAGGATGGAATTGGGCTTCATGGCGCGGATTTCGGCCTCGCCAATCATGTCCTTTGTCTGCTCTGTCTGCGGAACGTGCAGGCTCACGATATCGGACTGGGCGAGAAGCTCTTTGAGCGTGGCAACCGGTGTGGCATTGCCATGCGGGAGCTTGTCCACCGTATCGTAATAGATCACGCGCAGGCCAAAAGCCTCGGCCAGAACGGAAAGCTGCGAGCCGATCGAGCCGTAGCCCACGATGCCGAGCGTCTTGCCGCGCACTTCCCACGCGTTCACAGCCGATTTGTCCCAGCCGCCTGCGTGGCATTGCTCGGAGCGCGAGGGAATACGGCGCAGCAGCATGACGATCTCGCCCATGACGAGTTCGGCCACGGAGCGCGTGTTGCTGAAGGGAGCGTTGAAAACCGGAATACCTGCCATGCGTGCCGCGTTGAGATCGACCTGGTTGGTGCCAATGCAGAAGCAGCCGATTGCCATGAGTCGGTCGGCCGCCTCGATCACGGGGGCGGTGAGCTGTGTCCGTGAGCGGATGCCCACCATGTGCACACTCTTGAGTGCTTCTGTCAGAGCCTCGCCCTCAAGCGCGGTCTTGAGGCACGTTACCTGCTTGTAGCCCTGCGCGGCGAGATGCTGGGCGGCGCTTTCATGAATACCTTCGAGCAGAAGGATGCGAATGCGGTCTTTGGGGAGAGAAAACGAGGCTTCCATGTCGGCTCCTGTCAGCAGCGCAAATCCGAAACGCGGTGCTAGCTCATACGTGGTTCAGGGGGAAGGGCGAAGGCTCGCGATGGCCTTGGGCAGAAGCGCCTTGTCACCACAGGCCAGAACAGTCCCATCGCTTTCAAGCGTAAGGGGTGCGCCCTGCCAGTCCGTCACAATGCCGCCTGCGCCGTTCACAACGGGAACCAGAGCAGCCCAGTCCCACGGTTTCATGGTACATTCCGCAATCAGGTCAATCTGCCCGAGTGCCAGCAGACCATAACCATAGGCATCGCCACCCCAGCTTGTGCGACGTGCAGCTTTCTTGAGCTGTGCAAAACGCTGGTCATAAGGGGCTATGAGCATATCGGGCGAAGTGCAGGACAGCTCGGCGTCACCAAGCGTCGGGCAATTCCGGGTGCCTGCAACGCCCGGAAGCGTGGCGGATTCAAAGACGGTCTCGCGCCCGGCAATGCCAATCCACCGTTCACGGGTGAAGGGCTGATCGATCACACCCAGCACAGGCGTACCCTTGTGGAACAGGGCAATGAGTGTCGCAAAACTCGGCCTGCCGGTGATGAAGGCGCGTGTGCCATCTATGGGGTCCAGTACCCATATGTAATCCCCCTCATCACCGGAGAAACCATATTCCTCGCCCAGAATGGCATGGTCGGGATGGGCCTGCCTGATGAGGTCGCGCATGGCAGATTCTGCCTCGCGATCGGCGCGTGTGACGGGGGATTCATCGCTCTTGTCATCCACATCCAGACCAGCGCGGAAATGGGGTGTGATCGCCTGACCCGCACGATCGGCACAGATCCGTGCAGTTTGCAGGCAGGCATCGAGATCGGGCGGAAGCGTCATGGCGGTAACTCACAATCCGTAAATCAGCCCTGAGCGGGCAGCGCAGCGTCGAACAATCTGAAGGCATATCCGGCAGTGCGGCCCCGATCGCAAGGGCACACGAGGCCCGAACGACAGTATCGGACCGAAAAACAGAATTTTCAGCCATGATGGCGATGAATCGGTACGGGCTGGCGCAATGAAAACGCGCAGCCTGCAAGGAAAGATTGACGCGTCATGGGGGGTGCGGCATGTCTGGCCTCGCGCTGCGGCCCTTCACAAGACAAGCGGAAAGCCTGCCTCATTCCCATGAATCCCATCATCGTCATTCCATCGCGTCTTGCCTCGACGCGCTTGCCAAACAAGCCGCTGGCAGAGATCGACGGCAAGCCCATGATTCTGCAGGTGGCGTTACGAGCGCTCGCATCAGGCCTTGGCCCTGTGCTTGTTGCCTCTGGCGATCAGGCCATTCTCGATGCCCTGTCTGGTCATGATGTGGCAGGCGTCCTGACCGATCCGGCCCTGCCCAGCGGATCTGACCGCGTTCATGCTGCCCTGCAAAGCCATGATCCGGAGGGGCGTCATGATGTGGTGATCAATCTGCAGGGTGATCTGCCTCTGATTGCGCCGCACAGCCTTTCCGCCGCCTTGCGCCCAGTGGCTGAAGGTTTCGATATTGGTACGCTGGTTGCACCGGTGGAGACAGAGGAAGAGGCTCAACGGGCCTCCGTCGTCAAGGCTGCCTGCGCTTTCGTGTCGGGTGCAAGCGTAGCGCGTGCGCTTTATTTCTCCCGGCAGCCGATCCCCTGGGGTGACGGCCCGCTCTGGCATCATGTCGGGGTGTATGCCTGGCGGCGTGAGGCGCTGGCGCGGTTCGTGGCGCTGGCGCCTTCGCCTCTCGAGCGTCGTGAGTCGCTTGAGCAATTGCGGGCGCTTGAGGCGGGTATGAGCATTGGCTGCGCCTCTATTGCCGAGGCGCCGCTCGGGGTCGATACGCCCGAGGATCTTGTACGCATACGTCAGGTGCTTTCAGCATGACCCACACAATTGCTTTTCAGGGGCGTCCCGGCGCTTATTCCGATCTTGCCTGCCGCACGGCGCGACCGGGCTGGAAAACCCTGCCATGCCCCAGCTTTCAGGCGGCGATCGATGCCGTGCGCGAGGGACGGGCAACGCTTGGCATGCTGGCTTGCGAAAATTCGCTCGCGGGCCGTGTTCCCGAAATTCATGCGCTTTTGCCGGAAGCCGGTCTGCCGATCATTGGCGAGCACTTCCAGCGTGTGGAACACTGCCTGATTGCCTTGCCCGGCACCAGGATTGAGGAAGTCAGGCGGGTTCATACCCACCCGGTGGCGCTTGGGCAGATCAGGAACCTGATCCGTGAGCTTGGTGTCGAGGCCTGCTCGGCCTTCGATACGGCGGGGGCGGCAGAGATGGTCGTCAAATGGCAGTCCCGCGAGGATGCCGCCATTGCGTCATCACTGGCTGCAGAGCTCAACGGCCTTGAGGTATTGCGGGCCAATGTCGAGGACGCCGCCCATAACACGACGCGGTTCTATCTGGTGGCGCGACAGGCTGCCTGGCCCTCGCCGCAGGATGAACGCGTGATCACAACGCTTGTGTTCCGTGTGCTCAACCGGGCTGGTGCGCTTTACGAGGCTCTGGGTGGTTTTGCCGCAAATGGTGTCAACATGACGCGCCTTGAGAGCTACATGAGCCCCGGCACGCTGACTGCGACAGGCTTTCTGCTGGACGTGGAAGGGCATCCCGAGCAGGAGGAGCTGGGCAGGGCTCTGGCGGTATTGCGGGGATGCAGCGAGAAAATTGCCATACTTGGCGTTTATCCCGCGAGTCCCTCCCGTTATCCGGGGTAGCGCACAGGGGCAGGGCTTCCACGCGATATCCATTTGACAGGGGCGGCAGGAGTTCTATTTAGCAGCAGGTTCTAAAAACGGGGCAGGTGAACAGGCATGGCACGGAACAAGGATTTCAAAGGGTCTCTGACCGCGCTGCTGACCCCGTTTCGCGAAGATGGCACGGTTGATCTCGCGGCCCTCGGTCGCTTTATCGACTGGCAGATCGATGAAGGGACGGCAGGTCTTATCCCCGCCGGCACAACGGGCGAGAGCCCGACCCTGACCCATGATGAGCATGCGCTTGTTGTCGCCCATACCGTCAAGGTGTCGGGCGGGCGCGTGCCGGTGATGGCTGGCGCGGGGTCGAACAGCACGCATGAGGCGATCGGCATGGCACGCCATGCGAAGGCCGTCGGTGCCGATGCCCTGCTTGTGGTGGCACCCTATTACAACAAGCCGACCCAGGAAGGCCTGTACCAGCATTTCATGATGGTTGCCGATGCGACCGACCTGCCGCTCTATGTCTATAATGTGCCTGGTCGCTCCGTGGTCGAAGTCCTGCCAGAGACGATGGCGCGTCTGGCGCAGCACCCGAATATTGTCGGGACAAAGGATGCAACGGCCAATCTGTCGCGCCCGCTTCAGCTTCGTGCCCTGCTTGGCGATGCGCCATTCACCCAGCTGACGGGCGATGACGGCACAACGGTCTCGTTCCTCGCTGCGGGCGGGACGGGTTGCATCAGCGTGACAGCCAATATCGCGCCGAAGCTTTGTGCCGTGATGCACGAAGCATGGCAGGCGGGTGACGTGGCAAAGGCGATGCAGATCCAGCAACGTCTGACACCGCTGCACGACGCGATGTTCTGCGAGAGCAACCCGGGGCCAGTGAAATACGCAGCGTCACGTTTGGGGCTGTGCACCCCGACCGTACGTTTGCCCCTGTGTGAACCCGGCGCGGCCTCTCGCGCTGTGATTGACGAGGCTCTGAAAAAAACCGGCCTGTCAGGATAAATTGTGGCTGAAAAAAAGAAATCCGGTCTGATCTCTCACGGCATTGCCGCGCAGAACAGAAAAGGCCGGTTCAATTATACAATCCTCGAAACCGTCGAGGCAGGTCTCGTTCTCAAGGGGCCGGAGGTGAAGAGTCTTCGTATGGGTCGCGCAGCGATCAACGAAGCCTATGCTGGCGAGCGGGACGGCGAGATCTGGCTGTTCAATTCCTATATCCCTGAATATCAGGGCGGGGTGCTCTCCCGTTTTGACACGCGCGCACCGCGCAAGCTGCTCTTGCACAAGAAGCAGGTTGCTCATTTGCTTGGCGCCGTCTCGCGGGCAGGGGCTTCGCTCGTTCCGCTGGACGTTCACTTCAACGCCCGTGGACGTGCCAAGCTGACACTTGGCCTCGGTCAGGGGCGCAAGAAAGAAGACAAGCGCCACGCTATTGCCGAGCGGGACTGGCAGCGTGACAAGGCTCGTTTGCTTCGCAGCAAGGGCAAGGATTACTGATCAGCGGTTTGGCAGTGGTTATTCTGCTGCAAGCTGAATCCGGGCTATCCCACCGTTTATTCGTCGACGGAAGCTGTTCCGGTGCCGACGCGCTTCTTCGTCAAGAAGTGCATATTGCGGGCACTGGGTCAGCGTAGACGATTATTGCTCATCATGTGATATGACTGCGCGGATCAAGGCAGTCCCGTAGTTTGAAACCGGCCATTCTTCACAGGGCACAAAAAAACCCGGCACAAGGCCGGGTTTTTTCTGGATCAAATGATCGCTCAGGCGATGTTGATGTCGGCTGCTTCCGGACCCTTCTGGCCCTGCACAACCTTCACATCGACAGCCTGGCCTTCATTGAGGCCGGACAGGCCCGAACGCTCGAGAGCCGAGGCGTGGATGAAGATGTCCTTGCCACCGTTTTCCGGCGTGATGAAGCCGAAGCCCTTCGTGGCGTTGTACCACTTCACGATGCCGCGCAGATCCTGTGCCTGCGACAGGTCAGGAGCCGGACGGGCAGGACGACCGCCGCCGCCAAAAGCCGGGCGCGGGCCAGCCGGGTTGAAGGCAGCGCGAGGGCGCGGAGCTTCTGCCGTGCTGGTGTCGACGTTGAGAACCTCAGCGACCTGACGGCCCTTGGGGCCCTGGCCAATGCGGACGTTCAGCGTCGTGCCGGGGTTTACGCTGGTGTGGCCAGCGGTGGAGAGGGCGTTTGCGTGAAGGAAAACGTCGCCTGATCCATCAGCGAGCTCGACAAAGCCGAAACCCTTTTCGCTGTTGAACCACTTGACGCTGGCGCCCACTTCCGGGCCTGACGCCAGAACCTGTGGGCCGCCCGAAGGGGGACGACGATTTTGCATCCCACCACGGTCACCGAAGGAGGGGGTCATGAAATCGTCGTCGAATCCGCCGCGGCGCGGGGAACGTGGGCTGCGGTCGGTACGGTTGCTTCTCAACGGTCTAATCCCGAGATCTGTGCGGTGATCCATCATACGGAGAATCACCAGTGGAGTAAGTCGAAACGGTGTGCACGGGCCTGCCGGCTGGTACGGAACGGGCGATGTCCACAAGGGGTTTCATCAAGACCCTAACACGGTTTTTTCGGGTTATGCCACCAGAAAACGTGACCCGATTACCACGATCTTCTTCATATCGCGTTTTTATGAGGGGATAGTGTTGGCGTTACCGGCTGTCACTGTTTCCTGTTACGTGAAATCGGCTATGGTGGCTGCCTGTTATTTCGGAAGGGGATGGATTTGCGCTGTTCAAAGTCGCGCTGGCCGGGCGCCAGACAGGTCAGGGCCGGATCGCTCTCGGTTCTCGGTCTCGCTGTGATGGGTGCAACGGCTCACGCCACCCCCAAACAGGACCCTTACGGCACCTGGACGCTCCAGGGCGAGAATGACGCAGTATCGACCCTCAAGGGCACATCAGACCAGTATTATACCTCCGGGCTGCGTTTCAACTGGACATCGGGCACCGATAATCTGCCCAAGCCCTTCGCTGACGTGAACCGCTTCCTGCTGGGCGAGGGCATGCAGCGTGTAAGCCTTGGCGTGCAGCAGCTTATCTATACGCCGCGCGACACGCAGACAGCGCAGCCTGCTTCGGGCGACCGTCCTTATTCGAGCCTTCTGCTCGGCACGGTGAACTTCATCAACGACACGGATCTGTCACGCAGCGTCGCCGGGATCCAGTTTGGCGTCATGGGGCCTGCGGGTCTGGGTCGTCAGTTGCAGAATGGCTTCCACGGCGCGATCGGCGACACGAAGAACCGTGGCTGGCACACGCAGCTTCAGAACCAGCCGATCTTCCAGATTCAGGCCGGGCGTATCTGGCGTCTGCCTGTGGTGAACCTTTATGGAATCAGCGCCGATGTGCTGCCGGCCATTTCAGGCGCCGCTGGTGACTATCGTACCTATGCCGATGCAGCCGGAACATTCCGTATCGGCCAAGGGCTGGACAGCGATTTCGGCAATGCGACGATCGGTCCGGGCCTTGATGGCACGGATGCCTTTGTCGCCACCCGCCCAGTTGCCTGGTATCTGTATGGCGGTGTGGAAGGTCAGGCGGTTGCCTATGACTCGACCTTGCAAGGCAATACACTGCGTGACAACTCACCCCATGTGAGCAAGACGTGGGACGTCGGTATGATCCATGCAGGCGTGGCAGTGATGTGGCACGGGGTTCGGCTGTCCTACAGCCAGAACTGGCAGACCGCCCAGTTCAAGACGGCCAAGGCAGGCCTTTTCAACTATGGCTCGCTCAAGCTCTCAGTCAAATTCTGAGCCTGAGCCGACAGTAACAATCCGGTTTCGCCGGGTTGTATCGACGCAATCAGTAAAACCCGTATCGGCGTGACGCCGGTACGGGTTTTTTTCAATGCATGTTGCCCAGGCGGTTCGCCTGTTCGAAGGCAAACTGCCTCCCGGCCAGGGTGCTCAGAGATAATCCGGTGTCGGGATGCCCAACAGGTAGCCCTGTACTTCCTCACACCCATAGGAGTCGAGAAAGGCCATCTGACGCTCGGTCTCCACGCCCTTGGCACAACAGGAAATGCCGAGTCGACGCGCCATCTGGATTGTTTGCCCCATCACCTCGTTGACGCGGCGGTCATCGTTGAGTCGCAGCATGAACGAGCGATCGAACTTGATTTGATCGACCGGGAAATTCGCCAGCCTCTCGAGGGAGGAGTATCCGGCGCCGAAATCATCCAGCGCGACATGCACGCCCAGAGCGCGAAGGCGTGAGAGCTCCTGATAGGCAATGTCGCGCGGGCCGAAGGAGCGCTTTTCGGAAAGCTCGATCTGCAGGCGCTCGGGAGCCAGGCCGGTTTCCTGCAAGACGGCCTCGACCATTCCGGACAGGAGACGGCGAGCGAGCCAAGTGGGAGAAATGTTGACGCATACGCGCAGTGGATGGCTCCAGGATGCAGCGGCCTCGCAGGCGCGTTTGAGACTCCACTGATCGATCTTTTCAATCATGCCGCCATTTTCGGCGCACTGGATGAAAATATCAGGTGGGATCTGGCCCACGCCTGGCCTCTCCCACCGCAAAAGTGCCTCCAGCGCGACGACGGTCTGACTGCCCGAAGCGATGATCGGCATCCAGTTAAGCGTGAGTTCATTGCTTTCTACCGCGCGCATCAGATCACGCTCCAGCCCCGATGAGCCAAGCAGCGCAGCGGTACCGGAAGGGGTGGCGCGTCGTTCATGCGCGCCGCCATGCTGTCTTATGTCATTGACGGCAGCATCGACCGCCTGGAGGAGCGACGTCGACGTTTCACCATCCTGAGGGAACAAGGCCCAGCCTATCGAGAATGAAGGCTGGATTTCGCCCCGATCTATCAGGATGGTTGGCGAGAGTGCCTGACGAATGCTTGCGATCAGAGTTCTGGTTGTCACCAGTGAGAGGCCGGGTGGGGACACAACCAGAATATTTCCGCCGCCCGCATAGGCGAGATAGGCCTGTCCGGGGAGAATCTGCTGGATGCGTGTGATGCTCTCGTCGATAACCCGGTTCGAGGTTTCCCATCCGTAACGCAGATTGAGCGTGTTCAGGTGATCGAGATCGACCCCGATAACCGAAAAACTCGCCTTGCGGCTCTCGCAGGTCGTCGTCTCGATCAGTCTGCCGATATGTGCTGCGCAAAGAACCCGATCGGGCAGATCGCGCCTGCGTGTCTGCAAAGTCTGATTGGTCAGGAGCGATCTTGCGCATACGGCAAGGTAGGGTGCAAGCTCGCGTAGTTCTGTCTCGGAAACCGAGAGCGGTACGCGTGCAAGAAGGGTCAGATCGCCCTCCAATGCTATACCCAGATCAAAGGACTCGTCGGTTTTTTTGAGATAAAGCGAGTCGTCGGCGTTGCAAACGGCCCTGACGCACTCAGCGGTTACTTCGGATGCGATCGTGCCGCCACCCGCTATCTCGATCAGGTCGCCCGATCTATCGAATCCGCATATGCAGATAGATGTCGCTCCTAGCAGCCTTCGCGCGATTTCAAGTATCGCGAGGTGAGGTTCGGGCTGATGGATCGGTGACATATCGCCTCTCTTTGACGGGATCAATCAGGTTATGAAATACGATGACGAATTGAGCAAGTCTGGTCTTTAGCAATAGTTAAAATGATTAATGTAACATGTCAAAAGATTGAGTAAGTATTACTGCGGGTGACTAGTATTTTCACTATCCTGCTCGATTTATCCTGTTGGGATCATGGCGATCAAATATCGTGAACAGAAGCAAAAAATTTGAGTCAACTTTACTCCCGTCGGATAATTTGTCTGTGATCGCAATTGTCTCGCGATAAGCCTCGTTGAGTAGTGACTCTGCATCGACGCCTTCTGTCAAACGGAAAAGCGGCAAGCCCGATTGCCGGACTCCAGTGAGGTCACCGCCTCCGCGTAACCTGAAATCACGCTCAGCGATAATGAAGCCGTCCTCCGTTTCCCGCAGCAGGGCGAGGCGTTCCTTGCCTGTGGCACCGGTCGCGCCATCATCATAGATCAGCAGACAGAACGACGCTGCTGCACCACGCCCGACGCGGCCGCGCAACTGGTGCAACTGGGCAAGCCCGAACCGTTCCGCATGTTCGATCACCATGACAGAGGCATTGGGGATATCGACACCGACCTCGATAACCGTCGTCGCGACAAGCAGCCGCGTCTCACCCAGCCGGAAACGGTCGAGTTCCGCCTGTCTCTGAGAGATTTCCTGCCGCCCATGAGCCAGTCCAACAGGTGTAGTCAGGCGTTGCGAAAGATCGGCCCATCGTGCTTCGGCCGCCGCCACGTCGAGCACCTCGCTTTCTTCAACCAACGGGCAAACCCAGAAAACCTGTGCCCCTCGTTCGACAATGCGCCTGATCCCGCCAATGACATCATCAAGCGTTGAGAGGGGATGCAGCGATGTCTGGATGGGTTTGCGTCCGGGCGGTTTCTGATCCAGCCGGCTTACGCTGAGATCCCCCCATTGAGTGAGAAGCAGCGTGCGCGGGATGGGGGTCGCCGTCATCACAAGAATATCGGTGCAGTCGCCCTTTCCACCCAGCATGGCACGCTGCTGCACACCAAAGCGATGTTGCTCGTCGATGACGGCAAGGCCGAGATCGTGAAACACCACGGCCTCCTGAAACAGGGCATGGGTGCCGATGACGAGCCGTGCGGTCCCGTCGGCGATAGCCTTGAGCGCAATGGAGCGCGCCTTGCCCTTCACGCTTCCGGACAAATAGACGCAGGTCACGCCAGACAGACGCGACAGGGTCTCATAATGCTGGCTGGCCAGGATCTCGGTCGGGGCCATGAGGGCGGCCTGCGCTCCGGCCTCGACGGCACGAAGCATGGCCATCAGTGCCACGAGCGTCTTGCCTGCGCCGACGTCGCCTTGCAGCAGGCGCATCATGGGCACAGGTGCGGCCATATCCGCATCGATGTCGGCCAGAGCCCGGGTCTGCGCGCCGGTCATGACATGGCCGAACCGGGCCAGAGCAGCCTCGCGAAGGGTACCGTCACCTGTCAGCGCACGTCCGGGCAGGATGCGCGCCTCCTGACGCGCGAGCGCGAGGGAAAGCTGATCGGCCAGACATTCATCGAATGCCAGCCGTTCGCGCGCCATCAGGGCCAGGCGAGACCAGTGACGGTCTGGCTCGGCTTTGGGGCGGTGTAGAATTTCGAGCGCCTCGTGAAAGGCCGGCCAGTCATGCCGCGCCAGAACCTCCGTGGGAATCCATTCCGGCAATGGCGGCAGAAGATCGAGCGCCTTGTGCATGGCGCGACGCATGACGGATGGAAACAGGCCGGCGGTCAGCGGCCAGACCGGGTCGATGGCGGGGATTGTGTCATGGCGCAGCCAGTTCACCATATAATCCGGGTGCGGCATCGTAAGCGACAGACCGTAGCGCTCGAGCTTGCCCGACACGGCGAGTTCGTCACCCGGTGCAACGGAGCGGACGAATGCCTGATGAAAGAACAGAATCTCCACCTCATCGGTGTCATCGGTCGCACGGATGCGAAAGGGCTGGCGGGCGCGACTGGGCTGGACAATGTCGAGCACACGCAGCCGGGCGGTCAGGGTCGCGCCGGGCATGAGCTGCTCACGGGCCTCACGCAGGGTCATGATCGTGCGTCGGTCAACGTAGCTGCTGGGCAGGGTGAAAAGAAGGTCCATAACCCTGTTGCCACCGGCAACCTTGCGCAGCAGCCCGTCATAACGGGGGCCAATGCCGGGCAGGGTGGCGAGGGGCGCCAGAAGCGGGGTGATCGGCGATAGCTCTGGAGACATGACCTTCATGGAACATGGGCTGACATCGGGAGTTTCACAGGCTATAGGATAGAACCGTCATGGAACAAAACGAAACCATCGCCTGGCAGCACGCCTGCATTGTGGCGCGCGTGCTTTGGATTTCTGTATGACCGATACCCCCGACCGGCCGACCCTCTGGGGCGTGCCGGAGGCCTATACGGCCTTTCTCCTGCGTCGCCGCCTGAGCGAGCATGACGGCCCGCTCATCCATGTGGCGCGCGACGATGCCGCTGTCGCCGCGCTGGCTGACATGCTGGCCTATGTCGAGCCCGGCGTGAGCGTATTACGCTTTCCTGCCTGGGATTGCCTTCCCTATGACCGTGTCTCGCCCAATCCGGCCCTGACAGCGGAGCGCGCCGCAACGCTGACGCGTCTGCTGGAACCCGCAGGGGCGACGCGACGCATCGTGCTGACCACGGTTCATGCCCTTGTTCAGCGCGTACCGCCACGCGATGCGTTCCGTAATCAGGCCATTTCCGTGAAGAAGGGCGAGGCCCTCGATCAGGCCATGCTGATCGATCTTTTGGTCGCGAGCGGCTACACGCGCACCGATACGGTGATGGAGGCCGGTGAGTTTGCCACACGCGGGGGCATTTTCGATCTGTTCCCCGCCGGCGAGAGCGAGCCGATCCGCCTTGATCTGTTTGGCGATGAGGTCGATCATATCAGGCGCTTCGATGTGTCGAGCCAGCGCTCGACCGACACGCTGGCCGCTTTCAACCTTCGCCCCGTCTCCGAATATGCGTTGAGTCCCGAGGCCATAAGCCGCTTCCGCTCCGCCTGGCGCGATCTTTTCGGGCCATCCTCAGCTTCGGATGTGCTGTACGAAAACGTTTCCGAGGGGAGGCGTTTTCCGGGCCTCGAACACTACATTCCGCTTTTCCATGATCATATGGATACGCTGGTCGATTATCTGCCCGATGCATCGATCAGCATGGACCATCAGGTGCCGGATATTCTCTCGGCCCGTCTGGAAATGATCGCCGATCATTTCGAGGCCAGAAAGGCTCCCGCGCGTGAGGGAGAGGCCATCTATCGGGCATTGCCCTCGCACCTGCTCTATCTCAATCGTTCGGGCTGGGATGCCATGCTGGCCCGTGTGCCGAGCATTGCCCTCAATCCTTTCGCCAAGCCCGACACGATTCAGGGCATGGATGCCGGGGGCAGGCCGGGCCCCATTTTCGTCCGTGGCAAGGACGGCACGCGTGAAGGGGCTTTCGATGCCCTGCGTACCCAGCTTGAGGCATGGGAGAAAGCCGGACGGCGCTGCTACGTAACGGCATGGACCAAGGGCTCGCGTGAGCGCATTGCCTCGCTGCTGAAGGAGCACAAATTTACCACCGAGTCCCATGATAGCTGGGCTTCGGCGGCGGGGATCTCGCCGGGAACGGTCGGGCTCATTGTGCTCGGGCTTGAACGCGGCTTTGTGGCGGACCGCATGGCGTTCATCTCCGAGCAGGACCTGCTGGGTGAGCGGATCGCGCGTCCGCCCCGTCGCAAGCGCCGGGCTGAGCAGTTTATTACCGAGGCGTCTGAAATTGCCGAAGGTGATCTGGTCGTTCACGCTGATTATGGCATCGGGCGCTATGAGGGGCTGGAAACAGTCAGCGATGGCGTGGCTCCCCATGATTGTCTGCGTCTGCTCTATGACGGGGCGCAGAAGCTTTTCCTGCCGGTTGAAAACATCGAGCTTCTGAGCCGCTTTGGCTCGGAGCAGGGCGGTGTGGCGCTGGACAAGCTGGGCGGTCAGGCCTGGCAAGCCCGCAAGGCCAAGATGAAGGAGCGCATTCGCGACATGGCGGGCGAGCTGATACGCACCGCCGCGGGTCGCGCCATGAAGGAAGCGCCATCGCTCATACCTGCCGAAGGAATGTGGGACGAGTTCTGCGCCCGCTTCCCCTTCGTCGAGACAGAGGACCAGTCACGCGCTATTGCCGATGTGCTGGAGGACCTGACCTCCGGGCGCCCCATGGACCGTCTGGTCTGCGGCGATGTCGGCTTTGGCAAGACGGAGGTTGCCCTGCGCGCGGCTTTCGTGGCGGCGTTGTCGGGTGTGCAGGTGGCCGTTGTCGTGCCAACCACATTGCTGGCGCGACAGCATTTCCGCAGTTTCTCAACCCGGTTCGAGGGCTTTCCTGTCCGTATCGCCCAGCTGTCCCGCCTCGTGACAGCCAAGGAGGCTGCCGAGACACGGCGTGCGCTGGAAGAAGGGCAGGTCGATATCGTGGTCGGCACACACGCGCTGATCGCCAAATCGGTCAATTTTGCTAATCTGGGCCTGCTGATCATTGATGAGGAGCAGCATTTTGGCGTGGCGCATAAGGAGCGCCTCAAGTCCATGCGCGAGGATGTGCATGTGCTTACACTCTCCGCCACGCCCTTGCCGCGCACCTTGCAGCTTTCGCTGACAGGCGTGCGTGAGATGAGTCTCATTGCCACGCCGCCAACAGACCGGCTTGCCGTACGGACCTTCATCACACCGTTTGACAGTGTGATGATCCGCGAGGCGATCCAGCGCGAGCGTTTTCGTGGCGGGCAGGTTTTCTGCGTCGTGCCGCGTATCGAGGATATGGACCGCATGGCGGACCGCCTGCGCGACATCGTGCCCGATGCCAAAACCGTTCAGGCGCATGGTCGTCTGACCCCGGCAGAACTCGAGCGCGTCATGACGGAATTTTCCGACGGGCGTTACGATATCCTGCTCTCCACCAATATCGTGGAAAGCGGTCTGGACATGCCTGCGGTGAATACGCTGATCATCCATCGTGCTGACATGTTCGGCCTGGGCCAGCTCTACCAGCTTCGCGGGCGTGTGGGGCGCGGCAAGCAGCGCGGCTACGCCTATCTCACCTGGCCGCAGAGCCATCGGCTTTCGCCGGCTTCCGAAAAGCGTCTCGAAATCATGCAGACGCTCGACACGCTCGGGGCGGGCTTTACCCTGGCGTCACATGACCTGGATCTGCGCGGCGCGGGGAACCTGCTGGGTGATGAGCAGTCGGGTCATATCAAGGAGGTCGGGATCGAGCTCTACCAGCAGATGCTGGAAGATGCCGTTACCACCATGCGCCTGCAGAAGGATCAGAAGCGCGCTGAGGACAAGGACTGGACGCCCAACATCATTCTGGGTCTGCCCGTGCTTATCCCCGAAACCTATGTGCGCGACCTTCCTGTTCGGCTGGGTCTTTATCGCCGTATTGCCGGGCTGGAAGGCGAGGCGGAGCTCGACGCAATGCGCGCCGAGCTGGTCGATCGTTTTGGTTCGCTGCCGCAGGAAGTGGAGAACCTGCTTGATGTGGTTGTCATCAAGCGTCTGTGCAGTGCGGCTGGCGTGGATCGGCTCGAGGCCGGCCCCAAGGGCATGGTCATCCAGTTCCGTAATCGGAAGTTCCGCAACCCGATGGGTCTGCTGAAATGGGTGGAACGACACAAGGATCAGGGCGTGAAGCTGCGTCCCGACCAGAAGCTCGCTGTCGTGCGCGAAATGACCAACGCGCAGAGAATTACCATGGCCCGCAAGGTAATGGGGGCGCTGAAGAAGCTGGCTGACAAGGCTGACGCCTGAGTCGCGCTGCGAGGTAAGAGCCTACGGGAATATTGGGTTCTGAGGGGAGGGCTCGTCTTTTCCCCCTCATCCCACCCCCAGACCGGGGGATGATGAGCGGGCTGGAGGCAACTTAATTTGTTCTGGTTTGTTCGATTTGTATCGAATGAATGGAGACATATCATGCTTGCACTCGATCTCTCGGGAAAAAAGGCGCTGGTGACCGGTTCGACCGGCGGTATCGGCCTCGCGATTGCAAAGCGTCTGGCAGAAGCCGGAGCCCATGTGATCGTGAATGGGCGTGGCGAGACACGCACAACTGCGGCAATAGAGGCGATCCGTCAGGAGGTCAGCGATGCCTCTGTGAGCGGATTTGCGGGCGACGTGGCGCAGCCTGAAATTATCGCCCAGTTGATTGCCGCGCATCCTGAGGTTGATGTGCTGGTCAACAATCTGGGTATTTTCGAGGAAGTCCCGTTTGCCGAGATCAGCGATGCGGAATGGCAGCGGTTTTTCGATATCAATGTCATGAGCGGGGTACGGCTTTCCCGTGCGTATCTGCCAAAAATGGTCGAGCGCAAGGATGGCCGGGTTGTCTTTATCTCGAGTGAGTCGGGCCTCAATATTCCGGCAGAGATGATCCATTACGGATTCAGCAAGGCAGCCCAGATTGCGATCGCGCGCGGCCTTGCCGAAAGCGTGGCCGGTACCGGGGTGACAATCAACAGCGTGCTGCCGGGCCCCACCCGTACGGAGGGGGTGATGAGCATGATCGACAAGGCTGCCGAAAAATCAGGGCGGTCTGCGCAGGAAGTCGAGGCGTCTTTCCTGAAGGAGAACCGGCCGACCACGTTGATCAATCGCCTGGCCGATCCGCAGGAAGTCGCAAATATGGTGGCCTATATCTGCTCGCCGCTCGCCTCAGCAACGTCGGGTGCGGCCCTGCGCGTTGAGGGTGGCCTGCTACGTCACCCGGGCTGATTGCGTTCCCTTTTGTGTCCGCGGGGGGAAGGCAGGAAGGCCAGTTCTGGCCGGGTTATGGTCCCGGACAGCCTCCCCGGCGGCAAGGTTGAGCATCGCTCGAAGGTGCCGCCCCTCATGACCTCGCTTCGTGGCTTTTCTCCCCGAGGGCAATCGTGACAGAAAAACCGCCCGCAGGCGCAAACATGATCAGATGGATCGCTCTGCCCTACAGGCTGACCTTGCAAGAGACGCTTTCCTGACGGGGCAGGGATCTTGCTTCAGTTTACAGGGATAGGGATCGAGTTGACCTTGAGCACGCCGCCGCCCAGCGTCAGGTCCCACAGAACCTGATTGCCATCGCGATGTCCCATGAACTGGGCCACAGCGAGCGCGGTTGATACGCCACTTGGCAGGACGGGGCGGATGGTCGCCAGCAGATCGCTCAGGTCGGTGATGGCAACATGCAGTTCGCCTGAACTTGTGGCTGTGGTGCGTCCGGGGGTGATCCAGCCATGACCGTCGAGACGTCCTTTCGCCCACAAGGCCTGGAGGGAGGAGATCGTGATCCTCCCTTCGGGTGATTTTGTGCTGTCGAGCATCTGCTCAGGAATGGTCAGGGTCGTGCTCAGCTTGCCGGGGAGGGCGGAGCCCCCAGGCGCACTGACACCGGAGGCTGCAAAGCTGATATCCACACTTCCCGGTGTCTGGCCTGACCGCAAGGTGACATTCACCCGATCAGCCGTGTAGCGGTTCTTGCCATCAGATAATGCGATGCCCGTCCAGACGAGTTCGGCCACGGCCCCCTGATGCAAGGCGTCGCGCAGGCTCTTGAGGGCAGGCCTGCCATCGACGCCACGGCACCCGGCGGGAGATCCGTTATGGACCAGTTTGAGCAGACCAAACGAGATCAGGGCATTGGCATCACGCAGGTTGGGCAGGGTCAAATGGCCCTGACGGTCCTGCGCCATCACCTGACCGACCCCCAGTGTGGCGCCACCACCAGAGAGAGCGGCGCTGTAGCCAGACATTGTGAGGCTCGCCGCGCCCATCGTGCGCGATGCGGCCTGCGAGGCCATGCAGGATGCCGGGATGGCATCAGCATTCGCGTGACGGGCGGCCCCTCCCAGAGCGAGGAGGGCAAGGAGGGAGGCTGCGGCATGTTTCATGGGGGCGAGGATGGGGCTGTTCATGCCCTCTTACAACCCGAATTTTACGGCAGGAGTTGGGCGCAGGCCCGTAGCCCGCTAGAAGAGACCACCTGCCTGACAGGCGTAATGCAAACATGAAAGAGGAATGGCGATGAGTGGACTGGACCCGCAGGACTGGACCGGGCTGCGTGCCCTTGCCCATCGTATGCTCGATGATGTTTTCGATCGGGCTGAGCAGATGGGAGAAGGGCCTGTCTGGCAGCCTATGCCGACTGCGCTGCGCGCCGGGTTCCGGGCCGAATTGCCGCGCGAGGGGCAGGAGGCGCGGGCGCTTTATGACCGTTTCGTGAGTGATATACGCCCTTATTCGAATGGCAATCCGCATCCCGGTTTCATGGGATGGGTTCAGGGCGCGGGCACGCCAATCGGTATTCTTGCCGAGATGCTGGCTGCCAGCCTGAACGATAATTGCGGCGGTCGCGATCATGCTGCCATTGAAGTGGAGCGTCAGGTGATACGCTGGGCCGCCGAGCTGGTGGGTATGCCGACCGCTTCGTCTGGTTGTCTCGTAACAGGGTCGTCGCTCGCGAACTTCATCGGAATCATCACCGCCAGCCGCGCTGCAATACCAGGGCTACGTCAGACCGGGGTATCGGGCGTAAAGCTCGTTGGTTATGCCGCCGAAACCGCTCATGGCTGTGTGAGCCGCGCTTTCGACATGGCGGGGCTAGGAAGCGACGCCCTGCGCCTCATCCCGGTCGATGAGCTGTACCGCATGGATGACGTGGCTCTGTCACGACGTATCGCCGAGGATCGTGCGGCAGGGTATCATCCCTTTATCATCATCGGCACGGCGGGCAGTGTGGATTGCGGCGCGGTCGATCCGTTGGAGGCCCTCGCCGATATCGCAGCAAAAGAGAAATGCTGGTTTCACGTCGATGGTGCTTTCGGGGCTTTTGCCCGGCTCTCTCCTGAGCACGCTATCATGCTTGATGGCATCGAAAGAGCCGACAGCCTTGCCCTCGATTTCCATAAATGGGGACAGGTTCCTTACGACGCAGGGTGTATTCTGGTGCGGGATCCTGCCTTGCATGCGCAGGCATTCGCCCAGTCACTGAGCTATCTCACCCGGGCGGATCGCGGGCTCGCGGGTAATGCCCCCTGGCCCTGCGATTTCGGGCCGGATCTGTCACGCGGGTTTCGGGCGCTCAAGGTGTGGATGACGATCGCCCATTATGGTGCCGACCGTCTGGGGGAAATGGTGGAGGAATGTTGCGCCGTTGCCCGTTATCTGGCTGAGGCCGTGGAGGCGGATGACCGCTTTCTGCTTATGGCCCCTGTTGCCCTGAACATCGTCTGCTTTACACTGGACGGTCTTGAGGACGATGCGATCGATACGCTGGTGAAAGACCTGCACGAGAGCGGCGTGGCTGCACCCTCCACAACGCGTATCGGCGGACAGCTTGTCATACGCGCGGCAATCGTCAACCATCGCACAACACGCGCCACAATCGACGCAATGCTTGTCAAGATTCTTGAGCTGGCGGAGCGATAACCGCGGATAGGGGGCATCGGCCCCTTCGTCCGGAGCGAGGCCGCCCGTGAAGGGCGGTCCACGCCGGGACGGATGATCGGGTTATCGCGCCACGAACAGGTCGGAAAGCTGCTTGATCATGGTTCCGCCAAGCTCTTCCGCATTGGTGAGCGTAACCGAGTTACGGTAATAGCGGGTCACGTCATGGCCGATCCCGATGGCGAGAAGCTCCGTCTCGGGTGAGGCTTCGATACGCGCAATGACCGAGCGCAGGTGGTCTTCCAGATAAGAGCTCGGATTGGTCGAGAACGTACTGTCATCGACAGGAGCGCCGTCTGAAATCACCATCAGGATACGCCTGTGCTCAGGGCGGCGGCGCAGGCGCTTCCATGCCCAGAGCAACGCCTCACCGTCGATATTCTCCTTCAGTAACCCTTCGCGCAGCATCAGCCCGAGATTGTTGCGGGCCCGGCGCAAGGGTGTGTCGGCGTCCTTGTAGATGATGTGGCGCAGGTCATTCAGGCGGCCCGGATCAGGTGGACGACCCGCTGCCACCCAGCGCTCCCGGCTCTGGCCGCCTTTCCAAGCACGCGTGGTGAAGCCGAGTACCTCCGTCTTAACGCCGCAGCGTTCGAGCGTGCGGGCGAGAATGTCACCACACATGGCGGCAACCGAGATCGGACGACCACGCATCGACCCGGAATTATCGATCAGCAGGGTAACAACCGTATCGCGAAACTCTGCCTGACGTTCCGTCTTGTAGGACAGTGACAGGGTCGGATTGGCCACGACGCGCGCCAGCCGTGCCGCGTCCAGTATGCCCTCCTCCTGATCGAACGCCCAGGAACGCTGCTGCTGCGCCATCAGCTTGCGCTGCAGCCGGTGTGCCAGTCGCGATACGACGCCTTGCAGGCTGCTGAGCTGCTGGTCCAGCTGCTGCCTCAGCCGGGCCAGCTCATCCGGGTCGCACAGATCGGCAGCATCGGCTTCCTCGTCGAAAGCGTTGGTAAAGACCTTGTAGGCCGGGGGCGCTGCGCTGGCCTCGGCCTCCTTGCCATTATCGTCTTCCAGAGCACCGGCGGGCTGTTCTGCGCCCTCGTCCTGAAGCTCCGAGTCACTGGCATCGCGGCTGTCGGGCTGCTCGGTCGGTTCAGGCTGGAAACCGTGCGTCTCGCTGTCATCCTGATCCTGCGGCGAAGGATCATCATCGGGCTGATCGGATTCGGTCTGACTGTCATCATCCTGATCCGGGTCATCTGCCTGACTCTGATCGTCCGGTTCGGGCTCCTCGGTCAGGTCGAATGCCTTGAAAAGGCCGGAGCAGGCCTCGGCAAAGCGTTGCTGGTCCATCTGTGTCGAGGCAAGGCCCGAGAGCGCACGCTTGGCTTCGGGCGAAAGCGTTTCGCGCCATGCCTTGAGCGCCGGACCCGCCTGCGAGGGAGAGGGCAGCCCTGACAGGGCCTCGCGCACGAGAAGGGGCAGGGCGACATTGGCAGGCATATCGTCGCGCGCGCTCATGCGGGCGTAGCCGTTCTCGCTGCAGTCGAGGGCCAGTTTCTGGTTCAGATTGGCCCGCACGCCCGCCATGTGACGCGAGCCATAGACCTCGCAACGCACCTGCTCCAGCGCGTCGTACAAGGGGCGGGTCTCGGCGCTGTCGGCCTGCTGGGGCAGGGGGGACAGTTCTGAATTGTGGTGCTTCAGTCGCAAGGCAGCTGCGTCGGCAGCGCCACGGACGCGGGTCATTTCCTGAGGTGTGAGCGCCCGGGAGACATAGGGAAGCTGGACGCCCGTACCCGGTTTGGCACTGGCCGACGCCGCAAAGCTGATTTCGGTCTCGGGCTCGCCTGACATTGCCCGCAGCGCAGCACTTGTGGCGCGGCGGAAGGCGTCCGTGCGCTCACTGCCCGGCAGGGCAAGGTCGTTCTGGTTCCTGTCCGGTGCCTTGGCTCTGGAGGTGGCCATGCGCTCGCCCCCGTCAGGCGTTCAGCGGAGACTGGTTGAAGCAGCGCTGATAGTATTCTGCGACAATGCCGCGCTCAGCCTCATCGCATTTATTGAGGAAGGTCAGGCGGAATGCAAAAGCCAGATCGCCAAAAATACGCTCGTTCTCGGCCCAGGTGATGACAGCACGGGGTGACATGACTGTAGAGATATCACCCGCCATGAAACCGGCGCGGGTCAGGTTCGCGAGGGCGACCATGCTTTCGAGACGCGTCGTGATGGCGGGCTCGTTGCCGAGGCCCAGTTTGGCCCGCACGATTCCCACTTCCTGATCGAGCGGCAGGTAGTTGAGCGATGCGACGATATTCCAGCGATCCATCTGCCCCTGATTGATCTGCTGCGTGCCATGATACAATCCGGTCGTGTCGCCCAGACCCACCGTGTTCGCCGTGGCAAAAAGCCGGAAACCGGCATGGGGGCGTATCACGCGATTCTGGTCGAGCAGGGTCAGGTGGCCTTCGGCTTCGAGCACGCGCTGGATGACGAACATGACATCCGGGCGACCGGCATCGTATTCGTCAAAAATCAGGGCGACGGGGTGCTGAAGACACCACGGCAGGAGACCCTCGCGGAACTCGGTGATCTGCTTGCCATCACGCAGAACGATGGCGTCCTTGCCGATCAGGTCGATGCGCGAGATATGGCTGTCGAGATTGATGCGGACTGTGGGCCAGTTCAGCCGTGCCGCAATCTGCTCGATATGGGATGATTTTCCCGTACCGTGGAAGCCCTGCACCATGACGCGGCGGTTATTGGCAAAGCCCGCCAGAATGGCCCGGGTCGTGTCGCAGTCGAACTGGTAACTCGGATCGATATCGGGCACATGCTCGGTCCGGATCGAGAACGCAGGCACTTCCATGTCGCATTCGATCTTGAACACGTCACGCGCTGAGACGATCCGGTCCGGCGCGCCAAGAACATGAGTCGGCACCGCGTTCTGTTCGGCAGTGACAACCGTTTCCGGTGCATCGATGGAGGCGAGATCGCTCATGGTTTCAATCCGTCTTTCACTCTGTCATGTCAGGTTCCGGCCAAGGATATGGTCATGTTTCCTCACAAGGCCAGAGGGAAACGCGCAATAATCGGGCCTACAGGCTGATGAGATGGGCGCGAATCGTACTATAGGCCACGCTTACCGTCTTGAATCTGTCCTCTGCAGCGGGGTCTCCGGCATTGGCATCGGGATGATGCTTGCGAGCCAGTTCCTTGTATCGCGTCTTGAGAGCCTCGATCGTTACGGGCCAGTCCAGCGCCAGTGCACGGAGATGGTCGCGCAGGGGCAGGGGCGCGGCCTCGCGGGCGGCATTGTGCCGCTGGCGGGCAGCCTGAGCGCGCCGCGCGCGTGTGGAGGAAAGAATATCCAGCGGATCGAGAACCTCTTCCTCATCGAAATTCTGTCCACCGCGTGTGCCCAGTTTCCATGAGGGGCGCTGCCACGAGATGTCGGCTCGAAGCTGGGCCTCGATCTGGCCCGGTGTCATGCCTTTATAGAAGTCCCAGCGCGCATTGTATTGACGGACGTGCTCGAGGCAGAACCAGAAATATTGCCTGAGTTGCGTACGGTCCTTGGGCGCACGATATCCCGCATGCTCGGTGCAGCCGGGCATGTCGCAGTAACGCTCGGGCGCGTCGGGGTCCGGGTCGAAGGCCCTGTGTCGTGTGGATTTGCGCTGCATGATCGGGTTTATGTGCGTTGTAAGGCACATTGATGCAAGGAGGGAGTGGAGATGACCGAGTTGAAGGAACGCGCGGCCCGCATGAGCCGGCAGTTGCAGGACGCTTTGGCACCCGCAGAGTTGACCATTCGTGACGACAGCAAGCGCCACGCCCATCACGCCGGACGCAATGGAGTCGAGGGTGACGAGACCCATTTCACCATGACGATTGTCAGCCCCCGCTTTGCAGGAATGAACCGCGTGGCACGGCATCGTCTCATCAATGAGATGCTCAAGCCGGAATTCGAGAGTGGCTTGCACGCACTCTCGCTCAAGCTGCACGCGCCGGAGGAGGTATGACGGTGCGGCGCGGCCTTGCGGCGACAGGCCTAGCGATTGCTCTGGCCGGATGCGCTGTCAGCGGGACTGATGGCCTGACGACGCAGCAAAAGGCGCAGGTGAAGCGTGTCGAGGTCTGTCTGAACGATCCCACCCCGGTTGAGGGCAGCTTTATTCAGCGCGGACCGCAGCAGAATGGCGGGGCAGGGCATTTTCGCTACGCACCAGGGTCGCTCGGGCTGGACTATACTGTTCCTCACGCCATGACGCTGCGTGCAAGTGGCGCCCATCTCGTTCTTGACGACTCGCAGACGGGTGCGGTGACGCGTCTCAACCTCTCACGCAATCCGCTCGGTCTGCTGCTCCATGTTCCCGTGCGTTTCGATGGTAAGATACGAGTCACGGACATCCGGACTGCGCCGGGGGCAAGCCAGATTTCGCTCGCGCAGGCGGATAATCCCTCTCAGGGGCTGCTGACCCTGCGCTTTCTCGATCAGAACAACCGGTTGCAGCTCTCATCGCTTGATGGTGTCGATGCGCGCGGCAACCGGATCCTGATCCAGCTTTCCGACATTTCTCAGGGTAGCAATGTCACGGGTCAATCGGCCAGCGTCGGTATCCCACCGAAGAACTGAGGCCAGCAGGTGAGCAGGGCCTGATCGAGATCCCTCATGGTCAGGTCACGATCGAATCGTCTGATGCTCGTGACGCCAAACTCACGAATGCCGCAGGGCACGATACCCGAGAAATCTTCGAGGTCAGGGTCGAAATTGATGGCGACCCCATGCCAGGACACCCAGCGGCTCACCCTGATGCCGAGCGCGGCAATCTTCGTTTCCTCACCCGTGATGGGGTCATTGGTCCATACCCCGATTCGGCCGCACTCGGTCCGGCTCTTTATGCCGAGCTGGGCGAGGCCTGCGATAATCCAGCGCTCGAGGCTCTGAACGAATGCGCGAAGATCGCGCGGCGGGGTAGGGCCGTGTGGCTCTTGCAGATCCAGCATGGTGTAGATGATTCGCTGGCCGGGGCCATGATATGTCCATTGTCCGCCGCGACCGGCTTCAAAGGTTGGTAAACCCTCCGGGTTGATCAGATCGGTCGCCTTGGCCGAGGTGCCGGCCGTGTAGAGGCGCGGATGCTCGAGAAACCACAGCAGCTCGCTTGCCTCTCCGGCTCTTATGCCAGCGGCTCTTCTTTGCATGGTTTCGAGCGCGGTTTCATACGAAACCAGCCCTTCCTCGAATTTCGTCGAGATTTTCTCAAAAATCGTCTCATGGACGATTGCCTGGTCATCAGTCATCGGCTATAGCCCCCTTCACACGAGCGGTATCGCCCAGAGCGGCCCGCTTGTCACGATGCGGTCGTGGCGGAATGGTAGACGCGCAAGCTTGAGGTGCTTGTGGGGGCAACCCCGTGGAAGTTCGAGTCTTCTCGACCGCACCAGACGAACTGGTAGCATCCCCTTCGGGGGATGCCAGTTCCTCCCAAAAAAATCTTCAAAAATTGCCAATAAATTAATCGCTGCGAAGTGAACTTTCGTTAACGATTGACACTTATCCCGAGGCATCATTCGTGTAATCTGATGCGCGTGCCATCACTTTGCCGAACTTGTCTGCTTGATCGAGTTTCACGCAGCCGGTCATCGTGTAGGTTGTGAAGCAGTTGAGGGCTTCAACATCTCATGTTGAGCCTGTATCTGCACTACGTATTCAAATTGATCTAAAGGTCGGATAACGTGATCAAGCCGCTCAGAAAAGCTGTACTGCCCGTTGCAGGTATGGGAACACGCTTTCTTCCTGCCACCAAGGCAATGCCGAAGGAAATGCTCCCGGTTGTTGACCGCCCGCTCATCCAGTATGCCATCGACGAAGCGCGCAAGGCAGGGATCGACCAGTTCTGCCTGATCACGGGGCGCGGCAAGGACAGCCTCATCGATTATTTCGACGTGGCTTTCGAGCTCGAAACGACCCTTCGCGAGCGCGGGAAGACCGATCTTCTCAAGACACTTCAGCCGAGCTCCATTGAAGCCGGTTCGCTTGCGGCCGTACGTCAGCAGGAGCCTATGGGCCTGGGCCACGCCATATGGTGTGCGCGCTCGTTCATCGGCGATGACCCGTTTGCCATTCTGCTGCCTGACGACATTGTGCAGGGCGAAAAGGGCTGCGTTGCCCAGCTGGTTGAAGTCTACAATCAGACCGGCGGAAATGTGGTTGCGGTTTCGGAAGTTCCCAAGGAACATACGAACCGTTATGGCATCCTCGATGTCGGCAAGGACGATGGCAAGCTGGTCGAGGTCAAGGGCCTTGTCGAAAAGCCGAAGCCTGAAGATGCGCCGTCGAACCTGTCGATCATCGGTCGCTATGTGCTCCTTCCGGAAATCATGACGCACCTGTCCAAGCTCGAGCGTGGAGCCGGTGGTGAAGTCCAGCTGACCGACGCAATGGCCAAGATGATTGGCCATGCCCCGTTCCACGGTCTGCGCTATGAAGGCACGCGTTACGACTGTGGTGACAAGGCTGGCTACCTTGAGGCGCAGATTGCTTTCGCGCTTGAGCGCCCGGACCTGCGTGATGCCATGCGTGGCTTCATCAAGAAATACGCCGATGCCTGATGGATACTCTGTTTCGACATGAGTTCCACCCTTCGATCCTGCGTGAGTATGACATACGCGGGATCGTTGGAAAAACACTTGGTGAGGACGACGCCCGGGCTTTGGGCGTCGTTTTTGCGTCTGGCCTCTGTGTAGGGCGTTCAGCCACAATTCTGGTGGGCCATGACGGCCGGGAAAGCTCTCCCGCGCTCGAACAGGCGCTCGTCAAAGGATTGATGATGGGCGGTGCGACAATACGTCGCATTGGTTGTTGCCCCAGGCCTCAGCTTTACCACGCTTCATATCGTCAGAAGGCGGACGGAGCGATTATGGTTACTGGTAGCCATAATCCGCTGGACTATAATGGCTTCAAGATTGTCCAGCACAGCCGCCCTGTTTTCGGACAGGGGCTCCTTGACCTCGCGGCCTTGCTGAAAGCGGGTATCACCCTCAATGACGGTGCCGAGGGGCAACAGGCCAAGCTGGAATGCTCGGCAGAGTATGTTGACGCCCTGTGTACCGGCCTGCGTGCCGGTGGGCGGCCCCTCAAGGTAGTGTGGGATAACAGTCATTCTTCAGCGGGTGATATCCTCGCAGCGCTCATCGGGGCTCTGCCGGGACAGCATACGGTTCTGAACGGCGAAATCGACGGATTCTTCCCGGCTCATCACCCCGACCCGACCCTGCCGGAGGCCATGGTGCAACTGCAGATTGCCGTGCGCCAGCATGGCGCTGATCTCGGCGTTGCTTTCGATGGTGACGCGGACCGGTTGGGTGTGGTGGATGAGCGGGGCACGGTAATCGCTGCAGATCATTTGAGTTTGCTTCTGGCGCAATCCATCCTGCGCGACACACCCGGAAAAACGGTCCTTGGCGACGTGAAGATGTCCCGCACCTATTTTGAAGGCGTTGGAAGGGCAGGGGGTAAGGGCCTCATGTGCCCAAGCGGGCACTCCCACGTCAAGAATGCATTGCGTGAGACGGGTGCCGCGTTCGCTGGCGAAATGTCGGGACATTTCTTCTTCGCCGATCACTGGCCCGGCTTTGATGACGGGCTTTACGCCGCGATACGCGTAATTGACTTTCTGTCGCAGCAGATGGCCCCTCTATCATCATTGGTTGCGTCGCTCCCCCATGCCGTCTCGACGCCCGAGATAAGGTTCGATTGTCCGGATGAGCAGAAATTCGATGTAATCAACGCCGTTATCGCCCGGGCCCGAGAGAGTGAGATGCGGATGACGCTCATCGATGGGGTAAGGGTGGATGAGGCCAGGGGCTGGTGGCTTCTGCGCGCCTCGAACACCCAGCCAGCCCTTGTTGCGCGCGCGGAAGGGGACGATGAGGCCGCATGTCAGGACATGATGGAGACCTTGGCAGATGTGCTTCTGCACTCAGGTGTCGCGGCCCCTGAAGTGTTGAAACAGGATATCGGGGGTAATGCTGATCACGGATCAGGTGGAGGGAAGGCGTGACCCCGAACTTCAGTTTTTACGAGCCGGGTCAGTTTGTAACCCATCCCCAGTGTCCGGAATGGGGCGTCGGTCAGATACAGAGTGTTGTCGGCCAGCGCGTGACGATCAATTTCGAGAATCAGGGGAAAGTCCTGGTAAACACGGCACTCATCGAACTGATTGTCATCGAGTAAGGGCGTTGTGGAATGATGGTTCCGGCATGATGGTGTTGCGCTGAAGACCGCAGCTTTCCTCTCTCGAGCTCTTGATCTCGTATTGCCGCCAACATGTCTCTCATGCGGCACTGAGACCATGACAAGCGGTCTCCTCTGCACCTCATGCTTCTGTTCGATGACACCGGTCGGGCTTGCCTGTCGGCATTGTGCGCTTCCGGTGCCATCGGCAGCCTATCTCGGCTCAGATGGCCGCTGTGCCCAATGCGGCCATGCGCCATACCCCTGGAGAGCGGCACGCGCCGCTTTTCTTTACGATGGCACGGCGCGCCGGCTGGTCCTGCAATGCAAATATGGGGATCGTCCGGATATCGTGCCCTTTCTGGGCCGTGTCATGGCCGGCATGATGAGGGATGAAAGCGCTGAACGCCGGTTGCTCGTTCCTGTCCCCTTGCATCGGCACCGTTTCTGGAAAAGGCGTTTCAATCAGGCGGCCCTGCTTGCGAGCCATATCATTCGCTCTTCGCCGCACTGGCGCCTCCTCCCCGATGCGCTCGTGCGTCATCGCCCCACAGCCACGCTGGCTCGGCTTGCCCCCGAAGCACGCATGCAAGCGCTGGATGCTGCCTTTCGCATCCGGGAGAGGGTGCGGGGATCAATCGAGGGCCAGCATGTTGTTCTGGTTGATGACATCTTGACCACCGGCGCAACCGCCTCCATCTGCGCAAGGCAATTGCTCGGCGCAGGGGCGCAACGTGTCGACCTTCTGGTCGCTACGCGTACCGTCAAACTGGCCGGCGATTATGATCATCTAGGCGGCGTTCAGGAGTGAATATGTCCAACGTAGAAATCTATACCCAACCTGGCTGCCCTTACTGCGTGCGTGCCGTGCAGATCCTGCAATCGAAGAACGTGCCATTTCGCGAGATCAATGCCCCTCACGGCACACAGGAGCGCGAGGACGCGATCAGGCGGTCGGGCGGTGGTCGGACCGTGCCTCAAATCTTTGTCGGAGGGCAGTGTCTGGGTGGCTGCACTGATCTGATGCAGCTTGATGCTTCGGGCAAACTGGACGCGTTGCTCGCGCAGGCATGATCTGCTTTCGTTTGCATTGTACGGCGGGGCATGAATTCGAAGGCTGGTTCCCGGATGGCGCGGGGTTTGAGCGCCAAAAGTCCCATGGTCTTGTTTCATGTCCACAATGCGGTGTGAGTACGGTTGAAAAAAGCCTGATGGCCCCGGCCATCGCGCGGCAGACCACGAGCAAAGGTCAATCGGCGACGCCTGCTCCCTCAATACCCATGACGCAGAACGACCAGCTGCGAATGGCCCTCCATGTGCTGAGACGTCAGGTAGAGGCGCAGTGCGACAATGTGGGCGATCGATTTGCCGAAGAAGCGCTGAAGCGGCATGATGAAGGCAACAGCGAGAACAGCCAGACCGGTCGTGGCATTTACGGCACGATGAGCGACTCTGACAGGGAAAGGCTTGAAGATGAAGGCGTGGATTTCTCCCCGATACCCTGGCTCGACCGCACGGAATCCTGAGCATGCCGGGGTGCGGCGTGCCGCAGGACTCAGGCGAGGGGGTTTTCCCTTCAAGCATATTGCTGCCGTTGGCGCGATGACTGCGCTCCTGCTCACGACAAGCCTCCCCGGACAGGCCCAGACACGAGGCAATCCACCTGCGCCCGAAGAGGGGTTATGGCTCGCGCAGGATCACGATGGCGTGTTCCTGATCGGCCATTGTGGCGATACGCTCTGCGGCAGGCTGATTGGCATGCAGTATGATGGCCCTGTTCCCAAGGATGTGTGGGGACGTTCACAATGTGGGCTGGTCATGCTGACCGATTTCCGATTAATCAGTGATGAGAACGTGTGGCGGGGGCATATCCTCGATCCGGAGACAGGGCGTACCTACGACGCCCGCATCCATGCCGAATCACCTGAGGTGCTGAAGCTGCGCGGTTTCATTCTGGGGATTCCCCTTTTCGGCAAGACGCAGACATGGACCCGTTATCGCGGCAAGATCGGTCCTGAATGCAAACTGCCTTGAGCCGAATGGTCGCTTGAGGAGCTTGAGAGCATAACATGAAAACGACGATTTCCCGCCGCAGCTTTGCGTTGGGTACCCTTGGTCTGCTGGGTTGCGGCACGGCCATGGCGCAGGATGCTGCTGATCAGGCCCCGGCTGCGCCGCCACCCCCGCCCAAGGCGGTCTCCAAGACCATCTGTTTTGTCGGCGGGTACACCAAGCATGCGCCCCCGGGTGGTGCCGGTAATGGTGAGGGTATTGCCGTTTTCGAAATGGACCGTCAGAGCGGCGTCCTGACGCCTGTCACGACCTTCACCGATATCGCCAGCCCGTCCTTCATCACACTGTCGCATGACAAGCGTTTTCTGTACGCGCTGAGTGAGATCGATGATTTCAACAAGGATGGCGACGGCTCGGTGACCGCTTTCGCGGTGGATCGCAAGACCGGCTCGCTCAAGAAGCTCAACGCGGTCAGCTCTGGCGGGGCTGTGCCTGCGCATCTGAGTGTGCATCACTCAGGGCGTTATGTTCTCGTGGCCAACTACATGGGGGGCTCCGTGGCTGTGCTGCCCATCCGGCCTGACGGGTCGCTCGGTCCGGCAACGGATGTCGTGCACAATACTGGGCCACGCCAGCCCGAGCGTGCGGCAGACAACCCCCAGGGAAATTTCGCGGTATCCGATCACTCGGGGTCTCATCCGCACATGATCCAGAGCGATCCGAGCGGCAAGTTCGTGATTGCGGATGATGCCGGTCTTGATCGCGTCTATGTCTGGACGCTCAATTTGCAGACCGGAAAGCTCGTTCCGGCCAAGACGCCTTATTACGACATGACGCCAGGCAGCGCGCCGCGTCATTTCCAGTTCAATCGCTCCGGCAAGCTCATGTACAATCTGTGTGAGCAGGACTCGAAAATTGTCGTCAGCGCTTTTGACCCGCAGACAGGGGCAATCAACAATCTGCAATCGGTCAGCACTGTCACATCGCATTTCCGTGGCAGCACGCTTGCAGCTGAAATCCTGATTTCGGCAGATGACCGCTTTGTCTATGCCTCGAACCGTCTGGGTGATTCCCTTGCCGTGTTCAAGGTGGGCGATGACGGCACCCTGACCTTGCAGGATGAAGCCTGGATGCATGCCGATTACGGTCGCGCCATGATGTTCGACCCGTCGGGCAGCTTCCTGTTCTGTGCCAATCAGCGCAGTGATGCCGTGACGTCATTCAGGATCGACAAGGCGAGCGGCCAGCTCGGCTTTACTGAAAACTTTACCCCGGTCGGAAGCCCCACCACGTTCGCTTTCATGGATACGGAAGTCTGATTCAACCGGCGGGTGCAAACTCTCTCTCTCTGCCCTCGTAACCGAAAAAGGTGGGGGCGGAGATGAGGGGGCGCTCGCGGGCGGAGCGACTTTGGCCGGACCAAGGCTGATAAGGCCTCGTTCAGGCGCCATGTGCCCGGATCAGGACCGGGCCACGACACGCCCACCCAACAGGGCGAAAAGCCTGACAGCCTATAGTCTGGCAGGCCCTTGTTCTCAGTCTCGTACAAACATCGTGATATAGTTGATGCTCGTGTCGCGCGTAATGCGCCAGTGCATCGGCCGGTAGCTCATTCCGGCGACATCGATCATGCGCAGGCCAACGGCCCGCCCCATTCTATGCAGTTCCTCGGGCTTGATGAATTTCTGCCAGTCATGCGTACCGACAGGCAGCAGGCGGGCAATATATTCGGCACCGATCTTCGCGACAGCCAGCGAGAGCAGCGTGCGGTTGAGTGTCGATACCGCAACAAGGCCACCCGGCTTGGTCAGCGAATGGAGCAGCGCAAGGAATTCCTGTGGGTCATTGACATGCTCGATCACCTCCAATGCAGAGATGGCATCGAAGCTCTGCCCTTCGCGGACGAGCGTCTCGGCGCTGCCATTGCGATAGACCAGCGGGCCAGTATTGTCCGGCAAGGGATGATCTGCCAGATGGGCCTGCGCCGCACGTATGCCCTCGGGCGAAGCGTCGAGACCCAGTACGTCATGGCCCATACGGGCATAGGCCTCGCTCGCAAGTCCGGCTCCGCAGCCAATATCGAGAAGCGAGAGCCTGCCGCCACGCGATCCTTGCAGGCGTTTGAGATGCGCATTGACCCATTCGGTGCGCATGGGGTTCATGTCGTGCAGGGGCTTCATGGGGCCTTTCGGGTCCCACCAGGTCGCGGCAAGCTGGTCGAAATGGGCGATCTCGCGATCTGAGACGGAAGAGGCTGCGTGATCCGGCATGTTGTTTCCAGGCATACAGAAATGGGTCCGTTGTTCCAGAGTATCTGGACGGCGCGATCTGGACTTAGTATGTGACCCGCCTTTCCTTGCGCAACATCGCAGGCTGGAAAATCCGTTCCCGGCACGCTGTGATTGAACGCTTTCTGCTACGTACGGAGCCAGGTGCACAATTATGACGTCTTCAGACCAGTGCCCAACCCGGATCGTCATGAAGTTCGGCGGAACCTCAGTGGCCGATCTCGATCGTATTCGCGCGGTCGCCGAGCGTGTGCGCAAGGAACGGGAAAAAGGCCATCAGGTTGCCGTCGTGGTTTCGGCCATGGCTGGCGTGACCAATCAGATGGTCGGTTATGTCAGTGCGCTCGATCCAATGGCCGATGCACGTGAATATGATGCTGTGGTGGCCAGTGGCGAGCAGGTCACGAGTGGGCTGACAGCCATCGCGCTACAGGCGCTCGGTGTGCCAGCACGGTCGTGGCAAGGTTGGCAGATTCCCTTCCGCACTGATGATGCCCACGGCAAGGCGCGTATTGGCGATGTTGAAGGCGCTGCGCTGATTGCCTGCATGGAGCAGGGTGAAGTGCCGGTCATTGCCGGGTTTCAGGGCGTCGCGCCGGGCGAGCGGATCAGCACGCTGGGTCGTGGTGGCTCTGACACCTCGGCGGTGGCTGTGGCGGCTGCCATCAAGGCTAATCGCTGTGATATCTATACCGATGTCGATGGTATCTACACCACCGACCCGCGTATCGTGAAAAAGGCCAAAAAGCTGGATCGCATCACCTTTGAGGAGATGCTTGAGCTCGCTTCGGTAGGGGCCAAGGTACTCCAGACCCGCTCTGTCGGGCTGGCCATGAAAGAAAAAGTGCGCGTGCGCGTGTTGTCGAGTTTTGAACCCGAGACGGAGCTCTCGGGATCGCTGGTGGTGGATGAGGACGAGATGATGGAAAAGGAACTGGTCACGGGGATCGCCTATTCTCTGGACGAGGCAAAGATCTCGGTGAGCCGAATCCCGGACCGTCCGGGTATCGCCGCTGCCATTTTCAGCCCGTTGACCGAGGCGCGGGTGAATGTTGACATGATCGTGCAGAGCGTTGGCTCCGACGGCTCGACCAACATGACCTTCACCGTGCCCAAGGGCGATCAGGCGCGCGCGCTCGCCGCACTTGAGGCCGCACGGGCCGACATCCAGTATGGCGAGATCCATACAGCCAATGACGTCGTCAAGATCAGCGTCGTCGGCATCGGCATGCGCTCACATTCGGGTATGGCCAGCACCATGTTCCAGACCCTCGCGGACCGCGGGATCAACGTGCAGGTCATCTCCACCAGCGAAATCAAGATCTCTGTGCTGATCGACGCAGAGTATATGGAACTCGCCATGCGCGCCCTGCACACGGCTTATGGTCTGGACGGGGAATAAGCATGACCGACACCAGCATCAATCCAGCCCGCCAGAAGGCCCGCGCCACGCTTGACCGGCTCTGGGCCCCGGGTTGCCAGTTCCTTGGCACACCAACCGCCATTCTGGGCGGTGCGATGTCCTGGGTGAGTGAGCGCAATCTCGTTTCGGCCATTTCCAATGCTGGCGGGTTTGGCGTGATTGCCTGCGGGGCCATGACGCCCGACCGTCTGGCCGAGGAAATTGCGGCCACGCAGGCTCTGACAGACAAGCCGTTTGGTGTGAACCTCATCACGATGCACCCCGAGCTCGACAAGCTGGTCGATGTTTGCATTGCAGCGAAGGTCGGGCATGTCGTGCTGGCTGGTGGTGTGCCGAGCGGGGCCACCATCAAGCAGGTGCGTGATGGTGGTGCTCGGGCAATCGGTTTTGCGCCGGCTCTGGCGCTGGGCAAGCGTCTGGTCAAGCAGGGGATCGAGGCGCTGGTCATTGAGGGTTCAGAGGCGGGCGGTCATGTCGGGCCGGTGTCCCTGAATGTCCTGGCTCAGGAAATCCTGCCCCATATCCATGACGTGCCGGTTTTCGTGGCAGGTGGCCTGGCGCGCGGGGATGCCGTTCTGGGTTATCTGGAGCAGGGTGCATCCGGTGCGCAGTTGGGTACGCTTTTTGCTGCCAGCAGCGAGAGCATCGCGCATGAGGCCTTCAAGAAGGCCTTCGTGCGAGCGGCGGCACGTGATGCCGTAACATCCAACCAGATCGATGAACGCTTTCCGGTCATTCCGGTGCGCGGGCTGAATAATGCTGGCACGCGTCGTTTCATGGCCCATCAGGCGGCGACGCTGGGCCGGTTCACCTCGGGCGAACTGACCAAGGAAGAAGCCCAGCTTGAAATCGAGCACTTCTGGGCCGGTGCGCTGCGCCGCGCCGTGATCGAAGGCGATGTGGAGGAAGGCTCGGTGATGGCCGGGCAGTCCGTTGGCATGGTCAAGGCCATTCGCCCGGTTGCCGAGATCCTGCATGATCTGGTTGAGCAGGCGGTTGACGCGCTGGTTGCAAGAGACGCCCGCACAGGGCATCCTGCGCCCTCAGAGTTTGCAGTCGGGTAATCATGCCAGATAAGACCACAGACCGTATTCCCGGATGGCAGGGCAGCGCGGGTGAGGGTGCACGCGGGGTTGGGATCGATCTGCGCGCCCGACGTGAGGAGCTCGGATGGGCTCTGCCTGACGTGGCCGGGTGGTTGCGTATCCGCGAGAGTTATCTGCTGGCCCTCGAAGAAGGGAACATGGCGGTATTTCCGGGCAGCGCCTACGCCTTGGGCTTTCTCAGGACCTACGCCCAGGCCGTGGGCATGGACCCCGATCAGGCCGTTGCACGGTTTCGCCATGACACCCGCGGTGCCTTTGACCGCAAGACAGAACTGAGTTTCCCTGAGCCCGTCTCGGAGCGCGGGGTGCCTGTGGGTCTCTGGGTGGGTGCAGGACTGGCCGTTCTGGTTGGCACCTATATCGGCTATTACCATTTCTTCGGCTCGGAGCCCGCGCCGACGCATCAGATGCCACCTGTGGCAGAGATCATGCCCGGTGTGACGCAGCATGGTACGACGTCGCCGCAGATTGCAGCGGTCATGCCCGAGCAGGGGCTTGCGCCATCACCTCAGAGTTCGTCATCCCAGATGACAGGCGCCGTGCCAACAGTACCCTCAGCCACCATGGTGCAACCGCCCGGCGGTAATGGCGTGACGCAGGAGGTAAACAGCCAGCCCCCAGTCTCCAGCGCGCCTGTGACTGGGCAATTGCCGTCTGCCACGAGCACCGGCCCTCAGGGCGCAACGCCCAGCACGCAGCCCGCTTCGGCTGGTTCTGTTCCCGTGCCGGGCCAAATCAGTCCTGGGTCGAACGCAAATGCCCAGACCGTGGCTGATCAGGGCACGACAGGGCAGGGCAGCCTGTCGCAGAACGCTGCATCGACCGCAGTCCCTTTGCCGGGCGGTGCAACGGCGCCGAGTTCCGGTGTGGCTGCCAACATGATCGGGCTTCATGCCGCCGCCGATGCCTGGGTGTCGATACGTGACAGGAATGGCGCGACCGTGTTCAGCCGGGTTCTCAAATCCGGTGAAACCTGGCAGGGCCCCGCTGATGCCGGGCCTTATCACATGACGCTCGGCAACGCGGGTGGCCTTACGCTTTCGGCCGGTGATGTCACAACGTCCGCCCTTGGACGTGTCGGGGCGGTACGGCGTAATCTTGTCGTAACGGCCGATGCGATCCGTAATGGGCAGCTCGGGCAGGATGGCAGTGGCACTGCCGCGAGCACTGCGCCTGTGGCCCCGGTAACGCACATTGATGCCAACGATGCCGGCAGTGCTCCGACAGACTTGAAAAACACTGTCGCGACCCCAAAGGTTACGGCACCGGTGCATCGCGCGAGCCCGCCCGCCAGCACGTCGCATGAGTCGGAAACTGACCGTCTCAACGCACGACAACTGGAACAGACGGCTCAGCCGCGTTAAAGCACCACCACCAATGCCTGTCGGGCGTGAGGTTCGCTTCTTTCCCGACACGCATTGCTGCAGAAGACTATGGACGACTAACGAGGCCTGACGCCGCAAAGGGCGGATGGTGCTCACAGGAGACGGGCAGAAGCCGATGCCACAGGGCGTCTTGTTCTGGCCAACATGACACAGACACGGGGCGGCGCTCTGGAACAGGGTTCCGGCGAAGCCCCCGGTTGACGCCGCCCACTGGGGTCCATCAACCGATACGGAGACGAGATTATGAGCGGATATCGCCCTTACCAGTATATCGAACGTCGCAAGTCCCGTCAGATTCATGTTGGCAAGGTCGCTGTCGGCGGTGATGCGCCGATATCGGTCCAGACAATGACCAACACGCTCACATCGGACGCCAAGGCGACGATCGAGCAGATCCGTCTGTCGGAAATTGCAGGCGTGGACATTGTTCGTGTGTCGTGCCCCGATGAGGAGAGCACCGCAGCCCTGGCCGAGATCGTGCGTGAGGTGAACGTGCCGATCGTGGCGGATATTCACTTCCATTATAAGCGTGCGATTGAAGCAGCCAAGGCCGGAGCGGCCTGCCTGCGCATCAATCCGGGTAATATCGGTAGCGCCGAGCGTGTGCGTGAAGTCGTGAATGCGGCACGCGACTATGGCTGTTCCATCCGTATCGGCGTCAATGCCGGGTCGCTTGAGAAGCACCTTCTCGAGAAATACGGTGAGCCCAACCCCGACGCACTGGTTGAGAGTGCGCTTGAGCACGCCAAGATCCTTCAGGATCATGACTTCCATGAGTTCAAGATCAGCGTGAAGGCGTCTGATGTGTTCATGGCGGTTGCGGCCTATCAGCAGCTTGCCGAAGTCTGCGACCACCCGCTGCATATCGGCATCACGGAAGCCGGATCAAAGCGCGCGGGTACCGTAAAATCCTCCATCGGTCTGGGCAATCTGCTCTGGGCAGGCGTGGGTGACACGATGCGCGTCTCGCTTTCTGCGCCTCCGGAAGAGGAAGTGCTTGTTGGCTGGGATATTCTCAAGTCGCTCGGCCTGCGTCATCGTGGTGTGAAGATCATTTCCTGCCCGTCCTGTGCGCGTCAGGGTTTCAACGTGGTCGAGACGGTGCAGACCCTCGAAGACCGCTTGCAGCACATCAAGACGCCTCTGACGCTCTCCATCATCGGCTGTGTCGTGAACGGCCCCGGTGAGGCTCTGATGACCGATCTGGGCGTGACCGGTGGTGGCGCTGGCCGTCACATGGTCTATTCGGCGGGCAAGCAGGATCATCGCCTGAACGAGGGTCAGGACATGATCGAGCATATCGTTGACCTCGTGGAAGAGCGCGTGGCCAAGATCGAAGCTGAAAAGGCCGCGCAGGAAGAGGCCGAAAAGGCCGAGGCCGCACTGGCGGGCGCCTGAGATCATGAGCCAGTTGCAGCCGGTACGCGGCACGCATGACCTGATTGGTGATACCGCGCGCCGCCACGCCCATGTGGTGGATACGGCGCGTGAGATCACGCGTCGCTATGGCTACGAAGAGTGGTCGACGCCGATTTTCGAGGATACGCGCGTGTTTTCCCGCACGCTTGGCGATACCTCGGATGTCGTGACCAAGGAAATGTACACCTTCGAGGATCGCGGCGGCGACAGCCTGACCCTGCGCCCCGAGGGTACAGCGGCAATCTGCCGTGCCTTCGTGACCAACGGTCTGACGCAGGCCCTGCCGCAGCGCGTCTTTTATAACGGGCCGATGTTTCGCTATGAGCGCCCGCAGAAGGGGCGCTTCCGCCAGTTCCATCAGATAGGGGCCGAGCTTCTCGGCGCCACTGATCCGCTGATGGATGCCGAAACCATCGCTATGGCGCACGCCATACTCAAGGCGCTGGGTCTGGGCGATGCCGTTACGCTCGAAATCAATACGCTGGGTGATCTTGATAGCCGGCAGGCCTGGCGAGAGGCCCTTGTGGCCTATTTCAAGGCTCATGAGAGCGCGCTTTCGGATGAGAGCCGCGCCCGTCTTGAAGCCAATCCGCTGCGTATTCTCGATAGCAAATCAGCGCAGGATCGGGCGCTTCTTGAAAACGCCCCGAAATTCAGCGCCTATCTGAACGAGGAATCGCGGGTTTTCTGGGACGATCTGCGTCGCAAGCTCGATCTGTTTGGTGTCGGTTTTGTCGAGAACCCGCATATTGTGCGCGGGCTCGATTATTACAGCCATACGGCCTTCGAGTTCGTCACCGATCGACTGGGCGCGCAGGGCACTGTTCTGGCTGGCGGGCGCTATGAGGGGCTGGTCGCGCAGATGGGCGGTCCTGCTACACCGGCTATCGGCTGGGCAGGCGGGATCGAACGTCTGGCGCTGCTGATCGAGGCCGCCCCTGTTCAGCCGCGTCCTGTGGCGGTGCTCCCCACCGGTGAGGCAACGCTTGCTGCCGCCATCACAGCGGCACAAACCCTTCGCAATGCCGGTTTGGCTGCCGAGATCGAGACCCGTTCCTCGCTGAAGAAGCGTATGGAACGCGTGGTCAAGTCTGGCGCGGCTCATATGGTATTGGTGGGCGAGGACGAGCTGGCACGTGGTGCAGTGACCGTGCGTGATCTGGGCAAGCGTGAACAGACCGAGATTGCGCTTGACGCCCTCGCGGATCATTTCCTGAAAGCACAGTAATCGTGGCATTGGACGACAGGCTGGAGCGTATTGTCGCCCGGTCGGATGAACTGCAAGCCCTCATGTCGAGTGGCGAGATACAGGGTGAGGAATTCGTGCGGGCCTCGCGCGAGTTTGCCGAACTTGAACCCGTCGTGTCATCCATTCTTGCTTATCGTCGTGCGGAAAGCGCCCACAAGGACGCTCAGGCCATGCTGGACGATCCCGAGATGCGTGAACTTGCGCAAGGCGAGATCATGGAAATCGAGGGGCAGCTGGAGGGGCTGCACCAGCAGGTACGGCTTGCGCTGCTGCCGCGTGACGAGGCTGATGAACGCAGTGCCATTCTCGAAATTCGCCCGGCGGCGGGTGGAGACGAGGCGGCGCTTTTCGCGGCCGAGCTTTTCGGAGCCTATAAACGGTTTTCGGATCTGCATGGCTGGCGCTTCGAGGTCATGGAATATGACGAGAGCGACCTGTCGGGCCTTCGTGAAGGCGTTGCTACCATTTCGGGGCGATCGGTATTTGCCCGCCTGAAATACGAGTCCGGCGTGCATCGTGTGCAGCGCGTTCCGGCCACCGAAAGTCAGGGCCGTATCCATACCTCCACCGTCACTGTGGCGATCATGCCCGAGGCGGAAGAGGTGGACGTGGCCATTGATGAGGGTGATCTGCGTATCGATGTCTATCGCGCTTCAGGCGCGGGTGGGCAGCACGTCAACAAGACCGAGAGCGCAGTGCGTATCACCCACATGCCCAGCGGTATTGTGGTGGCCATGCAGGAAGAGAAGAGCCAGCACAAGAACAAGGCCAAAGCCATGAAGATCCTTCGGGCGCGCCTTTACGAAATGCAGCGTGCCCAAGCTCATGCCAGCCGTGCGGCCGATCGCAAATCCCAGGTTGGCACCGGTGATCGCTCAGAGCGTATCCGGACCTATAATTTCCCCCAGGGCCGGGTGACGGATCATCGTATCAACCTCACCCTGCACAAGATAGACCGGGTTATGCTGGGCGAGTTTGACGAGATTGTTGATGCCTTGACGCAGGAAGAGCAGACAGCTCTTTTGGCGGCGGAAGGGCTCAACTGAAGTAAAAGAGAGACGCTGCTCGCAGCCTCAACTTACAGGCGAAGCGCAGATATCGGCGTCACCGGGGTGATGTTTGGCAATCTCGGGATCATTCGGCTCGCGCAGGAAAAAATCGGTGAAGTTTTCATCGCCCAGAGCGAGCAGGTGATGCCCCTCGGGGTGATGAAGCGTTCCCTGACTGCTGACCTGGTGGGTTTCCGATCGTCCTTCGGCGTTGATGACCGTGATCTGGCCGCAAAGGGCATAGTCATGATTGACGCGGCCCAGAGGGATTTCGATTGTTTTTGTCAGGCTGGGCGTCTTGTCATCTAGGCGGAAGGTCGCGGCAAGCGACCCGTCGATATAGAGGCGTGAAACTTCAGACACCTCTATGGGCGCACGGTCATCGGTAACAGTGAAGCTCTCGGCCAGTGCGACGGTTGGGCTTAGCATGACGAAGACGGTCAGCAGGGGCATGATCTTTCTCATCCCCGTATCATAAGCCGTTTTAGGAGTAGGCAGTGAGCGGTAATCCATCCCCTCTCAAACAAGTTCTCGACGAGACTGCCAGGCGGCTGGACAGCGCCGGGATCGAGGCGGCACGGATGGAGGCGCGTCGGCTGGTATGCTGGGCGCTTGCCTGTGACGCCTCCGCACTCCTGACACGAGACCTTGTACCGCCCTCCGCAATGGCTAGGCTGGAATCGGGCGTCATGCGCCGTTGCGCACGGGTGCCGATGGCGCTGATCGAGGGAGAGACCGGATTCTGGAACCTGACACTGGAGGTATCGCCCCATACGCTCATCCCGCGCGGTGATAGCGAGACGTTGATCGAGGCCTTGCTCGATTTGAGACCCGACCGGAACAAGCCGCAGCACTTGCTGGACCTGGGCACAGGTACAGGATGTTTGCTTCTGGCGGCACTGAGTGAATACACGGCCTCTTTTGGCATCGGGGTGGATCTATCACCGGAAGCTGCCGCCTTGGCACAGCGCAACGCCAGCAGGAACGGGTTGGTGCAACGTAGCGCCTTTCTGGCTGGCAGCTGGACCGATGCACTGAAGGGTCGTTTCGATATCATCCTTAGCAACCCGCCTTATATTCCAGCGGCCGATATTGCCGGATTGATGCCAGAGGTGCGCGATCATGAGCCTGTGCGCGCTTTGGTGGGCGGCGATGACGGGCTGGAGGCCTATCGGGCGATCATGCTTCAGATGTCGCGCCATCTCACACCGGGTGGGGTGCTCGTTCTGGAGATCGGGCAAGGACAAGAGGACGATGTCACGGCGCTTGGGGCAGAGCAGGGATTATTGCTGCGTGAGGCAAGGCGAGACCTCGGCGGGATCATTCGTGCTCTTTGCTTCGAGCATGTCTGATTACTCTCGCGGGCTTGCAGGAAAAACCATTGGCAGTGTGCTCCAAACTTGCTAGCTTGCGCTGATCGGTCTGTTAAGCTCACCGGTGTATTCATCGGCAGAACATACCGTTTTCCGCGATTTCGCAATGATCCTTGTGATCAGGCTGTGCGGAGTAGGGGCCTGATCCTGTAATCCGGCCTGCAAGAGACAAACCAAGGGTCATTCATTCCCTGCAATCGCGCCGTATCCGAGCTCTGCCGGGTCGGGATTGCGAATACGAAAGTGCTACGCAGACCCATGAATATGAAACGTATGAGAAGCCGTCACCACCGTCCGAGCGGTGGCGGGTCGCGTCATTCAAATGGCCAGACGCCCCTGAACCGTAACCACGTGTTCGACAGCAATGGCCCCGATATGCGTGTGCGCGGTACGGCCCAGCAGCTTTTTGAGAAGTATCTGCAGCTTGGTCGCGACGCGACAGGCACGGGTGATCGTATTCTCGCCGAAGCCTATTTTCAGCATGCCGAGCACTATTTCCGTATTCTCAATGCGATGACCCAGGCCGCGCAGCAGAGCCAGATGGAACGCCAGGAGCGTCACCAGCAGCGTGCCCGCGCCCAGCAGGACCATGACGACCGTCGTCAGGGTGATGATTCGGGCGCTGAAGGCGAGACTGAAGAAGCGGTAGAGGAAACGGCCGAGTAATCCTGGCTCAATCCGCCTAGAACAGGCCCCTGAACCTTTCGGGCAGGGGCCATAAATGATCGCCCGACAGACTTAAATCTATAGGGTAGGGGTCATGGGCTCGTTCCAGCGCCTCGCGGTTGATACGCTCCCGCCATGCACGCAGGGCAGTATCATTGCTTTCGAGTGTCGCCGCCTCTTCCGGCAAGCCTGCCATGGAGGCCAGCATGGCCTTCCAGGCGGCATCTCCCATACGTTGATGGCTCCCCGCATTGTCGCTGCACCAGGGTTGGGCACGGGTGCGACGCAGTCGGTCCAGTCCGGCATCCAGATCACTGTAGCGCAGATGAAACAGCATCAGAGCCGGATCGGGGCTGGGGAGACTTTCCTTTATGCTGTGAAAGCCTGGAGACCATGTCACGGGGGATCTGATCAGGCACGGTTTGCACATCGCGGCTGAGAAGCGCAGCAGATGGCGTTGCTCCGAAAGGGGGCGCGTAAAGTTGGCCGCGGGCTCGCTGCCGGCCTTGTGCAGGACATCGAACCCTGTTGCGGTCAGACACGGGGCCTGACGGGCTTCTGACAAGGCCACGAGAGAGCCGAAACAGGCAGGATCTGCCACGATCATCTCGTCGACATCGCAATACAGAACCGCATCATACCATTCGAGCAGTCCGGCGCAGATAGCGCTGATCGCGCGCGCACGTCTGGCATCATCCTGCGCAGAACGTGGAATTTGCAGACGATTGGCACCGATCGATGTTGTAGAGCCGTCATCCGACCCATGGTCGATCACGTAGCAGCACTGCGGGCCGACCATAGTGCCGTAATGGCGCAGCCAGACCGGCAGAAAAACCGGCTCGTTATAAACCATCGTAACCGCTGCGAGTGGCGCTTTCATAAGCGTCATTTATGCAGGAAGCCGATGGATGTCCATGTGGGGAATTACCGGTCGGATGGTAGCGGCGGACGGATTTGAACCGCCGACCAAGGGATTATGATTCCCCTGCTCTACCGCTGAGCTACGCCGCCATCGCGACCGGTGGGCGTGGAATTAAAAGGGTTGGGCGGATGTGTCAACACTCTGCCGGGAGGTTTTTGCGCCTATCGTGTTTTTACCCGATGGGCAGTCTGTGGCATGGTATGCCAACGGGTTGCCCCACGGTGCCGGGGCGGCTGGCTCGGCGCTCCTCATCCCTCTCAAGGATCTGGATATCCACTTTGAAGCAGCAGTTTCTAAGCTCTCTTTTCGCCCTGCGCGCTTACTTCGACTGGCTGCCTGCGCAGCTTGTCTCCATTCTCATGCTTGTCGTGCTGGCTACCGTGGCGTTTTATGCCAGCAAGCTCGTCTCGGTCATTATCCTGCGTATCTTTGGCCACCGTGAAGAGGCGGTGCTCCGCAAGATCATCCTGGCCATGCGTCGCCCGGTGCGTGTGATGGTTGTGCTGGCGGTTCTGCTCTCGGCTCTGCCTGCGGCCTCTGGATTTACCTGGGAGACGACACAGCTTCTGCAGAAGCTGCTTCTCTTTATTGGTATCCTGATGGTGGGTTATGCGGCCATTGTTGCCTTCCGCATCATGACCGAGGCTTATCTTCAGAAAATTACGGCGCGGGATCATGTCGATGACATCATGATCCGCACCCACCAGACGCAGATCAGGGTCCTGCGGCGCCTGACCGAAATCCTGGTGGGTATCGTAACGGTCGCGACAGCGCTGATGACTTTCGATTCGGTCCGTCAGTATGGCGTCTCGCTGTTTGCCTCGGCCGGTGCAGCCTCGCTGATCGTTGGCCTGTCAGCGCGCGGCCTTCTGACGAATCTGCTTGCCGGTGTGCAGATTGCCATCACTCAGCCCATTCGAATGGAAGACCTGATCATCATCAATGGTGACTGGGCATGGGTGGAGGAGATTACCTCGACCTATGTTGTGCTGCGCGTATGGGACTGGCGGCGACATATCGTGCCCATCTCTTACTTTCTCGAGAACCGTTTCGAGAACTGGACCCATAACTCTGCCGCCATCATTGGCGTGGTTTTTCTGTACGTGGACTACGAAGCGCCTATCGAGACGATCCGTGGCTTTCTGGCGGAGATCATCAAGACCTGTCCGCTTTGGGACGGGAAAGTGTTCGATTGTCAGGTCGCGGATTGCGATGCGCAGACATTGAAGATCCGTATTATCGCCAGTGCGCGCAATGCGCTGCAAAGCTGGGATCTGCGCTGTGATATCCGCGAAAAGATCATTCTGCGCATGAGAGCAGAGTGCCCCGAGGCTCTGCCCCGCTCGCGCTTTGCCATGGTGCCGCCACGTCCGGGTGAGGAGGCCTGGCCCAGCGCCGATGCTATATCGCCACCCATCGACCGCCCCCCACCGGGCTCTTATATGGGGCCTGGCAGCGTCACGCCCCGGGGAGGTGCAGATCTTTCATGATAAGGCCCCGCAGCCAGGCTTTAACGCTCTGCCAGTAATACTCGAAAATCGTCATTGAACTTACTCCTCGATGCTGCACACATACGTCGAACACGGCAGGGTTGTGGCAAATGTTTCACGTAACTGTCATGTTTTTGTGAGGGAAACGTTACTGCCTCGCGAGATGTGGTGCTGTGGCTGGTGTTCTCCGGCCTCCAAATCAAGGATTTCCGCAGATTGACTACCTATATTGTCGCCTATGAGCGTTTACCCGGTCAGGATTACACGGCGCTCGAACAGAAGCTCGCAAGCTTCAGCGAGGGATTTCACGAGATCGATAATTTCTGGCTTATCGCGTCAAACCTGATCATCGCCGATCTGCGCGATGTACTGGCAAAACTGCTGCCCGAGGGGGCCAAATTGATGGTCATGAAATACGTGCCCCATAACAGCATGGAAATGGGTGCCGCCGCATGGCACGGCTTCTCTCTCAATCAGGAAGGCTGGCTGGCTCAGAACCTGTAAGGATACCCCCCGGTCCCGTCAGCAGGGCCGGGGGAACTGAATTGCGGCCGAGTTACTGGCGGGTGGCAGCGTCCAGATAGCGGGCGTAGAGCGCGCCAATGGCCGCAGAGGCAAGTCGTGCTGTTGCATCATCGGCGCGGCTTGTCAGCAGAACGGGCACCTTGGCCCCCATGACAATTCCCGAGGTTGCGGACTTGCCCAAAAAAGCGAGGCTTTTGACGAGGATATTTCCCGATTCCAGATCGGGGGCTACCAGAATCTGGGCGCGGCCTGCCACGTCGGAGGCAATTCCCTTGATTTTGGCCGAATCGCCGCTGACCGCGACATCCATGGCCAGCGGGCCATCGAGTACGCCTCCGGTGATTTCCTTACGGTCCGCCATCTTGCACAGGCTTGCGGCGTCCAGCGTACCCTGGATCTTGGTGTTGATGGTCTCGACGGCCGAGAGCAGCGCAACGCGCGGTGTGCCGAGGCCAAGCGCATGGTGGAGATCAATGGCATTCTGAACGATGTCGCGCTTGGTCACCAGATCCGGCGCAATGTTGATGGCCGCGTCTGAGACAAGCAGTAGTTCGGGATAATCAGGCACGTTGATGCAGAAGACGTGGCTCATGCGGCGCTTCGTGCGAAGGCCGCTTTCCTGTTTGATGACGCCAGCCATGAAGGTATCGGTATGGAGACTGCCTTTGGTAAGGCCTTGCGCTTCACCCGAATGAATCAACGCTATGGCCTGTTTGACCGCGGTAGCCTCATCATCGGCCTGTTCGATGCGCATCCCGGTGATATCAAGCCCGGCTTCCCTGGCTGTCTTTTCGATCTTCGTCCGATCGCCCACCAGAATCGGGATGATGATGCTGTGGCGGGCAGCCTCGACGGCTCCTCCCAGCGCGTGGCTGCTACAGGGCCAGACGATGGCATAGGGTACAGGACCGAGTGCGGCCGCCTTGGCAACAAGGGCTCGCATAAGGGCATGCTGCTCAGGGAACACACTCTCCAGTGCCATTTCCGGCATCTTGGTCTCATTGTAGGGGGTGTAGCTGGACATAAGCCGTTCAAACTCCGTAGCCATTCAGACCCGTCTGTGCCGCTCGCGTCACACGCAGATCATGCGTCGTTGCGGTAGGACGGTGTGGTTTCGCTCGGTCGACGGATGCGTCGGAACAGACAATCGCAAGGATGATCCCGGCCAAGATTCCCCGTCGGCGCGCGCGGTGCCGCTACGTTTTAGCGCATGTTTTCGAGCCTGGCTCCAGACATCGCTGTAGCAACACCCGGGGGCGTGATCAGGTTTTCTTGAAAGGCGGAACAGCTGGGCCCGTTTCGGCGCCACACGCTTGGACATTGCAGCGCACGGGCCGGTGATGTGGCGGGCTAAAACAGGGGGTACGTCAAAAGGTCACAAAACGCCGGGGGCTACGCGGTGGGAGAAGGCGCTGACGGTCCTGAAACAAGATTCTCTATCAGCTCTGCTTCGTCTGGCCGATTGGGCTGCCCACGCTACCCGCGCTTTTGCGATAGGAGTTGAGCCCCAGACGCACAAAGATCAGCAAAATCCCTGTTGCGAACAGGATCTCGCCCACGAGGTCGAGTCCATCGGTCAACGAGGCCAGGTTGGGCATGCCAAGCATGACGGCTAGGGACGACACACCCCATGCGAGAAGCGCGAGAAATATGACGAACGAGCTTTTCAACATGGGACCTGCTTGAGAAATGTTATTATTTTTGACAAAGGTTGCCTCCCGTATTTAACGAAGTTTGACGAAGAGTCTGCAAGTCTTTTTAGCAGCACAAACATTAAATCTTTGGTGCGAAGATGAATGTTAACTAAGTAGAAACATATACAGATTTTGAAATTCCTGTCACAAGAGACGACGCGTCGGTTGTGCTCATGACCCAGTCGACTCGATTAATTCTTTACGTATTTGAAATATTAATCTTATGTTGACGATTGCACGCCACGTAACAGCAGCGCGCTCATAACGTTCATGCAATAATCGCAGCGATGATTCTGAGCGGTGTTGTGCGAAGATTTCGCATGCTGCCGATGGTCACTATTTCGAGAACGGATTTGTGCGGTCAGCGTTCAATCTAGTGACTATTCGAAGCAATTAAACTTGAGTCATCTCTACGTCATTGTTTCGAAGTGATGATGCGCCAGGCCTCGCCGGCGGCATTCTGATGCGCGCGCGGGCCCCTATGGGGGTATATCCGCCCTCAGTCACGCATCATTTGAGCCGTAGTTAGCTGATGACCTGCACGTGCCGGGGATATGGCGGTGTAACGCTAGGGGGGGGGAGATTTTCATAATCATGACCCAGCCCCTTGATTACCTGTCCTGAGCGGAGCTTCCGCAGATCACCGATTCGATCATGTGGGGGGGGGCGAATTGCTGACTTTTGCCCTGATAGAGGGTGTCTGTGGCTCGCGGCGACATCAACGCCGAACTGAGGCGGTCTCAGCGTTTCTGGCTGGAACCAGTTCTGGTGGCAGTTCAACGCTGGATCGCTCACCAGAGCGCTCGGGTCGTTTCAAGTGATGCGGGTCTTGTCCATCGCGGATTGGAATAGGCGGTCGTGCAGTCATACGGGCAGATCAATCGACGATGGATCGCATAGGATGAGGGGTGAATGTCCAATCTCGACACACGTATCGGCTGTGTCCTGCTTCGTGCAGCCGCCGTAATTTCCGAAGCCTTCACCATTAACGCATGTGTAGGCTTGGCGGCGAGGGTGATCGTCAGCCCCTATGGATGGGGTAGTTTTTCTTGGCCGAGGAAATTCTCGCTGCGGCGTTGATACACCCTGCTCACGCGCTGGAAAGCGTGAGGACATCAGCAAATTGCATGAGCAGATCGACTGAGAAATTTCATATTTCTCGGGATTTTCTACGGACCGGATGGTGGGCGCAACAGGGATTGAACCTGTGACCCCTACCATGTCAAGGTAGTGCTCTACCGCTGAGCTATGCGCCCATCCGGTCCGTGAGCGGCGTTTTAGCGGGCGTTGACGGGGCTGGCAAGATGGGTTTTCTAAAAAAATCACCGTAGCGGAAAAAAAATGATCCAGAGCGCATCGTGGGAGCCAGAGCTCTGTCTTTCCAACAGTTTTTTGCTTCGCGATGTAATCGAGCCCGTGGCGCCACTCATTCTGGCGTCGCCCCATTCCGGCCGTGCTTATCCTCAAAGCTTTCTAAGGCAGACCCGGCTGGATCTTACCTCCCTGCGCCGCAGTGAGGACGCGTATGTCGATCTGCTGTTCGAGGCCGCTCCCTCATGGGGGATACCGCTGCTCTGTGCCCAGTTCCCCCGGGCCTATTGCGATGTAAATCGCTACGCCTGGGAGCTCGATCCCGGCATGTTTCGCGAGCGTCTGCCCGAGGGAAGCCTGACGAACACAGCCAAGGTGCGTAGTGGGCTTGGTATGATGGCGCGTATCGCGGGACCGGGGCGAGGGATCTATCGTCATCAGTTACCGGTATCCGAGGCGACGCAGCGAATCGCTTCCTGCTGGTTGCCTTACCACGAGGCGCTTGAGGGCATGATCGAACGCTGCAGGAGCCGGTTCGGGACCTGCGTCCTGCTGGACCTTCACTCGATGCCGACCATTCCCCACCTCCGCCTGCCAGACATTATTCTGGGCGACCTGCATGGCACGAGTTGTGCGCCTGAAATTGTCGAGGGGGTCGCGCATCGGCTGGGTTCGCAGGGGTTCTCGGTTGGCCGGAACCGGCCTTATGCCGGAGGGTACATCACTGAGCGCTATGGCACGCCTGATCGGCAGGTCCACGTAATCCAGGTCGAAATCAGCCGTCGGCTCTATCTTGATGAGCCCACCATACGTCCATCGCCGGACTTTGCGTCGCTCAGAGCCCGGTTGGAAGATGCACTCTCGGGGATCATTGAGCTTGCCGGCGCGTTCAGGGCGTATCGCAAACCATGTGATAATCGTTGTATCGGATGATCAACTCCGGCTGATCCGGCCCCAGGGGGCTCGATTGATGCTATCAAGCTGTGTTTGAAGAGCGTTCGCACTCCTTGCTGGCCTCGCGGGCTTGCCTGGATGCGCCCAATACGTCCTCACAAGACTGGAAGAGCTGCCTCATGTCCCAGACCTGCCAAGAGCGCCCCGATATCGTCCTGATCGGTGCCGGTGTCATGAGCGCGAGTTTCGCAGCCCTCATCCGGTCGCTTGACCCAAGCCTGACGATCAGTGTTTTCGAGGCGCTCGATTCATGCGCCAAGGAAAGTTCCGAAGCATGGAATAATGCCGGAACGGGCCATGCTGCCTATTGCGAGCTGAACTACACCACGCGTCGCCCCGATGGCAGCATTGACATGGCTAAGGCGCTGGACGTGAACACGGAGTTCGATTTGTCCCGCCAGCTTTGGGCGCATCTGGTTGAGAAAGGCTGGATCACCGATCCGTCGTCGTTCATCCGGCGTTGTCCGCACATGAGCTTCGTGCGCGGCGAGGAGAATGTTGCCTTCCTGCGCGCGCGGTACGAGACCATGGTGCGCCATCATTGCTTCGACACCATGGCCTATAGCGAGGATGCAGCTCAGATAGCGGAGTGGGCGCCGCTCATGATGGCGCGACGTCGTCCCGGCGAAACGCTGGCAGCCACACGTGTGGAACAGGGTACCGATGTCGATTTCGGCACGCTGACACGCACCCTTTTCAATAATCTTCGCAACGAGCCGGGCATCGATGTTCATTACCGCCACAAGGTGACCGCGCTTGACCGCGAGGGGCGCGGGACAAGCAGCAACCCGCGCTGGCGTGTCAGTGTGCAGAATACCGAGACGGGTGAGACGCGCACGGTCTCGGCCGGATTCGTCTTTGTCGGGGCAGGGGGGGCTGCGCTCGAACTGCTCAAGGGTGCCGATCTGCCCGAGGCGCATGGTTATGCGGGCTTCCCGGTAAGTGGTCTGTTCCTGCACGCTGATAATCTTGACCTGTGCCAGCGTCACACGGCGAAGGTTTATGGCAAGGCCGCCGTGGGCTCTCCCCCCATGTCTGTGCCGCATCTGGATACGCGCATTATCAACGGGCGGCCCTATCTGCTGTTTGGCCCCTATGCCGGGTTCACGACCAAATTCCTCAAATCCGGCCGCTGGACGGATCTGCCACGCTCGATCACGACTGACAATGCGCGCGCCATGTTCGACGTGATGGTCGATAACCGCGACCTCGTGCGGTATCTCATCGGGCAGGTTCTCCAAAAACCCTCTTCGCGCTTCGCAGCACTGCAGGATTTCTACCCGTCAGCCCGACAACATGACTGGCGCGTCGCCGTGGCTGGGCAGCGTGTACAGATCATCAAGCGCGAGAACGGGCGTGGGACACTCAAATTCGGCACGGAAGTGTTGAGCACGCAGGACCACAGCCTCGCCGCGGTTCTTGGGGCCTCTCCCGGCGCTTCCATTGCAGCTTCTGTAGCCCTGAAGGTGGTCCAGCAGAATTTCGCTTCCCGCCTGCCGGAATGGCGCACGCGCCTGGAGGCCATCATACCGAGTTATGGTCTTGATCTGCGCAAGGATGAATCCGCCTGCCGCCGGATACGCGAACAGACGGGACGTGTGCTTGGGATCTGAAGCAAGAATGTGGCCCGGGCGTACCTTTGTGCAAGGCACGCCTCTGCCCCCAGTCAGTCGAACTCAGGTTGTGGTGACGTAGCATCCAGCCAGGATTGCAGCGTGTAGGCTGCGGCCATTTTATCCACCACTTCCGCCCGGCGTTTGCGTGTCATATCGGCCTCCTGAATAAGGAAGCGATTGACCGCGCTGGAAGAAAGCCGCTCATCCCAGCAGCAGCCCGGCAAATCGAGCCGGGTTGAGAGCTCCGTCATCCAGTCCTGTGCGGAGCGGGCCGCTGGGCCGAATGATCCATCGAGCGAGAGCGGTAGCCCGCATATCAGCCCCCCGATGCCTTCCTTGCGCACAATACGACCGATCTCTTCGGCGGTCTCGCCGAATTTGCGGCGCTTCAGGCTCAGATAGGGCGAGGCGAGCATGAGCGTCACATCGCTCAGGGCCAGCCCGATTGTCTTCTGGCCGGGATCGAGCCCCAGCAACCGGGAGCCGGGAGGGAGGGCATCGCGCAGGGCGTATGGATTGAACAGACTCATGGGAAGGCGTTATGATCTCGCAAAATTCTGGACCGTCGGGATTATCCGCTCACTTTCAGGAAAGTCGATCCTTTATGTCGTTGGAAACGCGCACAGTCAGGCGCATAGCAAAACTGGCCAGAATTGGCCTGAGTGATCAGGAATGTGAAGCCATGCGCCAGGAGCTGAGTGGCATCTTGGGCTGGGTCGAGCAACTGAACGAAGTCGACATTACCGATGTGCCCCCGATGATTGGCACCGGCCTGGCCATGCCGCGCCTGCGTGAAGACGCTGTGACCGATGGCGACAAGCGCGACGCTGTGCTGTCCAACGCGCCCGACTCTGTCGGTCCCTATTTCACTGTTCCCAAGGTTGTTGAGTGATGCATGATCTGACCCTCGCCTCCGCGCGAAAGGCCCTCAGGGAGCGTCGCCTGTCTGCCGTCGAACTGACCGATCACTTTCTGAGCGCGATCGACAAGCTTGACGGTGAAATCAACAGCTTTGTTACCGTTACAGCAGATCAGGCCCGCGCTTCTGCCCGTGCGGCTGATGCCTTGCTGGCCACGGGCAATGCGCCCTCGCTTTGTGGCCTGCCGCTGGGTATCAAGGACCTGTTCTGCACCAATGGTGTGCGCACTACGGCTTCGAGCAATATCCTGCGCAATTTCGTGCCACCCTATGAAAGCACGGTCACGTCAAACCTGCTGGCCGACGGGGCGATCTTCGTTGGCAAGACCAATCTCGACGAGTTCGCGATGGGGTCGACCAACATGACGTCGGCTTTCGGTCCGGTGGTCAATCCGTGGCGCCGCAAGGGCTCTGAAGACAAGCTGGTTCCCGGCGGGTCTTCCGGCGGTTCTGCTGCTGCCGTTGCCGCTGGCCTTGTGCTTGGCACGACGGGCACGGATACGGGTGGTTCCATCCGTCAGCCCGCGGCCTATTGCGGTATCACGGGCATCAAGCCGACCTATGGTCGCTGCTCGCGCTTTGGCACGATTGCCTTTGCCAGCTCGCTCGATCAGGCTGGGCCGATGGCGCGCACGATGGAAGATTGCGCCATCATGCTGGAATCCATGGCCGGGTTCGATGCGAAGGACAGCACCTCCGTCGATCGCGCGGTGCCGCGTTATGAGGATGCGCTCGAGCGTGGGGTGAAGGGTCTCAAGGTTGGTATTCCGCGCGAGTATCGCCCGGATACGCTGCCTGCGGACATTCAGGCCCTGTGGGATCAGGGTATCGCCTGGCTGCGTGACGCCGGGGCCGAGATTGTCGATGTCTCGCTTCCTCACACAAAATACGGCCTGCCGACCTATTATATCGTAGCACTGGCTGAAGCTTCCTCGAACCTGGCACGCTATGACGGCGTCCGTTTCGGCGAGCGCGTTGACGCTGGTACACTCGATGAACTTTACGAAGCCACGCGTCATGCTGGCTTTGGTGAGGAGGTCCGCCGTCGTATCCTGATGGGCACCTATGTGCTCTCTTCCGGCTATTACGACGCGTATTACCTGCGTGCGCAGAAGGTGCGTACGCTCATCCAGCGTGACTTCCTCAACGCGTTCGAGAACGTCGATGTGCTGTTGACACCAACCGCGCCTTCGGCAGCTTTTGCTCATTCTGAGCGTCCGACCGATCCAGTGCAGATTTATCTGAACGACATCTTCACCGTGCCAGCCAGCATGGCGGGCGTGCCTGCGCTGTCTCTGCCGGCCGGACTGGACCATGACGGTCTGCCGCTCGGCTTGCAGCTGATCGGCCGCTATTTCGAGGAAGAGACATTGTTCGCCGCCGGGCGTGTCATGGAAAAGGCAGCGGGCTTCACGCACAGGCCTGCTTTGCATGCGGGAGCAATCGCATGAGCGGCTATATCATCGAAGGCACAACAGGCCCCTGGGAGATCGTGGTCGGGCTCGAAGTCCATGCTCAGGTCATCAGCCACGCGAAACTCTTCTCTGGCGCCTCGGCCGAATATGGCGGCGAGCCCAACACCCATGTCAGCCTGATCGACGCAGGCTTTCCTGGCATGCTGCCGGTCATCAACCTGGAGTGTGTGGCTCAGGCCGTACGGACAGGGCTGGGGCTGAATGCACAGATCCATCTGATGAGCCGGTTCGATCGCAAGAATTATTTCTACGCCGATCTGCCGCAGGGTTACCAGATCAGCCAGTTCGCTCATCCGATCGTGGGTGAGGGGAAGGTCGAGATCGAACTCGCCGATGGCTCTGTGCGCCATATCGGTGTCACGCGCCTGCATCTCGAGCAGGACGCCGGCAAGTCGATGCACGATCAGGACCCCACGCGCTCTTTCATCGACCTGAACCGTGCCGGCGTGGCGCTCATGGAAATTGTGAGCGAGCCCGATATCCGTTCGCCGGAAGAAGCGGGTGCCTATCTGCGCAAGCTGCGCCAGATCCTGCGCTATCTCGGCACTTGTGACGGCAACATGGAAGAAGGCTCGATGCGTGCCGATGTGAACGTTTCGGTACGCAAGGCGGGCGAGGAATATCGCACGCGCTGCGAGATCAAGAACGTGAACTCGATCCGCTATGTCATGCAGGCGATCGAAGTCGAGGCAGCGCGACAGGTCGAGATCTGGGAAGCCGGTGGCACAGTCGATCAGGAAACACGACTGTTCGATCACGTGCGTAGTGAGACGCGCTCACTCCGTTCTAAGGAAGACGCGCATGATTATCGCTACTTCCCCGATCCCGATCTTCTGCCGCTCCTCATCGAGCGTGACTGGGTTGAGAGCCTCCGCGCCGCTCTTCCGGAACTGCCCGAGGCCAAGCGCGAGCGCCTGGAGGAAACCTATGGCATTTCACGCTATGAGTCGGGAGTTCTGACGGTAGAGCAGGGGATTGCCGATTTCTACGAGACCGTGGCCAAGGGTAGTGACCCGCGTCTGGCGGTTACGTGGATGCTGGGTGATTTCTTCGCAGCGCTGAACCGGACGGGTGCGACGATCGAAACAAGCCCGGTCAAGGCTGAGGGGCTCATGGAGCTTCTGGCGCTGATCACGGATTCGACGATCAACGGCAAGATCGCGAAGGAAGTGCTTGAGGACATGTTCGAGACCGGTGATTCGGCTTCGGTCATCGTCGAACGCAAGGGGCTGCGTCAGGTTACCGACACCGGGGCTATCGAAGCCGAGATTCGCGGCATCCTTCAGACCCATGCCGACAAGCTCGCAGAGTACAAGAGCGGCAAGGACAAGCTGTTCGGATTCTTTGTCGGGCAGACCATGAAAGCCATGAAGGGCAAGGCCAATCCGGCCATGGTGAACGAGCTGCTGGTCAAGCTGCTCGCAGAGTAAAAAATCTGCAAAAGGGGGGTTTGACGCGACGAGCAAATCCCCCTAGAAGCAGTTCTGCAAACGCCGTGAAAACTGCGTCCCTCTAGGCGGAGGGGTGGCCGAGAGGCTGAAGGCGGCGGTTTGCTAAACCGTTGTACGGTGTCAAGCCGTACCGTGGGTTCGAATCCCATCCCCTCCGCCACTTTTCCCGTCGAAAATTCGATATGTTTCCTCCCATGTCGCCTTACTGCGATGTGCGCTCACGCCTGTTGTCGCGACTGTGCCAATCAGTTTCCTTAATATCACGGCACAGAGATTTATACATTTCAGGTACAGGTCTCTATTGCTTGCCCATGTAATTCAGAGGACAAGGAATGCGACATTGCGTCACGATGATTTTCCGTTTTGACACGAAAAGAGCGCATTTTGAAAGAAATCAACACGCGATACGGTGCTCTAAAGGTTCCCGTAGACGAAAATGATCTGATCGCCCGATTTCTCGTCCATTATGGTGAATGGGCGTGGGATGAGGTATCTTTCATTGCGTCGGTCGTCCCGGAAAAAGCCCGGGTGTTGGATATCGGTGCGTGTTTCGGAACGTTTGGTATCGGTCTCTCGCTTCTGAGTGATCTTTCGGAAATCTGCTTCGTCGATGGTAATCCTGCAGTAATTCCTTGCCTGACAGAAAATGTCGGACGCAATATTAAGGCCAAAGCAACGGTCAAGGAGGCTATTGTTGGTCGTCCCGGCCTCAGTGTCTCGGATGTCCATGCTGATCCTGAGAATATCGGATCTGCGTCATTCGCACCTGACGAGACAGCGGCGCCTTCAGATCTGGCTACTTCGCACGTGCGCAGCCTGAAGGAGATATGGGACGAAAAAGGCCCGTTCGACCTGATCAAGATCGACGCGGAAGGCATGGAGCTGAGCATCATAGACAGCCATGCCCGTGAGCTTGCAACCGGAAAAACGGCCCTCTGGCTCGAATGCAACGAAGACGAGAGGTCTCTGGCACTTTGTGACCGCCTGCTGTCCTGGGATCTCGACATCTATTACTTTGCCTTCCCCTCGCATAATCCTGATAATTTCAGACAGGAAAAGAAGGTCATTTTTCCGTTTGCCTACGAGGCAGGCCTCCTTGTTGCGCCCTCTCGTGAGCCGGTCATGTCGGATACTCTGCGGGCCCACGGCTGCATTCTCAAGCGTATCGAAACGGTTGAGATGCTCCGGTCAAGCCTCTGGGAAACCCCACGATGGGGCTACGCGGACTGGCAAGGAAAGTCTGTCCCCGAGCTCGCCGCGCTGGCTGGTCATGCGCTGCGCGACGAGCACTTTAGCGAATTTCTGCGCCACGGCTGGAAAAACAAGACGCCGCTCACCCAGGTCAGGCACTCGCTCGAAGCCGAGCTGGAGAGGCTCGCCGGTGAAATGCAGGATCACAAATCGGCAAGCCAGATCGCGCTGAACAAAGTTATGGAGCAAAGCGCCTCCCACCAGCGAGCCGTCCTCGCCGTGGAGGAAGAGAAGGCCTCCTTGCGGCGCATTGTTGACGAGATGGAACTTCGGCTGGTTCGCCAGGACGAGGAAGCCCGGGTGCAGGCAGAACGGATCGGGGAACTCGAGAGAACTCTCGACGACGCCGCAGTAAAGCAGAGCGAGGCTGCTTCCTACGCAAAGTCGCTGGAGCGTAAAATTTCATCGCTGACGGTCGAGATGTTCGATCAGGTTGCCGAGGCGACGCGCCGTTATGAGACGACGCATCAGGCGGGTCGAACCACCGAGTATGTGTATGTCACGTCCGGGGCTCCAGTGGAGACGCGGGTCATCGATTCCGGCCACGCCGAGCAAGTGGCTTTCCTGCAGGAACGCGTCAGAAGTATGGAGATCAGCACAACCTGGAGGCTGACGGCTCCGCTGCGGTCCATGATCGCAGGATTCCCGAATCTGCATAAAGGTATCCGGTTCGCACGACGCACGGCCGCAAGGGTGCGCGATCAATATCGCCGTATCTGAAATAATACTGTGCTCGGATAGAGACCATGAAAACAGAGATTAAGGCCCTGAACGACTATTTCGATGGTGCCTTCTACCTTGCCGCAAACCCCGATGTCGCAGAAGCGAATATGGATCCCTTCGAGCACTTTTGCTCCATAGGGTGGCGGGAAGGACGAGACCCCAGTATTTCGTTCGATACCAAGTTCTACCTTCGTCAATATCCGGACATCGCTGCTGCGGGTGTGAATCCGCTTCTGCATTACCTTGAGGCGGGGCAGTACGAAGGAAGAAAGATCATGCCGCCTCTTCGTGAGGAGAGGCTACGGGTTCAGCATGCCTTGTGGTCGATGAATTACCGGGCGAAGAACTATGAACCGGAAATCCCCGAAGAGGGAATTCTTTCATCTTCCCGCCTTTCGAAGCTCCTCTCGATTCACCTGCTCGACGCTCCGGTCATCCTTTCGGTGAGTCACGACGACTACAGTGTCAATGTCGGAGGCGTTCAGAAGCTTCTCTGTCTTGAAGAGGCGCAGTGTCACGACATTTCATGGAACTATCTTCATCTCTCCCCGAGCTGTCACAGGCTGGGCCTGGCCACGCATGAACCGGAGATACCGGTTGCCCTGTCACTGCGTCTGAATGGCCGTAAGTTGGGCCATGTCACACCGGCTGTTCTCCTGCGGGCCCTGCAGGAAATCGGTGCTGGGCATCTCACGGTCTTCGCCGTTATTCATCATCTCATGGGGCATGACCCGCGGGAAATAGCCACGCTTGTCGAAGGGATGAAGGCGGTTTCCACGATCGTGTGGACGCATGACTTCTTTACCTTGTGCAGTGGTATACAGCTCATGCGCAACGACGCGGTTTATTGTCATGCTCCGGCTGCGAACTCGATGTCATGCGGTATTTGCAGCCATGGCGGTGATCGCCCAAACTTCATGAACGAGATGGCGCTATTCTTTGAACGCGTCGATCCGATCGTTATGGCTCCTTCACAGGCAGCTGCCGATATCTGGGCAAAGCACAGTCCCTACCAATTCAAGATGGTTCTCGGTCGCCCTCTTGGCCGCCTTATCCTTGAGGACTCACGTATACCCTATCGGTCTGGCATTAAGGACAAGCCGATCAGGGTGGCGTTTCTGGGCTATCGCACTCATCTCAAAGGCTGGAATACGTTTCAGAGGCTTGCGTTGGAGCTCAAGGACGACCCGAGATATGAATTTCATCATCTTGGGATGGCACAAAGCGTTCCGGCCTCGGGAAACATCATCCACACCCCGGTGAACAGTTCATCCCAGGGGGACGAAGCCATGGTAGCCGCCGCCGTGGCGAGGAATATTGATGTGGTGATCAACTGGGCGCTGTGGCCAGAGACTTTCTGCTACGCCGCTTACGAGGCGCTTGCATCTGGCGCCTTTCTCATCGCGCCAGAGGGCGAGGGGAATGTCTCCGCGTTGCTTCGTGATGTTGGGGCTGAGCAAGGGCTGCTGCTTCGTGATGAGGAGGAATTGTTCGCCCTCTTCGTATCAGAGCGTCTCAGCAAGCTGATGCGTATCTCGAGCCGCCGCCGCGGCTACCTGATACCATCCGGTGACAGCGTAAGCTGGCTGGCACGGGCACATACCGAAACAAGAGCAGCGCTGGGGGGAGTATCCTGATATGGGCAAGACATACTGCTTCACGAGCGCTTCTTTCTCCTATCTTGATCGCGTCAGGGTTCTCGGGGAAACGCTTCGCCGTTTCCATCCCGACTGGGAGTTCGTTTTTTGCTTGTCGGATATCGAGCCACCAGGTTTTACGTTTGACCTTGATGAAGAGCCTATCGACGCTGTCGTCAGAATAGGGGAACTCGGAATCCCGAACCTCGACTCGTGGATGTTCGAGCATGATATCGTCGAGCTGTGCACGGCAGTTAAGGGCAAGATGCTTTGCCGTCTTTTCGAGCAAGGCGCCGACAAGGTTGTCTATATCGATCCTGACATCGCGATATTTTCGGATCTCTCCGCGATCGAGCAGGCCCTCGATACGCACGATGTCGTCCTTACGCCGCACCAGCTAAAGCCTGATACCGATCCGGCTGTGATACAGGACAACGAGATTGGCTCGTTGAAATACGGGATATACAATCTCGGCTTCGTCGCCGTTTCTTCCCGTCCCGAGGGGCGGCGTTTCGCAGAGTGGTGGCGCGACAGACTTCTGACATTCTGCTTCGACGATGTCCCAAATGGGCTCTTCACGGATCAGAAATGGTGCGATCATGTCCCGGCACTTTTCGATAACGTCCTTATCCTTCGCGACTCAGGATACAACGTCGCAAGCTGGAATCTGAGCCAACGGCCTATCTCGATCGACGACCAGGGGACAATTTTCGCCGGCGACAAGAAACTTCGCTTTTTTCATTTCACGAAGGTGACATGGGCGGGCGAAATCATGCTCGAGCGGTATTGCGGTAACCGGATCGAAGTATTCGAGCTTATGTACTGGTATCGATCGCAACTCGACATGAGGGCCCCGAAGGGGTTGCCGCCACGCTGGTGGGCATTCGATCGTTACGACAGCGGTGCTCCCATTCCCAAAGCCCACAGGACGGCCTATCGCAAGGAACAGTGGCTGAGGGCCCGCTTCCCTCATCCTTATGCCAGTGGGCCTGATTCTTTCGAGCAATACATGTATGGTCTTGGCTGATTAACCACCATGACAGCTTGATCGGTTCTTGTTGCTGACGGTCAGGCTGGGTGCAGGCACGCGACCGGTGAGTGATTGCCGGTCGTCAGGGTATGGTGCCCCGATGATGGACACCATAGCGGATACGGCATTACTGACCACGCTCTATCGTGGCGAGCCTATCCGTTTTCGCTTCAAGAACTGCTGAGGCGTACTGCCCCGGCAAAGTGTATGACCCCGTCTGGGACTGATTGTTCCAGCTTCCGAGTGTCTCACCGTTTTGCGGGATCACGGTCACAGTACCGGTGCCAAGCTGGGTGATGGTAATGCGGCAGCCACTTATCAGCCCGGGACCGACATTCATCGTTATTGGCGAGTCGCTTGCCGCTGTGATGGTCGTCCCGCAATCAGTGAGCATGAGCTGTCGTGAAGCTGTTGTCGCGCGTACCGGATGCGCCACAATGCGCGTCGCCCGGCTTCCATCCAGATAGAGCTCGTACAGAACGGCATCATCGCCCCGATTGGCAATATTCAGGTCGCTCCACGCGTAACGACCGGGGTTGTTGAGACAGACGCCTTGCAGGGTGTCGATGCCATCCAACAACGTATTGCGATCGACCTGATTGCGGTTTCCCGAACCTGGCTGACATATCGAGTTGATAATGCCAAGATTGCCGAATGTGCCACGTGCATTCCGGTTAGCACCGAAGATGGCGTTTCCAACCACATCCAGCTCAGCCTCAGGATGGTTATTCCAGATTCCGATCCGGCCGTAATTGAAATCGGTAGAGAAAAATGGCCAGTTGTTGAAATTACCGTCACGGGCACTGGGATAGGTAAACCAGTCCATATTGCCCATTTCAGACCAAACCACGTTATCATATTGGTGGTAGGCAGTCGGGCCAAAGCGGGCCACGATATTGCTGCGTGAACCTTGTGCCGCCGCAGTCAGGGTGAGGGTGGACGTACCGGCGCCGGATCTGATTGTTGTTGGCTGTGCGAACAGTCCATATTCTGCCGGCGCGTCGATCACCATGCCATCGATGCCGGATGGGAACGCGCATCCGTGGCAGGAAACCGTCGTCGAACCTGCTGTGGTGTCGATATAGCGCTCGGCAAATGTGACGAATTCGGCACCCGTATGCATGAGGATCCAGGGTGCGGGCGCGAGCAAGGGATTGGCTGTTCCATCATACCGGCTCACCTCCAGAAAGGCGTGTCCCTTGCCCATCTGGAAGGGAAGACTGCCGCCATAGCCGATGGCCGCATGTTCAAAGTTGACCTCCTGGCCGGTGCTGGCGCTCAGATTGGCGTCATGCCCACGAAATGTGAGCGCCGAAAAGCCCGTAGGTGCCGTGTTGTTGACGGCGAGCACATTGGAACCCGGCGCATTGGCTGTGATGGTGAGTTCGTTTGCCATTGGAGAAGAAAAATCGAGATGAGTCACACCATCCGATCCCATTTCTGGATCAGGATTGGTTAGGCTAAGGCCCTTTCCCGGCGCTCCATCGATCGTACCGCCTGAGCGCAAAACATAACTGCCGAGTGCCGATTGCAGCGCGTAACGATCATCTGCCTGAGCTGCGCTGAGATATCCCGCCAATGCATTGCCGAGAGCTTCGTGCGTTACTCCTGCCGTCGTTAACGCCTCAATGTTCCGGGCATTGCGAGCAATATCGTCTTCCAAGGTTCCAAGTGTTGCACCCTGGGTTCCGACCGGGGTGCTGGGGGGCAAGCCGCCCGGCGGAATGAATTGGGGTGTTGCCTGTGCACCCCCAGAAAGAAAACAAGGGATGAATACGGCCAGAAAACGGATGATGGACACTGGTAATGATTGCGAGGAAGTTTTCATTCAGGGCTCCTGCGCGGGTTCTGATGCCCGCAATATTGGCTGTTGGGCCACCGCATTTGAGGGAAGACGAGTCCTGCTCTCGAAGCAGGCGCGTCTGGCCGTGCCGCCGTCCGGTGCTCGCCGTCACGGGGGCCGTAGCGCTGTTCGTGGTGAAGCAAAGCGGCTTACGCGCCTGATCAAAGGGTCTGTGTTCGGGAAGGGGGGGCAGAAACCTGTTTCCAGGGGGGGGCAGACTATGTCGATGTCCTGTAATCATCCCCGTCCGTAGGATATGAGCGATAGAAAATCTCTGTCGTAGCCATATGTCCGGCGACGCCCATCGATGCCTCACGCCCGGCGTGAGGGCCCTCGGCTTCTGATGGATAAGATCAAAGGCATGATTGTGTGCGGGTTATGTGGGCCCGTCTTGCTTGCGGTTTGGGAAAGGCAGTGTCGACACCTTACGATGCGCCCGGCATTCAGACCGTTGCACTTGGTAAGATCGGCAAAGTACTCTCGAAGCCCGCATTCGTTTCAGTGATGCGGGCTCGCGTGTTCATATGGATGGGGACAGTTTGTGCGATATCACTCGTGCCGAAGGCATCGGATATGCTGAATCGTTGTCAGCGTGCGCGAGCAACGCAACAGGACGCGTTGTGAGAGGGCCGATATTCTCTTGCAACGAGCAGGTAATAATATGATATATTTGATATTACCTAATATATATCACGGAATAACCTGATTTGTGAACCCCATTTATATTTTGAGTCGCGCATATCAGGCAGGTTCTTCATAGAGGAGCGAGCTCAGTAGCCGGTGCTGTGGGCTGGCGACCCCGCTCTCCATTCAGGGGTAAGCAAGGGCGTTTATTCCGCATAAGACGTTGCAAGCTCAACTGAAGGTGAAGCCGGCATGGCCTGATCAGGCACGATATTCTTGCTGGGAAGGATAAGTTTACCAGAAGTTTTCTGGCGGAAGCCCGGTCTGGATGGACCAGATGTTCTGCGCGGTTACGGGTGGACCGAAGCTGCATAGCCAGACGAGGCGAACGCCACGCGCGTCAAGAATCATCCCTTGGGAAGGGGAATAATGGGGAACGTATTTTGGGGAATTTGGAGGTCCGGGCGGGAGTCGAACCCACGTAGGCGGATTTGCAGTCCGCTGCATAGCCATTCTGCCACCGGACCAGCTGGTGTGTGCGCTATATCCCTCGTCGCGCCGTGCGGGTCAAGAGGGTTTGGAAGCAATCTGCAAGAAATAAGAAGAAATTTCCGAATGCTTCGAGTTATGGCATAGGAGCGCTCAAGAGCACCTCAACACCAGCGTATGAATATGCCAGCACGTCGTTGCAGCGTTGCCGTCAATCGAAAGGGCATCCATGAAAACGGATCAATTAAAAGCCTATACTTCGCTTAGTGTCGGTCTGATTGCAGTTTTGAACAGCACGACGGCGCTTGCGCAGACTTACGACGGCAAAGGCTCGCCCGAGTTCATTCCCCATACGCTTCAGGAAGCTCTGGCGACGGCATATCTCACCAACCCGACCTTGCGTCAGGAACGGGCAAGGCTGCGTGCGACAGATGAGCAGGTACCATCGGCGCTGGCAGGCTGGCGTCCCCAGATACGCGGGCAGGCTGGGCTAACGTACTACAAAGGGGCCAATATCTATGGCGCCCAGGGCCCAGAACTAGGATCGGATTTCGGGACGCCTGCCTATAGCCGGTCCTACTCGACCCCTGGATATCAGGGTGGTGTAACGCTCACAGAAAACATTTATACAGGCGGCAAGACGACAGCCCAGACGCATCAGGCCGTCAATACCGTGATGGCTGAGCGCGCTCAGTTGATCGAGACCGAACAGCAGGTCTTTAATGATGTCGTAAACGTCTATCTCGGGGTGATCCGCGGCGAACAGCTTTTGCAGATCAACATCAATAACGAGCACGTCCTGGAGGAGCAGCTCAGGGCGACGCAGGATCGTTTCCAGCAGGGCGAAATCACGCGTACGGACGTGGCGCAGGCTCAGGCGGCCCTCGCGACAGCCAAAGCGACGCGTCAGCAAAGTGAAGGAACCCTGCGCGCGGCACAGGCGACTTACCAGCAGGTCGTTGGTGTTCCACCCGCGCCAAATCTGATAGCGCCTCAACCGCTCGCCCTTCCTGTAAAAGCAGAAAAGGATGTCGTGGCCGAAGCGACACGCAATAATCCTCAGATCATCAACGCGCTCTTCGTTGAAGCGCAGCAGAAGGATAATTTCTCGGTCCAGATGTCGCAGATTCTCCCCAAGATCTCTGCAACTCTTGGATATTCCTACATCAAGAATCAGGGCTATGGGAAAATGGTCACTGATAACAAATATGGCATGATCAGTTTCGACGTCCCTATCTATCAAGGTGGCGCCGAATACGCGGCTGTACGTCAGGCCCGCCAGCAATACCTTGCCGCGCGCAGGGCGACCGAAATTGCCCGGCGTTCTGCAGCGCAGGACGCATCAGCCAACTGGCAGCAGTTTCGAGCCTATAATGATTCGATCACCAGTAACCGCACAGCCATTGCCGCCAACGTGATCGCTCTTGACGGTGTTGAGCGTCAGGCCATCGTCGGCACCAGTTCGACCCTTGAAGTCCTTCAGCAGCAGCAGACCCTTCTGCAGGCGCAGACGGCGCTTGTGCAGAATCTGGCAGGGCTGGTTCAGTCCTCTTATGCCGTGGCCGCAGCGATGGGGCGGCTGACAGCGGCTGATCTCAAGCTCGACGTGCCGATCTATGACGAAAAGGCCTATTACAAGGCCGTCAAGGATCGCTTGTGGGGCATCAACGACTATGCCGTGAGTCAGCCAGGGCGCTAAATCCGGGTCAACTTCATAAAATGGGTAATGCCTAACGGGCCGCCCCGGCGTTTATCGTCGGGGGTATCAGTGAGTGCTCATCGTCGTAGTTTCACCGATCCGTCCCGAGCGAGACGATATGCCTGCCTGCGCGATGAGGGGTTTGGCGAGGCGTCGCGAAAACTGTAAAGTGCGGTCATTGGACGTTCGATTCATATCCGGCCCGTCAGGTCCCCGGGTATGGCCAGACAGGTGACAGGAAGACAATGCTCGAAAAGACCTTTGACCCCGCGGCATGTGAAGCCCGCCTCTATGCCAAGTGGGAGGCAGAAGGTCTTTTTGCGGCGCATCCTGAAAAAGGGGGCGACGCCTTCTCGATCATGTTCCCGCCGCCGAATGTGACCGGTACCCTGCATTTCGGTCATGCGCTCGATTTCGTTCTTCAGGATATCCTGATCCGCTGGAAGCGCCTTGAGGGCTGCAATGTCCTCTGGCAGCCCGGCACAGATCACGCTGGCATCGCCACGCAGATGGTCGTCGAGCGCGTGCTCGACAAGGAAGGCGTCAGCCGCAAGGAAATGGGGCGCGAGAAATTCCTTGAACGCGTCTGGGCCTGGAAAGAGCAATCCGGCGGCCAGATCATCAAGCAGTTGCGCACGCTCGGTGCTTCGGCCGACTGGGAGCGCGAGCGCTTTACCATGGATGAGGGCCTGTCACGCGCCGTTCGTGACGTCTTTGTCACCCTGCATCAGCAGGGTCTGATCTTCCGTGCCAAGCGTCTGGTTAACTGGGACCCGGCGTTCCGCTCTGCCATTTCCGATCTCGAGGTCGAGAATAAGGAGACCAAGGGCTCCATGTGGTATCTGCGCTATCCGGTCGAGGGTGGCGAGACCATTGTCGTGGGTACCACACGCCCCGAGACCATGCTTGGCGATACCGCTGTGGCCGTCCATCCGGAAGACGAGCGTTATACTGCGCTGATCGGCAAGTTCGTGACGCTGCCGCTTACGGGCCGTCGCATTCCTATTGTGGCCGATACTTACTCCGATCCCGAGAAAGGGAGCGGTGCGGTCAAGATCACACCCGGACATGATTTCAACGATTTCGAGGTCGGCAAGCGGCATGATCTGCCCATGCCGAGCATCCTGGACGAAGCGGCAGCAATCTGGCTGGATGAAATCGCGTCCGAGCTGCAGGAGATCGAGGGGCTTTCCTCAATCGATTTCGTTCGGTCGCTCGAAGGGATGGATCGTCTCGAAGCGCGCAAGCGTATCGTGGAGGAACTGGAACGTCTCGAGCATATCGAGAAAATCGAACCGCATACGCTTCAGGTGCCCTACGCCGAACGCGGCGGTGCCATTGTCGAGCCGCGCCTGACCGAGCAGTGGTATTGCGACGCGGCAACCCTTGCCCAGCCTGCCATCAAGGCGGTGGAGGAGGGGCGCATCCGCTTCGAGCCCCAGCAATGGGAGAACACCTATTTCGCGTGGATGCGTGACATCCAGCCCTGGTGCATCAGCCGTCAGCTCTGGTGGGGGCATCGTATCCCGGCGTGGTACGGCCCGGAGGGAAGCGTGTTTGTGGCACGCAGCGAGGAAGAAGCCCTTGCTCAGGCACGTGCGCAGTTCGGCGACGATGTCAGCCTGACACGCGATGAGGACGTGCTTGATACCTGGTTCAGCTCGGCGCTCTGGCCTTTCACAACGCTCGGCTGGCCAGACAAGACGGCGGAGCTCGCGCGTTATTATCCGACGAGTGTGCTTGTCACCGGGTTTGACATCATCTTCTTCTGGGTCGCCCGGATGATGATGATGGGCCTGCACTTCATGGATGACGTGCCATTCAGCACAGTCCTGATCCATGGTCTGGTGCGTGACGAGCGCGGCCAGAAGATGTCCAAGAGCAAGGGCAATGGCCTTGATCCGCTCGATCTCGTGGCCGAGTTCGGCGCAGATGCGACACGCATGGCAATCTGTGCCCTGACGGGGCCGGGACGCGATATCAAGTTCGGCCGCAAGCGCGTGGAAGATTACCGCACCTTCATCACCAAGATCTGGAATGCAGCGCGCTTTTGCGAGATGAACGGCGTCAAGCCTGTGAGCGGCTTCGACCCGGCCAGCGTGCAGAGCGTGCTCGGGCGCTGGATCCTCGATGAGGCATCGAAAGCCGTTGCGAGTGCCAAGGCAGCGCTCGACGCCTATCGTTTCGACGAGTTCGCTGGCACTTGCTACCGCTTCGTCTGGAACGTGTTCTGCGACTGGTTCCTTGAACTCGCGAAGCCTGCCTTTGCCGCCGAGAACACGCCGGAGCAGGATGAAATCCGTGCGGTCGCCGCCCATGTTCTCGGTACCATCCTGCAAATGATGCATCCCGTCATCCCGTTCGTGACGGAAGAGCTCTGGCAATCCTTCGGGTTTGGCGGGAGTGTGGCACAGTCCGCCTGGCCGACGCTCGTTCCGCCGCAGGGCGCCGACGTCGCGTCTCATGAAATGGACTGGGTGATCCGTCTTATCAGTGAGATTCGTACCCTGCGTTCGGAAATGAACATTCCGCCGGCGCAGATGGTGCCTGTGTTGCTGCGCGATGCCACCCCGGAAACGCTGGAACGTGCCGAGCGCTGGGCCACGGTGATCGGGCGCATGGCGCGCGTAACGTCGGTCTCCACTCTGGCGGGCGAGCCCCCCAAGGCAGCCGCGCTGACGGTAATCGATGAGGCAACACTCGTCCTTCCGCTGGAAGGACTTATCGATATCGGGGCTGAGATCCAGCGTCTGGAAAAGGAAATCGATCGCCTCGCCAAGGAAATCGACAAGGTCGAGCGCAAGCTGGGCAATGCCGATTTCGTGGCACGTGCCAAGCCGGAGGTGGTCGAGGAGAACCGCGAGCGTCTGGCGAGTTTCACCCATGATCGCGAGCGCCTTCAGGCGGCGCTCGCACGGCTTGCCGGGGCCTGATCTGTCAAGCATCACGCAGAGTAGCCGACGCGCTCTGCGTGATGACTCCCGCCTGTCCAACGTACCGTTCATGACAGGCGGGGGAGAATGATACCGTGTTACGCTAAGAACCCAATTGCGCTTCGCCCAAGCCCGCTCCCTCCAAAACCAAGCACGTTATGCGAGAGATTCGCAGTTGCATGAGAATACTCCAGCGCATAGAGCGAGATGGCTCCGCCCCTGTGGCGGCCTGGTCACTCTGGGGGCGTACCCGTGCTGTCTCATCTCAAACGCCTCATATCGCGGCGGATAAAACGGGGGACATCACCTCGTAATGACGGTCCCGAGTTGCCGGAAATGATCTGTGCTATTCGTGAGGCGGCTCATCAGGGGCATGTTGCTGCTCAGGTTCAGTGGGGCGATATCCTGCTTGAGAGTATCTACCTTCCGTCAGACCCGGTCCGGGCGAGACAATGGTATGGTATCGCCGCCTCCTCAGGCTATGGCCCGGCTCATAATATGCTCGGGCGCTGCCATCATTTCGGCTGGGGTGGCCCGGTCGATTTGCCCGCAGCTGCGACGCATTACGGAATCGCTGCCGCAAAGGGTGATCTCTGGGGCAACTACAACCTAGCAATCATGACCATGCGTGGCATCGGGATGCCCCCCGATCTGCCGCGCGCGCTCGCCCTGTTCCGCGTCGGGGCGGAAGCCGGTCATCCCAAATCGATGAATCTTCTCGCCCGTTTCATCGAGGAGGGGTGGCACACACCGCGGGACCCCGCCACAGCGCTTGTCTGGTATCGCCGAGCGGCAGAAGCAGGAGATTATCGAGGGCAGCATAATTACGCGACGGCACTTCTCGCCCTCGGGAAACAGATGGAAGCGCTGGACTGGTGGGAGAAGGCGTTGGCCGACGCGACAACGGATGTCCTGCTTGCCATGCAGAAGAGGCTACGCGCGCTGGATGACCCGCGTGCGCGCGACCTTTTGCCTCGTGTCCACACCAGACTGACGCTTCTCGGTGTAACGACGCCATCCGGCGAGGAATGACATGATGTGTCGCAGATAAGCAACACAAAGACATAAACGTGCATGATGCAATTGCGAGACGATTGCAGGCGATAAAGCTGAAAGATAGGAACCATTCTCAATTGGCGAGAGCGAATCCCGCCCCAGACAAGGAGAATGATCGTGTCGGCTAAACGGGTACGTCCCTCACATCCCCTGACGCTCATTGTCGGCATGACGCTCGCCTGCACCTCGGCGCAGGCACAGGTGCAGTCTGTACAGTCGGATGACGAGACGGCGCCCCATGATACAGCCCGTCATAAGAACGGGAATCGTGGGGGGGCTCATCGCAGTGCGGCCCGACGCGACAAGGCTCCTCATGATGAAGCTCTGCAAAGCAGGGCAGACAAGTCCGATCGACCGGACACGAGGGCGAGGCAGCCCGACTCAGCGGATGCCGTCCCCGGCAAGGGAGGCGAGGAGAATCTGCTGGTGCGTGGCACAGGCATGAACATCCTGCATCAGCCTATCGGTCTGGGTCGTATGCCTGAGGACATCATGCACACACCGCAGACGGTCAATGCGGTGCCCCAGATCCTGATGCAGCAGCAGAACGTCAAATCCCTCGACGAGGCGCTGCGAAACGTGCCGGGCATTACAGCGTCGGTCGGCGAGGGTGAAGGCGGTATGGCGGGTGACCAGTTCCTGATACGCGGTTTTGCGGCTCAGAACGATATCTACGAAAACGGCCTGCGCGATTTCGGCGTCTATACGCGTGACAGCTTCGATTACGACCATATCTCGGTCATCAAGGGCCCATCTTCCGAGGTCTTTGGCAATGGTACCACAGGCGGTGCCATCAATATCGTGACCAAGGTTGCCCATCTGGGTGACAGCTATAACGCGCAGTTTTCCGGCGGTTCGGGCGAGTATTACCGCGGCACGCTCGACGTCAACAAACAGCTTGGCGACGCATCGGCGATCCGGATCACCGGCATGGGCAACGAAAACAATGTTGTTGGGCGCGATAATATCTATTCGCATCGGTGGGGACTCGCGCCGTCAATCGGCTTCGGCCTCGGACGCCGCACGAGCTTTACCCTTGAGTATTTTCATCAATCCGATAACCGCATCCCGGATTATGGCGTGCCGATTGTCACGAAACCCGGCAGCACGGTCGGGCGCCCGGCTACGGAATACGGGCTGAACCGTCACAACTGGTACGGCACGAATTATGATCAGGATGTATCCAATGTGAACATGCTGACCGCGCGCCTCAACTCCGAAATCAGCCAGCATCTGACGATTTCCGATGATCTACGTGGCGGGCTGTACGACCGTTACTTCTCGGCGTCGCAGCCGGGCTGCGACGCTACCTGCCAGAAGCTCTTTTTCACAAATCCCTCGGCTGCTCAGGTCAACAGGCGCGGTCACCTTGGCGGGCCCGAGCCCTATCAGCAGAATGACTGGTCCGTTCAGAACGTCTTCTCGGCGCGTGCCAACTTCCGTACGGGCTCCATCCGGCACCAGATCATCGCTGGCTGGGATGTCGAGCATATCTACGATCGCCGCAAGAACTACGCCTATAATTTCAACGGGCAGAACGGCACGCGCACCGACACCACAAGTCTGGTCGATCCCACGCATGTTCAGCCGGGGCTATTGCTGGGTGGCTTCGGGCAGTACCAGTACGACCTTGTCAATCTCTCCGGCGGGGCCGGACGCAAGCTTTACAAGACCGGCGATGCCACCGATGTCGGGGCATTTTTCTCGGAGCAGATGTGGCTCGCGCCGTGGTTCTCCATTCGCGGAGGCTTCCGCTGGGATCACTGGAACAGTCATTATTCTGCAACCGAAGGGGCGACGGCTGCCGATACGCGCCTGTCCCAGCAGCAGAACACCATCAATCCGACTGTCAGTCTGATGTACACGCCCAGCGACAACACGATGGTCTATTTCAACTGGGCGCGCTCAACCACACCGCTCGGGCTCTACGTGACCAATAGTGCCGAGCCCCTCAAAAGCTCCACACAGGGATTCAAGCCGGAAAAGGCGAGCCTGTATGAAATCGGGGTCAAACAGCAATTCCTGCATGGCCGACTGGGCGCGACGGCCTCGCTGTTCCGCCTGGAGAAGGGCAATGCCCTGATGACCGATCCCTCTACCGGAAGTGTGTCGTCGTCGAGCGACAGCCAGCGCAATCAGGGCGTGGAACTCAGCCTGTCGGGGCAGATCACCCGCAACTGGAGCCTGATCGGCACTTATGCCTATTACGATGCCACGACGACGGGCTCGCTGACACCGGCCGATATCGGCAAGCGCATCCAGTATGCGCCCAAAAACATGGCGACGATCTGGAGCACCTATACGATTGCGCCAAACAAGCCATGGAACCTCACTTTTGGTGGCGGGCTGACATGGCGTGATTCTGTCTGGCTTGATGCAGCCAACACGGCGCGCGTGCCGCATACAACAGAATGGGATGCGATGGTGTCACACATGATCGGCCATCGTTGGCGCCTTGCGCTCAACGGTTACAACCTTGCCAATCGTCTGAACTACTCCAACCTCTTCAGCGATCGCGCAACCCCGTCGGTCGGTCGCACCTTCCTGGGTAGCCTGTCCTTCACCTATTGAAGGCGGCTGCTCGACCTGGGTCCCGCAGGCAGGCAAGACCTGCGGGATCCTCCACCTCCGGGTGTGAGGGTGTTTGGGTATTCAGCCCTTGCGAGACAGGGCAAGAAGCGGCGTGAAGGCGAACATCGTCTCGAAACGACAGAACACAGGGGGCGGAATTTCGATGGTTCCCAGCTTCTCGGCTGTCACGCGGCGCCATTCATGGACAGCCTTGCGTAGAGGTGCTTTCTGCGTATGTGGGATATGGCGGATCTTGTAGCCATAGGTCGCATGGAACATGAATGTCATCAGGTTGTCCGGATGAAATCCGATCGCCTCGGCAAGTTGACGGCGTAAATCATACAGGGCTGTAGCCATCGCGGCATTCGCCGGGCGCAAGGGCACACCAACCAGCGGCGCATGGAACCGGTCTGCGTCGATTTCCACCTCTATCTTCTCAGGGAACTCGAAGGCTTTCGATGCGAGACGATCGCGCAGGATCGCTGTTGTCTGCTCGATCGTGACCGAGGGGGAAATGCCTGATGGCCAGTTGTTCTTTGCCTTCTGTTCAGGGTCGATCCCACCGAGAATTGTCATATGGTAGCTTGATGGCGGGGTCGGCACGATATGGTCAGACCAGTCGCGGCGGATGAGGGCGTTCATGTCCAGCATGGCCACCGACAGGGGATGGGTCTCGGCAAAAGGGCAGATCGTCGTGTTGCCGGGCCAATACAGAGGCTTGCCCTGCGCATCGAATTTGCCCTGACGATCGCCTCCACCTGCTGGCAGGGGCGGCCCGTCACAGCCCGGTTCTCCGTCCGAGGTAGGGGTGGGCGCCGCCCCTGTCAGAAAGAGCGCGCCCAGGCCCAGCAGGAGAGTACGCCGGTCTGAGACGGGCAGTGCGGAAAAGCGTTGCATGAGGGACATTCCGTAAGCCTTGGGCATGTCTGCGCAGGGCAAGTAACGACGAGGCATCTCAATGGCACGAAATGTCGCATTTGTGCATGACATGTTCGCTAAATGGCACTGACGCGTTTTCCTGCGGTACGATCCGGCATTGGGTCGGAACGGCGATGGAGTCCCTGGTTCAGGGCGTCGCGTGGTGCGCCAGTTGACCCATCAAGGCTCAGGGTCGGCCATTCATGCCCTCGCGTGGCGTATCATGCACGGTTGCGATCCCCTCATGCGAGGCATCGAAATGGAGGCCAAGATCCGGCTGACTTACCTGAGACGTGCTCGGTGCGAAGAGAAACTTGCCATGGTGAAAGTCAATCAAGGCAACCTCGTGCCTGAAAAAGCTTGCGCCCAAGGCGCCGTCGAAAAGGTTTTCCAGCACGAGGAATTCCGTCGGTCCGAAGTCGCGCGTGCCAAGGCGCAGGTCATTGAAGCGATGGCGAACGCCTCGTTGCAAGGTCCCGAATTTCGTTACGACGGGCTGGTCCTTCTCCAGATCGGCAGCCGACGCCAGTGTTTCCGTCACCGTCTCCCTTGGCAGGGCGCTACGAACAAGATCGGGGTCGAGCCTGATATGGACAGGGTGATTGTCGATGAAGGCTGTTATGCGGTCCTCCTGATCGAGATCGATGATCTCTGGCTTGCGTGTGAAAAGCCCCTCCGGCCCTGCGGCACATTGCGGCCCGTCTTGCCAGGCCAGCAGGCCCAGCTTCTCATGGGGAACATCCAGCATGAGCATGAGCCTGAAATGCTGAAGAATTGGACGCCCGATGATACCCACGAGCGGCTTGCCAGCCAGTAATCTGAGCGGGCCGTCATCATAGCGCTCTGCAACGAGGTCGTGGAGCACGATCGGCCCGATCTCGAGTGTATCGACTCTTGTTGTCTCAGTCGGTGCGTCAGTTTGGTCCTGGGCGATCATCGGGTGGCTCGGTCCCTGGATAAACCAGATTGCCCCCGCATTTCTGACAAACAGATGGCCGAATAAGGGGCTTACATACATGGCTGCATCGTGCCCTTCGACCCGCACAGGTATTATGGGGGCGTCATCCGGACCGCCGAGCAGAGGGAGGATCGTGGCACCCTCGACGCAGTTCTGCGCGACGATTGCCGCGTTCGCGATACGATCGGTTGTCTGGGCTCTGGAAACGCCGGTGCCAGCGAGCGCAACCAGGGTCAGGAGAGCTTTATACGTCCTGATATGCAGCATGGCACGTATCTCCCCGATGGGCGACTGCCGGTTCGGATCACGCAGACGTTGGGTGAAGTCCCAGGTTCAATCGCGCTCGGTGCAATCAGGACCTTACTGAACGAAGACAGGACCCTTCCGGTCTGACGGAAAGTCTATAAGCGGTGAGAGAATGATATCAATTCGAAATGTTTTTGGCGTGTCAATACCGCATTGCAAAGCCACCAAGGATTCGAAAAGGCCTCTTCGGGCTGTCAGGAGCGCAAAGTATTTTCCGCCTCGATTGCGGAAGTCTTCTCTGCCGCAGGTGGCGATGTCCCGGCAGGGCCGCCTGCAACGCGCGGGGTATTGGTAAGTCTCCCGTGCTCGGTCATGGCCCACTCGTGATTGTCTCTCGGTGTCGCGATAACCCGTGATCTGAGGCAGGCCGCAGCAGGCGCACGAAAGCTCCTGAGTGGGGAGAGCGCAGCCGATCATCCCGATTAGGGAGGGGATGAACGGTCCGTTTCAGAATGGTCTTTTGCGAGAGCCCCCTGTTGGCGGTTGCCTACGGGGGCCGGAGGCTCGCTCACCGTTCCCCCTGTAAGGCACAGGTTTGTCTCAAGTCTCAACGGTACACGGTAGACTTTCTAACCCTGCGGTACTGATGCCATCCGGTGCATGCGGTCCCGGGCGCGTCTCCAGGGGAGAGTTGGCCATGATCCTCAGGAGAGCCGGAATCATGGCCAGTCGGTCAGCCCTTGCGCGAGATCTGGCTCAGATCGCGCACGGCACCGTTGGCGGCGCTGGTGGTGAGAAGGCCATAGGCCCGCAGCGCCGGAGAGACCTCGCGCACGCGATCCGGGGTCCAGGCGGCATCCCCCTTTGCTTCCATCGCAGCACGACGGGCTTCCAGCACATCAGCCGGCACCACGGCACGCAGCACGCGGTTCGGGATATCGATTTCGATCTGGTCGCCATCCTCGATCAGGCCGATCAATCCCCCTTCGGCTGCTTCGGGTGAGATATGACCGATCGAAAGCCCCGAACTACCGCCCGAGAAGCGACCATCCGTGATCAGCGCACAGGTCTCGGCCAGACCCTTGGATTTGAGATAGCTGGTCGGGTAGAGCATTTCCTGCATGCCGGGGCCGCCCTTGGGGCCCTCATAGCGGATGACCACGACATCGCCATCGACGATCCTGTTTGCCAGAATGCCTGACACGGCGTCTTCCTGACTTTCGAATACGCGGGCCCGCCCGGTGAAGGTCAGGAGGCTATCCACAACGCCCGCCGTTTTCACGATGGCGCCCGCTTCGGCGAGGTTGCCGTAGAGCACAGCCAGTCCACCATCCTGCGAGAAAGCATGGGCGCGATCGCGCAGCACGCCGTGCTGACGGTCGGTGTCGAGCGCATGATAGCGGCTGGATTGCGAGAAGGCCTGGGTGGTACGCACGCCACCCGGTGCGGCCAGAAAGCGTGTGCAGGCGTCGTCATCGCCTTCGAGAATGTCCCATTTCGTCAGCGCTTCTTTAAGGGTCGGCGCATGGACGGTATGGGCGGTTGTATCGATGAGGTCACAGCGGGCGAGTTCGGCCAGAATGGCCGGGATGCCGCCTGCACGATGCACGTCTTCCATATGAACGTCGTTCTTTGCAGGCGCGACCTTGCACAGATTGGGCACCTTGCGCGACAGACGGTCGATATCGGCCATGTGGAAATCCACCCCGGCCTCACGTGCGGCAGCCAGAAGATGCAGAACCGTGTTGGTCGAACCACCCATGGCGATATCGAGCGTCATGGCGTTCTCGAAAGCTGCCTTGGTGGCGATGCTGCGCGGCAGGGCCGTGGCATCGTCCTGCTCGTACCAGCGACGGGCAAGCGAAACGACCAGACGTCCGGCCTCAAGGAAGAGCTCGCGCCGATCAGCATGGGTAGCCAGCAGGCTGCCATTGCCCGGCAGGGAAAGACCGAGTGCCTCGGTCAGGCAGTTCATCGAATTGGCGGTGAACATGCCCGAGCAGGACCCGCAGGTCGGGCACGCGGAACGCTCGATGGCTTCCGATTCCGCATCCGATACTTTCGGGTTGGCGGCGGCAACCATGGAATCCACGAGATCGAGCTTGCGATTGATGCCGGGGCCATCCAGCTTGCCGGCTTCCATAGGCCCGCCCGATACGAACACGACCGGGATGTTCAGACGCAGCGAGGCCATGAGCATGCCGGGCGTGATCTTGTCGCAATTGCTGATGCACACCAGCGCATCGGCGCAATGGGCATTGACCATGTATTCGATTGAATCGGCGATCAGCTCGCGCGAGGGCAGGCTGTACAACATGCCGCCATGGCCCATGGCGATCCCGTCATCCACCGCGATGGTGTTGAACTCGCGCGCAATGCCACCGGCTTCAGCTATAGCCCCACCGACCAGCGCCCCCATATCCTTGAGATGCACATGACCGGGCACGAACTGCGTAAAGGAGTTGGCGACCGCGATGATGGGCTTGCCGAAATCCTTGTCCGTCATGCCCGTCGCACGCCAGAGCGCGCGGGCACCGGCCATGTTGCGGCCGTGGGTGGTGGTGCGGGAACGATAGGCAGGCATGAGACTGATCCGGGAGAGCTGGAGTGAGGGGGCGTGTTGCGCATGAAATGCAATAGCAACGAGCCCGCACGAGTATTTTTATTACCCTGTGCGAAATAACGTGGCCAATCGCTTGCCGCAAGGGGAAGTCTGTTCAATCATCGCGCCGCTTGTCATTGAACCAGAGGAAAAACCGCGTGCGCGTTGGCCATTTGACCCGATCCCTGCTTCTTGTGACCTCCTGTCTGCTAGGGGCCTCGCAAGCCCTGGCCCAGGGAGGAAACGGTCTTCCTGTCACGCCTGATATGGTGCAGCGCGGCTCCGATATTCCTGCTCATGTCCAGATGCCTGAGACGGCGCGCGACTATATCAAGCAGGATGTCATGATCCCGATGCGTGACGGTGTGAAGCTTCACACGGTTATCGTCATTCCGAAAGCAGCCAAGGACCATGAAGCCCCGATCCTGCTGACGCGCACGCCCTATCATGCTTCCGAGCGCGCTGATCGTGTCTCGGGCGCTGCCGAGATGTGCAACGTGCTGCCACAGGGTGACGGCGTCTTTGTCGATGGCGGCTATATTCGCGTCTTTCAGGACGTGCGCGGCAAATATGGATCGGAGGGCGACTATGTCATGACGCGCCCGCCCATCGGCCCGCTCAACCCCAGCAAGACTGATGACACCACCGATGCGTGGGACACGATCGACTGGCTGATCAAGAACGTGAAGCAGAGTAATGGCCGTGTGGGCATGACCGGGTCATCCTATGAAGGATGGACCGTGGTAATGGCGCTCCTCAACCCCCATCCGGCGCTCAAGGTGGCTGCCCCTGAAAGCCCCATGGTCGATGGATGGATGGGTGATGACTGGTTCCATTACGGTGCCTTCCGTCAGGGCAGCTTCGACTACTTCACCATGCAGATGACGAAGAAAGGCGAGGGCGACGGCATCCCCCGCCAGAACGTCGATGACTACACGAACTTCCTCGAAGCCGGATCGGCAGGCGCCTTTGCGACCAAGGCGGGGCTCGACCAGTTTCCTTGGTGGCAGCGTACCAAGGCTCATCCGGCCTATGACGCCTTCTGGGAAGACCAGGCGCTCGACAAGCTTCTGGCAAAGCACCCTCTTACCGTGCCAACCATCTGGGAGCAGGGGCTTTGGGACCAGGAGGACATGTGGGGCGCCATCCATAGCTGGATGATGCTGCGCAAGGACCACCCCAAGGTGCCGAATATCCTCGTCATGGGGCCGTGGCGCCATAGCGGCGTGAATTACGATGGCTCGACACTCGGCCCGCTGCATTTCAACGGCGATACGGCGCTCTGGTATCGCAGCCATGTGATGCGTCCGTTCTTTGACCAGTATCTCAAGCCCGGCAGTGCCAAGGTCAATTTTGACGACGCCATCATCTATAATACGGGCGATAACCGCTGGGATCACCTGCGCGGCTGGTTGGGAAATTGCGGTGAGAGCTGCGCAGGTACGGGTGAGCGCCTCTATCTGGGCGAGGCAAACGGGTTGAGCTTCGAGCGTGCCAAGCCCGGTACCGACAGCTATGTGTCCGATCCGTCCCACCCGGTGCCATTCATGACGCGGCCGTACAGCTTTGCCGATGGCGCGCGCTGGAAGCCCTGGCTGGTCAGCGATCAGCGTTTTGCGGAATCCCGCCCCGATGTGCTGACCTATCAGACGCCGGTTCTGGATCATCCGGTGCGTGTATCAGGCGTGCCTACGGCGGATCTGTTCGCTGCAACAACAGGGACGGATGCCGACTGGGTGGTGAAGGTGATCGATGTCTATCCCGGCGTCACGGCGGATCGTCCCGAAATGGGCGGTTACGAGCTGGCGATTTCAATGGATATCTTCCGTGGTCGCTACCGTCACGATTTCGCGCATCCCGAGGCGATCCCTGCGAACAAGGTCGAGGAATACAAGTTCACCCTGCCTGCGGTGAACCATGTCTTTCTGCCGGGCCATCGTATCATGGTGCAGATCCAGTCGAGCTGGTTCCCCCTTTACGATCGCAACCCCCAAACCTATGTCTCGAACATCTTCGATGCCAAGGCGGCAGACTACAAGACTGCAACGCAGACCATCTCTCACGGTGGGGCTCAGGCCAGCAGCATCTATCTTCCATTTGTAAACCAGTGAGGCGCGCATGAGCGAGGCAGTTGTGGAAAAAGCCCTGATCGGGGGCGGGTGCTTCTGGTGCACCGAAGCGATCTTCACCGGGTTGCGCGGGGTCAAGTCCGCTCAGCCCGGCTATGCCGGCGGCCGACGCGAGAACCCGAGCTACGAGCAGGTTTGCTCAGGCGCGACGGGCCATGCGGAAGTGGTGGAAGTCGTGTTTGATCCGCAGGAAATCAGCTACGGCGACATCCTTCGCGTGTTCTACACCACCCACGATCCGACCCAGCTCAACCGTCAGGGCAATGACATCGGGACGCAGTATCGCTCGGTCATTTTCGCGCTGGATGAGGCACAGGACGCCATCGCCCGCGAGGTTACGCAGGAAATCGAGGCTTCAGGAATCTGGCCAGATCCGATCGTGACCGAAATTGCCGGCCCCGCTGTGTTCTGGGAAGCCGAGGAAAAGCATCACGACTACTTCGCGCGCAATCCCGAGACAGCTTATTGCAGTGCTGTGGTTGCCCCGAAGGTCGCGAAAGCCCGCAAGATGTATCGCGATCGCCTGAAGGCCTGATCAGGGTCATCTGTGTTAACCGGCCCGCGTATCATGGCGGGCCGGGCTGGCGCCTTGTACTGCGGGCCTCAAGCGGTAAGTCGTCACGGCGCCGGATGTCGCTGAAACCAACCAGACGTTGGTCGTTCAGTACCCGGTGGCCTCCCGATCCAGCATGAACTGATCGGCTTCCTCGTCAAAATCGAATAACTCGGTGTAGCGCGCCCAATTGGTGGCTGTCATGAGCGTCTGCTCGGCATAGCCCGGCGACATGGTAGTTTCCAGTTCTTCCCGGAAGCGATCCGCCCCGGTGCGATGCCCGGAGCGCTCATCCAGCACGGCACGTATCGAACGGATGAGCGGGATATGATGGAGCAGCGCCGTGCGCATGATTTCCCGACGTTCATCCTGATCGGCCAGTACGAAACGGGCGCCCGCCTCGGTGATGAGAATGTCACCATCCTCAAGCTCGGCCAGTTCGAGAAGCTGCAGGGACTCACCAAGCGGGAACAGGTCGTCGAGCGCCATCTGAAGGCGCTCGGCAAGGTGGGGCAGATCGGCTCGACCGTTGAGCGGGGCGGCTGCCAGCGATTCGAGCAGGCCGACAAGGACATTGATGGGGATGGACGGAAGGACCAGCGCCATGGGATGGGGGGGCGGTGCAGCGGTGCCACTCTCAAGACTGGCTTCCGAGATGAGGGGCGCCCTGCGGGTCATGAGGGTATAGATATGATCGACGAAGTGCCGGAATGCGGCGTCGTCACGGTTGCGCGGATGGGGGAACGGTACCGTCAGTTCATGTGAGACTCGCCCCGGGTTGGATGAGAAGAGCAGGATGCGGTCACACATCAATACGGCTTCTTCCACGTTATGGGTCACGAGCATCATGGCGCGTGTCGGCAGTCTTTTCTCCGACCAAAGTTCAATCAGGTCCGTCCGTAAGTTTTCTGCGGTGAGCATGTCGAGCGAGGCAAAAGGCTCATCCATCAGCAGCAGGTCTGGCTGCATGACCAGAGCCCTGGCCAGTCCCACGCGCTGCTGCATGGCCCCGGAAAGCTCCTTGGGCAACGCGTTCTCATAGCCATTGAGGCCGATGAGATCGATCATGTCATCGCAGCGCTGTTCACATTCAAGACGCGGCAGACGCTTGGCTTCGAGCCCAAGCGCGATATTCTGGTGGACCGTAAGCCAGGGAAACAGCGCGAAGGACTGAAAAACCATGGCGATGTCGGGTGTCGGCCCGGTCAGCTTCTGGTTTTTCCAGAGAATCTCTCCAGCGCTGGGCGGGATCAGTCCTGAGGCGATACGCAAAAGCGTGGATTTGCCGGAGCCTGAACGCCCGACGAGCCCGACGATTTCACCCGCATGGAGGTCAAAGCTGACATCCTCAAGCACGGGGAGGTCGGTGCTGCTCTCCTTCTGATAAACCTGCAGACAATTGCGGATCGAGAGCAGGCTTTCCTGCATGACGGGCTCCATGCTCATTTGGCGGGCGGGCTCAGGGATGACGGGATACGGCGGCGGATCTGCAGGCGGATGGGATGCCAGACCATGAATTCGCCCAGCGCAATGCACAGGGTGATAACGGCAGCCCCAAGCACGACGCGTGGCAGATCACCATTCTCGATGGCTCTGGCCACATATGCCCCAATGCCGCCGCCATCCTCACCATGAAGGGCCCAGGACGAACGTTCGGCAAGGATCAGAATGGTCCAACCCGTCATCGAGGCGGCACTGATGGCCTCAAGCAGGATGGGGGCGATGCCTGGCAGAATGATCTTGCGCCACCATAGCCAGCCGCGAATCTGCATGTTCTGGGCGGCTTGCAGCAGATCCACCGGAAAGCTCCTCATGCCGCGCAGGATCTGGGCCAGCAAAAGCCACTGGATGAAGAAAAAGCACAGAACAAGCGGCCAGACGAAGCGCGACAACCCAAGCAATGTCAGGCCGAGGCACAGCAGCGGGAACAGGATGTTCTTTGGATAGAGCGCCAGAAAGCGCGTCACCATGCGCGCGATCTCGGCGCGCCGTGCCGTCAGGCCGAGCCAGACACCCAGCGGCAGCCACAGCGCGAGAGCAAGGAGGAGGGCGAGCGTCATGCGCAGGGCCGAGACAAGGCTCTGCTCGGCCACGACAACGAGATCATGCAGCCCGAGCGCATGATGGCGGTAGAAAAAGCCCATCACGATCAGCAGGGCAAAAGCGAGCGATGAGAGCCCGATCAGTGGTGAGGCCGTGTGTGTCGCGCCGGAAGGGCGGAAGCCACGACGGCCGATCGGCATATCGCCCAGCCATGCAAGACAGCGCCGCATATGTTCACCGGCGATCTTGAGCAGGCGGGTACGGCGCCAAAGTTTGAGCATCCAGGGATCGGCAATATGCTCAAAAACCGGGCGCAGGCGATAACGATCCGCCCAGATCTGCCAGGGAAAGACAAGGCAGCTATCGTAAAGGAAGGCAAGAACACCGATAAGCCCGGCCGCCAGCAGGCACTCCCAGAACGACCCCAGAGCCGCGGCCTGCGCTGCGTGGGTGCCAAGCCCGGGGCGTGTCGGCAATGTGCCGTTTACCGGCAGCATTTCGGCAGCCATCAGAAGTGACCAAGCCAACGGCATGGTGCGGGCAAGGGCCGTCACACAATCCGGGATGGCATAAGGGGCTTCGAGCCGCCAAAGACGCTGCCAGCTTGTCAGACCAAGCCCTCTGGCCGCTTCATCGAGCGCGCGGGGAATCGTGCTCCAGGCGCCCAGGGCTGCACTGGCAATGGGGGCAGCGAGGCAAAGCGCGGTGATTCCGATCGCGGAAACCTCGAAGCCGAGAAGATGCAGAAAGGGCAGGAGGCAGAGAAGCGGAACCATATGCATACCGCCCAGCGCGGTGAGCACTGCACCGCGCACAGGCGGTGTCTTTGCTGCGGCAAGGGCGAGACATGCACCCAGCAGGGCGCCTACTACGGTGGCCGCTATCATCCGCAGCGTCGTATGACCCAGATCGCCCAGCAATACCCCGAGCCCGGCCAGAGAGCGGAAATGGGGCGTTGTCATGCTGTGATGCTGGAAGGCCGCCAGTTGCGCGGGAACCAGGCGCGAGACGAGGGCCAGCGCCGCCACCACGACGAGGATACCGACAAGCGATGCTGTCAGTCCTGCCTTACGATCCGGCCCGCGTGTGCCGCGTCGCGCCTGAAATGGCGACATGCTCTCCTTCCTCGCGTCAGAGGCGTATTGGTGATCTCAGGGTGTGCGCAGGATACCTGTGCTGCCAAAACCCCCGGTGCCACGTGCCGTCTCATCCAACTCGGAAACCTCGACCCATGTCAAACGAATGACGGGAGCGAGAACGGCCTGGGCAATGCGCATGCCACGTGTCACGACGAAATCCTCACGGCCAGTGTTCAGGATGATCACCCCGATCTCGCCACGATAATCCTCGTCGATCGTACCGGGTGTGTTGGGCAGGGTAATGCCATGCTTGAGCGCAAGACCTGATCGCGGGCGTATCTGCAGCTCGTAGCCAGCGGGCAGGCCGATTTTGAGACCTGTCGGCACGAGGGCGCGTTCCCCGGCGCGGATAATCATATCCGAATCGATGGCGGCCAGCAGATCCATGCCCGCAGCCCCGCTGCTGGCATAATGGGGGAGGTCGAGCCCCTCGGCATGAGGAAGCCTGACGAGTTCAACGGGAAGCGGAGACATGAAACCTTACCTTGAGGCAGAGGAAAAATGGTCGGCGATCAGAGCGGCGAGTTTCGCTGCGACATCGCGCTTGGTCATTTCGGGCCAGTAATCGGGCGCGGCATTGGACAGGAACAGGATCCTGTTGCGATCCCCGCCGAAAATGCGGTGATCCGCACCAACATCATTGGCCAGCAGCCAGTCGCAGTTCTTGCGCGCCCGCTTGCTGATGGCATTGTGTTCGAGGTGTTCTGTTTCGGCAGCGAAGCCAATAACAAGTTCCGGGCGTTCCGGTCTGGTCTCCGAGAGTGTCGCCAGTATGTCCGGGTTTTCGACAAGGGCGAGTGTCTGAGGCTGGCCGGGTATTTTCTTGCGCTTTTGCGTGGCGGTGTCTTCCATGCGCCAGTCACCCACCGCAGCCGCGCAGATTGCGACATCGGCTGGCAGGGCGGCTTCGCAGGCCGCCAGCATTTCGCGTGCTGTCTGCACATCGATGCGCGTTACAGAGGCAGGGCAGGGCAGGTTTGTCGGCCCGCTGACGAGCGTCACCCGCGCACCAAGCCGCGCACAGGCCTCTGCCACGGCGTAGCCCTGCTTGCCCGATGAGTGATTGGCGATGAACCGTACGGGATCGATCGGCTCATGGGTTGGCCCCGCCGTGACGAGCACATGACGACCGGCGAGCGGCGTATGGGGAAACAACGCGGCCTCGATCGCCGCATGAATGGTCTCCGGCGTGCTCAGGCGACCAGGACCGAATTCGCCACAGGCCATTTCGCCGTCATCCGGCCCGACGAAGAAGCAACCATGCTGACGCAAAGTGGCCAGATTATGCTGTGTGGCCGGATGTTGCCACATGCGTACATTCATCGCCGGAGCGACCAGCACCGGGGTATCGGTAGCAAGCAGTAGTGTCGTGGCGAGATCATCCGCCAGACCGTTCGCCATGCGGGCCAGCATATTGGCGGTTGCAGGACAGACGACAATCAGATCGGCGCTGCGGGATAGCGCGATATGATCCATCTGGCTGTCCTCGGCCAGGGAAAGCAGCTCGGTATGCACCGGTGCCCCCGAGAGAGCCTGCACGGCGAGCGGCGTTACGAAATGCGTGGCCGATTGCGTCAATACGCACTCGACCGCGATGTCGCTCCGGCGCAGCAGCCGGATCAGTTCCAGTGATTTATAGGCGGCAATACCACCGCCAATGATCAGGATGACCCGGGCGCGCATGGAAAATCAGAGCTTCCAGCCGGAATGGATGGCTGCGATACCTCCAGAGAGATTCTGATAGCTGACCTTTTCAAGGCCCGCATTGCGCATCATCCCGGCAAGCACCTCCTGCTCGGGGAAGGTGCGGATGCTTTCCGCCAGATACTGATAGCTCTCGGAGTCCTTGGCGATGATCTGGCCCATCTTGGGCAGAACGCCAAACGACCAGGCATCATAGATCGGGGCCAGAGCCGCCACCTGCACATGGGAGAATTCGAGGCAGCAGAACTTGCCACCCGGACGCAGGACGCGGCGGGCCTCGCGCAGGACAGCATCCTTGTCGGTGCAGTTGCGCAGCCCGAAAGCGATCGAAACACGATCGACGCTGCGATCGGGCAGGGGAATGGCTTCGGCATCGACAACCGAGAACTCGATATCCGTCAGATATCCCTTGCTGGCAGCGCGTGACCGGCCGACCTCGAGCATCGAGGCGTTGATGTCCGTCAGCAGGGCAGGGCCGCCATTGCTGCGCAGCCAGCCAAAGCTGATATCGCCCGTGCCTCCGGCCAGATCGAGCAGCTTCAGATCCCGGCGCGGTGCGAGCGTGTTGATGAAAATGCGCTTCCACACGCGGTGGATACCAAGCGACATCACATCGTTCATGACGTCATAGCGACCCGCCACGCTGTCGAACACGGCGCGCACCAGAGGTTTCTTCTCAGCCCGCGGGACAGAGCGATAGCCAAAATCGGTGGTTTCGTCCCTGTCGGCGTGAGCTGATTCGGGAGGGGGAAATGATGCGTTGTCGGTCATGTCTCTCTGGATATAGTGTCGGCACCCAAGATGCCAGAGCTACCAGAAGTTGAAACCATCCTGAATGGATTAAGATCGGCGCTTGCCGGTCGCCGTATCATCAGCACCGAGGTGCGTCACGATCTGCGCTGGCCGGTACCCGATGATCTTTCGATCCGGGCGGATGGCAAGAAGATCCGTGATGCAGTGCGCTTGGGCAAATACATGCTGATTACCCTCATGCGTGGGCCGACCCTGCTGATACACCTTGGCATGAGCGGGAGGATAAGGATCACGCCCGGATCAGCCAAAGGCAGGGCCTATCAGCCCCAGCGTCATGAACATGTCACGCTGATGCTCGATAACGGGACACATATAGGCCTTGTCGACCCAAGGCGTTTCGGTTGCTTTCTGCTGGCCGATGCGGGGCGGGAGCGCGAGCATCCCCTGCTGCGACAGCTTGGCGCTGATCCGCTTCAACCCGGCTTTGATGCTGCCTATCTTCATGAAAAGCTTCATCGCAAGCGCGCGCCCATCAAGACCGCCTTGCTCGACCAGCATGTCGTCGCGGGGCTCGGCAATATATATGTATGCGAGATCCTGTATCGCGCCGGAATTCATCCCGAGCGTCTGGCCTCGTCTCTGGATGAAATGCAGGTTGCCCGTATTGCAGAGATCACCCCCGCCGTGCTGCGTGAGGCGATCGGCGCAGGGGGATCCACCTTACGCGATTATGTGGATGCCGAAGGCAAAAAGGGGGCGTTTCAGGATCTGCATCAGGTTTACGGCCGCGAAGGGGAGCCATGCCCCGAATGTCCGGGCTTTCCGGCATGCGGGGGAATCCGTCGTCTGGTGCAGGCAGGGCGGTCAAGCTTCTATTGTCCGCGCCGTCAGCTGCCACTTTCTTTAGAGGACGCTTGACTGGCAGCGTGAAACTGGACTAAAGGCGAGCCCTCCGCTGGCTCTGCGTCTCTTTTGGAGATGATTGGCCGGTATGCTTTATTGTCGTTGCAAGACGACCTAACAAGCCGAACAGAACAGGGCTGAAGAGTAGAAATGGCTAACACCGCCTCTGCGCGCAAGCGCATCCGTCAGAACGAGCGTCGCCGTGAGCGTAACGTTTCCCGCATGTCCCGCGTCCGTACCTTCGTGAAGAAGGTCGAGAGCGCCATCCTTTCGGGTGACAAGGCTGCAGCAAACGACGCTCTGCGTGCTGCCCAGCCGGAAATGCAGCGCGCTGTTGGCAAGGGCGTTCTCGCCGCCAACACCGTCAGCCGCAAGCTGTCGCGCCTTTCGGCTCGCATCAAGGCTTTGGCTTCGGCCTGATCAGATAACAGGGCGGTGCCTCTTCCGAGGTACTCCCCGGTCTGAGCCTACAGAAAGAACGGGTGTGGTCACGCGACCATATCCGTTCTTTTTTTTCGCCGGTCGTCCCGCTTTATGACATCCGGTTAAGCTTGCCTGTCGCGCGCTGTTTGCCCTATTCTGTCCGCCCTTTAGCCGGGGATCAGGAAGGTCATGCCTCATTGCACGTGATGGCTCCTGTCGTGTCTTTTGTTACAACTCGGGGGAGTGATGGCAGACGAAGGGTCTCATACGGATCTTCCTGCAGTGACGGAAACGGTTTCCTGCACCAGTGGAACCGATCCTGTCCTTGCTTCCCAATGGGTCAAGGTACGCGAAAGACTGCGCGTCGAGGTCGGTGACGTTGAGTACCGCACCTGGCTGCAGCAGATTGTGCTTGGCCCGCTGGAAGAGGATGAAATAACCCTCTTTCTGCCAACGCGCTTTCTGCGTGACTGGGTGCGTGGCCAGTATGGCGACCGCCTGCAGGAGCTATGGCGTAACGAGAACCGCGCTGTTCACCACGTTGAGCTTCAGGTCCAGCGCGTTGGCGATGGGCTCGCAACGCCGGTAGCCGTCGAGGCTGCGGCCCCAGTGGTCGAGATCGAGGCCCCTGCGGCTCCGGCTGCCGCTGTGCAGGACGCGCGACACGATCTGGCAGCGCCACTCGATCCGCGCTTTACGTTCGACAGCTTCGTTGTGGGCAAGCCCAACGAGTTTGCCTATGCCTGTGCCCGCCGTGTGGCTGAAAAGCCATCCAGCCCCGGTTTCAACCCGCTTTTTCTCTATGGCGGTGTCGGTCTGGGCAAGACGCACCTGATGCACGCCATTGGTTCGGAACTGACGAGCGGTGGGCGTGTCTCAGTCGCCTATATGTCGGCCGAGAAATTCATGTACCGCTTTATCGCGGCCATTCGCTCGCAATCGACAATGGAATTCAAGGAGCAGCTGCGCTCGGTCGATGTGCTCATGATCGACGATTTGCAGTTCCTGATCGGCAAGGACAATACGCAGGAAGAGTTCTTCCACACGTTCAATGCCTTGGTTGATGCAGGCCGTCAGATTGTGGTCAGTGCCGATAAGTCGCCCTCCGACCTTTCGGGGCTGGAGGATCGCCTGCGTACCCGTCTCGGTTGCGGCATGGTGGCGGATATTCACGCGACGACGTTCGAGCTGCGTATCTCCATTCTGGAGGCGAAAGCGCTTGCATCGGGTGTAGCCGTCCCTGCCAAGGTGCTCGAATTCCTGGCCCACAAGATCACCTCGAATGTGCGTGAGCTTGAGGGGGCCCTCAATCGCCTGATTGCCCACGCCAATCTTTTTGGCCGCCCTGTCACGCTGGAAAGCACGCAGGACGTGCTTCATGACATTCTCAAGGCGCATGATCGTCGTGTGACCATTGAGGAGATCCAGCGCAAGGTGTCGGAGCACTGGAATATCCGCCTGACCGATATGTCGTCGGCCCGTCGCGCACGCGCCGTGGCAAGACCGCGTCAGGTCGCCATGTTCCTTGCCAAGCAGCTTACCAGCCGCTCCCTGCCGGAAATCGGCCGTAAATTCGGCAACCGTGACCATACCACGGTCATGCATGCTGTCTCACGCGTGCAGGAACTGATGGAGCGTGATGTTGCCTTTGCAGAAGACGTGGAATTGCTGCGTCGTATGCTCGAGGGCTGATCTTTGCCGCGGCAAGCGGCTCTGCTAGACTATTTTTTTGTTTTTCGGGTGTTCGAGGGTCTACGATCATATGAAATTCCAGGCTGACCGCACAACGCTGATCCGTGCCCTTGCCCATATCCAGAGCGTTGCGGAAAAGCGCAACACGATCCCCATCCTGGCCAATGTCATGCTCTCCATCGAGGGCAATCTTCTGCGTCTGACCGCTACCGACATGGAAATTGCGGTCGTCGAGGAAGTGGCTGCCGAAGGCGCCCGTGACGGTGCAGTGACCGCCCCGGCCAGTGTCCTTTACGAGATCGTGCGCAAGCTGCCGGACGGCTCGGTGGTCGAACTTGATCACGGTGGCGGTGACGCCCCGCTGGCGCTGCGCGCCGGACGTTATGCCACCAGCCTGAATGTGCTTCCCGTTGAGGATTTTCCCTCAATGGTTGCCGGTGATCTGCCCTGCGAATTCTCCATTCCGGCTGCGGTGCTGCGTGGGCTGGTTGATCGTACCCGCTTCGCTATCTCGACCGAAGAAACGCGCTACTACCTCAACGGCATCTATTTCCATGTCGCGAAGGATGGCGAGACGAGTAAGCTGCGTGCCGTCGCAACGGATGGCCATCGTCTGGCCCGCGTTGAGACCGATCTGCCTGCCGGGGCAGCCGATATGCCAGGCGTCATTATTCCGCGCAAGACCGTGGCCGAACTTCGCAAGCTTCTCGATGAGGGCGCTGGCACGGTGCAGGTCAGCCTGTCCGATACCCGTATCCAGTTCCGTGTCGGCGCTGTGATGCTGACCTCGAAGCTGATTGACGGAACGTTCCCGGAATACGAGCGTGTCATTCCGAAAAACAATGACCGTTTCCTGAAGGTGAACAAGCAGGCCTTTGCAGACGCTGTGGCTCGTGTCGCAGCGATCAGTCAGGAGCGCTCGCGCCCAGTCAAGCTTGCCGTGCAGACCAACCTGCTGACCCTTTCTGCCATCAGCCCTGACCAGGGCATGGCGAAGGAAGAGCTTGACGAGACAAGCGTGTCCTATGACGGCCCAACGCTGGAGATCGGCTTTCAGGCGCGTTATCTCAACGACATCACAGACCAGATTGATGTCGAGGCCGAGTTTGCCTTTGCCGATAGTGCGGCACCGACCCTCGTGCGCGACACCAACCTGCCGACAGCGCTTTACGTGCTGATGCCCATGCGCGTCTGATCAGGGAGCGGGCCGCCTTCTTGCGTATCAACAGGCTCGTTCTCACGAATTTTCGCAATTACGAGCGTCTGGTCTGGACGCCGCAAAGCCGCCTCGTTGTGCTCACGGGTGAGAACGGGGCGGGTAAGACCAATCTGCTTGAGGCGCTCTCGCTTCTTGCCCCAGGGCGTGGATTGAGGGCAGCTTCCAACGCCCAGATCCAGCGTCAGGATGGTGGCCCATGGGGCGTTGTGGCCCGCCTGAATGATGCGGCGGGTGAGGGCATGGACCTCGCCACGGGTACCGACCCGGCTAATCCGGTCAGACGTGTTTTCCGCCTTAATAACGAGGTGATCCGCAATCAGGGGCAGATTGCGCCCTACTGCGCAGTCACATGGTTGACCCCACAGATGGACCGCCTGTTCAGCGACCCGGCTTCCGGGAGACGACGGTTCTTCGATCGCCTTGTTCTGGCGCTCGATCCCAATCATGCGCGCGAGAGCGCAGCGCATGAGCGTGCCGTAACCCAACGCAACCGGCTTCTCGCGACTCGTCCGGATCAGAAGAGCTGGCTGGATGCTCTCGAGGACAGTATCGCGCGCCACGCGGTGGCGCTGACCGCATCTCGCATGGCGCTGGCGGAAGCGATGAACGCGACCGCGCTGACAGATGACACGGGGTTCCCAGTCGCACGTGTGGGGCTGGATTGCGAGATCGCGGCTGAACTGCATCGCAGGCCGGCGCTCGTGGTTGAGGAAGGCCTGCGCGGAAAGCTGAATGCAGCCCGAAGCGAAGACGCGCAGCGCAGCACGACAAGTGTCGGCGCGCACAAGACCGATTTCGGCCTTCAGGATGCTGCCAGTGGTCGATCGGCAGCCCTGTCCAGCAGTGGTCAGCAAAAGGCCATACTGGTTCATGTCATTCTCAACCATGCCGGTTTGACAGCATCTCGGACAGGCCGGGCCCCGTTTATCCTGCTCGATGAGCCCCTCAATCATCTTGATTTACGGCGGCGGGAGGCTTTGCTGGATTATCTGCGTGAGCGGGACTTCGAGGTCTTTCTGACCGGGACGGACCGTGAGCAGTTTGCCGCGCTGGGTTCGGAAGTTGATTATCGCGGCGTGGCTGGAGGCCGGTTTACCGCCTGACTGGGCACCTGTTTTGTCACAGAGTTGTAACAGTGAATCGCTGTCACGCGCCAGAGCGGTGTAAACCAGCAAATCAAGATATGAGTAACTGTAACAGAAGTCATGAGTCCTAACGTTGATTAAAGTGGTGCTTTATATTTCCAAAGAGGAAGATACTTATATATATGGAAAAATATAATACCATCGGATTTTTGGAACTACAAAAACAAAAACCATATAATAAATAATAAAAATACTACATGTTCAGTAAAATAATAATTGAAGTTTTTGGTATATTCCACTTGTGTAGACTATAGCATTGTAATTTTGCCGTGATTGCCACAATCTGGTCAATTCGAGAATTACATTGTTACTCATTGTTATAAATTTTTGGCGTATGAAAGGCGGGTATTGTAAGAACCAGAGGAGTAGAGGCCCGGATGAAGATAGCGTTCCTGTACGTGGCTGAGCCTTATCAGTGCTATCACGTGGCCGCTGTTTCCTCCGCCCTGTCCCAGCTTCCGAATGTAGAAGTCACGGAGTTCGTGAGCTTTCCCGAGACAGCCCAGCATCTCGACCGCATTCGTAAAACGAACCAGCTGGGTGGTCATATTGTCCGCGGTACCCTCAGGATGCCCGCCCGCGCCACGCTGCTGCGTCGCTTGCGCCGTTTTGATGCAGAGCGCGAAGTCGTAATGCGCGCCAATGTCGCGCAGCTTGAAGCTTTCGATGCTGTTGTCGCAACGGAGTATTCGGCAGGCTTACTGCGTGAAATGGGGCTTGAGCGACCGGCTCTGATCCTGATCCAGCATGGTGCGGGAGATCGTGAGGTCAATGACGAGCATCTTATCCGCCAGTTTGATCTCTCTCTGGTATCCGGACCTAAGATTGCTGAGGCGTTTCTGGCCAAGAAGCTCGCTACGGCGGCGCAGACCCGCATCATCGGGTACCCGAAATTCGATGCCGTCAAAGGTGACCGGATCGTTCGTGGCTCGGACAGTGGCGCCAGACCCCTGGCCCTCTACAATCCTCATTACAAAAAAGGACTTTCGTCCTATCGGGATTATCTCACGCCGCTCGCCGAGGCCGTTAATCGTCTCGACCGATACGACCTGCTTGTTGCGCCTCATGTAAAGATTTTCCACAAGGATTTTGGACGGCGGCGCCGGCAGTTCGAGAGAGTCGTGGGGGGGAGGGTACGTCTCGATACAGCTTCCTCTTCGATGCTCGACATGACCCACACCGCACGGGCGTCTCTCTATATTGGTGATGTCAGTTCTCAGGTTTATGAGTTCCTGATCACCCCGCGGCCCTGCGTTTTTCTCAACCCCCATGGGGTGGCATGGCGCGACAATCCCCATTTTCGTCACTGGACGCTGGGGGATGTGGTGGAGCGCCCGGAGGACATCTATCCGGCTCTCGCGCAAGCGGAATCGCGTCACGTGCTTTACAGGGCGCGTCAGGAACGCGTCATACAGGAAACTTTCGGCTCGCAGCCCCGACGCGGCGCGTCTTATCGAGCCGCACAGACGATCCGCGACTTTCTGCGTGGTCAAGGCTCGCCGGTTGGCGCGGTTGCCGCAGCCTGACCCGGTCCCGGCTCTGGAACATCCATCTAAGACGGTATGAGGCTGGCGGACCGCTCCACCCGTTTCGCATCGTCAGGTATGGCAAACAGGTTAAATTCGTGACCGTCAGCGCATTCTCCTGTTTTCAACGCGGACCTCTTTGGTCTAAGAGGACGCGCCAACGGTGGGAAAGCCGCGGGCTTTCCTGATTGATATGCGGGGAGGCTGCGGCACATGACCACGACCAATGAAACACCAACCGGAATGGCTGGCGAACGGGTTGGTGACTTTGCCTCGCGCAGCGTGTCTCATGACCGCATCCGCGAAGCCCTTGCTTTCGATGACGTGCTGGTTGAGCCTGCCGCATCGGACGTGCTGCCGGCTCAGGCTTCCACGCGCACCCGCCTCACGCGGTCGATCGAGCTGAATATCCCGCTTCTGTCCTCGGCCATGGATACCGTGACCGAGGATGCGATGGCCATTGCCATGGCGCAGCAGGGTGGCATGGGCGTGATCCACAAGAACCTGTCCGTCGAGGAGCAGGCGGAGCACGTGCGCCGCGTCAAGCGCTTCGAATCTGGCATGGTTGTAAACCCTGTCACGGTCGGGCCTGAACAGACCCTGCGCGATGTGCATGCCATCATGGCCCAGCATGGCATCAGTGGTCTGCCGGTTGTGCTGCCGGGCAGCGGTGAACTGGTTGGTATTCTCACCAATCGCGACATGCGTTTCACGAGTGATCTGAACACGCCCGTGCGTGACATGATGACGCGCGAGAATCTCGTGACCGTCCGTCACGGGGCTGACGCCGCTGTGGCTCAGGATCTGCTGCACCGCCACCGCATCGAAAAGCTGTTGGTGGTAGATGACCAGAACCGCTGCATCGGTCTGATCACGGTCAAGGACATGGATAAGGCCGAAGCTCATCCCCTTGCGATCAAGGATCAGTTTGGCCGTCTGCGTTGCGCCGCTGCAATCGGTGTTGGCGCCGACGGGCTGGCCCGCGCCGAAGCGCTGGTTTCGGCTGGCGTGGACATTGTGATTGTTGATACCGCGCATGGTCATTCGCGCGGTGTGCTCGACACGGTGGCCACCCTGAAATCCCGCCATGCCGGTATTCAGGTCATTGCTGGCAATGTCGCGACCCCGGAGGCCGCCCTTGCGCTGGCCAATGTCGGCGCCGATTGCGTCAAGGTCGGTATTGGTCCTGGCTCGATCTGCACCACGCGCGTTGTGGCCGGTGTAGGTGTGCCGCAGTTCTCAGCCGTCATGGAAACGTCAGCCGCCTGTCACGAAGCCGGTATTTTTGCCATTGCCGATGGTGGCATCCGCACCTCGGGCGATATCGTCAAGGCCATCGGTGCCGGGGCGGATGTGGTCATGATCGGTTCGTTGCTGGCCGGTTGTGAGGAAAGCCCCGGCGAGGTGTTTCTGCATCAGGGGCGCTCCTACAAGGCGTATCGTGGCATGGGCTCGCTGGGGGCCATGGCACGTGGGTCGGCCGATCGCTATTTCCAGGCCGAGGTCAAGGACTCGCTCAAGCTCGTGCCGGAAGGGATCGAGGGCCAGGTGCCTTACAAGGGCAGCATGGCGGCTGTGGTGCATCAGCTCGTGGGTGGCCTGAAGGCGGGTATGGGCTACACAGGGTCGGCAACAGTGGCTGATCTGCAGGTGCGTACGCGGTTCCGGCGCATCACCAATGCTGGCCTGCGCGAAAGCCACGTCCATGACGTGACCATCACGCGTGAAGCACCTAACTATCGCCAGGACTGACAAAAACTTGTAAGCGCGGGAGTATGACTCCCGCCGCCAGACTTTCTGCTGCCATCGATCTGCTTTGCGCCATCGAGGCCGCTCCCCGCCGTCCTGCCGACGCAACGGCCAATAATTACTTCCGCGAACGCCGCTACATTGGTGGCGGTGATCGCCGGGTCATCTCAGCCCGCATATGGGACGTGCTGCGGCAGTGGCGTCGCCTGCACTGGCATCTGCGCGACATCCCCGGTGGCCCGTCACCCCGCACGCTTTGTGCGGCGTCGCTCATTCTGGGCGGTGAGGAAATCGGCACTGTGCGCAACCTGTTCAACGGTGAGCGCTTTGCCCAGTCACACCTGACATCACGTGAGGATGCCGCCTTGGCTGCCCTCGGCGGGCGGGAGCTCAATCACCCCGATATGCCCCAGCCGGTGCGTCTGGAATATCCTGACTGGCTTCAGCCCTATCTTGAGCGCGCTTTCGGCGAGACGCTGGAGGCGGAAATGGCTGCGCTCGACAATGCGGCCCCGCTCGATTTGCGCGTGAACCTGCTCAAGGGACATCGCGACGAAGCCATCCGGGCGCTCAGAAACGAGCAGATCCTGGCGTCACCCACACCGCTTTCTCCCTGGGGCCTCCGCCTGCCGGGGCGCCAGAACGTGACCGCCACGCAGAGCTTCCGTGAAGGCATCATCGAGATACAGGATGAGGGAAGCCAGCTCATCGTCGGAACGCTCGATGCGAAGCCGGGCGAGCGCGTTGTCGATTTTTGTGCAGGCGCGGGTGGCAAAACGCTCGCCATCGCCATGGGTATGGAAAACAAGGGCCAGATCGTGGCTTGCGACGTATCGGCACCCCGGCTTGAGGGCGCGGTCAAGCGTCTGCGTCGTGCGGGCGTCCATAATGTCGAGCGTCATCTGCTGACCAGCGGCGATAAATGGGTCAAGCGCCGTGCCGGCGCCTTTGACCGTGTCCTCGTGGATGCCCCCTGTTCGGGCACAGGGACTTGGCGTCGCAACCCTGATGCCCGGATCCGGCTCGTGGAGCAGGATATCATCGAATTGCAGGCCAAGCAGGCCGATATTCTTGATCGCGCCTCGACACTGGTCAAACCCGGCGGGCGTCTGGTCTATGCAACCTGCTCGCTGCTGGCCGAGGAAAACGAAGCGCAGGTTGCCGCGTTTCTGGCGCGCAATGACCAGTTCGAGCGTGTCGCTGCGGGGGGTGACATGCTTCCCGAAAAGCTGCGCGGTGAATCCGGTTTTGCCCTGACCCCCTTGCGCGACGAGACGGACGGCTTCTTTGCTGCCGTGCTTCAGCGCAGGGCCGGCTAGGGTTTTCCAGATCGTCTCATTATACGACCGGGCAGGGGTGAACGGGTTATCATGGCGCTAGCAATGTTTGTCGGGCTGCTTCTGACACTGGGGGCCGGGATCGGGGCTCAGTGGGTGGCATGGAAGTTTCGTCTTCCCGCCATCGTGCTCCTTTTTGCCCTTGGCCTCATTTTCGGGCCGGGGCTTGGGATACTTCATCCTTCGGCGGCTCTCGGATGGATTTTCCGTCCGCTGGTGTCCCTCCTGGTTGCCATCATCGTGTTCGAAGGCGGCTTGCTCCTCGACTTCCGCCAGCTGCGCGAGGCAGGCGAGGGGGTGACGCGCCTGACCATGCTGGCCCTGCCTATTTCCTGGGTTCTGGGCTGGACGGCAGCGCATTACATTGCGCATATGGAATGGGGAGTGGCGGCGCTGTTTGGTGCCATCATTACCGTCACCGGCCCGACAGTTGTGCTGCCACTGCTGCGGCATAACAAGCTGCAACCCCGTGTCGCCGCCTTTTTGCGCTGGGAAGCCATCATCAATGACCCGATTGGCGCCATTTTGGCTGCTGTCGTGCTTCAGGTGGTGGCGACACGCGTGCCGATTGGCACGGATGTCTTTCTCACCACGGTTCTACCCGATCTTCTGGCCTCGACAGCGGAATCCCTCGCTGTCGGTATCCTGCCAGCCTATCTGGTGCGTTATCTGTTTGTGCGCGACCTCATGCCAGAGCCGCTCAAGACGCCTCTGCTGCTCACGCTGGCGCTGTTGATCTTCAGCATCTGCAATATGAGCATGGAGGGCGCAGGCCTTGTGGGCGCGACCGTCTTTGGTATGGCGCTCACCAATCTGCATGTTCCCGGCCTGTCCGAGCTGCGACGCATGAAGGAATCCCTGGTGGTTCTGGTGGTGGCCGTGCTGTTCATCATGCTGACCGCGGACCTGCATCGCGAGGTGCTCGCGCATCTGTCCCTGCCAATCTGCCTGCTGACCGCAGCTGTCATGTTCGGCGTGCGGCCGCTTGCCATTTTCCTTTCCACCATCGGGACGGGGCTCAAATGGCAGGAGAGGCTGTTTGTCGCCTGGATCGCGCCGCGCGGTATTGTGGCCGCCGCTGTGGCTGGTGCTGCGGGGTATCGTATGACCGATGCCGGGTATCACAGTGCTGATCTGATCATGCCCGCCGTGTTCGCCATTATCGGCGGGACCATGATTTTTCATGGTTTTTCGCTTCGGCCGATCGCCCGTTATCTCAAGCTCACGCTCTCCAATGAACCGGCTCTGGCTATCGTGGGGGCTTCGCCCTGGTCGATCGATCTGGCGAAATGCCTGAGCAAGAACGGTATTCCGATCCTTCTGGTCGATAATCGCTCCAATACGCTTATCCCCGCCATGCGTCAGGGAGTGCCGGTTCTGCGCGCAGAGCTGCTCTCACAGTATGGCGAAGAGGCTTTGGAGGAGCGCCCGGCGGATTATCTGATCTCGACCACGGCCGATGCCATTTATAACGGGCTAGTTTGTGCTCATATGGCGCCCCATATGGGACGTCAGCGCGTGTTCCAGATCAGCCCCGGCGTGGCGCGCCTCGATTTCTATCACGGCCTCTCACGTGACGCCCGAGGCAAGCTGCTGGGTGATCCCTCATGGAACTTCACCCTGATCGACATGCTGTTTGACAAGGGGTGGCGGTTCGCAACGGCGATGGCCGACGAGGCGAGCGCGGCTAGCTTCGGCGCCGTCTCGAACCGTCTCGATTTCCTGTCGATACGTCGCGGCCAGTCCATCACGATACGCTCGGCGGAAGATGAGTTCCCCGTCAGTCCCGCCATTGGTGACATGCTGGTCTTCATGACACCCCCTGCACCGCCTGCCGAGGCGGAGCCCCTTGCCGCGCCAGTCGAAGGGACGCCGCTACCCGCATGACGTTTCGGCCCTGTGATAAGCAGGGCCGAAACGGGCCCTAGTCCGGTCGGACCTCGATGCCGGCATGACCAGAGGCAATAACGCGGCGCAACAGGCGTTCCTCAAGGGCGATACAGCCCTCCGTCGCGCCGCTGGTGGGGGGCAGGTGCAGGAAAATGGCCGAGCCACGGCCCGGAACAGCCGGGCTGTCATTCCATCCCAGTACGACGCAGAGATCGTAGCAATGATCCTCGCGCCACAGCCTCTCATGCCGCGCCGGGTGAGGCAGCGTTATCTGACGGTTGTAGTCAGGATGAGCAGGATCATCGCACCAGCCATCATCGGGCGAGAGCGCCTCGGTGCGCAACGCGGTGACAGGCCTTGCAACGCGATCTGCCCGATAAAATACGTGCCTGAATGGAAGGAAGCCTACAGGCGTTGCCATGTCACCCTCACTTTTATCCCGCCTCGTTCCGGCAGCGCCGATCAGGGCAGGGAGGGGCTCTCCGTCGAGGAGAAGGGTCGCGCGCGACCCATTTGCGTGTCGCAGGATGACAGTCATGTCACAAACCTCACGTCTGAACATTAATTTATGATTAATTACCGTCTAAAGCTCGGTATCGCGCCGGGGGAGGTGTCTGATCGGATTGGCGTTATCACGATATCCGTGTAAGGCTCACGGGCAAAACAAGGGTCTTTCTTCCTTGAGAAGTCAGGTCTTGGCTCAGGGGTGTCGTCCCCAGCTGGAGAGAGAAGGTTATACATGCCTGGTCCGCGTCCTGTCCTTATTGTTGACGATGACGATACGCTTCGCCAACTCCTGGTCGAACAGCTCAAGCTCGAAGGCGAGTTCGAACCGATCCAGGCGGTATCCGTTGCCGATGCCAAGGAAAAGCTCGGCGTGCCTGACGTGCGTGTCGACGCAATTCTGCTCGATGTGACACTCCCCGATGGCGATGGTCGCGATTTCTGCGCCGAGCTTCGCCGCCAGGGTATCCGTATGCCGATCATCATTCTGACTGGCTCGGATGACGAGGCCGATGTGGTGCGCGGCCTCGATGCGGGCGCGAATGACTACGTGGCCAAGCCGTTCCGTATCGCTGAGCTGCTGGCTCGCCTGCGTGCCCAGCTTCGTTTGTTCGAGAACAGCGAGGATGCAGTTTTCCCGATTGGGCCGTATCTGTTTCGTCCTTCCTCCAAGATCCTTCAGGAGCCGGCCAAGAACCGCCGCATTCGCCTGACGGAGAAGGAAGCCGCGATCCTGAAATATCTGTATCGTGCCGGGCATCGCCCGATTGCCCGTCAGGTGCTTCTCAACGAGGTCTGGGGCTATAACGCGGCTGTCACGACCCATACGCTGGAGACGCATATCTATCGTCTGCGTCAGAAAATCGAGCCCGATCCGGCAAACGCGTCGCTGCTGCTGACTGAGGGCGGTGGTTACCGTCTAAACCCGGAAGGCAGTGATGCGCTGATGGGCTGAAAGCTCCGTCTGCATAACGCGTGATCCAAAACCCCGGTCCTGCAAAGGCCGGGGTTTTTGTTTGAACGATGTGGTGAATCGCGGGCTGTGTTATGCGAGGGGCATCCCCGTCACGAGGGAGGCCCGATCGGTTATCCTTGGGTCACGCGGCAGACAAATCGAGATCGAAAACCACCGGAACATGATCCGACGGGCTGTCCCAGTCTCTTACATCTCTCAACACGTTGAGGTTCGTAAGAGCTGGCTGCAAATCTGGCGTCAGCCATACATGATCGAGGCGCCGCCCTCGGTTTGAAAGCTTCCAGTCGCGATTGCGATAGGACCACCACGTATAGAGTTTCTCCTGTGGCGGGACGACCAGCCTCATGGCATCGACAAACCCGGTCGCCGCCCAGGCATTGAGCCGTTCGATCTCGGGTGGCGTATGACTCACCACGGTCGAGAGCTGCTTGTGGCTCCACACGTCATGTTCGAGCGGGGCAATATTCAGGTCACCAACCACGATGGACCGTATCGGCGGGTTTTCCCGGAACCAGGCCGTCACCTCATCGAGAAAATCCAGTTTATGGGCAAATTTGTCGTTGACCGCCGGGTCGGGAATGTCGCCGCCTGCGGGGACATAGAAGTCATGGAGCATGACAGGGCCGGTTGTGGTGTCGATGACGACGCCAATATGCCGTGTATCGCTCTTGCCGCACCAGTCGGGCGTCGCTTCGATCGGCCTGATGGGATGGCGCGAGAGAATGGCGACCCCGTTATATCCCTTCATGCCCAGAAAATGCTGATGATCGTAGCCGAGCTCACGCAAGGGACCTGCCGGAAACAAGGCGTCAGGGACCTTTGTCTCCTGTAGGCAGATGATATCGGGCGCCTGTTCCTCACCAAGGCGCTGAAGCAGGGGCAGCCTCAGGCGCAACGAATTGATATTCCACGTCATCAGCCGCATGGCGCAGTGTCCTTCAATTTGGCAGGAAGTGCAGCAAAGCCTCTTGCTGTGCGGCTGCAATAAACCATTTAAACAGGCATGACACCTGCGATTCACAACTCTCTCCTGACGCTCGACTCTCACATCGATATTCCGTGGCCCGACCGGGGCGATTTCGCCACCGGGTCACCTGATCGCCAGGTCGATCTGCCAAAGCTGCGCGAGGGCGGTCTCAAGGCTGTCTGTCTGGCCGCTTATATTCCGCAGACTGTGCTTGCGCCGGCGGAGCGGCAGGCTGCTTGGGAGCGGGCTCAGGCCATGCTTGGCGTGATCAACGGTCTTTCGGGCCCAGGCGTCGTGGTTTGCCGGACGGCAGCAGCCGTCAATGACGCTGTCTCTTCGGGCAACGTCGCCATCGTGCCAGCAGTGGAGAACGGGCATGCGCTGGGTGGTGACATCTCCCGGATCAGTGCTTTGGCGGCACTGGGGGTACGTTATATGACGCTCACCCATAACGGACATAACGATCTGGCGGATGCCGCCATTCCCCTGCCGGCTCTGGGGAATGACAGGAGCCTTCATCAGGGGCTTTCCCCCCTGGGACGTGAAGCCATTGCCTCGATGAACGCATATGGGATTGTGGTGGATGTCTCCCATGCGGCCAAGACGACCATGATGCAGGCGGCCGAAATTTCGGCTCTGCCGATCGTGGCGAGCCATTCCTGTGCCCGCACCCTTTGCGACCATCCCCGCAATCTGGATGATGAGCAGCTTCTGCGGCTGCGCGATACGGGTGGCGTGATCCAGATCACGGCCATGTCCTCGTTTCTGGTTCCTGCTGCCACCGGCAAGGCGGATGTTGCCGATCTTGCACGTCATGTGCGCTATGTTGCGGATCTGATTGGCGTCGACCATGTCGGCGTATCCTCCGATTTCGATGGCGGCGGACGCATCCAGGGATGGGCCGATGCAGGCCAATCCCCGGCGGTGACTGAGGCACTTGTTCGTCAGGGGTTCAGTGAAACCGAACTTGCGAAGATCTGGGGAGGCAATTTCCTGCGCGTCCTCGCGCAGGCCGAACGCGTCTGAAGGCAACTCCGAACAAAACAGGATCGTTCTAGCCAGGACGACCCGAAAATTTGTCCACTTTCAGGGCGGTTCCGGGATTGACTCCCTGTATTTCCAACGTCTTGGCGCTGTTTCTTCGATCCGGATAGGCAAAATTGTTGATTTTCAACATCTTAGCATCAAATGCCCAAAATTTAGGCAAAGCGTCGCAAAGCGCGCCAAACTGCGCCCGTCATGAATTTGTCACGCGATGCCCCACAGACTTATCCACATGTTCCGTGGATGAACTTGTGCACGACCTGGGCAATGGTGTGCCGTCATGAAGACCACGCAGGCTGACCCGTCTGTTCATCACGATCAAACCGTTACCGCTACTGAACCGCCTACCCGCAAGGAGGGCGCAGAGGCCATACGGGAGGCCCTAAAAACCATTCCATTCACGCCCGGCGTCTACCGCATGCTGGGAGAGAAGGGGGAGGTGCTGTATGTTGGCAAGGCGCTGAGCCTCAAAAAGCGTGTGTCGTCCTATCTCCGGCTCAACCAGTTGCCAGAGCGGCTACGCCGCATGGTGAGCCTGACGCGATCGATGGAGATCGTGACGACGCGCACCGAGGCCGAGGCGCTGCTTCTTGAGGCCAACTACATCAAGAAGATGAAGCCACGCTTCAACATCCTCCTGCGCGACGACAAATCCTATCCCTGGATCATGCTGACCGAAGGGCATGAATTTCCGCAGATTACCAAGCAGCGTGGCCGCCCGGTCAAGAATGCCACCTATTGGGGGCCGTTTGCCTCAGCCTGGGCCGTCAATCAGACCCTGAACCTGATCCAGCGCAGTTTTCTGCTGCGTTCCTGCAGCGACGCCGTTTTGTCGTCACGCACACGACCTTGCCTGCTGTTCCAGATCCGTCGGTGTTCCGCACCCTGTGTAGACAGGGTGACCCCGGGGCAATATGCCGAGCTGGTGAATGAGACGAAACAATTCCTCTCAGGCAAGAGCACGGATGCGCATAAGACGCTTGTCGAGGAGATGGAAAGAGCCTCTGAGGCGCTCGAATTTGAACGCGCGGCGGCTATACGTGATCGCATCCGAGGGTTCTCCAGCATGCAGGAATCGGGGATCATCAACCCGGCCTCGATTGGCGATGCTGATATCATTGCCCTCTGGCAGGAGGCGGGACGAACCTGCATCCAGGTTTTCTTCATCCGTAATTCCCGCAATAACGGAAATCGTGCTTTCTTCCCTGATCACGCGGAGGAAGAGAGCGCGGCAGACATTCTTGCAGCCTTCCTGCTCCAGTTTTATGACGACAAACCACCACCGCCCCAGATCTTGCTTAACAGCGACCCTTCGGAGCTCGACCTTGTTTCGGAGGCGCTGAGTCTCAAGCGTGGGCGGAAGGTGGAATTGCTGCAGCCACAGCGTGGCGAGAGGCGCGACGTGGTTCGCCACGCCGAGACGAATGCCCGCGAAGCGCTCGAGCGGCGGCTGGCAGAGAGCGCCGGTGTCAGCAAATTGCTCAATGGTGTGGCAAGCGTCTTCGGGCTTGCAGAGCCGCCCAAGCGGATCGAGACTTATGATAACTCGCACATCATGGGGCAGCACGCTTACGGCGTTATGGTCGTGGGCGGGCCGGAAGGGTTCGTCAAGCGCGCCTATCGCAAATTCGCCATCAAGGGGCCCGTCACGCCGGGTGACGATTTTGGCATGATGCGCGAGGTGATGGAGCGTCGCTTCGGCCGTCGTGATCCCGAAGCACCGGAGGCCCGGCCGGAAGACTGGCCTGATCTCCTGCTGATCGATGGCGGGCTGGGGCAGTTCAACGCTGTCCGGGCCGTTCTGGCAGAATTGAATGTGCGCGATATTCCTATCGTGGCCATCGCCAAAGGGCCGGACCGCGATGCAGGGCGTGAGTGGTTCTTTCAGGAGGGGCGCGCGCCATTCCAGTTGCCGCCGAATGATCCTGTTCTCTATTACCTGCAGCGCCTGCGGGATGAGGCCCACCGCTTCGCCATTACGACGCACAGGGCAGGGCGCAGCAAGGCTATCAAGGTGTCTGAACTCGACAGCGTGCCGGGTGTCGGTGCCGTGCGCAAACGCGCCCTTCTGACGCGGTTTGGCTCGGTGCGTGGCGTCCGTAGTGCCAGTCTGGAGGAGCTTGTCTCGGTATCGGGAATCAATTCAGAGACTGCCCGCACGATTTACGAGTTTTTTCACCCGCAATGATGCTTGAGAAGCTATGAAGAACCACCATGAGCGTCCTATCATGGTGCGCAATTCCATCTCCATGTGTTTTCTGACTTGAAGGCAGCTCCGGGAAAGATTCATGCTGACAGATCTGCCCAATATCCTGACCCTGCTGCGTATCGCGTCGATCCCGGTGCTGATCGCCCTGATTGCGTTCAATAATGCCTGGACGGACGGGATTGCCTGCGTGCTGTATATCGCGGCGTGCATTACCGACTATCTGGACGGGATGCTGGCGCGCCGCTGGAAGCAGGGGTCAGAATTGGGTCGGATGATGGATCCGATTGCGGATAAGTTGCTTGTGGGCGCCCTGCTCCTCGCATTGGCAGGGTATGGCCGCCTGGTGGACGGTGCGCTGTTCGCTGCGATTATCATCCTTGTGCGTGAAATCATGGTCAGTGGCTTGCGCGAGTTTATGGCCAGCCAGCGGGCCACCTTGCCATCTACCCGGCTCGCAAAATGGAAAACAGGAATCCAGATGGTTGCAATCGGCTGCCTGCTGGCGGGGAATGACATGCCCCGCGAGATCGGGATAGCTGGGATTTCGTTCACCCATGTCGGTGCAATCATGCTCTGGATATCCGTGGTGCCTACGGTGATGAGTGGATGGGGTTACCTCGTCACCGGCTTTGGAAGGATGCTCGGTACAGACGCAAACCGGTCATCGGCAAAGGTTACGCACTAGTATTGTGCGCTATACATGTTCTGTATCTGGTGTTGTGCGATGGGTCGCCCTAAAAGAGGCCTATACACATCCCTGGAGTAGATGATGAGAAAGGCCGCTCTTTTAGCGATTCCTGTTTTATTGAGTGGCTGTTCCGGGCTCGGGAAATCGCTGCACGACACCGCGACCTTTCCGGGGGCCAACCCGAACATGCCTGAGGGCATTTCGGAAAACATGGAGAAGGTTCGAGGGCATAGCTATATGGCAATGCCCATTGTGCCTGAAGGCGGAAACATCTGGCCCGGCGCCCCTCAACCTCTGCCCACCCTTCGTGACGTGATGGCGTCGCCAAACGGTTTGCGCGATGCTCTTGCTGACACGAATAGCTATTTCGGATCCATGACCAAAAGTCATGGCGCCAGCAATGATAGCAGCATCCAGCTGGGTGATGGTGGCGAGATCGAAATTGGCGAGCATGATGGTGTGGTCAACGGGGTGCATCAGTCGTCGCGTCCCTCGCTATCGTCGTCAGTCGAGGATAACGCTCATAAATACCTCGCTCCCACCCATAACGGGACCATTGTGATACCCAATGGGGATGGAACAAGCACACTTATTGCGCCGGATGGCACGGTGCGCGTGGAGAAGGAAAAATCGGGCCACTGATCCTGTGGGCCGCCCCGAGCGCCTACGTCTGGTGAGTATCAGGGTCAGGCCCGGCCCTTCATCCTGGCGATATCACCACTTGTCGTTCTCGGGTTGGCCTATATCAAGGCCCCTTTTCGTAGTCGCTCGCACGAGGCAAGTGGGGGGAAGTGACGGACGCGCGATGTATCCCTGCATCATTTGTCGACAAGCACCGTGTTTTCCGTCCTCAGGAATAAGCAGTCCGCCAGGCTGAAATCGCCGTTTATGCCGCTGAACGCTATCTCCTCGGAGATAACAGGCATCATGCCACCGACTGGTTCTTATGGCTGGCAACAGGCCTTGTGCGGCGCCCCAGACTGAATCCGATTCGAGGGCGAAGGCTCGGCCCGTTTCGTTCCACGGGTATCGAGACAATACCTGCACGTGAACCGGGCGAGTGGCGTCAGCGTGTCGAGAGCCGGGGGCATGGTCGTACTTACTTGCTCGGACGCTCATGTAAGGGCGCGCGCTTGCCTCAGGCCAGAGCAGAGGAAGGGGGCATTTACACAAATCCTGGACGGAGAACGCAGTAGCCAGGCTACCCTTAAGGTTACACCGTGCGAAGTGACGGAATCCCTGTTTCTCCCGAAGGGTGGCATCAAGGCGATAGGATGAGGCACAACGCCGAGGCCCTTTCACCCCGCAAATCCAGCGGCGCACTGAATGGCAACTCTGTCCTCATACCGGGGGCGCGAAGCTTTGAAGCGCGTTCGCGAACCGGTAAAATATTGACGCCCCCTCGGCATTCGCTACTACCCCGGTGAGAGCCGCATCATCTCTATTCGAGTTGATTTAGAGGCAAGGCCTCTTGCGACAGGCTCGTGCCGTCACGGCCGCACTCGAAAAACGTTGTTGAGAGCGGCTGCATTGGAGAATACGCCCAGTGCGTAGGTCTTCACCCGCCGTGGCTGGGAGCGGTGATGATCTGGTCTGGCTCCGGAACCGTAGTCCGTTACTGCATTGGCCGGCGCGTTACCTGGTTGTATTTGCGCGGCTCACCGATACATCCCTACTTATAAAATAGTCCGTGATCGACAGGGCGGCTCGCGCAGGAATATTCCGATACGTCAGCCATACTGTCGGTAAAGTCCGATCAGGATACCCTGAATCCTTACCCTGTTCCTAGGAAATATCTGTGTCTCATAGGACGGGTTGGCAGGCTCGAGGGCGATAGACTGCCCCTTTTGGCGTAGGCGCTTGAGGGTCACTTCCTGATCATCGACCAAAGCCACGACAATCTTGCCATTCTCGGCTGTCTCGGCCTGACGTATGATCACGATGTCGCCGTCCAGAATGCCGGCTTCGATCATGGAGTCACCGGAGACGTGCAAGGCGTAATGCTCACCATTCGTGAGCTGAGTTGCCGGGATGTCGATCTGCTCACCCTGATCCCGGAAGGCTTCGATAGGAAGGCCTGCAGCAATGCGCCCAAACAGGGGCACACCAACCACTGGGCTTCTGGCGTCTGGCAATGCAGGTGTCGGCTTCTCATCCTGACTATGGGCGAGATGCAGGTGGCTTGCGTCACCCGACTTGGCAGCAGCAGGGAGCGACTGACCTTCAATGACCGGCGTACGCAGGATTTCGAGAGCACGTGCACGGTGATGGTGACGCCGCAGGAAGCCGCGCTCTTCAAGTGCAGAAATGAGGCGATGGATGCCGGATTTCGACCGTAGCTCCAGCGCGTCCTTCATTTCGTCGAATGAAGGCGAGAACCCTGTCCGCTTGAGATAGCCGTCAATATAAAGCAGGAGCTGGTGTTGCTTGCGTGTCAGCATGGGGTTCCTCTCTCCGTGGCGAGGGCGGTACGAAACCGCAACTGCACGGAATCACTATGTTCTTATTAGGTTCTTGGTTCGATCTCTTCAAGATTTTTTCCCCGGAACATCAAAAATTATCCACCGTTTGAGCGGAAACACTTGACCCGCGGGCGTAATGCAAGCATTTATGCGCCCAGCTTGAAAACGCTGCCGTTCATGTCGCGCGCAGCGACAGATCAGTTTGCGAGGACCCAATGGCCAAGACCAACGTCATCCAGATCCGTCTCGTTTCGACCGCGGATACCGGATATTTCTACGTCACCAAGAAGAACGCCCGCTCGGCGACCGGCAAGATGGAAGTGCGCAAGTACGACCCCGTCGTTCGCAAGCACGTTGCGTTCCGCGAAGCCAAGATCAAGTAAGATCGGCTGACGTGACGGAAAAGAGCGGCTTTCGAGCCGCTTTTTTTGTGCCCGCTTGCTCCCAAAGGGAGAGGCCCGCGGTGCGGATCTTATGCAGGGTCGTACCTCGCTTCATCAATGTGTGATCCGGCTGGCGACCGGCCCGCTTGGCGACGAAGGCGCATCCAGCCTTTCCAAGGCACAGCCGCCGCGCAATCTTCTACTTCGAGATCAGGGAGGGGAGCGCAGGTGAGGCAGTAGTGTTCAGCCTGAATGCCAGTGCGCTCGTTTAAGCGAGACTGACTGCCAGCACTGCGTGAGGATGCGGAGCTATTTCAGCCCGAGGTAGCAGCGTGACACAATGCCCGCTCTTGAGATTCTTGACAAAAAACTCCTGTACGGAAGAGGCTCGCCTCTCAGGCTCTCAATAAAGCTTTTCATGAGGGCCATACGGGATAACCGTATCGCCATTGCGGGCCAGATTGAGCATCGCGCGTGAGCGCTCATCGAGCATATCGGCATCCAGAGCGCGTTCGTTCAGGCTACCGATCCTGCGCTTCCAGACGGCCTGTTCAGCGTCCGCGTCTTTCTGGGCTTGAAGTGCCTGGTCCATCAGTTTGAGTTGCTGATGATAGGCCTTGATTCCGTGGTCGCCCTGTAGCGCATTCCAGCCAAAATAGGCCGTGAGCCCGAGAAAAAGAGCCGGCGGGACGACGGCGCGTACAAAACGACGGATGGCTCGGACGATCTGCACGGGAACTCCACGATTTCAGGCAAGGTGTAACGCCTCAAGACTAGCCCTAGCTCGCCACCGCTGACAATCGTGTAAACGCAATGAGGGAGAGAATGACTCTCTCCCTCATGCTTGCGTAGTGCAAAAAAGGTTAGGCGCGCGGGAGGATCGAGCGGCCTGCGTAACGGGCAGCGGTTGCCAGCTCGTTTTCAATGCGGATCAGCTGATTGTACTTTGCCGTGCGATCCGAGCGTGACAGCGAGCCCGTCTTGATCTGACCGCAATTAGTCGCCACGGCGAGATCAGCGATGATCGAATCTTCAGTCTCACCCGAGCGATGGCTCATGACGCACTTGTAGCCGGCGCGATGCGCGGTTTCCATGGCGCGGAGCGTTTCGGTCAGCGTGCCGATCTGGTTGACCTTAACCAGCAGGGCATTGGCCGTGTTGCTCTCGATACCACGCACCAGACGCTCGGTGTTGGTCACGAACAGGTCGTCCCCGACGAGCTGCAGCTTGTGGCCAAGCTTTGCTGTCAGTTCTGCCCAGCCTTCCCAGTCGTCTTCTGCAAGGCCGTCTTCGATCGAAACAATCGGGTAACGTGCTGCGAGATCGGCCAGGTAGTCGATCATGCCCGAAGAGTCGAGATCGCGGCCTTCGCCGTCCATCTTGTAGCGGCCATCGCGATAGAATTCGGTGGCGGCACAATCGAGCGCGAAGGTGACGTCTTCACCGAGGCGGTAACCAGCACCTTCGACCGACTTCGAGATGAAGCCAAGTGCTTCGTCTGCCGACTTCAGACCTGGAGCAAAGCCGCCTTCGTCACCAACATTGGTGTTGTGGCCCGCTGCATGCAGGTTCTTCTTCAGGTGCGCGAAGATTTCCGATCCCATACGCACAGCGTCCATGATCGTCGGTGCGCCGACCGGCTGGATCATGAATTCCTGGATGTCGATGGGGTTATCGGCATGCTGACCACCATTGACGATGTTCATCATCGGCACGGGCAGGGTGTGCGCGAAAACGCCACCGACATAGCGATAGAGCGGGATATCCAGCTCAAGCGCGGTCGCCTTGGCGGTCGCCAGCGAGACGGCGAGGATCGAGTTGGCACCCAGACGCGCCTTGTTCGGCGTGCCATCCAGCTCGATCATGGCTTCGTCGATGGCGATCTGATCCGACGATTCGGCGCCCTGCAGGGCGTCAAGGATCTCGCCTTCAGCGAAGGCAGCAGCCTTGAGAACGCCCTTGCCACCATAACGCGACTTGTCGCCGTCACGCAGCTCGACGGCCTCATGGGCACCGGTGGAGGCACCGGACGGAACAGCAGCGCGGCCCTTGGCACCCGAGGACAGTTCAACCTCGACTTCTACAGTCGGATTGCCACGGCTATCCAGAATCTCGCGAGCAATGATATCAATAATGGCGCTCATTTGGGGGCTCCCTGTTTGAACGTTCGAACTTCGGGCATCACAAGGCGTCGAGACACCGGCGCTGTCAACTGGCGTTATGTGAAATGAGGATGGATATTCCGTGAGACCCCTGTCACCGCTCGTCATTTTCCTTGGTATCGCCGGTCTGGTGCCATTTATCACCCTCGCTATGGCGGCCTTGTTCTGGGGTAGTCTCGGACCAGTCACCCATATTGGCGTGGCGATGCTGGCCTATGGCGGCTGCATCCTGTCGTTCCTGGGGGCGGTTCACTGGGGGCTGGCGCTTGAGCAGCCTGCCATCATGCCGGCACAGGGCATGGGAGCGATCAACCGACGCAGGCTGTTCCTCGGCGTCATGCCATCACTCTGGAGCTGGATCGCCATCTATGCAGGCGTCGTCTGGGCACCGCGCGGCGGTATCCTGATGGAAATGATCGGCTTTGTTCTGGTGTTGATGGCCGAGCGTGCTGCCTATCGCAAGGGCGCCCTGCCTGCTGGATACTTCCCGTTCCGTGCCCTGCTGACGGCTGTCGTGGTGCTTTGTCTGGCCGCCTGCCTCAGCGCACCGCTCCAGCCTTACACGATCTGAAAGACAGGCTCGCAGATCACGGGGAAATTTACCGAGCGGGCAATGAAGCAATGGGCATGAGCCTGATCGTGCAGGCTTTGTGCCTGCTCGACCGAACTTCCGCTCGCCAGAGTGATGACGGGGCGCAGAACAGCGCTCTCGAATTCACCATCCCCTTGCGGGTTCTCCATCATCACGGCTTCGGCGGCGTCGCGATAGGCCGTGACAACAAGGCCGGCACCTGCAGCAAGACCGAGATACCAGAGCTTGTGGCAGGCACTCAGCGAGGCGAGGAGCAGTTCACCGGGATTCCAGCCCGTCGGATCACCATGAAAGCTGGGATCTGCCGAGCCGTGAATCACGGGTTTGCCTTCGGCCGCAATGTCATGATTGCGGCTATAGACATGCCATGACCGCGTGCCGAGCCCGTGATTGCCGGTCCATTCGGTCTGAACCGAATAGACGTGTCGCTTAGAACCCATTGGACTTGGCAAGCCTGTCGAAAGCCTGAAGCGTTTTCAGGAGTTCGCGCATCTCTGAAAGTGGCACCATGTTCGGGCCGTCACTTGGCGCCTGGTCGGGGTTTTCGTGCGTTTCAATAAACACGGCGGCAACACCGATAGCCACAGCGGCACGGGCAAGGGGAGGCACGAATTCACGTTGCCCGCCTGACGCACCGCCAAGGCCGCCCGGCTGCTGGACAGAGTGGGTGGCATCGAAAACAACCGGATAGCCGGTCGAAGCCATGATCGGCAGGCCGCGCATGTCGCTCACTAGCGTATTATAGCCAAAGCTCGTGCCGCGGTCGCACAGCATGATCTTCTCATTACCAGTCGACGCGATCTTGGCGGCAACGTTGGCCATGTCCCAGGGGGCGAGAAACTGACCCTTCTTGACATTGATAGCCCGACCCGTCTCGCCAGCCGCGAGCAGCAAATCGGTCTGACGGCACAGAAAGGCAGGGATCTGAAGCACATCGACTGCCTCGGCAGCAGGCTTGCACTGTTCTGCACCATGCACGTCGGTCAGCACCGGACAGCCGAATTCCTCACGGATACCCGACAGAATATCGAGCCCCTCGGCAAGGCCGATCCCTCTTTGCGCCTTGAGAGACGTGCGATTGGCCTTGTCGAACGAGCTCTTGTAGATCCAGCCGATGCCAAGATCGCCACACATCTCGGCGAGACCGGCCGCCATGTCGCGTGCATGGGCGCGGGATTCGATCTGGCAGGGGCCTGCGATCAGCGTGAAGGGCTGCTTGTTGCCAATGGTGAGCGAACCAAGGGTGATATCATTCATGCGAGGCGGGCCTTCTTGACGGCAGCCTCAATGAAGCCGGCAAAGAGCGGATGCGGAGCGAAAGGCTTGGACATGTATTCCGGGTGATACTGCACGCCCACGAACCACGGATGATCCGGATATTCGACCACTTCCGGCAGGACATCATCGGGCGACATACCCGAGAACACGAGGCCAGTGGCTTCGAGCTGCTGACGATAATGCACGTTCACCTCGTAGCGGTGACGATGCCGCTCACGCACTTCGGTCGTGCCATAGATCTCGGCAGCGCGTGAACCGGGCTTGAGCTTGGCCGGATAGGCGCCAAGGCGCATCGTGCCGCCCATTTCGCCATGCTCACGGCGGCGCAGCATCTCGTTGCCACGTGCCCATTCGGTCATGAGACCGACCAGCGGCTCGTCGGTCGGGCCGAACTCCGTGGAAGAGGCCTTGTCGAGACCAGCCAGAGAGCGGGCGCATTCGATAACCGCCATCTGCATGCCGAAGCAGATACCAAGGAAGGGCACGCCGTTTTCGCGGGCATAGCGCACGGCCTCGATCTTGCCTTCGGAGCCACGCTCACCAAATCCGCCCGGCACGAGAATGCCGTCGACCCGACCGAGCGCTGCGATCGATTCGGGATTCTTCTCGAACGTTTCAGATTCGACCCATTCGAGACGAACCTTGACGCTGTTGGCAATGCCACCATGCAGCAGCGCTTCGATGAGCGATTTGTAGCTGTCGAGGAGCGCGGTGTACTTGCCAACCACGGCAATACGGACCTCGCCATCGGGATGACGCAGCGTTTCGACAATTTTGGTCCAGCGGCTCAGATCGGGCTCGCCATCCACAGGCAGTCCGAAATAGCGCAGAACCTCATTGTCCATGCCTTCCTTGTGGTAGGAAATCGGGCAGGCATAGATGGTGTCGACGTCCAGCGCAGCAATCACGGCCTCGGGACGCACATTGCAGAAGCTCGCGATCTTGCGACGCTCATTGGTCGGGATCTCGCGGTCAGAGCGGCAGATGAGCATCTGCGGCTGGATGCCGACATTCTGCAGTTCCTTGACCGAATGCTGGGTCGGCTTGGTTTTCAGTTCACCGGCTGCGGGGATGTAGGGCAGGAGGGTGAGATGCACGCACATGGTGTGCGCCGGGCCCAGATCGTTGCGCAGCTGACGGATCGATTCGAGGAACGGCAGGCTCTCAATATCGCCCACAGTGCCGCCGATCTCGACCAGCACGAAATCATAGCCATCGGTGCCAGCCACGACGGCTTCCTTGATGGCGTCTGTGATATGGGGAATGACCTGCACGGTCGCGCCGAGATAATCGCCACGTCGTTCGCGGGCAATCACTTCTGAGTAGATGCGTCCCGTCGTGGCGTTATCGGCCTTTCGGGCATGAACCCCGGTGAAACGCTCGTAATGGCCGAGGTCGAGATCGGTCTCGGCCCCGTCATCGGTTACGAACACTTCGCCATGCTGATAGGGGCTCATGGTCCCCGGATCCACATTGAGATAGGGGTCGAGTTTGCGCATGCGGACCTTGTAGCCGCGCGCCTGGAGGAGAGCCGCAAGAGCCGCAGAAGCGATACCCTTGCCGAGAGAGGAAACCACGCCACCGGTGATAAATACGAACCGAGTCATGGAAGGCTCTCCTACACCGGATCGTGTTCCGAGGGAACGAGAAGAATGCCGCCCAAGGACCCGGGCGGAAGAAATTTTCGTTCTGTTGCGTTACTGCTTCGCAGGCGCCGCCGGAGCGGGTGTCGTGGCGGGCGTCTGAGTGGTCGTGCTTGTGGCCGGTGCGGCAGGTGCCGTCGGGGCAGGGGGCTGCGCCAGAATGTCACTGCCTGCGTTCGTCGAGGCGCCGCGGTTCAGTACCGCGAGCAAAAGGCACAGCACCATGAAAACGCCTGCGAGCACTGAAGTGGTGCGCGTGAGCAGATTGGCCGTGCCGCGTCCCGTCATGAACGATCCCATGCCCTGGCTGCTGCCAATGCCAAGACCACCGCCCTCGCTACGCTGGATGAGGATCACGCCGATCAGGGCGATAGTCACAAGGAAATTGAGAACGAGCAGCAGCGTGGTCATGTCCGGCTTTCATGTAAACGCAATATATATGCCGTCAGGACGCCGACGAGAGACCTGCCTTTGCAATGCCGAGAAAGGATTCGGCAGACAGGCTGGCCCCGCCGACGAGCACGCCCCCCACACCGGAAACAGCGAGGATGGACGCGGCATCTTCGGGCTTGACTGAGCCGCCATACAGGACCCGTGGTGATTTGTCATCCGTTTCCAGATGGCGGTGCAGCACCTCATGAATCAGCGTCATGCGGGATTCGATATCCTGTTTGGTTGCCGCCTTGCCCGTGCCGATGGCCCAGATCGGCTCATAGGCCACGATGCCCTGGAACGTTCTGGGCAGACATTCCACGATCTGACGTGTCAGCCAGGCCTCGGCCTGTCCATCGCGTTTCTGGGTCGCGCTCTCTCCCACGCAGATGACCGGGCAAAGACCGAATTTCTGTGCTGTCACGGCCTTGCGTCGGATGAGGGCGTTGTCCTCATGATGATGTTCTCGTCGCTCGGAATGACCAAGCAGCACATGTCTGACCCCGAGATCTGTCAGCATGGGGGCTGATATATCGCCCGTATAGGCTCCTTCGGCTTCCGCATGGCAGTCCTGCGCTCCGAGCCCGATGCCAGAGGATTGCAGGATGGGGGCAATGAGAGCCGTCAGGGTGAAGGGAGGGGCAAGCACGACGTCGCGCTGCGCCACAACGGGCCCGATTGCGTCTGCAATTTCGGTAGCAAGTTCCGAACCCCGACCGCGAAGGCCATGCATCTTCCAGTTGCCCATGATCATCTGGCGCATCATGTATCCTTCAACGATCCTGCATTAACCGGCGAGCGATGTTCCTGCTTAGCGGATGTTTTCCGACCGGAGACAGGGGGGAACGGCGATTGTTCGCCATCTTTGCATCATCTTATCGTCAGATGAGTGACAAGCGTTGCATCGGGCATCGGCGCTTGATGTCTCCCGTGCAAGGGCGCCGTCTGGTCAAGTGAAGCGTGTCAGACTATGGTCCTGCCAATCAATCCCTGGCGAATTGCGGATCCTGGACGCGTATGATTTCGACTTTGCGGCATCTTGTTGTCGATTCCTGGCTTGGGCGCATCATTGCGCTTCTCATTTTCCTGGCCTTCGTTGGCTGGGGCGTCGGCGATATGGTCGGCAGCTATAACGGTGATCAGGCCAATATTGCCGTGAAGATCGGGACCCGACAGATCGGAGCCCAGGATCTCGCCAATGCCATTCAGAACGAAATGCCGCGTGTTGCGCAGCAGATGGGGCTGAGCAACCCATCACAACTGACCCCTGCTGTGCGTGAGCAGGTCGCCCAGGGTGTGCTTCAGCGCATGCTGGCCCAGAACGAGGTTCTGGCTCTGGCGGACCGCAACGGGATGAAAGTGCCTGATGCCCTCGTTCGTAACGAGATCTTCGGCATGAGCGTGTTTCATGGCACGGACGGGCAATTCGACCGCAAGCTCTTCAACAGCAAGCTGAGCCAGATTCATATCACGGAGCGCGATCTTCTGGCGAAGGTGCGTGATGATATCGGTGCGCGTAACCTGCTCGAAGGTCTTGGCAACGGCATGAAGGTGCCGGACTCGGTTCTTGATCAGCTTCTGTCCTACAATACGCTTGCGCATCAGGTGGACCTTCTGCGTCTCGACAGCGCCTCTGTGGCCGTGCCGGTCGCTCCCGAGGAGGCACAGCTTCGCCGCTTCTATGATTTGCATCCTTGGCTCTATCGTTCAGCAGAATATCGTCATGCCAAGCTTGTCCTGCTTTCGGCAGACACGATTGCCCGTACGCTCACCATTCCTGATGCCGATCTCAAGCGTTTCTACGAGTTCGAGATCCAGAAATACGATGTGCCGGAAACGCGTAGTCTCGAGGTGCTGACGCTTCAGGACCGGGCGGCTGCCGAGGCCGTTCTGGCAGCCTGGAAAGCCAGTGGCGATTACGTCGCTCTTCAGAAGCAGAATCCGGCCGCAGCAGCTGTTGCCTTCCCCAATGCGCGCAAGGCCGATATCCCGAGCCCTGAACTGGCGAAGGCTGCCTTTGAAGCTCCTTCCGGCGTGATCGAAGGGCCGATCGAGAGCCCCGCAGGCTGGATCGTTTTCCGCGTCACGGCAATCGATGCGCCGCACAAGACCGATTTCGACCATGCGAAAGCCGATATCCGTGATGAAGTGGCCCGCTCGCAGGCCCCGCAAATTCTCGGTGGACGCGTGGCTTCGCTGCAGGATGCCATAGCGGGCAGCGCGGACCTCGAGCAGATACCGACCGATCTTGGTGCCGTGCCGGCTCAGGGGTCGCTCGATGCCCAGGGCCTTACGAAAGATGGCGAGGTTGCGCCTCTGCCGGGGAGCGATGCCATCCGCAAGGCCATTATCGCGCGCATCTTCAGTCAGAAGAAGGGCGAGAAGCCCTCGCTGGTCAACGGTCCGGACGGCAGCGCCTTTGCTGTGCTCGTGGACGAGATCGAGCCCGGCCATGTGAAGCCCTATGACACCGTGCGTGAGCAGGTGGGGCATGACTGGCTTCGCGAGCGTCAGATGCACATGGCAGACGAGCGTGCCACCACGCTCATGCAGGCGGCCCGCAAATCGGGTGGTCTCGACAAGGCCGTGGCAGGCACGACCGATGAGGCGCAGATGCAGAAGGATCTGATGATCTCGCGCATGCAGAATGGTAACCTGCCATCCGCTCTTCTTTCGCAGATCTTTTCGACCCCGGTTGGCAAGACCGGCATGATGGCCGATGGTGACGCGCTGTATGTGTTCACGGTCAAGGCGACCAGGCCCGCAAGCCCCGAGAGCACTAAGGCGCTTCGCGCCTCCATGCAGTCCCAGTTGCAGGACACACTGCGCACTGACGTGCCGGTGGTGTTCGTCCATTCGCTGGAAGGGCAGATCAAGCCAGTGCCGAACATGCCGGTGCTTCAGCAGGCGCTCAAGGCGGGAACCGGACAGGAATGACGACCGAATTTCTCACGCGTATCGAGGCTGCCGACCTTCTGACGCCGGTCGCGGCTTTCATGAAGCTTTCCTCGCTGGTGCCCGCTCAGGCGGGTGGCGGTGAGGGGCGTCCATATCGCCTGCTGTTCGAAAGTGTCGAAGGCGGCGCCGCGCGTGGGCGATATTCGGTGATAGCCCTGTTGCCGGATCTCGTCTGGCGCTGTACTCATGGCGTTGCCTCAATCAACACTGCACCGCACGACGCAGGGTCGGTATTTACCGAGATTGACGAGGCACCGCTGGTCTCCCTGCGTCGTCTCATCGATGAAAGCCGTGCCGAGTTGCCGGATTCACTGCCCACCATGATCGGGGGCATCTTCGGCTATCTGGGCTACGACATGGTCCGGCAGATGGAAACGCTGCCCAACGCGCCGCAGGATGATCTGCACCTGCCCGATGGCGTAATGATGCGTCCGGGACTGTTTGCCGTGTTCGACTCGGTGCGGGACGAGCTGCACCTTGCCGTGCCCTTGCGCGAGGGCGGGATAAGCCGCGAGGCAGGTCTGGACCTGCTTGAGCGTGCCAGCAGGGCGCTCATAGCAGCGCCTCTCGACACAGCACCTGAGCTGCCGGAAGGCAGCGTTCTCGACGCTCCGGTTTCGACCATGACGGCAGATGCGTTCATGGACAAGGTGCGCAAGGCTCAGGATTATATTGCAGCCGGTGATGCGTTCCAGATCGTGCCGAGTCAGCGTTTCGAGGCGGAGTTTCCTCTGCCTGCACTGGCACTTTATCGTTCGCTGCGGCGTGTCAATCCTGCGCCGTTTCTGTTCCTTGTCGAGATGGATGGCTTCTCGCTCGTCGGTTCATCTCCTGAAATTCTGGTGCGGCTGCGTGATCAGGTCGTGACCGTGCGTCCCCTTGCCGGAACCCGTCCGCGGGGTGCGGATCGCGAAGAGGATGAACGCCTCGAAGCCGAGTTGCTGGCCGATGCCAAGGAACGTGCCGAACATCTGATGCTCATCGATCTGGGGCGTAATGACGTGGGTCGTGTGGCACGCATGGGGTCGGTCACGGTGCCGTCGTCCTTTGTGGTCGAGCGCTATAGCCATGTCATGCATATCTCTTCCACGGTGCAGGGCACGATTCGTCCCGAATGTGACGCGCTGGATGCGCTGTCCGCCGCTTTCCCGGCGGGAACACTGACGGGTGCTCCTAAGATCCGCGCCATGGAAATCATCGACGAGCTGGAAGTAACCCGGCGTGGTCCCTATTCGGGCTGCATCGGCTATGTCGGCGTTGACGGCGATATGGATACCTGTATCGGCCTTCGCATGGCGGTCCTGCACGAGGGGCGGATGTATGTGCAGGCCGGGTGTGGTGTCGTGGCCGACAGCGATCCCGCGAGTGAGGAGATGGAGACGCGACACAAGTCACGCGCCATTTTCCGTGCGGCGGAGCTGGCCGTGATCCAGGCCAGCGGGGGTGGTGGCTGACGGGCTGAACCGCCGGAAAGTCAGGCATTGTAACGGAATTTGACCTTCACTCGAGACATCGCCATCTTAGTGCCATGATATTGCTGATCGACAACTACGACAGTTTCACCTTCAACCTTGTCCACCATTTCGGGGCACTGGGAGAGGCCTGTGACGTTCGTCGCAACGATGCCCTGAGTGTTGAGGAAGCGCTTGCCCTCCGCCCGGAAGCTATCGTGATTTCTCCCGGCCCATGCTCGCCCAACGAGGCCGGTATCTGTTGTGACCTGATCGCAGCAGCAGCGCCTCATGTGCCCGTGCTGGGAGTCTGCCTTGGGCATCAGGCTATCGGGCAGGTTTTTGGCGCGACGGTCGTCCGTGCGCCTGTGCCGATGCACGGAAAGGTCGACGGCATACGTCATGACGGCACCGGGCTGTTCCATGGTCTGGCCAGCCCGACACAGGCGACACGCTATCACAGTCTTACCCTGGCGCCCGAGACGATACCCGACACCCTTATCGTCAATGCCCGGTCGCAGGATGGTGTGATCATGGGCGTGCGTCATCGGACCCTGCCAGTCCATGGCGTGCAGTTCCATCCCGAGAGCATCGCTTCGGAAGATGGCCAGATGATGCTTGCCAATTTTCTCAACATCGCCCGTGCCGCTCGCCAGAAGTCGCAAGCAGCCTGAATGACAATGCAGTCTGGTCGTCTCAAACAGGTCATGGGTCGGCTCGCCGAGGGGCGGCGTCTCTCGGGGGAAGAGACCGAAGCGCTCTTTACCCTCATCATGCAGGGTGAAGTACCCGGCGAGCAGCTTGCAGCCATTCTCATGGCGCTTCGCTTGCGTGGCGAGACTGTCGACGAGCTGAGCGGTGCGGTGCGTGCCGTCCGGGCCTGCATGACAGCCCTGCCCAATGCTCCGGAAGGGGCAATGGATGTCTGCGGCACAGGGGGGGACGGGCTCGGCACGCTCAATGTTTCCACCGCTGTTGCTTTCGTGCTTGCAGGTCTCGGTGTGCCGGTGGCCAAACACGGCAACCGCGCCCTGTCGTCCCGGGCGGGAGCAACAGACACGCTCATGGCACTGGGGATCGCCCCATGCGAGGATCTGGGCGAGCAGACGCGCCGCTTGCGTGAGGGCCGTCTGGCTTTTCTCGCGGCCCCTCTGCATCATCCGGCCATGCGCCATGCCGCGCCGGTTAGGGGGGCACTTGGCTTTCGCACGATCTTCAATCTGATCGGGCCGCTCTGCAATCCGGCTGAAGTCCGCCGACAGATGATCGGTATCTACGACCAGCGTTGGCTGCGCCCCGTGATCGAGACTCTGGCATCGCTCGGTGCGGAGTGCGTGTGGGCCGTACATGGCGAGACCGATCTTGGCGGAAGCGACGAAATCACCCTCGCGGGCCTGTCGCACATCCATGCCTGGGATGAAGGGCGCTTTCTCGATCTTGTCCTGACACCGGATATGGCGGGACTGCCGCACCGCCCCATCGCAGCGATTGCAGGCGGTGACCCCACCCATAATGCCAGCAAACTGCTCGACATGCTCTCCGGCCAGGAGGGCGCGTATCGTGACACCGTGCTCCTCAACACGGCTGTCGCCCTGCATGTCTCTGGCCGTTTCCCCATTCTTGAAAACGCGTCGATCGTCCCCACTCTTCTTCGCAGGAATGTCGAGGTCGCCGCACATGCCATCGATACAGGGTTGGCCCTGTCGGCCCTCGTTCAGGCGCAGAAGCAGGCGCCCGATTCTGCCGTTGCGGTGCACCCCTCCCATTTGATCCAGACGTCAGGCTTGAAATGACCGATCATTCGTCCACTCCCACGCATGACACGCCCGCCGGCTTTCCTGATGTCCAGGTGCCCGGAACCATTGTGCAGGAAGAGACCGCATTGCCCGTTTCCGGCGTGGACATGCCGGATGTTCTGGCTCGTATCTGCGCCCGGACGCGCATCGATGTCGAACAGCGCTCACAGATCATGCCGCTCAAGGAAATCACGGCTCGCGCCCGCGAGGTCAGTGTACCTACGCGTGGTTTCGGTCAGGCGCTCAAGCAGATGGCGGCCGATCGGCGTGTCGGGCTGATTGCTGAAATAAAGAAGGCCTCGCCTTCGGCTGGAATTCTACGGCCGGATTTTGATCCGGTTGGCATTGCTAAGGCTTACGAGGCGGCAGGCGCGATCTGCCTTTCGATCCTGACTGAAGGTTCGTGTTTCCATGGGTCGATCGAGGATCTCAAGGCGGTCAAGGAAATCTGCCCTCTGCCGATCCTGCGCAAGGATTTCATCCTTGAGCCCTGGCAGGTGCATGAAAGCCGCTTGATCGGTGCGGATTGCATCCTGATCATTCTCTCGGCTCTGACCGATGCCGAGGCTGCCGAACTCATCGCCCTTGCCCGTGGTCTCGATATGGACGTGCTGTGCGAGGTGCATGATGAGGCCGAACTCAACCGGGCACTTGCGCTCGACACCTCGCTCATTGGAATCAACAATCGCAACCTGCGCACGCTCGTGACCGATCTGGACACGACAGCCAAGCTTGCCCCGCTGGTGCCGCCCGATCGTATCCTCGTTTCCGAGAGCGGTATCCGCACACTCGAAGATGTGACGCGTGTGGGTGAGGTAGGGGCCAGCGGCGTGCTCGTTGGCGAAAGTCTCCTGCGCGAGCAGGATCCTGGCATCGCCGCCCGCCGTCTGCTCGGCACGCTCTAACGCACATATTAACAGCCCGGGTTGTGGACTTGCTCAACGGGACTGGTAAATACCGGTCCCTGAGTTGTGCATGACACAACGATCTGGCCCAGGAGATACTCAGCATGTCCGGCAAAGCCCATAAGGGAGCGGCTCAGCCGCTCGCCGATCACAACGGACCGATCCTGCCACTGGAGACCGTACGCACGGCATATCGCGATATGCTTCTGCTGCGCCGCTTCGAGGAAAAGGCCGGACAGCTTTACGGCATGGGTCTGATTGGCGGTTTCTGCCATCTCTATATCGGTCAGGAAGCGGTCATCGTCGGTATGTCGCTGGCGATGAAGCCGGGCGACAAGATCGTGACCTCCTACCGTGATCACGCGCATATGCTGATGATGGGCATGAGCCCCGGCGGTGTGATGGCCGAGCTGACCGGACGCAAGGACGGTTATTCGCATGGCAAGGGCGGCTCGATGCACATGTTCTCGCGCGAGAAGAATTTCTATGGCGGTCATGGCATCGTGGGCGCGCAGGTGGCCATCGGCACCGGTCTGGCCTTTGCCAACAAGTATCGCGGGACCGATGAAGTGGGCGTCGCCTATTTCGGCGAAGGTGCCGCCCAGCAGGGGCAGGTCTATGAGAGCTTCAATCTCGCCGCCCTGCACAAGCTGCCTTGCATCTATGTGATCGAAAACAACCGCTATGGTATGGGCACGAGCGTCGAGCGTTCCAGTGCTGCGGCTCACAACCTGTCCGCAATCGGAGCGCCCTGGAAGATTCCGGGCCGCAAGGTGGATGGCATGGATCTGTTTGCCGTGCATGAGGCGGCTCAGGAAGCTGTAGCGCATTGCCGTGCAGGCAAGGGGCCGTTCCTGCTTGAGATGGAAACCTATCGCTATCGCGGCCACTCCATGTCTGACCCTGCGCGTTATCGCGATCGCTCGGAAGTCGAGGAAATGCGCCGCACGCGTGATCCCATCGAGGCGCTGCACAAGCTGCTGTCCGAGAAGGGCACGACAGACGAGGCGTTCAAGGAGATCGACGCCGAGGTGAAGCAGATCGTCAATGACGCTGCCGAGTTCGCGCAGAACAGCCCCGAGCCTGATCTCTCTGAACTTTGGACCGATATTCTGGTGGAGGCGTAAGTTATGGCCGCTCCTGTTCTCATGCCGGCTCTTTCGCCTACCATGACCGAAGGCACGATTTCGAAATGGACCCGCAAGGCGGGTGACAAGATCAATTCTGGCGATGTCATTGCCGAGATCGAAACCGACAAGGCCACGATGGAAGTCGAGGCGGTGGATAGCGGTATCCTGGCAAAGATCCTCGTGCCGGAAGGCACCGAGAACGTCGCCGTGAACACGCAGATTGCGATCATCGCAGAAGAGGGCGAGGATATCTCAGCGCTGGAAAACGGCCCGGCCCCCGCCCAGACGACCCCAGCTCAGACCGCAGTTGAGGAAAAGGCTCCCCAGAAGCCGCAGGAACTGGTGGCGACACCGGACCGCGAATGGGGCGAGACCTCGGTTATCACGGTACGTGAAGCCCTGCGTGATGCGATGGCTGCTGAGCTGCGTCGTGATGACGATGTGTTCCTGCTCGGCGAGGAAGTCGCCCAGTATCAGGGCGCCTACAAGATCAGTCAGGGTCTGCTCGACGAATTCGGTGAGCGTCGCATCATCGATACACCGATCACCGAGCATGGCTTCACCGGTATGGCCGTCGGTGCCGCTCTGACAGGCCTTAAGCCGATCGTGGAGTTCATGACCATGAACTTCGCCATGCAGGCGATCGACCACATCATCAATTCCGCCGCCAAGACGCTCTATATGTCGGGTGGACAGATGGGCTGTCCCATCGTGTTCCGAGGCCCGAACGGTGCAGCAGCGCGTGTGGGTGCGCAGCACTCGCAGTGCTATGCCAGCTGGTACGCCCATGTGCCCGGTCTGAAGGTCGTTGCCCCCTGGTCGTCAGAGGATGCCAAGGGCCTGCTTCGTGCCGCCATTCGTGACCCGAACCCGGTGATCGTTCTTGAAAACGAGATCCTGTACGGACAGAAATTCCCGTGCCCGGTGGATGAGGAGTTCATCCTGCCCATCGGCAAGGCGAAGATCGAACGCGAGGGCAAGGACGTTACACTGGTGGCGTTCTCGATCATGGTCGGTGTGGCGCTCGAAGCCGCGGCCAAGCTGGCCGAGCAGGGCATTGAGGCGGAGGTGATCAACCTGCGCACCATCCGTCCGCTCGATACCGAGACGATCATCAACAGCGTCAAGAAGACAAGCCGTATCGTGTCGGTTGAGGAAGGCTGGCCCGTGGCTGGCATTGGCGCCGAAATCTGCACAGTGGCCTGTGAGCAGGCGTTTGATTATCTCGATGCTCCGCCTGCGCGCGTCTGTGGTCTGGATATTCCGCTGCCCTACGCCGCCAATCTCGAAAAACATGCGCTTCCGCAGCCTGACTGGGTGGTGGACGCGGTTCGCAAACTGTTCTGAGGGGCTGCGACCATGGCTACCAATATCCTGATGCCCGCTCTTTCTCCGACCATGACCGAGGGAACGCTCTCGCGCTGGCTGAAGAAGGAAGGCGATACAGTCAAGTCAGGCGATCTGATTGCCGAGATCGAGACCGACAAGGCCACGATGGAAGTCGAGGCGGTCGATGAGGGAATTCTCGGCCGTATTGTCGTGCCGGAAGGCAGCGAGGGGGTGAAGGTCAATTCGCCCATCGCCATTCTGGTTGAGGAAGGTGAGGCTGTGCCTGACGCCGTCGAGTCGGCCCCGGCGCAGAAAGCCGCACCTGCCCCCGAGACGGCTTCACAGACCGCCGTGCAATCGGCTCCCGCCCAAGCCCCGGCTGCGCCCGCGCAGCCTCAGGCCGCGCCGGTGGCGGCATCTCACGGCAAGCGCGTTTTCGCCTCACCGCTGGCACGTCGCATTGCCGCACAGAAGGGTATCGATCTCGCTGCGCTGAAGGGGACAGGTCCTAACGGCCGTATCCTGCGTCGCGACGTCGAGAACGCGAAGCCTGCTGAGGCTTCGGCAACGGTGACGGCTGCGGGTTCCGCTCCGGCTGAAGCCAGGCGCGTGCCGAACTCGTCCATGCGCAAGGTCATTGCGCGTCGTCTCAGTGAGTCCAAGCAGAACGTCCCGCATTTCTATGTCTCGGTCGATATCGAGCTTGATGCGTTGCTTGCCCTGCGTGGCCAGCTCAATGCAGCATCACCCAGCGAGGGCGAGGGGCAGTTCAAGATCTCTGTCAATGACATGATGATCAAGGCTGTGGCTCTGGCCCTGCGCGATTGCCCCGGCCTGAACGTCCAGTTCACCGAAGCCGAAACGCTGCATTTCCCCGACATCGATATCTCGATGGCGGTCTCGATTCCTGATGGCCTGATCACACCGATCATCCGGCAGGCCGATCGCAAGACCCTGCGTGAAATCAGTGAGCAGGCGCGTGATCTGGCCAAGCGTGCCCGTGACGGCAAGCTCAAGCCGGAAGAGTTCCAGGGCGGCACGTTCTCGATTTCCAATATGGGCATGTTTGGCGTGCGTGAATTCGCCGCCATCATCAACCCGCCCCAGGCCGGTATTCTGGCCATTGCCGCTGGTGAGAAGCGCGCCGTCGTGCGTGGCGATCAGCTTGCGGTTGCCACTGTCATGACAGCCACCCTCTCTGTTGACCATCGTGCGGTCGATGGAGCACTCGGTGCGAAATGGCTCAATGCCCTGCGTGACGTCGTGCAAAACCCCTATCGACTGGTGATCTGACCCATGGACAAATTCGATCTGATCGTCGTGGGCGGCGGGCCGGGCGGCTATGTCGCTGCCCTGCGCGCCGCGCAGCTTGGCAAGAATGTCGCTGTGGTCGAAAGCACCCATCTGGGGGGCATCTGCCTTAACTGGGGCTGCATCCCGACCAAGGCGTTGCTGCGGGCGTCCGAGCTCAATCATCAGTTGCACAATCTTGCCGAGTTCGGCTTCAGCGCCGAAAAGGTGAGCTTCGACATCGAGAAAGTGGTGGCGCGCTCGCGCGCCGTGTCGCGTCAGCTGTCGCGCGGTGTTGCCGGATTGCTCAAAAAGGCCAAGGTCAAGGTTTACGATGGCCGCGCCAAGCTCGCCGGTCGCGATGGCAAGGCGCATGTCGTGGCTATCAGCAAGGATGGCGAGGAAACCGGTCGTATTGCTGCGCCCGACGTGATTTTGGCAACAGGCGCCCGCGCCCGCCATTTCCCCGGGCTCGAGCCCGATGGGGAACTGGTCTGGACCTATCGCGAGGCAATGGTGCCGAAGGAACTGCCAAAGCGTCTTCTGGTCATCGGATCCGGGGCGATTGGCGTCGAGTTCGCGTCGTTCTATCGCAATATGGGCGCGGAAGTGACCATTGCCGAAGTGGCCGACCGCATCATGATTGCCGAAGATGCCGAAATCAGCGCCATGGCGCAGAAGGCCTTCGAGAAACAGGGCATCAAGGTACTGACCGGCGCCAAGGTTGGCCCGCTCGACAAGAAGGATGGCACCGTCTCGACCCGGATCACGACAGCATCGGGCACGACCGATCTCGTTGTCGACAAGGTCATTCTGGCGGTTGGTATTGTCGGGAATGTGGAAGACCTCGGCCTCGAGCAGACCAAGGTCAAGGTCGACAAGACCCATATCATTGTCGATGAGTTCTGCCGCACCGGGGAGCCGGGCCTGTGGGCCATTGGCGACGTGGCGGGTGCGCCATGGCTGGCACACAAGGCCAGCCATGAGGGTGTGATCTGCGTCGAGAAGATTGCGGGCCACGATCCCGAACCGCTTCATCCGCTCAATATTCCGGGTTGCACCTATAGCCGTCCCCAGGTGGCGTCGGTGGGGCTGACCGAGGAAAAAGCCAAGGCAACCGGACGCAAGCTCAAGATCGGTCGGTTCCCGTTCCTCGCTAATGGCAAGGCGTTGGCCATGGGCGAGCCGGATGGCCTGACCAAAACCATCTTCGATGCTGAAACCGGCGAATTGCTCGGCGCGCACATGATCGGCGCTGAAGTGACGGAGATGATTCAGGGCTATGTGATCGCCCGCACATCCGAACTCACCGAGGCCGAGCTGAAGGAGACGGTTTTCCCGCATCCGACAATCTCGGAAACGATGCATGAGTCAGTCCTTGCAGCCTGGGGTGGAGCACTCCACTTCTAGTCATGACCATGCAGCGCATTACCATCGATCATCGCAAGCCAGGCTCGCTTCGCCATCCTGAAAAGGCCAACCGGCCGGACAATCCGATCCAGCGCAAGCCGGACTGGATACGGGTGAGGGCGCCCAACAGCCCCGTCTATCAGGAAACGCGCAAGCTCATGCGCGATAACAGGCTGGTGACAGTCTGTGAGGAAGCAGCGTGTCCTAATATCGGTGAATGCTGGTCACAGCGCCACGCCACCATGATGATCATGGGGGAAATCTGCACGCGCGCCTGTTCGTTCTGCAACGTCACGACAGGCATGCCTAAAGTGCTGGATGCCGACGAGCCACAGCGCGTGGCAGAAGCGGTGGCCAAACTCGGGTTGCGTCATGTGGTTATCACCTCTGTCGATCGCGACGATCTGGCCGATGGCGGCGCGCTGCATTTTGCCCAGACGATTGCAAGGGTACGCGAAGCATCGCCGGAAACGACAATCGAGATCCTGACGCCAGACTTCCTGCGCAAGCCCGGCGCGCTTGAGGTCGTCGTCCAGGCTCGGCCGGATGTTTTCAATCATAATATCGAAACCGTCCCCCGGCTTTACCCGTCTATCCGCCCGGGCGCGCGTTATTTCCAATCCGTGCGTCTGCTGGATGACGTGAAGTCGCTCGATGCCTCGATCTTTACCAAATCCGGGCTGATGCTGGGTCTTGGTGAGGAGAAGATGGAGGTGGCACAGGTGATGGACGATTTCCGTATCGCCGATGTCGATTTCATCACGATGGGCCAGTATCTGCAGCCAACGCCCAAACACGCTGCCGTGGCAAAATTCGTGCCGCCCGACGAGTTCGAGGAATTTGCCCGCATGGCTCGCGCCAAGGGTTTCCTTCAGGTCAGTTCAAGCCCGCTGACACGCTCGTCCTATCACGCCGATTCCGATTTCGCAGCGCTTCGAGAGGCGCGACAGAACAGGCTGAAGCAGGAAGCGCTCCAGCCGGAGAGACAATAATGCCCACCCATGCCGAGCAACGATTGATCGCTTACAGTCCTGAGCAGCTTTTCGATCTCGTGGCCGATGTGGGTGCCTATCCCCAGTTCCTGCCCTGGTGCGTCAAGGCAGTCATCAAATCACGCACCGAGCACGAGCTTGTCGCGGATCTCACTGTCGGTTTTGGGCCGTTTCGCGAGACTTTTACGAGCCGTGTCTCGCTGGAAAGACCGCACCGCATACGTGTGCGGTATGAGAAAGGCCCGTTCAGATATCTCAATAATGTCTGGACCTTTACGCCTGAGCCACGCGGCTGCCTTGTCGATTTTTTCGTCGATTTCGAGTTCCGCTCACGCCTGCTGCAGAATGCAATAGGGGTGGTGTTCAATGAGGGCGTCCGGTTGATGGTCTCAGCCTTCATCAAACGGGCGCGTGATACTTACGGGGTATCGTCGCAGCCCGGTGCTGTGATCCGCCAGTAATCACGCGGACGTTTTTTGATTACACCGCAACTGCAACGCCTTCGTTACGTTTCCTGCTTAGAGACGGGTGTGGTTTGCGTCGCAATACCCAAATCCGGCCCCGATGTCTGTGTATCAAGGAAGGACGAACGATGAAGATTTTTGCTCTGGGCGCCACGCTGATGGCCGCTACCTTTGCTGTTGCAACCCCGGCATTCGCCAAGCACACGGGCCATAAGGCTCATGCCAGCAAGACCGCCATGCACCACCAGAAGGCCGACAAGGGCTCGGCATCTACCGAAGACCTGAATGCGCGCAGCCTGCAGCAGGCCCAGACCCCCGTCCCGGCAACCGCTCCGGCTGCCGCGCCGATGGCCAATGCCACAGCACCGGCTCCGGCTCCCATGCCGATGGACAACAACATGAAGATGCCTGCTTCAACGATGCCGGCGTCTTCGGGTCAGTAATTGACCCAGCGTTCCTTTTCGTGGTTCAGGCGTGAGGTCTGAGTGGCATGATTAGGAATGGCGGCTTCCCGCCCACTTCGGCATGATGCATCTTTCCTGATACATCTGCCCGTTCTGGTGCGGAGGCTCTTGAACCCTGTCTCAAATGAGGCAGGGTTTTTTATTGCCGTGTTTGCGCGCTTTGCGAACAGCCCCGACGAATGGGGGGCTTCTGTCGCAGGCAAGGCCGCAGCCTAAATGTTCTGCAATCTGCATCTCGAAACCCTATGTTTCGTCGTTTGCATTGCCTATATGCCCCCATCATGAGCGGTGTTGATAAAAAACTGGTGCGGGCCTGGGTGCGGCAATATGCGGGGCCAGCCAAACGTGCGGCCCTGCCCGTCGTAGCGATCGGTTGCTTCTCGACATTGGTCGGTATCGGTCAGGCCTGGTTTCTTGCATCGACAATCGGCCGTCTACTGGTTGGTTACGAACAGTCGGTTCCCGGTCTTATCGGGGCCTTCGCCGCGCTTTCCCTGCTGCGGGCAATCTGTCTGTTTGCGCAGGAGCATTATGCGGCCCGTGCAGGCGTAAAGTCGCGCGAACGGCTGCGCAGATCGGCCCTGAATTCGGTTTTCAATGTCGGGCCAGCCTTGCTGCGCCGTCAGCACTCGGCCGAGATTGCGGCCTTGCTGGTCGATCGTATTGAAGCGCTGGATGGCTATTTTGCCCGCTGGTTGCCTGCCTCGATGACATGGATGGTCTTCCCGGCCATTGTTCTCGTCGCGGTGCTGGCGGTAGACGCCCGTGCAGCTTTGATTCTCGCGATATGCGGGGCGCTCGTTCCGGTTGCGCAGGCTGTGTTCGGCATCGGTGCCGCACTCGCGTCACGCAACCAGTTTCTGGCGATGGTGCGTCTTCAGGCACGGTTTCTCGATCGGGTTCGCGGTATCGCGACCATAGTTCTCTCAAACGCAACGGACGCCGAAGCCGCGTCTCTGGCACGCTCAGCCGATGAGTTGCGCCGGCGCACGGTCAGGATTCTGCGCGTGGCGTTCTTTTCCTCGGCGGCCATTGATGTGGCGATGGTCGTGGCGATCATTCTGATCGTTTTGACGCAGGGTCATTTCATCCATCTCGTCACCGGCGTTCAGGACCAGCCTTCGACGGGTCATGTTCGACCTTCACCACATTTCGCCCAGACCCTTTTCGCGCTTTTTTTGGTCCCGGAATTCTTTGCGCCTTTCCGTGGATTGGCTCTGGCCTATCAGGATCGGGCCCAGGCTGCTGGCGCGGCTGAGGCGATGCATGGACTGGATGGGGAAAGCTCTGAAGGGGCTCAGGACGCTGCCAACGCCGTTGTGCCGGGGCCTCTTATGGTAGAGGCGCAGCATCTGGGCTATCGCTGGGCCGACGATCGGCCCGCGGTGTTCGACGATATTTCCTTCACGGTGCAGCCGGGAGAAACATTGCTACTCGACGGGCCCTCAGGCGCTGGTAAATCGACCCTCATCGAACTGATCCTTGGTTTCATCCGGCCCGATCATGGAGCGATCCTTTTCAACGGGGAGGATATCGCGACGATGCGGGGGGCAGATATCGCCCGCCATCTTGCCTGGATTGGGCAGAAGCCTGTCATCTTCGCCGGTACCCTGCGCGACAATCTGCTTTTCGCCCGACCTGACGCAAATCAGGCAGAGCTGGATGAGGCTATCAAAGCTTCGGCAGTCGACGCTTTCCTGCAGGACCTGCCGATGGGGCTGGATACCGAGATTGGCGAGGGAGGTTTCGGCCTTTCCGGAGGGCAGGCCCAGCGTGTGGCCATTGCGCGAGCCTATCTGAAGGATGCGCCGCTCCTGTTGCTGGACGAGCCCACGGCGCATCTCGATCCAGACACAGAACGCAGTATCATCGCGGCCCTTCATGATCTGTCCAAAGGACGGACGGTCATTCTCAGCAGTCATTCTGCTGCCATGCAGGCTTTCGCGACAAAGAGGCTGTGCCTCGGCCCATCACCTTCAGAAACGAAACCGAGCGCTTCTACGATCCGCGTAGGATCGGAGGTCCCGGCATGACGACAGGATCGTCTCATTCTTCGCCTTCTTCTACGCCAGATGTCGGGAAGGCTCTCGGGGTCATTCTCCGGGTCTGGCGACCCTATGGTGGCCGTCTGCTACTTGGCCTGATCCTCTCCGCACTCGCCCTGCTGAGCGGCATGGCGCTGATGTGGAATGCAGGGGCCAGAGTGACCTCGCTTGCGCTCGGAATGGGCGCTGGGCTCGGTTTGCTGAGGGCGTTCGGTGGTGCGCGTATCGTGCTGCGCTATGCCGAGCGCCTGTTTGCCCATGATGCCATGTTCCGCGCCCTGGCGGCCCTCCGGGTGTGGTTTTTTCGCAACCTCGCTTCCGGGGCTGCGGCAGGTCTTGGCTTTCGGCGCGCAGGTGATCTGCTCAATCGTCTAGTCGGCGATGTCGAGCTGCTCGATAATCTTTATCTGCGTATTGCCATGCCCATGCTGGGTATCGCGCTGTCCCTGCCGGTCATTGCACTTGTCGCAGGCTATGCAAACTGGCGTTTCGGGCTGGCGTTGTCCGGTCTTTTTCTTGTCGCGGCCTGTGTCGTACCGGTCGTATCCGCTCGGCGCGCTGCATCACGCAGTGCAGTCATTCTTCACGCTGAATCGTCCTTGCGCGTCGCTGCGGTCGATCTGGCAACTGGCCTGCGCGAGGCACGGGCCTTTGGCGGTGAGAGCCGTCTTGCGGAGCGTCTGATGATCGAGGAGGCGCGGCTTCATGGTGCCCAGCTGGATCAGGCGCGCGCCATGGCTGGTGCAGGGGCCGTGTCCTATCTATGCGGTCAGGCAGCGCTTGCACTGATCCTTATAGGTCTTGCCGGGTTCGGCAAGCTGACGCTCGATTACGTTTCCGGCATCGCGCTCATATTCCTTACCGGAATGATTTTCGAGAGCATCGGCACGTTGGCGCGCACCAGTGTGCTGGCGACACAGGTTGGGCAGGCGGCCCAGCGTGTTGTCGAGGTTGCCGAGGCGAAACCGAGCGCGGCAAGCACTCACTGCCCGGCGCCTGAGGCTGGCGACCTTGTGCTGCGCGATGTGACCTTCGGGTGGGATCCGGCACGTGCGCCTGTCTTGAGAGACATCAATCTCACCATAAGGGCAGGCGAGCATATCGCTCTGGTCGGGCCTTCAGGCGCAGGGAAATCCAGTCTAGCGGCGCTGCTGCTCAAGGTAGCGCACCCGCAATCCGGACAAATCCTGTTCGGCGGCCACGATCTTTCAACAATCGATACGACGAGCCTGCGCGGACAGATCGGGTGGCTGTCCCAATCGACCCACCTGTTTGCCGATACCATACGCAATAACCTGCTGCTTGGTCGTGAGGGTGTGGGCGATGAGGCCCTATGGGCGGCCCTGGAGCGCGCCGAAATGGCCGAGACCGTGCAAGCCTTGCCCGATGGGCTTGATTCCTGGGTGGGCGAGGGCGGAACACGGCTGTCAGGCGGGCAGGGGCGTCGCATCGCTCTGGCCCGGACTCTCTTGCGTGACACGCCGATTGTGATTCTCGACGAGCCTGCGACGGGGCTCGACAGCGTGACCGAGCGCGCCTTCCTGCGGACGCTGGGTCGCACGATGCAGGGGCGCACCGTCATTCTCATCGCGCATCGTCTGACCGGGCTGAAAAACCTCGATCGTGCCTGGCGTTTAGAGGCCGGGAGTCTGACGCCCTTGCCGCTCTAGGGAGCAAGTTGGGGCGTCTGCTTGACGGGCGGTAAGCCACGAGGCAGTGACATCGTCACGGCTCCGTGGATGTCACGGCGATTCGAGAAGGAAATAAAGATGCGTCGTCTGCCTGTGATGTTGTCGGTGTTCGCCCTGACGGGTCTCTCTGCCTGTAATGGCGGTGCAGATCGCGACCGTTACCCTGTTTTCTTCGAACCGGCCTCGACCACTATTTCGGCCAGTGCCCAGAACATCATCGATCAGGCTGCGGCCGACGCACGCGACACGCAGGCCAAGACGATTGAAGTCATTGGTCATGCCGGTGCCCACGGCAATCTCTCTGCTGATGAAATGCTGTCCGTCGAGCGTGCGAAGGTTGTCGCAGCAGCCCTGACAAAGGCCGGTGTCGGCGCTGCCCAGATCACCCAGATGGCGCGTCCGCCCAAGAACAACGAGGATGCAGCCGTAGCGTCGCGCGTGGTGACAATCGAAGTCGATCCTTCCACGCATTGAGAAGTTCCACCTGAACCTTGGATTTGACTGACCTCTCCTCAATCGTCTCCGACGAGCGCGAAACGCCCGACGCGGTACTGAACCGCGTTTTCGGTTTCTCGAGTTTCCGGGGGCAGCAGGCAGAGGTCATCGAAGCGGTCATGAATGGCGAGGATGTGCTCGTCATCATGCCCACAGGCGGCGGCAAGAGCCTTTGCTATCAGGTTCCTGCCCTGTGCCGACCGGGCATGGGGATCGTGATCTCACCCCTGATTGCCTTGATGGACGATCAGGTGGCGGCATTGCGCCAGCTGGGTGTCAATGCGGCGGCCCTGCACTCCGAGCTCGATCCTGAACGGCTGGAGCGCATACGCAGCGATCTGCGCGATGGTCGGCTCGATATCCTCTATATCTCGCCTGAGCGACTGGTATCACCCGGTACGGCGCGCTGGCTCGCGCGCAACCCGGTATCGGTCCTTGCCATTGACGAGGCCCATTGCGTCTCGGCATGGGGCCACGAATTTCGTCCCGAATATCGGGCCCTGGCGGATCTGCCAGAGATCTTCCCCGGCGTTCCCCGTATCGCCCTGACGGCCACAGCCGACTCACGAACGCAGGATGATATCCTGCTGGCGCTGGGCATGCCGCAGGCGCGTCGCCTCACATCCAGTTTCCATCGTCCCAATCTGTTCCTTGCGGCCTCTCCCAAGGGCTCCGAGACGAAGCAGGTGCAGGATGCACTCACCCGGCATCGCGACGATGCCTCGATTGTCTATTGTGGCAGCCGCAATCGGACGGAGCGCATGGCGAAAAGCCTGCGCGAGAAAGGCTTCAACGCCCTGCCGTTTCACGCCGGGCTGTCGCCACAGGAAAAACACGCAACGCTTCTGCGGTTTCGCAGCGGCGAGCCGATGGTCATCGTCGCGACAGTGGCCTTCGGTATGGGTATTGACCGCCCGGATGTCCGCTGTGTGGTTCATCTGGACATGCCCGCTTCGCCCGAGGCCTATTATCAGCAGATTGGTCGGGCAGGGCGCGACGGGGCACCCGCCGATACTCTCCTGCTCTATGGCGGTGAGGATATGGCGCGGGCGCGTTACTGGCTGGAGCAGTCGAACGCACCAGAGACAGAAAAGCGCGTCATGCAGGCGCGTCTTGAGAGCATGATCGCGCTGACGGAAACCGTCGGCTGTCGTACGCAGGCCTTGCTCGCCTGCTTTGGTGAAGCCTTGCCAACACCCTGCGGGCACTGCGACAATTGCAGGACGCCTGCGGAGACATTTGATGGCACTGAGGCCGCGCAGAAAGTGCTTTCCACGATCTACCGCACCGGCCAGCGCTTTGGCGCCGTTCATCTCACGACGGTTCTCCGTGGCAAGCTGACTGAGGCGATTGAGCGTCATGCCCATCAGCACCTTACCGTGTTCGGCGTCGGCAAGGACCATTCGGAACAGTGGTGGCGCGGTGTGATCCGGCAGCTCATTGCGCGCGGGGCCATCAGGATGAGTGGCGAGCACGGTACATTAGGGCTGGATGTCGACGCGGCTCGCCCAATCCTGCGTGGCGAGGAAAAGCTGCGTCTGCGCAGCGATCCCATGAAGGCGCAAAGCTTCAGTGCGCGTAATGCGCCGGCTGCGTCGATTGTGGACGCGCTGGACGAGGAGGAACGTGCACGTTTCGAGGCTCTGCGCCGGTGGCGACGTGAGGAGGCCCGTGAGCAGGAAATTCCGCCTTATGTCATCTTTCATGACGCGGTCCTGACCGAGATCGCCCGGGAAAATCCCGACTCAGTCGAAGCCCTCTCAGACATCAAGGGCGTAGGGGCATCAAAGCTCAAGCGCTATGGCGATGCCGTGATCGCCGCGCTGGAGGGCGACTGAAGGCAATCGCGGTACGACCGCCCCATGACGGCTCTGTAGGCGCAGGCTCACAGTCCGGTCCCGGGTGGGAAGGGCACTGAGCGAGGTTGTGTCCCTCACTCTTGCTCCTCGTCACCAAGCCCGAGTTGTCACCTTTAGTCCTTGAGCATGAAATTCACCGTCGTCGACGTGCCGCCAAGAAACTTGAAGGTCAGCGGGACAGTCTCGCCTGTCTTGATCGTGTCGGGGAAATTGCGGCAGATCAGATGGTAGCCTCCCTCGGGGAAAACCATTGTCATCTCGGCCGGAATGGTAAAATGCGAAAACAGGTTGGCGGTGTGACTCGTCACCTCCTGCTCGCTATGAAATGCTTCAATGGCAGCGCAATCAGGCGAGGTGACGCCTGAGATCAGGTGGGCCTCATGTCCCTTGTTGACGACAGTGAAATAGGCGGCGGCCAGCCCCGGATAATGCTTGGCCCGGCGTATCCATCCTTCGATGGTGATATCGCGATTGGCATTCTTCTGTCCGGGAATGTTGGTGTCATCCGTCTGGGCCTGTGCGCCCACCGGGAAAAGCAGCGCCCCTGTCACGCAAACTGTCATGAGCAGTGCTGGAATAGCTTGCACTCTTTTCACTGATACGCTCCTTTCTGCGCCCGGCTCGTTTGGCCGGCCCGTGCCATCATCTGCCCATCAGGGGGAAACTCTCATGAACTGCCCGTTCTGCGGCCATGAAGATACGCAGGTCAAGGATAGTCGTTCGACTGACGATGGTGCGGCAATCCGGCGCAGACGTGTCTGTGCTGCCTGCACCCAGCGTTTCACGACCATCGAACGCGTACAGTTGCGTGAACTGGTCGTGACGAAGATGGACGGTCGACGAGTGCCTTTCGACCGTGACAAGCTGGCCCGCTCGATCCGTATCGCCCTGCGCAAGCGCCCGGTGGAGGAGGAGCGTCAGGAGCGGATCGTCAACGGGTTGGTGCGCCAGCTTGAGGCCTCGGGTGAAGCGGAAATTTCTTCGGCGCGTATCGGCGAATTGGCAATGGATGCATTGCACAGCATCGACGGTGTCGCTTATGTGCGCTTTGCAAGTGTATATCGCGATTTTCGAGAGGTTGAGGCTTTTTCGAAGCTGCTGACGGATATGCGTCCCGGTGAGGAGGCTGAACTGCCGCTCCCGCCGGTCAAGCGCGGAAAAGACAAGGGATGATGACGATGACTGATGAGATCAAGACCAAGAACCAACCGAAGCGTTCGCGCACCGTAGCCCGTGTGGCCGCCGTTCAGGCGCTGTTCCAGTGCGAACAGGGGGGAGAGAATGCCGAGACGGTCATCAGCCAGTTCCAGCGTCATCGTCTGGCCGATGATCGGGGCAGCGGCTTTGAAGATGGCTACGTGCCGGACGCCGATTTCCGCCTTTTCGGTCTGATCGTCAAAGGCGTGACGCTCGCCCAGGATCGTATCGATACGACGCTGGCGGCAGCTCTGCCCGCCAACTGGCCGCTCAACCGCCTGGATCCCGTGCTGCGTGCCCTTTTGCGTGCGGGCGCTTGGGAACTCGGTGAGGATGTCCCGGCGCGCGTTGTCATCAACGAATATCTCGATGTGGCGCACGGTTTCTTCTCAGGTGATGAAGCCCGTCTGGTCAATGGTGTGCTCGATGCGCTGACACGTCCGGCTGCCCCCGTGCAGGACAATGCGGAAGGCGATGATGCCGCAAATGACGGATCAGAACCGGTCTGAAATGAGCGGCGGCGAGTTCGACTTCATCGACAGGTTCTTTCGTCCGCTGGCGGGTGAGGGCGCTCTGGCGCTTGGCGATGATGCGGCGCTGATCGATCTGGTTGCGGACCGCGAGTTGATACTCTCGACCGATACCCTGGTCGAGGCCGTCCATTTCCTGCCTGACGACCCGGCCGAGACGATCAGCCGCAAATTGCTGCGTGTCAGCCTGTCAGACTGTGCAGCGATGGGCGCAAGGCCGCGCGGCTATCTTATGAATATCAGCCGCCCTGCGGCGTTCGACGATCAGTGGTTTGCCAGTTTCAGCGCGGGGCTCGTGCAGGATCAGGCCATTTTCGATGTCCATCTGCTGGGGGGCGATACAACCAGCACGCGTGGCCCACTGGTACTGAGCCTGACCATCCTGGGTGAAGTACCGCGTGGAAAGGCCGTCCGTCGGAGAGGCGCACGGCCCGGCGACGTTTTATGGGTTACTGGCACTATTGGTGATGCTGCCCTCGGCCTTCACGCCCTTCTGGGCGAACTGCCGGACCCCGACGGCTATCTGGCGGGGCGCTACCGTATTCCCCAACCCCGCACGGGCTTTCCTCTGGGTGATTTCGCCCATGCTGGAATGGATATCTCCGATGGTCTCGTTCAGGATGCCGGCCATCTTGCCAGACAGAGCGAGGTGCATCTGGAAATCGATGCGTCAGCGGTTCCACGTTCTCCTCAGGCTCGTGCCGCCGGGGAGGCATGGTTCGAAACCTGTCTGACGGGAGGCGATGACTACGAGCTTCTCTTCACGGCCGATGAGTCGCAGACAGACGCGATCATGAGCGCATCCAGGCAGGCAGGGGTGCCGGCAACCCGCATAGGGCGCGTAACCCCCGGTTCCGGCGTGGCGGTTCTGGATGGAGAGGGTAAGGAGATGCGCCTGTCCCGCACGGGCTGGCAGCATTTCTGAGGCACGGTAACGCACGGACACCGGTCGCTTCCGGCGTGGACCCGTGATGTGTTCAGACCCCGCTCAGGAAGGGGCCGGGGGCGGTCCGGCAGTCGGATACCCCGGTTGAGCCGGGGTACGCGACAAGAGTGCTTATTGAGCGATATCTTTTTCGTACATGCGATGGACCTTGTTGGGCTCGGGCACGAGGCGACGCACGAGGTTCAGCATCGGTGTATTGGTGTCGAGGATCCAGCCCAGCTCCACCGTTTTATAGGGTAGTGTCGCACGGCGGCGGATGAGCTCGTCGATCGCGAGTGAAGGCATGAGGGCACCGAGAAGTGTGCCGCGTACCTTGTGAGACACGCCAAGCAGGATCACGCGGGCCGAGTCAAAGCGATGGGCCAGCAGCCTCGCCCCCAGTCTCGCCCAGCCGAGCGGTGAAGGTGCCCCGTCGATGCCTCGGGCGATATCGAACACATTAGGGACCACCAGCGCCATGGCAGCGGGCTCGCCCGCGTGGTCGATCTGGACGTAATGCTCGGGCCGCAACACCAGCTTGAGCTGCTGGATCAGGCCTTCCATCTCGTAGGACTGTAGCGGGACGAAGTTGTAAGTTCCGGCCCAGGCATCGTTATAGAGCGACCTCAGCACTTCGCCCTGTGCGGCAATCTGCTTTTTGGAGAGATGCGAGACCGTGACATCGCCCAGCTTCCCCTCGCCGGGTTTCAGGGCGCCCGGCACGATATGACGCTCATCCAGATCCTCTGTCAGATCCAGCTTGAAGGTCAGAAGGTCGCGGGTGGGCGCGAAACCCAGTGCTTCGACCAGGCCCTGTAATTCCGGGGGATGCCAGGGAGTGCCGATCATAGGCGACTCGCTTTGACCGGTTAGCATAAGGCCCGATTCACCATGATAGCCGAGAGTGACAGGCCCGCGCATACGCACCATACCCTGATCACGCAGCCAAAGTTCAGCGGTATCGAGCAGCGCCTTTATGACGTCGGTTTCGGACACGGCATCGAGGGCGCCAAACCAGCCGATTTTTTCGTCCCAAACTTCGAGGGCCTTGCCATCCACTACGGCTGAAACGCGCCCGACAGGCTTGCTGTCGCGCCATGCAATGAAGCACCGCACGGAAGCATGACGATAGATGCCGTTCTTGGACGGATTGAGCAGATCATTCTGCTCCATGTCGAGCGGAGGGACGTAGCCATCGCGCCCCTTGTAGAGTATCCGCGGGAGCCGGATGAAGAGTTTCATATCCTTGCGGGAGATGACGGGGCGTATCGTCAGGGTGCCGCTCTTCAGGCTGTTGCCTGTAGGAGAAGAGTCAGAAGAAGATGGTGTATCATGAGTGGGGCGAGGCGCCGACGTTGATCTGCGCTCTGCCATGACACGGTGGGCAGCGGCCTGTGCGGAACCGGTCAGTCCGGCATCATACTGGCGGATATCTTCTGCTTCCGACAAGGCTCACTCTCAATCGCGGTCTGCTCGGTTCGCCCCCATGGCACGACCGGGTTTCCGTTTAATTTACGAAAGCGCGTTGAATGTCACGTCCAGAGCGGTTTGCAAAGCTGAAGTTTGCACCCAGGCATGTTCTGATTACGGGAGCGTCGGGTGGTTTGGGCCAGGCGCTGGCACTGCAATATGCTGGCCCGGGTATCGTGCTTACATTGTGGGGTCGAAACGAATCCCGTCTTTTGGCGGTTGCAGAGGCTTGCAGGCAGCGAGGCAGCGTCGTGCATGTCCATGTGCTGTCACTGACGGCGATTGATGATGCGCTGGAGCTTTTCAGGCAGTGCGACGACGGGATACCGGTTGATGTGCTTGTGCTGAATGCCGGGGTTTCAGATATACGTCCTGCTGGCGCCCTGACAGAGACGACAGACGCCGTACGCGAGGCCACTCTTGTGAATTATGCTGTTCCTGCCATTCTGGCCACGGAAGCAGCAGCGCGAATGGCACCTCGTCGGCGGGGGCGTATCGTCATGATCGGGTCAGTTGCTGCGCATCATGACCTGCCTTTCGCAACCGCTTACAGTAGCTCGAAGGCGGGTCTCGCGCGCTTCTCGACCTGTCTGCATGCTGCCATGGCACCGCACCGGGTGGGCGTCACTCTCGTCGAGCCTGGTTATATCGATACGGCTATGAGCCGACGGCTTGAGGGTGCGAGACCCTTTCTTGTAAAGCCTGACGCTGCTGCGGCCCTCATCGCTGCCGCCGTTGCGCGCGGCGATGCGGTTCTGGTGTTCCCTCGTATCTTCCTGCTGCTCAAGCTGCTTTCTGCCGTTGTACCCCGCACCATCGCGCATCGTCTGCTGCGGCTTGCTAAAGTCAAGCAGGCTGCTGCGTGACGCGTGCGCGTATCGGGTGTTTGCCTAAAGCTGTTTTTGCAAGGGTGTTGACGCAGGGATAATAGCCTGCGACTGCTTCCTCACGAAATGTTTGAGGATGGGTTCGGGATGGGGCGGGCCCATGCCGGATCGGACATCGCCCCCGGAAACTGGAGCAAGCAATGCAGGATATTGTCACCGTCGATATTGGAGGCACGAACGCACGATTTGCGATCGCCAAGGTCGATCAGGGGCGTGTGGTCGAGCTGGGTGAAGCCACGACCCTGCGCACGGCAGATCATGCGAGCCTTGCTCTGGCATGGGAGGCTTTCGGCCGTACCCTCGGTCGTGAATTGCCCCGTTACGCGGGCATCGCCATCGCTTGCCCGATCCAGGGTGAGACGCTCAAGATGACCAACAACCCGTGGATCATCCAGCCCTCCATGCTGGCAGAGCGTCTGCATCTGGAAGACTTCACGCTCGTGAATGATTTCGGGGCGGTCGGTCATGCCGTGGCCCAGATCGACGAGCAATATCTCGAACATCTCTGTGGCCCCGATCGCCCGTTGCCGACTGAAGGCACAACGACCATCGTTGGTCCGGGCACGGGGCTTGGCGCCGCCTGTCTGCTGCGCCGCAAGGGCCAGTATTTTGTGATCGAGACCGAGGGCGGCCATATCGATTTCGCACCGCTCGACGAGTTCGAGGACAAGATCCTGCGTGCGCTGCGTCGCCGTTTCCGCCGTGTTTCGGCCGAGCGCATCGTATCTGGCCCCGGCCTGACCAATCTCTACGAAATCATCGCAGAGATGCAGGGTCTGCCCATCACCATGCGCGACAACAAGGCGCTTTGGGAGATGGCCATGGAAGGCCGTGATTCGATGGCGGCCGCTGCTCTCGAGCGCTTCTTCCTTTCTCTCGGCGCCGTGGCGGGTGATCTGGCCCTGGCCCATCGCGCCCAGGGTGTTGTCATTGCCGGCGGCCTTGGCCTGCGCGTGGCTGACCGTCTGCCCCATTCCGGCTTCGCCGAGCGCTTTGTTGCGAAGGGACGCTTCGAGAGCATGATGGGCGATATGCCGGTCAAGATCATCACTCACCCTCAACCCGGCCTGTTCGGTGCCGCGGCTGCCTTCGCCTCTGACCATCCCTCACTCTGAGTTTAAGTGATGCGCCCTGTCGATCCGGGCGCATCGTGAAGTCTGCCCTCGGAGTAGAATTCCCCATGCGCGCTGTTCCGCCGTCAGGGGGGGGCGGGCCGCTGATTCAGACACAGCGTGGGTCAAGCGCGAGGACAAATGCTCGTCGACAGTGCGGGAGTAATCGTCGTCTCGGTCGTATCTGCGCAGAGTGATCGTTTTCCTGCACAAAAATCCGTCATTCTATGTCAAGAATTTGTGCATTGCTTGTGTGGCGAGATAGCGTAGTGCTGTCTTGATTACATCCGTGTAATATTGAATCGCGCCGCCGCCTTGCCACGGACACCAGACATGATGAAGCCCAATTCGATCGCAAGTACCCCGGGTACGGCTCAACACGGGCTGAACGGCGACGAGGATAGTCATGAGCACGCCAGGCGCGTTCCGCTCTGGCGGCATACCTATATGCAGGTTCTCGTCGCGATCATCGTCGGTTCGCTGATCGGTCATTTTGCCCCTCAGACAGGGCAGGCCCTGCAACCTCTGGGAGACGGGTTTATCCGTCTCGTCAAGATGATCATCCCTCCTGTCATCTTTCTGACTATCGTGACGGGTATTGCGGGGATGCGTGACCTGAGGGCGGTGGCGCGCGTAGCAGCGAAGACGTTCGCCTACTTTCTGTTCTTCTCCACGCTCGCCCTCGTGGTCGGACTGATAACAGCCAATGTCATCCGCCCGGGAGCTGGGCTCCATGCCACGATTGATACGTCATCTGCCGGAACGGCTAGCGTAGCGCGCTATATTGGCAAGGCTCACGAGACCAGTCTTGTCGATTTTGTGCTCAACATCATTCCGGACACCTTCGTTTCAGCCCTGACCACGGGAAATATCCTGCAGGCGCTCTTCGTCGCGATCCTTACTGGCATCGGCCTAGCCCTGATGGGTGAGCGCGGCGCGCGCATGTTCGATGTGCTTGACGAAATTTCGGCCGTGGCATTCCGGATCGTCGGTATCCTGATGAAAGCCGCGCCGATCGGTGCGTTTGGCGCCATTGCCTATACGGTGGGCAAATACGGCGCATCGAGTCTGGCAGATCTCGCCACGCTTGTTCTGACATTCTACCTGACGGCAATCGTCTTCATTGTCGTGGTTCTGGGTGTTGTGGCCCGTCTCGCCGGGTTCTCGATCCTGCGGCTGATTGCCTATCTGCGTGCAGAGCTTCTGCTCGTGCTGGGCACATCATCCTCCGAGAGCGCCTTGCCGAGCCTCATGGCCAAGATGGAGCGGGCAGGGTGCCCCAAGGCCATTGTTGGTCTCGTGGTGCCAATGGGGTACTCGTTCAATCTCGATGGCACGAACATCTACATGACGCTGGCGGCGCTTTTCATCGCGCAGGCCTATGACATCCATCTGGGTCTCGGCCAGCAGGTTCTGCTGCTTGGCATGGCGATGCTCTCGTCCAAGGGGGCGGCAGGGGTCACGGGTGCGGGGTTCATCACGCTCGCGGCAACGCTCTCGATCGTGCCTTCCATTCCCGTGGCCGGGATCGGGTTGATTCTCGGTGTCGACCGTTTCATGAGCGAGTGCCGCAGCCTCACCAACTTCATCGGGAACGCTGTTGCGACAGTTGTCGTGGCGCGATGGGAGGGCGTGGTGGACGATGCCAAATTGGCGGAGGCGCTCAAACCCGGCGGAGGGTCGGCGAACGCTTCCCCCGCGCTGACCGACTGACCGGAACTGTCCTCGTGATGCTAGGCATTAGCTTTAACAGACGCTGTCTGTCGGCCCTGCTTTGTCTCACGTCGGCGCTTTGCGCGCAGCCTGTCTTGGCGCAGTCTCAGCCGCAGGGGCCCATGATAGCCCGCGTGAGGTTATTGCATCCTGATAGCGCCAATGCGGGCAGTTCGGGGCCCGATTTGCCCGTAAGTCCGCAGGTAAAGGCGCCGGCTGGCGCACAGGTTGCGAAGCGGATTCAGACATCCTCGCCGAACGCTTCCGTGCAGGCGTCCTCTGTCGGTTATAACCCGGCACCTGACCCTTTCCAGACCCGGGCACCGGCCGAGCCTGCTGTGACCACCTATCCTGCTCCCGCAGCGGGCGATGGGCTGACGACCTCGGGCTACAACCTGTCGCGCTGGGCTGAGGACTGGAGCCGGATGCGCTATGCGAAAAACCGGCGTGACTGGCTGGACCGTCTGAAATTCCTGCCCCTTAACCCTGCCCAGACAATCTACCTGACCCTGTCGGGGGAAATGCGCCTTCGGCTCAACCAGACCAGCAACCCCAATCTGAAGAAGGGTCCTCTGCAGAGACAGGATGTTATGCGCCTCGTGGGGGGCGCCGATCTGCATGTCACGCGTTATTTCCGCGCGTTTGGCGAGCTGGCGCATGGCGGAATATCCGGGCCCAATATCGGCGTGCCGGCTGCCAGCATGCGTAACAAGCTTCTGCTGCAGCAGTATTTCGCCGAGGCGAATGTGCCTCTGTCCCGTGTTCATCTGGGGGCACGCTATGGCCGGCAGGAATTTACCGATGGCGCCAATTTGATGACCTCGCAGCGCGATAACAACACGCTGCGTTTCGTCCTCAACGGTACGCGGTTCTGGGTGCGTGGCAAGATCATACGCGGCGACTTTTTTGATTTCCGCTACACAAGTCTCGGCCGGGGCGGTGCGCGAGACGATGTGATCGATCGCGGCATACGCTTCTCAGGGGGGACCGGAGGGCTTGTCATCCCCCATGATTTCCTGGGGAAATCGAAGCTCTATCTCGATCCGTTTGTCTGGCGTCTGCGCAACCGGCGCGCTGTCTGGGGGGGCGCCCCCGCACGTGAGGACCGGATGTATTATGGCATGAGGCTCTGGGGAGATGTCCAGCGTCTGACCATCGACTGGGTGGGGAATTATCAGGGGGGCCATTATGATGGCCGCATAATTGCAGCCTGGCAGTTCTTTCTGGCGCAGACATGGCGTCTTGGGGCGAAGCCTACCGCGCCAAGAATCGGCTTTCATGTCGATTATGCAAGTGGCGGAGGGGCCTATGGCAAAGGCACATTGCGCAGTGCGCTCGCACCTTTTGGTAACAATATCTATTACAGCTACCAGCTCTTCCTGACGCCCACCAATCTGGTGGCGCTGGCGCCGAACGTCACGGTCTCACCCATAGAGAGCCTGCGTCTCACGCTTGAGCATCAGTTTGCCTGGAAAGCGAGCCTGAACGATGCCGTCTATCGGGCCAATGGCTCGGCTTTCGCAGGAACGCAGAACACGAAGGCCTATCGCGTGGCGCAGTCCACCCGCGCTCAGGCCGTCTGGACATGGACACCCCGTTTGAGCTTCACGGGGCGTTATGAGCATCTTCAGGCAGGGCCAGCCCTGACACGGGCGGGTTATACCAGCTCGGATTTCGTGGCTGGCTGGGCGAATTACCGCTTCTGACAGCCACGCGCCTTCGGGACGAGTCTCTCAAAGCGCGCCGGGGAGCGATCCTCCCCCGGCGCAGCAGCGTGTTCAGCGCAGGCCGAGGCGGGCCTGATAGGTCACGGGAAAGAGCGAGAGCGCCCGCAGCCACGGTGTCGTGTCGGCGTCATCGGCAAGCTGCACATTGTCCACGCCGCAACTGCGCAGGAACTGGGCCTGATCAGGGATCAGATGACCCTCTGCACGGATCTCGCCCGCAAAACCGAAATACTCGCGCAGGGCGCGCGCCTGCGTGAAACCGCGTCCGTCCCTGAAAATGGGAAAGGTGATGACAATCAGATCAAGATGATCGATGGCGGTCCCAAGCGTCTCGACGTCGAATTCCGGTGAGAGGCGGATGGCCCGCGTGGCTTCGGTCATCTCCGCCACCGGGATGATATCGAGCGTCTTGGGGGCTGGGTGGCGCGCAGGGGCCAGTTCAAACAGTTTCATAAGCCGCTTCCTTGAAGGGGGCGTCACCAAGACGGGTCAGAGTGTCGAGGAACTGCTCGCCTTTCTCCCGAACGCTGAGATAGCGATCGACGATACGTGCGATGGCATCCACCATGTCGTCTTCCGGCAGGGCCGCGCCCAGAATGTCGCCCGTGCGCGACTTGTCGTCATCGCGCCCGCCAAGGGTGATCTGGAAGAACTCCTCACCGCGTTTATCCACCCCGAGCAGGCCGATATGCCCGACATGGTGATGGCCGCAGGCATTGATACAGCCCGAGATGTTGATGCGCAGCTTGCCGATTTCTTCCTGCAGGGCATTATCGGCGAAACGGGCACTGAGTTTCTGTGCGATTGGTATCGAGCGCGCGTTGGCTAATGCGCAGTAATCGAGGCCGGGGCAGGCCACGATATCGCCAATCAGTTCGTTATTGGCATCGCCCAGACCGATCTCGCAGAGCGCCTGCCACAGGGAGAGCAGCCGATCCTGCGCCACATGGGCCAGCACGACATTCTGCAGATGGGTGATGCGGAGTTCACCGAAAGAGAACTGGTCTGCGAGGTCAGCCAGACGGTCCATCTGGTCCGAGGTTGCGTCGCCCGGAATACCGCCAGCCGGCTTGATGGAAACTGTCACGGCAATCCGCCCGGGGGCGAAATGGGGCATGGTATTGCTGCGTACCCATCGATCGAAATCCGGGTGATTGGCGCGATCCTGCCTGAGTGTTTCTTCTCCGCCTGGTGCGACCGTCAGATTGGGGGCTGCGAAGCGCGCCCGTATGGCCGCCACAATTTCCGGGGCAAGGCGATAATGGGTGGGATCCATGCGGGCCAGTTCCTGCCTGACGGCATCGCGATAGCCATCCACACCCAGCGCCTGCACGAGTATCTTGATACGGGCCTTGTAGATGTTATCGCGCCGGCCATAGGCGTTATAGACGCGCAAAATGGCTTCGAGGGTCATCAACAGATCCGCTTCGGGCACGGCATCGAACAGTTCATGGCCAACCAGCGGGGTGCGCCCCAGACCACCACCGACGAAGATGCGAAAGAGGGGGCCATTCTCGCCGGGGCGTGCCAGTATGCCGATATCGTGGAAGCGTGCCGCGACCCGGTCCTGAGGGCTTCCGGAAATGGCGATCTTGAACTTGCGCGGAAGGAACGTGAATTCGGGATGCAGCGTGGACCACTGGCGCAGGATCTCTGCATGGACGCGTGGATCCATCAGTTCGTCGGCGGCAGCGCCGGCAAACTGGTCGCAGGTGACGTTGCGTATGCAGTTGCCGCTGGTCTGAATGGCATGCATGTCGACATCGGCAAGCTGACGCAGGATCTCCGGCGTGTTCTCCAGCTTGATCCAGTTGAACTGGATGTTCTGTCGCGTGGTGAAGTGGCCATAATCGCGGTCGTAATGACGGCCGATATGGGCCAGCTTGCGCATCTGGCGGGAGTCCAGCACGCCATAGGGGATGGCGACACGCAGCATATAGGCATGAAGCTGAAGATAGAGCCCGTTCATGAGACGAAGCGGCTTGAACTCATCCTCGCTCAGCTCACCACTCAGGCGTCGTTGCACCTGCCCTTCGAATTCCGCGATGCGGGAGGCGAGAAACTCACGATCAGCCGTTTGATACTGATAAAGACCGACAGGGGCGTTCATGCGTCCAACTCCGTGGCAAACTGGGGGTGAACCGTGGGGCCAAAGGCCCGGATACGCTCGCGCACGCTCACTGGCTCAGCGACCTTCGCCGGGCGCACGACAACTTCGTAAACACCGACGACACCATCGTTCTGTGCCGATTGTATGGCGTTTTCGAGCGCCGATTCGTAGTTCTCGGGGGCAAGAATGGCGGCATGGGCAATGGAACGCTGCCAGGCGCCGCTGGCATCACGCCATACGATGTGGCCATCCAGCAATCTGTTGGCTGTCAGCACCAGAGCTTCTCCGGCGCCTATGCGTATCGCCCGTTTCATCCACCATTCCGCCTTGCTTGAACTGAGACTGGCGTGGTTTATAAACTATCCACGCTGATCGTGTAATTATATCTCAGAGAACCACTTCGGGGGCAAGGCATCAAACCGTGACCCGGCCGTGGAAATCTGCTCTGCCCCCTTGCAGCCACGTGAAATTGCCGCATACGGGTTCACACAAACATTCCAGGAGCCAGAACGATGCCGGATCGTGCCCCTCTGTCCAAAGAAATCTTCCGCGATGCGATGGCGCGACTGGCCAGTGCCGTGACCATCATCACCACGGATGGCGAGAATGGTCGTCACGGCTTCACGGCCTCTGCGGTATGCAGCGTGTCCGATGACCCGGCGACGCTGCTCGTATGCGTCAATCGTTCGGCGTCGACCCATGCGCATCTGGTGCGTCACAACATGCTGGCCATCAATATCCTGGCTCACGAGCAGGAAGCGCTCTCAACCCTGTTCGGTAGCTCGCGCTATGACATGGAGACCCGCTTCGCCAGTGGTGCGTGGCGCAAAGGCAAGCTCGGCATGCCACTTCTTGAAGGGGCGCTGGTCACACTGGAATGTCGCATCAGCCTGACACAGGAAATCGGTACGCATAGCGTTTTCTTCGTCGAGCCCCTCTGCGCCGAGTTTGCACGCGAAGAGGCCTCAGGTCTCGTATGGTTCGACCGCGCCTACCGCAAGGCCTGATCGAGAGTATTCGGTTCGTCTGTGGGCCCTGTTCTGGCCCACCATACGATCTGGCGGTCAGATATGATCGAGGAACGTCTCGATCGTCCCGGTTTGGCCTGCGCGCTGGATCAGGCCTCGGCCAGTCGTCAGGGCGCGTCGCCTGGCCTCGACCTGGCTTTGACGGTCCGGCGCTGAGTCATAATCATCGATCTGGGCGAAGCCTATGGTGCGCCGGATCATCTCAAGACCGGCAAAACCAGCCGCATCATGCTTGACCTGCTGGAAGAACCGCGCATATTCAGCACTTGCAGGCTGGTTCCCTGTCAATGCGCCAAGATCACCTTTCGCTCCCGGTGCCTTCCATGCCTCCAGATAGGCGCGTTTGAATCCGGACCACAGCAGGGTGATCTCGTCGCGCATCCACTCATCATGCTCGGGTTGCGCGTAGGCATTCATCACCAGATTCGCGATGAACATCCCGATATCGAAGCCAATCGGGCCATAGAGTGAAAACTCGCCATCGATCACACGGACATCGTCGCCATTGATCATGACGGACCCGGTATGCAGATCACCATGAAGCAAGGCTTGCCCCGTCGAAAGGAAGCGCTCCTGCAGGCGTTCGACCGCTGCATGCAGGCTGGCGTCGCTTTGAATCGAGGCCACAACGTCGTCTAGCTCCGGGCTGAGCCAGCGATTGCGTGCGCAGTCATTCTGGTAGGGGTCTGTCAGCACCAGATCGACCGTGATGCGCGTGAGGGCCAGATTGCGGGAGAACACATCACGCAAGGCGTGCACGTCCTCGAAGGGCAGTGCGCGCCATGACGTGGCAAAGCCGGTACGACCGACAAACTCGCCAATACGGGCGGCAAAACCGGCCGGTGCGGTACCGGCAACCAGGGCGGTGCGCAGGACGTGATGCGTCGCGAGGTTTTCCATCACAATCAGGAAAAGCCCTTCATCGAGATGATAGAGCGCCGGTATCTGATGACCCACCGCACCCGTGACGCTCTGCATCCAGCGCGCCTCGAAGAGATTTCGCTCAAGTGGCATGGCCCAGGCGGGATCGACGCGCACATAGGGCAGGGACTGCTTGCAGCACATGCTGCCAGCCGGCCCTGATACGATGAATACCGTGTTGAGATTACCGTCACTGACCTCGCGGGCAGTCCAGCTTGCGGCCTCACCACCAAGGCGGGCGGCAAGGGCAGGGTGTGTCGCGAGATAATCGATAAGACTTGACGCTGTGAGGGGGCGATAGGTGCTCATTGGGCAAGGCGCTCCAGCATGGCGCGGGTTGTCGGCAATACCTGCGGGCTGATCAGATCAATGCGATCCAGGGAATGACATTCAAGCTGGTCGTATTCGTCATTGGCCTTTTTCTGCCAGGCCTCGCGAATGGCCTCGAAGGGGAGATCGGTATCAATGCGAAAGCCGAGATCGACGATATGGGTGGTGTCATGTTCGCAGGCCAGTAACGGACCGGACAGAGTGACCGCGTCGGTCAGGCCGATTTCTTCCTCAAGCTCGGCGAGGAGCTGGGCGCGAAGGTCGATCGGATCCTTTTCGCTGCGGGCCTCGACGCTGCCGGCGGGCACACCTTGCCAGAAGCCGGGCAGATAAAGCGAGTTCGGGTTACGTCGACCCAGAACGATGCCGTCGCGGCAGACAAGGAGCCCGGTGACGGCGAGCGATCTCAGCTGGAGCCTCACGGCCAGTTCTGGCGCGCGCATCTGGGCCAGAACCCAGCGATATTCGCACCAGAACCCGTCCAACCGGTCGTGCTGCAGCTGCGAGAGGCAAAATACGCGGCCATTGTAGAGCCTGGGGTGTTTCTTCAACGCCTCTTGCCACACTGTCTCGATGCCCATCTCAAGCTCGGGATCGACCAGAGTCGGGGCCTCGTGGCAGGTTACCTGAATGTCCGGTAAGAGCGCGGTGACGCTCCACGGAGCGTCTACCGGGTGTCTGGCGCTGGTCATGAGGGTGTTCCGTGTTCTTCGAGCAGATGTTCGAGGGCTTCGAGCAGCGGTTCGTCCAGAGGGGCTGCGCAGGACGCTATGTTGGCTTCGAGTTGCGCCGTTGATGTGGCGCCTGCAATCACGCTGCCGATCTGTGGCTTGTGCAGCAGCCAGCCGAAAGCGAGATCGGCCATCGAACGTTCATGACGTGCTGCCAGCTCTGCCAGTGCCTCGATAAGGGACCATGTGGCGGGATCACGATAGCGCTCCTGTAGATAGGTCCAGGCTGCCAGACGTGATCCTTCAGGTGGTGGTGCATCCCTGCGATATTTTCCGGTCAGCATGCCCGAAGCCAGGGGAAAGTAGGGGAGCAGGCCCAGACCGAAATGCGTCAGGGCAGGGAGGAGCTCTTTCCCGGCCGATCTGGCCAGAAGCGACAGCTCGTCCTGACAGCTGATGATACCGGTCAGATTATCCCGCCTTGCGATATGACAGGCATCGGCTACCTGCCACGCCGGTAGGTTGGAAAGGCCAGCATCGCGTATCTTGCCCGCCGTCACGAGGCTGTCGAGTGTGTGAAGCGTCTCTTCAAGTGGGGTGCGTGGATCAGGACAATGAAGTTGATAAAGGTCGATCCAGTCGGTCCCAAGGCGTCTCAGGCTGGCTTCCACCGCCTCAAGAATATAGCGCCGCGATGCCCCGGAGTGCTGGGCAGACGGATCATCGCCCGAACACATTTTCATGCCGAATTTTGTGGCGATGATGGCTTGGGAACGCTTGCCGGTCAGGGCCTTGCCCAGAGCCTCTTCGGACGCGCCTGCATAGGCATCGCGACGGCCATAGACATCGGCCACATCAAATAGCGTCACACCCTGATCGAGCGCCGCGTGAACCAGCGTGGTTGACTGTTTCTGGTCTATGCGTCCGCCAAGATTGTTGCAGCCAAGGCCAAGGGCGGAAACCACGAGGCCCGATCGGCCGAGACTGCGATAGCGCATATGAGACTCCTGCGGCTTGATCCGGCGGCAGCATAATCCGTTCGACAGGCCCGGTCACTGCGATCCGTACGGACGTGTACTGCATGAGTGAGGTCCATCATACGCTGCCCCGGAGTGGCTCGCGGTAGTGGCAGGATCGAGGCGTGTGATGCGAGGCCGCAGTACGGAACTGACTCAAGGCAGTCCCTTCAGGCCGATAGATGCCCGAAGGGAGAGTAGTTTCCGTACTCAGACTGGCGCGATTCCGAAACTCAGCTCCAGCTTGATGGAGGTGCTATGGAACATCGGTATACCCAGCCATATCTCACCTTTCTGGCATTCTGGGCGCAGATAATAGAAATGACGTTTGTCGCCGTCGTCTTCCTGCAGAATGGGCAGCCATGCTTCATCGTTGGAGCCATTCGAGCGCCGGACGTTCATCAGCAGTTGCTCGTGACTGTGTTCGAAGGGTCTGGTGAGGCTGATCCGGAATACCTCTGCCCTGTCGTCCTGCAGGGCAGATAGAAAGAGGACCGCCCAGGCTTCGCTCCACCCATGTTCACCCGGGTGACCGTATTGAGGCACGGCATCAAGATGAAGTGTCGTCGTGGCACCGTCCTCGGCGAGCATGGCCTCTATGCGGGTTTCACGCTCCACGCGGGGGGCAATCCGGACCCACGCGGCACCTCTGTCGTGCGCGGTCAGGGGGAGTCCTGAGAAGATATCGGCGCCTTTGATGATGCGATCTGTTTCATGGGTGATTGTCTGGGAGCCCATCCATTGCACCCTTCCCCAGCGCGCATCACTGCGCCAGGCGCGTGTCAACGGTGTATAGGTCTCCAGGGCTCGCAGCGCCGCGTTGTAATGAGCTGTGAAAGCGCGGTTCAGAATGCGGTTGTGTTGCTGTCCTGAAACTTTCTCCCTCGCCAGATCAGCAAGCAGATCGCGGCTCCATCCGTTGGACAGGGCAGCGGTAGGTATCGAGTCAGGATTTCTGCTGAACCACTTGACCTGACACATATGGGCGGGGAGTTTCTGCGTAAATTCGAGCAGGTCCGGGAAGGTTAATTCCCTGATTGGCTCCCACAACATATGGCAGATATTCGTGAATTCCCCCTTGGCAAAGCGACGGAAGAACGTGACGGGCAGGAATTCCTCCAGCGCCAGCGTTTTCTGTGTCGGGTTTGCGAAATAGCCATCACAACGCCTGAGAACCGAGATGCGCTGATAAAGAGCGTCCCATTCCTCGCGATCTGCGAACAACCCTTCAATCTGGTTGATCGAAATGAGGGAGATGTCGGCCTCGTCAATCAGGTAACGCCTGAAGGGCTCAGCTTCCTGTAGATTATCCCAAACCCAGGCTTCGCCTCTGGGGATATCTTCAAGAGGGACATCGATGAGATAATGTCGTGTCATACCAACGGGTGCGAGCGCACCTGTGGCAACATGCTGTACGGCCTTGGCTGCCTCGAAAGGACGTATGAAGAGCCCATTCGAGGCACAGGTGCAGAAATACTCGAACCCGCTGAAGATATGGAGCGCTTCACCATATGATTCCATATGTCCAAGCAGGAGGGTACCACCCCATTTTTTGCGTTCGACGCGACCATTGAAAACATGGATGCGATTATGAGACAGCAAAGGGTGCGGAGGGATTGTGCGCCCGGACGGGAAATTGACAACGAGGAAGCAGTTCTCGTCTGTAAAATTCAGGAAGTTCTGGAGGTAAACGGGGAGGAACTCATCCTCCTCGTTGTAGTTGGCTGCAAAAACCACCTTTGGCGCAGCGGCCAAGGGAGGCTGGGCTGCTGAGAGATATCGATGTTCGCCATCCAGTTCCTGGCCGAACACGCGCACGCTCTTCAAGTGCAGATAGTCCCAGTTGTCCAGCCTCACCCTTACGAAACGGGCATAAACCGTCGCATCGAGACTGACCTCAAAGCCTTCTTCTGCACTGCTTCCGAAGAGCCTGTGATCAGTTTTGGAAAAGACTTCGTCCCATGCTTTTCCGTCCATCGAAACAAGGATGGTGAACATGCGGTTACGGACAGGCCAGTAATCCGTGTTGATCAGCAGGATCCTGTCAATCGAGCAGGGCCGCTCTAGATCGACCTGCCACCAGGGGAACCATTCGGCAGCCGTGTGGAAGCTCGAATTTTCGTCGTCCCGTGAGACGCCCTCGCTGGCAATCTGCTCAAGGGGCAACACGAAATCCGGGTGTTTCGAGCTTTGCGTCGCTGGTCTGCCAAGCGCGAGATCGATCATATTATTCATTGTTGTGTCTCTCAGCTCAGCTTTTCGCGACCTGTTTTGAAGTCGGGTCCCACTGCGAGGGACACTTCTGCCGTTGCATTGCAGAATACTGGCAGGCCAATCCAGACCTGCAGCCCGTCTCCGCGTGCCTCGCGGACGAAATAATGCCGCTCGAGTTCGTGATCGCGTTCCAATCGGTCAGCGTAGTCAACCGTGTACCCGAATTCGTCGTAAAACACGGTACGGGACAGGACGTCGTGCGGTACGCAGCGGTCCTTGCGTACCGTCATGCGAAACACTGAGCCACCCTGCATTCCGGAAAGGTAGAGATAGCCCTGGAGGTGAACACCAGAAACAGGGCTTCCATCTTTCGAGACGGCACTGCAGGACATGCGCAGTGTTGTGTCTCCCTCCTTGTTCTCATGCATCGACACGGAGAGTGAGACGAGCTGACCCGTGGCTTCCATGAACAGGATCGCGGGTGAGACGCGCGAACTCTGCAATCCCGGAATCTCGGGAAAGATCTGCTGACGCTCGCAGGCAATATCACGCATCGACCAGTGAAACCCGCTCTTGCCTTGAGCATCCGTGTTCCACCATTTATCGGTAATCGGACCGAAATGTTCCGACTTTGTTATCCTGTTCAGGAGCGTCGTGATAAGTGTTGTTTCCTGGAAACGCGCCAGGGTGGTGTGTTCATCATGCGTCCTTGAGACGAGGGCACGCCCCCAGTCTGTGGTAACTGCCACCGTCGACTGCGCGATTGGCGCACGATCGAACCATTTCATGGCGCATAGATGAGACGGCAGATGAGGTGCGACATCTATCAGGTCCTCAACAGTGGTCTGGCGGGTTCCGGACCAGAGTACCCTGCAGATATGCGTGTATTCGCCGCTACCAAACCTGTTGAAGATCGAGGTCGGGAGGAGTTCTTCAAGTGCCATGAAGTTTTCGAAAGAGATGAATGACTCAAGACCGGTAATGAGGTTGCGTCTCTCCTGAATCTGTTCCCACTCTTCGCGCCTGGCGAACAGGCCTTCAATCTGCGTCACCGATATACGGTCAAGTTCGAGCCTGTTTTTGAGGTATTGACCCAGCCCCTCGCTGTTTCTGAGATGATGCCACATCCAGGTGCCATGATAGGTGGGATTAACCGGGTCCACATCCTGGTCAAGCTCATAGGCTCGTTCGCATGCAACCGGAACATGGGAGGCAAGGGGCAGCTGCATGATGGCCGCAGCGACATCGAATGGTCTGACGAGCAGGCTGTTTGAAGCCATTGTCGCAAAGTAGCGAAATTCAGGAAATACCGATCTGGCCTCTTCGTATGCCTCGATGTGCCCTATGAGGAGCGTGTGCCCCCATTTCTCTCTCTGGGTTTGGCCATTGAAGATATGTATGCGGGGGCTGCGTGTGCACGCGTCCCTGGGGATTTGACGGTCACGCGGGAAATTCAGGGCTAGACACACATTCTCAGGCGTATAGGCGAGAAAATTGTCGATATACCGGCTTAGAAAAGCATCTGACTCATTGAAAAGGGTCGAAAACACGACCACGGAATCAGCGGCTTGCCGTTGATAGAGGGCGATGGCTGCGCCGACAGGGCGCTCATGACCGTTCGGCTCGCATGTAGAGAAGGCAAGCGTGTCGAAAGCCAGTTGCCCGTAGCTGTCCGCTCGCACACGAATATATCGCGTAGCGAAAATCCGGTTGAAGGTCGCCTGGAAATCATGCGCGTTGTGGGGTTCGTGCAGAGCCTGGGTCCACACGGGTAACCACTGCTCTCCGTCATCGGAAATCAGGATCGTGAACAGGGGAGGCTGGCGCTCATCGCCCTGCAATCCGCTCAGGGAAAAACCATCAAGACACGTTTGCTCAGCCAGGTCGATCTGCCACCACGGGAACCACTGCCGGCCTGACCTGAAGCCGCCGGCCGCGCGCGGAGAGCCATGCGAGCTTGCCGTGATAGTGGCGACACCGGATATTCCGTTCATAAAGCAGGACCCTCTTCCCCTGATGAGCACACGAACGCGCCAAACCCTTCTGAAGGTGAAGGGAAAGTGTTTCTATGTGCCGAGGATTAAAGCACTGGGCCCGCTTATCACGCAAGTTCAGGAACATTACTTATGATGAAACACCTTCACGTGATGTGAACATGGTTAGAAATATAAATGTGCTTTCCTGTTCTGTCATAACTGAATGGGGAGGCGGGTAAGTCTCACACTGTATTTTCGATTGCGTCTCCACGGCTAGTTATATTTGGTCCCGTGGAGCTTTTCCTCTTCGGCCGCGAGGGCTCATGGTGGGATGATGGCCGGATTTGCGCAGGACGGGAATCAGGGTGACGAAACCACCTTGATCTGTATCTCGACGTTGACCGCTCCATTGATGGCCGCATTGACCGAGTTCGGAAGGATCGCAACGGCTACGCAGTCTCCTTCCGTAACTGTGGCCGGAACCGTCTTGATCGCGTTCGCCTGCGTCATGACTGAGTCGAGACCGTCACCAGTGAGAGTCATATCGAGAAGTCTGGTCGTGTCGGGGCCTAATACAAGACTCGGGTTGGGGGCATTTCCTCCTCCGCTCCGATCGTTCCACATGAACTTGTTAGCCGAGTGGTGAGGAAAAGCGCGCTCACAACTGCCATGCTGGTAGATGGCAACAATATCGCGCACGCTCCATTCACCTTGCCCGTGGGGGATATTGGCAAATTCGGGAGGCGCCGTAGCTGAAACATTGCCATAAAGGCTGATCAGCTTGCCGGGATATATTGGGCCTTTGGCCGATACCGGTAGCACCGTGTAGGCATTGAGCACTGGGCCGTGGGCCGTGCTGGGTGAAACGATGAATTCTGAGTCGAGACCTGTATAGGTCTGGTCAGGCCAGCGTGGGGCGCCGGTGTCATAGAGGAGCTGCAGATCGCTGCTCATCGTATAGGGCTCGTTGGCGAAGTCGGTGCCGTCAAAGCTCACAAAGATGCATCCCCCAGGCTTGATATGCATGGGCAGCCTTTCTGGCAGAACCAGTGCTACAGGAAAGGTTTGCTTGCCTGGGCGCGCCTGTTTGACGATCAGTCCTGCCAGACCCTGGCTCGGAAACCGGGCGTAGATCTCGGCATAGCTTCCGATCGTCTGGCCTGAAACCGGACAGTTCCCTTGCGTCGTATAGGCGATGCCAAACAGGGTTTCGGAATTGACGGCACCATGCAAACTGGGGTTCGCTGTGCTTGTTGTCGAAAGAGTACCGACAATCCCCCTGAAGTTAACGTCTTGCGGTAGACTGTCTGGTAATCTGAACGCGTAGAGATTCTTTACCTGAAACGATGTTGTTCTTTTCGTTAGTTCGGCCTTCATCGGGAGCCGCAGAAGACCTGAAGCGTTCAGCGAGGTGTCAGGAGAGGCATGGGCGCTCGGACCCGTGCAGAAACTCATGGCGGCGAGGGCCCATAAAAGGCTTCTCCTGAGGGTTCGGTAAGATCTGGATAGCGTGATGTCACCTTCGTGTACGATAGTCATGAGGTATATGTCCGGGCTCCATGGTATTTGTTCGTTAATAGTCAAATATTTTACTGGTGGAGACAAGCACGTTGGACGACCGGATAGAACATGTGGAGACGAAAGATCGAAATTTGTGCCGGGGTCGCTCGCGGATTTGCGATATTGACTTACCTGGTCGCCGGTCGTTTATTGGTGGTCTGACCTTTTTTCTTGCTGGCAGGAGTCTGGCAAAGGCTGTAGCGGCGCAGCGCTTTCCGCCAGATCACATGATCGCTTCGGACCCATTCCGACCCATCAGTCATTTCGTGGCGCCGCGAGGCTGGATGAATGATCCATGTGGCCCGATATGGTCAGACGGCGTGTATCACCTGTTCTATCAATGGAATCCCGAGGCCGCGATCTGGGACAACATGCATTGGGGGCATGCAACCAGCGTCGATCTGGTCAACTGGGTCTATCAACCGGTCGCGCTTTCTCCCCAGCGAGAGGGTCCCGACAGGGACGGCGTTTTCACTGGCGATGTCGTTGTCGATCAGGACCGGGCGGTTGCGATCTACACAGGCTTTCGTTTTGATCGTGCCCAACCCCAGCTTCAATGCGTGGCCTCGTCCGATCTGAGCATGGTTCATTGGCGGCAGCGCACAAAACCGCTCCTGGCGAATGGTCCCGACCATCTCAAGATCGGCGGATTTCGTGATCCCAAGCTATGGAAGGAAGGTGAGACCTGGGTCATGCTGGTAGGCAGCAAGATCGAGGGTCTCGGCGGGGTCATCTTCAGATACGAGAGCGCGGACCTGGAAACATGGTCATTCAAACGTATCTTTTACGGGCCGTCCGATCTGCGGGGAGGGGATGATGTCCTTGAGTGCCCTGATTTTTTTGACCTCGGTACCTGCCACGCTCTGGTGTTCTCCATCAATTCCGTCGTGCATGTCATCACCGGTCGATACGCGAAGGGGCAGTTCATACCAGCGCGTCAGGATGTGCTCGGTTATGGCGGATTCTACGCCGCGAGAAGCTTTCTCGACGCGAAGGGGCGTCGTACCGTGTGGGGATGGCTTCCTGAGAAACCCTGGCAGGCGGGGGAAGCCGCCGCACGTGGATGGAGTGGTGTGATGTCCTACCCGCGCGTCCTGACCGCAGACCAAGAGGGGAAGGTCTCTTCCAGCCTTCATCCTGCTATGGAAACGTTGCTCGGTGAGGAAATTCTCAATGGCACCCTGAGTGATGGGATGAACGTCGACGGCCCGCAGGTCAGGATACGTGTCCAATTCGCTGCGATGACCCCAGGCAGTATCGTCTTTGCGCATACTGATCGCTATCTGCATCTGGATTTCGATCCGACCACACCGCATGGCGAATTTTCCTGCAATGAGGATCATGCTCCTCTACCGAAAATGCCGAGTGCCTCCCTTGATATCTATGTCGATGGCAGCGTTATCGAGATATTTACCTCAAGTGGTACCACGCTCAATGCCAGGGCTTACGGCAATCCCAGCCGGCCCTTCACCTTATCGGGAACAGGGTGCTTTGCGGGGGCTAAATGCGTGATTCATGCTTTGCTCCCGGCCACATTCCGGTTCGCCGAGTGATCGAGGCAGCGGCCTGGGTTACACGTTTCACGGTAGCGCGAGTTTGACCGATACCGGACAGTGATCTGAAAGAAGGTGCTGCGTGTCGCCGGCATAAGTCATGACACGCAGGCTGTCGGGAACGAGCCAGGGGCGCGCTGGCCCACCGACCAGGATATGATCGATGAAGTAAGAGCCCCCCTCGCAGGGGCTTGCCCGGCCCGCAGTGGTGAGGGTTGGATCATGCGCGTCGACCATATGCCGGAAATATGGATCAGTGAGCGTCATGCGCCGGTTGAAATCTCCCAGAACGATGTACGGTTCGTTCTCATCCTCGCGCTCTTCTATCCAGTTAGCCACGAGCTGGATCTGTTCGCGCAGGATCGGGCATGCATGGTCGTGCTCGACCCAGTTGCGATCCCAGCATCCTGATTTGAGATGCACGACCAGCAAACGCAGCTTTGCCCGACCATTGGAGACAATGGCATCCATGGCGGGACGAAGTGCATGCCCACCATGCGCCGATGAACGATCAAACGCCTCCAGGCTTGCGGTACTCTCGACATGCCAGGGTGCGCGCAGGACAAGCCCGAGGTTTTGGGCAATTGGCGCATGGGTCAGGGTGATTGAATAGGCAGAGGAAGGGAAAAGTTTTTTTGCGGCTGTCTCGTCACTGACTTCCTGAATCGCCACAATATCGGCGTCCAGGCGGGTGGCGTACTCACTCAGGGCTCGCCAGTCATCGGTGCTTCGACGAGGTACATCGTCGGGAAGGAGAGGACTGGTCGCTGGGAGCAGGGTCAACCAGTCAAGATTCCAGGTGGCGAGTTTGACCGATGTACCGGGTGCCGCACTGGCTGTCTGGATGAAGGCCCAGACAACCAGAAAGACAAGTCGTAAGCGATCAGACCTTGACGCCAAGATCGCCCAGAACGTCACGAACGGTCCGCTCCTGACGGGTCTGCTCGTCAATCACGACAACCTGCCCCGACCCGATATCGTAGAACCAGCCCTGCAGAGCGATCTCACCCATAGCAAGGGCACCCACCACGGCCGGGTGGGTACGCAGATGGGCGAGCTGAAGCAGAACGTTCTGCTGCGCCAGCTCCTTGACCGTCTCCGGGCCGGCGTCTTCGGCCTTGAGGGGGCCAAGCGCGGCGCGGGCCGCCTCGGCGTTACGCAGCCAGCGCTGCACCGTCGGCATGGCATCGAATTTCGGGTTGTTCAGGTCGCACAGGGCGCCCATCGCACCGCAATTGGAGTGACCGCACACAACGATGTGCTTCACCTTGAGGACGAGCACTGCGTACTCGATAGCCGACGAGACGGCACCGAGCATTTCGCCATGCGGAGGAACGATATTGCCGACATTGCGCACAATGAAGAGATCGCCCGGCGATGTCTGGGTGATCATGCTCGGATTGATGCGGCTGTCGGAGCAGGTGATGAACAGGGTGGAAGGCGACTGGCCATCGGCAAGGCTTTCAAAGAGCTCGCGGTGCTCTTCATAAACCTCGTCGTCGAAATGCTGTACGCCCTTGAGAAGGGCAATCAGGCTGTTTTCGATTTCACTTTTCATCGTGACCTCATCTGAAAAAGGGGTGTGGCTTGCTGTGAGTTTTGCGCCACACCTGGAACTCAGATGACTCGGATGCCGTGGTTTTGATTAGGTGTCCATGCCTGAACGGCATGGTTCACCCTTTGTCATGAACGCTCAGGCTGAAAGCGTTTTTCTGAGTGAATCGAACACGGCCTCACTGTTGGGCAGCGGACCACCAGCCTGCGCCATATCCGGTCGACCGCCGCCGCCCTTGCCGCCCATCTCGGCTGACGCCAGACGGACCAGATCAACCGCATTGAAACGGTCATTCAGGTCTTTCGTGACAGCGACGACAACACTGCCTTTGCCCTCAGCCGTGGAGATGAGGGCGACAACACCGCTCCCGATCTGCTTGGTGATGGCCTCGGCCATGTTCTTGAGCTCACGTGGTGCCACGTCACCCAGATCACGCGGCACAAAGGTCACGCCATTGATGGACTCGCTGGCCGAATCGGCCTGACCCGTTGCCAGACGCTTCTGGAGCTCCGAAACCTGACGTTCCAGCGCCCGACGCTCCTCGACCAGCGCGGCGAGGCGATCCGGGGCCTCGGCAATTGTGGCCTTCAGAAGATCGGCCATACGGCGCAGACGCTCATCCGCCTCGATGGCCAGACGGTCTGCCGCAACACCGCAAACGGCCTCGATTCGGCGCACACCAGCCGAAACACCGCTTTCCGAAACGATGCGGAACGGCCCGATCTCGCCCGTGCGTCCGACATGGGTGCCACCACAAAGCTCGATGGAATAGGCTCCGCGCGTCTCATCACCCAGACCCATCGAGACCACGCGGACCTCATCGCCGTATTTCTCGCCGAATAGTGCCATGGCGCCTTCAGCGACCGCGGTTTCGGGGGTCATGATGCGCGTTTCGACAGCACTGTTTTCACGAATACGGGCATTTACCTCACGCTCGACGAGCGCCAGCTCTTCCGCCGTGATGGGGCGAGGCTGCGAGACGTCGAAGCGTAGGCGCTCCGGCGCATTCAGACTGCCTTTCTGGGCCACATGGTCGCCAAGCTGGCGGCGCAGCGCTTCGTGCAGCAGGTGAGTGGCGGAGTGATGACCACGCACAGCCTGTCGGCGGGTATGATCGATCTCTGCTGTGACCGATGTTCCCGGGCGCACGACGCCCTCGATCACACGGCCATAATGCACGAGCAGATCGCCATTGCGCTTCTGGGTGTCGGTTATCTCGATGCGCAAATTCTCGCCAACCAGCACGCCGTGATCGCCTACCTGGCCGCCACTCTCGCCGTAGAATGGGGTCTGGTTCAGCAGGATGGCGATCTCATCACCGGCCGACGCGCTTTCGCTCTCGATTCCGGCCTTGGCCACCAGTACGACCTCGGCATCGGCTTTTTCCGACGAGTAGCCGAGGAATTCCGAGGCGCCCAAGCGCTCGCGGGCATCGAACCAGATGGTTTCCGCAGCGGCATCGCCAGAGCCCACCCAAGCCGCACGGGCACGGGCGCGCTGCTCTGCCATGGCGGCCTCGAAACCGGCCACATCGACAGTGCGGCCCTGTTCGCGCAGCGCATCCTGCGTAAGGTCGAGCGGGAAGCCGAATGTATCGTAGAGCTTGAAGGCCACGTCACCGGGGAGGGCGCCGCCCTCGGCCACCCGAGCGGTTTCGTCCTCAAGCAGCGACATGCCGCGTTCCAGCAGGGCGGTGAAGCGCTCTTCCTCGCCCTTCATGGTTTCAGCAATCAGGGATTGATGCTGCACGAGTTCGGGATAGGCCGATCCCATCTGCCGGATCAGGGCAGGGAGCAAACGATAGAAAACCGGCTCGGTCGCGCCCAGACGCTGGAGATGGCGCATGGCGCGCCGCATGATGCGACGCAGCACATAGCCACGACCATCCTTGGACGGCATCACCCCATCGGCAATCAGGAAGGCTGTCGAGCGCAGATGATCGGCCACGACACGGTGGCTTGCGCGCAGCGACCCATCAGGATCGGTGCTGAGCGCGTTTGCCGTGGCTTCGACAAGGCTGCGCAGCACATCGGTGTCGTACACGTCGCGCTTGCCCTGCATCACGGCTGCAAAGCGCTCAAGCCCCATGCCGGTATCGATCGAAGGGCGGGGCAGCGGCGCGCGCGTTCCCGGAGGACCTTCGAGATACTGCATGAAAACGAGATTCCAGATCTCGACAAACCGGTCGCCGTCTTCCTCGGGCGAGCCCGGAGGGCCGCCCCAGACATCTGGGCCATGATCGAAGAAGATTTCCGAGCACGGACCGCAGGGACCCGTATCGCCCATGCGCCAGAAATTATCGGCCGTCGGGATACGGATGATCTTCTCTTCAGGAAGGCCCGCGATCTTGCGCCACAGGCCAGCCGCTTCTTCATCCTCGGCATAGACCGTCGCGAGCAGCTTTTCCTTGGGCAGACCGTAGCCCTTGGTCAGGAGGTTCCAGGCAAATTCGATCGCTTCGGCCTTGAAATAGTCACCGAAGGAGAAATTGCCGAGCATTTCGAAAAAGGTCAGATGGCGAGCCGTGTAGCCCACATTGTCCAGATCGTTATGCTTGCCGCCTGCGCGCACGACCTTCTGCGCCGTTGTTGCACGCGTATAGGGGCGTGTTTCCTGCCCGGTGAACACGTTCTTGAACGGCACCATGCCAGCATTGGTGAAGAGCAGCGTGGGATCGTTCTGCGGCACCAGCGAGGCCGAGGGAACGATCTTGTGGTCCTGGTCTCCGAAATACTTCAGAAACGCGCTGCGCAGCTCATTTGTGGTGGTGTTATGGATCGGTGTGGTCATGGCGCGAGCAGAAAATCCCGATTGCGGCGTGAAGATGGCATCTCCACTAGAGCAAAGAGACCGCAAAGGAAATGTTTTGCGCGTGTCGGCTCAGGATTCCAGATCGTGATCGGCAGGGTCGACATTCAGATCGACCGCCATCTGCGCCAGTTCCATGGGCGTTTCAGGAACCTTGGCCCGAAAGACAAGCTTGCGTGACAGGTTGAAATTGGCCATCAGCCCCATGAGGGACCCCGCCGCCAGAGGCAGGGCGACGTGCTGCGCACAGAACGGAATGGTGAAGCACAGCGCGTAGACCGTCCCGCGATTGAGCAGGAACCCAAAGCTGTTGGCTGCCAGAAAACGCAGCCATTGCAGTATGGGGTGGTCGCGATGGGCGACGCTGCGAAATGTCCAGAGCTGGTTGAGCAGCCAGTTGAGACTGGCCACCAGAAAATAGGACAGCAGTGTGGCGGCTGTCAGGCCGAGTGCGGGGCGAAGCAGGGTAACAATCAGGATGTCCCAGACAAGCCCCATTGCACCGATGATACCGAACCGCAAGAACTGTGCGATGAGTTGCCTCGGCGCGCGCGGATAGAAGATCCGTTTCTTGAGCACGTCGCGTATGCCTTTCCCACCATGAAATCGGGGTCAAGCTGGTAGGGCCATTGAGTGCCGGATGCAAGCGAAGGCGGGAGGGTCGCTTAAGCTTTTCATCTCTGAAAACACGTCAAGGTTTGCGCTCCACGCGGCACCCCGGATGCCTCGGCAGGCGCCGCTTTGAGATGCAGGCAGGAAGACCGGGGTGGTGCCGTCCCTCAACAGGGGCTCAGGTCGTATCCTGTCCTTGCCCTTTGCTCGTACGCTGCCAGTGATACCAGGCATTGGCAGCCAGCCCGACCAGTATGGCGTAAAGACCAGCACTGACCCATAGGCTACGTGTGAGGAACAGCGCCACGTAGGCGGTATCGATGGCAACCCAGAGCGGCCAGCACAGCATGATTCGCCGGGCGGTCCAGATCTGCGCGACGAGGCTCAACGCGCTCAGCGCGGCATCAGTGAATGGGGCCGGGTCATCCGTCCAGCGAGCCAGACCATAGCCCAGTGCCGCACTGGCGATCAGGCCAACAAGAATATCTCGTGCCAACGCCGTATGACGGTGTGTTTCCACACGCACGCCAGTCTGCTCGCGGGGGGCGTAAGACCATGCGTACCAGCCACGAAGCAGAAACGCGCAAAATACAAGCTGCAAGGCCGAATCTGCCCAAAGTCGTGCCTGGGCAAAGACGAGCAGATAGAGCAGAGCAGCGATCAGGGAAACTGGCCACCCTGACACCCGGCGTTGGCCGGTCAGCCAGATCCCCGCCACGGTGAAAAGCGCCGCAATGGCCTCGAGAGGAGACATCAGGCTCTCGCCGGAGGCGTGGCGACAAGCTGGCAAAGATCACGACCGGGTGGTGAAGCAAACCAGCTGAGATGACCGATCAGATAGGTCTCCCACGTCACTCGTGCGGTATCAGGAGCGCGCAGCAGCGTGTCGTAATACCAGACCTCCGAGCAGGCGAAGGCGACATGGGCAAGAGGGAGCATGGCGGCAATTTCCTCCCGATCACGCAGGCTTAGCCCCTCTTCCTGATCGTATCCGGCGAGGAAAGCGGCCGTGTGATCAGGTCTTGTGGTGTAGTCCACCGACTGATCCGTGTGCACAGTGTCACAATCGTTGCTTCGCAACACGGCGTGCGGGTTCATCCAGTCAACCATGCTGCGTTCTAGGGCTACGGCGATATCGAAAGCGCGGGTCGTGAGATCGGCCATCCCGAAATCGAACGGTGCCCTGACGATCATGCGGTCAGGCAGGCTCTGCCCTCCTGCCTCGCTGTCCCAGATGAGGTTAGACCCGTGCCAATCGCCATGCCCCCAATGCAAGGCCGCCGTCTTGAGAAACGGTCGGGCCTGCGTGAGGGCGGGCGTTAGTGCTGCAAAAAACGGGGACAATCCGCCTTGCCGGTCGAGCGCTTCGCTCAGCGCAGGTTGAGCCTTGATCCAGCCGCGAAAGGCTATCTCGGGATCAGCCTCTCCGAGGAAAGGGGTGAGGGCAGAAACCAGCGGGCGTGTCGAACGCGAGGATGCCTTGAAACTGCGCGCAGCGCGGTGAAACCGGGCGAGGGCGCTCCCTGCCTCAAAAGCCTCGTCGGGGCTGTGATAGGGCTCCCATGACATGGTGTCACGGTAGAGGTCCAGCCCGTTGAGGGCGGGAAAACACTCGTAGCACCATTCGCCGCTCACAAGGATTGTGCTGCGTGACCCTGCGCTTTCGCTCGTGCATTCGCGGGGGCACGCGACCGGCAAGCCATTCCGTGAGAGGTGAGAGATCAGACGATGCTCTTCTGCCAGCGCCCCCCTGTCACGAAGCCGATGATGGTGGCGCTTGAGGAACCATATCTGACCGTTCGGATCGCTGACGCGCGCGACCGCAGAAAAAGGCCGTGCGCTATGCCACGAAATCGGCGCTGTGCTTTCAAGTCCGAAAGCTGCGAGGACGTGCTTTGCCTCATCCGGGGTGATGAGCGGCCAGTCGCGCTGTGCCTCCTTACCCCAGAGGCCGAATTGCCCGATCTGTTCTGACGCGCCCGGCTCTGTCATCAGAACCCGGCGGTCGCAGTGGCCAGGGCCGAAAACCCTCCGCCGATATAATAATCCGGCGATGATCCTGCGATGGTCGTTCCATACCGCCCTGTCGTGTCACGGGCATTGAGTGTGGGGTCGGCAATCCCCGACAGGTAATGCTCATTGGTGATGTTGATGAAGTTGAGCCGCAGAGACGGTGCCTTAAGGCGGGAGAGATCCGAGAAACGATATCCGACCGTGAGATTGCCCGTCGTATGATCGCTTATGCGCTCGTCATTCATGAACGTCGCGTATTGGCGTCCCGTGTACTGAACCGCGGCAAAGCCGAAAACGTGCCCGTCATCATAGGTCAGACCGGCTGAAGCCTGGAGTCTCGGGCTGCGCACGGCTGTCTTGCCGGAAGTGGGCAGCAGGTCACCGCCGCTCGCGATATCGTTGTCGATCGTTGCATGGAGGTACTCGCCTGAGAGATATGGCGCAAAATGATGCCAGGGTTTCAATCCGAGTTCGATATCCACACCACGCGATGTCTGGCCACCGGCATTCATGGTGGACTGGATGGGCGTGTTGTTGACCAGCACCTGCGTCTGGATTTGCCTGTTCGTGAAGTTGTAGTTGAAGAAGGTTAGGCTCCCAGTCACGAGCGGTCCTGTGTAGCGATATCCGATCTCTTCCGATATCGAATATTCATTACGCAGATTATTCGTGCCAGTCGTGCTGATATCACCGGAACTGGCGTCATAAACATTGTAGAGCGCGGTGAAAGCTGGCGCACGGAAGTTGGTCGTGGCGTTCAGGAAGATCTGATGCTGGGGCGTGATCTGCAAGCGCAAACCCAGACGGGGGAGCGGCACTGCGCTATTGCTCGCGACACGATACTGAGGCCCGGGGACAGCATTGGTACCAACGCGGCTGACCATAACCTCCTTGAACCCGGCCTCGACAAGCAGGCGGTCAGACAGGAAATGCATCCTGTCACCCACATAAAGCGCATTGGCCATGCTGATGGTGTGTGTGTCGCCCGCAAGATAGATGCGCCCGTTGTTCAGTCGTACAAAATTGCCGGTACCGCTGCCCCAGATATTCGCCGAGGCGCCGTCCTCGCTCACAGGTGAAAAGGACTGGACCTCGTGATCATCGCCGTAATCGAACCAGTAGCCGGTATAGAGTTCGTTCCAGCCCTCTTTCCACACAAGCTCCGAGGTAAACCCTGAACGATAGCTGCGCTGGGTGTAGTTGGCGCGCACGATGGCCGACCCATCAGCAGAGCTGGGGAGGGTAAGCGTGTCAGTCAGAGCCTGCGTGCCGGTATAGAGCCCGCTCAGAGGCAGGGTCGATCCCCCCGGCACATTGCCATAGGCGCCCTGCGCATAGGGTGTGGCCTTCAGTGTGAGGTGATTGGTCAGCGCGAGCGAGACCGGCGCTCCCATGTAGAGCGTCCGTTCGGGCGCACGCCACAGGCGTTGATAATAGGGCCCAGCTTCCTGGTCCTGCGGATTATAGCGCGATGCCAGCGCATTGCCCGACGAGACTCCATATTCCCTGAACTGGTCCTTCGACACCTGCGGGTAATAACTGGTGATCGTGCTGTTGAAGCTGCCGACAAGTCCCGCGTGGGAACGCTCTCCGATGTCACGCACAAGCTTGAAATCGATATGGTGGCGCATGTCATGGTCGGGGCCACGCCAGTTCTCGGCGCTGGTATGGGAATAGGAAACAAAGCCCCGCAGCCCTGTGTGCCCGATCATCCCCGTATCCAGCCGGATGAATTCGCGGTTGGTGTTGTACGAGCCATAGGAGGCCGACATCGTCCCCCCGGCCTTGTGCGCCGGATCGCGAAAATCGAGGCTCATCAATCCGCCCGCGGCGTTGAGTACAGGACTGTCCAGATCCGCCTCACCCTGGGCGAGGGCGATCTGCCGATAATTCTCACTATCGGCAAACTGGCTTGGATAGCCGGAATAGAAGGCGAGATCATTGAGAGGCATGCCCTCAAGCACGTAGCCGATCGAATCCGTGTTCAGCCCACGCACCGAGATTGTTGTCTGGGGGGAAAGCCCCATCGCATCGGATGAGGCCACATTGGCCCCTGGCAGCATGGAGACAAGCTGATAGGCGCTCGATATCGGGGCCTGTCTGGCAATGAAGGTGCTATCGACCGTGCTGACCGCCTTGATGCCGTGCTGCGGATGAATGAGACCGCCGCCGCGTTCGGCATCGCGCTTTTCAGGCTCTGTGGCCTTGACCGTAATCTGCTCAGGCCTGAGCGTCATCGTGTTTCGCGTCGCCTGAGCCTTATGACTCCCTATCGATACGTCTGCAGCGAGAGTGGGAGCTGGAGCGATGCACAGCCCTAGCCCGCAGACGCCACAAAGCAGACCATTTCGACGGGGCGAAAGGAGCATTTTCCGGGATTTGGGCGGCACAGGCATGGTCCAGTTATGCGATAGCGGAGTTTTTGCAATGCGGATGACCGCAAGTCTCATATCAGGGAGCAGGAAACGATCGTCTTCGCAATGTTAATTTCCAGCATGTCACATCCCTGCGCCCGATCCCTGACGAAAACATGGCCGGGTAGTGGAATATGGAATCAGGATGGCTACGCGAACCATGAATCACAATCACGATCAAATGCCCTATGTTTGCGTTTGGCCACCTGTGCCCTGAATAGAAATCATGCTAAACGAACTATTAAAAAAGGAGATCATCTCAATGCTTGCAGATTATATCGCAGCTTACACGAAGGGTTGGGTCGTCAAGCGTGACACTGATGCCTCGCCTCGTCGTATTGCAGATGAAGATGTCGATTTTCTGACCCGTCTGGTGGCCGGCCAAGCTGGGTTGGCAATGGATGATGCGCTTCAGAATATGCGGATGACCCTTGATGGCTGGTTGACGCAACGCGCGCGCGGTGAGCGGCCATCCGGCTTTGATACGGTTGATTTCGAGGCTCTCCTGGCGTTTCTCCCGAGCCTGCAGTCATCAGATGATACCGGATCTCCCACGATATCCGCCGGGGCTGAAAACGTCTCCAATGTCCTTCCCGAGATGGTTCACGAGCCAGTGGCAGCACCTGTCGATCACGAGGCAACGGCGGAGGGGCGAGAAGGGCAGGGCATGCGCGAGATACCGATCCCGACCCGTCGTTTGCCCCGTCAGGAGCCTGCGCATGATCTTTTCAGCAACCTCGAATTTTCACGATTTCATGTCGAGCACGGGGTTTGATCGCTTCTTCTTTGTAGATCGTTCCGGCGTAGTCTGATCACCAGAACGAGGCCGAGAAAGGCGCATATCGTACCCGTCAGAAAGATTGCCTTGTAGCCGAGGCAATCCGATATCACACCTGCCGCAGGGCCGCTCACTGCATAAGAGAGGTCCTGGAAGGCGGCAAAGCCGCCGAGAGCCGTGGCGCGCATCGTGCCGGATACCCGCTTTACAACTTCAACACCCATCGACGGATAGATGAGCGAGCAACCGGCGCCCGTCAGAACGGCGCCAACCAGAGCAAGGGCTGGCGCAGGTGCAAGGGCAATACATGCCTGACCGATGCATTCGACAATGAGTGAGATCATGGCGACGTTAAGTCCACCCAATCGATCTGGCATATGCCCACAGAAAATCCGGCCAGCGACGAAGGCCAGACCAAAGCAGGTCAAGCCCAGACTGCCAAAGCGCCAATGCTCGTGCAGGAAATAAACCGAGAGAAAAGCGCCGAGAACAGCGAAGCCGACGCCTTGTAAGGCAACAATGGTGCCATAGGGGCGTATAACGCCCAAAACCGGCCAGAAAGAGTCCCGTTCGCCCGATAATACGGGAGCAGAGGGTACGCTCTGGACAATGGCGAGCCCCAGACATGGCAGCGTAACAGACGCGGCCATGAGGGGGACAAACCCCGCAAAGTGATAGATCTCAAGCCCTATCGGTCCGCCAAACGCAAACGCTCCATACATGGCTGCGCCGGTCCATGTCAGGACTTTTCCCGCGCCCGTGGCTCCCGTCAGACCAATACCCCAGCCATGCATACCGACAAGCGTATAACTTTCTCCAACACCCAGAAGCAGTCGGCCGACGATCAGCAGGCCAAAACCTAGCGGACGGGGAAAAAAGCCAAACCCCGAAATCAGGCAGATCGCACTCGCCACGGCATAGAGGCAGAGGCCCAACCGCATGGCGGTACGGCCGCCACATCGATCGGCAAAGCTACCCGCGATGGTGCGCGTGAGAATGGTCGAGACAAAGGCACACCCCACAGCAATGCCTGCCAGGGCGTTCCCATAGCCGGGCCACGAAGTAATGAAGGGCGGTATAACGGCAAGCGGCATGGCAACGGCCATATAGGACAGCAGGAGGGCTATGGTGAGAAACGGCAGAAAACGCTGGTCCGTCCCGTCTGCCGCGTCACCTTGCCCGATAGAGTCGCAGTTTGTGCAAACTTTGTGGCTCTGTCTGCTCATCGCATGCTTCCCCTGAACGCTGCGCCCTTCGCTAACCTGTGGGCAAGAGGGGTGTTTAACCGCCCAGCGGGCCCAGTGGATCGATATGGCGGTGCCGTTGAAAGGAAATGACGCTAACGTCTCTGCAGGTACCACTCAAATAACGCTGTGGTGACGCGTCAGGTCACGCCGTTATCCTTCAAAGAGATGCACCAGGTAGGGATTTCATCTGTTCATCACCGTGTCGATACAGCGTAAGGCGAGCCACCGATCTTGAAGGGCCCGCGTGACATCACGCTCTCAACATTGATCTCTCAGGCCTTCAACCGGGTCTCGCATCGGCGGGCAATGCTTTGCAGTTTCCTGTCCTGCCCGTTGCATGCCGTCAGCATGATTCCTGCGGGGAGCCCTTTCCAGTTGAGGGGGAGGCTGAAGGAACAGCCGTCGAGAAGATTGGCGAGCGACGGATTGCGCAGAACGAGACGATTGTAGCGCGCGTAGGTGTCGGTATCCGCACAAGCCTCTATGGCGGGTGGTAAAACCGGGCTGGTCGGGCAGATCATGGCATCGAACCCTGTCATGTCGGCGTTAAAGCGTGCGATCAGCCTTTGTCGTTCGATGAAGAGTTGTCGCAAGGTCTGCACGCTGATGTGCTCGCCGGTCATCATTCTTTCGCTGACGCGTGGGTCGATCTGGCCTGCATGATGGATAAGATCATCATGGAAAAAATGAAATGCCTCTGCAGCAACGACCTGAGCCTGGATGTTGAGATCTGCGATATCCTGAAGTAACGGGAGAGGCTGGCGAACGATTGTGATCCCGCCATTTTCAAGGTGACGCAGGACAGTCTCAAACACCGCCAGAATCTGGGCATCGGCATCATCGCGAATGAAAGAAGTGGGCAGGAGCAGCCGAAGATTTCCGTCGACAGGCTTCGGAGGGTTCCATTCCGCTGGCGTCCCTCCCGACATGAGATGGTCGAGCAATGCACAATCGGTGACATCTTGCGCGATGCTGCCCACGCTATCGAAACTGGGTGAGAGAGGGATCATCCCCGCACGGCTGATGCGACCGGCCGTGGGCTTGAAACCGGTCAACGCATTCAAGGCAGCGGGTATGCGACATGACCCTCCGGTATCGGACCCGATTGTCGCAAGAGCGGCCCCCGTGGCCACAGAGACGGCCCCTCCGGAACTGGAGCCACCCGGAACGGCCTTCATGTCATCAACCAGCGTATTCCATGGTTGCGGGGCGTGAGGATTAAGCCCGAGCCCGGAATAGGCGAACTCGGTCATCTGCGTACGACCGATGAAGAGAAACCCCGTAGCGCGAAGAGGCTCGATGGCCTGCGCATCGGCAAGGGCCGGGGGCCTGTCTGCCAGAATGAGCGACCCAGCACGTGTTATCTGGCCCCGGATGTCGAAAAGATCTTTGATCGAGATTGGCAGTCCGGCCCAAGGTGAGGCGTGATAGCCCTTTGCTCTCACCCTGTCCGCTGCATCAGCATACTGACGTGCTCTTTCGGGCGAGAAATCGCTGGTATAGGCGGCTCGCGCATTCTCGCAGGTCTCGATCTTCTCGAGGCAATGCTCGACCAGGGAGCGGCTGGAAACATCTCCTCGTTCCAGACGGTGCGCTGCGCTGACCAACGTATCGGGGTAAGGGTCAAAACTCGGTTTTGTGACGGGACTGCTCATGGGCTGCGCCTTCTTGCTTGTTATACCGATTTTGCCTGCGCTTATTCTGCAAACTGCTCCGCGATGATCCGCTCGGAAAGGCCATGATCGGGGTCGAACAGAATTGTTGCAGTTATCGAGCGGTCTTCACAGACCACGGCCTCTACAACATCACGGACCTCAAGAAAGTCCGCCACGGCAGCGCAAGGGCGCTTATCCTGCTCGAGCAGTGTAAAGCGCACGATCGCAGATGATGGAAGCAGGGCACCGCGCCAGCGCCGCGGCCGAAAAGCCGAAATGGGGGTGAGGGGAAGAAGATTTGCCGTGAGCGGGACGATTGGCCCATGTGCCGAGAGATTATAGGCCGTTGAACCTGCCGGCGTGGCGACGATTACGCCGTCACAAATAAGCTCGGGTAGCCTGACGCGCTGATCAACCTCAATTCTGATTTTGACGGCTTGGCGTGTTTGCCGGAAAAGAAAGACATCGTTGAAGGCGATACCTTCATGCAATGTTCCGTCGCGCCCTGTCGCTTTCATGCGCAGAGGGTGGAGTTCTGAGGACTGTGCTCGCGTCAGGCGTGAAATCAGGTCTTCGTCGGAAATCGTGTTGAGCAGAAAGCCGACAGAGCCGCAATTCAGTCCATAAACCGGAATGCCGTGCTCGGCGACCTTGTGGAGGACCTCGAGCAGGAAGCCATCGCCACCCAGGCAAACCACCACTTCCGCCTGCTCGATAGCGCAATCACCGTGGCATTCGATAAATCGCTGGCGGGTTTTCTGCGCAATATCGGTGGGGGAGGCAAGGAAAGCGATACGTTGTGGCGGCTGCCTGAACCAGCGTTGGGGCGTGGGTGCAAGGGTCATCCCAGCGCCACACACCGCTGTACAAGGGTCGATTGAGCTAACCTGACAATAAGCAACGATCTGTCCATTCCAATGGGGAAACGCAGAAGGAGAATGCGACAGTAACGGGCCCGGCACGACACCGCAACAGGGTGTCGCGCCATACATTTCGTGCGCCATAAGGCGCCACCCTTGGCGGCCCGGTACGGTTGGCGCTATCCCGGATGTTCGAACTCCATCAGCAAGGTGCTTCCAGCCATGAGCCAGGCAGAAAAACAGGTCAGCTTTCTACCTTGTCGGATTGCCGTACTCACCATATCGGATACGCGCGATCTCTCATCGGATCGCTCAGGTGCGATCCTCGCCGAACGCGTGCAGACCGCTGGGCATGAGCTGGCTTCGCGTGACGTCGTCTCCGATGATCTCGAACTGATCGTGTCGCGTCTGCGTGAGTGGATCGACCGCGATGATGTGGATGTCGTGATTACCACCGGCGGGACTGGCGTGACCGGGAGGGACGTTACACCTGAAGCCTTTGCTCGAGTGATCGAGAAGGAAATCCCCGGTTTTGGCGAGCTCTTTCGTATGCTTTCCTACGCCAAGATCGGGACCTCGACCATTCAGTCGCGCGCCACGGCTGGCGTAGCGCGAGGTACTTTTCTTTTCGCCTTGCCAGGCTCAACCGGCGCCGTGCGCGATGGATGGGATGATATCCTTGTCCATCAGCTCGATAGCCGGCACAAGCCGTGTAATTTTGTGGAACTCATGCCGCGTCTGCTTGAAAGATAGTCTGAGGAAAAGGCGGGTCAGGAGAGTCTCAAGCGCTTTTTCCTTGCGGGTGTGCGGAGACCAAACTGTGCCCTGAGCTCTGCACGGTACTGAGCCTGTCTCGCCGCCAGCGCCTTGCCGGGGCCAAGTTTTCGCCCGATGAGATCATGCATGGTCTCGATCTCGTCCAGATGCTCGGTCAGATCGAGGGCGCCCGTAACCGAGCGCGCATGACGGCGATGGATATTAAGGGGCTTGGCGAGGTAGGCTATTTGGGCGCCGGGTTGTAGCAGAAGCTCTATGTATAGGCGCCAGTCACCAGCCAGGCGGAAGTTATCCAGATCGGCCCGGCAGTTTGCCATGGCGACCTCGAACGCCGAGCGTCGAAAAAGGGCTGCGCTCACGTTCAGGATCAGATTGCAACTCGAGAGACAGTGACGGACGAAATGTTCGCCATCCATCAGCAGATCGCGGTCGAAATCATGACCAACATATCTGTGGTAATAACCCTTGTAATCAGGCGAGATGGAAACACCATCCCGGTCTATCGACCGGCTGTCGCAGAATGCCATGCTCAATTGCGGTGTTTGGCCTACCACGGCTGCAAGTTCACTCAGGAACTCTGGTTCGCACAAATCGTCAGCCTCGGCGATCCAGAGCCATTCGCCTTGCGCCAGCTGCGCAGCCAGTTGCCACTGATTGAAGACAGAGCCGCTCTGCCTGGTTTGTCTGACAAGCCTGATCGTCCGGTTGAACGAGGAAGCGGTCTTTTCAGCAAGTTCTGCGCTGCCATCAGATGATGCATCGTCGATAACGATGATTTCTATCACAGGGCAGTTCTGGGCAAAGATCGTTGCTAGTCTTGCGGCAAGATACTGTGCGTAGTTGTATGAAAGAACCACCACCGAGATCGTTGGCAGGTCCGGCACTGCCAATGTGAGGAGCTGCTGCACATAGCGATCAAATGAAAAGCGTTCTCCCAAAGATTTACCGCGCTGCTTACGCTCCGATAGCGCAGCCTTGCTGATGGCGGGGCTGGATAAAATCCAGCCTGAGGTGGCTGGGAGATCTCCAGATGCGATTACTGCGTGAGCGTTGTCACCCTCCTGCCTGAGTTCTTCAAGCAGATCGGGTATCATGCCATTGCGGGCAAACGCCATACAGGAGAGTCCTGAGGCAAGGGCTTCGAGCACGACTGAGGGGTAAGGATCCTCCCGGGATGTGAGAGTGAAAAGGTCGGCTGCCGCCAGGAAGGGACCGACATCCTCAACACGACCGGGCAAATGAAAAAAATGGGTTGCCTGCGCGGCCTCGATATCTGAAGCGAGCGCCCGTGTGAGGCTTTCATCAATGGCACCCACCCACATGAAATGAATGGACCGTGAACTACCGGGTGCTTTCGCCCCGTGCGCACCAGGGTCGGGTATGCCAGCGACCGGAGCATTTGTCGGCTGAAATGCCGGGCTTCTGATCATCTGCCAGAGTTGCAGGAACAGATCGAATCCTTTGCGTATGTCGCCATATCCAACGCCAATCACAACAAGATCGTTCGAGCCGATACCATAGGCAAGCCTCACGCGGCGGCGGTCAGAATCCGAAAAAACCACGGGATGATAAAGCCCTTGTGGCAGGATAATGGCTTCGGGGCACAGCCGGGTCAGTTGAGCGCCGGGCACGATAACCGATCTTGCCACGAGGCGCGCTGTGGCAAGCGGTGCTTCCAGGGCGTGCTGCCTTATCATGCCGGGGAGTTCGTGCACGAGAAGGGTGAAGTCGATCCCGGCGCTGGTGAGGTCAGAAGCCAGCCAGGACGAAGCCGCGCTATTGACCAGAGCAGCGGTAAAGCCCTCATTCCTGAGCGTTTGAAGGCGCTCACGTCCCGCAGGCGTGTTTGGCTTGAGTATCTCGACGGTGCCAACCTGACGGTATCGCCCCAGGAGATCACCGCCACCAAGGAGAATGAACGTAATCTCGATCCCATGATTGCATCGCAGCGTCTCGCCAATCGCGAGGAGCAACATTTGCGCTCCGGCAGGAAACGCGTCGTGACCAACGAGGAGCAGGCGGTGCGGTGAAAAACAGCTGTGAAAGCCAGTTACGGCACGTGCTGTCGCATTGAGGTAGGCCGCACCGAAGTGGACGTCAGGTTCGAGATAGGCGCCTTCGGCCCATTCATTCCATGCATTTACGCAAACGATGGGCTCGTTGAAAAACGGCGCAGCGTGGGCCTGGCGGATCGTCTCCCCCAGCCATCGTTCATAGAGCCGCGGGCTCGATCCGTGCAAGACAAGGCCTGCGCCCTGGCGTCTGGGATCGTTGTCCCATGATGGGCTCACTGTGCGTATGCGCGGGAAATCCGGTTCGGGGTCGGCCAGCGCCTTATCGACCAGTTCGGCATAGTCGTACACGCGCGCCGTCATGTCTTCGTCGAGGATCTGCAACCCGCTTTCAATGGGCGTGCAGTCCAGTGTCAGCTTGTGGGGAGGGAACTCGATCGCACCGTCCAGGCCAAACTGTCTTGGGTCATGATCATCAAAGGCCTGAGCCATGATCACGATGGGCGTCACACCGTGGCTCTCTGTAAAGAGGTTGCGCCACTTCGCGATGCGACGGGATGCATCGGGGATGGTGCCGGGGCGGTAGATCATGAAGAGAGGGCGATTATCAATCCTGATATATCGCGGGTCCGCCATATGGCGAGCAAGATCGGCAATCATGGCATCGTCGTCATGCTCGCAATAGTCCTGCGAGATAAGAACATCCTTGTCGCCGCCGTCCCACCGACGGCTCCAGCTTTCATTGGCCCACATCAGGCAGAAGGGAATGTCGATATCCGGGCAACGCAGTAGCGTTTCCATGGGCGTGTCGAGCAGCCTCTTGCCGCTGAACCAGTAATGGTAAAAGACGAAACCCTCGATGCCGCTTTCTCGCGCCATTTTCGCCTGTTCGCGTAGCGGCGCTTCGTTATCCAGCCGGTAATGGCCCAGATCGCGTGGGATACGTGGCTGATAATGATCGGCAAAGCGCGGCAGGGCACGTGAGATATTTGTCCACTCGGTGAAGCCTTTTCCCCACCAGGTGTCATTGTCGGCATTGGGATGGAACTGGGGAAGATAATAGGCGAGCACGCGCGCGCGACGTATGGCCGCATCCGGTAGCGGATGATGGGTCTCGAACTGCGGGCCGGGCTGGGTCCGTCGCCTGACTTCGCGAGCGATCGTTGTCTCATGCTCAGGAAGGCATGGAAAAACACCATTCTCGTGGCGGTGGGCTAGCCAGTGCAGGAACGGGTTTGTGTCGGGCTGATGGCGCAGGTAGCGCATCCGGTAGAATGCGGGGTCAAAACCCTCGAATGGTCGGCGTACTTCACGATAACCCTGCACCATATAATGCTCGACCGGATCCATGCCGGATGCCGCCACGTCAGGATAGGTGCGAAGATAGAAGGCCGTATCGAACTCTGGCATGGGCCGCACATGCAATGACTGACGATTGGCAAGGTAATGGGCGAGGGCATTTGTGTTGGCAGGAACCAGATTGGCCTGGCGGTACCAGACAGGATCGAACCAGGCGACGGGGCGTCGCCCCTCATATTCACCCTTGGTCAGATAATGAATCAACGGATCCTCGGTGACATCCCTGTTCGTCATCAGGTACCAGGCAGGATCGAAAAAGGCGTTTGGCTTGCGCCCCTCGCGCCAGCCAGTGGCATGGTAATGAAGAAGGGCGCCGCTGCCGATGTCACGCAGGTCAGGATTGCGGGAGAGGTAAAATGCCGTGTCGAAAAGCCCGGAATGTCCGATCATTTTCAGGATGGTTGGCATCTCTTTCTCTCCGGCGATTCGTTAAAAAAACATTAAACCAGATTCTGACTCTTCGCCACGCATTCTTGTGAGCATGCCCGTGCTTTCCGCAGGAAAAGGTATGAGGGCATTGACAGGTGGCGCAGTGGAATTGCAGCCGGACGAATCCGGTGCCATATCTTGTGCTTCGTGCGGTGCCCGGGCCTGCAAGGTTATCGGCACTGACAGGAAGCATTTGTCACCATCAGCAATCGTCGAAAGGCAGCGTCATGTTCTGGCGGGCCGGGGCGGAACATGGAGCCATGCAATATCATCTTGACCCCGCCGTGCGCCTGACGAACGATCGTGCCAGGGCTGACGCGAAAGCAGAGCCTCGTGGTAGCAACCCTTCGGTAGAGACGTCCGCGGGGGGCGAGCACGGCAGGGCACCGGATAGAGTGGAAAATATCTCTCCGACATCGTTTCAGGTCAGGCTTGATCAGGGGATGACGCTCGAATGCGGAGCGCATATTGCTCCGCTTGATATTGCTTATTGCGCCTATGGAACGCTCTCGCCTCAGCGGGATAATGTCATTCTCGTGTGCCATGCCCTGACGGGTGATCAGTACGTCGCGGAAACCCATCCTGTGACTGGCAAGCCAGGATGGTGGAACCGTGCTGTCGGGCCTGGATGCGCGATCGATACCGAACGGTTCTATGTTCTCTGCGTCAATGTGCTCGGCGGCTGCATGGGGTCATCGGGCCCGCGTACCGTGAGAGACAATGGCGAACCCTGGGGTACCGATTTTCCGCCCATCACCATCAGGGATATGGTCTTTGCCCAGGCGAAGCTGCTGGACCATCTGGGGATAGAGCGCCTGTTCGCCGCCATTGGCGGCTCGATGGGTGGCATGCAGGTGCTGCAATGGGTGGCGAGTTTCCCTGAGCGTGTCGGTGCCGCGATGCCCATCGCAACGGCGCCGTTTCATTCCGCCCAGAACATCGCGTTCAATGAGGTAAGTCGCCAGGCGATCTGTGGAGATCCCGACTGGTGCGGTGGTCGCTATTGGGCGCATGGCACGATACCCGCCAAGGGCCTCGCCGTGGCACGTATGATGGCGCATATCACCTATCTGTCCGAAGAGGCCCTGACCCAGAAGTTCGGTCGTCGCACGCGGCGTGATGCCATCCCCTCGCAGGAGCCTGCTGCGTCAGGGAATTCCCTTTTTGGCGAGATCTTTGAAGTCGAGAGTTATCTGCGTCATCAGGGATCGAGCTTCGTGCGTCGCTTCGATGCCAATTCCTATCTCACCATTACGCGTGCTCTCGATTATTTCGATCTGAGCGCGGATTACGATGGCGATCTGTCGGCACCCTTCCGCCACTGCAAGACGCGCTTTTGTATCATCTCCTTCACCTCCGACTGGTTGTTTCCCACGTCGCAGTCGCGGCTTCTGGCCCGCGCCCTGAACCGGGCGGGGGTGAATGTCTCTTTTGTAGAGATTGAGAGCGACCGGGGTCATGACGCATTTCTGCTGGAGGAGCCCGATCTCGATCGCACCATGCGCGGCTTCATCAACGGCGCGGCTGAACAGGCCGGACTCATCGACAAAGTGATGGAGGCAAGCCATGCGCCTTGATCAGCACCTTATCGCCGAGATGATCGAGCCCGGAACGCGCGTTCTGGATGTCGGCAGTGGCGATGGCGCCCTGATCGACCATCTGTTTCGCACCCGCCAGTGCGATGCGCGCGGCATCGAAATCGATATGCGCGAGGTAACGCGCTCGGTCGCGCATGGCCTGCCGGTCATGCATGGTGATGCCGATCAGGATCTGATCCACTACTCCGATGACGCCTTCGATTATGTGGTATTGCAACGTACGCTGCAGGCGGTCGAGAAGCCGCGCGAGGTGCTTCGCCAGATGCTGCGCATCGGGCGTCACGCAATCATCTCCTTCCCGAATTTCGGCCATTGGCGCCTGCGCCTGCAGATCCTGCTTAGTGGGCGTATGCCTATGAACAAGGTGTGGCATACGCCCTGGTACGAGACACCCAATATCCATCCATGCACCATTCAGGACTTTCTCGAGCTCTGTGAGAGCGAAGGCTATGTGATTGATCGCTGGCTGGCCATTGATGAGGCCGGAGAGCGTGCGCCGTGGCGTCGGTCGATCCGTCTGGCCAATCTGTTTGGCGAACAGGCGCTCTTTCTTTTGCGCAAGCGTTGAGCGGGCGCACCCTTCGCAACGGCATATTACGAATTTAATCGAAATATCGCTTTACGTCGGCGTGAACCCTGTGTTTGCATCACGCGTTTCCAGAGTTCACAACCCTGCCGGGGTTCTCAGGATAGCGGAGTTATTCATGACAGACATTCTGACTGCCATTGCCGAACGTCGAGCGACCAAGCGTTTCGAGCCGGATGTGACGATTCCCGAGCATGAATTGCGCGCCATTCTCGATGCCGGGCGTCATGCGCCTACAGCATTCAACATCCAGCACTGGCGCTTTGTCGTCGTGTCAGACCCGGCGCTACGCAAGCAAATCCGGGCAGTTTCATGGAACCAGCCGCAGGTGGAAGAGGCGAGTGCCCTTATTGTGCTCTGCGCCGATTTCAAGGCCTGGGAAAAGAACCCGGCGCGTTACTGGGCCGAAGCCCCTGAGAAGATGCAGGCGACCTATGAGGGCATGATCCAGAAGTTCTACAGCGGCAACGAGCAGATGCAGCGCGACGAGGGTATCCGGTCATGTGGCATGGCGGCGTATGCCCTGATGCTGGCCGCAGCGGCCCATGGATATCAGAGTTGCCCCATGGATGGATTCGACTTCAAGGCCGTAGGTGAACTGGTCAACCTGCCCAAGGATCATGAGGTTGTCATGTTCGTCGCCATAGGCAAAAAGGCTGGCGATTATCCCCCGCATGGCGGCCATCTGCCGTTGGAGGAAACCATTATCCATAATCGGTTTGGCTGATAGGTCTGGCCTAGCACTAGAGCTCTGTAGATCATCTGGTTCCGATCACGGTTTGATGAGCGTGATGGCTTGCACGAAAGCAAGCCTCTGCCTATATGGGCTCTTCCCGGTCCAGATTGATCCAGGTGGCCCGGCTGTCATGCTTATGGCAGCCGCCGTGTTTCCTGCGTCGTCGTTTCTGGATCTTTACTTATCCTGACGACGTCCGGGCCAAGAGACGTCATCCTGTGAGCCTGCCCCCGTTGGCATCGCTCGTGCCCAAGGAGGCGTTTTCGACCATGACCAGTTTTGCCGATCTTCAGCTCGCCATGCCCATTCAGCGTGCCCTGAGTGAAGAGGGTTACACCAACCCGACGCCAATTCAGGCAGGCTCCATCCCGTACCTGCTGCAGGGTCGCGATCTTCTGGGGCTGGCCCAGACAGGTACCGGCAAAACCGCAGCCTTTGCGCTTCCCGCCCTTCATCGTCTCGCAACGCATCATCGTCCCCTGACACCCAAAAGCGCTCGCGTCCTTGTGCTTGCGCCGACCCGTGAGCTGGCAGCCCAGATTGACGACAGCTTCAAGGCCTATGCCCGCCACATGAAGCTGCGCCACGCTGTCATCTTCGGTGGTGTCGGTCAGGGGCGGCAGGTCGAGGCAATGCGTCGGGGCGTCGATGTGCTGACTGCGGCCCCTGGCCGTCTGCTCGATCTGATCGGTCAGGGTCATATCGATCTGCATGATCTCGAGATGCTGGTGCTCGATGAGGCTGATCGTATGCTCGATATGGGCTTTGTGCGCGACATTCGCCGCATCGTGGCACTGCTCCCCAAGGAGCGTCAGACGGTCCTGTTCTCCGCCACCATGCCGAAGGCCATCGAAGAGCTCGCGCATTCGCTTCTGCGTGACCCGGCCAAGGTTGAGGTAACCCCGCCATCATCGACTGTCGACCGCATTCGCCAGGCCGTGATGTTCGTCAAGGCCGAGGACAAGCGCGCCGCAACGCTGCTGCTGGTCAAGAATGAAAAGGTCCAGCGCGCGGTGGTCTTCACGCTCATGAAGCATGAAGCGAACAAGGTGGCCGACTTCCTCAACGCCGAAGGCATCCGTGCCGAGGCAATCCACGGCAACAAGTCGCAGGGTGCACGTGAGCGTGCGATGGCAGGTTTCCGTGATGGATCGGTCAAGGTCCTCGTAGCCACTGATATCGCAGCGCGCGGCATTGACGTGGACGACGTGAGCCACGTGTTCAACTACGATCTGCCCAATGTCGCTGAGAGCTATGTCCACCGTATTGGACGCACTGCGCGCGCCGGGCGTGATGGATGGGCTGTCTCGCTGTGCGATGCAGAGCAGCGCGCCTGGCTGCGTGAAATCGAGAAGCTCATTGGTAAATCCGTACCGGTCGTGACCGACCATCCCTATCATTCGGAAGAAGCGCAGAATTCCACGATGCGCCCACCCGTACTGGGAGGTGGCGGTCGCGGACGTAATCAGCCGCGTGGCGGTGGCCAGCGCGCTGGTGGCAGCGGTCGTCCGGGTGGTGGACAGCGCCCGAATGGTGGTGGACGTCCTGGCGGCGCTCCGCGCCAGGGTGGTGGTGGCAAACCTTCTGGCAATCGCTCGCCGCGTCCTCGCTGAGAACTTGATCAGGGTGGGCTGGGGTGACCTCAAGAGGCAATTATGTCTCGCCACCCAGCAAGGTGCTACAGTTCAGTTTGCTCCATCAGGATCGAGCCCGTTCGTATCATGTGATGCTGCGACTTGGGTTTGGTGGTCATTGCATCCGGTTCGCACCTCGCCCCAAATGGGCCAGGGTGCGTCTGACCGTGGAGTCATGGCGTATCACGTTCCAAACTGAACCGTTCCCCAGTCGGCCATACGGTTGGGGCAGGGGTGTCGAACACTCCAGGAAATCAGACAAGATTGGTCAGAAATCTGTGTGAAATCGGGCCAAAATATACACGTTGGCACTCAAGTTTCTGCCGCTTATCTCGCATAGAGGCCATGAGAATTCACATATTCGTGTGTGATTGACCTCAATCCAAGCGAAAATCTGATGAAATACTTGGATTTTTCGCAATCAGGATTATTCTCCTCCCTAATTACCGCCACGTTATGTTAAAACCATCGGGTGATTACGCGGTTTAACACTTCGGATGCTGGCAATGACGCCAGGCAACCCGAGGTTCCCACGTGTCCCAGAGCAGAATTATCCTTACCCTCAACTCCGGCTCGTCAAGCATCAAGTTTGCCTTGTTCGACGAAGAGAGCTCGGCGGAGCGCCTTCTGACCGGTCTGGTTGAATATCAGCCTGGTGGAGCCGTACTCACGACGCGAACCCCCGATGGGGTCAGCAAGCGCATGGTCATAGAGTCAGCGGGGGAACATGGCTCGGCCCATGGAGACATGATCCGCCATGTTCTGAATTTTGTTGAAAGTCATGATGGCGGTAACCGGATCGGGGCGGTTGGACATCGCGTCGTGCATGGCGGCAGTTATTTCGAGGGGCCGACGGCGATCAACACCGAGGTCCTCGGTCGTCTCGAAGAGCTGGTGTCTCTCGCGCCCTTGCACCAGCCGCCCAGCATTGCACCAATGAAACTGCTGCTGGAGGAAAAGCCCGAGCTTCTGCAGGTTGCCTGCTTCGACACCTCTTTCCATCATACCATTCCGACGGTCCGTACCCGCCTTCCGCTGCCTGAGGATCTTCTGGATCATGGAGCGCGGATCTACGGTTTTCATGGCCTCTCATACGATTATATCGCGAGTGAGCTCGAGCTACGTTTTCCGGCGATCGCCTCGAAGCGTGTCCTCATTGCGCATATCGGCAACGGGGCCAGCCTGTGCGCGCTGATGCACGGTCGCAGCGTAGCCACAACAATGGGACTGACCGTTCTCGACGGTCTGATGATGGGAACGCGGTGCGGGACGATTGATCCTGGCGCTATCCTCTACCTGTTGCAGCAGAAAAACATGACGCCGGCTCAGGTGCAGGACACCCTCTACTACCGGTCGGGCCTCAAGGGTGTATCTGGGCTATCCAGCGATATGCGCGTTCTGCGAGAGCATGATGCTGACGAGAATGTCCAGCTCGCTCTTGAGATGTTTGTTGAGCGTTTCGTTCAGCAGGCAGGTGGTCTGATTGCCCAGATGGGTGGTGTGGACGCTATTGTTTTCACAGGGGGGATCGGACAACACGATGCGTCGTTCAGGCGCACCGTATGTCAGAGGTTGAAATGGCTCGATGTGCAGCTTTGTGAAGATGCCAATCTCGCCGGACGCCCCACAATTAGTCAGAGATCGGGCAGGGTGACTGTTCTGGTCATCCCTGCGGATGAAGAAGCAACGATCTTCCGTCAAACAAAAAGAATAATGAAAGGAAAACAGTGATCATGACCATTCAAGGTCCGCTCTCTGCAAAGCAGATCGCCCTGTTCGACCAGTGGTGGCAGGCTGCCAATTATCTCTCGGTTGCGCAGATTTATCTGCTCGACAATCCACTGCTGCGTGACCCGCTCAAGCTTGAGCACGTGAAGCCTCGCCTGCTAGGGCATTTTGGGACCACACCCGGCCTGACGCTGCTCTATCTGCACCTCAACCGCATCATCAAGGAGCGCCAGAAGAGCATCCTGTTCATTGCGGGGCCGGGCCATGGCGCGCCGGGTGTTGTCGCTGCGACCTATCTCGAAGGGACGTATAGCGAGTACTTCCCGGAGGTGTCGCAAGATGTGGAAGGTGTTGGCCGTCTGGTCAAGCAGTTCTCTTTCCCCGGCGGTATTCCGAGCCATGTCGCTGCGACAACACCTGGCTCAATCCATGAGGGTGGTGAACTCGGCTATTCGCTTTCTCACGCCTATGGCGCCGTGCTGGACAACCCAGATCTGGTGGTGGCCTGCGTTGTTGGTGATGGTGAAGCCGAAACTGGCCCGCTCGCAACCTCATGGCATAGCAACAAGTTCCTGGACCCGCGCAATGACGGTGCGGTGCTGCCGATCCTCCATCTCAACGGCTACAAGATCGCCAACCCGACGGTGCTGGCTCGTATCCCCGAGGAAGAGCTTCTGGCCCTGTTCCGCGGCTATGGTTATGACCCGGTGATCGTTGCCGGCGATGATCGTGACACCGTGCATCAGCTCATGGCAAAGGCCATGGACACCTGTTTCGACAAGATCGCCGAGATCCAGAAGCACGCGCGCAGCGAAAACAGCGCGGATCGTCCAACCTGGCCCATGATCATTATGCGCACGCCTAAAGGCTGGACTGGCCCTAAGGAAGTCGATGGCCAGCGTTGCGAGGGCTACTGGCGTTCCCATCAGGTCCCCCTGACGGATCTGGAAAAGCCGGGCCATCTGAAGATCCTCGAAGACTGGATGCGCAGCTACAAGCCTGAGACGCTGTTCGACGAGAACGGTCGTCTCCACGCTGAAATCGCAGCACTGGCGCCCGAAGGTGCCCTTCGTATGAGCGATAACCCCCATGCAAATGGTGGCCAGCTCCGTCGTCCCCTTCGCATGCCTGAGATTGAGACTCACGCGCTTACCGTTCCATCTCCGGGCGCTGTGCAGGGCGAAAGCACACGAATTCTCGGAGCATGGCTCCGTGATGTGATGCGCATGAACCTTGAGAGCCGCAATTTCCGCGTGCTGTCGCCGGATGAAAACAACTCGAACCGCCTCAATGACGTCCTTGAGGTGACCAACCGCGCGTGGACGGCCGAGACGTATTCCTATGACGATCATCTGGCACCGGATGGCCTCGTCATGGAGATCCTGAGCGAGCATACCATTCAGGGTTGGCTTGAAGGATATCTGCTAACCGGGCGTCATGGCTTCTTCTCTTGTTACGAAGCCTTCGTCCATCTGGTTGACTCGATGGTCAATCAGCATGCGAAATGGATCAAGTCGGCGAAGGAAGTTCAGTGGCGCCGCCCGATTGCCTCACTCAATTACCTGCTGACTTCGCATGTCTGGCGTCAGGACCATAACGGCTTCAGCCATCAGGATCCGGGATTCATGGATCATGTGGTGAACAAAAAGGCCGATATCGCCCGCGTGTATCTGCCGCCTGATGCGAACACCCTGCTTTATGTAGCCAAGCACTGCCTTGAAAGCTGGGATCGTATCAACGTGATCGTGGCTGGCAAGCAGCCGGAACATCAGTGGCTTGATATCGATGCGGCCATTGCGCATTGCAGCCAGGGTATCGGTATCTGGCAGTGGGCCAGCAATGACAAGGGTTCTGAGCCGGATCTGGTTATTGCTTCGGCGGGCGACGTTCCCACGGTCGAGGCACTTGCCGCTGTGCAACTGCTCCGCGAGCATACGCCTGACCTCAAGGTCCGCTTCGTGAACGTTGTCGATCTCATGACACTTCAGTCACCCAGCGAACACCCGCATGGTCTGGACGACGTGACTTTCGATAACCTCTTCACAAAGGACAAACCAGTACTGTTCGCCTTCCATGGCTATCCGCAGCTGGTGCATCGTCTGATCTATCGTCGCAGCAACCGCGCCAACTTCCACGTGCACGGCTTCCGCGAGGAAGGAACGACCACAACGCCGTTCGACATGACCGTGCGCAACAACCTCGATCGCTATCACATCGTACTGAACGCCGTGCGTCGTGTTCCGGCCCTGTCGGGACATGCCGCCTATGTTACGCAGATGATCAATGACAAGCTCGTTGAGCATAAGCGTTACATCGCCCAGTATGGTGAGGATATGCCTGAGATCCTCAACTGGAAGTGGCAGGGAAGCCGGGGCTGATGAAGCAAGCGGTTCAACTCGTCCTCGCCGACGTGGATGGGACACTGGTGACTAGGGACAAGATCCTGACACCCCGTGCCATCCGCGCCGTTCATGCCCTTCGGGAGAGGGGTATACGGTTTGCCGTGACAAGCGGGCGACCGCCTCGCGGCATGGCGATGCTGATTGAGCCGCTGGCAATCGACATGCCGATTGCCGGTTTCAATGGTGGCGTTCTGGTCCATCCGGACTGGAGCGTCATCGAAACCAAACGCCTGACTCATGCCCAGGCGGAGCAGGTGCTGAAGATCATCACCGATCATGGGGCCGACCCTTGGGTCTATACGAGCCAGGACTGGTTTGTTCAGGACCACGATGCGCCCCATGTTTCGCGTGAAGAATGGACGGTGAAATTCGCACCCAGAGTAGATGATGTCTCCCGTCATCTGGACGACGTGGTCAAGATCACCGGTGTCAGCGACGATGCTGTGCTAATGCAGAAACTCGAGCGTGACCTGCAGGAAGCGCTCGGCCAGACAGCGTCGGCTGCGTGTTCGCAGCCCTATTATGTTGATGTAACCAATCGCGAGGCCAACAAGGGCGGCGTGGTGACAACGCTCGAAGCGTTGTTCGACATTCCGGCAGCGTCGATGGTCACATTGGGAGACCAGCCCAACGATATACTCATGTTTGCAAAGACAGGCATGTCGATTGCGATGGGACAGGCGAATGACACGGTCAAGGCTGCGGCAACCTATGTCTCAACCTCGTGTGAGGAAGAGGGCTTTGCGATTGGGCTCGAACGTTACGTGCTGGGGGACGTTGCCACCTGATCAACTGTGATCAGGAGTTCGACGCGTGATTGATCTGTATTACTGGCCAACGCCTAATGGCCACAAGATAACGCTTTTCCTTGAAGAGGCCGGGCTGGATTACCGGATCATTCCGGTCAATATCAGCAAGGGCGATCAATTCGCTCCCGCATTTCTCAAGATTTCGCCTAATAACAAGATGCCCGCGATTGTTGACCACGCGCCTGCTGACGGCGGTGAGCCGATCAGCGTATTTGAGTCCGGTGAGATCCTGCTTTATCTGGCCGAGAAAACCGGATTGTTCCTCTCTTCCGCGCCACGTGAGAAGATCAAGACCCTTGAGTGGCTGTTCTGGCAGATGGGGGGCTTCGGGCCCATGTTGGGACAGAACCATCATTTCTCGCTCTATGCCCCCGAGAAGATCGCTTATGCCATCAAGCGCTATCAGGACGAGACGAAGCGCCTCTATAATGTGCTGGAGACACGCCTGAAAGAAAGCGCCTTCGTAAGCGGAGAGCAATACGGCATCGCCGATATGGCGACCTATCCGTGGACACGCACCTGGAAAGAACAGGGGATCGATATCGAAGCCTTCCCTGCGGTGAAAGCCTGGCGCGAGATCATCGAGGCGCGACCGGCCACACAGCGTGCCCTGGCGCGTGCAGATGAAGTGAAGTCCTGAAAGCTCAGATGGTTGGACGGCATCATTCGGTTTGCTTTCACTCTCGCCTCAAAGAAAAACACCCGGTGCCATTACGGTACCGGGTGTTTTTTCGTGCTTAAGGCTGCAAAGAGCGGGTTGCGGCCCGTCTCCCTCAGATCACCAGACGGTAAAGCCGCCATCGACGCTGACGATTGAGCCGGTCATCAGGCTTGCAGCATCCGAGGCCAGGAACTGGACAACCGAGGCCACTTCTTCAGGCTGTCCAACGCGGCCCATCGGGGTGCCATCGACCCAGCGGTCGTACAGCGCGGGCTTCTGCATACCAAAGCGGGTGAGGGTGGTTTCGATATAGGTGGGGGCAACGGCATTGGCACGGATGCCATGCGGGGCCCACTCGGCGGCCAGTGAGCGAATGTACTGATGCACCCCTGCCTTCGAAGCGTTATAGGCGGCCTGCTCCTGCGGACGGTTGACGATAAGGCCGGACATCGACCCGATTGCAACAATCGCGCCTGACTTCTGCTTGATCATCACGCGTCCAACGGCCTGGCAGCAGCGGAACACGCCATTGAGATTGACATTGATCTGCTTGAGCCACTGATCTTCTGTCATGTCCTCGGCCTTGACCTCGGAGATGCACAGCCCGGCATTGGCCACCAGAATATCGAGGCGGCCATGACGCTGGACGATAGTGTCCACGGCCTGGGTGACACTGCTCTCGGAAGTGACATCCATCGCGACGCTGCAGGCTTTCATACCCTGATCGGTCAGGCTCTTGGCCGATTCAGCTGCCTTGGTCGCGTCAAGGTCGGCGATGACCACGTGGGCGCCAGCCTCGGCCAGCGCGGTGGCACAGCACAGACCGATGTTCTGCGCGCCGCCCGTGACGACTGCAACACGACCATCAAGGCGAAGTTTTTCCATATACATGGGGAGTGACTTTCTTGTTAACCGGCGAGACGGTGGCGCACGAGCTTCGTCAGCGCCATCCCTCTTGCGTCGAAGAGGTGACAATTTTCCGAGAGTAGGCGCAGACCGACCGTGGCATCCACTTCGCCACCGTGATCGCCATCTGTCTGCACGATAATCAGCGCGCCATCCGGAAGCGCAACGTGCAAGAGCGTGAGGGCGCCAAGCCGCTCGACCATGCGGATCACACCTGAGATCTCGCCATGAGGGTCGAGCACGATATGCTCTGGTCGAACACCCAGTGTCATGGCTTCGGCAGAAGCGGACTCACCCGGTAGCACGGGCACCGTGATGGGCGTTCCGTGATCGAGGGCAACGGTCATGCCTTCTTCACTGATGCTGCGCACGGTCACGGGCAGGAAATTCATTGGGGGTGAGCCGATGAAGCGCGCGACGAACAGATTGCGGGGGTGATGGTAGAGCTCGAGCGGTGAGCCAACCTGCTCTACGACACCCTTTTGCAGGACCACGATCTTGTCAGCCATTGTCATGGCTTCAACCTGATCATGGGTGACGTAAATGGTCGTTGCCTTGAGGCGACGGTGCAGGGTGGCAAGCTCGACACGCATCTGGCCACGCAGTGCCGCGTCGAGATTGGAAAGGGGCTCGTCGAACAGGAACACCTTGGGGTTGCGCACGATGGCCCGGCCGATTGCAACGCGCTGCCTCTGGCCGCCCGAGAGCTGGCCTGGCTTGTGCTTGAGATAGGAATCGAGCTGCAGGGTCTTGGCCACGTCGGTAATTTTCTGGCGACGTTCGGCTTCGGGCATGCCGGCCAGTTTCAGGCCGAATTCCATGTTTTGGTAGACATTCATATGCGGGTAGAGCGCATAGGACTGAAAGACCATCGCGAGGCCGCGCTTGGCGGGCTCGACATCATTGACGCGCTTGCCGTCAATCAGCAGGTCACCGCCCGAGATTTCTTCCAGTCCGGCGATCATACGCAGGAGGGTGGATTTTCCGCAGCCTGAGGGACCAACGAAAACCACAAATTCCTCATCGTTGATCTCAAGGGAAACGCCCTTGATGATTTCTTCGGCGTGATAGGTCTTGCGGATATCGCGCAGTTCAACTTTAGCCATTGTTCACTCCGAAAGAGCGTGAGAAGCCGAAAGGGAAGGTCATTTCAGAGAGGGTCATTTCACGGCGCCGAACGTAAGGCCGCGCACAAGCTGCTTTTGGCTGAACCAGCCAAAGACAAGGATCGGTGCGACGGCAAGCGTGGAGGCGGCGGAAAGCTTGGCGAAAAACAGTCCCTCGGGCGACGAGAACGAGGCGATGAAGCTCGCCAGAGGGGCAGCGCGCGACGAGGTAAGGTTGAGCGACCAGAAAGCCTCGTTCCAGCACAGGATGAGAGAGAGCAGCGCGGTAGAGGCAATGCCGGGCAGGGCGAGCGGAAGCAGCACGACGCTGATCTCCTGCCAGCGATTGGCCCCGTCCATACGTCCGGCCTCGAGGATTGGCACCGGCACTTCCTTGAAGAAGGTGTAAAGCATCCAGACGATGATCGGCAGGTTGGTCAGCAGATTGATGATCGCGAGACCGATCACCGTGTCGAGCATGTGCGTCGAGCGGGCGATCAGATAGACCGGCACGAGCACGCCGACAGGCGGCAACATGCGCGTCGAGAGCATCCAGAGCAGGGTGCCACGTGTGCGTTTGGTGGGAAAAAACGCCATCGAATACGCTGCTGGAACGCCAAGAAGCAGCGCGCCGCCAGTGGCAAGCACCGACATGAACACGGTGTTGAAGGTGAAGTGCCAGTAATTTTCCTGGGCAAAGACGTCGTGATAGCTTTGCAGCGTCGGCTTGAAGATCAGATGGGGTGGTGTCGAGATTGCGTCCATCTCGCTCTTGAAGCCGGTAAGGACCATCCAGAGGATCGGAAAGAAGATCCACAGCGCGACGGCCCAGCCGACGACACCAAGCGCGATTTTGGGGAGGAGTTGCGTTTTCCGGGCCATGATCTCATGCCTCCAGATTGCGGGCGACCGCACGAACGAGGAATGCGGCAATGATATTGGCGATGATGATTGCAATCACGCCACCGGCCGAGGCACCACCGATATCGAATTGCAGCAGGGCACGTGAATAGATCAGGAAGGCCAGATTGGTGGAGGCAACGCCCGGTCCGCCTGAGGTTGTGACCGAAATTTCGGCGAACACGGTCAGCAGATAGATGGTCTCGATCATGATCACGACCGTGATGGCGCGGCTCAGATGCGGCAGGATGATGTAGCGAAACCGGGCGATCGGCCCCGCACCATCCATACGTGCCGCTTCTTTCTGCTCATGGTCGAGTGACTGGACCGCTGTGAGCAGGATAAGCACGGCAAAAGGCAGCCACTCCCAGGCAACAATCATCATGACTGTCTGCATGGGATAATGGGCAAGCCAGTCGATGGGTTGTAGCCCGACTGCCCGCATCATGGCGCTGTAGACGCCATAAATTGGGTGCAGCATCAGGTTTTTCCACAACAGGGCTGACACTGTGGGCATGACGAAGAACGGCGAGATGACCAGCACACGCGCGATGCCGCGCCCGAAGAAATCCTGGTCATACAGCACGGCCAGTAGCACGCCGCCGCCAACGCTTATGACAAGAACCCCGAGCACGAGCAGAACGGTATTCAGCAGCGCGTAGAGGAAATCCGGGTCGGTCAGCAGGTAGACGTAATTGCTGAACCCGGCGAAACCCTTGAGGGTCGGGTCGACCAGATTATAGTTCTGGAACGAATACCAGAGTGTCAGGACGAGGGGGATCAGAGACCAGATCAGCAGGATGATGACCGCAGGGGAGAGGAATACACCTGCTCCCGCTTTGCGCTTCACCCGCTCTGGTGTGGCGATGACAGCTTCCATAGGCAAGCTCCACGAGCGTAAGGCCGCTCGTCCTGGCTGTAAGGGAAAAGTTCAGCGTGTCTTGTGGGCAGTCCGGATAATGTCCCCCACGTGGGGTGGGGGCTTTGAGGTCTAGTGGGCGAGGGCTTCGGCCATCAGGGCACGATGGTGAAGCTGCTCGTCGTGCATCGCCTGAAACACGGCGAATTTCGCGGTATGATAACGTGACGTGCTCGCATCAGGCGCGACTTCCGCGCCGACACGGGTCATCTGCGACATGGCCACGCGCATGTCGCTGTAAACACCGCCTGCAACAGCGCCAAGGATGGCCGAGCCAAGAAGAACAGCATCGGGCTCCTTTGGCAGCATGATACGGCATCCCGTTGCATTGGCATGTTCACGCAGGAACACGGGGTTCTTGGTGCCGCCCCCTGTCGCGAAAATGGTGTCGATTGCGTAGCCCTTGGCGTTGAGCGCGCGGATGATATCGCGCGTGCCATAGGCCAGGCCCTGAATGGTCGCGAGATAGAGCATCACAAGGTCATCGAACCCGGCCGAGAGGCTGAGCCCGCTCACCATGCCGCGCAGGGTCGGGTCGGCGTGGGGCGACCGGTTGCCGTGATAATCTGGCAGCACGTGGAATTCCGCTGTCAGCGAACCGGGCAGGGCGCCCTTTTCAAGTTCGGCCAGGCGCTCATTGAGCAGCTCGTAGACAGTGCGACCTTCCGATTTGGCCTTCTCGGCCAGTTCAGGGCCATAGGCATGACTGGAAATCACGAAATCGACGAGTGAGCCTACGGCTGACTGACCGGCTTCGTTCAGCCACGTGCCGGGGATCATGGCTTCGGAATAAGGGCCCCAGATCCCATCCACATAACGTGCCTCTTTCGACACGGCCATGTGGCAGCTCGACGTTCCACCGATCAGCGCAAGGCTGCGGTCGAGTGCGGCATCATCAACTGTCTCACCCGATGCGGAGCCGATCACCCCGATGCCGCCGGCATGGGCGTCAATCGCGGATACACCGACAGGAATACCGGCTTCGAGCCCGAGTTCCTGCGCGGCATCGGCACTCAGGCCGTTTCCAACGGTCTCGCCCAGCGAACGCACATCCTTGCCGATGCGCTGGTAGCCTTCATCAACCAGTTCGCCCAGACCGATTGCCTTGAAGTAGGACTCATCCCAGCCCTTGGAATGGGCGAGATAGGTCCATTTGCACACCGTCGAGCAGCAGCTGCGGGAGTCTGCGCCGGTTGCGCGCCATGTCAGGTAATCGGGGAGATCGAAGAAATAGCCGGCTTTGGCGAAGGTCTCCGGCATGTGACGTTTGAGCCAGAGCAGCTTGGGTGTTTCCATCTCGGGAGAAATGGTGCCCCCGACATAACGCAGCACCTCATACTGGCCGGCGTTGATTTCCTCAGCTTCTTTCATCGCGCGGTGATCGGCCCAGAGGATGATGTCCTGCTCAGAAGCACCATTGGGGTCGATAGAGAGGGGTTTGCCCTCGCGATCGAGAACGACGAGCGAGCAGGTAGCGTCAAACCCGATGCCGCGCACCACAGGGTTTTTCCCCTCAACTTCGCTCATCGCCGTACGGACGCTCTTGCAGATGGCCCCCCAGATGTCCGTTGAGGATTGCTGAATGAAATCCGCCTCAGGCCGCCAGGTACGGGTGGGGGTCACGCAGGAAGCGAGCTTCTCTCCGGTGAGGGAAAACACGCCGGCGCGTGCACTGCCTGTGCCGACATCGACGCCAATAACAACTTCCATGGGGACCCATCCAAACTCTTACGAATTCGTCATATTCCCACTCAGCTTCTGGGATGCAATTCACCAATGCGTGTGATCTGTCTCAATATGTATGAGATATCGCACAAAAAAACCCGGCACCTTGAGATGCCGGGTCGATAGCCTGTTATGTTTGCCAGAAAGGATCAGAAATTGACCCCGGCCTGGACGAACACGTTACGGCCCATGAAGAGATTGCCGTACTGGTAAACGTTGCTGTTCGAGCCACCATCAACGACGTAGGGGGGCTTCTTGTCGAACAGGTTGCGCACGCCTGTCTGGAAGTTCCAGCGGTTCAGCTGATAGGCCAGCGTGATCTCATGCGTGAAGATGCCTGGTGTCTTGTAACGACCAACGGTGCCCTTCACGAGGTCCTGAGACTGGTTGTTCCAGACCATGCCGCCCGTATAGCTCATCATATAGATGAAGCTGAAATCGTCATGACGCCATGTTGCCGTCGCGTAGTCACGCACGCGGGGCTGACCTGTGCTGTTGTTGTACAGCAGGCGGCCATCATAATTGTACCACTGACCACCCGGCACATATTGCTGCTGGTAGCTGACCAGCTGCTGGAAATTGTTGCTCAGGTTCAGGCGATCATGCCGCGTGATACGGAAGGTATAGTCCAGATCGAAGTCGATACCGCTCGTATGCAGGCCACCAAGGTTTTCATACATGGCGGTGGCAGTCTGGATCTGCTGGGTCTGGGCGTTACGCACGATTGCCGAGCAATAGCCGGTGTTTGCGCCGGTATAGCACTGATCAAGCAGATACTGCGTCCCGATAACGCTGATCATGTTCTTGAGCGTGTAGTGCCAGTACTCGACCGAGAGCGAGAGGCCCGGCACCCAGTGCGGCGTCAGCACCGTACCGAATGTGTAGGTGCGACCCGTCTCGGGCTTGACCTGGGCGTTGCCCCCCTGAAGGGTCGGCACCTGCGACGAGTTGCGCATCTCAAACCCTGGGCCGATGCCCTGGCGAGCGCATGTGGCGGCAACCGTCGGCGAAGACGCACCATAGCTGCCCATCTGCGAGCAGGGATCATAGGCGGTTTCGTAGCTCAGCTGCTGACCACCGAAGAGCTCGAAGATGTTGGGCTGGCGATAGGACGTGCCCAGGGTTCCGCGGAAACGGATATCGCGGTTTGGCGCCCAGTTGATCGCAACCTTCCAGTTCTTTGCTGCACCGAAGGTGTTGTAGGACGAATAACGGCCCTGTGCGTCGATCGTCAGATCCTTGGCCAGGAAGGCATTCTTCAGCAGGTTCAGCTTGCCTTCAAGATAGCCTTCGGAAACGTTGAAGCCACCACCGGTATAGGCCTGGGTGTTGGTCAGCGTGAGGCCCTGTGCCACCAGCGGGTCGGGGCTGTCGCTCATCTGCTCGCTGCGATGTTCCATGCCGAGAGCGATACCGAGCTCGCCACCGTTCTTCCAGGGCATCGAAACGACGTGGTTGTTATGCACACGGAAGTTAGTGTCGCGGAACTGGTACTGAATGTTCTCGACCGTGGTATAGTTGGTGTAGGCAGCGCCCTGCGGCGTCAGCTTGCCAAACGGTGAGGAGAGCTCACAGCCTGCCGATGCCTGACATACACTCGGATCATAGACGAGGCTTGTATCCGGGTTGCCAGGATCGGTTGCGCGCAGACCCCAGGTGTTGAGCAGATTGGCATAATTGCCAATGTTTAGGCTGCGGACGTTCTCACGGTTAACACCATAGGTATAGGATGCATCATACATCCACCCATGGGTGATCTCGCCCTTCGCACCGAACATGCCGGTCACGGTGTCTGAGGCGCGCTCGTAACGGCGGGGGCCCCATTCACCCATGCGACGATAGACGGTCGTATCTTCACCAAAGGGGTTGCCGGGATAATTGCCCGGAACATTGACGGTATTCGCAAGGGTGCTGGGCGGTATCGAGCCGGACATGGGCTCGGGTGCCATGAAGCTGTTCGTCGTACGGTGGCTGTAAAGCACGTTCGCATAGACTGTCAGGTGCTTGTTCACATCGTAATGTGCATCACCGGAGAGCGACGAATCCTGATAGTTGTTGGTCAGGCTGGAATCGCGATTGAAGGGATAGCGATCTGCCTTTGTGAACGGCACAACCGTCTGGCCATTATCGTGGGTCGTGTAGCTCGCGCCGTCGCCACTGGCGGGATAGAATACGCCGTTTGTGCTGTAGGAGGAGCCATAGGTCGGCTGGCCTGAAACCGGATTGGTCAGTGCCACCGGGTTTGCCCAGGCGCGGTTGCGCTGCATCACGCCGGTTGAGGTCAGGTACTGACCGAACAGGGTGATGTTGCCCTTGCCGTGGTCGAAGTTCCAGCCCTTGAACGCTGAGAGCATGCCCTCGGGCGCGTCGCCATATTGCGAGATGCTGCCGCGCATCGTGATGTTGCCGGTGTTCACGTCGTGACGCATCTTGATGTTGATGACGCCCGACACGGCATCGGCACCGTAAAGTTCCGAACCGCCATCCTTCAGGATTTCCACGCCAGCCACCTGCTGAAGCGGAATGGCGTTGAGATCGACGCAGTTCGAGTTGCCATTGATGGTCGTGCGCTTGCCGTCGATCAGCACGAGAACGCGGTTGGTGCCGAGGTTGCGCAGATCGGTACAGGACACACCGCCGCCGCCATTGGTGACAGCGTTTGTCGTGGCACTGGAGCCGACGGAAGGCAGGCGGGCAAAGAAATCACCAAGGTTGTTCACACCCGTCTGGGCGATCTGCTTGGAGGTGATGATCTGCACCGGGTTTGCGTTGGTGTTGTTCGACGTGCTGAGCGCCGAGCCAACCACCGTGATGCTTTCATTGCCAGCCGGGGCCGGGCTGGAAAGCGACGTCAGGCTGCTGCGACGTGCGCTGACCGGCGCTGCCGTGGTTACAGCTGCGGAGGGCACTAGGGTTCCTGCGGCGGCCTGGTGAGCCGGGGTACGCATGGTGCGCTTGCTACTCTTGTGGCTGGCCTTGTGAGGCGTAGCGGCCGTTGTGGCAGCTTTTGCCGAGATGCTGGCGCCAGCGAGGATCGTCGCACCAAGCAGCATTGAAGCGCGGCAGAGGCGTATGCGGGAAATGGCCATTGGTCACTTTCGCGAAAGGAATTGAAGGCGGAAGGAACGCCGAATTGGCGCCGCAAATGGCACATGGTGATCGAGGGTTTCAATGTCGTAATGTAGTGTCACCCCTCGTCATTGTGACATTTCCATTGCGATGTGTTCCTGATGCAACAGCTTGTTGCATGATTGTTGTTAGGAAGTTGCAAAATTAGCAACCGATAGGAAATCTTATTGCTGGGGCACCCTTGACGCGTCGATCACGGAAACTTTACAACGGCGCAACTCGCGAAAACGCGAGCACGAAACTGCTTCCAGCGAGCCGCCATGACCGTTCATCCCGTCGTTGCTTCCGTCACCGAGCGCATCATCGAGCGCTCCGCCGTGTCGCGGCGTCGCTATCTCGCCCTCATGGAGCGAAACCGTCAGAACGGTATCTCGCGCCCGCGTCTTGCCTGCGGCAATCTGGCCCATGCTCTCGCGGCTTCGGGTGAGGACAAGGCGCGCCTCATGCGTGGGGGCGGGGTGAATCTGGGTGTCGTCACCAGCTACAACGACATGCTCTCGGCGCATCAGCCTTATGCGCGCTATCCCGACCAGATGCGCCTTTTCGCTCGCGAAATGGGTGCGACAGTGCAGGTGGCTGGCGGCGTGCCGGCCATGTGTGACGGCGTTACGCAGGGGCAGGAGGGTATGGAACTCTCTCTGCTGTCGCGGGACAACATTGCCATGGGCACGGCCATTGCCTTGAGCCACGGCATGTTCGAGGGCGTGGCGCTTCTTGGCATATGCGACAAGATCGTGCCCGGATTGCTGATGGGCGCGTTGCGCTTTGGCCATCTGCCCGCGCTGCTCGTTCCGGCGGGCCCCATGACGTCGGGGCTGCCGAACAAGGAAAAGCAGCGCGTGCGGCAGCTCTATGCCGAAGGAAAGGTGGATTCGAGCGCCCTGATGGAGGCCGAGGCTGCCTCCTATCACAGTGCCGGAACCTGCACCTTTTATGGCACGGCCAACACCAATCAGATGATGGTGGAGATGATGGGCCTGATGTTGCCCGACTCTGCTTTCTGGAACCCGAGCACCCGCATCCGTCAGGCGCTCAACCGCAAGGCTGTGCATCGCCTTGTCGAAATTTCACGACCTGGCGCGGATCACCGCCCGCTTGCCCGGATGGTGGATGAAAAAGCCATCGTGAATGCGGCGGTCGGGCTTCTGGCCACGGGTGGGTCCACCAATCATGCCATCCACTTGCCGGCCATTGCGCGTGCAGCAGGTATCTGCATTGACTGGAGCGATCTCGATGCGCTCTCCGGGGCCGTGCCGCTGCTCACGAGGGCTTATCCCAACGGTTCGGCCGATGTGAACGCCATGCAAGAAGCCGGTGGGCTGCCAACGCTGATCGCTGCGCTGAGCGACGCCGGGATGCTGCATCAGGACATCCTGACAGTCTCGAAGGGTGGCTACGCGGATTACGCCTGCCGTGCACGGCTGGAGGGAGAGGCCCTGCTTTACAGCGCAGCGCGCGCGTCATCCGATCGCAGCGTGCTGCGCGATACACGCGAGCCTTTCCGTCAGGATGGCGGGATGCGTCTGGTTCAGGGCAGTCTTGGCCGTGGCATTTACAAGACGAGTGCCGTCGATGATGACCGCCAGACCATCGAGGCACCGGCTGCGGTGTTTCATCGTCAGGAAGATGTCATCGCCGCTTTCAAGGCGGGCAAGCTGAACCGTGATGTCATTGTGGTGGTCCGTTTTCAGGGGCCGGATGCAAACGGCATGCCTGAGCTGCATCGCCTGACGCCCACTCTGGCAGTCCTGCAGGACAAGGGCTATCGCGTGGCGTTGCTCACGGATGGTCGCATGTCCGGCGCAAGCGGGAAGGTGCCAGCTGCGATCCATATCTGCCCTGAGGCCCAATCCGGCGGCCCGATTGCCCGCATTGAGGATGGCGACATGCTGCGCATCTGTGCCCGCCGTGGGCAGATCGAAGCGCTGGTCGAGCCCGCCATCTGGCAGGCCCGTCAACCGGCCTTGCCGCCCTTGCCCGGACTGGGTACGGGACGCGAGCTTTTCACACTGATGCGCAGCCGGTCCGATACGGCAGAGAAAGGTGGCTCAGCGATGCTCGCCGCTCTCGAAGACACGATGGACCTGCATGCCACAGAACTCGACAAGGAATTTTTCGATGCTCGACACGACTCTGCTCGACTCGGTCATGACGCGTTGTCCGGTCATTCCGGTGCTGGTCATACCGGATCTGTCCCTGGCCCGGCCGATCGCGCAGGCGCTGGTCGCAGGCGGGTTGACCACGCTTGAGGTAACGCTGCGCACCGAGTGCGCACTCGATGCCATCAGGGAAATGTCCAAGGTTGAAGGCGCTCATGTCGGTGCGGGCACAGTGCTGAACGGTGACGATCTGGCACGTGCCGTCGATGCGGGCTCGCAGTTCATCGTGAGCCCCGGTCTGACGCCAGAAGTGGCCGCCGCCGCCCAGCGTCACGATGTACCGCTCCTGCCGGGCGTGGCCAATGCCGGTGACATCATGCGTGGGCTCGACCTTGGACTGAGCCGGTTCAAGTTCTTCCCCGCCATGGCTAATGGGGGGCTGCCGGCGCTCAAGGCGCTTGCCGCCGTGTTTGGCAAAGCCCGTTTCTGCCCCACCGGTGGGATCACAGAAGACAATGCCAGTGCGTGGCTTGCCGAACCCGCTGTCACATGCGTCGGCGGTTCATGGCTAACGGCCGGTCCTTTCAATGCTGCTGAGATCGAGGCGCGAGCCCGCAAAGCTGCGCAAATGGCGGGCTGACGGGAGCCGGGTAGGGGACCTGAACGCCTCTGCCCAACCGTTCCGGGCATGGTGATATGTACCATCCGATCTTCCGTGCCGCCTGACGTATATGTCCTTGGCAAAAACGAAAGCTTGTATGTTGACCCGCGATGGAAATCCGCCGCGTCGACCCGAACCCGTGTTATCGATCGCTCGCAGCGATGACGCGACGATCAACCAGTATCGTGCCTGTTGATCTATTTCCAACAAGCGGATGATCACTGTAACTCAAAATTTAATATCGGGATCATTGCCAAACTGAAGTCTTTTGTCTGATAGACAAAGCCATGCAAGCTCCAGATTTTTGCCCGGATCTCGGCGGCGTCAAGCAGCATTCATGACAAAGCAGGGGCGATCCTATTTCGGGTTGGCCGGCGTGATCGTGCTTGCGATGACGACCGAACTCAACGAGCAGGTCTCGTCGCAATCCCTCCCTGATATATTGGGCGGGTTAGGTATCAGTCATGACCCCGGCACATGGTTCAACAGCCTTTATCTCTCCGCCGAAGTCATGGGCATGTCGCTCGCGCCGTGGATGGCCCTTACTTTCGGCGTGCGCCGGTTTTCCGTTGTGGTTGCAGCTATCGCCAGCTTGTCGGCAGCCTGCATTCCCTTCAATCACAATCTGACGCTCCTTTATGGCTTGCGCCTGATAGAGGGGCTGGCCGGTGGCTTTGCTGTGCCGTTGCTGCTGCTGGTGGCCCTGCGTGTGCTGGCACCGCCCGTCAGGCTTTATGGTTTGGCGGCCTATTCGCTAACGGCGACTTTCTTCCCGAATCTCAGTACTGCCTTGGCCGGCTTATGGACCGATCTGGTCGATTGGCGCTTCGTATTCTGGCAGGCTGTGCCATTCGGCAGTCTCGCAATATCGCTTCTATGGTACGGCATTGCGCCCGAAGAGCCGAACTACAAACGTTTCCGGGATTTTGACTGGAGAGGGGCACTGCTGATCTTGTTCGGGTTCGGAGCGCTGTCGACCATGCTCCAGCAGGGAGACCGGCTGGACTGGTTCAACTCCCCCGCGATCTGCGTCATGGCGCTTATATCCGGCGTCTGTATACCGCTTCTGGTTGTCAATGAGTGGGAGCAACGTACGCCGCTCTTTCGTTTTCAGCTCCTCGGTCGTCGCAACTTCGCTTACGGTGCAACGACATTGCTGATCTTTCTCGTCGTTTCGCTGGCGTCGTCAACGCTCCCGGCAACATTCCTGCAGGAAGTCGCCGGTTATCGTCCCGAGCAGATCTATCCCGTGACGCTTGAGATCGCCTGTATCCAGCTTGTCATGCTGCCGCTTATGGCGGTGGTGCTAAACAGCAAGGCCGTGGATAGCCGGGTGGTCAGCCTGCTGGGCATGTGTCTGATCTGTATGGCGTGTATCGGTGACAGCTTTCTGACCGTTGGATGGAACCGGAACGAGTTCTATCTCTGGCAGATCTTCATGGGGGCCGGCGAAGCGATGATCGTCATGCCGCTTTTGATGATGTCCACGAATTCGCTCGTTCCTGCCGAGGGGCCATATGCGGCGGCAATGGTCAATACGCCGCGCGCCGTGTCTCAGGCCATTGGTGTCTGGATGCTCCAGCTGATCCATCGCTGGCGCGGGGGGCTTCATTCGAACCGCCTTACCGACCGTATCGGCGTTGATCGGTATCGCACGTTCCAGGCGAACAGCATTCCATTGCAACGACCCGCGCCGCTCCTGCCGGATGGAACTCCGCGTAGCGCTGACGCTTTGCCCACTTTCAAGTACCAGCTGGCCCATCAGACAACTGTGCTGGAACTGTCTGATGCTTACCTTATCATCGCCGGGATAACTGTGTTTCTGATGGCATGGGTCATCTTGTTGCCACAGCGCACCTATCCTCCACGTCTCATGTTCGTAAAGAAAAAAACCTGAATCATGGCCTCAGACGACCAGAAAAGCAGTCCCGCCACGTGGCCATTCCTTGTGACCGGTTTCATCCTTGTGGTGTTTTGCGGGATTATTCTTGCGATCATTTTTGTGCCTAATCGCAAGGTCTGGACCAATGATGCCTATGTGACGGCCCATTACGCAACCATTGCCCCCCGTGTGCCGGGGCAGGTGGTCCAGGTTCTGGTTGACGACAATCAGAGCGTAAAGGCCGGGCAGATACTGGCGCGGTTGGACCCGCGGGATTACGAGACAACCTTGGCGCGCAGTCGTGCCCAGCTTGCCCAGGACGAGGCGCTCGTGCTGGACGCTGAAGCTGCGGTGGATCGTCAGCCAAGCATGATTGAGGAGAGCAAGGCGGAAGCCGGCAGGATTGAGGCGCAACTGGTCTATGCGAGGCAGAACGCGCAGCGTTATCACAATCTCGCTCAAACGGGTGCGGGCTCAGCACAGGAGCGTCAGCTCACCGATGCGTCGATGCGCGAAATGGAAGCCAATCTTCGCAGCATGAAGGCGCGCATCACAGCGGCAGAAGACGAAGTGCCAATTCTCAGAGCCCGGCATGAGGCGGCACTGAGGAAGCTCAAGATTGACCACGCCATCGTGCGTCAGGATGAGCTCAATCTTTCCTATACCGAGATCCGTGCGCTGTTCGACGGCATGGTTGGCGAAAAAACGGTCCAGGCAGGGAATTATGTTTCACCCGGTACCGCTCTGATGGCCCTCGTACCCATGGATCAGCTCTGGGTCATGGCCAATTATCGTGAGCTTGCGCTGCGCCATATGCGTCCTGGACAGCATGCCCGTATCCATGTCGATGCGTATGACGTGGATCTCGACGGCATCGTTGACAGTATTCCCCCGGCTTCCGGTGCCGCCTTCGCGCCGATCGCCCCGGAAAATGCCACGGGAAATTTCACCAAGATCGTCCAGCGCCTCCCGGTGAAGATTGTCGTAGCGCCGAACCAGCCCCTCGCCAAGCTGCTGCGCATGGGCTTTTCTGTTGAGACGACGGTCGATACCCATCTCGAAAATGTCGTGGATGAGCAAAAGCATAGCGCGAACGGGATTACCGCACGATGAGAATGATCAGGCGGGCGGCCATTCTGCGCGGCGGGACATCGTTGTGCTGCCTCATAAGCGCGCTGACAGCGTGCACGATGGGGCCGGATTTCCAGCGGCCGGATGTGATCTCGCCCTCCCGGTTCGGGACTGAGCCGCAGGATGTTGCAGGGACAACCTATGGCGGTCCTGTTGATGTCGCCTGGTGGAAACAGTTCAATGACCCGGAACTCAATCACCTTATTGATCGGCTGGCAGTACAGAACATCGACCTGCAACGTGGGATGCAACGTATTGCCGAAGCCCGGTCACAAACGCGTATCGCTGCCTCGCAGGGATTGCCAAGCCTGAACTGGGCTGGGTCCTATACCCGCACCCATCAGAGCGAGACAGGGTTTATCTCACTCGTTCAGCCGCGCAATGGCGCGCCCAATGAATATGACTTCTTCCAGAATACGCTCGGCGCGTCGTGGGATCTGGATCTGTTTGGGCAGATACGCCGCGCTGTCGAAGCCCAGCACGCGGCGCAGGAGGCTGCAGCCGAGGCACGCCATGGCCTTGCCCTGAGTACGATCGCGTCACTGGTTGACAGCTATATGCAGCTTCGCGGCGTACAGGATCAGATCGCGATTACCGAGCGGCATATGGCTGTGTCCGATCATGATCTGGCCCTTGTGCAGTCGCGTTTTGGCAATGGCGCTGCGACCACACTCGATCTGGCGCAGGCCCGCACCGAGCAGGCCAATACAGCCTCGGCGCTTCCGACCCTGCGCAACTCCGAGAGTGCGCTAATCAATGCCATTGGTCTGCTTCTGGACGAGCCGCCAAGAAGCCTTGCACAGGAACTGGCCCAACGTGATGGCACGATGCCGATCATTGTTCCTGCTGCGCCGATCGGTTTGCCTTCGGCCCTGGTGCGCAGGCGTCCCGATATCCGCGAAGCTGAGGCCAGGCTTCATATGGCGACAGCCGGTGTCGGGGTCGCTATCGCCGCGTTTTACCCGGATATCACCCTGACAGGTCAAATGGGGACACAGACCCTGTCCGCGGCAAATTTCTTCTCTCTGCCATCCCGGCAGTTTGCGACGGGGCCGACCTTGTCAGTGCCACTCTTCGAGGGTGGACGCCTGCGCGGGACGTTGGCCCTGCGGCGGGCTGAACAGAAAGACGCGGCGCTCTCCTTTCATCAGACAGTGACGACGGCCTGGAGCGAAGTTGATAACGCGCTCACGGCTTACGCCCAGACGCAGAAACGCCTCGTCCAGACCAAAACGGCCTGGCAGGAGAGCCGAAAGGCAGTGGAAGTGGCTCAGCAGCGATACCGCGAGGGAGCGGTCGATTTCTTGCAAGTCGATGCGGCGGAAGCAACAGCACTGGCCGCGGAAGCGAGTTTCTCGGCAAATCGTATCCAGATTGCTACGGCATTCGTGTCGCTTTATCGAGCTTTGGGTGGAGGTTGGGAGTATCCGACCTTCTCAAATGAAAAGACGTAAAAATATACTGTTATCATGGAAAGCTAGGACGCGGTCTTAACGCCTCTCTAGCTAATACGTGGCGCCAGCAATCCTGTATAACCCTGTGTTTTTGCACTTTATTCCCTTTGGTTGGCAGGGGATTCGTCTCAGGGGCCTAAATCCCGGCTGCTCTCACCGAATGCGGACATACGTTTAGCGGAAACCTCCCGGCTCATGACTTCTTTAGAATCATAGGGATAGACGACAACGCTCAGGTGATGTCATAAGGCCGCATGAATGGACGTTCTCATATCGTTCTGGGTCTGGCTTGCGTCGTAACAGCTGCGGCAGCTGGCTATGTGCCGTTCTCCGTGGCCTCTCTGGGAATGGGTGCGCTGGGTAGCCTGATGCCCGATATCGATACGGAGCGATCCATGATCGGGTGTCGGTTGCCACGGCTTTCGCGCCTGATTTCACGTCGCCTGGGTCATCGGACTGTCACCCACTCGCTCGCGGTTCCGTTGCTTCTCGCCTTGGCATTCACCTATTTTCTAGGGACACAAAGCGTTCACACAGCTTTGGGAAGTTTCCTGATCGGTTATATCAGCCATATCGCGGGCGACCTGGTGACGGGTGGTTGCTGGGCACTCTACCCATTATCCCGAAACAGGCTCTCGCTGTGGCCTTACGCCAAAGTGGGCAGTCTGCGCGAGTATCTGGTCCTGATTGCCACACTCGGCTTGCTGGGCAGTGTGACTTACCATTTTCTGTCGCGCCAAATGCCGCCGACCGGGCATCGTGTATTCGTTGCGCCTTATGCGGCCAAACCGCGTCACATGGCTTTTATTGCTTAAAATAGCTCGGACGCCTATGAGCACCTCTTGAAATTCAGCCATTCCGGAGCCCGTCATGACCTCTCCCGATCGCCTGCCCATCCGCCGGGCGCTTCTTTCCGTCTCAGACAAGACCGGCCTGATCGATCTGGGCAAGGCGCTGGTCGCGTATGGCGCGCAGCTTCTTTCGACGGGCGGATCGGCCAAAGCCCTGCGTGATGCCGGACTGCCTGTGACGGATGTTTCCGATCACACGGGCTTCCCCGAAATTCTGGATGGTCGTGTGAAGACGCTGGTGCCGCAGATCCATGGCGGTATTCTTGGCCGTCGTGATCTGGACTCTCACAAGGCACAGATGGCTGAACACAATATTGCGCCCATCGACCTCGTTTGCGTCAACCTGTACCCGTTTGCCGCGACCGTCGCGTCGGGGGCGGGCCCAGAGGACTGCATCGAGAATATCGATATCGGTGGCCCCGCCATGATCCGCGCAGCAGCCAAAAATCATGACCATGTCGTGATCCTGACGGAGCCCGCACAATATGATGCTCTTAAGGCATCACTCGATGCGGGCGGTTCCACCCTGGCCGAGCGCACAGCCTGGGCAGGTGCCGCCTATGCCCATACGGGTGCCTATGATGCGATGATTGCCACCTGGTTTGCGGGCCAGCGCGGCGACGCCTTGCCAGAAACCATGACACTGAGTGGCACGCGTCGTGAGTCCCTGCGCTATGGTGAGAACCCTCATCAGCAGGCGGCTTTCTATGTCACCGGTGAGAAGCGTTTCGGTATCGCGACGGCAACGCAGATTCAGGGCAAGGCGCTCAGCTACAACAACCTGAACGACACGGATGCGGCTTTTGAGGCTGTTGCCGAGTTCGACAAGCCGAGCGTGGTGATCGTCAAGCACGCCAATCCCTGCGGTGTGGCCAGCGCCGAGACGCTCGAGGCGGCATGGAAAGCTGCACTCAAATGTGATCCCGTTTCGGCCTTCGGCGGCATCGTCGCGCTGAACCGTACACTCGATGAGGCGACAGCCGAGCAGATTGCCACGATCTTCACCGAGGTGATTGTGGCCCCTGATGCCACCGAAGGCGCGCGCGCGGCGCTAAGCCGCAAGAAGAATCTGCGCCTGCTCCTGACAGGTGGCGTGCCTTCCGCCACGGCTGAGGGCATGACCTTCAAATCGGTTGCAGGCGGCTTCCTGGCACAGAGCCGTGATGCCGGTCAGGTGACCGAAGCCGATCTGCGTGTCGTGACCAAGCGGGCACCGACCGACGCTGAAATGGCCGATCTGCTTTTTGCTTTCCGCGTTGCCAAGCACGTGAAATCCAATGCCGTGATCTACGCCAAGGATCGCGCCACGGTCGGCATCGGAGCCGGGCAGATGTCACGCGTCGACTCAGCGCGTATCGCGGCGCGCAAGAGTCTCGACGCAGCCGAAGCTGCAGGTGAGACAGTGGCACTGACAGAAGGGTCGGTCGCGGCGTCTGACGCGTTCTTCCCCTTCGCTGACGGCCTTGAGAGCGTGATTGCAGCCGGTGCCATCGCCGTTATCCAGCCGGGCGGTTCCATTCGCGACCAGGAAGTGATCGATGCTGCCGATGCAGCTGGCATTGCCATGGTATTCACCGGTATGCGCCATTTCCGTCATTGAAACTGGTCTGCGTTGTCGCTTTCCCGATTGCCCGGTGCCTCGGACTGAAGTCGCACCGGGTAACGGGGCGTCAATCAGTCGGTTGTGAAAGACAGGGCTGAGATAGCTCTCACGGAGGGGGGAAACATGAAGATCAGAACCGGTTTGCTGGCAGGGCTCGTTGCTGCGTTGGTGGTTGCGCCTGCTGGACGTGCCGCTGCTCAGCCTGCCATTTCAGGGGATACGATGCCTCAGGGGACCATGTCGCAGGCAGTTCCCGGCTCACTCCCGGCGGGATGTGTTTTCGATCTGACAAGTCTCCCCCGTTTTTCTGGAAAGATAGATCGCCTGCTGCCGGGCACGCAGGGTGATGCCGTGGGTGCCTTGCTCAAGGATGGCACCGAAATCGAAATGCCCCCCGGTCTGGCCGCGCAGGATCACCACATGCGTGCGGGGGCGACCATTACCGTTCGCGGGCTTGCCGCTCCATCGCTTCGTCTTGTTCGGGCCTTTGCGCTGAGCAACGGGCAGGAGCTTTGTGCCTCGCCCATGCCGGAGCTCGTGACGGCAGCGCCCCCCGCCAGCACGCAGGGCCGGATCGCGCGGCTGCTGCATGACGGTGATGGAGCACTGAACGGGGCCTTGCTCGATAATGGCACCGTGCTGCGTGTGCCTGCCTCCGGTGCCCGTACCTCTTTCCTGCGTCTCGGGGCGCCGATCTATGCCGAGGGTTACGGCTATCAGACCGCCTATGGCAAGCTTGTCGTGGCAAGGCGTCTTGGGCCTGACAGGCTGCAGGCTATTCATGTTTCAGATGAACCGCTCGTCCCGCGCGGCGCTCCGCCGGGATCGGCGGGTTACGATCAGATCGAGGCGCCCGGAGGCACTGAATAAGGTCCCCTCAGCGGTTCAGCTTATGTCTCGATAAGGAAAATGCCGGGTGGCGCTACCATCCGGCATTTCTAATACGACCCGCTGGGGCGCTATCGATCGCGTGATGTCCTCAAACGATGTCTGACTCACGCAACGCGAGTGTAAGGCAAGGCGACAGGGGGAGAATGGGCGCAACCGTTGCCTGGAAGGCGTGATACAGATCTGCCTTGTCCGGGTAGACCTCGCCTGAATAACGGCCCTGCGCGTCGACCTCATTACGCCACCCACCAAATTCATGGTCGATCAGTGTGCTGGCGATATAGTCCCAGACCTTGCGATACCATGTTTCATAGGCAGGGCTGCCCGTGCGCTTGAGCAGGTTCACTGCGGCGGTGACGGTTTCCGCCTGTACCCAGTGAGCCCGCACTGTGACCACCGGCTTATGGTCCCAGTCGATCGTATAGATCATGCCCGGTTCGCCATCGGGTGCCCACCCAAAGCGCAACGCTGAGTCCAGCAGGGCGCGGGCATCATGCAGCATCCAGCCGGGGGCGGTCCCCTCGCGTCGCAGCAGAGCGGCCTCTACCTTCAGGGTGAGATGGGCCCATTCTGCAAAATGGCCCGGTGTCATGCCGTAGGGGCGCAGGGGGTCAGTCGTCTTTTCCCGGTTGTAGTCCTTGAGGAGTGTCCACTCCCGGTTGAAATGCTCTGGCATGCAGTAATCGTGATTGCCCGCAATCTCATGCACAAAGCGGTGTACGATACGATGGGCACGATCGAGCCATTTCTCATCCCCTGTGATATCGGCGAGGGCAAGACAGGATTCTGTCGAGTGCATGTTGGCATTTGCGCCGCGATAGTCCTCCTCGTCGCTCCAGTCGAAGGCGAAGCTCTCACGCATGACGCCTTCATCTTCGGACCAGTAATGGTTCTCGAGAATTTCGGTCGCCAGGCTGAGAAGTTTCTCACCTCCTTCAACACCCAACAGGGTTGCGGACGAGCCGGCCAGGGCCACGAAGGCATGGAGATAGGCCTGTTTGCGGCCCTCGCGCGCTGCCGGTGATTCGTACCAGCCCCCATGTTCCTTGTCGTGCAGCGGGCCGAGGAGTGCCTTGACGCCATGACGCACAAGCGGGAGGCAGCCCGGGATACCCTGAAGGGCTGCCATAGAGAAAGCATGGACCATACGGGCGGTCAAAATACCGTCTGGCAGGGCGTTTTCGGGCAGCGTGCCATCACGCCCGAGCGCACCAAAACCACCTTCCATGCGTGATGCCATGGCAAACCTGAGAAGCCTGCGGCCCTCGGCCGCCAGCCACAGGCGATGGGCGGAGCGACGCACCCAGCTTGTTTCGGGCAGGAGCATGGGCGAGAGAAGATCGGTCATCGAGACTGTCCCGTTTACAGCCGAGAAACGGCTTTGCATTGCATGAACAACGATGATCACGCACGGCAGCGAGGGGAGTTGCGCGACAGAAGATTGCTCACCTTCCGCCCGGCTGGAAGGAGGCATCCAAGCATACGGATTTCGAGGACGGACCGGCCTGCCAGACAGTGTTCCAGCGAGACGACCGCAAGTCTGTCACAAGAATTCACTATGGAAGCGGGCGGACGGGTCCTATTGTGGCAGGATAATGTACCGTACCGACAGATTTATTTCGCCAGGAAATCAATAAAAAAATGCCGACGTTGAAGTCATCAGCCTCTCCACAGACTGATTTGCAGGGTTTTGGGAAGCTTCCGCTTGCAGTTGCCCGCAACAAGGGCATCTGGCCCGAACCGCAGTACCAGCATGTACTGGTGGCCTGTGCCCGTTGGGAGGCCGAGAGCATTGCGGAATGGCTGACCTATCACCGTTCTATCGGCTTCGACCATGTCTACCTTTACTGCAATGATGACAATCCAGGCGCACTCTATGAGGCTGTGATGCCTTTCATCATGGCAGACAAACCGTTCGTGACATTCCATCATTTCCGGTATGTCGGTGAGCAGTTCCAGATGTATCGCCATTTCCTGCGCCATTATGTGCATGAGACCCGCTGGCTCATGTTCCTGGATGTGGATGAATTTGTCTGTCTTCCTGGAAGCAACGATATCCGCAGCGTCAGTGAGCGTTTCGGAGCTCACTACGATGCTGTCTATCTCAACTGGTGCGGTTACGGGCATGGTGGTCATGCCGAGCGGCCTTCGGGGAGCATCCTGCGCCATTACCGTTATCGTGAAAGCGGAGCGTCGCCGTTCACCAAAATCCTCGCGAAGGCAGGTGTCGTCTCATACAGGCTGTCTTACGAGAACCCTCACGTGGCGATCCATCACGATCTCTATGCCCTTGGGGCGCCGCTGCGCGCCTGCAATATGCTCGGTGAGTCGATGGAAGGGTACTACGACAACTTCCCGGAGCACGCCTGGGCGTTCCTCAATGCCGAGAGCCGCCGCAGCCGTCTTGTGCAGGCCGGCTACATTGCGCACTTCAATATTCGTTCAGACCAGGATTTTGCACGCCGTGTGGCGCGTGGGTGTCTTGGTGACTTTTCCGCGCAGACGCATTGGCAGAACAAGAGCGAGGAGGAGCGTGCAGCCTACCATGCTGACACAAATGCCGTATTCGACCCTTATCTCTCGGATTACTGGTCATCTCTTGTTAACGAAGGGTGGCAGTCAAGCATTGTGCCGTGCTCCGCGTGGGAACTTCTTTCGACGGGAAAGCGTGCGACACAGAGTTCCACCCTGCATGAGGGATCACGAGATGATGACGCGTGCCGCGCTGTATCGGGTCATCTGACGGGACGCCCGCAGCATCACACCGCTCTTGAGGATAATCCCTGGTGGATGGTGGACCTCGGCGCTTTAAGCCATATACACCAAATCATGATCTTCAACCGACTGGATGGCGTGATGGAGCGCCTTTCGAGCTTTACGGTCGAGGTCTCGCATGATCGTTTCTTCTGGACGAAGATTATCGACAGGAAAAACGGCCCTGTCTTTGGTGGACTCGATGGCACACCTTTCAACTGGGTGGATCAGGCCGGGGTGGTGGGGCGTTTCGTTCGTCTGACCATTCCGGGCACGCAGGTCTATCTGCAGACAGACCAGATCGAGATCTATGGCCGTCCTTTCTCGCTTGAAGAGTTTCAGGCGCAACAGGTGTCATCCAGGGAGCTTGCGTAATCACGCTGGTCAGCTTGGGGGCCGATCCGTCCTGGCAACAGGGCGGATCGGCCTGATGCGTAATATGGTCAAGAATCGCTCCATACCGGTCTTGGAAAAAAGCGGGATGTTCCTATCTTCAAGTTATGACGAGGCGAGAACTGCCTTACAGGGGTTCCCGTTGTCGTAACCAGCCGCCTTTATGGGGCATAGGAGCATTGCGAAAACATGAATATTGAGAAATTTACTGAGCGTAGCCGCGGTTTTCTTCAGGCCGCTTCGACTATTGCGCTACGCGACTTCCATCAGCAACTGACGCCCGAGCATCTCTTGAAAGCATTGCTCGATGATCCAGAGGGTGCTGCCTCGGGCCTCATCCGTGCAGCTGGTGGCACACCGGAAACGGTGCGCAAGGCCAATGATGCCGCACTGGCTCGAGTCCCCAAGGTGCAGGGCGGCGGTGCCGGTCAGCCTCAGGCGACGCCAGACCTTGTGCGCGTACTGGATAGCGCAGAGCAGGATGCCCAGCGTGCGGGTGACAGCTTTGTTGCGCAGGATCGCCTGCTCGTGGCGCTTGCCGCTAGCAAGACTGGCGCCGGACAGGCCCTTGGCGAAGGCAAGGCCGATGCGAAGGCCCTCGAACGCGCAGTGGCTGAACTGCGCAAGGGACGCGTGGTGGATAGCGCCAATGCCGAGGCGGGCTTCGATGCCCTCAAGAAATATGCGCGGGATGTGACGGCCGTGGCCCAATCGGGCAAGCTCGATCCGGTGATCGGTCGTGACGAGGAAATCCGTCGCGCCATTCAGGTTCTGGCACGCCGCACCAAGAACAATCCTGTGCTGATTGGTGAGCCCGGTGTGGGCAAGACCGCCATCGTGGAAGGTCTGGCGCTGCGTATTGTCAATGGCGACGTGCCTGAAGCGCTGCGCAACAAGAAGCTGCTCTCGCTCGATATGGGTGCCCTGGTGGCCGGCGCGAAATATCGCGGTGAATTTGAGGAGCGCCTGAAGGCTGTTCTCAAGGAAATCGAAAGCGCCGAGGGGCAGGTGATCCTGTTCATCGACGAGATGCACACGCTCGTGGGCGCAGGGCGCTCCGATGGCGCGATGGATGCGTCGAACCTGATCAAGCCGGAGCTTGCACGCGGCGTGCTGCATTGCATCGGCGCCACCACGCTCGACGAGTATCGCAAATACATCGAAAAGGACGCGGCGCTGGCCCGTCGTTTCCAGCCGGTCTTTGTGGGTGAGCCCTCAGTGGCCGATACCATCTCGATCCTGCGTGGCATCAAGGAAAAATACGAGCTGCATCACGGTGTGCGTATCACCGATGGCGCACTTGTGGCTGCCGCGACGCTGTCCAATCGCTACATCACGGATCGGTTCCTGCCGGACAAGGCCATCGACCTTGTGGATGAGGCGGCAAGCCGCTTGCGTATGCAGATCGATAGCAAGCCCGAGGCGCTCGATGAACTCGACCGTCGTATCATCCAGCTCAAGATCGAGCGCGAGGCGATCCGCAAGGAAGAGGACAGCGCGAGCCGCGAGCGTCTGGTGAAGCTGGAAGCCGAGCTGGCCGACCTGCAGGAGCAGTCGGACACCATGAGCGCGGCATGGCATGCCGAAAAGGACCGGGTGAACGCTGTTCAGAAGCTCAAGGAGCAGCTTGATCAGGCGCGTTCGGATGTCGATATTGCCCAGCGCAAGGGCGATCTCGCCAAGGCGTCCGAGCTGATGTATGCGACGATCCCAGGTCTTGAGCGTCAGATCGAAGAAGCTCAGCAGGTCGAGCAGCAGGATGCCGCTCAGGCAGGATTGTTCAGCGAGGCTGTGACCGATCAGGGGATTGCCTCTGTCGTGTCGCGTTGGACCGGTGTGCCGGTGGACCGGATGCTGGAAGGCGAACGCGCCAAGCTCGTGCGTATGGAGGATGAACTCCGTGAGCGCGTAGTTGGTCAGGAGCCTGCGCTCAAGGCGGTGTCCAACGCCGTGCGTCGTGCCCGTGCAGGTTTGCAGGATCCCAATCGCCCCATCGGTTCGTTCCTCTTCCTCGGTCCGACCGGCGTCGGCAAGACCGAACTGGCCAAGGCGCTGGCGCAGTTCCTGTTTGACGACGATCGCGCCATGCTGCGCGTGGATATGAGCGAGTTCATGGAAAAGCACGCCGTATCCCGTCTGGTGGGTGCGCCTCCTGGTTATGTCGGCTACGAAGAGGGTGGCGTGCTCACCGAGGCGGTCCGTCGCAGGCCGTATCAGGTCATCCTGTTTGACGAGGTCGAGAAGGCGCATGAGGATGTTTTCAACATCCTGCTGCAAGTGCTCGATGACGGTCGTCTGACGGACGGGCAGGGACGTGTGGTGGATTTCCGCAACACGATCATTATCCTGACCTCCAATCTTGGATCGGATATTCTGGCGCAGCAGCCCGATGGGGAGAGCACGGACCTCGTGCAAGCGCAGGTCATGGCGGTGGTGCGCAATCATTTCCGCCCTGAATTCCTTAACCGTCTGGACGAGATCGTTCTGTTCTCTCGTCTGCAGCGGGCGGATATGAACCGTATCGTCGCCATTCAGCTCAAGCGCCTGCGTGAGTTGCTGGCTGACCGCAAGATCACGCTCGATCTGGATCAGGCGGCAGATAACTGGCTGGCAGAGTCCGGTTATGATCCGGTTTACGGCGCACGCCCGCTCAAGCGCGTCATACAGCGCAGCCTGCAGAACACGCTGGCAGGGCTGCTGCTGGATGGGACGATCTTTGATGGTCAGACCGTGCATGTCTCGGCCAACGACAAGGGGCTAGTCATCAATGGCCAGCAGGCCGAGCTAAACTGATTGGCCGCAGGGCCATTGCCATGCCGTAGGCCGGTTCATCCGGCGAGCGGTATGGCGAAGGAAGGCATCTCGAGAAAAGGGGGCGCACCTATGGCCGGGTTCGCCCCCTTTTCGTTTAATGAACGCTGCCCAAAAGGGGCGTCGCTGTTATCCGGGCATACCTGTGCCACCAGTTATGCCGTAGATCTGTCCGGTGATGTAACTTCCCTCCGTGGAGGCGAGCGTGACATAGACCGGTGCGATCTCCGCTGGCTGGCCCGGACGCCCCATCGGCACCGTGGTCCCGTATTTCTCGACGGCAGACATGGGCTGGCCGCCACAGACCTGAAGTGGTGTCCAGAAAGGCCCAGGCGCCACGGCATTGATGCGTATGCCCCTGGGGAGCAGCTGCTTGGCCAGAGATTTGGTCAGATTGGCGATGCCAGCTTTTGTAAGGCTGTAATCGATGATGATTTCCGACGGGTTATAGGCGTTCGAAGAAGCCGTGTTCACGATGGCGCTGCCCGGTGGCATATGAGGGATAGCAGCCTTGATGATCCAGAACAGCGCATACAGATTGGTCTTGAGTGTCCAGTCGAATTCCTCGGTGGAAAGTTCAAGGATACTCTCATGGTAGTGCTGCCGACCGGCGCAGTTCACCAGTGTATCAAGTCCGCCGAGTTGTAACGCAGCGTCCGACACGAGTTTCTGACAGAACGCCTCGTCGCGAATATCGCCCGGCAGGGCAACGGCCTTGCGTCCTGCCTTGCGGATGAGGGCCACAACCTCGCGCGCGTCTTCTTCTTCCTGCGGGAGATAGTTGATCGCGATATCAGCCCCTTCCCGTGCATAGGCAATGGCGATGGCGCGCCCAAGGCCTGAATCGCCACCTGTTATCAGGGCGCGGCGTCCAGCCATGCGGCCGCTGCCTTTGTAGCTTGTCTCTCCGCAGTCTGGTTTGGGATGCATACGCGATTGCAGGCCCGGCCACTCCTGGGGCTGGGACGCAAACGGGGCGTGGGGATAGAGTTTCTGCGGGTCGGCCAACGGTGCTGAGGCGGCAGGCGCATTTGGCGCAGCCTGCGCACGGCTTGACCCGGCAACCAGCCCTGCAAGCCCAAGCGTTGCTCCTTGCATCATGCTGCGTCGGTTGGTGGCGGGGCTGGCCCCTTCAGGCGTGATGGTTCTGAGGGTTTTCTTGTCGATCGGATCGGTCATGGCGGCTTATCTCGCTTGCGTCGGGGAAACGGTGCCGGTCAGCCGACACGGGATGAGAAGTCGCGAGACGGGTTTGGGTTGCTATGCAAAGCGGCCCCGAAGCTCTGACAGGCTTGCCGCATAGGGGCCTGACTGGGGCATTTCCGGTCCCGGGGTGGCCGGCGGCTGCCTGTCCGTTTGTCCGGTTCCAACGCCCTAGCCCTAGTCTCCTAGAGAGGCTATATTGGCAGCTTGTTGCGAGTAGGAGCGTCACGCCAGCATGTCCGAACAGATCCGTCCGACCGAGTTGCCCGAAAGCCTCGATGACGAAGCCGATTATGGCGCCTCCTCGATCTCGGTTCTCAAGGGGCTCGATGCGGTACGTAAGCGCCCCGGTATGTATATCGGCGATACGGATGACGGGTCCGGCCTGCACCATATGGTGTTCGAGATTATCGATAACGCCGTGGACGAGGCTCAGGCTGGTCACGCGACACGGTGTATCCTGACGCTCAACGGTGATGGTTCGGTCAGTGTCCGTGACAACGGGCGTGGAATCCCGACCGATCTGCATGAGGAAGAGGGTGTCAGCGCGGCAGAAGTGGTGCTGACAAAGCTTCATGCAGGCGGCAAGTTCAACCAGAATTCCTACAAGGTCTCGGGTGGTCTGCACGGCGTTGGCGCGGCCGTTGTCAATGCGCTGTCGGAATGGATGGAAGTCCGTATCTGGCGCAATGGCACAGAACACTTCATCCGTTTCCAGCACGGCGAACGTGACGACGCTCTGGCGGTAATCGGCGCCAGTGACGAGCCACGTGGCACGCTCGTGACGTTCAAGCCGAGCAAGCAGACTTTCACGAAGGTGGAATTCGAGTTTGCCATTCTCGAGCGTCGTATGCGCGAGCTGGCCTTCCTCAATTCCGGTCTCGAAATTGTCCTGCGGGACGAGCGTCATGCCGAAAACAAGGAAGTTGTCTTTTGCTATGAAGGCGGGTTGAGCGCGTTTGTCGAGTATCTCGATGCCAGCAAGACCTCGATCGTCACCCCGCCTATCGTCGGGTCGATCGACCACGCCGAGAGTGGCATCAAGGTCGAGTTCGCCCTGACGTGGAATGACAGCTTCCATGAGACCATGCTGTGCTTTACCAACAACATTCCCCAGCGTGATGGGGGCACCCATCTTGCAGGGTTCCGTCAGGCGCTGACGCGTGTTGTCGGCAAGTATGCTGACACGGGATCATCCAAGAACTCGGCATCGCTTACGGGCGAGGATATGCGCGAGGGCATGACGGCTGTGCTGTCGGTCAAGGTGCCCGATCCGAAATTCTCGTCCCAGACCAAGGACAAGCTGGTCTCTTCCGAGGTGCAACCTGTTGTGCACGTCACGGCCGCTGATTCAATTGGGCACTGGTTCGAGACTCACCCGCGTGAAGCCAAGGCGGTCATTGCCAAGGTGAACGAGGCCGCCGCTGCGCGCGATGCCGCCCGTCGTGCCCGTGAACTGACGCGACGCAAGGGCGTGCTGGATGTCTCCTCACTGCCGGGCAAGCTGGCGGATTGTCAGGAGCGCGATGCCAGCAAGGCCGAATTGTTCATCGTCGAGGGTGACTCGGCAGGTGGAACGGCCAAGCAGGGGCGTGATCGTCGTTTCCAGGCGATCCTGCCGCTCAAGGGCAAGATCCTCAATGTCGAGCGTGCGCGTTTCGACCGTATGCTGGGATCAGCAGAAGTCGGCACGTTGATCACGGCGCTTGGGACGGGCATTGGCCGTGGCGATGTGGAGCAGGGCGGCTTCTCTATCGACAAGCTGCGCTACCACAAGATCGTCATCATGACCGACGCTGACGTGGACGGTTCGCATATTCGCACCTTGCTGCTGACCTTCTTCTTCCGCCAGATGCCGGAGCTTATCGAGAAGGGTTATCTCTATATCGCCCAGCCGCCGCTCTACCGTGCCAAGCGCGGCAACGAAGAGCGTTATCTCAAGGATGACGCCGCGCTGGAGCAGTATCTGCTCGACAAGGCGCTGAGCAACGCCACGCTCACCCTTGCTGGCGGCGAAGTGGTTGCCGGCGATGTGCTGATGGAGCGCGTCAAGGCCATGGGCCAGGTGGCCAAGACACTGACTGCCCTTGCCAGCAAGATTCCCGTCTGGGTGCTTGAACAGGCCTATGTGGCCAAGGCTCTGTCACTGGGTCATGATCACGCTCAGGAGCGTGCGCCTGTATTGCAGGCTCGTCTCGATGCGGCTTCGCCCGTCAACGAGCGCGGCTGGATGGTCGGTCCCACCGAGGAAGGTGGATTGCGTCTGGCGCGCAGCGTGCGTGGTGTGGGCGAGGTGTATGCGCTCGATGCTGCCCTGCTGAAATCAGCAGAAGCACGCTGGCTGGCAGGTGAGGGCAGCCGCGTGGCCGATTATTTTGAAGGCCCGGTCAAGCTGTCGCTGGACAGTCAGGGTGCCGAGCTTTCGGGTCCTGCGATGGTGTTCGACCGTGTTCTCCAGCAGGGGCGCAAGGGCCTTGCCATCAACCGCTTCAAGGGGTTGGGCGAGATGAACAATGAGCAGCTCTGGGATACAACGCTCGACCCGGCCACGCGTATTCTCCTGCAGGTCAAGGTAGGAGATGTAGAAGATGCGGGTCAGGTGTTCTCGACGCTTATGGGCGACGTGGTTGAACCGCGACGCGACTTCATTGTTGGCAATGCCCAGAAGGTCGCCAATCTTGACGTCTGATCTCGTCAGGAAAGGCCTTGCCGCGAGCGTCTTCGCGCTAGGCCTCGCTGGACAAGCGTGTGCGGCAGATACTGGAAAGAATACCGATGCCGCTGTTGCAGCGAATAGCGGCCAGACGACCGCCGTCTATCGTGTCTACAATCATGGGTTGCATGTTGTGGATGCGACGGCTGACTATACGCTGACTGATCTAGGCTACGGCATTCGTACCACGCTGCATGCCGGTGGACTGATGAGCTGGTTCATGCGCATGGATATCCAGAGCATGGCGCGGGGACATTTCGACCACAACTGGGTCCAGCCGGTAGATTACGAAAGCAATGGCTATTCGCGCGGCAAGCACCGCAGCGTCGTCCTGCGTTATGCCGATAACACGCCCCATATCGTCACTCTGGATCCCAAAGAGACAGATCGTGAGTCTGTGCCAGATGCCGAACTCGATCACGCGCTGGATACGTTAAGTGCCATGGCGCTTCTGCTGGAAAATGTCCGGCAGACTGGTAAATGCGATGGTAACGCGCAGGTTTTCGATGGCCTGCGTCTGAGTGCCATGACGTCGCATGGACCGGTCAAGGCGGATGTTCCGAACACCTTCAGTCAGAAATTTACCGGCCCAGCGCTGCGCTGCGACTTTGTAGGGCAGCAGCAGGCGGGTTTTATAAAAGACTCTTCGCATCTTGCTGTCATGAAAGCGTCCCATCCCGGGGCCGCCTGGTTTCAGGACATCCCGGGCGCCGGACTGACGGCTGTACGTATTGAATTTGAACATCCCAAGCTCGGGCGTATGGTAGCAGTGCTGGATCATACGCCAGTCGTTCAGCATTGAACCAGGAATGATCTACGGTGAAGCGGGAAGAGAACCGGTCAGCCGACGCCTGTAGCGGCCTCGGCGCCTCATCTTTCCGTTGTGCCTCAATAGGGGCGTGAGAGATCGTAGATGAGCCGCGGTAGTTCCGCCACGCAGCCGGCAATGGCTGTTGCGTGGGCACTCATGCTTCTGTCACCGTAGCCCCAACTGGCAAAGAGCGAGGGCATCGGAACCCCCATGGCGGCCATGATATCGTTCTGATGATCGCCGATCATAATTCCCCGAGCCGGTTCGGCATGGATAAGCCGAACGGTGTTGCGGATATGCTCAGGATCGGGCTTGCGGGTCGCAAAGCTGTCGCCACCGCCTATCGCATCAATCAGAGAGGCAATCCCCAGCGTCTCGATGATATTTTGCGCGGCTTTGATCGGCTTGTTCGTGCAGATTACGCAGGCAATCCCGCGTTCACGCAGTGTTGTCAGCGTTTCCTGTGTGTCAGGGAAAAGCCGGGTTTTACTGGTTGAGCGCGGCTCGTATATTTCCAGGAACCGCCTGGTAGCCTCGTCACGGTCGATGCGTTTTTCGTCACCTCCATAAATCAGCAGCCGGTCTACCAGCCGGTTAGCCCCGTCACCGATCATGCTGCGCACGGCTTCCATGCTCGGTGGGTGGAGATCATATGATTTCAGAAGCTCCATACCACTCTCGGCCAGATCGGGCAGGCTATCAATGAGCGTGCCGTCAAGATCGAAAACAGCTGTCTTAATTTCCGTGCTCACGGTGGGTTTTCCTTGCGATGCAGAAGGCTGCAACAAACAGCAATCCGAAGTGACAAAGCGGGCGTTTGACAGAGCTCCGCTGCGTTGGCTACGCCACGTAATGATATGACATCATTTTCCTTTTCCGACGGCCAGCCCGTCAGCCATCACAAACCGACGACCGCCGTCATCCTCGCTGCGGGGCTAGGGACGCGTATGCGTTCTGCTCTGCCAAAAGCGTTGCACCCTCTCGGTGGCCAACCCATGATCAGCCATCTCATCGAGACGGCAAGTGGCGTGTTCGAACGAATCGTCGTGGTGGTCGGCCCGGATATGCCATCCCTCGAAAAGGCCGCCGCTCCCTGGCCTTGTGTGGTGCAAGTCGAACGCCTTGGTACGGGCCATGCGGCCCGTATGGCTGAAGCGCTGTTCGGAGAGGGCGATGTCGCGATCCTTTACGCCGATAATCCGCTGATCACAGCGGACACGATGCGCGCGCTGCTCTCCACCCGGCGGGCTGAAGGGACATCGCTTGCCCTGCTCGCCATGCGCCCTGTCGATCCCGCGAAATACGGACGCGTTATCGTTGAAAACGGCTCCGTCAGAGAAGTCATCGAATTCAAGGATGCAACCGAGGAACAGCGCGCCATTGGCTTATGTAATGCGGGCGTTCTTTGTGCGTCATCCGACGACCTGCGTCGCTGGCTTGGCGCTGTCCGCAACGACAATGCACAAGGTGAATATTACCTGACTGATGTGGTGGCGCTGGCCGCTAGCGAAGGCTTGGTGCGCCATGTCGAAGCGCCCGCTGAGGAACTGGCAGGAATCAATTCGCGAGCTGAGCTGGCGACTGCGGAGGCGACGCTGCAAAAGCGCCTGCGTCTTTCGGCGCTCGAGGCAGGTGTGACTCTGATTGCACCGGAGACCGTATTTTTCAGCGTGGACACTATTATCGAGCCTGATGTCGTTGTTGAACCCAATGTGGTTTTTGGCCCCGGGGTGACGGTGCGCAGTGGCGTGCGAATTCGTGCCTTCAGCCATCTGGAAGGATGCGTGGTGGGCGAGGAGGCCCTGATTGGTCCCTACGCCAGGCTCAGGCCCGGCACGATTTGTGGCAGGGCTTCCCATGTCGGCAATTTCGTCGAGCTCAAGGCGACCGAGCTGGGAGACGGCGCCAAAGCCAATCATCTGACTTATCTCGGAGATGCGCGCATCGGACAGCGCACCAATGTCGGTGCTGGCACGATCACGTGCAATTACGACGGGGTGTTCAAACACCGTACGACGATTGGTAACGACGTCTTCGTGGGGTCCGATTCCATTCTCGTTGCGCCCATCTCCGTGGGGGATGGCGCCCTGCTCGCCGCTGGTAGCGTGCTGACCGAGGATGTGGAGCCAGGCGCGCTCGCGCTCGGGCGGTCGAGGCAGATCAACAAGGCAATGCGTGGGCAGGCGATAGCCTCTGCCCTTCGTGCAAAGAAGGAAAATGGCTGATGTGCGGCATTTGTGGCGTGGTCGGCCATCAGAACGCGACACCCCTTGTTGTCGAGGCGCTGCGTCGCCTTGAATATCGCGGCTACGATTCAGCGGGTATCGCGAGTCTGGTAGGCGGGCGTATCTCCCGCCGCCGTGCGGCCGGCAAGCTGGATAATCTGCAGGCTGTGCTTGACGTACAGCCGCTCGAGGGCTCGACCGCTATCGGTCATACACGCTGGGCCACCCACGGGCTGCCCAACGAGGCGAACGCCCATCCGCATGCTACAGATCGTGTGGCGATCGTGCATAATGGCATCATCGAGAACTACGAAGAGCTCAAGGCCGAAATGCTGGCGGTAGGGCGCCACTTCACCTCCGAGACGGACACGGAGTGTGTTGCCCAGCTTGTCGATTTCTATCTCGATCAGGGGCTTTCTCCTCGCGAGGCCGCCAGCAAGACATTGGGGCGCCTTCAGGGCGCCTACGCGCTCGCCATGATCTTTGCCGGGCATGAGGGGCTCATGATCGGCGCCCGTCATGGGGCGCCCCTTGCCGTAGGCTTTGGTGAGGGCGAGATGTTTCTCGGCTCAGACAGCCTCGCTCTGGCACCACTTGCCCGTAAAATCGCCTATCTCGATGATGGCGACTGGTGCGTGCTCAGACCCGATCAGGTCGAGTTCTTTGATGCCGCGAACCAGCGCGTGCAGCGTCCCGTGCAGACGATTGCCCTCATTGCAGGAACCGTCGGCAAGGATGGCTATCGCCATTATATGGAAAAGGAACTGCATGAGCATCCGGTCGTGATCGGCCAGACATTGCAGCGCATCATCGATCCGGTCACGCGCGAGATCAATCTGCCGGCTTTCCCCTTTGATCTGGCTGAACTGCCGCGCGCCATCATCACCGCCTGTGGCTCGGCCTTCTATGCTGGTCTCGTTGCACGCTACTGGCTTGAGGCCGAGGCACGACTTCCGGTCGATATCGATGTGGCCTCCGAACTGCGCTACCGCAATCCACCCCTGACGCCGCATGGCATGGCGCTGATGATCTCGCAGTCTGGCGAGACAGCCGATACGCTTGCCGCACTGCGCAGCCTTCGCGAACGCGAGCAGCACATCGTCTCGATCCTCAATGTTGAGGGCAGCACGATGGGCCGCGAGAGCGACGTGGTTCTTGGCATGGTTGCAGGACCCGAAATCTCGGTCGCGAGCACCAAGGCTTTCACAGCGCAGCTCGCGGTGCTTGCCGTACTCACGATTGCCATTGCGCGGGCCCGTGAGACCATGTCCGAAAAGCGTGCGGGCGACTTGCTGGCCCATCTGCTCGACCTTCCTTCGCGGGCCTCGGAAGTGTTTTCCCGGGCGAGTGATATCCAGGCCATGGCGGCCTCGGTGGCTGAGGCGCGCGATGTGCTTTATCTGGGGCGTGGGATCTGTTTCCCGGTCGCTCTTGAAGGAGCGCTGAAACTGAAGGAAATTTCCTACATCCATGCCGAGGCTTACGCCGCGGGCGAGATGAAGCATGGGCCGATCTCCCTTATCGACAAGGATGTGCCGATTGTGGTGATCGCGCCCTCGACGATCCTGTTCGACAAGACGCTCTCCAATATCCAGGAGGCCAAGGCCCGCGGTGGTCGTATCATGGCCTTTACGGATGAGAAGGGGGCTCAGCGCCTGAGCGGTATCGCCGAGCATATGGTGATCCTGCCTGAGGTCGATCCCTTCGTGGCACCGATCCTCTACACGATCCCTGTGCAGATGCTGGCCTATGAGGTGGCGTTGCGCCGCGGGACAGATGTGGACCAGCCGCGCAACCTCGCCAAATCCGTTACCGTGGAGTAGGCTTGCCAAAAAAATAGCCTGAGCTGCAGCGAGGAGCGTTCGACATGACGGGACCGGGACCGAAGGTGCTGATCAAGGGGGCAGGGGTTGCCGGTCTGGTCACTGCTGTGACGCTGGCAGAACGCGGGGCGCAGGTCACGCTGCATGAAGCGGGCTCCCGTATCGGTTCGGGCGCGTCCTGGTTCGCCGGCGGCATGCTTGCACCCTGGTGCGAGGCTGAGTCAGCACCGGAAGAAGTGACCCGTGACTCGCTCAGCTCGCTCTCCTGGTGGTCTGCCCATGTACCGTCTGTTGTGCATCAGGGCAGCCTCGTTGTGGCCCCCCCTCGCGATCAGGTCGAACTTGCCCGGTTTGGCAGAAGAACCAGCCACTTCGAGACGATAGATGCCGAGCGTATTGGCCAGCTCGAACCCGATCTGGCGGGGCGTTTTGACCGTGCGCTCTTCTTTGCCGAGGAAGGGCACGTTGACCCCCGGATCGCTCTGAAGGGGCTGGAAGCCCGTCTGGTGGAGCTGGGCGGTCATTTCAGATTTGATGCGGACCCGATGGAAGAGACGTTCGACTGGGTGGTCGATTGTACCGGTATCGCAGCAAGGGAAAGTGATGCCGGCTTGCGCGGGGTGAGGGGGGAGATGATCCTCGTGCGTTGCCCGGAAGTCACCCTTCACCGTCCGATCCGTATGCTTCATCCGCGCATACCCATCTATATCGTCCCGCGTGAAAACAAGGTCTTTATGGCGGGAGCGACGATGGTAGAGAGTGACGATTCTCGCGAGATTACAGTTCGCGCCATGAGCGAACTGCTCAATGCGCTCTACACGCTTCATCCGGCTTTTGCCGAGGCTGAAATTATTGAGGCCAATTCAGGCATACGCCCTTCTTATGCCGATAATGTCCCAAGGGTACACTGCGAGGGAAACAGGATTTCCCTGAACGGCATGTATCGTCATGGGTTTCTGCTGTCCCCCTCACGGGCAGCGGAGGTGGCTGCAATCGTATTCCCCACGCCGGGTTGAGGGGTTCGCTCCGGCAGCCTAGGGTAGCCGGACCATGATCAGTAATGCCCCCAAGGTACCGAGAAACGAGCGCTTGTGCGAACCGGGCCGGGCATGAATACCAGATAGTGCAGGAGACTCACCATGATGATTCTGGTGAACGACGAAACGAAGATCATCAAGAACCACTCGCTTGCGGATGCCCTTATCGAGCTCGGTTATGGTGAGACAAAGGTTGCGACGGCTCTGGACGGGCAATTTGTCCCCCGGTCCGCCCGTGCCTCACGTATTCTCAGTGAGGGATGCCGGCTGGAAATTCTTGCTCCCATGCAAGGAGGCTGAGCCATGCTGGCCTATGGCACGGAACTGAGTTCGCCGCTTATGCTGGGAACGGCACTGTATGACAGCCCAGCCATTCTGGCTGAGTCCGTTCGGGCGGCGCAGCCTGGTGCAGTAACTGTATCGCTGCGACGTGAGTCCGCCGGCTTGCAGGCGGGGCAGGCCTTCTGGGAACTGGTGCGCAGCCTGAAGGTGCCTGTTCTGCCCAATACAGCAGGCTGCCACACGGTGCGCGAAGCCGTGACCACGGCCCAGATGGCGCGCGAGGTTTTCGACACGGACTGGATCAAGCTTGAGGTGATCGGCCAGGGTGATCTGCTCCAGCCGGATGTGTTCTCGCTGGTTGAGGCGGCGCGCATACTGACGGAAGACGGTTTCAAGGTCTTTCCGTACACCACCGAGGATCTGGTCGTGGCGGAACGCCTGTTGCGGGCGGGTTGTCAATTGCTGATGCCCTGGGGTGCACCCATCGGGTCGGGCAGGGGGCTTAACAATCCCTTCGGGCTGCGTGCGCTGCGGGCGCATTTTCCCGACGTACCAATGGTGATCGATGCTGGCATAGGCAGGCCCTCTCATGCCGTGATGGCGTTTGAGCTCGGGTATGATGCGATCCTAATCAACACGGCAGTTGCCAAAGCGGGAGATCCTGTCGTCATGGCGGAGGCCTTCCGTCTGGCCTGCGACGTCGGATTTCTGTCCCGCAGGGCCGATCCAATGGACGAGCGTGACATGGCGGTTCCCTCAACACCAACTCTTGGCAAGGCGAGTTTCTGACCATGACGTCACGACTTCCATCCCCGATTTACCCGGTCGTGGATCATCCGCGCTGGGTCGAACGGCTGGGCGCAGCTGGCGCACGTTTCATTCAGCTTCGTCTCAAGGATATGGATCCCGAGATCCTGCGAGCCCAGGTGATCGAGGCGCAGGAAGCGGCAGCACGCCACAATGTCCGACTTGTTCTGAACGATTACTGGCAACTCGCTATCGAACTTGGCATCGATTATATTCATATTGGGCAGGAAGATCTCGACACGGCCGATCTGGATCAGATCAGGGCTGCACGTATTGCTTTTGGCATCTCGACTCACTCGCATGAGGAACTGCAGCGTGCGCTTTCGGTCTCACCCGATTATGTAGCGCTCGGCCCGATATGGGAAACGAAGCTCAAGAAAATGATATGGGGACCGCAGGGCGTCGAAAAGCTGCGTGAATGGCGTGGCATCATCGGTCCAGATATGCCTTTGGTCGCAATCGGCGGCATTACGCTCGAGCGTGCTCCCGCCTGCATAGCTGCCGGTGCAGACAGTGTGGCCGCAGTGTCGGATTTCATAGGCTCATCCGATCCCGAAGGGCAGGTAAAGCGCTGGCTCGAGGCATGTAAGATCTGACCGGGTTAAAGAGTTCCACACCACAATGTAGTAATATTTCCTTCATGTTCGGCGAGGCGCCCTCGCGGAGTCGTGAAGTTTCGCGTATAATAGGTCAGTCTATGCAGAAATGAGGGAGAACACCCACCCATGATGGTGACGGGACTGGCTGCCGTTATTCTGGCGCTGGCGCTTTTGATGGTTCTCATCAGCGCTGTGCAGCCTCTGGCCCGACGATGGGAGGTGTCCGAGACGGTCCTGCTTGCCTTGGCGGGTATTGGCATTGGTGCGGCGGCAGATCTGTTGTTGCGCTCATCCCTGACCGAGATTTTCGATGGAGCGGCGGAGACGCTGCTCTATTTCCCGGTCAATAGTGAGGCGTTTCTCCTCATTTTTCTGCCGATCCTCGTGTTCCAGGGGGCGCTTGCCATTGATGTGCGACGCCTCGCGCATGAAACGGCGACAGTGTTGCTTTTGGCCGTCGTGGCAGTTCTGGTCTCGACCCTGACCATCGGCATGGCGCTTTATCCCTTTGCTGGCCAGACAATGGTGGTCTGTCTGTTGCTGGGGTCGATCGTCGCAACGACCGACCCCTCGGCTGTCGCCGGCATTTTCCGCGAGATTGGAGCGGCTTCGCGCCTTACCAGATTGGTTGAGGGCGAGGCACTGCTCAATGATGCTGCGGCTATCGCCATTTTCTCGATCCTGCTCGCTTCGGTCACGTCGCACCGACATATTGAACTTGGTGAGACGGTTATCGATTTCTTCGCGTCGTTTGGTGGCGCCATGATAGTTGGCGTCGCGGTTGGCCGCCTGACCCTGCTGATGATTGCAGGTCTTGGTGGATCAGCGGCGGCGGAAATTACGCTCACACTGGCGTTGCCTTATATCGTCTATATCCTCTGCGATGAGTTCCTGGGCTTTTCAGGCGTTGTGGCCACTGCAGCTTCCGGCCTGACGATGTCCGTCTATGGACCTTCAACTTTCAGACCTCAGGTCTGGCGCTTTTTGAACGAATTGTGGGTCCAGCTTGTGTTCTGGGCGGGCTCTTTGGTGTTCGTTCTGGCCTCAATGCTCGTGCCGCGCCTGCTGATCGGCATGACGCGATGGGATTGTGTACTGATCCTTATCGCAACTGTTGCCGGGTTGCTGGCACGTGGCGCCGTGGTGTTCGGCCTGCTGCCCATCCTCGCAGCCTTCAAGCTGTCGCCGCCCGTGCCCGCTCCCTTCAAGACAACAATGGTCTGGGGTGGGTTGCGCGGCGCCATTACACTGGCGCTGGCGCTGGCAGTGACGGAAAACCAGCGTGTTTCAACATCAACGGCCCATTTTATCGGGATCATCGCGACGGGGTTTGTTCTGATCACCCTGCTGGTGAATGGCACGACGCTTCGCTATCTGGTGGTGTTTCTCAAGCTTGATCAACTGCCGGCCATCGATCAGGCGATGCGTCATCAGGTGCTTAGCAGTGGTCTGGCCCAGGTTGCCGAGCGCACGCACAGTCTCGCCGACGAGCTTGGTTTCGGGGCAGGGACCCAGCAAACGATCATCGGCCATATCGAACGCCGCGCTCAGGAAGAGAGCGAGGCCAACACTTTCGATACAGCATTGGGCGACCGTCAACGCGTGACGCTGGCACTGATCACCATCGCCAATCGTGAGAGATCGCTTCTGCTCGACCTGTTCCGTATACGCGGGTTGTCGCGGCGGGTGATGGAAACGCTCCTGCGCTCTTCTGAGGCAATGGTTGATGGAGCCCGCCTCGAAGGTCGATATGGTTATGTAAGAGCCCTGCGACGGCGGTTGCGCCCCACCATGCGGTTTCGCCTGGCGCAGATGTTGCACCGGCGCTTTCATATCGATCAGCCGCTCATGCACTGCATGTCCGAGCGTTTCGAGATGCTGGTCATAGCGCATCTTGTCTCGCTTTCACTCATGCGTTTCATGCACCAGCGCCTCGAACCAACGCTTGGAACGCGTATCAGTGAAATCGTGTCCGAAGTGCTCGGCCGCCAGCGTCGTATGCTCGATGACGCACTGGAAATGATGCGCCTGCATTATCAGGGTTATTCAGAGGCGCTGGAAAGCCGCATCCTTCACCAGATCGCCCTGCGCCTGGAGGAAGAGGAGTATGACGAGCTTCTCTCTGACAACCTCGTCAGCGAGGAGCTGCATCGCGAACTGCTCAAGGATGTCGAAAAGCGGCAGGAGCGCCTTGAAAAGCCGCTCCGCTTTAATCTCAAAAGCGGTATCGAGCAGAGATTGCGGTCATTTCCGGCGTTTCGCGGCGTGCCTGACGGCGTTCTTCATGATCTCGCGATGAATATCTCGCTGCGTTTCGCTTCGCCAGGTGAGGTCCTGCTCAAGCGTAATGGCAAGATCAGGATGGTCTACGCTGTCGTGGCGGGACTGGCGGAAGTTCATATTGCGGAACAGGATGTGCAGTTTGGGGCAGGGGACCTGATCGGGGCGGCGCCGCTGATCAACGAGACGTTCTCGAGGGGTACGGTGCGTACTCTGCAGTTCTGTCATCTGCTCGCCATACCGGCATCGTTGTTCCGTCGTCTGGTTGAGGAGTATCCAATCGTACGCCGGACTATAGACGAGCGTGCAGAGGCGAGGCTTGCAGATGGGCATCGCCTGTCACTCGTGCTAGGCGCGGACAAGGAGCCGTTCATCCCGGCGAGAGAGCTTATCAAGGCGGAGAGGGATACGTCCAAGAACTCCTGATCGGACTTCGCCTTTGTGCCGGAAACGACTCCGACGCGAAGGTGGTCTATGTCGAATGCGGATGCCGCATTCAGCGGTCGCCAGCGTCGTGGCTGCGATTTTACAGGTTCAATCAGCAGCCATATGCGGTGGTGATCAGATGGTGTCCGGAGAGCCCTTCTTTCGCATATAAGAAAGTTCGATAAGATATATTATGCCAACTCGTATATCCGTTCGCAGAGCGAAGGCTTGATGTTACGCCGCGCTCGCGAACTTTATCCTTGGTCGTCTGCGCGACAGCCCATCGCGCCGGCGTTCCAACCGCCGACGCGCTGCTTGGGTGTTTTCAGGCCAAGGCATAGCTGCCCAGTTCAGCGCCTGTCTGGCTATCGACTTCCTTCAGGATCACGCCATAGCCCCAGAGCTGGCCCAGATGCTCGAGCGTCAGCCTTGCATCCGTAGGTTGCAACAGCTTTCCCTGTCGCGTGCGGTGCTCGAGCCGCAGGATGCGATCTCCGGTGAGATCGGCCCCAACGATCTCGATTTCCTCTGCAAGCAGACCGGGATCGTAGGATGCGGCCACAGAGCGGCGGATGTCTCGATATCCCCCGTCATCATGAATCGCGTCAACCAGCAGATAAGGCTGGCTCAGATCATCCTCCAATCTGAACAACCGGAAGTCACGGATCACCTTGGGTGACAGGAATTGCTGCACGAAGCTTTCATCCCGATATTCAGCCCAGGCGTGATGAAGCGTGCCCACAGCGTCCTTGTTTCCTGCATGATCGGGGAACCAGCGTCGATCCTCCTCCGTCGGGTCAGTGCAGACGCGTGCGATATCGCTCATCATGGCAAAGCCAAGGGCGTAAGGGTTGAAGTTCGGCCCTCCCCCCTCATCGAAACCACGTTGGGTGATCACATTGCTCGTTGAATGGATGACCTCCAATATAGCCGCGTCATCGATCAGTTTCTTGTCATGCAGGCGATGCATGATGAAATTATGCACCCAGGTTGCGCACCCCTCATTCATGAGCTTCGCCTGAGGTTGAGGATAGAAATACTGGGCGATCAGGCGCACAATGCGGATAATCTCGCGCTCCCAGTTCGCCAGTCGCGGCGCGTGTTTTTCGAGGAAATAGAGAATGTTCTCTTCGGGCAGACCAAGGCTTGCCAACTGATCATCTGTGGCACCGCTCCCCGTGTTCTGACCCTGTATCTCCGGCAGCGTTCGCCACAGATCGTTGAACTGCTCATCCTCGTAGGCGCGCCTTTCACGCGCGCGTTCCTGCTCCTGTCGCAAATCAAGGCGCTTGCTGCCTGTATGGCGGTCAACGCCTTGCCCCTGCAGGGCATGGGCCGCATCCAGGATGCGCTCGACAGCCTTGATGCCGTATTTTTCCTCGCAGCGCGCCACGTAGCCACGTGCGAATTCCAGGTAATCCAGGATCTGGGTTGAGTCGGTCCACTCTCGGAAAAGCCGGTTGTTCTTGAAGAAATGGTTATGCCCGAATGCGGCATGGGCGATAACGAGCGCCTGCATGGTGGCCGTATTTTCTTCCATCAGATAGCTGATGCATGGGCTCGAATTGATAACGACCTCGTAAGCGAGACCCATCAGGCCGCGCTTATAGGCGTTCTCGTGCGATACGAAGCGTTTACCCGCCGACCAGTGCGGGTAGCTGATCGGCATACCGTGCGAGGTATAGACATCAAGCATCTGCTCTGAGGTGATGATCTCGATACGATTGGGATACGTGTCGAGCCGTAATTCCTCGCTCGCAATACGGTCGATCTCGCCGTAGCAATCCCTGAGCGTTGAAAATGTCCAGTCGGTGCCGGTATAGAGCATAATTACTCCCCTGCCCGTTCGGCCGCACGACGGGCGAACAGATCTCTGAAAACCGGAAAGATATCGCGCCTGTCCTGAACCTGACGCATGGCGAGTTGTGGCGTGCTGTCAGCGATATTTTTGTAACCACGCCATAAATCGGTTTCGCTGCGCAGTAACGCACCGCCCATACTAACTTCGACATAGGCGAAGTACTGCACGACAGGCAGTATTGCCTCGGTCATCAGGCGATTGACCTTGTTCATGTCTGACGAAATATTATCGCCATCCGAGACCTGGGCGACATAGACATTCCATTTGTCAGTCGGATACCGCTCAGCCTGGATCTGATGCATTAGTTCCAGCGCGGTGGAGACAACCGTGCCGCCTGTCCGAGGATCGGTAAAGAACACGTCCTCATCCACTTCTTCCGCAGTTTCGGCATGGCGAACGAAGACGATCTCAAGCTTCTCGTATCGCTTTTCGAGAAAGACATGCAGCAGGAGGAAGAACTGCTTGCCCAGCTCCTTCATCTTCTCGGTCATGGAGCCGGAGACATCCATGATGCAGAAGATGACGGCCTGCGTGGTCGGTTTCGGGACAGGGGTAAAACGCCGATAGCGCAGGTCGACCGGATCGACCCAGGGAATACGCGCGAGGCGTTGGCGCAAAAGGTCGCGCTCGTCGCGCAGGCCTTGCAACTGCACGAACTGCTCGTCGGAAAGAGGACGCGCCTCCTCCAGCGCGGCGATTTCGGCTTCTAGGTCGAGTAACTCCTGTGGCTTGGGACGTTTGAGGCCGATGCGTCGCCCCATTGATCGGCGCATGGTGCGACCGAGATCGATCTGTGAGGGTGAGCCGTCGCTTGTCAGGCCAGACCGGCTGGTTGCGAGCGTTGTTGTCGAGGCAATCTCGCGCTTGACGAGATCGGGAAGTTCCAGATCGTCGAAAAACAGATCGAGAAACTCCTCGCGTGAGAGAACGAAGCGGTAGGAATCCTCGCCTCCACCCTGATCGCCCGCACCACTTCCCTCACCCGCGCCCTCGCCTTCACCACCCGGCGGCCGGCGCAGCCTGTCTCCCTTTACGAACTCCTTGTTGCCTGAGAGCACGATATGGCGGGCACCGGCGCTGAAATGCCGATGAAAGCTCGGCTCGTGCAGGACATCGGCCGGGATCGATACAGCACTATCCTGGCCTATTTCTCGTATGCGGCCCTGTGACGCGGCATCGCGCACGGCGCTCTGTATCGCCTGACGCGCCCTTGTCAGGACGCGCTGGCGGTTCTCGGTATTCTTGCCGTGCGGGTTCGGGCGCCTGTCTATGATTTCCATGAAACGCTCCGTGAAAGAGAGATCAGGCAGACTGCTTGACGCGCATGTACCACTCGACCAGTCGCCGCACCTGACGTTCGGTGTAGCCGCGTGCGACCATGCGGCTGACAAACTCGTCATGTTTGCGCTCGCTCGTGCTGTCCTTCTTCGAGCCGAAGCTGATAACCGGCAGCAGATCCTCGACCTGACTGAACATGCGTTTTTCGATCACATCACGAATTTTCTCGTAGCTGGTCCAGGACGGATTGCGGCCGCCATTGCTTGCTCTCGACCGCAGGGAGAACTTGACAACCTCATTGCGGAAATCCTTCGGGTTCGCGATGCCGGCTGCCTTTTCAGTCTTGCTGAGCTCCGCGTTGAGCAGATCGCGGTTCATCAACTGGCCTGTGTCAGGGTCCTTGAAGTCCTGATCCTCGATCCAGGCATCAGCGTAATCGAGATAGCGGTCAAAAAGGTTCTGGCCGTAATCATTGTAGCTCTCCAGATAGGCTTTCTGGATTTCATTGCCGAGGAATTCGGCATAACGCCGTGAGAGATCGGATTTGAGCGAGGCCAGATAGGCCGCCTCGACCTCAGCCGGGAATTGCTCGCGTCGCACGGCCTGTTCGAGCACATACATCAGATGCACCGGATCAGCCGAAATCTCGGAGGGGTCATGGTTGAACGTGGCGGACAGGACCTTGTAGGCGAAACGCGTAGAGATGCCCTCCATGCCTTCATCCACACCGGCACTATCCTTGTATTCCTGCATGGCGCGGGCCTTGGGGTCGGTCTCGCGGATGTTCTCACCATCATAGACGCGCATCTTTGCGAACTGCGTCGAGTTGGGGTGGGATTTCAGCCGCGAAAGTACCGCAAACTGCGCCAGCATCTCGAGAGTGTGCGGCGCGCAGGGGGCGTCGCCCAGAGCTGAAGACTGGATCAGCTTCTCGTAGATTTTCGATTCTTCGGTCACCCGCAGGCAGTAAGGCACCTTGATGACGCATACGCGGTCGAGAAAGGCCTCGTTGGTGCGGTTATTGCGGAAGGACTGCCACTCCGCCTCGTTGGAATGAGCAAGGATGACGCCGGTGAAGGGTATCGAACCGATATTCTCCGTGCCGACATAATTCCCTTCCTGCGTTGCCGTGAGCAACGGGTGCAGCATCTTGATGGGCGCCTTGAACATCTCGACAAATTCGAGAATGCCCTGATTGGCGCGGTTGAGGCCGCCGGAGAAACTATAGGCGTCAGGGTCGTTCTGGCTGAAATTTTCAAGCTGGCGGATATCCACCTTGCCGACCAGGGCGGAGACATCCTGGTTGTTATCATCACCGGGCTCGGTCTTGGCAACAGCGATCTGGCGCAGCTTCGACGGGTTGAGGCGCACCACGGTAAAGCGTGAGATATCGCCGTCGAAATCCTCCAGTCGCTTCAGCGCCCAGGGGCTTGCGATGCCAGTCAGGACACGGCGGGGAATATTATACTGCGCCTGAAGCGAGTCCGCGTAGCGCTCCGGGTCGAACAGACCAAGCGGGCTCTCGAACACAGGGCTGATCTGCTTGCCTGCCTTGAGCACATAAATGGGCTCACGCTCCATAAGGGTCTTGAGGCGTTCGCCAAGCGAAGACTTGCCGCCACCCACCGGGCCAAGGAGGTAGAGAATCTGTTTGCGCTCTTCCAGCCCCTGCGCGGCATGACGGAAGAACCCGACAATCTGCTCGACCGCGTCCTCCATGCCATAGAAATCGGCGAAGGCCGGATAGGTGCGGACGGTGCGGTTCATGAAAATTCGGCTGAGACGCGGGTCGCGTGCTGAGTCGAGCATGACCGGTGCGCCAATCGCCTTCAGCATGCGCTCGGCGGCGCTGGCATAGCAGCTGGGGTCTTCACGGCAGAGAGACAGATAGGAAGCCAGTGACATCTCTGTTTCCCGGCGTTCCTCACGGTAAGAAGAGGCCAGCGTAAAGACGTCCGAGAATGCACTCATGACTCGTATGCTCCGATGAGGCCTGCCACTAAGCCGGGGGCGAAACGGTCACACCCGCCGATAGGAAATCAGGCGATAAGTCGGGAAGTCAGGCTTTGAGAGACGACAAAGGGTGCGGAAGCATGAAATGCTCCAACATGGTCAGGAACTGGCCGGAATGACCGGATTTGAGGGGAATTCTCGCTATGAAAACTGGTACCGGACTCACCCGATATGCTGACGCTATCGCGATGTAGAGCCGCGCTTCAACAAAAAAACGGTTAATCGAAGAAATATTTAAACCGCGAGAACCATGCCATCATAGCCGGGCTCTATGCCGTCAGGCAGACGCTGGCGGAGCGTGTCGTAATCGAGCGCAGGTCCCATATGGGTCAGGATTGTGCGCTCGGGTTTCAGCCGTGCACACCATTCGATAACCAGATCAACCCAGGCATGAGCGACATGGGGCTCATACTGGAAACACCCGACAATCCAGGTTTTGACGCCTGAAAGGACCTCCAGCGATTCCTCACTGAGATATTCGACATCGGTCGAATAGGCGAAATCGCCGCAGCGCAGGCCGATCGTCGGAATACGGTAATGGCGCTGCTCGAAAAGCTGCAAATCGAGATCGCAGATTGCCAGCCTGTCGGTGGGGGTGATCAGATGCGGCTCCGGCACAGGGCGGAAAAACCCGGTACCGCTCCAGGGCCGGAAGGCATAGCTGTAGCGCGCCTCAAGCTCGTGCATGACCGTATCGGTAGCATAGAGCGGAAGCGGTGCATCGAGCATGCGATTGATGGCGCGGAGTTCATCCAGCCCGGCCACATGATCCGCATGTTCGTGGGTGTAGAGAACGGAATGGACCACGCCGATTTTCTGGCGCAGGAGCTGGGCGCGCAGATCGGGTCCTGAATCCACCAGCAAACGCTTGCCGCTCTCGGCCTCGATGACGATGGAGGAGCGCGTTCGCTCGTTGCGGGGATTGGTGGGGTCGCACGCGCCCCAGATCCCCTCACCCTGTGCGCCGCCAACCATGGGGACGCCGCCGGAACCACCACAACCGAGGATCGTGACTTTCATGCGGCACGCTTGAACAAGGCGTGAAAGTTACGTGTGGTGAGTTCGGCCAGAGCGGTATTCTCCATGCCGCGTTCCATCGCCAGCCGCGCTGCAGTGTGAGCCACGTAGCCCGGCGTGTTCGGCTTGCCGCGTTTTGGCACAGGCGCAAGGAACGGGCTGTCGGTCTCCACCAGCAGTCGCTCCTCAGGTAAGGCGCGTGCGACCTCGCGGATGGTCTCGCATTTCGGGAAGGTCAACAGCCCTGAAAAGCTGATATAGCCCCCCAGATCAATGGCCGTCCGGGCCAGCTCCATTCCTGAGGCGAAGCAATGGAGCAGAAAGGGAAAAGCCCCTTTCTCATGTTCGTCACGCAGAATGGCCGCGACGTCATCATCGGCTTCTCGGGCATGGATCACCAGCGGCAGCCCGGTCTGGCGGGCGGCATCGATATGAACCCGGAAGCTATGGGCCTGCGCGTCGCGCACCGACGGCGCGCCATGCAGGTAATCCAGCCCTGACTCTCCAATGCCGATGACATGATCTGGCGCTGCGAGACGGATGATCGTCCCGACCTCTGGCGTTGCTTCTTCACCCACATGGTCGGGATGGGTGCCGATCGCGCACCAGACCCGCAATTCGGGCGTGTCAAAACGGGTAAGGTCGATTTGCGTCTGCGCCCGTGAGAGGCGAGTGCCAATCGTCACCATGCCTGCCAGTCCGTGTTCGCGGGCCAGTGCCAACGCGGCAGGCACGTCGTCCAGACGGTCCAGATGGCAATGAGAGTCGATCAGGCCTGTCATGGGGTGGACCGTCACGCTGCAGTCTCGGGCTCGACATAGCGGGGGAACAGACCCTGTGGGGCGGGCAGCGCAATACCGGCATCGAGCGGCGTGGCAAGGGAGGCGAAATCGCGTGCGGTCTCAGCAACACCCAGCTGCGTGAGCAGCTTGTCCATGGTCCCCGGCATGTAAGGCTGCAGCAGGATGGCAATATGGCGCATGGCCTCATGCAGCACACGCAGAACCGTGGCCATACGCACAAGATCGGTCTTCTTCAGCGCCCAGGGGGCCTGACGGTCGATATAGCTGTTGCAGGCACGGATAACCTTCCAGACCTCTTCCAGCCCGTCAGTCAGGGCAAACCGCCCCATCTGGCCGCGCAGGAGTTCGGGCAGCAGCGATGCACTGGCCAGAAGCGCGTTGTCATCTTCGCTAAGCGCGTCAAAGGCAGGCAATGTGGCGTCGCAATTCCGCGCGATCAGGCTCAGTGTGCGCTGGGCCAGATTGCCGAGATCATTGGCGAGCTCGACATTCAGGCGATTGACCAAGGAGCGCTTGCTGAGATCGGAGTCACCACCAAACGGGACTTCGCGCAGCAGGAAGAAGCGCACAGGGTCGAGGCCGTAGCTGGCCACCAGATCACGCGGGTCGATGACATTGCCGATCGACTTGCTCATTTTCTCGCCCTCGATCGTCCACCAGCCATTGGCGAAAACCGAATGTGGAAGGTCGATCTCGGCAGCCATGAGGAAGGCGGGCCAGAACACGGCGTGGAAGCGGATGATATCCTTGCCGACGATATGTGCCGAGGCCGGCCAGTATTTCATGCGCTCAGCGCTGAAATCGGGATAGCCGAGCGCCGAGAGATAGTTGGTCAGGGCGTCGAACCAGACATACATGACATGATCGGCGTCACCCGGGACCGGGATACCCCATTTGAAGCTGGTGCGGCTGATGGAGAGATCCTTCAGCCCCTGACGGACGAAGCTGACGATCTCGTTGCGCCGTCCCATTGGACCGAGGAATTCCGGGTGTTGCTCATAGAGCGCCAGCAGCCTGTCTTCGAACGCGGAGAGACGGAAGAAATAGGAAGGCTCGCGCACCCACTCGACGGGCGCACCCGTCGGGGCTGTCTTGCGGCCATCCGCATGCGTTGTCAGCTCGTCTTCAGAATAGAAGCACTCGTCGCGCAGCGCGTACCAGCCCTCATAGGCGTCGAGATAGATATGACCATTTGCGGCGACTTTTTCCCACAATGCCTGGGCGGCCTGCTTGTGGCGCGGCTCGGTGGTGCGGATGAAATCGTCATAGGAAATGCCCATCGCATCCGCCATGCTGCGGAAATCGGCTGCGATGCCATCCGTAAAGCTCTGGGTATCGATACCGGCAGTCTGGGCGGCCTGTTCCACCTTCTGTCCGTGTTCGTCCGTACCGGTCAGGAAAAACACGTCCTTGCCATCCAGACGGTTGAACCGCGCAAGCACGTCGGCAGCGATGGAAGTGTAGGCGTGGCCGATATGGGGTGCGCCATTCACGTAATAGATGGGGGTGGTGACGTAGTAACGTGAGGTCATGGAGCACTCGCTATGGCGGCTGCCTGTCTGACAGCCTGATTCTTGTCCAGATTGAACCGCTCGGTCTCGCGCTGTAGCGCCTGAAGGGCAGAGAAAGCCTCGGCGGCCTGGCTGGCCTCGGCAAGCTTCCCCTGCCCCGCCAGTGTTCTGGCGCGGTCTGCAAGCCCCTCTCCTAGCAAAGAACAGAGCACGGCAAAACCGTCATCGTGACGCAGGAAAGCGGCAAGACTGTCTGCATCGGGTGTTTCGCCGGTGGCCAGCAGCGCCGTGGCGAGATCGCGGGCCGCTCTGTCTGTGCCCTGATCGGCAGAAAGGATGCGGCCGGGCGCACCATGCGCCTGCGCGACAAGGGTCTGGAGTTCGGCAACGCTTCTGCCCTGCGCCCTGAGCACGGCGGCCGTCTGCTCGGCCGGCAACGGGGCCAGCCCCAGCAGGCGGCAGCGGCTTCTGATGGTGGGCAACAAAGCCGAGGGTACCGGACAGGTCAGGAAAAACACCGTATCGGTGGGCGGTTCCTCGAGCAGCTTGAGCAGCGCATTGGCCGCGTTGCGGTTGAGGGTTTCGGCGGCATCGACAATGACGACGCGCCACGAACCGTCCGCAGCCGTATGATGCAGAAAATCCTGCACGGGGCGGACGTCATCCACCACGATTTCCTGACGCATGCGCTTGCGCTTTTCATCCATGCGCCGGGTGATCAGCAAAAGATTGGGATGGGTGCCTGCTGTAATCTGTCGTCCGGCACGGCTCTGCCGATCCGTACCATTCAGCAGCACTCTGGCGCAGTCGAAGGCAAAGCTTGTCTTGCCGATGCCTGAATCGCCATGAATCATCCACCCATGATGCAAGCGACCGGATTCCAGCGCCTGTCGAAACAGGGCTTTCTCCGCCTCATGCCCGATCAGGGCGGTCGCAGCCGGGTTCTCAGGGCCGCTCATGAACCGCAGGTTGGCGTGTCGATGGGTGAGCCGATCAGGCGAGGCGCGACAATGGCCATGATTCCGGCAGCGACCTCTTCCGGGGTTCGCGAGGCATCGACCCGTTTGACCCGGTTCGGATCCTGTTGGGCAACCAGCGCAAAGCCCTCGGCAATACGGGTGTGGAAGGCTTCCTGCTCCTGCTCGTAGCGGTCCAGCCGTCCGCCCCTTGCCGCCACACGAGCCGCCCCGATTGCCGGGGGAATTTCGAGCATCAGGGTCAGATCGGGCTCGCAGGCCAGCAAGGCTCGCAAGGACTGGATGAAGGCAAGCGTGGAGGTATCGCCTCTGGCGAGGCCATAGCCCTGATAGACGAGGGTTGAGTCATGGAAACGATCGCAGATCACGATCTCACCCCGCGACAATGCAGGAAGGATGACGCTGTCGAGATGATCGGCGCGCGCCGCCATATGCGCCAGAGCCTGCGCCCGCAGGGAAAGAGGCGCCTCGTTGAACAGGATCAGTTCACGCAGGGCCTCAGCACCCGGCGAGCCACCGGGCTCGCGAGTGAGGAGTACTTTATGCCCTGCGGCAAGCAGGGCCGCGTGCAAGAGGCGGGTCTGGGTGGATTTTCCCGCCCCTTCGCCGCCCTCGAAGGTGATGAACAGCCCGCTCACGCCTCAGCTATGGGGCGCGGCTTTGGGGCCATGGCCCAGTCGTGCAAGGGCCCGGCCCACCAGCCCGAGGCGCGGCACAGCATTGGCGGCGACGAGATCGAGGCGGATATCCGGCATCCCCTGATTCTGAAGCACAAGCGCACCGATCGTCTGTCCGGCCATGACAGGGGCAATGGCGGGTGACGGATATTCCACGCTGATCTTGCTGCGCTGCTGCCAGCCATGCGGCAGGGTCAGCACGATATCACGGGTGCCGACAAGCGCGACCTCGGCTGCCTCGCCCATATAGACCGGCATATGATCGACCACCTGACCATGATGGAACAGGGTGACGTTCTCGAAATTGGCGAAGGCCCAGCCAAGAAGGCGCTCGCCCTCATGAGCGCGCTCATTCATGGAAGACGTGCCGTTGATGGTCATGATGATGCGACGGCCATCACGCTTGGAGCTGGCGCACAGACCATAGCCGCCAGCATCGGTGTGGCCGGTCTTGAGCCCGTCGGCCAGACCCTTGTCCACCAAGACGTTACGATTGCCCTGCTTGATATTGTTGTATGTGAATTCCGTGGCCGAGAAGAGATGGTAATATTCGGGGTAGTCACGGATCAGGTGCATCGCGACGCGGCTGACATCACGTGCGCTCATATACTGCGACTCATCCGGCAGGCCGGTGCAGTTCATGAAGTGAGTGTTAGTCATGCCAAGCTTGGCGGCCGTCTGATTCATTAGATTGACGAACTGCTCTTCCGACCCGGCAATGCCTTCAGCTAATACGATACAGGCATCATTGCCGGACTGAATGACCATGCCTTCAATCAGATCCGAAACGGTCACGCTCTGGCCCAGAGGCACGAACATCTTCGAGCCCTGTGTGCGCCATGCCTTCTCACTGACCGGCAGAGACTGGGTCAGGCTCAGATGGCCCGCCCGGATCATGCCGAACGTGATATAGGCGGTCATCATCTTGGTGAGGGAGGATGGCGGCATGTGCTCGTCTGCTGCTTTTTCCAGCAGGGTTGCGCCCGTATCGAAATCGATGATGCAGGCCCAGCGCGCTACGGTGTCGAGCGGGCCGATCGGCGTGGATGCCGGTGTGGCCGTGCTGGCTGTGGCAGCATTCGGGGTGGCTGCCGCCGCAGCGCTGGACGCTCCCTTGCCACGTCGCGGGCGCGCGAAAGCAAACTGACTTGAAACGGCTAACCCAGCCGCACCCGAGAGCAGAAAACGTCTTGTCCGCACGTCAACACCTTACCTGGCCACAATATGCGCGCCTGTGCCACCGCATTGGCGCGCCTGGGCTAATGCCCTGTCCGCCTCGGATACAGCGGTGAAGGGGCCCAACGCAACCGTCCACGGCAATGATCCCGCCACACCCGCCGTCTGGCTGATGTCAGCGCCACATTGTGCAGCCACACGTGCAGCCGCTGCATGCCCCGAGAAACTGCCAAGAATCACACGGTAATAGGGCATCTGGGCCTGTCCCTGCATAACCGTTTGCGGCATGTCGGGCACATAAAGCGTCTGGCGTCCGGCCTCACGGTCGTTCTGTTTCATGCCAAGCGTCTGCGTTGTGCCATCATCCAGCGACTGCGCCGTGATGGCCTCGCGCGGGGCTGCGCTGATTTCGAGTTTCGGTGCATTCGGATTGGACTCGGCAATCTGGCGGCTCATGGCCTCGTCCTGAACAATCTCGACCGGCGTCGGGGTTGTATCCATGCCAAGAAGGGTCGCCACGCGCGGCGTGACAGCGAGCACCCGTGCCGCGCTTGATGGGCCACGATCATTCAGCCTGATCCTGACCATGCGGCCATTGGCAAGATTGCGCACCGTGACCACAGACGGAAGCTGAAGCGTCTGATGCGCGCCCGTCATGGCATCAGGCGACCAGATTTCGCCATCTGCCGTAACGCCCCCTTTCGGCGCAGCGGCAATCACCGCAAGGCCCGTCTCATTGAGATCGAAATGCTCGGCAGGATAAAACCAGCTGTCACTTCCCTGCCAGGCGCTGCCTACCATGTAATGGGGTGCGGCCTGTCTGGGTGTTTCATGATGATGGCACCCAGCGAGTCCGATTGTTGCGCCCAGAAGCGCCGCGCTACCCTTAAGCGACCGCATAGCCGAGCAACCCAACGCCGAGAGCATAGAAATCGGACGGGTTATACCGCCGGATCACATCGAAATTGCGATAGACCATGAAGGCGTCCGTGCCGGGACCATCAGGGCGAATGACAGCGCCCGTTACATCACTGCGCGAGAAGGCGGACCCATCTTCGCGGCGCACACCAAGCGCCATCCATGAGGCAAGCGTCTGCTTGTTGCCTCGTCCAAGCTGCCCCTGCGGGATGTCCTTCGTGAGCGTCACGGCCTGTCCCCAGGGAGCGTCGGGCTCCCAGCCGCTGCCATGCAGATAATTGGCAACAGAGGCGAATACATCCTGCTCGCTGGTCCAGATATTGCGTCTGCCATCATGGTCGGCATCAACGGCGTAGTGCAGATAGGCGCTGGGCATGAATTGCGGCTGCCCCATTGCCCCTGCGTAAGAGCCGAGCATCGCTTCTGGCTGAATGTCGCCGTGATCGAGAATCTGAAGCGCCTTGAACAGCTCGCCACGGAAGAAGCTGGCGCGCCTGCCGTCATAAGCGAGAGTCGCGAGCGCATCGATGACCGAGAATGTGCCGATCTTGCGACCGAAACCTGATTCCAGCCCCCAGATGCCAACGATGACCCGTGGATCGACCCCGTACATCTTGCCCGTGGCTTCAAGCATCTGGGCACGCTGCTGATAAGCGGCCTGCCCCTGGCTGATGCGTGTCGTGCTGATCACACGTTCGCGATACTGGGCCCAGGTCAGGGTAAATTCCGGTTGATGCCGGTCAAGCTTGATGACGCGTGCATTGGGCTCACGCGTCAGGGCAAAGGCGCGTGACAGAGTTGATGCAGCGATTCCCTTGCTCATGGCCTCGCTGCGCAGGGTATCGAGAAAGGCAGCGTAACTACCACCTGATACGCCAGACGTTGCCTGCTTATGGGCGTGGGCAACGCCTTTATGCCCAAGCGTTCCGGCAAGGCTGGTCCCGTACAGGCAGGGGGCAGCCGCTGTCGCGGCCAGTATAGAGCGTCGGGTAAGCACCAATGTCATCCTTGGCTGTCTGGTTGCCAGATGGTGCTTGCCCTGATCTTGTTCAGGGTCGAAGCCTGCGGCCCTCGGCAGCACCATGCATGATGAAGTGCAGGAATGGATTGATCGTCAAGGGAATGTCCGGGTTCGCAGCGATATATTCAGCAACGCTGAAATGGCCGTTGGGGTCGCGGCCCTCGAGATAGCCATGGGTCATGAAGTGCTCGACAGCATCCATCCCGCAAGCACCGACATCCGGGTAAGCAGCGAGATACCAGTTGGCGTCGAAGTACAGAGCCTCGGCGGGATAGGCCGGTTCTTGTGCTACATCTGCTTCGGGGGGCTGTTCTGCAGCACTCTCTGCAAGCGGTGCAGATGGGAGGTTCTCCCCTCCGGCGACGGGGCCAGAAACGGTTTCAGTTGCCTCTGTCGGCAGCGTGCGCTCAGAGACAGCTACCGTCTTTTGCACGGAGGCCGAAACGAGGGTGTCTGGCTGAGTTTTCTTACGTGCTGTGGTCGTCCGGGACCGGGCTGCTTTTGCCAAGAGAGAATCCCCCAATTTATTCTACGCGCTCTGAAAACCTCTTAAGACGGAAGGCGCATTTCCCGTCATTGGATCGAAATGTGCACACCCGCCAGCTTGTGATTAACTGATGAGCGCAAAGACCGTTAAAAACCGTTTGTCCATCAAGCCACCGCAGGGACAAGGATGATCAGTGTCGCGGCGACCCGGGCTGAAGGTTCGGCAGGTTCTATGACACGCGGGCAGTGTGGTCCAGTGACAAACTGCATGAATATCATAGCTTTTCAAAGTATTACAAAAATATCACGGTTAAATCAGTGAGAAAACAAGAATATTATGATGCACTGAGTCCGTGAAAGCAGAGTTCCTAATGTTGTTGACCTGTCATGTTCTGTCCCACATGTTCGTTTTTTGTTAACGGCGAATGGTATCTAGCAGATATTTCCGTTATTTTGCCATTATAAACAATGAAGGATCTTTGTGTAATGAGGTCTGACCATGGCGGTACCACCGTCAGCCTTCTGCACGTCGCCCGTGAGGCAGGCGTCTCGCGTGCAACAGCCTCCCTCGTTCTGCGCAACAGCCCGCTGGTTGCTCCTGCTACGCGGGAAAAGGTCCAGGCCGCTATGCTGAGCCTTGGCTACATCTATAACCGGGGTGCCGCCAATCTTCGGCAAAACCGCACGGGGACCATCGGTCTCGTCCTGTCGAATATTGCCAATCCGTTCTTCAGCACGCTGACAGCTGGCATAGAGGACGTGAACGACATACAGGAGATTGTCTCTTTCATCGCTGATAGCGGTGAGTCTACGGAGCGACAATCCAGACAGATCCAACGCCTGCGTGAACATAATATTGACGGGCTTATTATTTGCCCGTCGATCGGCAGCGATGCCAGCTTGATTGCCGATCTCGACCGGCTCGGTCTCCCCTTTGTGCAGGTTTTGCGTGAAATTCCCGGCGCACAGCGAGATTATGTTACGGTAGACTACGCCGCCGGGATTGATGTCGCCCTCACCCACCTGAAGCGCACGGGGCGAAAACGCGTGGTCTATGTTGGTAATATGGACACGCATTCTGCCGCACTGGCTCGTGTTCAGGGCTTCCGCGAGGCATGTGCGCGTCTGGACCTCACTAACGTGGCTGTCATCGATGGGACGAGAGACAGTTGCTATGATGAGCGCAGGCTCGACAGTTTGCTCAACTCACCCGAACCGCCGGAAGCGGCCATATGCTACAATGATATCATGGCCCTCGCGCTCATGAACCAGCTTCGGCGAAGGGGGATCAGGGTGGGTGGTCGTGACGAGGGCGGTTTTGCCGTCATAGGGATGGACGATCTCGCGGCAGCGGCAGCGGCCTTCCCTGCGCTTACGACGATCGCTACCAAACCACGTCTGGTTGGGTCCGCTGCGGCCCGTTTGCTGCAAAAGCGTATGGCGCGGCCCACGCGACGCCCCGAGCGACAGGTTATTGCTCCGGAGCTGGTCATTCGCGAAAGCACCTGAAAATTCCTGATCTGGGCCTCGGCCATTCGCACTGAGGATATCACACAGGAGTGATAAGTATGTCACATTTTGGATGTGACTCTTGTTTCAAATAGGCGTTCATATGGCATTACAGAATTGTTAGTCAGATAGAATTGTCTCCAGATATCGTAGCGTTGTCCCTGCTCCAGACTTTTTCAGGTGGCTTTTAGATCGATCTAAAAGAGGGGCGGCAGTCGATACAGTGAAGATAGGCGGTATGCGATGATCCTCTTCAACCTTGCGTCGATGGTGTTCCGAGGCTTCGAGAGAAGTCCGCGTCATGTGCTCGTTTTCAGAATGAAGGACATGTCATGGTGAGCGTAGCCCTTCCCCGAAACAGCCCGGCAGTCGCCATGCGCTCCCCCTCGGTCGAAGCGAACGACGTGCAGCGTCCAGAAATGTCGCCGCAGGAACTACGCCGGGCCGCCTGGACATGCTCGATTGGCAGCGCGATGGAGTACTATGACTTCGCGCTCTATAGCCTCGCCTCTGCCCTGATCTTCGCCCCGCTCTTTTTCCCGAGTAATATTCCCGGCCTCGGTCTGGTAGCGAGCTTCGCCACCTATTTTATCGGTTTTGCGGTGCGCCCTCTGGGCGGGATCTTCTTTGGCCGATTGGGCGACCGCTACGGTCGCAAGCGCGTATTGCTGCTGACAGTCACGCTGATGGGGCTTGCCAGCGCATTTATCGGCCTTATCCCGACTTACAAGAGCATCGGCATCATGGCGCCCCTTCTGCTCGTTTTCCTGCGTATGGCGCAGGGCTTCGGCGCGGGCGCGGAGCAGGCCGGGGCTGCCGTCATGATGACCGAGTGTGCCCCGCGCAAGCGTCGTGGCTACTACGCGGCCCTGCCCTTTTTAGGCATCCAGATCGGGACGGTCGCGGCCGGACTCATCTATTATGCCATGCTGACCGGTGTTCCGGATATCACCCAGACCATGCTCTGGCGTGTTCCCTTTGTTGGCAGTGCTGTCCTGCTCCTCATCGCGCTTTACATGCGCATGAGGCTCAAGGAGTCACCCACTTTCGCCAAGATCAAGGAAGATGAGCGTCATGATGAGACCGGCTCGCTGCGTGAGACGCTGACGGCCTCATGGCGGCCGATCCTGGCCGGAATGGGTCTGCGCATGGCCGAAAACGGGGGCTCGTCGATCTATCAGGTGCTCGCCATCAGCTATCTCGTGCACACGATCGGCATGAACAGCCAGTGGGGCACCCTGGTCCTGATTGGCGCGGCACTTGTGGGCGGCGTGACCATCCCCGTCGCAGGGTGGCTGAGCGATCGCTTCGGGCGTGTGCGTGTCTATCGTGGCTTTGCGCTGCTTCAGGCCGTCAGCGCCCTGCCCGTCTGGTATGTCTTCAGTCAGGGCCACCCTATCCCCTCGGCGATCGCCCTGTCCTTCGCGCTCGGGGTAGCAACCTGGGGAATGTTCGGCACGCAAGGGGCCCTGCTGCCCGAAATGTTCGGGCTGCGCCATCGTTACACGGCTGTCTCGTTCACACGCGAATTCTCTTCCGTCATCGCGGGTGGCGTATCGCCAATGGTCGGGCAATTTCTCATCGCGATGTTCGCAAGGTTTCATATTGGCGGTGTCGGGAGTGGCAAATACGCCTGGATCCCGCTGTCCGTCTATGTCGTCTTTCTGGCATGCCTTGCCATCCTCGCGACTTTCTATGTGCCCGAAACCAGAGGACGCGATCTGATGGCGCAGGAAGATGCGCTGTGAAGAGCCTCAGATACGCGATTATGGCCTTCGCATGGGCTGTTATGAGTCCGTGCCTCATCGCACCGCATAGTGTTCACTTTTCTGATCGAACGGGAGTTTCCGCATGATCACGCTCGACCTCGCACCTCCCGGTGAGATTTCCTATGTCTGCGATACGGCGTCAGCTGCTGAGCGTCTGTTGAATGGTCGCCATACACGCGCCCCGCTGCAGGCGCTGGACGACAGTGAGGTTCCACGGACAGAGGACGACGCCTATCGCATACAGGACGCTGTTGCCGCTGCGCTGATTGCCGATCAGGGCAACATCATGGGCTGGAAAGTTGGCGCGCCCTCGCCCACCGGGCTTCCGTTCGCAGCGCCTTTGCATGAAGCGACCCTCTTTAACGGCGATACGACGCTGGCACCGGGTCTGTGTCGTCATCGCGGGGTGGAAGCGGAAATCGTCTATCGTCTCGGCCGTGACCTGCCATGGCGCGACCGGCCTTGGTCGCTTGGCGAGGTGATGGACGCCATCGACAGTGTCCATACCGCCATCGAGATCATCGACACACGTTTTGTGCGGCCCGGCTCCCAGCCACGGCTCGTGCATCTGGCTGATCAGGCGAGCCACGGCGCACTTGTAATCGGCCAAGGCGCGAAGGCGTGGCAGCGTCTCAGCCCTGTTTGCGAGACGGTTCGCCTCGCCTTCAGTGATGGTCGTGTGATCGAGCATATCGGTGGCAATTCGGCGGGCGATCCGCGTCGTTTGCTGGTGTGGCTGGCCAATCACGCAATGGGAAGAGGTATCCCCCTCATGGCGGGCTGCATGATCACAACGGGCTCGATGACCGACACCATTTTCGTCCCACCGGGCACGACGGCCACGGCAAGGATCGCCCATCTACAGCCCATCACGGTCGAGATGCCCTGACATCGGCTCACCACGCATAAATTAACCCGTCAATCGGGTTAGACCCAGAATTTTTTCCAGAAACAGGACATTACCGTGAAACCTCATATCCTTCTTATCGAACCCATGATGCCATTTGTGGAAGCCGAGCTTGAGCAAGGCTACGTGCTTCATCGCTGGAATGGTGAGACGCTTCCTTCGGAGGTGTCGATACGCGGGGTGGTGACCGGCGGCGGTACGGGGCTGCCTCGCAAGTTGATGGACGCGCTGTCTGATCTGGAGATCATCACCATCAACGGCATCGGTACGGATGCGGTGGATCTGGTCGAAGCTGCGCGCCGCAATATTGCCGTGACCGTCACGCGTGATGTGCTGACCGACGATGTGGCCGATCTCGCGATGGCCCTTATGCTGTCAGCCCTGCGGGACCTGTTGCCCGGTGATGCGCTGGTTCGACAAGGGCTATGGGGTAGCAAGGGGTTGCCGCTATCGCGCAGGGTCAGCGGGGCGAAACTCGGCATTGTGGGCATGGGTCAGGTCGGGCAGGCCATCGCGCGGCGGGCGCAGGCCTTCTCCATGCCGGTTTCGTATTTCAGCCGCAGGGACCTCTCCCTGCCGGGGATTCCGTTTGTGGCTGACCTCAAGGCGCTTGCTGAAGCCAGCGACGTTCTGGTTGTTGCGGCCTCGGGCGGTGCGCAGTCCCGCCATCTGATCAGCGAGGATATTATCGAGGCTGTCGGGCCTGAAGGGCTTCTGGTGAACGTGGCGCGTGGCAGCGTGGTCGATGAGGAGGCCCTTGTCAGGGCGCTTCAGGACGGGCGGCTTGGCCGCGCCGCGCTCGATGTGTTTGCTGATGAGCCGCACGTACCGCAGGCGCTCACGACCATGAGTAACGTTGTGCTGCAACCGCACCGCGCCAGCGCCACCATCGAGACGCGTACCGCTATGGGGCGGCTCGTGCTGGATAATCTGGCGGCTCATTTCGCAGGTACCCCGTTACTGACGCCTGTGTTCCCTGCAACAGTTCCTGCGCCATCGGCGCCTGTAGCGGCGCGCGAGGCCGAACCCGCAAGCTAGGCAGCGCCAGACCAGCGCCTGCAACCACGAGGTGAAAAGCCTGCGTTGGGGTTGGGCAGCAGGCTGTGTGACCGTGATCTGCGCCCGGTAAGGCGCAGGCAAGGATTGACGCTCATGAAATCGAGTTTCTTGTTGAAGGCCGCGCCAGTCGCGCGGTCAACGAACCCGCTCGTCCATCGCTCGGGGCTCCTCCCGGCGGGTCTGGGGTGCAGCCTCTTATGCCTCGCCCTGACCCAGAATGCCTGGGCGCAGTATCGAGGGCCGATCTCCGAAACCGCGCCGCTTTTTGCCCTTGATACACCGACGTCCTACGCCAATACGGCGTTTACGCCCCCGGTCGAAAGCATGGTTCTGCCGTGGGAGCGGCTGATCAAGCGCCTCAATCGCAAGGGCATTGGCATTGTGGCTGACTATACCAGCGAAAGTGCCATGGTGCTCAATGCCGGTCATGCGGGTGATGCGGGCTACGCCCATCAGATCGGCGTTGAGCTTGATCTTGACTGGTCCAGACTTGTGGGGTGGCAAGGGTTCATTACCCATGCGGTCATCGTCAATCGTGCCGGGCATAATCTGGCGTCCGATCTGGGTGAACGCTCGTTGAACGGTTTTCAGGAAATCTATGGCGGCGGCGGCAATGTCGGGGTGCATCTTGTCTATGTCTATGGCACGCAGGATTTGCTGCATAACCGCATGCAGATTGCGCTGGGCAAGATGCCCGTCAATATCGACTTCGCCAATTCACCCCTGTTCTGCACGTTCATGAACAAATCCAACTGCGGCATTCCGAAATCGCTGACGCGCACAGCCGCGGGCTATGGCACCTATCCGGGCTCGACCTGGGGAACGCGTGTGCGTTACTGGCCGCTGCACGGCATTTATGTCCAGTCGGGGTTATACGGGGTCAATCCGTATCTCAATTCCAACCAGTATGACCGCACGGGTTTCCGGATGGGTACAGAGCTCTATACCGGCGTTTATGTGCCCACAGAGATCGGTCTGATCCCGACCTTCGGCAAAAACCAGCTTGTCGGGCATTACAAGTTTGGTGTGGCCTATGATTCCTCGAACTATCGGGATCTCTATTACGACAACAATATGGATGCCGCTGCCGCAACGGGTCAGCCCTATCGCTGGACCAATGGCAAGACGCAGATCTGGCTGCAAGGTGACCAGATGCTCATACGTAATGGTCATGGCCCGTTGCAGGGGCTCTATGCGCTCGCGGGTGCGACGAAAAGCGAGGGCCAGAACAGCGTCTATGACTGGCAGGTCTATGCCGGGATTGTCGATCGCGGGATCATTCCGTCACGCCCGAAAGATACGTTCGGCCTCGAGTGGTCAGAGACCTTCGCCAGTCGCCAGCTTGTGGCGTCACAATGGATACGATACCGGCGCGGTCTTTCCCTGCCGGGTTCTGCCACCTACCCGCAAAGCCATCTGATGACGTTCGAGGCGACCTACAGCATCCATGCTTTCCGGGGGCTTTCGATCCAGCCTGACTATCAGCATATCTGGCGCACCAATCTGCAGGCGGACAAACCGCAGGTCGATGCAATCGGCCTCAAGATTCATGCCGTGCTCTGACGGTAAGGTTGTGAGGTGACAGAGGGCAGCAAAGCCGTCACCTTCTGCTTATGATGGACGCGCTTATCTTCCGGCTGAAATTCAGGCAGCTCCTGCTTCTGCAGCAGATCAGCCTTGAGCCGTCGCTCAACCGTGCGGCGCGCTCACTCAACCTGTCGCAGCCAACCGCATCCAAGCTATTGCAGGATATGGAGGATGACCTCGGCGCACAGCTCTTTGAGCGGCATTCCCACGGTCTGACTCCGACTGACGCCGGACGGGTTGCGATACGTCACGCCGAAAAAATTCTGGCTGATCTCGGGCGCCTGCGTGAGGATCTCCAGGCCGTCAAACGCGGGCTGACAGGGACTGTCAGTATTGGCGCGATTGGCGCCGCACTCCATGAGATTGTGACCCCGGTTCTGGCGTCAACAACGCGCAGCCACCCCGAAATCAGTCTTACCCTCAGGGTGACCACCAGCGATGATCTCATGGCCCTTCTGCAATCGGGGCGGATCGATATCGCATTAGGCCGCCCAATGGAGGGTATTGGCCATGATCTCCTCACCATTGAGGAGATATCCGATGAGCCGCTCTTGGTAGTTGCAGGGTGCGACAATATCCTGTTTCAGGCGGAGGCGCTTGACCTTGATGCGCTGATACAGCAGCGATGGATTGTCCAGATGCAGCCCAGCCCGCTCCGCCGTGCATTCGAGGGAATATTCACGATGGCGCGATTGCCCATGCCCCAGCGCCTGACCGAACTCTCCTCCGTTCTCGCGACGATCGACCTGCTCACGCAATCCGACATGGTCTCGGTACTGCCCCGCTCGCTTTTCAGGATGTTTGAGAACACGGGAATGATTGGCGAATTGCCGGTTTCGCTGCCTGATATCATCGGGCCCTATCACCTCATCCGGATGCGAGACCGTGCCATGTCACCCGCAGCACAGTTCGTGTGGGAGGCTTTGCGGGAGCGGGCTATCGGAAAAGCCGATAGCGGCATCGGATAACTCTGATCGACAAGACTATCTGCGCCGTCTTTGCTTGGCCGCGTCTGGTACCGACTCTCAATGTGCCGGACGCATCGTTGCAAGGAATGTGATCATGTCCGCCCCGGTTGAGAACGCCCCCACCCCCCGATCCATAGCGATAGGCAATAAGTCCGAACACCGCTACAACGCAAAAAACTGGCCGATCGCTGCGGCCATGATCCAATATCCCGCTGTTCTGGCAGATGGCAGTTCGGTGCAGGATCAACCCGCCGAGGGTTGGGCCAAGGCGATATCGGAAGTGTCCCGTGCAGGATTCACGGAAATCGACCCGACAGATAGCTGGCTACGTGTGGCAGACCTGACGCCAGCACGCCGACGCGAGTTTCTGGCGCTCTGCACCAATGCCGGCCTGACGATCCCCGCAATCTCGACATCGCGACGCTCCGTGATTGATCCTGACCCGGCGAAGGCCGATGCCTATCTGGCCTATATCCATCGGGTGATCGATGTGGCGCCGGAAATGGGCGCAAGCGAAATCGCGGTTGGCTTCGCAACAGCGCTGAACGATGCCCAGAAGAAGGCACTCTGGTTCTGGACCGCTCAGGGTCATCGTGACCCGGAAGATAAGGCTGTGTGGCAAAAGGCGGTTTCACGTATCCGCGAACTTGCCGACCATGCAGCAAGCGTGGGCGTGACACTCTCGCTCGAAATGTACGAGGACACCTATCTCGGGACGGCCGATTCCAGCGTTCGCTTTATTCAGGATGTCGATCACCCTGCCTGCGGGATCAATGCCGATATTGGCAACCTCGTGCGGCTGCATCGTCCGGTCGAGCACTGGCACAGCATGATGGTCAAGCTCGCTCCCTATCTGCGTTACTGGCATGTGAAGAACTACCTGCGTACCGAGGATGCGACGACCGGGATGATCGTTACCGCGCCAGCACCGATGGAGCAGGGTGTGATCAGCTACCGGGCTGCCATCGCGATGGCGCTGGAATATGGGTATTCGAGCCCGTTTCTGGTCGAGCATTATGGCGGTGACGGCCTGAGTGTCGCGGCCCGCAACCGCGACTATCTGCGCCAGATCCTGCCGCTCTAGGTTTGGCACAGGGGAACTGGGCCGGTCGTGCGGAATGGCTCCGCGCGGGAGTAGCCAATGATCGCCATTGCTTTTCCCTTAAGAGTGTCGTGTCCATCGCCTTCGGGGCTCGCGCAGAGCTGAATTGAGCATGGTGCTCCGCCGCCGCTACAACGCGATTTGAGGGAGCACCCCCGGCTGGCTCGCAAGGGCCAATCCTGAACCTAGTCCATCAAACGGAAGTCAGGGTTCAGGGGGGATTGTGGTATGGTTGGGCCGCAACGCGACTTGCTCCCGTCAAGGCCAGAATACGCAGGCCCGACATGCGACCGCATAGAAGGAGACGAAGCTCATGCTGCTCGAAGGCAAGGTATTCGCAATTACAGGTGGCGCTTCAGGCATCGGCAAGGCGGCGGCCCTGGAAGCAGCGCGGCAGGGGGCTGACGTCGCCATAACCGATATCGTGGCCCCCGAGACTGTCCGCAGTCTTCTCGATGAGATTGAGGTAACCGGGCGGCGCGCCCTGTACCTGCAGGGCGATGTGGCCGAGCCGGAAACGGCCAATCGTTTCATGAGCGCTGTCGAGTCACAACTGGGCGGTCTGGACGTGTTTGTCAGTAATGCCGGGATCTGCCCGTTCCACGCTTTTCTCGACCTGCCGCCGGACGTGTTGAAGAAGACAATCGGCGTCAATCTGCTTGGGGCCTATTTCATGGTGCAGGCGGCGGCCAATCAGATGGTCAGACAGGGGCGCGGCGGGGCGATCATTGCGGTGTCGTCCATCTCGGCTCTGGTTGGAGGGGAATTCCAGACACATTACACGCCTACCAAGGCGGGCGTTCACTCGCTCATGCAGTCCACAGCTATTGCTCTGGGGCCTCATAACATTCGCTGCAATTCGGTGTTGCCCGGGACCATAAGGACGCCAATCAATCAGGAGGATCTTGCCGATGAGGGGAAGGCCAGCGCAATGATCGCGCGTATTCCTCTCGGCAGGCTGGGCGAGCCGGAAGATCTGGCGGGGCCAATCGTCTTTTTGGGCTCGTCACTTGCCAGCTATGTCACGGGTGCCGCCCTGCTGGTCGATGGCGGCTGCTTTGTAAATCTCCAATAGGTTACGGCGGCGTTCCGTCGCCGCAGGGTGTTACAATCGAACGCTGCAAGTCGGGAGCGATTCGCAATTGCCCTGTTGGCGTTTTGGGGGTTGCCGTGGCACATGATGCGCCATGTCCGATGGCACCCCTCTTCATAGCAGTTCGCTCTACCACCTCCTCTCGATTGCCGGTGCGGCGTGGTGGTCCAAGGGACTGGCTGTCATCATCGGCACATTCATCCTTGAGGATGCCACGACCATGATTGCGGCCATGGCGGTGGATGATGGCCGTCTCAGCGTCGCGCTGGCGCTTGTCTCCCTCTATATCGGCGTGGCTGTGGGCGATCTCGGGCTCTACGGCCTGGGTGCTGTGGGCGCCAAATGGCCCCCTGCCCGGCGCTGGCTGACCATGCCGCGTCATGACAAGGGGCGCAGCTGGTTTCACCGCAACGTCGTACGCACCGTCGTGATAAGCCGTTTCATCCCCGGGGCCCGCCTGCCGCTCTATACGGCTTGCGGGTTTTTCCGGGCACCATTCGGCGCGTTTGCTGCCAGCGCGGTAGTCGCTACATTGATCTGGACCTCGCTCCTTTTCAGCGTGTCGTTGCATGTGGGTGGCTGGATGTCGGTCCATATGGCGAGCTGGCGCTGGTTTGGCATCGCGGGGTTCATACTGACCATCCTTTTCGTCGGGCGTCTGATTGCCCGGTTCCAGACTTTCAGTGACTGAGTGGCAGATGCTTCAGACGACACACGGATTGCCCGACTCTCTCGATCGCGATGACACCGGCATGGGCGCAGAGACCGCAACCCGACAGGGAGAAACAAAGAAGGAGCCGCATCCACTCTCGTTGTTCGAGTTCTGGCCCGGGTCGATTTTCTATACGCCGATCGTTCTGTACTGGATCGGTCTCGGCCTGCGTTATGGCGATTTCAGCGTACCCAGCGCGGCGAACCCCCTGATCGAAACGGGCGGGCTCTGTGGCGAAAGCAAGAGCGGTATTCTCGATCTGGCCGGTCCGGTCGCTACGCGCTGGATCGCGCCTTATGTCACGCAGATGTTGCGTAAGGGGCGCCGCGAGGACGATGCGCGTGAACTGGTCGCCGCCATGAGGACGAAGGGCATCGATTTTCCAGCCGTGATCAAGCCGGATATCGGGTGCAACGGAACCGGGGTGAAGCTCGTCCAGAGTGAGGACGCGCTGCTCGGGGTGCTCAAGACGTTCCCTTCTAATGTGCGTATCATGGCGCAGGCACTCGCCACCGGGCCTGTCGAGGCCGGACTGTTCTATATCCGTGAGCCGGGCGCTTCCTCAGGGCGCATCACCTCGATCACCTACAAGGAAGCGCCGATCCTTGAGGGAGACGGAGCTGCGACCATACGCGAGCTCATTGCGCGCGATACGCGAACCAATCTGCTGCCCGACATCTATCTGCCGCGCCTCAAGGATCGTCTCGACACGGTTCCCGCCAAGGGGGAACCGGTGCAGCTTGTCTTTACCGGCAACCACTGCAAGGGCTCTATCTTCCGCAACGGTTGTGCCGATGCCACTCCCGCGCTCACACGTCGCCTTGACGAGATTATCGGCGATATCCGCGAATTCCATTTCGGTCGTATCGACGTCAAGGCGGCCTCGATCGAGGCTCTGCGACACGGTGAGGATTTCGAGATCATCGAACTCAACGGCGTCGGATCCGAGGCCACACATATATGGGATTCACGCACAACACTGTGGGAGGCGTATCGCGCGCAATTCTATCACTATCGCATGGCGTTTCGTGTCGGGGCGATGAACAGGGCACGAGGCTGGAAAACCTGCGGGGCCTATACGATGCTGCGCTACTGGCGCAAGCAAAGACGCCTCCTCGCACTCTACCCCCTTAACGACTGAGGGTATTCGACAGTATCGGACGCAGATTGATGGCTGTCGTCCCGAGCGCCAGCTTCAGCTAGATAGCGTTTTGCTGAAACCGCCTTGGTTGGCAGGCCGGACGATTTTTGCGGATGCTATGGATACGTACAGAAGCCCGCGCGCGGTGCCTCGGCCCCCCTGCCCGCCTTGTTGGATCACCCCCATTCAGGGGCGATGCGGCCTACTGGATGCCGGACCCGAAGATATAGTTGCTGACCTGCTGCTCAAGCGATGTGGGCGCCTGGGTGTTGGTGATGGTGCCATCTGAGGGCAGACGCTCGCGGGACGTGCCAGGCTCGATGGCCAGAGCGTTTTCCGAGGTCATCGTCGGGGCCGCGATCGTCAGGATTGTGTCTAAAGGCAGCGACAGATGGCGGTCGATGGAGAAATCGACCTGTGCCATCTGTGTGGCCGGGTCGAGGCTGATTTTCTGAACCGTGCCGACGCGAACGCCTGCCAGCACGACGGCAGCGCCTGCGTCCAGCCCATTGGCAGAAACGAAGCGGGCATGAAGCTTCTGGGTGTCTCCTGACGGGCCATGTCGCTGCGCCACGGCAAAGACAGCAAAGCCTGCCGCGATAGCCAGCACCATTGTGCTGGCCAGAATCGCGCCGCCCCGGTTTTTTGCTGCCATATCTGCGTCACCTGCCTGTTATATCAGCGGAACTCTTCGCCCGAGTTGCGGTGACGGTCAAGCGCGGGCTTGCGATCCGTGCCGCAGTAAGGCAGGAGATGGAAACATTTATTTCATACTGAGCTGACATGACGCTGCTTCAAGCACTGGTTCTGGCCATCGTCCAGGGACTGACCGAACTCTTCCCCGTGAGCAGTCTTGGCCATGCAGTCCTCCTTCCCGCCCTGCTTCACTGGAATCTGGACGAGCGGAGCGAGCTGTTTCTGCCATTTCTGACGATGCTGCATTTTGGCACACTGGTTGCGCTTTTCTGCTTCTTCTGGCGTGACTGGCTGGCCATTTTTACCGGTGCAATCGGGATGCATGGTGCGGCCCGCCGAGAGGAAGCCATCCGTATTCTGGTGCTTCTGGTTGTGGCCACCATTCCGGTGGTCATCTTCGGTGCGGCGTTCGAGCACAAGCTGAAGGTCATTTTCGGTACGCCTGCTGCTGTGGCGATCTTCCTGATCCTGAACGGTGTGATCCTGCTCGTTACCGAGTGGATGCGGTCTTACAAGGGGCGTATGCCCCAGCGTGCCATTGCCGATATGTCGGCCCGCGATGCGGTGGTCATCGGGCTGTGGCAGTGTCTGGCGCTCTTCCCCGGCATCTCGCGTTCGGGTTCGACCATCAACGCGGGGCTTGTCTGCGGGCTCAATCACGAGACAGCCGCCCGGTTCTCGCTGCTCATGGCGCAGCCTGCTGTTCTGGCGGCGACGGTGCATGAGGCATGGCAGCTCCGTCATATGAGTGTCAGCCCAGACATGATCCGCATTTCCATCATCGCGGCTATCGCCGCGGGTGTGACGGCGCTCATCAGCACGGCTGTTCTGCTGCGTTATTTCCGCAATCATGAGCGCTGGGCGTTGTCGCCTTTCGCCTTCTATTGCATGGGAGCCGGTGCCGTCTCCCTCGTCGCACTCGTTCTCTTTTGATAACGAAATAATTTCCACTTTGACAGCCGATCCGGCATGATCGGCTTTTCCACTATGGGCGATTAGTATCATTCCTGACCTGGCCGAACCTCCACCCTCCGCATCGAATTCCGCAAGCCGACGCAAGACGCTCGAACAGGTCACGGCTGATTACGAAACCAATGGGCTCAAGCGCTCGCTGACTGCCACGCAGCTTGTGATGCTCGGTGTCGGCTCCACAATCGGCGCGGGCATCTATGTCATGACCGGCACGGCCGCCGCCGAGTATGCGGGGCCGTCCATTCTTGTCTCGTTCATCATTGCGGCGCTGGCCTGTCTCTTTACGGCTTTCTCCTACGGCGAACTGTCCTCCAGCCTGCCTGTGTCGGGATCGGCCTATTCCTACGCCTATGTGTCGATGGGTGAGAAAGCGGCCTGGACGGTCGGGTGGCTGCTGCTGCTCGAATACGGCATCTCCTGTGCCGCTGTCGCGTCCGGCCTGTCGGGTTACGCCACGAGCCTGCTTTCAAGCTTCAACATGCATGTCCCGGCGGCACTCAGTCAGGCAACCTTCCAGACCGTGCCGGGAAGCGGCGGTATGGCCATCACCTCGGGCTGGCGCTTCGACTTGGTCGCGACGCTGGCCATTGCGGTGGTGACAGCCTGCCTGGTGCGCGGTGTACAGGAGTCAGCACGCGTCAACACGGTGATCGTGTTCATCAAGGTCGGGGTGCTTTTCCTGTTTGTCGTATGCGGTCTTTTTGCGCTGCATCCCTCCTATTGGCACCCGTTCATTCCGGAATATCGCGGCGGGTTCCAGTACGGCATCCCCGGCATGTTCCGTGCGGCCTCGATCATCTTCTTTGCCTATGTCGGGTTCGAGGCTGTCTCGACAGCATCGGCCGAGGCGCGCAACCCGCGCCGTGATGTGCCGATCGGGATTATCGGCAGCCTTGTGATCTGCACGATCGTTTACGTGTGTGTGGCGTCCATCCTGATCGGTATTGTGCCCTATCAGCAGCTCAATGTGGCCGATCCGCTCGCAATCGCCGTGCGTGCCATGCATCAGCCGTGGCTTGCCCTGTTCGTCAATCTTGGCGCCACGATCGGGCTTTGCTCGGTATTGCTGGGGCTGCTTTACGGGCAGACACGCATCTTCTTCGCCATGAGCCGCGACGGGTTGCTCCCCCCGATCTTTGCGTATGTGCACAAGCGTTACCACACGCCTTGGACCGGGACGATCCTGCTGGGTATTCTGGTAGCTCTCGCCACGGCGACATTGCCGATTGACGTGATCAGCGATCTTGTCAGCATCGGGACGGCAGCCGCCTTTGGTATTGTGTGCTTCACGGTCATATGGCAGCGCAACAAGCACCCCGATATGCCGAGAAGCTTCAGTGTTCCGCTGGGGGGCGTCACCATCAGGGGATGGTGGATTGGCGTCACCCCCACGCTGGGTATCCTGTTCTGCCTCGTGATGATTGCGCCGCTTTTTGCCGACATGGCGCGCGCCCTGATGCACGGCAATCCGGTCCCGGCCCTGCTGCTGATTGCTTATGCAGGGCTCGGATTTGCGACCTACTGGTTCTACTCCCGGCATAACTCCCGCTTTGCCACAGAGGAATCCTCCTCCTCCTGAAGCATGAGGCGCGGGTGTCTGCCGAGAGGTCGTTCTCCCACTGCTCATGACGTTACCCACAGATTTGGTGGATGCGTTCGTGGGCAAGCTTGTGGATAAGTTGGGCACAGAACGTGAATAAGGGGGGCATGAGAGCCCCCCTTGCCAGCTTGCTTCAATTGGTCTGGAACGCAGTGGCCTTGTAAGCCACCGTGTTTAACCTCGGGATGTTACTTCACAGAGAGCGACGCAAGCGCCTCACCCACGACACGGGCACTAAGCGCCATGGAAATTGCACCAGCGTCAGGATAGCCCTTGCTGCGCTCGCCATGGGTGCGTGCGCGACCCAGTCGCGGCAGGAGGTCTTTCGTTGCCTCGGCTGCGGTGGTTGATGCCTTGGCGGCTTCGTTCCAGGCCGTCGAGACATTCTCTCCCTGGCGCAGACCCTGCTCGAAGCGTTCCACGAGGGGGACCAGAGCATCCATAAGGGTCTTGTCACCCGGCTTTGCCTTGCCAAGGGCTGTAATCTTTTCCATTGCGCGACGCAGGCCGGTTGAAAGGCTCTGGGCATCGGGCACGGCAGAATCATCGAAGGCCGTGCTGAAGGCGAACAGCCCTGCCCCCCACAAGGCGCCCGATGTGCCGCCGGCACGATCCGCCCAGGCATCTGCTGCTGCTGCGAGCACTGTCGCAGGGCCCGCCCCGGCCTCAACAGCGGCCAGCGCGGCCTTGGCCGAGGCAGCTGTCCCACGGGCCATTCCTTGCCCGTGGTCGCCATCGCCCGCATGGGCGTCTATCTGCCCAAGCTCGGCCTCGGCCTCTGTCAGGGCGTGAGAGAGCTTGACCATGATGGACGCCACGCAGCGACCGCCATCGCGCCCGGCGTCCGTGAGGGATTTCATGTAAACGGCCGGGGCATCTGTCAGCACCGACAGGGCATGGTCCTGCACGCGGGTCACCGCGTTGCGGCGAAATGCCGCGCTATCCACCGGGGCACACCAGAAACGCTCGAGCTCTTCATCGAGCCATGTGATGGTCAGTGAGCATCCGGCCATATCGAGGCTGGTGATGTATTCCCCGGCAATGGGTGCGACCAGGGTATATCCGGCATTTTCAAGATAGGGGATGATCGCTTCCCACAGCACAAAAAGCTCTTCATATTTCGTCCCGCCGAGGCCATTCAGCAGCGCCGTGATGCGCGATCCCGCCTTGGGGGGCGCTTCCTTCAGGAGACGCTCGCACAGGATGGCAGCCAGGGCTTCGGGGCGCATGAGATCCTGCTCATCAATGCCCTGCTCTCCATGAACACCAAGGCCGAGCGCAACCCGACCATGCGGGACATGGAACAGCTTCTCGGTTTCACCGGGCAGGGTGCACCCGTCGAAAGCCACACCGAAAGAACGTGTGCGCTCATTGGCACGCTGGCCCACCGCCTCGACTTCGTCGAGGGAGAGACCTGCCTCGGCCGCAGCCCCCGTGATCTTGAAAACGGGTACGTCGCCTGCCGTGCCACGACGTCTGCTGGCCTCCTCGGCGGGGGCGCTCGCGATGTCGTCTGTCGTGGCGATCATCCGGGCATCGATCCCCTCGGCGCGGAGGCGTTCAGCGGCGATACTGAAGTTCAACACGTCACCAGCGTAATTGCCGTAGCCGAGGATAACGCCGCCACCCAGATTGGCCTGTCGGGCAATGCGCAAAATGGCCTGGGTAGAGGGCGAAGCAAAGACGTCGCCCGCCACAGCAGCATCGGCAAAGCCGGTGCCGACATAGCCGTTGAATGCCGGGAAATGCCCGGACCCGCCGCCAACCACCAGAGCCACCTTGCCCTTGGCGCCGGGCTGACTGCGTAGCACGCCGCCACGGACCGGCTGGACGATGTCGCGATAGAGGCTGGCAAAGCCACGCAGGGCGGATGTCGCGAAATTTTCGGCGTCACCACAGATCTTGGTCATGAAAATATCCTCGATAGGGTCCGCGATGAAGGCAATGGGTGACCCCCGCAGGGGCCCCCTGTCAGGCCTCGCGGTTGAAATAGCGTCTTGCGATTGAGTCGAAGGAAATGGCGGCAACGACGATCCCGCCGCTGACGATCGATTGCCAGTAGGGCGAGATGCCGAACAGCACGATAACGTTCTCGATAATGCCGATGATGACCGCGCCCAGAACGGCGCCGAATGGGCTGCCAAGGCCGCCTGTCGTGGCGACGCCGCCGATGACGGCCGCTGCGATGGGGGCAAGCACCCATGTATCGCCGATGGAAGGCTGAGCTGTTCCGAGGCGGGCGACCATCACGATACCCGCGAGTGCGGAAAGGAAACCTGCCGTTGCGAAAGCACACACGCGAATGGCGTCTACCCTGATGCCAAGCATCCGTGCAGCGGCATTATTGCTGCCAATGGCATAGACATAGCGCCCCAGCGGGGTGCGGATCATGACAAAGGACACGATTGCAAGGCAGACAAGCAGGATCACGAAGGGCACGGGCAGACCGAACATCATGCCACGGCCAAGGAAAGCAATATCACTCGGGATTCCGGTGATTGCCACGCCCTTGGTGAGCACCAGATTGGCACCCCCATAGACACCGGCCATGCCGATGGTCAGCACCAGGGAGTGCAGGCGCAGCCTCGTGATGAGCAGGCCATTGAGCAGCCCGCATCCCGTGCCGAGCGCGAGGCAGAGAATGAGGGAAAACCACGGGTTGAGGCCTGCCTGAACCATGAGCAGGCCACCCGCCACCCCGGCGAGGCCGCCTATGGCACCAACGGAGAGGTCGAGCTCACCGAGGATCATCAATATGGCCTGACCGATCGTGACGAGCCCCACGAAAGCCAGCGAGCGCGCGATGATCTTCATGTTGAACGCGGTCAAGAAGTGCGATGACAGCGAGCAGGACAGGACAAAGATGACTACCAGCGCCACGATCACACCGCAGAGCGGGTTGGCTGCCAGAGCCTTGATGCGGGCGCCCGCGCTGGGGGCTGCCACGACCGCTGCGCTGTCAGCCTGAGGAAGCGTTGAGGGTTCATGCGACATGTCTGGTCTCCGGTGAGCCGATGATCGAGGCGACCAGCGTGCTGACATCCGTCTTGTCGTGCTCGAAGGAACCGTTGATACGGCCGGAATAGAGGGTGATGATGCGCGTGGCGCAACGCTGCAATTCGTTCATTTCTGACGAGACCAGAATGATGCCGACGCCCTCCTCCGCAAGGCGTTGCATGATCCGGTAGATCTGGAACTTGGTGCCGATATCGATGCCCTTCGTCGGCTCATCGAATATGAGCAGGCGAGGCTTGCGTGCCATGGCGCGGCCGATGATCGCTTTTTGCTGGTTGCCGCCAGAGAGAAACATGATCTTCTTCGCGGCTGATGAGGTGCGGACATCGAAACGCTGGATGATCTCACGGACGATCTCTTTCTCCCGCCTGGGGGAGATCAGCCCGCCTGTGGAGATGTCATCGGTGACGGCGAGCGCGATATTTTCGCGCACGCTGAGCATCGGGAAGATACCATGATGCTTGCGCTCTTCAGAGAGGTAGATCATCCCTGCCTTGACGGCTTTATCCGGCCTGTTGGGGGCGATGACCTTTCCATCGAGCATCACCTGGCCGCTCCGGACTTTGCGGAAACCGAACATGGCCTGCATGATTTCGGAACGGCCTGCACCAACCAGACCCGCAAAGCCGAGGATTTCGCCTCTTTTCAATTCGAAGGAGATATCCTCGAACCCGGGTCCGCACAGATTATCGACCTTGAGGATCGTCTCGCCCGTGCGAGAGGCCGGATTGGACTGGAATTGTTCGTCCAGCTTGACCGTACTGCCCGACATCAGGCGGATCAGTTCGTTTTCGGTCATGCCCTCCATAGGGAAGCTGCCAACGCTGCGACCATTGCGCAGCACGGTGACCGTATCGCCCAGCGAGAAGATTTCCTCCATCTTGTGGGAGACGAACACGATGGCCACGCCGCGGTCGCGCAGATCACATACGATGCGGAAAAGCTGTTCTGTCTCCCGGGCTGTCAGCGATGAGGTCGGCTCATCGAGGATCATGACCCCGAAATCTTCCTGGGTTGCCGCGCGGGCAATCTGCAGAAGCTGCTGATCGGGCACGCTGATTTCGGCAACCTTCTGATCGGGGCGCGCATGAATACCAAAACGCGCGATATACTCGGCGGCCTTGGCTTCCATGGCCTTTTCGGAAACGGTGACCGTGCCGAAGCCCGAGCGGGCAAACGGCATGAACATGTTTTCCGCAACGGTCAGGTAGGGAAAGAGATTGAGTTCCTGCGGAACGTAGGCCACCCGTCGAAACAGCTTGTGATCGTGAAGGGCATCGGCATCATCGATCACCAATGTCCCCTCATCGGGTCTGACCAGTCCGGAGAGAGTCTTGATGAGGGTAGATTTGCCCGCCCCGTTTTCCCCGGCAAGGATATGCACCTTGCCGGGTTCCAGGGTCAGGTCGATATGGTCAAGCGCTACGACACCCGGATAGGTCTTTCGTATGCCTGTTGCCTTGAGAAGGACCATGGCCCTGCTCCCATCGCTTACTTGGTGAGAGTCGCTTTGGTGATGATGTCGATACCGGTATCGATGTTCTTGGGCGTCTGCTGCCCCATCGCCTTCTGCCAGGCGGCGATTACGGCCCAGTAGCCCTGCATTTCAGGGCGGCTCGATGCCGAGGAATCCACCACACCGTCCTTGATGAGCTGGAGCATGTCACTCAGGTTATCGAGCCCGACTTCCTGAACCTTGCCCACCTTGTCGCTCTCGCGGATGGCTTGGCCGATACCCACGGGGCCGGCCGCATCACAGGCTACCCAGCCGCCGAGATTGGGGTGGGCCTGCATTATGGCTGAAGCCTGCTTTTGAGCCGTCTCGATGCTGTCATTGTCGATGCCTGTGGCAACAACCTTGATGTCGGGATATTTGGCAAACACCTTGAGTTCACAACGGGCGCGCAATGCATGATTGGGGGCCGTTGGCACACCCATCATGATGGCAACCTCGCCCTTGTGATCGATCAGCTTGGCAAGCCGTTCGGCTGCCAGAGTGCCCTGCTCGCAGAAATCCGCCCCGACTGCCGTGATATCCATGCCTTCGGGAGGGAGGGAGTCGAACACCGTCATCGGGATCTTCTCGTCAACCGCTTCCTGCATGGTCGAGCGATTGCCCTTCTCATCGAGAAGATCAAGGATCAGACCATCGGGATGTGTCGCAATGGCCCTTTCGATGATGTCGTTCTGGGTCGAGACATCGGCCGTCTGCGGTGCACGATATTCCACCGTGATGGTGCGCCCGGTTGCCTTGCTGAGCAGTTGGGCAGCCGATTGGGCACCATTATTGGCCTTGTCGAACCAGGGATGCACGGCTTTCGGTATCATGACGAAACGCATCGGCCCGTTCTCCGGGGCCGCATGAGCGGCCAACGGAGCGAGAAGGAGGGATGCGGTAGCGAGCAGGACTTTTTTCATGAAATCAGACCTTATGTGGTCGTGTTAATCCATTACTTGCAGGAGTTTGGCGAATACTTCTTGTCGAGAGCATCGATGCCATCGACATTCTTCTTGGAAGCGCTTGCCGGGTCGAATTCTTTCGCCAGGAAGGAATCGACAATCGTCTTGGCCAGTTCGGCCCCGACGACGCGTGCGCCCAGGGTAATGATGTGGGCATTATTCGACAGGGCGGCGCGCTCGGCCGAATACGCATCGTGAGCCTGAGCGGCGCGGATACCAGGGATCTTGTTGGCCGAAATCGCAACGCCAATACCGGTGCCGCAGCACAGGATGCCGCGCTCATATTCGCCGGAAAGAATGGCGTGACCCACGCGCTCGCTCAGTTCGGAATAGAGTTCGCTCTTCGCATCGACCGGGCGCGAGAGATCGACCGCATCGACACCCTTGGCCTTGAGATGCGCCACGATCTGCTGGGCCAGACCTTCACCGGCGCTGTCGCCACCAACTGCAATTTTCATGATCGTTTTCCTTGATCGTGTTTCAGGGGGATGGAGAATGCGAGGTGGGCGCTGCGTCATCCAGATGGGCGACATGCAGATTGATGCCAGCATCAAGCATTCGGTTCTTCTGGCTTTCGGACACACCTGAATCGGTGATCACGACATCAAAGTCAGAAAGGCTGGCCAGACGGTTCAATGCGGTAACATCGAATTTCTGGCTGTCGATCATCAGGATGCGACGATCGACAATTTCCATGAGGGCCATCTTGCACTTTACGATCTCCTGCTCCTGATGGAACGCGCCGAGATCGCGCACGGCAGAGACGGACATGAAGAGCGTATTGGCCCTGAGTGATTTGGTTCCCTGCTCGCACAGGATGCCAAGAAAGGCATCGAAGCGGGGGTGATATTTGCCACCCAGCGATATCAGGCTGATATCGCGTGCGCCTGCAATCTGCGTGGCAATTCCCATGCTGTTTGTCAGCACAGTGAGCGGCATGCCTGAAGGCAGGTTTTCAGACAGGATGCGCGAGGTGGTGGAATCATCGAGTGCGATGATATCGCCAGCCTTGATAAATCCTGCAGCAAGGCGGGCAATGGCCTGTTTCTCGCGCGAGGCACGGCGCATGCGATGGACGACGCTCGTTTCCATCACGCCGCTGGCCAGCATGGTCACACCGCCATGCACCTTGCGCACCAGCCCCTGCTCGGACAGGGCATGGAGGTCGCGATGGATGGTCATGCGGCTGGTCGAGAAACGATCCACCAGTTCCTCGATCTGCGCACCCCCGTTTTCGAGCACGTAGTCCAGAATCTCGCGTCGTCTGGCCGAGACGGCCTTGCTCTCGACCCCGGTCGCGCCGCTCATGACGCAACAGACCTGATGATGGCCTCAAGCCCGGAGGGATCCCAGGCCGAGCGACCGATAAAGACACCATCCACATCGCTCAGTGCCGTGTAGCGGGCGGCGTTATCGAGCGAGACACTCCCACCATAGAGAAGGGGCACACGTCGCGCCTGCTCTTCTCCCACGAGTTCGATCAGCACCTGGCGCAGGCGCTTATGGGCGATATCGACGAAATCCGGCTCGGCCGCCCTGCCCTTCGCGCCGATTGCCCAGACGGGCTCATAGGCAAGAAGCACGGTTGCGATTTCATTCGATGTCAGGCCGTGAAGCGCCATCTTGGTCTGACGTGCCAAAGTCTCGTGCGTCACGTTGAACTCATATTCCTCGGCGCTGTCGCCGATGCAGATGAGCGGCCGCAGGCCGTGACGAATGGCAGCGCGGACCTTCAGGTTGACCGTGATATCGGTCTCGCCGAAATGCTCCCGTCGTTCGGAATGGCCAAGCTCAATCAGGTCTGCCCCGCACTCGCGCACCATGCGAGGGGAGATTTCACCCGTCCAGGCGCCCTCCTCTTCCCAGTGCATGTTCTGCGCACCGACATGCCAGGCCGTGTTTTCGAGACGGGCAGCGACGGTTTCGAGTGAGGTAAACGGGGGAATGACGAAAGGGGTGATCGTGTCAGGCACCGCCATGTCGGCAATGCGGGCGGCCGCGTCGCGGGCAGCACCTGGCCCCTTGTTCATCTTCCAGCTTGTTCCGACCCAGAGCGACTTTTGGGGCATTGCTTCCTCTTTCTGCACAGCGCGACGGCCGGTTCGTAACGTCTTGATGTTACTCTATGGGAGGCTCTAACATTTTTATAGAGAAAATATCACTATGACCGTTCACATTGATATGAACGAACTACCTGAAAAGGCGGATTTGCGAAATATATTGTATTATCTCAGCGGTTTGTCGATTTAAGCCTGATGTTATCTTGAGAGCCGTGACTCTGTGATCTCACAATCGTCACGAACACAAAGACGCGGTGTCATCCCCCGTTCCGCAAGGCCCTGATGGTAGAATTCCACGGCCTGAGCAGGCGTTAGAACACCATCGGTCACGCTTCTCATCATGCCGAGCATCAGTACCGGGTCTTCGGCATGCAGGATCTTGCGACCAAAAAGGGCGGCCCTCGCCCCCGCCTGCTGCGCCTGTCCGAGCAACTCCAGGCAGTCGCGTGTGGTGCCGCTTCCGCCTCCCATGATGCCAATCACCATACGTGGGTCGAAACGGCATAGGGATGACAGGCTTTCTGTCGTGTTGAACGGAATTTTCAGCAGATGCGGCATTTCATCACGACGCATCCCCGCCAGACAGCGTGTGATCATGTCGTTGAGGAAATCGCCGAAATCGTCGGGATCGATATCCGTCTGGTTGGGGTTGAAGACCTCCAGGAAATACTCGAAACCCGTTTCGCGGGCTTCCCTGCGAAAGGCCCTGAACCGGTCCAGAACCATGACATCGTGGCTGGCCTCGCCATTGAAGGTCAGCGAATACAGGCCGAAATGGCAGAGCGCCTGATCGAGCGTGGCTGTTCTGAAAGGCAGCGATCTCTGGCTTTCATAGGTGCCGGCGCGGATGCGCCAGAGGTCCGAACTGTCATTGGCGCGCACGGCAAGCTGAATGTCACGCAGCGTTGTGAGGTGCGACGCTAGAAGATCCTCATGGGTGGATACCGATACCAGAACCATGTCCACCAGGTCATGCGACACGACATTCTGGATGTCCGCGAGAAACTCAGCCTTGGTCATCATCCCCTGACCGGGGCGGCAGAAGGCCGACATGCCGCCGGCCATATCCGCGTCACGTGCATCGACCAGAATAAAGTCGTCACGTGTGTCGCACTCGGCCCTCATACGGGCAAGCTTCTGACGGAAACGGTTCATGAGCGTCCTTTCGTGCCGCGCATCCTCCCTCAGGCGGCCTGTGCAGCGGTGCGGTTGTCGGTCACCCCGTGCTGTTCGCGCGCGATGTGCCAGCAGGTTTCAGCCTGGGTGGTGCGTTCAGCTTCCGACCAGCCAAGCGGGGTGGCGATGAGCGCACAAATCTCGTCGATGACAGCACGATCGAGCGTGCCGCGCAGGGCAATTGGTGTGCGTCGGTAAACGATATCGTTGACGCTGCGCACGAGTTCTTCGTTTGCCACATAGAGAATCTCGTTGCGTGTGTATTCTGGAAGGCTCGCGAGCGGCGCATCGGGCGTTCGCGCACAATATTCCGCAACCCGTTCGGCTATGGTGCCGTAGCGCTCGAACATCAGTGCTGCGCGGGCCTCGGTCAGGCCATGTCTGCTTGCAAGCTGGCGCAGGTAGGCAGTTTTCTTGCGCGAGGACGGATAATTCGTCCCCCCTCCGATCGGGCGCTGACGTGAAGAGCACACTCTCTTTTTGTGCAGTATGCAGAGCGTCTTGTCGGCCACTTCTTCCGCCAGTCCACGGAATGTGGTCCATTTTCCGCCGACGAGCGACAGAACAGGGGTGATGCCCGCGTAATCCGTGTGAATGATGTGATCGCGGCTGATTGCGCCGGGGTCATCAGCATTACTGGCGGGGAGCGGTCTGACCCCGCAATAGCGATAGATCACATTGCTCTCACCGATGGTGAATCCGGGGAACAGTTCGGACAGCATGCGCAGCATGTAGGCTTGCTCGTCCTGTGAGCACTGCGCCGTATCGGGATCTTTCACAGGGATGTCAGTCGACCCGACCAGAATGTGCCCGAGGAAGGGATAAGCCAGGCAGATACGCCCGTCAGCCGTGCCGAAATAGACCATCTGCCCGTTGAGCTCGCGCAGCAGGCCCTCGTGACGGATGACGAGGTGGGATCCCTTGGTGCCACCGATATAGCGCGTCGTAAGCCCCAGCGCGGCATTGACGCTGTCGATCCACGCGCCGCCCGCATTTACGATGAGGTCGGTCCGTACCTGCTCCTTGCTGCCGGTCAGGCGGTCACGCAAGGTCAGGGTGCCCTCACTGAATGCCTCAACCTCGCTATAGGTCTTGATGGCGCAGCCGAGATTCAGTTTGAGCGCGTCTTCCACACATTCAAATCCGAGCCGCTCAGGCTGGGAAATGGCAGCATCGTAATAGCGCCCGGTCGCGATGACCTTGCGGGTCATATGCGGCCAGTTCTGCCGGACTTTCCTGCCTAGCGTGAGCGAATGGCGGGGCATCACCCTGGCGCGTCGACCAAGGAAATCGTAGATCTGCATTCCGATCTCGGTAATCAGAACCCCGCGATCCGCAAGCTTGCTCTTGAGGCGGAAAAACCGCTTGATTGAAGGGACAATGCCGCCAAACCATGAGTGGATCGGGATCACGGTTGGCAAGGCCGTTACCAGATGTGGGGCGTTGCGAAGCAGCAGGTTTCTCTCGAGCGTCGACTGCGCCACGAGACGAAATTCCCCTGTCTCGAGATATTTGATGCCACCATGAATGAGGCGCGAAGGAGCCGCAGAGGCTCCCGCACATATATCCTCGCGTTCGATGAGCAGGACATTAACGCCTTGCAGGGCCAGTTCACGAAAGAGGCCGACCCCGTTGATGCCAGCACCGATGATCGTCACATCGAAATGGGCTGAGTCGAGATGTTCGGCAGAATGGGTCATGGGGTGTTCGGGTCCAGTGTTGTCTTGAGCATTTTTATGATTGAGCGAAAGCGGGCTTTCGTGATCGGGCGTTTCAGTGTTGTAAAGGCATCGAACCGATCGGTACGGCAGGCGCTTGGGTCGCGGCGATTGCCGCGGTCATGGTCTGTGTGATGGTCGGCGCTATTGCTTCCCCCGAGGGCGGAGGCGCAACCTTTCCACTCCCGGGCATTGCTGGTGAGGCCGTGACACCAGCCGCCAGATTTTCAGGCAGCTTTTCGTGCTGGGGCTCTGCCTTCGGGTAATTATCACCCTGATCGCTGTGCAGGGATGGCCAGAAGGGCTCGAGCACGCGGGCTATGGCCAGATAGCGTCCATAAACGGCGTCATAGTATCGCGCGAGCGCGGCGTCGGGCCCGAACTGATGCGGCTGCATATGCAGCGCGTCCACGGCTTCTTCCAGTGAAGGAGCGAGACCACAGGCGACAGCAGCTGTCAGGGCTGCCCCCAGGGCGCCGGCCTCTCTCACGGGAGACGTCATGACAGGGCGGCCGAGGATATCGGCAAAGAGCTGGCCAATTTCGGGGCGACGGCTGCCTCCTCCCGAGATACCGATCTGACGCACCCCGCCCGTTTGCAGCAGATCCTCCACGTGGTGACGGTGGTTGAATATCGTGCCCTCGATCATCGCGCGGAAGAGATCGGCCCTGTCGTGCCAGGACTGGACGCCGAGGAAGGAGGCGGTGGCGGGCGTCTCGAAGGGGGAGCCAAACAGGTAGGGATGGTAGAGCGGTATCTGACGCTCGGTGCGGCCCGTCGCAAATTTGGCGATGGTTGCTTCAATGAGCCTCGCAGCAGCCTCGGGGTCGTCAGGTGCCACGTAACGTGCCATCCACTCCAGATTACTGGCCGAGGCAGGCGAGATCGCCATGCAGTTCCACAAGCCCTTGCGATAGCCGGCGCGGCAGGCCCACTCGGTACCGATCACCGGGCGGTCACGCAGGACCTCGTTGATGGAGAATGTTCCGGCTGTGACGGTCATGTCACCGGGGCGAACCTGACCCAAACCGACAGCGGCCGCGATCACATCATGCAGGCCTGCGGAAACGGGCGTGCCCTCAGCAAGGCCTGTCAGGGCCGCCGCCTCGGCGCTTACCGTGCCTGCAAGGGCGCATGAATCGAGCATGGGTGGCAGGGCGGCGGAGATTTCCGACAGACCGAGCGCAGAGAGGATATCAGGGCTGTAACTCTGGCTGTGCAGGTCTGTGAAGGCAGTGCTGGCCTCTGTGAGATCGGTGGCGATCTCTCCGGTCAGGCAGTAACGCAGCCAGTCCTTTGCAAAAAACACCGTTCCAATCGAAGCAAAACGCTCTGGTTCGTGGCGCTTGATCCAGGCAAGCAATGTGGTGGCGGAGTATGGATAGGGGCGCTGCCCGGCTACCGGCATCAGACGATCGAGCAGCCCTTCGCGCTTCCACCCGTCATGAATACCGTAGGCGCGGCTATCAAGCGACATGATGCCGTGACCGAGCGGCTGCCTGTCGCGGTCGAGCAGGAAGAGTCCGTCACCATGCGCCGTGACCCCTACGCCAGCGATATCGGCGCCCGTCAGCCCGGCATCGGCCAAAGCATCGCGTATCGTAGAAGCGACGATGCGCCAGGTTGCAGGCATATCGCGCTCGACATGGCGCGGCGTATCGGTGATCTGGGCGACGCGCGCCTGCCCGAGACCGACGATCCTGCCATCTGTTGCGAAAATCACAGATTTGGCGCTCGACGAACCGCAATCGATCCCAATCAGATATCCTGTGCTCATGACCGGACTCCGTTCTGACAAGAGGGGTGGTGATCTGGCTGTAAGACTTAAACCGTCCATAAATGTTCCGATAATCACAATGAAGTGCGATATATGATACGATTTGCGTCATCGAGCGACCGATCAACGCATGTTGAGCGTGATGACAAGTTGTTGCCCTGGTTGGAAAAGCCATGCGCAAGGGCACGACCCTCTCTTGCTGGCATGAGATATTTGTGATATTTTTGTTATCTATCGATTGGTCTGCTTGGTCTATCGGAGCAAAGCAAAATCTGTCAAAGGCAGTTCTTCAAGATGAGTGATGACCTCAAGCCAGCAGCCGCGCTCGACGGTTTTTCCGGGATCAAGCGCCAGAACCTGAAATCACGTCAGCAGCAGATCCTCGACCTGCTGTTCGAGCAGGGTAATGCGAGCATAGAGTTTCTGGCAGAGCATTTCGATGTCAGCCGTATGACCATTCATCGTGACGCCCATGCGCTGGCAAGTCAGGGGCTGATTGACAAGATCCATGGCGGCATCACGCTCAAGAACCGTGCCCGTACCGAGAAAAACGTTGCCTATCGTCAGCATCGCGCCGCCAATCTGAAAAAGGCGATCATCCAGCGTGCCGTGTCGATGATCGAGCCCGGTCAGGTCATTATTCTTGATGATTCGACCACTGTTGCCGAGATGTTGCCGTTGCTGCCTGCCCGGGCACCGCTGACGGTCATTACCAATGCGGTCGGGGTCGTTCAGGCTCTGGCCCCTTTCCCCGGTATCAAGATCATCTGTCTGGGGGGTGATTACAGCAACTCACGCAACGCGTTCTTCGGGCTGGTGTGCGAGCAGGCTGCGCGATCACTGCGCGGCAATATCATGTTCATGTCCACCTCCGTGATCTCGGGTGACACGGCCTTCCAGAACGATCAGGATGTCGTGAAGGTCAAGCGTGCCCTGATGGATATTGCCGATCAATGCGTGCTTCTGGTGGACAGCACCAAATTCAGACAGGGCGGTCTGCATCGCCTGACATCGCTGCAGGAATTCGACCGTATTCTCACAGACAGCCAGATCAAATCCGATACGCTGTCAGATCTTGAAGCCGCTGGTATTCCCGTCGAGATCTGCTGAAGCTTCTCGTTAGGCGGCGTGCCTGGTCTTGCCAGCGTAAACCAGCGATGAGGCCGGGCAGGCAGCGTCCCCTGCCCGGCCCCTTAGCGCAATCAGGCGTTTTCGAGCGTCGCCATATCGATGACGAAGCGATACTTCACATCCGATTTGAGCATGCGCGAATAGGCGTTTTCGATCTCGTCCATCGCAATCATCTCGATATCCGAGGTGATGCCATGCTCGCCGCAGAAATCCAGCATTTCCTGTGTCTCGGCGATGCCGCCAATCAGTGAGCCGGCAAAGTTGCGGCGCTTCATGATCAGGCTGAATACGCTGACTGGAAGCGGATTCTCGGGAGCGCCTACCTGAACCAGCGTTCCCTCGCGCTTGAGCAGGTTAAGATAGGCGTTGATATCATGATCGGCCGCCACTGCATCGAGGATAAAGTCGAAGCGACCCGTTTCCTTCGTCATCGCTTCAGGGTCCTTGGAGAGCACGACTTCATGCGCGCCAAGGCGCAGGCCATCTTCGACCTTGCTTTGCGATGTCGTGAACAGAACAACCTCGGCACCAAACGCCCGCGCGAACTTCACGGCCATGTGGCCGAGCCCGCCAAGGCCGACAATACCCACGCGCTGACCCGGGCCAACCTTCCAGTGCTTGAGCGGTGAGTAGGTCGTGATACCAGCGCAAAGCAGGGGCGCGACAGCCGCGAGTTCGAGGTTTTCCGGAACCTTGAGAACAAATCCCTGATCGACCACTACGGCCTTGGAGTAGCCGCCGAAGGTGATACCGCGCCCCTGCCGGTCTTCACCGTTATAGGTGCCAACAAAGCCGACCTCGCAATACTGCTCGAGACCTTCCTTGCAGCTGGCACATTCGCGGCATGAATCGACCATGCAGCCTACGCCAACCAGATCGCCAACCTTGAACCTGCTGACAGACGCGCCAGCCTCGCTGACGCGACCAACAATTTCATGGCCGGGCACGCAGGGATAGATGGTGTTGTGCCATTCATTACGGGCCTGATGAATGTCGGAATGGCAAACGCCGCAATAGAGAATGTCTATACGGACATCGTCAGGACCGGTGTCGCGACGATCAAACTTGAAGGGAGCGAGGCGCTCAGAGGCGCCTTGTGCGCCGTAACCGATACAGGAAAGCATCGAGATTCTCCATCCTGGCCCTGGGCAGAGGAACGTCAAACACCCCAAAGACGATCGCCGTCTCTAGGGTGTCTGCCAATAAGCCTCCGGTGTTAACGTCTCGTTGGGCTCGCAAGTTCATTTCCGGCCGCTGCGCAGAGTGCCTATTCAGCCGGGGCCGAACTGGCCTGGGTCCGGCGCTCACGCCAGGCCGAGAGCCTTATATAAAGAGTTGGCAGAACAAGAAGCGTCAGAGCGGTGCAGGAGATCAGTCCCCCTATCACCACACTCGCCAGCGGCTTCTCTACCTCGGCGCCCTCGCTCATGGAAAAGGCCATCGGGAAGAAGCCGAGACACGCCACCGTGGCTGTTGCCATGACAGGGCGAAAACGCTCCCGCGCCGAGGTGACGGCTGCGGTAACAGCGTCGAACCCCGCGAGCCGCTTGTCACGAATATAGGAAATCAGGACCACGCCATTAAGCGTCGCGACACCGAAAAGAGCGATGAACCCGATACCAGCCGAAATGCTGAATGGCATGCCACGAACCCACAGGGCAATGATACCGCCTGTTGCAGCGAAAGGCAGGTTTACGAACACCAGAGCCGCCAGCCAGATATCGCCAAGGGCGAGGATGAGCAGGCAGAAAATCAGGACCAGTGTGATGGGGACGACAATTTCCAGACGCGCCAACGCGGTTTGCAGATTGCGGAACTGTCCGCTCCATTCGATCCTGTAACCCGGCGGGAGCTTGATCTGGCTTTTGACCGCGCTCTGGGCTTCCTGAACGAAGGAGCTGAGGTCGCGGCCACGCACATTTGCCTGCACCATCATCCGACGCTCTCCCTGGTTGCGCCGGATCGCTGCCGGACCATCACGCAAGGTGATGTCGGCCACCTGATCGAGCCTTACCGAGTGATCGTCGCGGGTCAGCACGGGCAGCAGGCGGATATCATTCAGATCATCACGTGATTCTGCCATGATGCGCACTTCGGTTGGGATCAGCGCATCCTGCAGCGAGACTGGCGGGCCTACATGGCCGCCGATGGATTCCACGACATCGAGCACTTCAGACGTATCGACGTTCAACCGGGCTGCGGCGGTGCGATCCACATCGATGTGCAGATACGGGATCGTGCCGACATCCTGCGGGGCGACATCGGCAGCACCATTGACTGAATCCACCACACGGGCCGTCTGGCTGGCGAGCTTCATCAGCGTATCGATGTCCGGGCCATAGATGCCTATGGCAATCTGGGAGCGCACACCCGATTGCAGGTCATCCATGCGCATCTGGATAGGTTGGCTCCATGAATAGAGCGAGCCGGGGTTGTTCTTGCGCAAGGCGGCATCGAAGGCGCGTATCAGCCCTTCCTGCGTTGTGGCGGTTTTCCACTCGCTGCGCGGCTTGAGCAGAACATAGGTGTCAGACTGCTCGCCACCCTGAGGATCGGTCGGGATAGCGGAGGTGCCGCTATTGCTGACCAGCATCCGGATATCGGGGAATTGCCTGAGTGTCTTCTCGATCTGGGTGATGGCACGCAGCGAGGCGTCGAGCGAGATACCGGGCAGACGTGTCGAGGTGACGATCAGATCACCTTCCTGCAATTGCGGGATGAATTCACCGCCCAGCCGTGTGGTCAGGCCAAGCGAAACCACCAGCACCAGCAGGGCGATGCCCACCACCATACGCCCATGATCCATGCACCAGCGCGAGGCCGGCGCGAAACCGCGGCGCAGAAAGCGAATGAAGAAGGTGTCGTGCTCGGTTCCTGTCAGCGCCCCCGTATCAGAAGGATGCGCCTCGTTGCGGGTTTTGTGCGCGGACGCGTGATGAGGCTTGATCTTCATGATCAGTGCCGCAAAAGCAGGCACGGCGACCAGCGCGAAGATCAGCGAAGCAATAAGCGCGAGGATGACCGTCTGGGCCATGGGGCGGAACATTCGGCCCTCGACGCCTTCCAGCGTGAGCACCGGCAGATAGACCATGATGATGATCAGAATGGCAAATATGACCGGTCGCGCCACCGAGCGCACCGTCTCGGCAATACGCTGTGTGAGCGGTACGTCGTCACCAGCCTGACTGGAAAGCACACTCTCGACAATTACGAGGGCGCTATCGACCACCATCCCGAAATCGATGGCCCCAAGGCTCAGCAGATTGGCGGATATGCCGAGGTGACGCATACCCACCATTGCGGCCACGAGCGAGAATGGAATGACTGAAATGATCACGAGCGAAGCGCGCCAGTCGCCGATCACGACCAGAAGCACGACCAGTACGAGGATCGCGCCAAGGACAAGGTTTTCCTTGACGGTGTGAATGGTCACATCTGTCAGGGTGGCGCGGCTGTAATAGGGCTCGAGCGTCACGCCTTCAGGGAGTGAGGCGACGATCTGAGGCAGGGCGGCCTTGATGCGTGACAGCGTGGCCTTGGCATTGGCCCCCTGCTGCAACAGGACCACGGCATTGACGATTTCGCCCTCCCCATCGCGCGTGACACCGCCGAGCCTCGGGAGGCGTCCCTCACGCACTGTGCCGACATCGCGAACATGGACCACGCCGCCATTGGGCATGCTGCGCACCTGCACCTCGCCCAGCTCATGCAGGCTGTCGATCAGCGAGCGCCCGACAATGATGTTCTGCTCGTCGTTATGTTCGATCCACGCGCCCCCGGCGGCCTCGTTATCACGATCCACTGCATTGAACACATCCGAGACCGAAACCTGGAACTGACGCAGCGCCATGGGGTTAAGCGCGACCTGATAGGTCTGTGACGCGCCACCATTGATGTTGACATCGATCACACCAGGGATCAGGCGCAGCTTGGGCACGACGTTCCACGTCATGATCCGGTTCAGCGCGGCCAGGGAGCGACCCTCGCCGTGAATCTGAAGCTGCAGGATCTCGCCCATACCGGTGGCCATCGGCCCCATCGTGATGGCGAGATTGCGAACAGACACGGCAGCGCGGGCCTGATCGAGACGCTGCGCCACGAGCTCGCGCGCCCTGTAAATGTCGGTGCCGTCATTGAATTGCAGATAGAGCACCGAAACGCCGGTACGTGAGACCGAGCGCATGGAATCTACCCCGACGATACCGGACATGACGGTCTCTATGGGGAAAGTCACCAGGCGCTCGACTTCCTCTGTCGGCAGGCCGGGTGCGCGCACCGAGATGAGCACCTGCCGGGGCGAGATATCCGGCACCGGCTCGACAGAGAGCGAACGCAGATCCGCGATCCCGGCGATCATGAGAAGGACGACCGCACCGAGTATGGCGGCGCGCCCCTTGAGGAGGGCGAGCATGAATTTCATGGTTACTGACCGCCCTCGCCGTGATTGGGTTCGGGGGCCAGGAGGGCCTGCGACTTCAGAACGAAGCTGCCATCCGTCACGACTGTTTCGCCGGGTTTAAGTCCCTGCGTTACGACAATCCGCCCGTCGAGATCAGGGCCGGTCGTCACCTTGCGCGCCTGATAATGTGTGTCATCCAGACGGACAAACACGCAGGGCTGCGAGCCGATTTTCTGTATGGCGCTGGCCGGGATCACGATGCCATGCACGGTTTCGGTCGAGAAGAGCCGTGTCTTGACGAGCATGTCGGGCCGAAGCTGTCTTTTGCTGTTATCCACGAGGCTGCGCACGAGCACATGGCGGGTCATCGGGTCCACACTGCCCTCAATCAGGTCGATGCGTGACTCGATGGGTTTGGCGTCAGGAGCCGGCCAGGTCAGTTGTCTTCCACCCCGGCTCAGATGCGTTGCCTGCTGCTCACCAACCTGCGAGACCACCCAGACCCGGGAGAGATCGTCAATTTCGACGGCTGGTGCGGCACGTCCGGACACTTCCTCCCCCACGCCCACCACAATCTTGTTCACGATGCCATCGATCGGGGAGATAACGGATGAATGCAGCCCCTCAGTCTTTTCAGACGATGACGAGAACCGGGCCAGCCTTTCGCGCTCATTCTGCGCAATGGCCTCGCTGCGTTTGACAGTGCCCTCTGCGTCCTGAAGACGCGACCGGCGACGCTGGGCTTCACCCTGCGATATGGCGCCGCCCTGGAGGGCGCGGGCCCGATCATAGGACAGGCGGGCATCGTCGCGCAGGGCGCGGGCCTGCTGGACCGCAGCTTCGGCCGAAAGAAGACGCTGATGGGCATCGCTCAGGCTGAAATCGTCATAGGTGAACAGCACCTGCCCTTTTTTGACGATCTCGCCCGGCGTCACCAGAATGCTCTGCACACGTCCCTGCCCCACCGGGTGAATCCGGGCGCTGCGCCGGTCATCCTGATCGATATAGGCAGGCACGTCGACATGCGGTGGCAAAGCCCCCTGACGCGTTACGGCGGTATGAATTCCTTCCTGCCTGAGTGCCTCCCGCGAGATGGCAATGGGTGCATTCGGCCAGTCCGCAGGGCTCTGTGAGCCGCTCTCTGCGCTCGGGGCACTCGGCGCTGCCGGCGCGCTGACTGTGCCGGGGAGCGTCGAGACCGGCCCGACCTGCGCACACCCGATCTCGGGTACGAGCGCGAAAGACAGGCTTGTGAGGGCAAGGAGAGCGCAGCGATAACGCGCATACAGGCGAGGCCTGAGGTTGATTATCATGGGTAGTTTCCGGCCATCAGGCTCATTCTGATCATTGCGGCGTGCCAAATGACATCGGCCTCGGCGTTTCTCTGTCCGGCTTCCAGCGCCGCACGGCGTGCGCGAAGATATTCGATGACCGGCGTTTCACCGACGCTCCACGCATGTTCAAGGTCATGGGCACGGGCATCGAGTGCCTGCCGCGCCGATGAGGCATTGCGCAGCATGGCCAGCGCTGAGCTGAGGCTGGCGCGTGTCTGACGGTATTCGGTCTTGACCTTGCGCTGCGCCAGTATGGCATCGCGTTCGGCCGCACCCATGGCCTTGACCTCTTTCATGACCATTGGCGTATTACGCGCCTCGCTCGGCAACGCCATCGAGAACTGGACGCCTACCTGAGTGTCCCACGGGCTGCCGTACTGGCCCTGCTTGACCACCTGTACGCCAAGTTGCGGGTTGGGCATGTAGGAATGGCGCGCCAGCGAATACGCTGCCTTTGCGCTGCGCGAGACTGCCGCAGCCATCTCGATACGCGGGTCGCGGGTGGGGTCGAGTGTCAGGTTCTGCGTGCCCAGGATACGACCGTCGAGCGACAGGATATCGGGGATCTCGTCAGTCCCGGTGAGGGCCTCAAGCTCGGCGCGATTGTTTTCAAGAGCCTGCTCTGACTGGGCGATCTGCGCGTCGAAATCGCCCTTCTCGCCCACGACAGCATCAAAATCAGCCGCCGCAATTTCACCGGCGCGCAGACCCTGATGGGAGCTCTGCACCACGCGTTCGAGGAGATCGCTGGTCGCGCGCAGATTGCCGATCTTTTTTTCGAGCAATGTCGCGGCGCTGGCGAGGTCGAGGATGCGTACGGCGCTCAGAAGATGCTGCACCTTGATCCGGGCCTTGGCGACTGCTTCATCGGCCAGCGCGTTGCGCACGGTGGCCGTGCCCTGACCGGGAAGCCAGAGGGGGACGCTGATACTGCCCTGATAGGTCGTGTAGCCAAGATTGGTGCCGATGAAATGGTCATCGAGATATTGCCCGGCGACGATCGGCCCATCAGGAAACCATGACTGCGCGGCACGAGCGTTCTTGTGTGACGCGGTGGCATCGACGGAAAACGACTGGTTGGCCGGGTCACGGTCCCATGCAAGCTGGATGGCCTCGTGAAAACTCTCGGCTCTTGCGCCGGGTGCGAGCGCAAGCGCTGAGACAGCAACGAGGGAGGATGCGAGAAAGCATCTGGCCCGCATTGGGCCGATGGGAAGCTGACGGCGCCTGAAAGCCCGTTTTTGCCGAAGAATCACTGACATGATGGGTGATCTTAGGCGGATATGAGCATCGCTCCACGACAAAACTTGGCTGAACGATAAAATAAATAATAAATAGGCAACATGATGGAAAGGATCAGGTAATCCCGACCATCATGTTGCCGTCATGGGCAGGCATCACGCCGTATCGGCTTCAGCTTATTACCCGGTCGACCGCTTGGCCGGGGTCACTCGTCGATGGGCTGAACGTGCGAAACCTTGCCGGCGCGATCATAATAGATGATCGCGTTGCCTCGGCGCTGGGCATAGCCGTCTGGCGTGCCGTCCGGGCGTTTGAACAGCATACGGTGGGCGTCGGCCTGCTCAACAATCTTGTCGCCGGGCGGGCGGTACTTGAACATGCTGAAATCCGCCTCTGCCTTGGGCAGGGCAGAGGAGCGGGCCAGCTGATGCATATCCGGCTTCTTCTTGTCGTCATCATCATCCTGCGCGGTGGCAAGGGCGGGCATGAGCACCGCCCCTGCGCCAAGGACGCAGAGGAAGAGACGAAGCGGCGCTGACTGTTTCATCAAAGCTATTCCTGTATCAACCTTGTTTTGCGGCACCGGGCATGGCCTGAGCCTTTGCGACATCACTGGCGCTCCAACCACCACCGAGGGCCCGGTAGAGCGTTACCAGATTCTGGTAACGGGCCAATTGCACATTGATGAGGCTTTGCTGCGCGTCGTACAGGCTGCGCTGCTGCGTCAGGGTGGTCAGATAGGGGTCGATACCCGTATTGTAGCGCATCATCGCCAGATCGAAGGCCTGCTGCGACGACTGGACGAGGCTCTTGAGGTGACTATCCTGTGCCAGATAGGTCTCGCGCGCCGTCAGGGCATCTGACACTTCCTTGAATGCCGTCTGGACCGTCTTCTCATAGGTGGCGATCTGGGCAAGACGACGCGCCTTGCTGATCTTGAGATTGCCCTCGTTCTGACCCCAGGTGAAGATCGGGAACGTGATGTTGGGCGAGACCGACCAGGTCTGCGCACCCGGCGTAAACAGGTGACGGAACTGAAGGGAACTCACGCCCTCCTGCGCGGTGAGCGTCACCTTCGGGAAGAAGGCGGCGCGCGCCGCACCGATATTGGCGTTGGCACCGATCAGATTATGCTCGGCCGACTGGATGTCGGGGCGCTGCCCAATCAGGTCCGAAGGGAGGCCTGCAGGCAGATCCGCCATCAGGGTCTGGGTTCCAAAGGGCTGGGGTGCCGGCAGGCTGTCAGGCAAAGGAACACCAATGAGCAACTGCAGCTGGTGCTCATCCTGTGCCATCTGACGCTCATACTGTGCCTTGTTGCTGGCTGCCTGCTCGACCTGGGTCTGGGTCTGGGCCAGCGTCAGGGCATCGGCCTCGCCGTGATCGTATTTCATACGTGTCAGGCGCAGTGTGTCGCTTTGCGATGTCAGGGTCTGGTCAGTCACGCGCACAAGTTCACGGTCCGCCAGCCACTGGAGATAGGTGTTGGCCACCTGCGCCACCATGCTGATCAGCACGGATTGCGCATTCATGCGCGAGCCCAGCAACTCTTCCGCCTGTTGGCGGGAGAGGTTGCGGATACGGCCGAACAGATCGACTTCATAAGAGGAGAAGCCGATATTGACGCCGTAATAGCGCAGCATGGACGTGCCGCGCCCCAGACCAGGGGCGAAGGAAAAGCCTGCCGTATCAGAGGGAGCGAAATACTGGCCCTGCCCTGTTACCCCAATGGGGGGGAACAGTGAGGCATGCTGAACTTCGTAGCTGCCCTGAGCCTCCATGATCGCTGCCGCCTGGCTACGCAGGTCACGGTTGTTGCGCAGGGCAAGTTCGATCAGCGCGCGGAGACGGGCATCGGTGAAGAAATGCTTCCAGCCGATATCAGAGGCTGCCTGACCGCGAAGGGCCTGCGTCGCTCCGGCATCGGCAGGATAGGCATTCTGCACGGGCTGGGTCGGGCGCTGGTATTTCGGGGCCAGATCGCATGAGGCGAGCATGGTGAACGCCAGCAGGGCGCCCACCGATCCGGTTCTGGTCAAAAGGCTCATGCGCCCTCTCCTCGCGCAGCTTCATTGCGGTGTTCGTACGGATCAACGCGATCCTTCATGCGTGTCACCTTGAACAGACGCAGGATCACCACGAAGAAGACCGGGACGAAATAGACGGCCAGCAGGGTTGCGGACAACATACCGCCGACCACGCAGGTACCGATGGCCACACGTGCTGCCGACCCGGCGCCCGTCGCAATGGCCAGCGGGAAAACGCCGCAGACAAAAGCGATGGACGTCATCAGGATCGGGCGAAGACGCTCGCGACCGGCCTTGAGAACGGCATCTTCAAGAGAGTCACCCTGCTCGAAGAACTCTTTTGCGAATTCGACAATCAGAATGGCGTTCTTGACCGATAGACCGACCGTGGTCAGCAGGCCCACCTGGAAATACACGTCGTTATCCAGACCACGCCACAGCGTGGCACCAATCGCGCCAAGCACACCAAGTGGCAGCACCATCAGCACTGCAAGCGGGATGGCCCAGCTTTCATAAAGCGCGGCAAGGCAAAGCAGGATGACAATGGCCGCGAGTGCGTAGAGCGGGCCAGTCGAACCGCTGGATGCGACCTGTTCGTAGGAAATGCCGGTCCACTCATACCCGATACCCTTGGGCAGATGGGACAGGATTTTTTCCATCTCCTTCATGGCATCGCCCGAGCTTGTGCCAGGTGCGCCCTGACCCTGCAGTTCGAAGGAGTTCAGACCGTTATAGTCCTCCACCTTCTGCGGGCCGACAATCCAGTTACCCGTGGCAAAGGAGTTGAATGGCACCATATTGCCGGTGGTATTGCGCACATACCATTTATTAAGATCCTCAGGCGTCATGCGCGCCCAGGCTTCACCTTCGATATAGACCTGTTTGACGCGGTCGCTGCGCATGAACTGGTTGACGTAAATCGAGCCAAACGCACCCTGGATGGTGGTGTTGATCTCGGCGTTCGTCACGCCCTGCGCATTGGCGCGCTCACGGTCGATATCCAGATGGAACTGGGGCTGATCCTCAAGGCCCATCGGACGCACAGCCATCAGGCGCGGGTTCTTGGCAGCCTCGCCCAGAACCTGGTTGCGGGCCGCAAGGAGGGCCTTGTGACCCAGATGCCCGTTATCCTCCAGTTCAAGATCGAAGCCGGCCGCATTGCCGAGTTCCATCACAGCTGGGGGGTTGATGGCGAAGATGATGGCTTCCGGATCCATCCAGAAGTGCTTCATGATTTCGCCAGCCACCGACATGGTGGTGTTCTTGTACCCCGGACGCTCATCCCACGGCTTGAGACGAATGAAGAAGGCACCGGCACTCTGGCCCTGACCGGCGAAGTTGAAGCCGTTCATGGCAAAGACCGACTGCGCGATATCACCGTATTTATGCATCACGTAATCAGTGATCTTGCGGTTGACCGCCGCCGTCTGGGCATTGTTCGCGCCCGGACGCATGGTGACCTGACCGAAGATAATCCCCTGATCTTCTTCCGGCAGGAAGCCGCCCGGAACACGAAGGAACAGGAAGACCGCACCGAAAGCGAAGACGGCAAAGATGAGCATGCTCACCAGACGGCTGCGCACGAGGCGACGCACACCGTTCAGGTAACCATTGGTCATGCGATCAAAATTGCGGTTGAACCAGGCAATCGGTCCGGTCTTGTGTTCCTTGTGAGTGGGCTTGAGCATGGAGCCGCACAGTGCGGGGGTCATGATCGTGGCCACCAGCACCGAGAGCCACATGGCTGCGACAATGGTGATCGAGAACTGGCGATAGATCACGCCGGTCGAACCGCTGAACGCCGCCATGGGCAGGAACACGGCGGTCAGGACGAGCACGATACCCACGAGAGCACCGGTGATTTCATCCATTGACTGACGTGAGGCTTCCTTGGGCGATAGTCCCTTCTCGCTCATCACGCGCTCGACGTTTTCAACCACCACGATCGCGTCATCGACGAGAAGGCCGACGGCGAGCACCATGGCCAGCATGGTCAGCGTGTTGATCGAAAAGCCAAGGGCCGAGAGAACACCGAATGTGCCCAGAAGCACCACCGGCACGGCGATTGTCGGAATGAGCGTGGCACGGAAATTCTGCAGGAAAATCAGCATCACAACGAACACGAGCGCGATGGCCTCGAGCAGCGTAATGACAACTTCCTTGATCGACAGGGTGATGAACGGCTCGGTATCGAGCGGATAAACCGTCTTGAGGCCCTGCGGATAGAACTTCTCGAGCTCGGCAACCTTGGCGCGCACCGCCGTCTCGGTTGTCAGCTGGTTCGCACCCGGCGCGAGCTTGAGCGCCATACCGACCGTCGGCAGGTTGTTATAGAACGAGGTCAGGTTGTAGTTCTGCGCACCCAGTTCGACACGGGCGACATCGCTGAGCAGTACCTGAGAACCGTCCTGCTGTACCTTGAGCACGATCTTCTTGAACTGCTCGGGCTCACTGAGGCGGGTCGGACCGATGATGGTCGCGTCAAAACCGATCTCCTTGGTGGAGGGCAGACCGCCCAGTTCACCCGAGGAAACCTGAATGTTCTGCTGCTGGATGGCTGTCTGAACATCGCTGACGTTGAGCGAATATTTATAGAGCTTGTTGGGGTCCATCCATACGCGCATCGCGTATTCGGAACCGAACAGCGTATGGTCACCCACACCGGAAACGCGCGAGAGCGGATCGGATACGTTCGAGGCTACGTAATCGGCAATATCCTGACCCGACATGCTGCTGTCGGTCGAGATGAAGGCGAGCACGAGCATGAAGTTCTTCACGGCCTTCGTGACGCTCAGGCCCTGGTTGACAACTTCTGTCGGCAGGCGCGGCTGCGCCAGCTGCAGCTTGTTCTGCACCTGCACCTGCGCGATGTCAGGGTTTGTCCCCTGCGCGAAGGTCAGGTCGATTTCCATATGGCCGCTGCCATAGGACGATGCCGAAAGATATTCGAGGTGATCCAGGCCGAACATCTGCTGCAGGATTGGCCGGACGGTGGTGTTGTTCACCGTCTCGGCCGATGCACCGGGATAATCAACCGTGATCGCGATCTGTGGCGGGGCGATGGAGGGGTACTGGGCAATCGGCATGCTGAAGATGGCAACGCCACCCACCAGCATGATGATCAGCCCGATAACCCAGGCGAAGATCGGTCTGTCGATGAAGAAACGAGACATGGACTACTCTTATCCTGCGTGCGCGGGCTGGGCGTCGGCTGCCTTGCCGTCTGTGGCCTTGTCGTCAGCCGTTTTCTCAACCGGCTTTACGACGGCACCCGGATGGGCCTTCTGCAATCCCTCGACGATGATGCGGTCACCGTCATTGAGGCCACCCATCACAACCCAGTCGCCATCAAGGGCGCGGTCGAGCTGCACGAAGCGCATGGTCACCTTGTTGTCGCCATCGAGCGCATAAACGAAAGGATCGCCCTTGGAGTCACGCTGCAATGCCGGCTGCGGGATGGTGATGGCCTTGGGATCGACACCCTCGGCGACTTCGGCATGAACATACATGCCGGGCATCAGCAGGCGATCAGGGTTGGGGAATTCGGCACGGACGACCATGGTGCCCGTTGCGGGGTCGACCGTGACTTCGGTCAGGCGGAGCTGACCTGACTTGTCGTAGCGGCTGCCATCCTCGAGTGTGAGCTCAACCGCAGCGGCGTTGCCCGACACCTTCTGCAGTTTTCCGCTCGCAAACTCCCTCCTCAGACGCAGCATGTCCGAGGTGGCAAGGTTCACGTCCACATAGATCGGATCCATGCGCGTGACCGTGGCAATAGCCGTGGTCTGACCCGCGGTGACGAGTGTGCCGGGGGTGACGAGCATACGGCCGATACGCCCGTCGATGGGTGAGCGTACCTGGGTCCAGTCCAGATTAACCGCAGCGCTGTCCACGTTGGCCTTCGCCTGCGCGATATCAGCTTCCGCCTGACGGGAGGACGAAAGGGTATTATCGTAGTCCTGTTTGCTGACAGCATGAGCCGCAGCAAGGGGGCGATAACGCTCAAGCTGGGCACGAATGCTCAGGGCTGCCGCCTGGGCATGAAGAAGCTGCGCCTTCGCCTGATCATAGCTTGCCTTGTAGGGCGCCGGGTTGATGACATAGAGCAGCTGCCCTGCCTTGACATCCGTCCCCTGCTCGAAAGCACGCTTGAGGATCACCCCACCCACCTGGGGGCGGACCTGTGCCTGCTCGAATGCCTCTACCCGACCGGGAAGTGACGTGGCGGTCTTCAGGGCATGGGGATGAACCGTATAGACCCCGACTGTCTGCGGCGGCGGCTTGGGTGCTTCTGCCTTATGCTTGCATCCTGTCAGATCGAGCGTCAGGAGGGCTAACGGAAACAGGCGTAGCGAAAGGCTTGTTGTGGTCTTGAGAGACCGCGTCAAATGGGGCGTATAAGACGGAAATGCTCGCATGCTGGCGCTATCCAAAATTACCGATGTTTGTGAAGGGTAACCGCAAACCATGCGCTCGCGCCAAAAAAGGTTTCGGAAACCCTTGAGTTTCTCTGGCATAGGGAACTATACGGTTTCCGAACCTCGGTCAACGGACCCTTTGAAGCTCTGGAGCGGTTTTTCGCAATACGATGTCAACTGTGCCCCTCACCATCAAAAGTCCTGCCCAAGACCCGGAGCCTGCTGCGCTACGCAAGCATTGTGGCCGACCGCCAGTATTATGCGAGACCGAGAGGCGGGATAGAATATTCGATGCTGCAGAGATTGTGCTGCAGGAGTATGGATACTCCGGCGCATCTATGGATCGTATTGCTCAATGTTCGAACATGTCCAAGAAGACGCTCTATCACATGTTCGCAAGCAAGCAGGAAATGGTGGAGTTACTGCTCAGGGATCGCCTTCTTCTGTCGGGACTGCGTGATCTTGAGCTTCGCGGGGACACAGTGGAAGACAAGCTCGTTTATGGGCTGGAAAAACTCGCTGTCGCGATGATGACCGAAAAGCGCCTCAGTCTGATTCGTGTGGTGATCGCCGAAGTCTCGCGTAACCCGGAGGTCAGTCGCTTCGTTCGCGAATTCTTCTCCAGTGCGGCTGGCCCGTTCCCACTACGCGTGTGGCTCGAGCGCTTCGTCGATGAAGGGGCCCTGGCGATTGACGATGTTGAGGAAGCGTCTGACCTGCTTTTCGGCGCTTCGCTCGCGACGTCGATGCTGTGCGAGCTAAGCCATTGTCGGCCACGCCAGCACTGGGACGAAACGCCGCGTTATCTGCGCCGCGTCGTCAGGATGTTTCTCTGCGGTCTCGAAAACGAAAAAGGGGCCTGAAAAGGCCCCTCTCATTCGTCAGGCAACCAGCCTGCCTTCCTTGTCCACCAGCTCGATCGGGTAATCACCGGTAAAGCAGGCATCGCAGTACCGTCCCTGTGCGCCGGTACGGCCGTCATGCCCGAGCGCACGATACAGACCATCGAACGAGATGAAGGCAAGGCTATCCACGCCAATGGCGTCGGCCATCTTTTCGATGGTGTGTGTCGCGGCCAGAAGCTGGCTCTCCTCGGGGGTATCGATGCCATAGAAGCAAGGATGCTTCGTGGGCGGGCTGCTGATACGCATATGCACTTCGGTTGCCCCGGCAGCGCGCACCATATCGACGATCTTTCGTGACGTTGTGCCGCGTACGATCGAATCATCCACCAGCACGACACGCTTGCCTGCGAGCACGGGCGTATTGGCTGAGTGTTTCATGCGAACGCCCAGATTGCGGATCTGGTCCGTCGGCTCGATGAAAGTGCGCCCGACATAGTGGTTGCGGATGATGCCCATCTCGAACGGAATACCGCTCTCCGCGGCAAAACCCATTGCAGAGGGCACACCTGAATCGGGTACGGGCACGATCACATCGGCTTCCACACCGCTCTCGCGGGCAAGTTCGACGCCAATCTGCTTGCGCGCTTCATAGACCGAGTGATCTTCGAGGATCGAATCAGGGCGGGCGAAATAGATGTATTCGAAGACGCAGAAGCGCGGGCTGGTTTGCGCGAAGGGACGCATGGAGCGTATCCCGTCATTGTCGATGATCACCATCTCGCCTGGCTCGACATTGCGCACGAATTCGGCGCCCACGATATCAAGGGCGCAGGTCTCGCTGGCCAGCATCCAGCCGCCATCGGCTACGCGACCGAGAATAAGCGGGCGTACGCCCAGCGGATCACGAAGCCCGATAAGGAAGTCGGGCGCCAGCGCCACCACCGAGTAGGCACCCTTTACCTGCTTGGCGGCGTCCACCAGACGCTCCAGCACAGTCGCATAAAGCGAGATGGCGATGAGATGAACGAACACCTCTGTGTCGGTCGTGGACTGGAACAGACAGCCACGCTTGACGAGCGCCTGTCGCAGCGTCGCCGCATTGGTCAGATTGCCGTTATGTGCCACCGCCAGACCGCCGAACTCGAAATCGGCGTATAGCGGCTGAACGTTGCGCAGCAGCGTACCGCCGGTCGTTGCATAGCGGTTATGGCCAATGGCTCCGCTGCCCTTGAGCGTGCTCATGACACGTGCGTCGCTGAAAACGTCGCCCACGAGGCCAAGGCCCTTGTGCTGGCAGAAGCGTTCGCCATCATGGCTGACGATACCGGCGGCTTCCTGCCCGCGATGCTGAAGGGCGTGAAGGCCGAGCGCTGCCAGAGCAGAGGCGTCGGGGGCTCCCCATATGCCAACCACGCCGCATTCCTCGTAGGGACGGTTCGCAGTGTCGAGTGTGGCGGGATCAATCATCGGGCGGCGCTCCTGGGCATGGTCACGCTTGGGCGACCGGAAATGGGGCGATCGGTGATGCGGCGATCGGGCGATCTGGAATGGGCCATTCGGGACCGGGGTCTGTCAGAAGGCAGCCTCATGACCTGTTGCGGGCGGCATGGCAAGATGAAGTTTCGGGAAATATGGCATTAGTTCCCTGACAAAATAGACGCCATCGAGGATGTAGGGTCCCGATTTGCTTCCTGCAATGAACGAATGAGCCACAACCGTGCCCACCATTGAGACGCAGACAAGATAGAGCACGACCAGAAGAATATAGCCGCGTGCGACACCGAACAGGCAGCCGAGCAGCTTGTCCGTTCCCCCTACGAGAACGCTGCGAAGCCCGGTAGCGAAGCGCTGCGCAACGGTCGACAGAACAAGGACCAGCACGATGAAGGATATGATATAGGCGAGTGCCGTTGCAGCAAGCGGGTCAGTAACTTTCTGCGCAATCCAGGGAAGAATGAGAGGTGCCGTGCGCGCCGCCAGCACGAAAGCGCCAACCCAGGCAGCAAGGCTGAACACCTCCCTTGCAAACCCACGTGCGCCGCCCCAGAGCGCCGAGACGAGTAGAACGAAAAGAACAGCAATATCGGCAGAATTTTCCATGGGTGTTCTGGAGCGGATCCGGTCAGGGGAGCTTGGTGGATGAGGGACGCCAGAATCTGCGTGTCGTATCGGCGCTGGCAGGGATGTCGCGATTGATCTGGTTCAGCAGGTTCCCCAGCTGCACACGATGATCGATCTCGCGCCACACGGCTTTCGCGTCAATACCGCGCAGCGCCCACAGGCGCAGAAGCGCCTCGAGAAAGGTGGCGCTTTGCTCGACCAGATCCTGAGGTTGCTCGAGCGAGTAGAAGGTAACGCATCGCACAGTGGCATGAGCGAGATCACGTCGCAGCGCGTCGTCAGAGAGAACGGCGACAACCGGAGACTGCGGCGTACGTCCCTTGGTATCTTTCCTGTTGCCAGCCCTGGAGCGCGTCTTGTCGGGAGCGCTCTGCCGCTTCTTGCCTCGTTTGGGCTTGGGGATAGCAGGCGCGTTTTCGGGCTGGGCAGGTGTCGCCGGGCCAAGCCGGCCGAGCAAGACATCAAGAATATGCGGATCGTCCATAGGCACCTTCATCTTATCCGCATATGAATTTGCCACGGCAATCGTCAATTAAATGCGTGTATCTTCGTATGTTTTGACGCGATCTGCCGATCAATGCCCAACCGAGCGCGAAAACACGTTAACAACAATGACCCCAACGATGATGAGGGAGAGCCCGACCAGAGCTGGCGTGTCGAGGGCCTGCCGGAACTTGATCCAGCTGATGGCGGAAATGAGCACGATCCCGACGCCCGACCAGATGGCATAGGCGATGCCGGTGGGCATGGTACGCAAGGTGAAGGATAGCGCGTAAAACGAGATGACATAGCCCAGAACGCTCAGCATGCCCGGCACTGCGCGCGTGAAGCTGTCCGACATCTTGAGCATGGTGGTGGCAAACACCTCTGAGCAGATCGCAATCAGAAGATAAAGATACGTCATGAAACCCCGGACCATGAAACCGAGGTTTTCTTATCGCAACCCGGCAGGGGTGTCACCTTTCCTGAGGGACCAGGGATACCCACGACTGGCGTGAGTTCCTGCGGCACAAGGCGTCTGCGCGGTTGGCCGGGAGCTGACAAGAAAGGTCACATGGTGGTGAGGCGCCCGCACCTGAATGATATGTCCTATCCAGAACATCCTGCCCCTGCCCCTGCCCTTGCACCTGCCCGCTTTGCTCCGCGAGGTGGGAGGAGCAACGCCGGGTGCCGGCGACCTTTCAGGGGCCGCCGGGTACAATAGGTCAGGCCGGCTCGACCTCGTCTGTCTTCAGATAAAGCTTCCCGCCATGGGCCTTGAAGCTCTCTTTCATGTCTTCCATGCCCTGCTCACGTTCGGCATTGCGCCGGATGTCATGACTAATCTTCATCGAGCAGAATTTGGGCCCGCACATCGAGCAGAAATGGGCAGTCTTGTGCGCCTCTTTCGGCAGGGTCTCGTCGTGATAGGACCGCGCTGTATCCGGGTCGAGTGCCAGATTGAACTGGTCCTGCCACCGGAATTCGAAACGTGCACGGGAGATGGCATCATCACGAATCTGAGCCGCAGGATGCCCCTTAGCGAGGTCAGCGGCATGGGCGGCGATCTTGTAGGTGATGACCCCCACCTTGACGTCGGATCGGTCGGGCAGCCCGAGATGCTCTTTTGGCGTGACATAACAGAGCATGGCGCAACCATACCAACCGATCATCGCGGCGCCGATGCCTGAGGTGATGTGGTCATAGCCGGGGGCAATATCGGTGGTGAGCGGACCAAGTGTATAGAAAGGGGCTTCGCCACATTCGCGCAGCTGCTTGGTCATGTTGATCTTGATCTTGTGCATGGGCACATGGCCCGGCCCTTCGATCATGACCTGACATCCCTTCGCCCATGCCACTCGGGCGAGTTCGCCTAGCGTTTCCAGCTCGGCAAACTGGGCCGCGTCGTTTGCATCGGCGATTGAGCCAGGGCGCAGCCCGTCACCCAGCGAGAACGAGATGTCGTAGCGACGCATGATGTCGCAGATCTCGTCGAAATGTTCGTACAGGAAATTCTCGCGGTGATGTGCGAGGCACCATGCGGCCATGATCGACCCGCCGCGTGAGACGATACCTGTGGTGCGTTGCGCCGTCAGTGGCACATGGGCGATGCGGACGCCTGCATGGATGGTGAAGTAATCCACCCCCTGCTCCGCCTGTTCGATCAGGGTGTCGCGATAGATTTCCCAGGTCAGGTCTTCCGCAACGCCGCCCACTTTCTCAAGCGCCTGATAGAGCGGCACGGTGCCGATCGGCACGGGCGAGTTGCGCAGGATCCAGTCACGGATATTGTGGATGTTACGACCGGTTGAGAGGTCCATCACCGTATCGGCGCCCCAGCGTATGGACCAGACCAGTTTTTCAACTTCCTCGGCGGCGGAGGATGTCACTGCCGAATTGCCGATATTGGCGTTGATCTTCACCAGAAAGTTGCGCCCGATGATCATGGGCTCAAGTTCGGGATGGTTGATATTGGCAGGGATGATTGCGCGACCGGCTGCGATTTCCGAACGCACGAATTCAGGAGTGATGAAGCTCGGGATTTCAGCCCCGAAATCCTCTCCATCGGCACGGCGTGCCTCGGCACCCTCGACCATTTCGGCGCGCCCTAGATTTTCACGATGGGCGACGAAAATCATCTCGTCCGTGATGATCCCTGCACGGGCGAACTCGTATTGGGTCACAGGGTGGCCATCCTGCCCGCACAGAACGCCGTGGGGGGCCGGGCACTGGGGCACCGCATGATCGCCCTTGGCGAAGCCGTTATCCTCAGGTTTGATCGCGCGGGTCTCGGTCACTTTCGTGAGGCCACGGCGCGACAGCCAATGCTCGCGCAGTCGGGGCAGACCAAGAGATACATCGGCATGATAGCCGGGGGCGGTATAAGGACCGGATGTATCGTAAACCCTCACCGCGGGCTCGTTCGCGCTGGGTTCGAGATCGATCTCGCGAAATGGCACGGTGATATCGGGCCGGTCAGCCGGGCTTGAAATAATCTTGCGCGAGCCCGAGATTGGACCGGTTGTGACCGTGCCATGCGCGGGCGCGCGATCGAGCGTATTGACCTTGGCGGAATGAAGCGTTGAGTCGTCCATCATGTCTCCCCTTGCGGCGTGGAGTTATGTCCGACAGCGCAAGAGCAGAGTGAACGGAAGTCGCGTGTAGGGGGACCGGGCCGCTCACACCAATCCCTACGCCGGTACGAACCGGATCAGGTTCTTCGCCCACATGCCGGGGCGAAAGGGTCGCTGCGCTGCGGAAATCCCGCCATCAGCCTCTCAGCCTCTTGTCGAGGCCCCCCCTGGTATGGACGGGAGCATTGCGTGGTTAGGCGCGTACTGTCAATCGAATTAACGATGCAGGATCACGGCCTCTGCAAGATTGCCCGGTTGGGTTGATAGCCCGTGCGTGGCCTGTCAGGCACGCACATGGGAAGCCCGGGCGCTCATTGGCTTGAGCTGCCCTATTTCCTGATCATGGCGGTTCATGCCAGCTGGCGTGATGTGAAAGCGCCCGTCATCGCCCAGAGTCACAAAACCCATCTCCTGCAGACGCTCCAGACAAGGCTGGTCGCGCAAATCCTGCGGACGGCCTATGCCCTCGCAGAGAAGCACACGATGCAGCGTCGAGCGACAGCACGTTTCGAGATAGGGTTCATCCCACATGATGCTGTCTCCATATTGCGCCCGATTGGGTGGCGTGGCGCCTCGCATAACAGGTCGTGCCCGGCCTTTCCACGGTCCATCGCATCTTCCGGTCACGTTTTGCCCGTTTTCAGGCAGTCAGGAGCACCTCTGTCCGGGTATTGCACCAGAGCAGGAAACGGGTCGGGTGGCGACATCGGGTTTTGTGAGCGGCTAGGCAAATTGACCTGGAAAGGGGTCGACCCGTCCTGTCACGACGTTATAGAGAGGCGCACAGAAATTACCTGCAGGATATGTCATGGCGCGCGCGTTCCTATCCAGACTTTCAACCCGGATGTTCCACGGTTTCGACCCGGAGACGGCGCATGAAGCCGCCATCGAGGCGCTTGCGCTGGGGCTCGGGCCGAGTGCCGCGAAGGATGTGCCAGCGCTGGTTACCCGCTGTATGGGGCTGCGTTTTCCAAACCCGGTCGGCCTCGCCGCGGGGTTTGACAAGAATGCCCGCGCCCCGCTTGCTCTGGCCCGTATGGGTTTCGGTCACGTCGAATGTGGCACCGTGACGCCGCGCCCGCAGGAGGGCAACCCCAAGCCGCGTCTTTTCCGTCTGACCGAAGACCGGGCGATCATCAACCGCATGGGGTTCAACGGCGATGGCATCGATGCCTTTGTCCAGCGGCTTGAACGGTTCCGCTCCCTCCAGGCTGGGCGCAATGCAGCACTTCGGGCGGTGCCGGTCGGGGCCAATCTGGGCATCAACAAGCTCGGTGCCCGCCCTCTGGAAGATTATCCTTATCTCGTCTCGCGCGTCGCTCCTCTGGCTGATTACATTACCATCAACCTTTCATCGCCCAATACGCCGGGACTGCGTGACCTCCAGAGCGCAGGCACGCTTCTTGACATCCTCAATGCCGTGAAGCGCTATAACGTCGGGCACCCGCCCCTTGTCATCAAGCTGGCGCCTGATCTCGACCCTGACGCGCTGCCGGAAATTGTCGAGGCGGCTATCGAAGGCTGCGCTGCGGGTATCATCGTGAACAACACCACGATCAGTCGCCCCCCTTCCCTGCGCTCTGCTCTTGCGCAAGAGACTGGCGGTTTGTCGGGCCGCCCTCTGGCACAGCTGGCGGTGGGGATGCTTCATCGGATTGTGCCGCTGGTTCGGGGGCGTATAGCCGTGATCTCCTGCGGCGGCATCGAGAGCGGTTTCGACGTTTTCGAACGCCTGCGGGCTGGCGCCGATATGGTGCAGGTTTATAGCGCCCTGATCTATCACGGTCCCTATCTGGTGCAGCGCATCAAGAAAGAGCTGCTGCGCGAGCTCTCCCGTGAGGGTCTGGAGTCCGTAACCGACCTGAAGTCTCTGCGAAGCTGAGCTGCGGGTAAACCAAGGATGCAAACGTAATGGCCCCTCGACCGTTTGCATCCCATCATTCTGAACGAACACTGGAGGCGATCATCGAAATGTCTGCTCTGAAAAGGCGGTCGGCCCTGCAAACCCTTTACGGGCTCTTCCTTGTCTTTGCCCTTTCGGTATCGCCTTCACTGGCTCAAGCGGCTCCCAGCGACAGCAGTTCATCGCTAACACCGCTGGTTCCATCGGCAGCTGACGGATACGGCTGGACGACTGTCTCGGCCACACTGAACCGTCAGATTGCTACGGCGCAGGGGCGCTTGAAATATATCTACGGCCAGCTTAACCGCACCGACATCGTTCTTGGCAGTGAGACCCTTTCTGATTTGTCCGATCAGATAGACACGATCACGACAATGGCCCAGTCAATACAGACGCAGGCGACGTCATATCAGACTGTCTATCAGAGCTACCTTGAGATCGTCGGTGCCAAGGCGGACGGAGAAAGTCAGGCCATCGTCGCGCAAAGAGCTCATTTGCAGGCGGTGCTGCAAGATATCAAGTCTACGGTGACACAGGGCAAGCTCCTCGGTTTGCAGGCCAAACAGGTCCAGCTGGAGGTCCAGCGGCGCGGTACAGTTAGTCAGCAGGCTCTGCTGTCCGAGCGCATCGCTTCGCCGTTTACATTGACGTTCTGGCGCAATCTTGTCGCAGAGGGTCAGGACCTTCGTCTGACATTCGCCCCGCCACTGAATAACGGTTACGCTGGGGTGCTCTACAACTGGCCCTGGATGCTTGGGTCGCTGATCGTCGTGTTCGCTCTGACAGCCCTGCTGTCTCGCCCGGTTTACCGCCTTTTCCGCGTGGCGGAGAGTAACATATCGACGCGCTTCACCGGCGAGCCCCTCGATGACACGCACCAGTCTTTCATCCCTGTAGCGCTCAGCGGTCTGGCCTGCGGCTTCATCATGTTCGTTCTTTGGGAGATCGCATCCGGGTTACTGTCTCTCGACGCCGGCCGCTCCCCTTTATTTGCAGCAGGAATTGCCGGTATCATGCCGCTTTGCGGCTTCATCCTCGGAGCAGGCCTGCCGGCCCTGAGCCGTGCTACCGCCGTAGACGCGGTGTCCCAGCACGTCACCCGTGCCCTGTGGGGTGTAGACTGGGGCGTTGCAATCCTTTTGCTGCTCCAGACACTTTTCATAATTGTCGGTCAGGAAAACGCTTTTCCCACAACCGCCCGGCGTCTGATCGAGGCATTATTCACGATTGTCGTAAGCCTCCTTTTCGTAGGTTTGTGCCGCAAGCTGACCGGTCGAACAGACGCCAAAATGGCGCCGGCTTTCTATGGCATGGCCTGGTTGGTGCTCGTAGTCAGCTGGATTGCCATTGCGCTGGGTTATCTGGCCTTCGCATTTGCTGTTGCCGTATGGGCACTGACACTCTCTGTGAGCCTTTCGACACTCTTTCTGCTCTCTGTGGCGGTCAAGGAATTCACCACGCGCGCATTTTCGGTTGGTTCGACCGTTTCGAGACGTCTCTCACGTCTCGGTGTCCATGCTAACCGGGTCGCGCAGTTCGGGGTCATTGTATCTGGTGCCATCAATATCGGGTTGATTATCGTTTTCGTGGCGATCTGCCTTTCCGAAGGCAGGCTCGATGTTCCGGTTGTCGCGGATAACGTCCGTGGGCTTTTTGTCGGCCAGACCATCAATGGCGTTCAGTTTTCGCTGAATACGGCAGTCCTCTGTCTCGTTATTCTTGTTGTGTCCTATTATGCCATCGGCGCATTCAGCCAGTGGCTTGAGTCACGACTTTTCCCGACGACCAATCTTGATATCGGCGCCCGCACATCGATCCTTAACATCTTCAAATATGTCGCATGGATCGCGGTGTTTCTGATGGTGCTTTCGGAAGCCGGCGTGACGGTCAAAAACCTGACCTGGGTCGTCAGCGCCCTGTCTGTCGGTATCGGCTTTGGCCTTCAGGCCATCGTGCAGAATTTCGTGTCAGGCGTGATCCTGCTGGCGGAGCGGCCGATCCGCGTTGGCGACCTGATTGAACTCGGTTCTATCAAGGGAGATGTCAAACGCATCAGTGTTCGTTCGACCGAAATTGGTCTTGGCGACGGATCGACCATGATTGTCCCGAACTCGCAGTTTATCACCTCTGCCGTTCGCAATGCGACGCTTGGCACTGCACTGAGCGCCGCTTCCGCAACCGTCACGATTTCTCCGCGTGCCGATGCGACAAAGGCTCAGGCAGCGTTGATGGACATGATGACCCAGCGCGAGGATATCCTCCAGAACCCGGCACCCGGCGTTGCCATCTCGGCGATTACCGATACGGGTATAACGCTCGCCCTTTCGGCCAAGGTCGCTTCGGTGCGTGATGTTGGGGGTGTGACCAATGCCATCATGCTGGATGCCTACCGCGTATTGCAGGAAGCCGGGGTCGAACTTGGCAAGCCAGCCTGACATCACAGCGATCGGCTCTGAATCGGATAAGGGGGCGGGAGATCAATCTCCCGCCCCCTTATTTCATCTCTCACCCTGAATTTTTTCAGACAACGGCTCAGGCTGCGTGGTCACGGTCCATCAGGAAGCCTGTGACCAAGGATTTGAACGGTGTCAGACGCTCGGCAAGCGCCAGCCCCGCCCGGCGCAATGCCAGAACAGGTTTGGCGTCATGGGTGTAAAGTGAGGCAATACCATTCGTGGCGGCAAACAGGGGTGCCGTGGCCCGGCGATGACGGCGCTCGAAGCGTCGCAGCACATCGGCAGCGCCCGGATCGGCATCACCCAAGCCGATTTCCTCACTCAGGATACTCTGGCCTTTGAGCCCGAGATTGAAGCCGTGGGCTGTTATCGGATGCATGCCCACAGCGGCATCGCCGATCAAGGCAAGGCGCGGGGCCTGAAAGCGATGGGCGAAGACGGTTTTGAGGGGGTAGGTACAGCGTGCGCTTTCCAGGCTCATTGGGCCCAGTCGCCCCTGTGTCCTGCGCGTGATGTCCTCATCAAAGGCAGCTTTATCGAGCTGCTTGAGCGCCTCAATTTCGGAAGGGTCAAGGGTCAGCACGAGTGATGACAAATGACCGGGCTGATCGTCATCTGCCACTGGCAAGAGGGCAATTGTCTGCCCTTCATCGAACCACTGCAGCGCCACGCCGTCATGCGGCTTGGGGTGGCGCATGCGGCAGACCATGATGACCTTGCCAAAATCATGCACGATTGCGCCAATCCCGCGAGATTGTCTGATGCGTGAGAACCGTCCATCCGCTGCGACCAGAAGAGCGCTTTCGACGAGACTGCCATCATCAAGCAGGACCGTCGCGACATCGCCGGTGCCGGAGCTTCTGGCCACAGAGCGGCCCGACAGGATCGATACTTTGCCCTGCTCCTGAACCGCTCGATGCAGCGCGGTGCGAATCAGGTGGTTGGGAACGAGATAACCCAGCGCTTCAGTCGCGTCGCCGAATTCCTGCCCTGCCGGGGCCCGAAACAGCAAAGCCCCCGAAGGATGATCCGGCGCTTCCTGGCCGGTCTCAATGCGGGCAGTTTTCAAGGGCGAAACATACTCGGACGGGATGTGACGCCAGACATCATGCGTCTGCAGCCAGCTGCGCGAGTGATGGGTCAGGGCGATCTCACGACCATCAAACTTAGGTGCGCTGAGGGCCGCATCAGGTGCCGGATCGATAACGCCGACGCGCCAGCCACTCTCGGCCAGAGAAAGCGCGCAGGCCAGCCCTGCCGGGCCGGCCCCGGCAATCGTGATATCGAAACCGAGCGATGAGCCTGTGCGCGTCACTTGTCCGCCTCGAAGCTGACGGGTTCGCCCTTCCAGAACGCCATATACTCGGCAATGTCGGGGCGTTTGCTGCCATGGACAGGTTTGTCCGGCGTGCCCACGAAAAGGAACCCTGCGAGGCGCTGGGAGTCCCGAAGGCCCAGAGCCTCTCGGAAACAAGGCTGCTCCGCGAAGTCGCTCGATACCCAGAAGCCGCCAAAACCCTCGGCATGAAGCGCATTCAGGACGTTCATGGCCCCCGCACCGATCGACAGTTCCTGCTCCGAGACGGGAATCTTGCCTCGGGAGTCGATCTCCATGACGAGGGCTATGGTCATGGGCATCTCACCAAAACGCTGGCGGCGCTTATCGATCTTCTTTTGCGGCACCTCAGGGTCGGCCGCGCTCATGGCCTTGACGACCTGCTCGGCAAATTCCGCGCGATGCTTGCCCTTGATCACGATGTATCGCCAGGGTCGCATCTTCCCGTGATCCGGCGCTCTCAGCCCGGCAGAGAGGATGCGGGCGATCTGCTCCTTGTCAGGAGCGGGCGCGCTCAGATGATCGGTCGAGGCCCTGGATAGCAGGACATCAAGGGCGGGGGATGATGCGGGAGAGCTGCTCATGCCGGATAGATGGCAAGTTCCCGCGTGCTCGCCAAGAGGCCATCGCGTATTCGCGACGAATAGTTTATGGAGGGAAACATGACAGACGCCCGACAGTCCCGCATCCACCGCAAGACCGGTGAGACCGATATCTCCGTTGCGATCAATCTTGATGGCAGCGGGCAGGCCGAACTCGATAGCGGCATAGGGTTTTTCGACCATATGTTGACCGCGCTTGCCAAGCACGGCGGATTCGACCTCGATGTGCGCTGTCACGGTGACCTTCATGTGGATGGCCATCACACAGTCGAGGATATTGGCATCGCCCTCGGCAAGGCCTTTGCCCAAGCGCTGGGTGACAAGAAGGGCATCACCCGCTTCGGGCATGCGCTGGTGCCACTCGATGAGGCGCTGTGTGAGGTGGTCGTGGATATCTCGGGCCGGCCCTACCTCGCCTGGAATGTAACCTTCGAGCGCGAGCGTATCGGCGAGATGGATACGGATCTGTTCGAGGAATTCTATCGCGCCTTTGCCATGGCATCGTCGATTGCGCTTCATGTGACCTGCAAGGCCGGGCGCAACGCCCATCATATTGCAGAGAGCGGATTCAAGGCATTTGCCCGCGCTCTGCGAATGGCGGTCGCGCATGATCCGCGAGCGCTCGGCATGATTCCATCAACGAAGGGGGTCTTGTGAACGACTATCTTGCCTATCGCGCCGACGGCAATGTTGAGCCGATCATGGTCAAGCAGGGTTTTCACTGGTCCCTGCTCGTTTTCGGTCCGCTCGCATTGCTGGCCAGTGGGCGCTTGATTGCGTTCGCTCTGACAGCGTTGGTTAGCGTACTCCTCCTGCGTTGTGGCGGGGGTGCAGGGCTGCTGCTTTCGTGGGCCTTCAATCTCGCGTTGGCCGTGTTCGGGGGCGAAGTGATTGGTTGGGATGCCCGGCTCAAGGGCTATGCCAGCAACGGGCTCTGGATGGGGCGCTCGGCTGAGGAGGCTCGGCTCAGGCTGATGGACAAGGATCGCGCTGCCTCATGAGACGCGTTGTAGTCATCGATTATGATGGTGGAAATCTGGCCTCAGCGGCACAAACGGCGCGCCACGTCGTTGCAGAACGCGGGCTGGACGCCGAGGTGCTGATATCCGCCGACCCTGAAACTGTTCTTAAGGCTGACCATATCATCCTTCCCGGACAGGGTGCGTTTGCTCATTGCGCCTCCGGGCTGCGGGGTGGCCTTCGCGAAGCACTGGTTGAGGCGACGGATCGTGGCACACCTTTTCTGGGCATCTGTGTGGGCATGCAGCTTATGGCAGAATGGGGCCTTGAGCACGGACGCACGCGGGGGCTGGGCTGGATAGAGGGCAGTATCGCCAAGATGGAGTTCGCGCTTGAGGCGGGGCTCTGTCTGCCACACATGGGCTGGAACATTCTGGAGTTCGAACCTGGCGCACACAGGCTGACTGCAGGGCTGGAACAGGGTGACCACGGTTATTTCGTGCACTCCTACGCTCTGACGGGGTGGAACCCCGCTGACATCGTCGCCACGGCAAGTTACGGCGGGGCCGTGCCGGCGATCGTCGCGCGAGACAACCGTTGTGGCACTCAATTCCATGTCGAGAAGAGCCAGAAGACCGGACTGACAATCATGGCGAACTTTCTGAGCTGGATGCCGTGACCCGCATTGCCGAGCGCCTGTCGCGCATCGATGACAGTGACATGGCCGCCCTGTGCGAGATCACAACGGCGGCGATCATTGACGGGGGCGGCCTTGGCTGGCTTACGCCGCCCGGGCGGGGCGTGCTCGAACGCTATTTCAGCGGGCTGCTGCTCGTGCCGGAAACCCGGTTTTTCGTTGTGCGCGATGAAACGGGGCAGATACAGGGCTGCGCCCAGCTTGTACGGCCTTCACGCAATAACGAGGCACAAGCCCAGACGGCGCAGATCAGGGGTTATTTCGTAGCACCCTATATGCGCGGTCGTGGGCTGGGTTATGTTCTGGCCGATGCCGTGATTGCGGCTGCCAGAGCACTGGGCTGCCGCGTGCTGAACTGTGAGGTTCCTGAGACACAGGCCTCCGCGTTATCCATGTTCCGCTCGCTCGGTTTCGAGCCCTGGGGCACGCACCCCCTTTATGCCCGCAATCACGACGGGGTGGTACGGGGCGTCTTCATGACCCTGCCCCTCTCTCCCGAAAGTGGTGGCGCGAGACAAAAGAAACATTCCGGGAAGGATCATATCGTGGCCAGTACGGACAGCACCCCCCATCGCGCCCTCACCCTCTATCCGGCCATTGATCTGAAGGACGGCGCTTGCGTACGTCTCCGACGCGGCGAGATGGACGACGCCACCGTCTATTCCGATAACCCTGCCGCACAGGCGCGTTCCTTTGCCGAAGCCGGATGTTCACGCCTGCATGTAGTCGATCTCAATGGGGCCTTTGCCGGGAAATCGGCAAACGGTGCCGCGGTAGAGGCGATTATCGCTGCGACCGATCTGCCGGTGCAGCTTGGTGGTGGCATTCGCGATATGGCAGGCATCGCGCGCTGGCTGGAAGCCGGCCTGGACCGGGTCATTCTTGGTTCGGTTGCAGTGAAAAACCCCGGGCTTGTGCGTGAGGCCTGCAAGGCTTTTCCTGGGCGGATTGTCGCGGGCATCGATGCGCGTCAGGGGCGTGTAGCGACTGAAGGTTGGGCCGAAGTTTCCGAGCTCAATGCGCGTGACCTTGCCCTGCGGATGCAGGATGCCGGCGTGGCTGCCGTGATCTTCACCGAGATTACACGCGACGGCATGCTCGAAGGGCTGGATCTGGAACAGACGGCTGATCTGGCACGTGTATTGTCCATTCCTGTCATTGCCAGCGGGGGCGTTGGTTCGGCGCAGCATCTGCGTGATTTCCGTGCGATTGCCCAGGAGGTTTCTGGGCTCGAGGGCGTGATCGTAGGGCGCGCGCTTTATGACGGGCGTATATCGCTTGAGGAAGCGCTCAGCATTGTCGAGGGGGCCACATGCTGAAGCTGAGGGTTATCCCCTGCCTCGACGTCAAGGATGGCCGCGTGGTCAAGGGCGTCAATTTCGTATCGCTGCGGGATGCAGGAGATCCGGTGGAGCAGGCCGTTGTCTATGACGCGGCAGGGGCCGATGAACTGACCTTTCTGGACATCACGGCAAGTGTCGAGAACCGCGACACGATCTATGATGTGGTCCGTCGCACCGCAGAGCGTGTCTTTTTGCCCCTGACCGTTGGCGGCGGTGTGCGTGCCCCCGAGGATATGCGTAAACTGCTCCTTGCGGGCGCTGACAAATGTGCCGTGAATTCGGCCGCAGTCGTGAACCCGGACCTCATCAATGAGTCAGCCAATCGGTTCGGCAGCCAGTGCGTTGTTGTCGCGATTGATGCGCGTTCCAATGGCAAGGGCGGTTGGGAAGTTTATACCAAGGGCGGTAGAGAACCGACTGGTATAGATGCGGTCGCCTGGGCGCAGGAGGCGCAGGCGCGGGGTGCGGGCGAGATTCTGCTGACAAGCATGGACCGCGATGGAACAGGCAAGGGTTTCGACCTTGACCTTCTGCGTGAGGTTTGCGGCAAGATCACCATTCCGGTCGTCGCCTCCGGTGGTGTGGGAGAGCTCGAGCACTTCGTGGAAGGCGCCAAGGCCGGAGCGAGTGGCCTCCTGGCCGCCAGCGTTTTCCATTTTGGCACATTCGGTATTGCGGGGGTCAAGGCAGCGCTTGAAGCTGCGGGACTGCCTGTGAGGCCAGCCAACTAACGCATTCTTTTCACCTCGTTTTCAGACGGATGACGATCATGGCGCTTGCCACAAAACGGACGACCCGCAAGACCGAAGGAGGCGCCGGAAAGAAGGGTCTCAAGAACGCTGCGCCCAAGAGTGACAACACGAAGAAAGCGCAGGGCAAGAAAAACGCTGTCAAAAAGCCCGAAGCTGATCTGAGCCCGATTGACGCGCAGGTTCTTGATCGTCTGTTCGCAACTGTTGAATCCCGACGAGGTACCGATCCATCACTGAGCCATTCGGCGCGACTTCTATCGCGTGGGCGCAAGAAGATCGCCCAGAAGTTTGGTGAAGAGGCTGTTGAGTGTCTTATCGAGGCGGTTGCTGGCAAGCCATCAGAGCTCGTCAGTGAAAGCGCGGATGTGCTCTACCATCTTATTGTTATGTGGGTGGACGCTGGCGTGACGCCGCATGACGTATGGCAGGAGTTACGCCGCCGGGAGGCTATGAGCGGTGTCGAGGAAAAGGCCTCGCGCCCCGTCGAGCCGGGAGTCTGACCGATGGCTGTTGACTTGCGCCTTCCATACGACCCGCAAAACATCTTCGCGAAAATTTTGCGCGGGGAGATTCCGGTCAAGCCTATATACGAAGACGACTTCGCCCTCGCCTTCCCGGATATCGCGCCACAAGCCCCCGTGCATGTATTGATTATTCCCAAGGGGCACTATGTCAGTGCACAGGATTTCGGCCTGCATGCATCCGTTACGGAGATAGCCGGTTTTGCACGGGCAATTTCGAAAGTCGCTGAAGCCCTTGATGTCACCGAGACGGGCTATCGATTGATCAGCAACGCTGGCGGCGATGCGGGACAGGAAGTACCCCATTATCACGTGCATCTTTTGGCCGGCGAGAAGCTAAGCGCGAAATTAGTTCGTTAGATTCGTATTTTCCCTCTTGCGGGGTTCCGTCCGGTATCATAGAACGCACCTCGCCTCGTCCCATTCGTCTAGAGGCCTAGGACACCGCCCTCTCACGGCGGCAACAGGGGTTCGAATCCCCTATGGGACGCCATACGATTTTCCGCAGTTTTCTGCGGGTTCCAATGGGTAAAGAGCAGAATCCTGATTTACCAAAGTGTTGATTTTGAGCCATTCCTGAGCCAATCAGGAATTCATGGCTCTTTGGTATCAAGGGCTTCGCATGAGCGAATCAGAAAGATCAGGCATCGATCCAGCCACAGGTAAACCACTTCCCAAGGGCGTATGGTTCCGCGGCGCAGGTCAGTATCAGGCCCGCAAGATGGTCGATGGCAAACGCCTGAGAAAGACCTTCGCATCCTCAGCCCTGGCTCGTCGCTGGCTCACTGAAAAACGTGCCGAAGTCGATCTACGCCAGTTCAAGGACACATCGTCCCTCGACGAGACACCTCTCAGAAGATTGGTGGAACGCTATCGCGACGAATGTATGGCCCATCGCCAAGCGGATCGCACTGGGCACATCCCTGCCCTGCTCGATGACCCCGTTGTTGATGTCATGGTAAGCAAATGGCAGCCCGCTGACGTTCGGGCTTTTCGTGATCGCATGCTGTCCGACGGTTATGCGCCAGCAACTGCTGTTAAGCGGCTCAATCTCCTCGCTAGCATCATTCAGCATGCGATCAGTGAGTGGGATATCCATACGGTCAATCACGCATCAGGCAGGGTCGTAAAACGGCCGCAAGGAGCTGACAGAAAGCCTAACAGGCGATTGGCCATGCTAGACAATGGACACAATCACCAGAGTGAGTATGACCGCCTGGTAGATGTTGTTTCGGCCTCTGAGCATGCGGATGATGTATGGCTCGTTAAATGGTCGATCGAACAAGCTTGTCGTTTATCGGAGTCCGTTTCTCTCTGCTGGAAAGACATCGATTTCCGCAGTCGCACGCTATCGCTTGCGAGAGTGAAGAGCGAGCGCCATCGGGAGGAACTCGGCCCCGAGAAACGCCCCCTGACGCCTGGTGCACGGCGCCTCCTCGTCGAGAAACTCAAGCAGATGCCGCATAGGCCGGAACCGCAAGAGAAAATCTTCGATATTGGCAATGAGAAGGCGTTTTCTGTCCGTTTTGGTCGGATGACCAAGCGCGCAGGCCTGATCAACCTTACCTTCCACGATCTGCGCCATGAGGCGACGTCGCGTCTCGCGCGCTATCTTGCGAACCCGCTTGATTTGATGCGGGTCACCGGACATCGCGATCTGAAATCGCTCGATCGATACTACCAGCCCATCATGCAGGAACTCGCGGACAAGATTGAGGCTAATGAGCCAACGCCTATAGAATAGACATCTCTTTTCCGCTACTTCCGATAAATTCTATTATCGGAAGTAGGTACCCGGGGGCGCGAAACGTCAGCGGATCGGGCAGAAAACCTGCCTCTGAGGCACGGTTTCGATTTAGCGTAGATCATCGGCGCTGCCGGTACCGCCGCGCCCAAGATCGGATGTCAGCTTCCGCTCCTTTTCTGCCGTTTCCACGGCCGATCTGGCCTCCTTAAAGCAGACAGCGGCATCAGCCATCTTGCGCTTCACTCGTATGAACAATTGTGATACAGATGTTCATACATGCAAGGAGGCTTAACATGTCTGCCGTTACATTTCGGGTAGATGAGACACTGAAGGCTGCTGCTGTTGAGAAGCTGTCTGCTCAAGGCATTTCGCTTTCTGACGCATTGCGCGATACCCTCGCATATATCGCTGAAACAGGTCGCGCTCCGGTCAAGCGCACACTTGTCACAGACGAGGATGCGCATCTTATCGAGATTGTGCGTGAACGTCTCAAAAACCCTGTCCAAAAGCATCGTATGACTATTGCAGAGCTTAAGAGCCGTCATCACGAATGAAAGCGTATTGTCTTGAATTCGACGATAGAGCGCTCAGGGAGTGGGATGCTCTTGACGGCAGTGTGCGGAAGAAATTCGAAAAGAAGCTGGAAAAGCTGATCTGGCATCCTCACTCTCCAGGAAACGAGCTTCACCGCGACCTATCAGGGTTTTACAAGATCAAGCTTCGGAAAGATGGCTACCGCCTTGTTTATCAGGTCATCGACGAGCGGATCGTGATATATGTGATTGTCGTTGGCCGCAGAGCCGATAACGAGATTTACGAACTAGCGTCGAGACGGACAGAGTGAACTTACTTTCTGGTAGAACGTCAGCAGAGGTGGACCTATCCCTTCGGAGAGTTTCATAGGCCTGATAAGCTATATTCGGTTGTTGTTATGTCGCCATTTTGACGGCGTGGCTGTTGCAATTGGCCATCAGGTCCGGGGTTAACCCCGGACCTGATGGTGTCGACGTATCATGATACGCCTCATAGAGCGTTCGTCCACCCAGTGCCGAATGCGGACGTTTTGCGTTGTAGTGGGCGATCTATGCGGTGATCCCGGTTCGCAGTTCCGAACCAATCTCAAACGCGTGCAGAGAGACGCATTCGTACTTCAGCGATCGCCACAAGCGCCCTATCAACACGTTGTCCAAGCAGCGTCCGCTGCCCGTCCATGCTGATGCGGATCTGTCTTTGCTCTAGCGCGTCCGTCAACCGAGATGTCGTGAATTGCGAGCCTTGGTCCGTTGAAAATCTCCGGTGCGCCGTAGCGCACCAAGGCCTCCTGCAGCGTCTCAATGCAAAACTCCGGATCCATCGTGTTCAGGCTCTCGCCCAATGGAATAACGCGACCGCTCTCGGCGTCTGAATACCTCTTTCGGGGGCTTCCGTTACCTCACTTCAGTTAACGTGACATCACCCCTGGCACGTCTCCATTGATAACTTTATCAAAATAATATGATCCACGGTGGAATATAGTTCGAGTTTACTCAATTTATTAGGTCTTGATCTATTCCGTGGCCGACCTGGTATTTCTTGTGAGATTTTTCCTTCATGCAAGAATAATTCGTAATTTCCTTGGGTTATACTGTTAATCTCTTCCTCGAATTCCGGCACTAGCCCTTTTTGGGGATAAGGGATGCCCCATAGCATCGGAATTGTGATTTTTATGCGCTCTACACACATACCTAGATCTTCCCCTATATTCTGATCGGGTCTTGCCTATGACCGTAACCCATCTTGGTGTTTTAGTCGCAGGCTTTGATGGCTCGTCCTGCCATGGCTGAGCAATTATCTTATCGGAAGTAGGGGGTGGGTAGGCGCGAAACGGCGGCGGATGGGCCTGTTGCGCACATGAGTTCGCTAGCATTCGGAATGCCCTGCGTTTCCCGGATGAGTCCAATACTCTATAGCGTTTGCTATGCGGACTGAATCGTGAGGGATTCCCACCTTGGCATTGACCTGATTCAAAATGTCGGCTGGGATGGGGGTGAGCGCCGGATATCCACACGCATGCTATCTCTCAATTTACGTTTCCGGGTGGTCGTCTGATTGGCCGAACAGGAAGCGTTAGCAACCAATTGACTGCATGATGCAGGCTCATCCGATCGCGTGGTAGATGGGGCCTCAGCTATGGGCTGATCGTTGCTCGAGGTAAGGAAGGTGTTCCTTGCGGCAGGCAGATGATAATTGGCCGTCACCATGCCCAGAAGTCGGACACTCCCCTGCTATCAATCTGCGTAGACGGCCTGGAACGCTTTCATTCCCGAGGGGGCAATGATGTGTCCTGATGAGCTGACCCGGACAGGTCGTCTGTCGTGCAGCCGGGATACGCGTGTGACTGATCGTGGGGCTATAAACTCGATGGGTGTCAAACGACGATCCACTTGAGGACCGTTACTTTTCCTATGTCCTGGCGCCCTCGTTTGAAATCAGAGAGACCGCCAGGCTTTTATTTATTAGGCGGCGTGGGCGGTCAGAAGCGGGTTGTCGAACGTCTCTCCCGTCGCCGCCACGGCGGAGGTGTTCACGGCTCCTCCATCGGTGAACGCGGCGGAAGCCTGTCTGAGCAGATCCGTCACGCCCGTGTCACTCGTCAGGTGATACACACCCTTGACCTCGTTGACATCGGTCTGATCCAACCCCGTGTTCATGTTCCCCAGCTCCGGGAACATGATGGCGTTTGGATCGGAACTTTCGGACAAACCAAGAGCGTGCCCGACCTCGTGCAGCGCGAGCTGTTCCAAAGTGACGCCCGTCCCGTCATAGGTGTACCCTCCGTCGCTCGTGGCGAAGAGCTTGTCCTGCATTGGATTTTCCAGTTCGATCACATCCTGCCCTGACTTCCCGTCAGAAGACTTTCCGTAGAATGTCGTCCCTGCCATTCCGGAGTTGGTGGTATCGAGATTGCCCCAACCGATCCGGATATCAGAGGACGCGGAGTCTGCGACGTTCGTAAAAGTTAGCCCTGTCGCCGTAGACCATTCTGCAAGCGCCTGCTTGATGGCGTCCTGATAGACAGGTTGCACGGACCCGGCATAAAGTGGCGTATCACCTGGGTTCTTCTGCACGAAACTCCAGGTGATGTCCTGGGCGGTGCCTGTCAGAGGCTGGCCCGTGAGAGCGGTTGCATCAGAATCCGAGTCCTCCGCCGCAGCTGTAATCGCGTGATCCGCCCGATCCCATGCCGCCGAACTTGCGATCTTGTCTGAAGAAGAGAAGACATTGGTGTAATGACGATCTGCCGCAACTAGGCCGTCATCCATCCCGTCGCCGCCATCATCTCCCCCATCATCATCTCCCTCGTCGTCGCGCCCCCCGTTTTCGGTCCCTTTACCCAAATCGTCATAGTCTCCTCCTGCCTGGTCGTCGCCATCCCCAGAGACATGATCGTCATCCCCGTCGGAGAAGTCGATGTTGCCGTCGTCCGTATCGACATAGTCCTCTGAACCAAGCACCTCAAGCGTATCGTTGGATCCTCCCGTGAAACGGTCGTTACTGCCCGTGACGGTCAGATTCATATTGTCGCCGAGATCGATCGTGAGATCACTTCCAGTCACGACATCGCCACCCACATTATCGCCGAAGGTGAAATTTTCTGCATTGGCCCCGGAGTTGTGACCGTTGAATGTATCGTTGGATCCGCCGACATAAATGGTATCGCCGGTACCCACGAGATCGAAGCTGTCGTTGTTCGAGCCAGGATCGACGTTGAGGTGTTCGTTGCTGCCATTTCCGTCGATCTGGTCGCCGCCGGCATTGTAGAGGGTTACACCCGATCCGTTACCAAGGGTGGCGGTATCATCATTACCGTCGAGCGTATCGCCGCCGACATTGTCGTTGAAGGTAAAGTTTTCTGCATTGGCCCCGGAGTTATGGCCGTTGAATGTATCGCTGGATCCCCCGACATCAATGGTATCGCCGGTACCCACGAGATCGAAGCTGTCGTTATCCGAGCCAGGATCGACGTTGAGGTGTTCGTTGCTGCCATTTCCGTCGATCTGATCGTACCTGGCATTCTGGAAGGTCACGCCTGACCCATTGCCAAGTATGGCGGTATCGGCGCTGCCGTCCAGCGTATCATTGCCAACGTTATCGCCGAAACTGAATGTTTCCTCATTAGCCCCGGAGTTATGACCGTTGAACGTATCGCTGGATCCCCCGACATCAATGGTATCGCCGGTACCTACGAGATCGAAGCTGTCGTTATCCGAGCCAGGATCGACGTTGAGGTGCTCACCGTTGCCATTTCCGTCGATCTGATCGTATCCGGCATTCTGGAAGGTTACGCCTGATCCATTGCCAAGTTTGGCGGTATCGGCGCTGCCATCCAGCGTGTCATTGCCAACGTTATCGCCGAAATTGAATGTTTCCTCATTGGCCCCGGAGC